>ERZ777003.7-NODE-7-length-371897-cov-27.780154_pt1 | contig 371897 bp, 343 predicted proteins | sample MGYA00374956_ERZ777003 | MGnify/ENA primary metagenome ERZ777003 (study PRJEB29302, sample SAMN06268252) | bioreactor metagenome | isolation source: Joint BioEnergy Institute, California, USA | place: USA:Joint BioEnergy Institute, California, USA | collected... | reverse complement strand
TCGCAGCACGTCGAACATGCGCGAGAACCTGATCGTGAGCGCGCGATCGGTGCGCTCGGGCTGCGGCACCAGCCGGTACAGACCGCGCGTATCCGTGGTTGCGGCGCCGGGTGTTGCGCCGAAGGCCACCCCTCGTTCGACTGCTCCTGCCGGACCTCGGTCGCAGCCGGCACGCCCTGCCACGCGGGATCGTTCAGCACAGGGCCGTCGAGAACCGGTGGCGTCCCGAAGCGCACGGCCCACGACGATGGCGCGGTCGCAGGCACGCCCTGCGCCGATCGCCGCCGCCGGCATCACGACGGCAAGGCCGGTCAGCCCCACACGACGCGCAACGCGCCGCAGGCGGAGCGGGAAGCCGTCGGAGAAGGACATCGGCCGTGAACCGGCCGACATCATCCGGGAACCCTAGGCGCCGCGCGAACCGGCCTCACCCTTGGGGTTGGCGATCTCGCGGAACTCGATGTCGGTGATCCGCTCGGCGTCCTTCAGGTGATCGAGCATCGCCTGGCTCGCGCCGGCGCTGTTGCGCTCGCGGATCGCCACGTAGATCCGCCGGTGCTGCTCGGTCAGCGTGACGAGGTTCGTGCGGTACGAAAGCGTGCCGCGCCGCAGGTCGAAGAACCGGCCCGAGACCATCTCGACGATTGAGGCCAGCAGCGGATTGCCCGACGCCCGCGCGACGGCGCGATGAAACAACAGGTCGTAGTCGAGGAAGCGGGCGGAATTGTCGGTCGACGCCGCCATGCCGTTGACGGCCGTCCACAGCTCGACCAGGTCGTCCGACGTTGCGCGCTCGGCGGCCATGCCTGCCACCCAGGACTCGAGCACCCGGCGCGCCTCGAACATCTGGTGGCCCGAGAAGCCGTGCAGGCTCGACAGGAAGTGGAACTGCTCGCTGTCGAGGACGAGCGGGCCGTCGGCCACGAACGTGCCCGCGCCGTGCCGGATGACGAGGACGCCCTGATGCGCCAGCGCCTGCAGCCCGGCCCGCACGCTCGTCCGGCTGACGCCGAGCTGACGTGCCAGATCGCGCTCGGGCGGCAGCCGCTGTCCCCTGACGAGCTCACCCTTCCGGATGAGCCCGCGGATGTAGTCGGCTACGGCGAGGGTCGCGCTGCCCGAAGACTGAGAAACCGGCGAAACCGTCGACATGAGCTCGGTCCAGCGTCCCTGTCGGAGGGACGGGTGGCATGCCCGACAGTATCGAGATGAATGTGACCATGCGTCAAGCCCCGCGGCGGTCAGCTCCCGCCGGCACGCCCCGCCGGATCAGGCTCGGCGCCCGCATCAATCGACGTCTGCGCTTCGTCTTCCTGAACCAATCGGACCACGTCGGGCGACGTCGGGGTCGACACTTCGAACGCGCGCTCTTCGTCGAGCGGCATCCGTCGCCTGAGTTTGCGCAGGCACGTGTCGTCGGTCAGATCGAGGCGCAGCGGCGTGAGCGACACCCAGCCCTGCTCGACTGCCCAGCGATCGGTGCCCTCCTCCGCATCTTCCAGCGGCCGCACCGTGAACCAGTACAGCTCGCGACCGAGCGGATGACGGGTCGGCTCGATGCGGCCGTCGTACTGGCGCACCGAGGCGCGGGTCCAGATCATGCCGCGCGGTTCGCGCGGGAAGTTGATGTTGACCAGCGGCACCGGCTCGCAGGCGAACACCACCTCGAGGGCCCGCCGAATCCACGGCTTGAGCGCCTCGAAGTCAGGGTCGCCGCGGCCCGCCGGCGCGCTGAGCGCCACGCCCCGCATGCCGAGCAGCGCCGCCTGCTTCGCGGCAGCGAGCGTCCCCGAGTGCCAGATCGAGTTGCCGAGGTTCAGCCCCATGTTGCAGCCCGACAGCACGACGTCTATCCGCTCCCAGTGATGGGCGCCGAGCGCCACGCAGTCCGCTGGCGTGCCATTCACGCGGAACGCTGTCAGGTTGCCGATGGACGTCGGCCGGTACGAGAGCGGGCGGGAATGGGTCACTGCGTGCCCCATTGACGACTGCTCGACATCGGGGGCGACGATGCGGACGCTGCCGAACTCGAGCGCCACGTCGGCCAGTGCAGCAATGCCCGGACTGTAGATTCCGTCGTCGTTGCAGACCAGGATGCGCATGCATGCAGCCGGTGCAAAGGGCGTTCCCTCGCGGGACGCTCCCGCCCCGGCGGCCCGTGCCGACGGAAACCGCGCGGGCAGCCCTTCCCTGCCACAGAGTGAGCCGCGCGGGCCGCGCGTCAGCGCATGATCCACCCGGCCGCGGCCAGTGTGACCATCCCGACGACGATCGTCAGCAGGATGTCGCGACGCCAGGCCGCCACGGCGAACGCGACGATGCCCGCCGCCAGGCGCGGGTTCCAGAGCGTCAGCGCGACCTGCCCGTCGACCCGGAACAGGTCGGGCACGATGATCGCGACGAGCGCCGCCGCGGGCGCGAAACGCAGGAGGCGCTCGACGACGGGCGACAGCTTGAGCCGGCTGCCCGGCAGGATGAACAGCGCCCGGGTGAAAAAGGCGACCGCGGCCAGGCCGACGATCAGCGGCCAGGCCGTCATGCGTCCCTCCGCGTGCGTCCGTCGAGCGATGCCGCTGCCATTCCCACGCCGACGCCGGCAACGACGGCAAGCAGCACGCCGAGGTTGAGCGGCAGTTGCGCACCGGCAAGCGACACCACGCCGGCGGCCACTGCTCCGGCAACGACGGCGCGATCGAAGAGCAATGGCATGAGCAGCGCGATCAGCGCGAGCGTGGCGGCGAAGTCGAGCGACCAGTCGCGCGGCACGAGCGCGCCCCCGAAGATCCCGGCCAGCGACGCGAGCTGCCAGACGACCCATACGAAGGCCGATCCGCCGAGGTAAAACCAGTGCTTCGCGGCAACGCCGTCACCCGGCCGGTACCGGCCGGCGAACATGGCAAAGACGCCGTCGACGGTGATGTAGCTGAGCAGGAGGCGCCAGCCGCGCGACAGCCGCGCGAAGTGCGGTGCGAGCACGGCACTGTAGATGAAGTAGCGGACGTTGACGAGCAACCCGGTGGCGAGCATCACCCAGAGCGGCGCGCGGGCCACGAACAGCGGCAGCACGGCGAGCTGCGCCGAGCCGGCGAACACCAGCACGCTCATCGCCGCCGCTTCGAAGGTGGACAGCCCCGCGCTGACCATCGCCACACCGGTGACTACACCCCACGGCACGAGGCCGATCGTGATCGGGACGGCGCTCAGCAGCCCGTCGCGGAAGGCGGCATACTCATCTGGATGGCGGCGCGGCCAGCTCAACATGTGCTGATGGCGATTCTACAGGGCGCCGTCGGCGGGCCGGCGCCGGCCCGGTGTAAGATGCCGGGCTGCAGGACAAGGAGATGACCGTGCACTGTCTTGCTCTCGATCGAGCCGTCCGTTCAGTGACCGTTCTGAACGACGCGCTTGGCCGCGCGTCGCACCCCCAGACGTCCCCGACTCCCGGTCGCGCCGCTGCCCGGCGACGGTGTCTTGCCAGCGAAACGTGCGCCTCGCGGCGCCAGGAGCGGCGGAGGCGCTAGCAGGATGCGCGCGGCGCTGTTTCTGACACTCGGCATCGCCCTGGCGGCTGCGCCTGTCGCCCCCGCGGCGGCGCAGACCTCCGAGCTGCACCTGCTCGACCTCGAGATCGAGTTCGACTTCACGTCCGAACCCGCCTTTCCCGCCGGGACGGCAACGAGCGACGAACAGACGCAGCTGATCGAGCCCAGCAGCATCGCGCCGACGCAGTCGACGCTGCGCGGCGCCATTGCCGACTCGCTCCGCCTGCTGATGATCGAGCACAGCAGCCGCGTCGCCTTCCAGGAGAAGACGCGCCGCGAACTGGGCGGCCCGTTCTGGCGCGACTACGTGCGATCGGTCAAGATGCCGCGCACCTGGAACGACGGCGACGGCTGGCTGGTCAACTACGTCGGCCACCCCATTCACGGGGCTGCTGCCGGTTTCATCTGGCTCGATCACGAGGACGGCGCGCACGATCCGGCGCTCGGCTTCTCGCGCGAGTACTGGGGCAGCCGGGGGCGGGCGGTTGCCTGGGCGGCGGTCTACAGCCTGCAGTTCGAGTTCGGTCCGCTGAGCGAAGCGTCGATCGGCAACGTCGGCCTGCGCGACAACACCACAGGCTGGGTCGATCACGTCGTCACGCCGGCCGGCGCGCTGGCGTTCATGGTGGCCGAGGACGCGCTCGACCGTCACCTGATCCGCCGGCTCGAGGCGCGGACCGACAACCGGTTCCTCCGCGCGCTCGTCCGGATGGCGCTCAATCCCAGCCGGTCGCTATCGAACATCGCCCAGGGGCGGCTCCCCTGGTTCCGCGTTGGCCGCCCCATCGGCTTCGACTGAGGCCGCGACCCGTTCCTGATCGAGCCGACGCTCGTCAATCACCGTTCCCGACCAGAGCGGTACGTCGGTGAGGTACGCGGCGCGCGCCACGGCGTGCGCCGCGACGGGCGTCGTCAGCATGATGAAGGCGGCTATCAGCAGAGCGCGGGCGACGGTCGCCCCTTCGGCGATGTCGAGTGCCGTGCCGATCAGCAGGAACGCGAGGCCGAACGTCGAGGCCTTCGATCCCGCCTGCATCCGCGTGAAGATGTCCGGCATCCGGAGGACACCGACGGCGGCGAGCAGGCAGAGTGTCGAACCGGCCATCCAGAAGATGCCGGGCAGCCAGGCGGGCATCACGGCTTCCTCCGCTCGATGAAGCGCGCGTACGCGATGTTGCTGACGAAGCCAATGAGCGCGATGATGATCGCCGCGTCGAGGAAGGCGCGCTGCCCGGCGTCGGCCGCCGCCACGACGAGCAGTCCGACCGTGAGCGTGCCGAGCAGATCGACGGCCACGACGCGGTCGGGCAGCGTCGGACCGAGCAGCATGCGGACGCCGGCCAGCGCGATGGCGACCGACATGACGAACATGGCCACTTCAGCGACCCCGGGCATCGGGCCCCTCCTCAGGTGAATCGAACAGGCGCACGATGCGCCGCTCGAACCCGCCCTTGATCTCGGCGCGTGCCTGATCCGGCGTTCTGATGTTCATCACGTGCACGTACATGGTCTTGCGGTCGTGGCTGAGGTCGATGGCGGTGCTGCCCGGCGTGTAGTTGATGAGCGCGGCGAGCATCAGGATCTCGCCGTCGCTCTTCGCGTCGAGCGGGACCCGGACCACGCCGGGCCGGATCCGCACCCGCGGCCGGAGCACGTCGATCGTCAGCCGGACGTTCGCGACCGTCAGCTCGTAGACGAGATAGGCGAAGAACTCGATGACCGTGCCGACCTTGCCGAGGTACCGGCGCGGCAGCACGCCGCCTCGCGTGAGCAGCTGCAGGACGCCGTAGCCGAGCACATAGCCGACCACGAGGTTGCCGAGCGTCAGCGAGCCCTGCAGGGCCGTCCACGCAAGCGCCAGCAGCAGATTCGCCAGCAGCACGTCTACTCTCCCCGCCCGAGGCCTGACTGCAGCACGGCCTCAATGTAGCCCTGTGGATCGAGCAGCTGTCCGGCCGCACGGGTCGTCGTCTCGAACAGCGGCCCGGCCGCGACGGTCATGCCCAGGATCAGTGCGCCCAGCGCCGCAACCGGCACGAGCAGCAGCGGCGCCGGCCGCGGACTGACGGGCGGCGCGTCGGCGGGCTTCCAGAACGCCTCGTCCCACAGCCGCGCCATCGACACGATCGTCAGCAGGCTGACGACGAGCACGGCCGCGCCCGGTCCGTACGCGCCCGCGCCGAACGTCCCCTGCACGACGGCCAGCTTGCCGACAAAGCCCGACAGCGGCGGCACACCAGCCAGCGAGAACAACGGAATCATCGCCAGCACGGCCGTCCCCGGGTGATCGCGGTACAGCGATCCGAGCCGGCCGAGATCCGTCGTCCGCCGGAGCTGCAGCAGCACACCGGCCACGAAGAAGAGGCAGGTGATCACCAGGATGTGATGCACGATGTACAGCAGCGATCCCGCCAGCGCGGCGGTCGTCCCGAGCGGCAGGCCGATCGTCGTGAAGCCGATGTGGCCGACGAGGTTGAACGCCAGCACGCGCCTGAAGTCGCGCTGCGCGAGCGCTCCGACGAGACCGACGATCATCGTGGCCACCGACAGCCACAGCAGCAGCTGCAGCGGCAGCGGCGGCCCCTCGCGGAACAGCAGCGAGAAGACGCGAATCAGCGCGTACACGCCGACCTTCGTCAGCAGCCCGGCAAAGAGCGCGCCGATTGGCGCCGGCGGCGTGGGATAGGACGCGGGCAGCCAGAAGAACAGCGGAAAGAGCCCGGCCTTGATGCCGAACGCCGTCAGGAACAGCGTCGCAAGCACCAGATCGAGCACCGGCTCGTTGCGCGCCGGCCAGATGGCCGCCAGGTCGGCCATGTTCAGCGTACCGGCGCTGCCGTAGAGCAGCCCGAGCCCGGTCAGGAAGACGGCCGATGCGAGCAGGTTGATCGTGACGTACTTGAACGCGGCAGCGATCTGCTCGCTCGTCCGGTGCAGCGCCATCAGCACGAACGAGGCCATGAGCATGACCTCGAACCACACGTACAGGTTGAAGAGGTCACCGGTCAGGAACGCACCGGCCACCCCCATCAGCAGCACCTGAATCAGGGGGTGATACCCGTACGCCTCACGCCGCGGATCCACGCCCGCGAACGACGACGCGCCGACGGCCACGCCGACGATGCCGACGGCAACGACGAGAATCGACGAAAGAACGTCGGCGACGAGCGTGATGCCGAACGGCGCGGCCCAGTCGCTCACCTGCAGCACCAGGTAGCCGTCCACCTGCACCTGCCGGAAGAGCGCAAGTCCGGCGATCAGCTGGCCGGCCGACGCCGTCAGCGCCACGCTGCGCTGCAGCACGGCACGCGCGGGGACGACGAGCAGCAGCGCCGCCGCCAGCAGCGGAATCACAATCGGCAGGACCAGCGTCACCGGCGCGCCTCCGTGCCGATGTCGTCGACGTCATCGGTGCCGAGCGACTGGTGGACGCGGTGCGCGAGCACGAGCGAAAAGGCGATGACGCCGAAGCCGATGACGATCGCGGTCAGGATGAGCGCCTGCGGTACCGGATCGGCATACGGCACCTGCAGCTGACCGGTGGCCTCGGAGACGACCGGCGGGTTTGACCGCGTGAGGCCGCCGGCCGCGAAGATCAGCAGGTTCGTGCCGTTCGAGAGCAGCCCGATGCCGATGATGATCTGCGCCAGCCGGCGCCGGAGCATGAGGTACAGCCCCGTCGCGTACAGAACCCCGGAGGTGATGGCGAAGACGACCTCCACGCGTCAGTCCTCCGCCAGCGTGAAGGTCATCGTGAGCACGACGCCAATGACGACGAGGAAGACGCCGATGTCGAAGAACAGCGGCGACCCGAGCCCGCCCCACCAGAGCGCCGTCAGGAACGGCTCACCGGCAAGTGCCGAGGACAGTCCCGTGAACAGCGCGACGAGCAGGCCCACGCCGAGCAGCCGCTCGGGATCGACGATGAGCGCGCGGCGCGCCTCGGCCACGCCGGACGTGAATGCGAGCAGCGCGTAGGCCGCCGACACCACCAGGCCGCCGACGAATCCCCCGCCCGGATCGTTGTGACCGCGGACGAGCATGAAGAGCGCGAACAGCACCATCAGCGGCATCAGCACGCGCGTGGCGGTGCGCAGGATGAGCGGGCTCATGAATTCCTCCGTTCCTGCGCGCCGATCCGCAGCAGCGCATGGACGCCGATGGCCGCCACCGCAAGCACGGTAATCTCTCCCATCGTGTCGAAGGCGCGGAAGTCCACGAGGATCACGTTCACCACGTTGCGTCCGTGCCCGAGCGTCGGCGCGGCCTCGGCAAAGAAGTCGGCCAGCCGCGACGGCTCGTCGGCCGTGCCGACGAACAGTACGAGTGCACTGATCACGGCGCCCACGACGCCGGCCACGATCGCATCGCGCAGTCGCACGAGCCGCGACGACAGGTGGTCGAATGATCCGAACATGCGGAAGACGAGCACGAAGATGACGACCGTGAGCGTCTCGACCGAGAACTGCGTCATCGCCAGGTCGGGCGCCCCGTAGGTGACGAACAGCAGCGCGACGCCGTAGCCGACCGTCCCGAGGGCGAGCACGGCACGCATGCTCGACGTCGCCCGCGCCGCCGCCAGCGCGGCGACACAGATGACCGTCACCATCACGAGCTCGAACGCCCGCGGCGGCACGAGCCCTCCGCGCGGCACCGGCGCTCCCCCGCCGACGAGGAGCGCCGCGGCAAGCAGCCCGCCGGTGGCGACGATCAGCACGAGCACGTAGCCGCGAATCGATCCGCGGTACAGGGCGGGCGACACGGCCTCGCTGACGCGCTCGAGCGCCCGCAGCGGTCCCCAGAAGATCCGGTCGCTGCCGACCGATGCGGGCCGCAGCTGCCGCAGCCGGTGCCGCTGGCTGTAGAGCCCGGCCACCAGCAGCAGCGTGAGCGCGCTGAAGCCGAGCACGGGCGTGAAGCCGTGCCAGAGCACGATGTGGACGTCCTGGTAGGCGCCCGTGATGCCCGCCGCCGCCAGCCCGATCGGGCCGTTGATGATGCCGGGCGCCAGGGCGAAGATGACGCCCGCCCCGGCCAGCGAGAGCGGCCCGGTCCACATCGCGCGCGGCGCTTCGTGAGCCCGCTCGCCGACCTCGCTGAGCCGGCCGACGAACGGCCCGACGCCGGCCGTCAGCGCGGCCACCCCCATCAGCGCGCTGGCGGCCACCGACACGCCCAGCAGCAGTCCTGGCGCGCGCGCGGACGTCCATCCCGCCTCGTAGAACAGTTCCTTGCCGAAGAAACCGAAGAAAAACGGCAGGCCGACCATCGACGCGGCGGCGAGCGCGGCCGCCAGTGCCGTCAACGGCATCTTCTGCCGCAGGCCTCCGAGCCGCGTCACGTCGCGCGTGCCGGTCTCGTGATCGATCGCGCCGACCACCATGAACAGCGATCCCTTGTACGACGCGTGCGCGATCATGTAGACGATGGCGGCCACGGCGGCTCCCTGCGTCCCGATGCCGATCATCAGCACGAGCGCGCCGAGGGCGGCGACCGTCGTGTAGGCGAGCACCCGCTTCAGGTCGGTCTCCTGCACCGCCCGCCACGCGCCCACCACCATCGTGGTTCCGCCGACCACGAGCAGCGTGTTGCTCCACAGGTCGGTCCCGCCGAGCACGGGTGTCATCCGCGCCAGCAGGTAGACGCCGGCCTTGACCATCGTCGCCGAGTGCAGATACGCGCTGATGGGCGTCGGCGCCGCCATCGCGCCCGGCAGCCAGAAGTGAAACGGCACCTGCGCCGACTTCGTGAACGCCGCCGCGAAGAACAGCACGACGGCCCAGACGTAGACGGGATGACTCGCCAGATCACCGGCCCGGGCCATCTCCGAAAGGGCCGTGGTGCCCGTGGCCTGCACGAGCAGCGTCGCCCCGGCGAGCAGCGCGAGGCCGCCGGCGCCGGTCAGGACGAACGCCTGCATGGCCGCCCGCCGCGCTGCGGCGTCGTCGTGCTCGAAGCCGATCAGCAGATACGACGTAAAGCCGGTCAGCTCCCAGAAGACGAACAGCGCGAACAGGTTGTCCGAGAGCGCGACGCCGAGCATCGCGCCCATGAACAGGAACAGCGCCGTCAGCAGGCGCGGCAGGTCGCGATGCCCGGCCAGGTATGCCGAGGCGTACCAGACGACGAGGGCGCCGATGACCGTGATCATCAGCGCGAAGACGAGCGCCAGGCCGTCGGCGTGAAACTGCAGCGTCAGGCCGAGCGGCGCTGCCCACGGCAGCGCTGTCGTGATCGGGCCGCCGACGGCAACCTGCGTGCGCAGCAGGTGCTCGGCCAGAAGGGCGAGACCTGCAGGCCAGAGCGCCAGCCATCGCACCTGCGACGGCCAGCGGCCACCGACATGGGCGGCGACGGGCGCCAGGACGAAGGGAGAGAGGACGAGAAAGGACAGCACGGAACGACAGGCAGTCGATGAGGTTACCGGACGGGCGATCGAATCGATCGCCCGTCCAGCAGTCTATCCTGCCACGCTCGGGCTATTCGGCCTCGATCGTGTCGTTCACGCGCGCGTCGCCGTCGACGATGCGGCAGATGGCCGACTGCGAGAGCACCTGGGTCACCTCGAGCACCCCGACCCGGTCGACGACGCGATCGAGCACCGTCCCGTCGGCGTCCCTGATTTCGTCGACCACGCGCGAGACGGTGAAACGCTGGCCGACCTGCACGCCGGCCGCCTGGCCGCGGTTGATGTAGACGAGATCGCCCTTCATGCCGACGATCTGACCGGCGGGCGCCGCCGGCATGGCCGCCTGCAGCTCCCCGGCACGCGCGCCGAGCTGCGCGACGACCTGCTCGATGGCAGGCCGAAGTGCCTCCTGAGCCGCGCCCTGCTCGAACGTGCGCTCAGCTCCGGTGCCGCGGAACGAGCCGCCGCCCATCCGCTTGTTGCCCTGTCCTTCAGCGGCCAGCACGATCTCGGCGGTCTCGGTGTTGATCAGCCGCACGTCGAGCTTCGACTCGGCGTTGGCGACCGACCCGCCGATGCCGCCGAAGGCGCGGATGCCGACGCTCGTCCGCTCGACCGAGAACTGGGTAATCGAACCGGTCAGAATGTACTGAACGCCGAGGATGCGTCCAATCTTCGCGGCCGTACCGGCGTCGACGGCGCCGGTGGCCCCGAGCCGCTGTTCGGCCAGCACCGCATCGAGCTGCGCGCGCTCGACGACCGTGAACCGGCCGTCCTTGAGCAGCTGCGTCACCAGCTCGTCGGCCGCGGCGCGGCCGAGATGCTCGCCCCAGTACGTCCACGTACTGTTGTTCTCGAAGTTCAGCACCGCCACACGCGGCCGGTTCTGTTCGGCGAACGCGGGCAGGACGACAGCGCCGATCACGGCGGCGGTCAGGGCCGCCATTCGCATAGCTCGAACCATGTCCACTCCTCCAGGTTCCGCACGTCGACCTCGCGTCGACGGCCCGGGCGTTCGCAACGTCCGGATCAGCCTGCAAATTATAGAGCCCGGCGACGTACCCGCGACACGCCGTCTGCTACCATCTCTGCCATCGAGACCAGACGAAGGCGCACCTGCCACCGGGATGCTGGCTCGCTGCGGAGCACCATGAGACACTCTCCTGCCCGTAGTGTCCTCGCGCTGTTCGCCGTTGCAGTCGTCCTGCCGCTCACGCTCGCCTGCGGGCCGGATGCCGCTCCAGCCTCGGCGCCAGACGCCGACGCCGGCCGGTCGCCGGACACGCGGCGTATCGTGCTGATCGCCGGGCGGCCGAGCCACCCGCCCGGCATGCACGAATTCCGCGCCGGGACGATGCTGATGCAGAAGGCACTGTCGGGCATCGCGGGCCTGCAGGTCGACGTCTACACCGGTGGCTGGCCGAGCCGCGACGTCGACGGCGAACGCGTCGACGATCACGCCGCACTGGACGGTGCCGACGCCATCTTCATCTACGCCGATGGCGGCAGCGGTCATCCGGTGCTCCGCGGCGATCGCGCCCGCGTGATCGACGAGCTCGCCTCACGGGGCGTCGGACTCGGTTTCGCGCACTACGCCGTCGAAGTGCCGGCCGAGGCCGGCGCGAGCACGCTGATGCGCTGGCTCGGGGGGCACTACGAGCACCTCTACTCGGTCAACCCGATGTGGAGCCCCGACTTCCGATCGCTCCCGGACCATCCGGTCACGCGCGGCGTCGCGCCCTTCTCGACCCACGACGAGTGGTACTTCAACATGCGCTGGGCCGACGATCCCGAAACCGCACGGCGCATCACCCCGCTGCTCGTGGCCACGCCATCCGACGGAGTCCGCCGCGGACCGTACGTTCATCCGGCCGGGCCCTACGACCACATCATCGAGGCAAGCGGACGCGAAGAAACGATGATGTGGGTCTACGAGCGGCCGGACGGCGGCCGCAGCTTCGGCTTCACCGGCGGCCACACGCATGCCAACTGGGGCGACGTCAACCAGCGCCGGCTCGTGCTCAACGCGCTGCTCTGGATCGCGAAGATGGAGGTGCCCGAGGGCGGCGTCGTCGACACGATCACCGCGGCCGATCTCGAAGAGAACCTCGACGACAAGTAGCGAGCGGGCCGGACCGCGCCGCGACAGAATCGTGGTGTCCGACCCGCCCGCGTCGCGATCAGGCTTCGAAGAGCTTCCGGCTCTCTTCCCAGATGAACGGCATCGAGTCGGTCAGCTGGTGTCCGTCGTCGACCAGGTGAAGTGTGACGTTGGGCCGCCCCGCGGCCCACTCCTGAACCATCGCCGGATCGACCACGTCGTCGCGGCGGCCGTGAACGATGAGGACGGGGATGTCGAGCTGGACGTCGAAGGCATCCCAGGCCGCCGCGTCCTCATAGAGCGCGAACGACACGGGCCGGGCCTCGCTGTAGGCGTAGTGAAAGACGTGGACCCTGCCGTCGCGGCGCCACGTCTCGACGTCGTGCGGGCCGAGCCGCTTGAGCCGGTTGCCCCCGAAGTCGAAGGCCGGCGCAAGCAGCACGAGGCGATCGACCCTGCGCCCCGCATCCTTCGCAGCCGCGTGCACGGCCACGTAGCCGCCGAGGCTCGAGCCGACCAGCGCCACCGGCCCTTCCCCGGCCGCCTCGACGGCCTCCAGCGTCTGGTTGACCATCCGCGTAACGGTGAGCGTCTCGAACGACGGCTGGTTGAAGTCTGGACACGAAAACCCGATCCCGAGCGCCTCGAGCTCGCGGGCGAACCAGGCAGCCTTCGACGAGGCGGGCGACGAGGCGAAACCGTGGAGATAGACGACGTGGCGGACGGGCATCTACAGCTCGTAGGTGCAGCCGGGCGTGCACCGGCACGGAATGCCGGCACCGCCGTTCGTTTCGTAGTTGTAGGTCAGCTCCTCGCCGGGCGCGATGTTGCGCGCGGCGCGGATCCAGATCACGTCGCCCACGATCTGCGTGTAGCAGTTGGGCTTGCAGTGATGGTTGATGAAGCGGGCGATGTTGCCGCCGACGGCTGCGTCACGCACCCACCGACGGTTGAGGATGAAGCACCAGATGTGCCCCTTCTTGAGGTACTTCCGCTCGCGGCGATCGCTCTCCTCCCACGAGATCTTCTCGCCGGCGTAGTGCACGATCCGCGAGTTCTTGGTGATCGGCTCGAGCGCGAAGACGCCCCAGCCGGCAATCTTCGAGCGGCGCTTCTCGATCTTCTTGAGGGGCCCTTTGGGCTCGACGGCCATCGTGCTGCGGCTCTTCCGACGTACCGCCGCACGCGAAGACGTGCCGGTCTTCCGGCCCGTCCTGTCGCCGGCGGTCCTGCTGGCCTTACCGCTGGCCGTCCCGGTCGTCTTCCTGGTGGTCCTGCTGGCCGTCCTGCTGGTCTTTCCGCTGGCGGTCCTGGTGGTGTTTTCTGTGCGGGCGCGACGTTTCGACACGGCTGAGGATTCTACAGGAAGCGCTCGCCGTTTCACGCTCCCTGATCCGCGCCGCCGGCCACGACGACCGGTGGTACGACCCGCGTGCGCGCCAGGCGTCGCGCGAACCGGTCGCGGACGATCGCGTTCGCGGGCTCTTCGATGCCCTGCATGACGACAAAGGCAAGCGCCAGCACCAGGCACACGTACACGATGCCCGCTTCGACCGGGGGCAGCGCCGCGCGCACGGCCGATCGTTCGTAGAACCAGAGGATCGGGACGTGCAGGATGTAGATGGCGTAGCTGGCGCGGCCGCCGGCCAGCAGGGGCGCCGACGCGAGCGTGCGCCACACGATCCCTCCGCCCGACGCCAGACCGAACACGAGCAGCACGCTGACGAGGCGGATGCCGGCATCGAAGACGAGAAACGATCCGAGCTGGTCGCGGAACAACATGAGGCCGATGCCCCCGGCGGCCGCCGCGCTCGACAGCGCCGTGCCCAGCGTGCGGCGGTCGGTGCGCGCACCGGTCCGCTCGAAGGCCAGGCCGGCCGCCACGCCGATCAGAAAGTCGCCGAAGTACAGCAGCGCCTTCGGGATCGGCGGCTCGATCGTCAGTCTGAGCAGGATCGGAATGGCAAAGGCCAGCACTGCGGCCGCAGCAATGGCGTGCCACGACCGGCTGCGGAGCAGGACGGCCACCGCGGGAAACAGGGCGTAGAAGAAGACCTCGGACGACAGCGACCACGCCGGCGTGTTCCAGTTGACCACGGGCTGGTGCCAGCCCTGCAGCAGCAGCACGTGACTGGCCAGCAGCCAGGTCCTGTCGCCCGCGTCGAAGCCTCCATGCCGGAACGTCTCGACAACGATCGGCACGAGAATCAGCAGGCTGATCAGGTAGACGGGATAGACGCGGGCGAAGCGCGCCACGGCATAGCGCGCGATGGCACTGCGACTCCAGCGGGTCGTCCCGTAACGCCGGACGAGGACAAAGCCCGAGATGGCGAAGAAGACGGTCAACGCGACCCAGGCGGCATCCACGATCGCGCGCACGGCCGGACTGAGCGCGACGAGCGGCTCGAACATGCGGTTCCGACCGCTCAGGTGATGGATCACCACCCAGAGCGCCAGGGGAAAGCGGATGCCGGTAAGCGCGGGCAGCTGGGACCGGGAAGCCGGAACTGCAGGACGCGACGCAGACACGCGGTGCGCGGTTGCAAGAAGGGCGCCTGCAGGACGGACACGCCAGGAGCCCGGAAGTCGACAGTACCTGAAGTCGATCAGTGAAAGTCGTGCGAGTCGACCTCCGGTCCGACGTCCCGAAGTGCGTGAATCCGTTCAGCCCGGACCGACACGACGCCCTGCTGGTTCTGCAGGATGCCCTCGACCAGCAGGTACGACTCGTCGACGATGGTCCGCTTGAACGCCGCGAAGACGTCGGGACGGACGATGACGTTGGCGATGCCGGTTTCGTCTTCCATCGAGAGGAAGACGAACCCCTTGGCCGTCCCCGGCCGCTGACGCGTGATGACGGCCCCGGCCACGCGGACGCGCCGCCCGGCGCGCCCGCGTGGCAGATCGATCGCGCGCGCGATGCCGCGCGTCGCCAGCGACGCGCGGACGAGCGCCATCGGGTGCGGCCCGATCGTCAGGCCGCTCACTTCATAGTCGGCCTCGACCCGCTCGGCGAGCGACATCGGCGCCAGCGGCGACGTCGAGGCTTCGGCCGCCGCTGCCGGCGTTCGGCCGGCCCGTCCGGCGGCCGCGGTCCCGTCCGCGACCGCCGGACGCCACCGATCGGCCGGCGCGTCGGAATCGGCCTCGATGCCGACGTCGCCGTACAGCAACCGGTCGTCGCCGAGCAGCGGGCCGGCCGGACGGCCGGCCCGCTCGGCCTGCCAGAGCGCCGACCGGCGATCGCCCCCGAAGGGGGCGAGCGCGCCGGCCAGCGCCAGCGCACGCACCTCGTCCTGGCGCAGGTCGGCGCTCCGCACCAGTTCGTCGAGCGTGCGGCAGCGGACGGCCACCTGCTCGATCCTCCGGCCGGCTTCCTCGCGCAGCCCCCTGACGTAGCGCAGGCCCAGGCGAATGGCACCATCGGGCTGGACGAGACAGTTCCACCGCGATGCCCGCACGTCGACGGGCGCAAAGCGGACGCCGCGCCGCTGGGCGTCCTTGACGAGCGTCGCCGGATGGTAGAACCCCATCGGCTGGTTGTTGAGCAGCGCCGTGTAGAACGCCGCCGGATAGTGCGCCTTCAGATAGGCGCTCGCATATACCAGCAGCGCGAAGCTGGCTGCGTGTGATTCAGGAAAGCCATAGAGCGCAAACGAGGTAATCGCCTGCACGATCCGATCAGCGGTCTCACCGGTAATCCCGCGCTCGGCCATCCCCTCGCGCAGGCGCCGTTCGATCTGCTGCATCCGCTTGACGGATCGCTTGAAGCCCATGGCGCGCCGCAGCTCCTCGGCTTCCCCGCCCGAAAAGCCGGCCACGACCATGGCCATGCGCAGCAGCTGCTCCTGAAAGAGCGGCACGCCAAGCGTGCGGGCGAGCACCGGCTCGAGCAGCGGGTGCGGATAGCTGACCGGCTCGAGCCCCGCCCGTCGCGCCAGGTAGGGATGCACCATGTTGCCGACGATCGGCCCGGGCCGGATGATCGCCACCTCGACGACGAGGTCGTAGAACCGCTCGGGCTTCAGCCGCGGCAGCGTTGCCATCTGTGCGCGCGACTCGACCTGGAAGACACCCACCGTGTCGGCCCGCTGGAGCATCCGGTACACCTCCGGGTCGTCGGGTGGCAGATGGGCAAGATCGAGCCGCTGACCGTGCCCGTTCCCGGTCGTCCGTCCGTCCTGCCGTCCCCGTCCGGTGCGTGACCCGTCGTCGTATCCGTTGACGATGTCGATGGCCTCCTCGAGGACGGCCATCATGCCCAGCCCGAGCAGATCGACCTTGACGATGCCGAGATCGGCGCAATCGTCCTTGTCCCATTGCACGACGACGCGGCCGGGCATCGCGGCGTTCTCGAGCGGGACGACCTCGTCGAGCCGCCCCTGGCACAGCACCATGCCGCCCGAGTGCTGCCCGAGATGGCGCGGCAGGTCCTGCATCTGCATCCACAGCGAGGCGAACTGCCGGTATCGCTCGTCGGCGGGATCGAGGCCGGCCTCGCGCAGGTTGCGCTCCAGCGTCTCTTCCGGATCCACGAACTCGAACTGCGCCATCGTCCGCGCGAGCCGATCGACGTCGCCGGTATCCAGTCCGAGCACCTTGCCCAGCTCGCGCGCCGCACTGCGTCCGCGATAGGTGATGACATTGGCGGTCATCGCCGCGCCGAGCCGGCCGTAGCGCTGGTAGACGTACTGGATGACCCGCTCGCGGCGATCGCCGCTCGGCAGATCGAGATCGATGTCGGGCCACTCGCCCCGCTCTTCCGACAGGAATCGTTCGAAGAGCAGATCCATGCCGACCGGATCGACGGCCGTGATGCCGAGCGCGTAGCAGACGGCACTGTTGGCGGCCGACCCGCGCCCCTGCACGAGAATCCCCTGCTGTCGGCAGTAGTTGACGATGTCCCAGACGATGAGGAAGTAGCCGGCCAGATCGAGCTTCTCGATGAGCGTGAGCTCGCGCTCGATCTGCGCGCGCGCGCGCTCGTGATACGGCCGGTAGCGATCACGCGCGCCGACCTGCGTGATGCGCCGCAGAAACGACGCCTGCGTCTCGCCGGCCGGCACGGGATACTCCGGAAAGCGGTAGCCAAGGTTCGCCAGCGTGAACTCGAGCCGTTCGGCCAGCGCCTCGGTACCGGCCAGCGCCTGCGGCAGATCCGAGAAGAGCCGCGCCATCACCTCGGGCGGCTTGAGGTAGCGCTCGGCATTGGGCGCGAGCAGCCGCCCCGCGCGCGCGAGCGTCGTACGGTGTCGGATGCTCGTGAGCACGTCGAACAACGGGCGTTCGGCGGGCGTGGCGAAGCGCACGCCGCCCGAGGCCATGACCGGCACGCGGAAGGCTGCGCCCAGATCAAGGAGCGAGTCGATGTCTTCCTGATCGCCGCGCTGCAGGTGGCGCTGCAGCTCAATCCATACGCCGGTCCGTCCGAAGAGTCCGATGAGCCGATCGACGAGCCCGCCGACGCCGTGCCGCTCGGCGCGCAGGGCCTCGCGGCCGACGAGCGCAACGAGACCCGTCGTCTGGCCTTCGAAGTCGTCGAGCGCCACGACCGCCTCGCCCTTCGGCGACCGCAGACTGGCCCGCGTGATGATGCGGCACAGGTTCCGGTAGCCCTCGGCGCTGGCCACCAGCACCGGCAGCGTCCAGCACACCGGCGGCCTGGTCGTGCGCCCGTCGGTCGCTTCGGGCACCGCAGTCGCCACCGTGAGCTCGGCGCCAACGATGGCCCGGATCCCGGCGGCCTTCGCCGCGCGATAGAACTGCGGGGCCCCGTACAGCCCGTTGCGATCGAGGAGCGCCAGGGCCGGATAGCCCAGCTCGGCCGCCCGCGCAATCAGCGCCTCAGGCAGCGACGCCCCTTCCAGGAACGAAAAGGCCGACGATGTGTGCAGCTCGATGTACATGACGGGTGATCAGTCGTACGTGCCTTCGATCTCCCACTGCCCCGTCGCCCGCTGCCGCACCAGCCGGCAGACGCTGCCATCCTCGAGCTCGACGTCCCACTCGTCGCGATCCCAGCCGGACTTCTGCGCCGGATCCCACCATCCCCCGGATGTCCGCCACGGACCGGCGCAGACCCGCACCCGGCCCCCGCGCATCGCATGAGCGCGGACGACGACGCGCGCCGGGACGCCGTGGGAGGTCGACACCTGCACGGCAAGCGGCCGCCGGAACCGTCGCAGGTGTGGCACGGCTTCGAACGCGGTGACGGGTGATGATTCGGACGACGGAGCCGCGCAGCGATCGGTCGCGGGCGGCGCCGTCGTCTCGCGCGGCGTCCGGAACGGCGTCAGCTGCGTCGCCCGGCCGTCGTGCGTGTCGACGAGCACCGGCGCGCCGATGCGATCGGTGCCCGCCAGCGCCCCGAGCCGCGCCAGCAGCGTCGACAGCTGCTCGGGCGACGGCACGGCACGCGCGAGCAGCGACCGCTGCACGATGCGCCCGGGCGTCACGTCGACCCGGAGTTCCACGGCATCGATGCCGGCCGGCGGCGGATGCGATTCGAGATCGAGCAGGATGAGCGTGCGCAGCACGCGTGCGTCGCGCATCGGCGCCGGCAGCTCCAGCCTGCGCACATGCGTCGTGCGCGTCGTCAGGTGCAGCGTCGTGTCGATGGCCACTGCCCCGCGGTCAGCGCGCTCGAGCTGGGTGGCCAGCTGCTCACACTGGCGCGCGAGGACGAACGACAGCGGCTCGAGCCCTTCGATCGGCCACTCCAGATCGATCCGCGCGCCGAACACCGGCGATTCATCGAACGGCACGAGCGGCGCCAGGTCTTCTCCCGACGCCGCCTGGTGCAGCCGCACGCCGGCCGGCCCCATGCGGGCATGAACGTCGGCCCTCGGCAGCCCGGCCAGGTCACCGCACGTCCGGATGCCCCAGCGCTCGAAGGTGGCCAGCCGCTCGCGATACTCCTGCACCAGCCGACGATGAGCGGCTGCGTCTGCCGGTGCAGAGGTGACGGTTCCGGCAACAGACGGCCCGGCCGCCGAGGGTGCGGGCGCCAGCCGATAGTTGCGCCCCTGTCCCCGTCCCCGCCGGAAACGCGAGGGCGACGAGGAATCTGGCTGAACCACCCGGGCCGCAGAAGTGCCAGCGGCCTGCATGGCCCGGTCGAGATCGACGACCGGCAGCAGCCAGCCGAGCGGCAACGGCGCCAGGACTTCGGCTTCCGCGCCCGGCGTCACGATGGTGCAGCCGGCGCGGGCATGGGCGAGCACCCAGGCCGCCGTGAGCGTTCCAGCCAGCGCCAGTCTGAGCTGCAGTCCTTCGTCGGCCGCCTGCGCCTGAAGCTCCCGGGCGATGACCGGCGGCGGACCGCACACCCGCGACAGCCCCGACGCGTCGAACAGCACGGCGGTATCGCCGCAGGGCATCACGCGGGGCGAAAAGCTGCGGGCGAGCGACTCGAGCCGGCCGCCGGCTGCGGACGGATCGTCCGACTCGCAGACCAGACAACAGACCATGGCTTTACCCGTGCGCTGATGTCCGCCCGTACCCGCCAGCCGGCGAGGTCACGATGCCCGTCGCCGAGCGCACCGTCCAGACCGGAGCGAAGCCGGCCAGCCGCCGGCTCTGTGCACTCGTCCCGGCCCAGCGGGGCTCGCCCTGGCACACCACCGAAACACCACGGGCACTGCGCGCCAGCGGGGCATCGGCCAGCAGCAGTCCGACCGTGTCCTGCCCTTCGAGCACCTGCGCCAGACGCAGCCAGGTGACGGCCGGCAGCGCCTGGAGCCGGCGCACCGGGACATCGCGCAGGTCAAGGGCCACGACGGTAAACCCTCCCGCGCGCAGAATCAAATCGAAGGCCCGGATGGCCAGCCTGATCGCACCGTCGAGCACGGCAGGCCGCGCCTGTTCCGCGAGAATCGACGGTCCCCGCACCCACAGCAGCCGTTCGAGATCGAGACCGGCCCCGGCGGCCGACGCCGGATCGAAGCGGTCGAGCGCATCGACAAGCGCCACGACCTGCCCCGCCGCGGCAGCCTGCCTCAGCGTGCCGACGAGCAGGTGCGTGCGGCCGGTGCCGGTCCGGCCGGCCAGCTCCGAAAGCGTCCCCATGCGCCAGCCTCCCCCGAGCACCCGATCGAACGGCTCGATGCCGGTGGGCAGCAGCCGGGGCGGGGGCGTCAGGCCTGGCAGCGTGCTGCCGAGCCGGCGGTCCAGCAGAAGCGCTTCGAGGGATTGCACGGCAGCGGACGACATTTTCGCCTTTATTTCGCCTCAGGTGCCGCAGTATAGGTCAGTCCTTTCAGGGCGATCAAGAGGCGAAAATGTGAAGGCTTTCGGTTGGTCCGATGCCCGAGGCCGGCCCGATGTAAGATGCTCAGCGCATTTCGTGACCCAGCACTCAGCCGGCTCTTCTCCCGCCCAGACCAGTCCCGACGACCAGCCGCGCTCCTGGGCCGCGCGCGTGGCCGGCGCGCTGACGCATCGCAACTACCGGGTGCTCTGGTTCGCGGCGCTCGGCTCGACGATCGGCACCTGGATGCAGAAGTACGCCCAGGGCCTGCTCGTTTACGACCTCACCCAGTCCACCTTCTATCTGGGCCTCGACGACTTCCTGAACCAGCTGCCGATCCTGCTGTTCATGCTGATTGGCGGCGTCGTCGCCGACCGGCACGATCGCCGGCGCCTGCTGACCATTTCCCAGTACGTGCAGGCGACGGCCGCCTTCACGCTGGCGGCGCTCGTCTGGACGGGCCACATCCACGTCGGCTTCGTCTTCGCGATGTCGTTCCTGGCCGGCTGTGGACAGGCCTTCGGCGGCCCGGCCTATCAGGCGCTGATTCCCTCGCTCGTGCCCAAGCGCGACCTGCCGAACGCCATCGCGCTCAACTCCACGCAGTTCAACCTGTCGCGCGTGCTCGGTCCGGGCGTCGGCGCCGCCGTGCTCGCGACGATCGGCACGGCCTGGTGCTTCTTCGTCAACGGACTCTCGTTTTTCCTGGTCGTCGTCGCACTCGCAGCGCTGAAGCTGCCGAAGCACGTGCCGGCCGCCGTGCGCGGCGCGGTGACCGAGGAGCTGCGCGGCGGCCTCCGCTACGTGCGCGAGACGCACGTCCTGCTGACGCTGACCGTGCTCGTCACACTGAGCACTTTCCTCACGATGCCGATCCTGACGATGCTGCCGGCATTCGCGAACGAGGTGCTGACGGGCGCCGGCCGCGCCGAGACCCGGCTGTCGATGCTCATGGCGTCGCAGGGCGCCGGGGCCATCGTGGGCGCGCTGCTGATCGGCTTCCTCGGCACGACGCCGAAGCTCGGCCGCATCCTGCTGGCCGTCCAGATCGGGCTCGGCCTGGTCATTGCCGCCTTCGCGCTGTCGACGTGGCTGGCGCTCAGCCTGGTGCTGCTCTTTGCGGGGGGCATCCTCTTCATGGCGCTCTTTTCGCTCAGCTTTTCGCTGCTGCAGCTGACCGTTCCCGACGCGCTGCGCGGACGCGTCGTCGCGATCTACATGGTGGCGATGCGCAGCGGCGGTCCGGTCGGAGCGCTGGTGGCCGGTGCGCTGGCCGATCGCTTCTCGGCGCCGTCGGTCATGGCGGTCAACGGCCTGCTGCTCGCCGTGATCTCGGCCGGAGTGCTCGTCAGTCGACGCGGCCGCGCGCTGACCGACGTCCGGCTGTGAGGGACGACCGGAGCAGGTAATATCGCTCCCGTGGCCCGCATCCTCGTTGTCGAAGACAGCCCCGATATCGCCGACCTGCTGCGCCACTATCTCGAACGGGCCGACCACGTGGTCGACGTCGTGACCTCGGGCCCGGCCGTCCTCACGCAGGTGCACGTCAGCCGGCCCGATCTGGTGCTGCTCGATCTGATGCTGCCGGGGCTCGACGGCCTCGCCGTGTGCCAGGCGCTGCGTCAGGATCCGCGCACGACGGCGGTGCCCATCATCATGCTCACCGCGCGGGGCGAAGAAGGCGACCGCATCCGCGGCCTCGAGCTCGGCGCCGACGACTACGTCGTCAAGCCGTTCAGCCCGAAAGAAGTCGTCGCGCGCGTGGCGGCGCTGCTGCGGCGGGTCGAACGGCCGTCGGGCACGGCCGCCGCCGGGCCGCTGCAGTACGGTCCGATCGCGATGGATCTCGAGCGTCACGCCGTACTCGTCGACGGCGACGAAGTACGGCTGACCGCCAAGGAGTTCCTGCTGCTGCAGTACCTGATCGAGAACCGGGGCCGCGTGCTCTCGCGCGATCGGCTGCTGTCCGATGTCTGGGGCTACCAGTTCACGGGCGGCACGCGCACGGTCGACGTACACGTCCGTCGTCTGCGTGAGAAGATCCCGCTGCTTGCCACGGCGCTGACGACCATCAAGCAGTTCGGCTACCGGCTCGAGGATCCGGTGCCCGCAATGCCGTGACGTTCCGCACGCGCACGTTCTCCGCCGTCTTCACCGCCGCGGCGATCGCCCTGGCCGTCTCGACGCTGCTCGTGGAGCAGTCGCTGCGGCGCTTCTACGACAACGACGTCCGCAACAGCCTGCTGAGTCAGGCGCGGCTTGCCGCGCACCTGTTCATGACCGGTGCCCCCGCCCTGCAGGATCGATCGCCCGACCGCGCGGCCGACGAACTGAGCGCGCTGCTCGGCGTGCGCGTGACGCTGGTCGACGCCGGCGGCCGGGTGATCGGCGATTCGGAACAGGACGACGAGGCGCTGCGCGACCTCGACAATCATGCCGACCGCGCCGAGTTCATCGAGGCGACGGCCCATGGCACGGGCACGGCCGTCCGGCACAGCGCAACGACGAACATCGACACGATGTACGCCGCCGTGCGCCTCGAGGCGGGTCCCGTGCGATTCGTCCGCCTCGCCGTACCGCTGACCGACATCCGGGAACGGGTGGCCAGCCTGCGCCGGCTCTCGCTCGTCGGGCTCGGCGCCGGTCTGTTCGTGGCGCTGGTCGCGACGGCGGTCACCTCGGTGCTCCTCAACCGCCGGCTGCAGGCCGTTGCCGAAACGGCGCGCCGGTATCAGGCCGGCGACTTCAGCCGGCCGGCGCGCGATCATGGGCGCGACGAGCTCGGCATGGTCGCCAACGTGCTCGACGCGACGGCCCGCGAGCTCGGCGCGCGTCTCGTCGAAGTGGAACGCGAGCGGGCGCACACCGACGCCATCCTCTCGGGAATGGTCGAAGGCGTCCTGCTCGTCGACGCCGACGGACGGCTCGTGCTCACCAATCCCGCCGCACAGCGGATGCTGCAGATCGCAGGCCCGTCGACCGGCCTGCACTATCTCGAGGTCGTCAGGCAGCCCGATATCGTCGCGTTGATGACCGCGGTCCTCGACGGACGACCGGCTGCTCCGGTCGAAATCGAGCTCGCACGCGATCCAGCACGGCGGGTGCGCGCGAGCGTCGTCCCGGTCGAGGCCGCCCGCGGCGGCGGCGCCGTGCTCGTGCTGTACGACATCACCGATCTCCGGCATGCCGATCAGGTGCGGCGCGACTTCGTGGCGAACGTCTCGCACGAGCTGCGCACGCCGCTGACGGCCATCCGCGGCTACGTCGAGGCGCTGCTCGACGCCGCGCCCGAATCGGCGGAAACGCGACGGTTTCTCGACGTCATCGCCCGGCACACGCTGCGGATGGAACGGCTCGTCGGCGATCTGCTGCGGCTTGCCCGCCTCGATGCCGGGCAGGAAGAGATCGCCTGGGCGCGGTGCGCCGTCGCGGATCTGTTCGACGCGGTGATCGTCGATCTCGACGGGCCGCTCACCACCCGCCGGCAACGCGTTTCGATCGACATCGCCCCCGATGCGGCCACGGTCGAAGGCGACGCGTCGAAGCTGCAGGACATCCTGCGGAACCTCGTCGAGAACGCCTCGAACTACAGTCCCGCCGAATCGACCATCGAGCTGCGGGCCAGGCGTCGCGACGGCGCCGTCGAGCTGCAGGTGGCCGATCGCGGGCCCGGCATCGCCGAGGCCGACCTGCCGCGCATCTTCGAACGTTTCTACCGGGCCGACCGCTCACGCACGCGCGATCCCGGCGGCACCGGCCTCGGCCTGTCGATCGCGCGTCACCTGGCGGGTCTGCACGGCGCGACGCTCTCGGCCGCCAACCGGGCCGACGGCGGCGCGATCTTCACCCTGCGCTTCGCACCGGCGTCCTCGACCTGATCCCTGGTCGGCGGCGGCGCCGCCGGCGCGCGAGACGGCGGCTACGGCACGACGAGGCTGATCCCCAGGTAGGTGATGGCGCCGATGGCCGCCGAGGCCGGAATCGTGAGGATCCACGCCCACACGATCTGCCGCGCCACGCCCCAGCGCACGGCGCTCAACCGCCGCGTGGCGCCGACGCCGACGATGGCGCCGGTAATCGTATGGGTCGTGCTGATCCCCACGCCCATGGCCGTCGCGGTGGCAATCGCGACGGCCGCACCGGTCTCGGCCGCAAAGCCGCCGACCGGCTGCAGCCGCGTAATCTTCGACCCCATCGTCTTGATGATGCGCCAGCCCCCGCTCAGCGTGCCGAGGCTGATGGCGGTGTAGGCCACGATCTCCACCCACAGCGGGACGTGGAAGGTGCTGATGTAGCCGCCGGTGAACAGCGCACCGGCGATGATGCCCATCGTCTTCTGCGCGTCGTTGGCGCCGTGCATCAGGCTGTAGGCTGCCGCCGATACGAGCTGCAGGCGGCGGAACCAGCCGTCGACGCGCGCCGGTGTCGTATTGCGGCAGACCCAGAAGATCGCGTTCATCAGCAGCAGCCCGACGATCAGGCCGATGGCCGGTGCAACGACGATGAAAATCAGCGTCCGCATCCAGCCGGACACGATGACGGCGCCGAGTCCCGCCTTGGCGATCGCGGCTCCCGCGTAGCCGCCGAACAGCGCGTGCGACGAGCTGGTCGGCAGCGCGAAGTACCAGGTGATGAGGTTCCAGATGATGGCGCCGAGCAGGCCGCCGAGGATGACCGTCTGCGTGACGACCGACAGATCGACCATGCCGCTGCCGACGGTGCGCGCCACGGCGGTACCGACGAAGGCGGCCGCGGCGAAGTTGAAGAATGCCGCCCAGAGAACGGCCTGGGCCGGCGAGAGCACCCGCGTCGACACGACGGTAGCGATCGAGTTGGCGGCGTCGTGAAACCCGTTGATGTAGTCGAAGATCAGCGCAACGACGATGATCAGGCCGATGGTGCTGAAGAGCAGGCTCACGCGGTCTCACCCGTGCTTGACGACGATACCCTCGACGACGTTCGCGGCGTCCTCGCAGCGGTCGGTGATCAGCTCGAGCACGTCGTACATGTCCTTCCACTTGATGATCGTGACCGGGTCGGTTTCGACGTCGAACAGGTCACGCACCGCTTCCTGATAGATCCGGTCGGCCTCGTTCTCGAGCCGGTTGATCTCGACCGTATGGGGGTGCACCGGCTTCTTGTGCGCCAGCGCGTCGAGCGCCTGGTGCAGCCGCTCGCTCGCACCGCTCACGGCGTGCGCCAGTTCGCGCGCGCCGTCGCGAATCCGCGCGATCCGGTAGAGCCGCACGAGCGTGGCCGCGTGATCAATCGCGTCCATCACGTCGTCGAGCGAGGTCGTCAGCGCGTAGAGGTCCTCGCGATCGAAGGGCGTGACGAACGTCCGGTGCAGGCGCTGGATCGTGTCGTGCGTCAGCGTGTCGCAGCGGTGCTCCGAGTCCTTGATGTTCTCGGTGAACTGCAGGTCGGGCGGCTCGGTGGCCAGCAGCTGCTCGAGCAGCGCGGCTGCCTGGCGGATTTCGCCCGTCATCTGGCCGAACAGGTCGAAGAACTGCTCGTCCCTGGGGAAGAACCGGAAAGAAATACCCACGGATGACTCCTGAGGCCGGCGCCGGACGGCCCGGCAGCCCGCCGATTGTAACCAAGCAGGTCCGGCGCGTTACTCACAATTAACCGGCGCGTGACGCGGCCGAAACCCGGGCCCGCTACTCTGCAGGCATGACAGTGACCGCCATCCCGCGCGTGCTGGTCGTCGAAGACGAGATCGACCTCGCCCGCCTGATCAAGCACGCGCTCGCGCGCGAGCGGCACGCCATCGTCGAGATCGCGACGGCCGGCGACGAGGCGCTTGCGCGACTGCGATCGGCGCCGCCCGATCTGGTCATCCTCGACCTGAACCTGCCGGTCGTCGACGGCACCGAGGTCTGCCGACGGATCCGCGCCGAGCCGGCGACGGCCGGGCTGCCGGTCATCATGCTCACGGCGCGATCGGCTGAAAGCGACCGTGTCGCCGGACTCGATCTCGGGGCCGACGACTACCTCACGAAACCGTTCAGCCTGCGGGAACTGGCGGCCCGGATCCGCGCCGTGCTGCGTCGACGCGGCGGCGCCCCCGGCCCGGCGGTGTATCGCGGCCGCCTGCTGACCGCGGACTTCGACGCGGTCACAGTGAGCGTCGACGATCAGCCGGTGCGGCTGACGCGGCGGGAGTTCGAGCTGCTGCGCTGTCTGGTCGACAACCGGCCGCGGGTTCTGTCGCGGGACCGCCTGCTCGAACGTGTGTGGGGCTACGGGCACGCTATCGAGACGCGGGCGGTCGACGTCCACATCGGCCGCCTTCGGGCCAAGCTCGGGCCGGCTGGTCATCAGATCGAAACCGTGGTGGGAATCGGCTACCGTTTCGTCGAGTGACGGGCGAATCGGCGGCGGCGGGTGCCTCGTATCCTTCCAGTCGTGCGTTCCTCGCGCAGCGCCCCCGGAGCGCGGCCCGGGTGCCGTTCTGTACATACCCTATCGGGCGGCGGTCGTCTGTTAACTCTGTGTTACACGCCGTGCCGGGAACTTCAGCGGGCTCGACCACGGCGACGTGCCGCGGCGGGGCGCACGGATAGAATGGCGCCGTGCGAGACGTCCTGACCATCATCCTGGGCGGCGGCCGCGGCACCCGCCTCTTTCCGCTGACGCAGCTGCGGTCGAAGCCGGCCGTCCCGATCGGGGGCAAGTGGCGGCTGATCGACATCGCGATCAGCAACTGCCTGCACGCCGGGCTCGAGCGCATCTACGTGCTGACCCAGTTCAACTCGGCGTCGCTCAACCGGCACATCGCACAGACCTACCGCATGGACATGTTCTCGGGCGGCTTCGTCGAGGTGCTCGCCGCCGAGCAGACGCCCGAGGGCGAGCGCTGGTTCCAGGGCACGGCCGACGCGGTGCGTCAGGCCGCGCGCCGCTTCCGGGATCTCGAAGCCGAGCACTACCTGATCCTGCCGGGCGACCACGTCTACCGCATGAACTTCGCCGAGCTGCTCGAGTCGCACGTCGAGCGCGATGCCGACATCACGATTGCCGCTTCGCCGGTCGACGCCGATGCCGCCCGGGGGATGGGCGTGCTGCGCTTCGACGCCACGGGCCGGATCGTCGGCTTCGAGGAGAAGCCGAAGCCCGAGCGGCTCGCGGAGATCGGCTCCAGCGCACCGCTGCACTCGCCGCTCGGCGTGCTGACGCCCGAAACGCCCTTCCTCGCGTCGATGGGCATCTACGTCTTCTCGCGCGACGTGCTGCACGAGCTGCTCGCGAGCAACCCGTCGGACGACTTCAGTCGCGGCATCATCTCGGGCGCCATCGAGACGCACCGCGTGCACGCCTACCCGTTCCGCGGCTACTGGGCCGATGTCGGGACGGTGCGTTCGTTCTACGACGTGAACCTGATGCTCACCGAGCGCCACCCGGCGTTCAACTTCTTCCACCCGACGCGCCCGATCTATACGCGGCCGCGCTTCCTGCCCGCCGCACGCGTGCACGACAGCCAGCTCGACGCGGTGCTCGTGGCCGAGGGCGCCTGGATTGATTCGGCCGAAGTCCGCCACAGCATCGTCGGCGTACGGACCACGATCCAGCGCGGTGCACGCGTGACCAACTCCGTGCTCCTCGGCGCCGACAAGTACGACGAGCAGGCCGGCACGATCCCGCTGGGCATCGGGCCGGATGTCGTGCTCGACCGTGTGATTGTCGACAAGAACGCGCGCATTGGCGCCGGCGCCCGGCTCGTCAACGAGGCGGGCGTGCAGGAGCTCGACGGCGACGGCTACTACATCCGCAGCGGCATCATCATCGTGCCGAAGAACGGCGTCGTCGCTCCCGGTACGGTCGTCTGACAGGCGGCCCGCCCATCGCGCGCGCCGGGGGTCGCGCGGCCGCGCGGCGTTACACGGAATTTACAGCCCGGTTACCGGCACGACATGCCGGTCCGCCACACTGGCGGACATGATTCCGACGGTCGCCGTCCCCCGCCCGACGCCGGCGGGCGCGTCTGCGCCGGCCACACCGGCGCTGCGCCGGGCTGCAAAGATCCGCGTCGATCGCCTGGCCTTCTACTACGGTGCGACGCAGGCACTGGCCGGCATCTCACTCGAGATTCCGGCGCGTCAGGTCACGGCGTTCATCGGCCCGTCGGGCTGCGGCAAGAGCACGCTGCTGCGCACGCTCAACCGCATGAACGACCTCATCGCCGGCACGCGCGTCGAAGGACGTGTCGAACTCGACGGCGTCGATATCTACGCGCCACGCACCGACGTGGTCTCGCTGCGGCGGCGCGTGGGCATGGTCTTTCAGAAGTCAAATCCGTTCCCGAAGTCGATCTTCGAGAACGTCGCCTACGGCCTCCGGCTGAACGGTCTGGCGCGCCGACGCCGCGATCTCGAGGCGCGCGTCGAAGAGAGTCTGCGCGCCGCCGCGCTCTGGGACGAGGTGAAGGACCGGCTGGACGAGCCCGCGCTCGCCCTGTCGGGAGGCCAGCAGCAGCGGCTGTGCATCGCGCGCGCCCTGGCTGTCCGCCCGGAGGTACTGCTCATGGACGAACCGGCGTCGGCGCTCGACCCGATCGCCACGCAGCGCATCGAGGAGCTCATCTACGACCTGAAACGCGACTACACCATCGTCATCGTGACGCACAACATGCAGCAGGCCGCGCGCGTCTCCGACGTAACCGCCTTCTTCTGGCTCGGCCGACTCGTCGAGTCGGGCCCGACCGCTGCGCTGTTCACCAACCCGCGCGAGAAGCTCACCGAGGACTACGTGACGGGGCGGTTCGGCTGATCGCACCGATCGGGAACCCATGGAACGCCACTTCGAAGAAGAGCTGACATCGCTGCGGATGCAGCTGCTCGCCATGGGCGGTCTGGCCGAAGACCGGCTGCGGCGGGCCGTCGACGCGCTGCTCGACCGCGACGTCGCGCGGCTCGAGGCCGTCCCGGCCGACGATGCCGACATCAACCGGCTGCACATCGACATCGACGATCACAGCCTGCGGCTGCTCGCGCTGCACCAGCCGGTGGCCGTCGATCTCCGCGCGATTGTCTCGGCAGTCAGGATCAACACCGACCTCGAGCGCGTCGGTGATCTGGCCGTCAACATCGCCGAGGCCGGGCTGCGGCTGATCGAGCACCCGCCCATCGACCAGCTGGCCGACATCCGGCCGATGGCGGCCACGGCCGGCGCCATGCTTCGCGACGCCCTCGATGCGTTCGTGCGACGCGACGAAGCGCTCGCCCGCCGCGTACTCGGCCGCGACGACGAGCTCGACGCGCTGACCCGCCGGATGTTCACCGCGCTCGTCGAACGGATGACGCACGACGCGCGCGCCATCGAGCCGGCCGTCGAGCTGCTGCTCGTCTCGCGGCACCTCGAGCGCATCGGCGATCACGCCACGAACATCGCCGAGAACATCATCTTCCTCGTGTCGGCGCGTGACGTCCGCCATCGATACGACGAGCCCGCCTGAAGAACCGCCGCAGGGGCCGGCCGCGCGCCCTCCCTGCACAGTCGCACTGCCACACGAAGGGGCCCGCCGGCCGCGCATACTGCCACCCCGCATATCCGTCGCTGCACGGACGGATGCGTCACGATCGCCGCGCGGCCCACGTGTCAAGATCACTTAGAATACGCAGATGCCTTCGCGAGAACTGTGCGTCTATTGCCGCCGCCGCGAAGCCGTGGATGAGTACCGGCCGTTCTGCAGCGAACGCTGCAAGATGGCCGACCTCGGCCGGTGGCTGTCGGGCGACTACCGCGTCCCCGGACAGCCGGCTGCCGGCCCCGAAGGGCCCGACGATCAGGACGACGCCCCGGACAGCACCGGGCGAGGTCACTGAGCCGAGTCGGGCCACACTCGAGTGTTCTCTGACTTATGGCCGATACGCTGACGATCATCGATAACCGCACTGGCCGGCAGTACGAAGTGCCGATCACCGATGGCGCGATCCGGGCGATGGACCTCCGCCAGATCCGTACCGCCGATGACGACTTCGGGTTGATGACCTACGACCCGGCCTTCCAGAACACCGCCTCCTGTCGCAGCCGCATCACGTTCATCGACGGCGACAAGGGGGTGCTGCTCTACCGCGGCTATCCGATCGAACAGCTGGCCGAACGGAGCTCGTTCCTCGACGTCGCGTGCCTGCTGCTCGACGGCGAGCTGCCGACGGCCGATCAGCGGCAGGCCTGGACCTCCGCGATCACCGCGCAGCAGCGGCCGCCGGCCGGCTCCGAACGGCTCCTGCCGGGCTTTCCCCGCGACGCGCACGCCATGGGCGTGTTCGTCTCGCTCGTCGGCGCACTGTCGACCTACTATCCCGACGCCAAGAAGGTCACCGATCCCGACAACCGCCGGCGGCAGATCGAGCGGCTGATCGGCCACGTCCCGGCGCTCGGCGCGTGGGCCTACCGCCACAACCGGGGCCTGCCGCTCGTCGAGCCCGATCCGTCGCTGAGCTACGCGGGCAACTTCCTGCGGATGCTCTTCAAGGAAGACGGGCGCGAGTACGAGCCGCACCCGGTCCTGGAGCGCGCGCTCGACATCCTGTTCATCCTGCACGCCGACCACGAGCAGAACTGCAGCACCAACGCGATGCGCGGCATCGGCAGCTCGCACGCCGATCCGTTCTCATCGCTCGCCGGTGCGGCGGCCGCGCTCTACGGGCCGCTGCACGGCGGCGCCAACGAGGCGGTGCTCCGCATGCTGCTCGAGATCGGGTCGACCGACCGGATTCCCGAGTTCATCAAGCGCGTGAAGGCCGGCGAGGTCCGGCTGATGGGCTTCGGCCACCGTGTCTACAAGTCGTATGACCCGCGCGCGCGCATCATCAAGCGCACGGCCGACGAGGTCTTTGCCGTCACCGGGCGTAATCCGCTGCTCGACGTCGCGATCGAGCTCGAACGTATCGCCCTCGAGGACGAATACTTCGTCAAGCGCCGCCTTTACCCGAACGTCGACTTCTACTCCGGCCTCATCTACCAGGCGATGGGCTTCCCGGTCGAGATGTTCCCGGTCCTGTTCGCGATTCCGCGCACGGCCGGCTGGCTCTCGCAGTGGGACGAGCTCATGCGCGATCCGGAGCAGAAGATCGCACGGCCGCGACAGCTGTACGTCGGCCCGTCGCGCCGCGACGTGCCGGAGAGCTGACCCGACACCGACCGATGCCGGAGCCGGCCCGCAGCCGTCGATGCCTTTCCCGGATCGGCACGTGCGGCGTGCTGCTGGCCGGCCTGTGGCTCGCAGGCGGCGCGCCGCTCCCGGCCGCGCCGCCTCAATCCAGTCCGTTCGACGCCGGCCGGGCCTGGGCGCATCTCGAGGAGATCGTCGGGTTCGGTCCGCGTCCGGCCGGCTCCCTCGCGCTGCGCCAGACGCGCGCCTACCTCACCCGCCAGCTCGCACGCGCCGGCCTGACGGTCCAGGAGCAGCCGTTCACCGCCGTCACGCCGATCGGCCGCGTCGAGATGGTCAACCTCGCGGTCCGGCTGCCGGGCCGTCGCCAGGAGCGCATCCTCTTCGCCGGCCACTACGACACGAAGCTGATGCGCGACGCCCCGTTCGTCGGCGCCAACGACGGCGGTTCGAGCGCCGCGTTCCTGATCGAGCTGGCGCGCGTGCTCGCCGCACGGGATCGTGAATTCACCTGGGAGATCGTCTTCTTCGACGGCGAGGAAGCCTTCTGCGCCGGATGGAGCGACTGCGGCCGTCCCGGCGCACCCGACAACACCTACGGCAGCCGCCACTACGTGGCCGAAGCGCGCCGCGCCGGAGCCCTGCCGCTGCTGCGGGCCCTCGTGCTCGTCGACATGATTGCGGATCGCCAGCTGCAGTTCCGGCGCGACACGAACTCGACGCCCTGGCTCGTCGACCTCGTCTGGGATACCGCGCGCCGCCTCGGCTACGGCGACGTCTTCGTCGACGATGTGCTGCCGGTCGAGGACGATCACGTGCCGTTTCTCGAGGCCGGCGTCCCGGCCGTCGACATCATCGACCTCGACTATGCGCCCTGGCACACGCCGGGCGACACACTCGATCGCGTCGACCGTCGCGGCCTGCAGATCACCGGCGACGTGCTGCTCGCCATGCTGCCGGCACTGGAAGCGCGCCTGATGACCGACGCGCCGTCGCGCTGACTACCGGCGGGTCGTCAGCCAGCCGGCGACGAAGACCATCGCGGCCCACAGGCTCGCCGCCTTCGCTCCATCGCGGCTCGTCGTCCGCATGACGTCGCCGATCGCAACCGACGGTCCCCACCCGAGCTCCGCTTCCGCCGTTGCCTGCAGCACGTAGCGCACACCGCGGGTGATGTGCAGATCGAAGATCACGTTCCAGATCAGCACCGCAATCGCGGCCCAGACGATCAGTCGAAGGCGTCGGCTCATACGGCTGCGGGGGCTCCGAGATAGCGGACAACCATGACCGTGACGTCGTCGCTCTGTGGCGCGCCGGCCGTGAAGTCGTGCAGCGCGGTCGTGACCTGCTGCACGAGCAGCTCGACCGGCAGATCGCGCCCCGCCTGGACGATCTCGAGCAGGCGCGCCTCGCCGAACTCCTCGTCGTCGGCCGCAATCGCCTCAGGAACGCCGTCACTGAAAAGCACGACCAGATCGCCCGGCTCGAGCCGGACGGTCTCTTCCTCGTAAGTGACCGGTTCAAGCAGGCCGACGGGAGGCCCTCCCCTCTCGAGGCGGCGTACGCCGTCGCGGCCGATCACGAACGGCGGATTGTGCCCCCCGTTGCAGCTCGTGAGCGTCCCGTCCTCCGAAAGGTGCGCAAGAGCCATCGTCACGAAGCGCGCTTCGATCCCCCGGCGGCACAGCGCACGGTTGATCCCGGTCACGATCCCCGCGGGCGTGCCGGAGACACCGAGCGATGCGAACATGCCCTGCACGAGCGCACCGAGCAGTGCCGCCGGCGGTCCCTTGCCTGCGACGTCGCCCAGCGCGACGCTGAACACGCCGGGACGCTCGTCGTGATAGTCGAAGAAGTCGCCGCCGATCGATCGGCATGGCTCGGACGTGGCGGCCGCCTCTGCAAACGCAAGGCGTGCGCACGGCTTCGGCATCAGCGCGCGCTGGATGTCGGCGGCAATGCGCATCTCGCTCTCGAGGCGCACCTTTTCGAGCTTCTCGCGATAGAGCCGTGCGTTTTCGATGGCCACCGACGCCTCGCCGGCGAGCGTCTCGAGCGCGCGCAGCGTCGAGGCCGATGCGAGCCGGCCGCGCTCCCGGCTGTCGAGGTAGACAACCCCGATGCGCCGGTCCTCGACCCGGGCGTCGGCCGACTCGACGTAGTGCACGTAGTTGAGCGGCACACAGACCACGTGCCGGATGCCGAGCGCGACCGTACCGGAGTGGGCCGACGCCAGTTCCGCGTCCATCAGGTCGACCACGACGCGCGTCTCGCCCGTGCGGAACACCTCCTCGGGGATTTTCCGGCTCGTCGCGAAGGTCGCGTCAGTGAGGGTCTTCCGCTGGCGCCCGCGGGCCAGCCTCAGCTCGAGCGCCCCGTCGGCATCGGCCAGCATGATGAACCCACGCTCGGCTCCCGAGACGTCGAGCGAGGCATCGAGCACCAGCTCGAGCACGTCCTGCAGCACGCGCCCGGAGCCGAGCGCCTGCACGCCTTCGAGCAGCGCCGACACCTGCCGCAGCTCGTGGCGCGGGCCGGTCGACGAACGCGTCGACGCCCCATCGTCCAGGCTCTCGCGGACGATCAGCTCCGCGCCGCCACCCCGCCCGAGCCGGATCCGATCCCCGGTCCGCACCACACAGCGCGTGACCGGCTCGTCGTTGACGAACGTCCCGTAGCGGGAACCCCGGTCGACGATGAACAGCCGGCCCTGCTCGACGAGCAGCTCGGCATGCTCGCGTGACACTTCGCCACCGGGCAGCCGCAGGTCGTTCCCATCACGTCGTCCGACCGTACACGGCAGCGTGTCGATGACGACCTCGCGTTCACCGGCAACGTCACGGACGAGGAGCCGGACGCGGGGCATGCGACCTTACCGCACCTTTCCGCGGCGGGGCCCCACGGCCAGCCAGCCGCCCGCGGCAAGCAGCGCCAGCCCGGCCGCGGCGTACACGATCTGGCGAACGCTGCCGGCGACTTCGCCGGCGGCCAGCCACCCGAGCACGCCGGCGGCCGCCACGAGCAGCACGACGACCAGCCACGGCCGGGCGGGCGACGGCGGAGGCGTCCTGCGCGGCACGTCCGGGATCGCCGTCGGCGTCCCGCACCGGTAGCAGACTATGGCCTTGTCGGCGATCGTCGCGCCGCAGTTTCCACACACCATTCCTGTTCACGCCTCCGCGCGCGGCGCGCCGCACTGGCCGGGCGGCCGCGAGAAGTCTTCATATACTGAACCGTCCGCATGCTGCCGGTTCAGGATGTCATGCCGTCGCGCTCGACCCCGTGGATCACCGGCACCCTCGTCGTGCTCCTGACGGTGGTCCTGGCCGGCGAGGTCCTGCTGCCCGAGCCGGCGGCGCGCGCGCTGATTCTCTCGTACGGACTGACCCCGGCGCACCTGGACTGGGCCACCCTCGTCCCGTCGATGTTCCTCCATCGGAGCATCGTCGACTTCAGCTTCAACGCGCTGGCGATCTGGGTCTTCGGCGACAACGTGGAGGACCGGCTCGGGCGCGGCCGCTACCTGGTACTTCTGTTCGCGGCCGGCTCGTTTGCCGGCCTGCTGCTCGCCCGCCTCGTGCCGGACATCGCACAGCCGCTCGTCGGCGCCGGCGGTCTGGCCGGCGTCCTGATCGGCGCTCACCTGGCACTCTTCCCGCGGTCGCAGATCCTGATGCTCACGCCAACGTGGCGGGGCGTCGACCTGATCGAACTGCCGGCACTCCTCATCGCGCTGCTGTGGCTGACGATGGCGGGACTGGCAGGAGGCGCGTGGGCACCGGGTCTCGTCCCGGTGACGCTGCTGCACGAACTGTGTGGCGTCGCGGTGGGTATCCCGGGCGCGCGGCTGCTGGTCCGGCGCGACCGGATGCGCTGCGAGTGGTGGAACGTCCCGGTCGGGCGTCACTCGCCCGACCGGCGGCGCACCTCGCGCGACACCTCGGCCAGCTCCGTCAACAGCGCTTCGAGCTGACGCGTGAACTCGGCTTCTGGCAGGCTGTCGCGCCGACGGCGCAGGTCATCGATCCGTTCCGACAGCGCCTGCTGACGCGCCAGCAGCTTCTGCAGCTCGGGATCGTCGGTCGTCGCCGTGCGGGGCGCGTCGAGGTACCAGAGCGCGGCCGGCGAATTCGACGGGAACTCGGCAGTGGCAAGCAGCCCCTTGCCGTCGCCGGTCGGGTCGATGACGGCCGTCTCGGTCGCGAGGATGCCGGCCTGCTCGTAGTGTTCACGCACGAGCCGCGATGCAGCCGTGAACGCCTCGAGGACCGAAATCCGTCCGTCCTTGTTCTGGTCGGTGTCGCCGGATTCGAGCGCGCGGACGAGCGCGTCGGGAAAGATCGTGTGGTACTGCTGCGCGGGACTGTTCGTCGCCGTGATGACGATCCGTCCCGGCGCGGCCAGGCCGGCCAGGTAAGGGAAGCTGCCGCTCGTCGTGTCGACGACCACGAGCGACGCGCGAATCGGATCGAGCAGTGCGCGCCAGTCGGCCACCGACAGGTCGGGGCCCACGAGATTGAACCTGGCATCGTCGCCCTGGCCCGTGCCGTGGCCGATGAACACGACCAGCAGCTGATCGGCGTCGGTCAGCGTCCCGGCCAGACGGCCGGCAACCGTCCTGACGTTCTCGGCCGTCGCGTGCACTTCGCCTTCGCCGGGCCGCTCGGCGACGATGGTGACGTTGGCCGGGTCGTAGCCGAAGCGATCGACGAGCAGCGCCGCAAGGCTGTCGAGCCAGCCGCGATGCATCGTGGCGAACCGCGGCTCGCCCGACGCTCCCTGAATCAGCAGCGCGTGCCGGCTCCCCGACGGCTGAGCGACGAGCGGGCCCATCGCCGTCGCACCGGCCAGCAGCAGCAGCGCTATCGCGAGAACACGAAGCCGATGCACGCGCTTACCTCCCCATGATCGTCAGCAGCAGGTCCTGCGCGCGTGCGTAGGTCGGCGCTTCCTCGAGCGCCAGGAGCACGTCGCGCCGCGCCTCGTCGCGCCGGCCCAGACCGAGCAGCGCCTCGGCACGACTGGTGCGCACCTCGACGCGATTCGGCGGTCCGGCAGCAAGCGCCGCATCGAACTCGACGAGCGCAGCCTCGTAGTCGCCGCGCGCGAGCAGACGCCGACCGAGCCTGACGTGTACGCCGGCGTCGAACGGATCGAGGTCGGCGACCATCCGCAGCGCAAACTCTTCGTCCGCGTCGGCACCGGCCTGTTCGGCCAGGGCCGCGAGCCGACGCGCCCCCGCCACGTTCGTATGGTCGTATTCGAGCAGCGCGCGCCATTCGCGACGCGCCAGGTCGAAGTCCTGCTCCATCTCGGCAATGCTGGCCAGCAGCGCGCGGGGGCTCGCCTCGCCGGTGGCCATCGGTGCCAGTTCCAGCGCCCGGCGGAGCGGCGCCTTTGCCGCCGCCGGCTGCTCCGCCCGCACGAGCGCCTGACCGTAGGCGAGCTGCACGCTGAAGTTGCCGGGATTGGCCGCGGCGCGGGCCTCGAGCGTCTCGAGATCGGCCGCCTCGAGCTTCGGCGTCGGCTCCTTCATCGCCTCGATCAGCGGACCGTATTTCGCGATCACGAAAGCCCGGAACGAGGCCTCCACGTCGTCGATACTCCGCCCGAATGCCCGCGTGAACGCTTCCGCGTCGTCGACGCCGTCGGCGTAGGCCTGCAGCAGCGTGCGCAGGCCTTCCTCGCCGTGGTCGTCGACGAGGTGCTCGACGAGCAGCGAGGCCTCGAAGTACGCCAGCGCGAGGCTCTCGGGTCGCCTGAACGCCAGGGGCAGGTTCTTCGCGCCGAAGTTCCGTCCTTCGGCGAACGCCCGCGCGTACTGCAGGGTCAGCTCGCGGCCCCAGGCCGGATTGCGCAGGTGCTCCTCGTACACGGAAACGCCTTCGGTCAGCCAGCGCGGCACCCGGAAGTCGGACGCGTGCAGCGTGAAGACGTGCGCGAGCTCGTGCCAGAGCGTGGCCTGCCAGCTGAAGTCGCCCGGCGGCCGGGCGCGCGGCGAGTCCATGGTGACGACGCGGCCGAAGCAGGCGCCGAGCGCGCCGACGAGTCCCGGCAGGCCGAGCGTGCGGACGGCGAAGTCGTCGTGCTCGGGAAAGACCTCGATGAGGATCGGCTGATCGGGCCTGACGCCGTAGCGCCGGGCGAACAGCTCGTACGCCTCGGTCGCCAGCGGGATGGCGTACGGCTGCAGCACGTCGGCCTCGTGCGCCGCGAACTTGAAGATGAAGGGTCCGTGCGGCACGACGCGGAATGTATCGAGCACGTCGAGTACGTCGAGCAGGTTCTTCGTGAACGGCGAGCTGCTGTCGAGCTCCCAGGAAATGTCGAGCGCGGTCCGGGCCGCCGCCTCGTCGCCGGTGCGCATCAGGTACAGACCGAGGTTGAACTGCGCCTTCGCGTCGGTCGGGTCCACTTCGGTGGCCCGTCGTGCCAGCGCGGCCGCGTCATCGAAGCGGTACTGGCGCGCGGCCTGCTCCCCGGCCAGCCGCCAGCCGAGCGACGACCGCGGGTTGATGGCCGCAACCGCCTGCACGGCCTGCTCGACGGCAGCCATCCCTCCGCGCCGATAGGCGATGGCGGCGCGCAGGGCCGCTTCCTCGAGCGATCCACGCCGCACCTTCGCCACGCGCGCCAGCGCTTCCTCGGCCGCGTCGACATCTTCGGCCTCGAGCGCGTGCTCGGCGACGGCCAGGTTCACGTCGGGATGCTCGGGCGCCACGGCGCGTGCTCGTTCCAGCAGGTCCCGCGCGGCCGGCGGATCTTCGGCCGCAACCGCCCGGGCCAGGCCGAGCATCGCCGGCACCCATTCCGGGTCGAGTTCGAGCGCGCGCTCGAAGCGACGGGCGGCATCGCCGTTCTGGTGATAGCGGAGGAACAGCTCGCCGTCGGCGGTGCGGATGTCGGGCCGCGCGATCTCCTCGACACGGCCGAAGGCGTCGTTGGCCAGCTGGAACTCACGAATCGCGATGGCGGCACGTGCGAGGCGGAAGTAGTCGTCGGGTGTCTCGAGCCGCCGGTTCGACGCGATCGGATCGAGCCAGCGCCAGGCCTCTTCGGTCCGGCCGGCGCGCTGCTCGAGCAGGCCGAGCTCGAGCGCCGCCTCGCCCAGCGGGTCGGCCTGCGCGAGCGGCAGCAGCCGCTCGCGCGCCTCGGCATCGCGTCCGAGGAAGATGTCGATCAGCGCACGGGCGGTCTCGCCGGCTGCCTCGTCGATGGCCTTGTCGGCAACGAGCCGCGCGCCCGACACATCGCCGTGCGCGAGCGCCGTGCGGACCTGCAGCACGGCATCGACCGCCGCCGGCCGCCCCTGCGCCCCGATCGATGCGACGGCGAGGATGATCGCCACCGGCAGCATCACGGTTCGGGTGATCGCGCTCGCCATGCGGATGTCCTTCCCTTCTCGTGCGTCGGCCGGCTGCGCCGGCGCTCATGTCCGCGGAACGTCCATCATAGCGCCCCGATGCACCAGCGACTCGAGGCGGCCGGGCCATGCCGCCCAATGCCGGACGAGCTCCTCCGCGCGACGCCGCGCCGCACCGGCGACGGCGAGCGCCATCGAGACGACATCGTCAGCGCCGATCAGGCGGTCGAGCCGCCGCCCAACGTCGAGTGCCGGGTCGATCCACATCGCGCGCGCCGCGGCGAGTTCGTCGAGACTGCCATCGAGCGAACCTGTCTCGATCGTGCGCAACGCGACGCGCGCCGCCAGCAGTCCGCCTGCGATGGCTGCAGCGATTCCGTCGCCGGCGGCGCTGCCGACGCCGGCGGCGTCACCGGCCAGCAGCAGCCCCGGCACCCCGGCCCGTGAAACCGTCCGCGCACGCGTGCGATGCCACGGCTCGATGACCCGGGAGCCGTCGAGCCGCCGCGCCAGCACCGGTCCGAGCGCCCTGGCCGCCGTGAGCGCATCACGTGGTGCGATCGTCTGCGGTGTGCTGAGGACGAATCGGACGCCGCCGTCAGCCGGAAGCAGCCGGCACCAGCCGCGTCGTCCAAGGAACAGTTCAGCGGTGGCAGGCCGGTCCGGCGTGTCAAGCAATGTGCTCCATGTCCGGTGCCGGACGGTTCCGGCAGCAAGCCCGGCGGCGCGGACAAGCGAGGACCGTGCGCCGTCGGCAGCCACCACGACGAGCGCCGGAATGCGAAGCCTCATGGCGCCGCGTCGCATGTCGACGCCGCGGACGATCGCACGTTCGGCAACGAGCGGGCGACGGACGAACCAGCCGCGCTCGATCCGCGCGCCCGCGGCGGCCGCTGACGCGACGATCGCCTCATCGAGGCGATCGCGCGCGACGATCGTCGCGTCGAGCTCGACGAGGCGCGAGCGGCCGGTCCGGGCCGAGGTGACGGGGCACGCGCGGACGTGGTGTGAGGCCGGAGGAACGGAGACGCCCAGCGTCGCGAGCATCGTGCGGGCCGACGTCGACAGCAGGCTGCTGCCCCCGGCGCGCGGTCGGACGGCGCGATCGACGACGAGCACGCGCGCCCCGGCGCCGGCCATGACCAGTGCGGCCGTGGCCCCGGCCGGTCCGGCCCCGACCACGATGGCGTCGAACATCGCCGGGCCCGTGCGGCGTCAAAGGAAGATGGTGGTCTGGTGCGACGGAATCTCGAACCGTCGACGGCAGCGCGAGCACACGACCATGTCGTCGACGCGATACAGGTAGTCGCGCAGCTTCTCGTAGAATCCGCGGTCGCCGCCCGGCGGCAGCCGGTCCTTGCGGGTGTAGCGCACCCACCGGACCTGATAGTCGTCGCGGTGCCGGCACTGCGGACAGGCCAGCGACATGGATCGGGTTTCCGGCTTCTGGTTGAAGTAGTCGCGCTCGTGCAGCGGCATGCCGGCATCGTAGCACTCCGGCCGGTCTACACTCGAAGTCCGATGGCCATCGTCTTCTACATCTCGGGACACGGCTTCGGCCACGCCTCGCGCGACGTCGAAATCATCAACCACCTGTCGTCGGACCAGCCGGTCGTCATCCGATCGAGCGTCGATCCCGGCCTGTTGAAGCAGACGCTTCGGGTGCCGTGGGAGCTCCGGCCCGGGCCGTGCGACACCGGCATCGTCCAGGCCACGAGCATCCGTCACGACGATCCCGCCACGGTCCGGGCAGCCCGCGACTTCTACGCGACGTTCGACGAGCGCGTGGAGGCGGAACGGCAGCGTCTCGCCGACGTGAACGTCGAGCTGATCGTGGGCGACATTCCGCCGCTCGCCTTTGCCGTGGCCGCAGCGCTCGACGTGCCATCGGTGGCCATCGGCAACTTCACGTGGGACTGGATCTACGAAACCCACCCCGGATTTCTGCCCGACCACCGCGACGTGCTGGCGCTCATCCGCGACTGCTATCGCCGCGTCGACCTCGCCCTCGAGCTCCCCTTTTCGGGCGGGTTCGAGATCTTCTCCCGTATCGTGCGACTTCCGCTCGTGGCCCGACAAGCCGGGCGTTCCCGGGCCGAGACGCGCGCCCACTTCGGCCTGCCACCCGACGGACGCATCGCGCTGCTGTCATTCGGCGGATACGGGCTCCCGACGCTCGACCTGTCGACGCTCGACTGTTCGGACGACTGGACGATCGTGACGACCGATCGCGTCATGCGTGACGGCCGAGCCCTGCCGCATGTGCATGTCCTGCCGGAAGGCAGCTTTGTCGGCAGCGGATTCCGCTATGAAGACCTCGTGGCGGCTGTCGACGTGGTCGTGACGAAGCCGGGCTACGGCATCGTGGCCGAGTGCATCTCGACGGGTACCGCGCTCGTCTACACCTCGCGGGGCGAGTTCCGCGAGTACGGCGTGCTCGTCGACGCGATGCCGCGCTACCTGCGGACCGCCTTCATCAGTCAGGAAGACCTGTTCGCCGGACGCTGGCGCGGCGCGCTCGAGCGCGTCGTCGCGCTCCCGCCGCCGCCCGAACGGATGGCGACCGACGGCGCGCGCGAAGCCGCGCGGCAGCTCGAGACCGTGCTGGCCTCGGCGCGCTGACGCGCGCTGAGTCAGTCGGCCTGCGGGGGAACCGGCTGCGGCGCAGCCTTGTGCCAGGTGAGCACGACGGCCGGCGGCACGTTGCGGACAACGAGCCGCGAGGTGGGCTGCGTCCCCATGCGCTCGGTCATCGCGCGGCGGAACGAGACCGCCTGCGGCAGGCCGTAGCCGTGCAGGTACTGGAACGTCGTGAACGAGCCGCCCGGCCGGAGCACCGATTCGACCGACGCGAGGATCCGCTTCGTCATTGGCGGTGGCAGGCTCACGAACGGCAGCCCCGAAACGATGTGATCGATCGGCAGCATCTCGCGCGCCGCGACGAGCTCGTCGAGCCGTTCAGCCGACGCGCAGATGCACTCGATCGCGGGCCAGCGCCTGCGAATCTGATCGACGAAGGCCGGGTCGATGTCGACGGCCAGGAAGCGGGTGTCGGGTCCGAGCCGCTGGGCGATCGCCGCGGTGAAGACGCCGGTGCCGGGGCCGAGCTCGACGATGTGTCCGGGTCGCTCGAGGTCGAGCCCCTGGACCATCGCTTCGGCCAGCGCACGCGAACTTGCCGTGAGCGCGCCCACGGTGCGCGGGCTCCGGAGGAACCGGCTGAAAAGGAACATGTGCTCGCGGAGCCCCGTACCGTTGGACGCGTTGCTCATTGAATGGCTCCGTGCAGGGCGGAGTGGCGCTGCGGCGTGCCGGCTTCGGCCACCCAGCGCTCGGCTGTCGCGGCCGATCCGTACAGCCAGGTGATCACGAGGCCGTCGACGCGGCCGCGCAGCCACGACACGATTTCAGATGTCACGTCGGCAGCCGCTGCCGCCTGATCGTCGGCGCGGCGCAGGCGGTCGAGGATCGCGGCCGAGGCGCGGACCCCCACGACCTCGCTCGACAGCAGTTCGGCGTGCCGCGCACTCTCGAGCGCCGCCACGCCGGCCAGAATCGGCAGCCCCAGCCCGCGCAGTCGCGTGAGCGCCGGTTCGAACGCCTCGGGATCCAGCACCGGTGGCGTGACGATGAACTCGGCACCGGCCGCCATCTTCCGGTCGAGCCGCCGCCACTCGGCATCGGCGTCGGCGGCGAACGCATTGAAGGTGGCTGCCAGGTGAAACTGCGTGGCCCCGCCAAGCGGCTCGCCCGCCACGTCGAGCCCCTGGTTGAGGCGCGATGCCATGTTGAGCAGGCCAATCGCGTCGACCTCGAACGTCGACGTCGACGCCGGATAGTTGCCCGTCCGCGCGGGACTGCCCGTGGTGGCCAGCAGGTTCCGGACGCCCATCACATGGGCCGACACGAGCTCGGACTGCATCGCCGCCAGCGTGCGATCGCGGCAGGTGAAATGCAGCAGCGTTTCAATATCGTGGCGCTCGAGCATCGCGGCCAGCGCCAGCGCGGTCGCCCGCGCACCGGTCCGCGGATAGTCGGGCACATTGACCGCGACGGCACCCAGATCACAGAAGCGTCGTGCCTGGGCGACGGTCGCCTCGAGGTCGATCCCGCGCGGCGTCGGGATCTCGGCAACCACGGCGAACGCGCCGTTCGCCAGCGCGCGCCCCAGGTCGGACGTCTCGCGCCGGTCGATCACCGGCTGCGGTTCGGGCCGGGTCGGCCGATCGGCGGTCGAGACGCTGACGCGGACGGCCGGCGCGCTCTCACGGACGGCCTGCGCCATCTGCCGCGTGTGCTCCGGCGTCGTGCCGCAGCAGCCGCCCACCAGGCGGACGCCGGCGGCCACGAAGCGGCGGGCGTAGCTCGCCATGTACTCGGGTGAGCTCAGATACAGGTTGCGCCCGTCGACGTCGCGCGGACGGCCCGCGTTCGGCTGTGCCGCCAGCCGGCCCGGGAAGACCCGCGTCATATGCTCGATGGTTTCGAGCATGGCCGCCGGCCCGACCGAACAGTTCAGGCCGATGACATCGGCGCCGGCCGCGGCCAGCTCGGCCGTGACCCGCTCGATCGGCGTCCCATCGGCAACCGCCGTCGGCTCGGTGGCCGTCATCTGCGCGACGATCGGCAGATCGGCGGCCGCCCGGACACCGCGCACGGCGGCCAGGATTTCAGCGAGCGATCCGAACGTTTCGAGGATGAACAGGTCGACGCCACCTTCGGCGAGCGCCTCGGCCTGCTCGCGGAAGGCCGCCTCGGCTTCGGCCACGCTCGTCCGTCCCCACGGCTCGATGCGGACACCGAGCGGGCCGATCGATCCGGCGACCCACGCGCGGTCGCGCGCGACACGCCGCGCCAGCCGCGCGCCTTCGCGATTGATCGCCGCCACCTGATCGGCCAGGCCGAAGGTCGTGAGCTTCATCCGGTTGGCGCCGAACGTGTTCGTCTCGATCACGTCGGCGCCGGCGCGCACGTACGCGCGATGGACATCGCCCACCAGATCGGGCTGGGTGAGGTTGAGCTCGTCGAAGGAACGATTCAGGAAGACACCGCGGACGTACAGCTCGGTTCCGGTGGCGCCGTCGCACACCAGCACACGTTCGTCGAGAGCGTCGAGGAACCGCTGCATCAGTCCCGGAATCAGTAGGCCGCGGGCGACAGGACCGCCACCCCGCCGCCGCCCCCCGCCAGTCGGACACGGCTGGATCGGCGTGACGACGGGAGCGCACGGCACGCCATCGGCTGGGGGGGTGTGTGTCTATGGCGTCGCCGTGGCATACGGGCGATCATAGCAAAACCGGGCCCGCTCCCGGCGCGCTTTTTCGCGGGACTGCCAGGCCTAAGTGCCGTGCAGTGTTAGACTTGCATCTCGCATGCCCGGCAGGCTGTCGCTCAACCAGGAGCTGCTGCTCGTCACGCTGATGGCCAACGTGGCGGTTGCCGCCACGCTGGCGACGATGCTCGTGCGGTTTCCCTGGTTCCGGCGGATTCTGCTCACCGAAAAACGCGACTGGCCCGAGCGGCTCGTCTTCGCCGCCTGTTTCGGCATTCCGCTGATGGCGGGCGTCGGTGCGCGGCTGGTCCTGCAGTATCAGGCGGCCGATCTGTCGCTCGCCGGGTCGTTCCTCGCCGGCCTCATCGCCGGTCCGTACGCTGGCGCGCTCGTCGGCGTGGGCGTCGGCCTGCCGGCGACGCTCGCCGGCGAGTACGGCGCGCTCCCCTTCGCCGTCGGCTGCGGGTTCGCCGGCGGCGGTCTGCGCGAGGTCTGTCCGAAGGAAGAGATCTGGAAGTTCTCGCCATTCTTCGTCACCAAGCTGCACCGCTCGGTGTGGCGGCTGCTGCGGAGCTTCCAGCTCGACTGGCAGATGATCCTCGTGATGGCGCCGGTGCTGCTCGAGCTGCTCCGCCAGTCGATCGGGCGCCGCTTCCCGGGCCGGCTGTTCACCTTCACGCCCGACAACTGGTGGATGTTCGCCCTGGTCGTCACCTCGTCGGTGCTCGCCGTGGCCATCCCGATCAAGATCTGGAACAGCGCCCGCATCGAACACCGGCTCGCCGAGCAGGAGAAGCTGCTGATGGCCGCCCGGGTCGAGGCGCTGGCCAACCAGATCAACCCGCACTTCCTCTTCAACACGCTCACGTCGATCACCTCGCTCATCCGCTCGCAGCCTGAAACGGCGCGCGTGCTGATCGTCCGGCTGTCGGGCCTGCTGCGGCGGCTGCTGCGCAGCCAGGAGCACTTCGTCCCGCTCCGCGAGGAGCTGGAGGCGATCGACGAGTATCTCGACATCGAGCGCGTCCGCTTCGGCCCCAGCCTGATCGTCGAGAAGGACATCGACGAGGCGAGCCTCGACGTCATCGTGCCCAGCATGATCCTGCAGCCGCTCGTCGAGAACTCGATCAAGCACGGGCTGGCCCGGAAGGTGGGCGAAGGACGCATCACCATCCACACCGCGCGCCGCGACGGCCATGCGATCATCGAAATCATCGACAACGGCGTGGGCATGCCGGCCGATCCGCAGCCCGACGCCGACCGTGACCATGGCATCGGCCTGCGGAACGTGAACGAGCGGCTGCGCGTCATCTACGGGGCGAACTACCAGCTGCACATGCAGAGCATCCCCGGCCGCGGCACCAGAGCCCGCATCGAGATTCCGGAACTGCTCGTCTCTGAGAAGGTATCCGCATGACGAATGCGCCCATCCGCACGCTCGTGGTCGACGATGAACAGCTGGCGCGCGAGGAGCTCTGTTTCCTGCTCGAGCAGGCCGGCGGCGTCCAGATCAGCGGTCAGGCCGCCGACGGCCCCACGGCGCTGCGGCTCGCCGGCGAGCTCAGGCCCGACCTGCTGTTCCTCGACATCCAGATGCCCGGCCTGACCGGCTTCGAGGTCGCCCGCCGGCTCATCCAGGCCGACGTCGAGGTCCAGATCGTTTTCGTCACGGCCTTCGACCAGTACGCCGTCGACGCCTTCGCCATCAACGCCGTCGACTACCTGCTGAAGCCGGTCGATCTCGAGCGCCTCGAGCAGACGCTCGACAAGGTGCGTCGGCGGCTGTCGGAAACCGAGAAGCTGCCGCTGAGCCCGGAGGACCTGGAAAAGGTCATCGCCGCCGTGCAGGCCCGGCAGGGCCGCCGCGAACAGCTGGCGCTGCGCGTCGGCGAGCGCTTCGTTCTGGTCCAGACCGACGAGATCATCCACGCCTCGCTGGTCGACGACGCCATTGTCGTGGTAACAAACACGGTGTCGGGGACGTCCAATTACCGGACGCTCGACGAGCTGTCAGCCCGTCTCGACCCGGCGATCTTCTGGCGGGTGCACCGGTCGCACCTGGTGAACATCACCAAGATCAAGGAGATCGTTCCCTGGTTCAGCCGGAACTACCTGCTGAAGATGAAGGATCCGAAAGCCACCGAGATTCCGGTGAGCCGTTCGCAGACCCGCCGACTGCGGGAATACCTCCAGCTGTGATGCCGTACGACGAGACGCCCGATCGCGACGCCGCCTGGGGGCTGGACGCGCCGGTCCCCGCCGGCTCCCCCGCTGCCGCCCCGGTGCCGCCCGTGCCGGTGCCGCCCGTGCCGGAGCGCCCGGTCGAACCGATCGCGTTCAGCACGCCGCCCCGTCCGCTCGACCCCTTCGCGCCGCCCGATCCACCGGAGGCTGGCGAACCGTCCGGCCATCCGGTGATGGCCAGGCCGCGCCGGTCGTTCAGGCGGACCGCCCTGCGGGTCGGCGAGGAACTCGTCGCCTGGTTCAAGACCCTCGTCTCGGCCGCGGTCTACGCCACGCTCATCGTGACGTTCGGCTTCCAGGTGGCACGGGTCGAGGGCCACAGCATGGCGCCCACGCTCGAGGACCAGGATCGGCTGATCGTCAACAAACTCGAGTACCGCCTGCCGAACCACAGTCCGAAGTTCGGCGACATCGTGATGCTGCTCTACCCGAACGACCCCGACAAGTCGTTCGTCAAGCGCGTCATCGGCGAGCCGGGCGACGTGGTCCGGAGCGTCAACGGCCAGGTCTTCCGCAACGACGAGCCGCTGCCCGACGACTTCATCCCCGAAGAGTATCGGTCGTACGACACGTGGGGCCCGGAGATCGTCCCCGAGGGCTACTACTTCGTGATGGGCGACCACCGGAACAACAGTTCCGACAGCCGCACGTGGCGGTTCGTGCCGAAGAAGTACATCATCGGCAAGGTCCAGCTCCGCTGGTGGCCGATCACCGAGATGCGGTTCTTCTCGGCCTGGGACTAGGAGGCGTCGGACGCCTGGACGCCCGACGCCCCTGACTCCGCGTGTCCGCCAGTTCCCGGCCCGTACAGCGCGTCGATCTGCGCCGCGTACCGTTCCTCGAACACGCGGCGCTTCACCTTCATCGTCGGCGTCAGCAGCCCGCCGGTCGGCGACAGATCGGCGTCGATCAGCGCAAACCGTTTGATCCGCTCGAACTGCGCCAGTGAGCGATTGACCTCGTCGACGACCGCCCGGTAGCGGCCGCGCACGTCGTCCGTCTCGAGGCGATTGCGGGCTTCGTCGGGGGCCACCTGCAGCGCTGCGGCGAGGGCAGTCAGGTCCGGAACGAGCAGCACGGCCGGAAAGTGGCGGCGATCACCCACCACGACGGCCTCGGCGACGAGCGGGTGCTGCCGCAGCCGCTGCTCGATCGGCTGCGGCCAGATTTTCTTGCCGCCCGAAGTGACGATCACTTCCCGCTTGCGATCGGTCAGCCGCAGGAAGCCCGCCTCGTCGAACGTCGCGATGTCGCCGGTGCGGAACCAGCCGTCGTCGATCACCGACGCGGTGTCGTCGGGCCGGTTGTAGTAGCCGAGCATCACGTTCGGGCCGCGCACCAGCACTTCGCCGTCGTCGGCCAGTCGGACGTCGACGTTCGGCAGCGGCGGACCGACCGTCCCGAAACGAATCTTCTCGAGCGGCATGACTGAGACGACCGGCGAGGTCTCGGTCAGTCCGTAGCCTTCGAGAACCGTCAGGCCCGTACCGAGGAAGAACGCAGCCAGGTCGGGATCGAGCGGCGCCGAACCCGACACGGCGAAGCGCAGCCGGCCGCCAACCGCCTCGCGAATCTTCCGGTAGACGAGTCGATCGGCGATCGACGAGGCCAGACGCATGGCCGGCGGCAGCGGCGTACCGGCGGCGAGCAGCCGGCCGCGCCGCGACGCCAGGCGGGCGGCCCAATGGAAGATGGCGCGACGCGGCGCCGGCGCTTCCCGGGCGCGCTCGTAGATGCGCGCGCGCAGCTTCTCGAAGACGCGGGGCACGCCGCTCATCACCGTCGGGCGCACGAGCTGGAGGTCGCGCGGTATGGTCTCGATCGACTCCGCAAAGGCGAACGAGATGCCCACCGTCAGGTAGATGTAGGCAACCATCCGCTCGAAGGCGTGGCAGAGCGGCAGGAACGACAGCGCCACGTCGGACTCGAACAGGTCGAGCACCTGCAGCACGCCCTGCAGGTTCGACACGAGATTGCCGTGCGTGAGCATGACGCCCTTCGGGTCGGCCGTCGTACCGGAGGTGTAGATGATGGCGGCCAGGTCCGACGGCCGCACGCGGCGCGCCGCGTCGTGGAATTCACGCGCCACGCCCCACCCGCCCCGGATGCGGTCGTGTCCGATCGCGGCCACTTCCTCGAGGCTGACGAGACGCACGCCCGGCAGCGGCCCGGCCGTCGAGCCGTCCATCGTCACGATGGCGCGCAGGTCGGGCAGGTCCCCCGCAATCGCGACGACCTTCTGCAGCTGTTCAGCTGTCGAGACGACGACGACCGTGGTGCCCGCGTCGCGGAGGATGAAGCGGACCTGTTCCGTCGTGAGCGTGGGATAGACCGGCGTGCTGACCGCACCGGCGGCAAGCACGGCAAGGTCGACGAACAGCCACTCGGGACGGCTCTCGGCGAGGATGGCCACACGGCTGCCGGCCGTCATCCCGAGCGCGGCGAGCCCCAGCCCGATGTCGCGGACCTTCGGCAGCAGGTCGCGGCCGCTCGTATAGTGCACCTCGCCGCCGCGGCACTGGCCGATCAGGTCGGGCTTCGGGTGACGCCCCGACGCAAAGAACGGCAGCTCCGCGATGGTGCGCGGCAGCCGCTGCACACCCGAGTCATCGTCGGGCGGCCGGGTTCGGGTCATCTCGGTCACGTCCGCCTGTAGTCTCCGCTCCTCCCGCCGCGCTTCTCGCGCAGCCGGATGGGCCCGATCTCCATCCCGCGGTCGATGGCCTTGAGCATGTCGTACAGGGCCAGCGCCGCAGCCGACACGGCCACGAGCGCTTCCATCTCGACACCGGTCCGCGCGATGGTCCCGACGCGGGCGACGATGCGGTATCCGGTGCGGCGCGGCGTCAGATCGACGTCGACGCTCGTCAGCGGCAGCGGATGACAGAGCGGGATCAGGTCGCCGGTCCGCTTGGCGGCCATGATGCCGGCAATGCGGGCCGTCTGCAGGGGATCGCCTTTCGCGACGGTGCGCTCGCGGATCGCGCGGCGGGCGGCCGCGCTCATCCGGATCTCGCCTTCGGCCACGGCTTCCCGCCTCGTCTCGGCCTTGGCCGACACGTCGACCATCCGCACGCGTCCTTCCGGATCGACGTGCGTGAGACTGGCGGCCGCCTTACGCCTGGCCATCGGCGGCTTCTCCACGGGCGAGGAAGAACGACAGGCTCTCCATCGAGACCGTCAGGTCGACGTTCTTCAGCTTCACTCCCGGGGGCACCTGCAGCGTCCCCGGCGAAAAGTTGAGGATGGCGCGGATGCCGGCCGCCACCACGAGGTCGACGACCGACTGCGCCGCCTCGGCCGGGACGGCAATCACGGCAATGTCGACGCGCTCGCGCGCGACGTAGTCGGTGAACGTATCGATGTGGAAGATCGGGACGCCACCTTTCGAGCGGCGGCCGACCTTGGCGCGATCGGCGTCGAACATTCCTACGATCGCGAAGCCCTCCTGCTGGAAGCCGGGATAGTCGGCCAGGGCCATGCCGAGATTCCCCGCGCCGATGACGGCCACGCGCACCGTACGGTCGAGGCCGAGAATGGCTCGCAGCTGCCGCTTGAGGTCCTTGACGTAATAGCCGACGCCGCGGATGCCGAACTCGCCGAAGTAGGCCAGATCCTTGCGGATCTGCGCCGCGTTCAGGTGAAACTGCTCGGCCAGCGCCTTCGACGAGACTGTCTTGACCCCGGCGGCATCGAGCGCGTTCAGCGCGCGCAGGTAAACCGACAGGCGGCCGGCCGTCAGCTCCGACACCTGATCACTCGGCTGGCGGAGATTGTTCTTCCGTGGCACAAGCCCGGAATTCTAGCGCAAAAAGTTGCGCTTCTCCGTTTTCCCGACCCGCGCGTCCGGGGCTTCTCGTTCCGGCAGCTGGCGATCCATCGCCTAACGCCGGCCCCCCGCCAGCTGTCCCAGCATCGCTTCGCGCACCACCGCGACCAGTTCCGCGCGATCGTCGACCGTCATTCCGGCTGTCGGCACCGGCGGCAGAAACGTCAGCGTCACCGTGGTCGGCCAGATGAGGGCGCTGCCCTTCCGCATGGCCTCGCGGCTCCCCCTGATCGTGACCGGCACGACGGGCGCCTGCGCCTTGATGGCCATGACGAATCCGCCCTTCTTGAACGGCAGGAGCTCACCCGTCCTGCTGCGCGTCCCTTCGGGAAAGATGAAGAACGCGTTGCCCTCGCGCAGCGCCTCGGCGGCGCGCTCGACGGCCGGCCAGCTCTGTTCCCTGTTGGACCGCTCGAGCGGAATCCAGCCGGCCGCGTCCCAGACCCGGACGAGTATCGGCAGCCTGCGCAGCTCGGCTTTGTAGAGCACGCGCACCTTCGGATAGAGCGGCGCAAGCGCCTGATACAGGACGGGCGGATCGATGTTGCTGATGTGATTGCAGGCGAAGACGGCCCCCGGCACGATGTGCTCGGCGCCTTCGATTCGGACCTTGATGCCGGCCAGCGCCAGTCCCATGCGCACGCCGAACAGGCCGAGCGTATAGAGGATGTCGGGACGACCGGTCAGAAACGTCCAGGCCAGCCCGAATGGCCCGGCAAGGGCCACGTACAGACCAACCGCCGCGACGGCCGTGATGGTCCGTGCGGCGGCGATGAACCGCTGAAGTCCGCTCATGCAGGACGGGTGCGACCGAAGCTCAGGAGGCGCGCGCGGCGCGACGCGTGGTCGTCGCCTTGCCCCCGGTCTTGCGCGCCGCACTCGCCTTGCTGCGCGTCGTCGCAGCCTTGGCCGTGCGCTTGGCGGCCGCCGGCTTCGCCTTCGCCGCGACCTTCGTGGTCTTGGCGGCCGTCCGCGCCGTCTTTGCCGCCGCGCTCCGCACCGCCGGAGCGGGCGCAGGTTCGGGCTCGACCGCAGCGACAGCCGGCTCCTCGGGCGCAGGTTCGGCTTCGACCTCGGGCGCCTTCGCCGCGGCAGCGGGCCGCGGGCGCGCGTCGAGCTCGGCCTTGAGGGCGAAACACTTTTCGAGCGCCTCGTCGACGCGCCGCTCGACTTCCTCGGTGCTCATCGAGAGCACTTCGGTGATCTCAGAGACAACGAGGAACTTCGCGCGATCGAGCATGCGCTTCTCGCGGAACGACAGGCTCTTCGAGCGGGCGAGGAACGCGAGGCTCTTGAGCACCTCGACGACGTCGTAGATCGAACCGGTGCGCATCCGGTCCGAGTTGTCCTTGAAGCGGCCCTTCCAGTTCTGATGGCTGTCGATGTTGCCGTCGGCCAGCAGCGTGAAGAGGCGCTCGACTTCGGCATCGGAGATGGCACGCCTGAGCCCGACACCTTCGACATTGTCGACCGGCACGAACACGGTCGTCTCGTTCGCCATCCGCAGCTGATAGAAGCCGCAGGTGGTTCCCATGATCGTCTTGGTCTCGATGCGCTCGATCACGCCAAGACCATGATTCGGGTAGATGACCTTGTCGCCGATCTCGAATGCCACGTGCCCCCCGGAAGTGCAGAGAAGGTGAAAGGTTGGCCCACTTAGCAGCAGGAAACTCCTGCTATTTTAGCCGATCCCGGCCCGAAGGACAACGCGAAACCTTGTACTTTCAGCGATTTCCGCGCAATTTCGCCCTTTCTTTGCCATGCTCCCCCCGGCACTTCCCCCTGAGCCCCTGCGGCGTAACCGGCCGCATCGACACGACTTACAGGATGGTCAGTCCGACGGTAGCGTCCCCCGGAACCCCCGTCCCGCCCGGGGGCCCCGAAAGTCACGCCGGAGCGGTTCCCCGTCGGCGACCGCGAAGCCTGCCTCGTAGATGTAGCGGGTAATCCGCAGCAGCTTCGGATAAAGGATCCGGTCGGCCGAGTCGGTGTTCGCGTGATAGTCCCGATGGGTCCCGGTAAAGAAGAACACGGCCGGCACGCCCCGGGCGGCGTAGTTGTAGTGGTCGCTGCGCGTGTAGAAGCTCTCGGGGTCGTCGGGATCGTTGTAGTGGAAGTCGAGCGTGACCGGCTCGCCCAGCCGTCCGTTGACCTCGACCAGGCGGTTGTGGAGGTCGGTGCTGATCCGGTCCGCCCCGATCACGTACACCGTCCGCGCCTCCGACGCGTCGTCGTCGCGATTGCGGCCGATCATGTCGATGTTGATCTGCGCTTCGATGGCCTCGAGCGGGACGGGAGGGTCATCGACGAAGGCGCGCGATCCGAGCAGCCCCTCTTCCTCGGCCGCATGCCAGACGAAGAGCGTCGACCGTCGCGGCCGCGGCCCCTCGAGCAGCGCCCGCGCGATGGCCAGCAGCGCCGTCGAGCCCGACGCGTTGTCGTCGGCGCCGTTCCAGATCGGATCCTGCTCAATCGGGACGTTGACCCGGCCGGGCAGCGACGGCCCCGTCACCGCGCCGACGTGGTCGAGGTGCGCGCCGAAGGCCACATAGCGCTCGCGCAGCTCCGGATCGCGTCCCGGCACCATCGCCACGACGTTGTGCGTGCGCTCCAGCCGGACGACCTCGTACCGATGGTCGATGTCCACGACGACGTCGATGCCGGTCAGCGGCTGCGCGTCGAGGGGTTCGCCGCGCTGCGCCCGGGTGCGCAGCCGCTCGAACGCGTCGGTTCCACCGAACAGCAGCGCGAAGACTTCGTCGTCGGCCGTGATGACGGGCGCGCGCGGCCGATCGGTGCGCAGGACCGTCGTCAGGCCGACGGCCGGCGGCCCGCCGTCGGAACCGGTCGCTGTTGGAGGGACAGCGCCCAGCACGATGACTCCGGCGGCGCCCGCGTCGGCGATGGCTGCCGCACGCCCGGCCCCGGTCGCAAACGCCGGCGGATACGGCCAGTTGCCGCGCAGGTCCGCGGGCGTGCCGGGCAGCAGGACGACGAGCTTGCCGGTGTAGTCCGGCGGTGGCTCGCCCACCGGCGGCAGACCGTAGCCGGCGAACTCGATGGCGTCGAACGACAGGCGTCGCGCGCTGCCGGCCAGCGGCGCGAACGACACGTGGTCGCCCTGCGCGAACGTCTGCGTCTTTCCCGCGGCGGTGATGCGCAGCGACGATCGCCGCGTCACACGGTACTCGCCGCGCGTCACGGTCCGGAGGTAGCCGCCGTGGTCGCCGAGCGGCGTCGCCCCCATCGCCTCGAGTTCCGCGGCCACGTAGGCCGCCGCCAGGCCGTAGCCCTCGGTGAATGCCCCGCGGCCCTGCATGGCGTCCGACGCGAGCGTCGACAGCCACCGTCGCATGTCGGACTCGGCGATGAGTGCCGCCCCACTCGCCGCCGGCGACTGGGCCTCGACCGGATGCAGCGACGGTGCAGTGGCCGTGACGGTCAACAGGGCCAGAACCGTACCGGCCGCCAGACGTCGCAGCAGCGTTGCAGGTGTTGACACGAACTCTCTCCTCTGACGACCGGCGCCGCGTCCGGTCGGCCCCGCGATTGTGACAGTACTGGACGCCATCGGCGCGACGGCGGCCGCAATCCGTGATCGGACGACACCCGCCGCGACGCAGCCACCGGCGCTCCCCCGTGCGCGCCCCGGCAGCGCCGGCGTCCCCGCCCGTATGGCCGCCCCACGTCGCCGCGCGGACGATGCGGGTCGGGTGGCTGGGCGGATGCTATACTGGCGGATCCGATCGTCTGCGCCGTACGACTGTGCCGGAGTGGCGAAACTGGCAGACGCGCGAGACTCAAAATCTTGTTCGCCTGACGGCGAGTGTCGGTTCGAGTCCGACCTCCGGCACCACCCTGGATCGCGCGCGTCTCCCCGCGACTCTTCACCGCAGCTTCACGAACGACGCCTGTCAGCACGCGCCGGGTCGTGTCGAGTCTCCGGATCCCTGTCCTATACTTCGGAAGGGATCGACTCGAACATGGAGGCACGATGACGCTTCGCTGGCCCGCCTTCGATCTGCGCGCACTCGCACTGGCGCTCGTGTTGCCGGTTGCCGCGGCCTGCGGCGGCGGAGGCTCTGAATACACGCCCTACGAAGATCCGCATCCGCTGCCCGAAGAACCGCTCGTGATCGAAGCGGAATCCATCGGCGGCTACGGCGGCCGTTTCGTCATCGGCCAGGCAGCCGGGCCCCGCACGTTCAACGACGTAATGGCGAACGAAACGTCGTCGACCGACATCACGACGCAGCTGTTCGTCGGGCTCACGACGTTCGACAACGCGACGCAGCAGACGGCGCCGATGCTCGCCAAGCGCTGGGAGGTCGCCGACGACGGCCTGACCTGGACGTTCGAACTGCGGCGCGGCGCACGATTCTCGGACGGCACACCGATCACCTCGGCCGACGTCCTCTTCAACTTCGAAGTGGCCTACGACGACGAGCTGCACCCGGCCATTCAGGATCTGCTCGTCATGGACGGCCGGCGGTGGGAGATCTCGGCCCCCGACGACTACACGGTCGTCATCCGGACGCCCGCACCGAACGCGATGGTGCCCGAGCTGGCCGGAGCCCTCAGGATTCTCCCGAAGCACGTGCTCGAGCCGGCCTACCGGAACGGGACGTTCGCGTCAGCCTACGGCGTCAACACGCCGCCCGACCAGCTCGTGACGAGCGGCCCCTGGCGGCTGCGCCAGTACGTGGCCAACGAGCGGGTCGTCCTCGTGCGCAACCCCTACTGGTTCGGTATCGACCGTGAGCAGCAGCGGCTGCCCTACCTCGACGAACTCGTGTTCACCGTCGTGCCCGATCAGGACGCCGCCGATCTGCAGTTCCGCGCCGGGCAGCTCGATGCGCTCGACAACGTCAAGCCCGAAAACTACTCCTGGTACGAGGAGAACCAGGCGAACGGCGGATTCACGCTGTACGACCTCGGCCCGGCGCTGAACTCCGCCATGATGTGGTTCAACCTGAACAAGGTGCGCCAGCCGGCGGCCGGCAGGCGCGTCGGCGACCCGCAGGTCGATCCGGTGAAGTACGCCTGGTTCAGCAACCCGGTCTTCCGTCGCGCCGTGTCGATGGCCATCGATCGCGACGCGATGATCCAGAGCATCTTCTTCGGCGACGCGGTCAAGAACTGGTCGACGTCGACGCCGGGCAACAAGGTCTGGTACACGCCCGACATCGTGAAGTACGACTACAACCCGGACGAGGCGCGCCGGCTGCTGGCGGACCTGGGCTGGCGCGACCGCGATGGCGACGGCATCCTCGAAGACGACCGGGGCAACACCGTCAGCTTCACGATCAAGACGAACAGCGACAACCGGCTGCGCGTCGCCATGGCGAACTTCATCCGCGACGACCTCGAGCGGGTCGGCATCCGGGTGGTGCTGACGCCGGTCGACTTCAACACGCTCATCACGAACCTGCGGAACGACTTCCAGTACGAGGCCGCCCTGCTCGGCCTGCAGACGGGCGTCCCGCCCGATCCGGCGCTCGGTCAGAACGTCTGGCGGTCGAGCGGCCTGACGCACTGGTGGAACATCAACCAGCCGAAGCCCGAGACGCCCGAGGAGGCGCGCATCGATCGGCTGGTCGACGTGCTCGTCGCCGAGACGGATCTCGAGAAGCGCAAGGAGGCGTGGCGCGAGATCCAGAACATCGTCAACGAGCAGTGCTGGCTGATCTGGCTGCCCACGCAGATCGCCAGGCTGCCGGTGAGCGACCGCTTCGGCAACGTGCAGCCGTCGGTCATTCCGCACCGCATCCTCTGGAACATCGATCGCGTGTATCTGAAGTCACGGGCCCGGCGGTAGCGCCGGGCCTCGTCGGGTGCGGTTGTGTGGACGTACATTGCGCGGCGGTTCCTGCAGATCATCCCGCTGCTGCTCGGCATCTCGGCGCTGACCTTCCTGCTGCTGCAGCTCGCGCCGGGCGACTTCCTCAACCAGATGGCCGAGAATCCCGCGATCTCGGCCGAGACGATCGAGGCCATGCGGCGGCGCTTCGGCCTCGACCGGCCGTGGTACGTGCAGTACGCGATCTATCTGCGGAACGTCGTGCTGCACTTCGACTTCGGCCAGTCGTTCTCGCGGCACCAGCCGGTGTTCACCGTGCTGGCCGAAGGCCTCGGCAACACGCTGCTGCTCGCGACGGCCGCCGCGCTCGTCACCTGGCTGCTGGCCATTCCGCTCGGCGTGCTTGCCGCGGTCCGGCAGCACTCGTGGGTCGATCGGGTGCTCTCGGTCGTCGCCTTCGTCTGGCTGTCGATCCCCGAAATCCTGTCCGGCCTGCTGCTGCTCATGCTCGCCGCCCGCACCGGCTGGTTCCCGGTCGGCGGCATGCGATCGATCGACCATGACGAGCTGTCGATGTGGGGCAGGACGCTGGATCTGGCCTGGCACCTGTTCCTGCCGGCGCTCGTCGTGGGACTGGTGCCGCTCGCCAGCCGCATGCGCCAGATGCGCGGCAGCCTGCTCGACGTCCTGCGTCTCGACTTCGTGACGACGGCTCGCGCCAAAGGCCTCGACGAGCGGATCGTCGTCTTCAAGCACGCCCTGCGCAACGCGCTGAACCCGATGATCACGCTGTTCGGCTACACGCTCGGCGCGCTCGTATCGGGCTCATTCATCGTGGAGATCATCTTTTCGTGGCCGGGACTCGGCCGCATCACGCTCGACGCGATCCTCACGCAGGACCAGTACCTCGTCATGGGATCGGTCCTGATGGCGTCGGTCGTGCTCATCCTCGGCAATCTCATCGCCGACATTCTCCTCGCCGTGGCCGACCCGAGGATCAACTATGACTGACGTCCGGCGCGACGAGTCGACACGGCCCGACGCGGTCGACGCGGCGCCGCCGCCGGGCGGCGACGGGACGGATCTGCCCGTCGATGCCGATGCGGCGGACGCCCCTCCGCCGCAGTCGCCCTGGCGCGTCTTCTGGCGGCAGATGCGCAAGAGTCCGCTCGCGATTGCCGGCGGGCTGCTGCTGCTCGTCTTCTACGGCTTCGCCGCGGTCGCTCCGTTCGTTGCCCCCTACCCTCAGGAGGAAATGGACCGTGAGCGCTACTATCACCCGCCGCACAGGCTCCGGTTCGTCGATGCGCAGGGCAACTTCCGGCTGATCCCCGTGGTCCGCCAGACCACGCTCGCCGATGCCCGGTCGTTCCGGTACGAAGAGGATCCGGCGCGCGAGCTGCCGCTGCGCTTCTTCGTGCGCGGCGCCCCGTACCGGCTGTTCTGGGTCTTCCCGACCGACATCCATCTGTTCGGCGTCGACGCGCCGGGACGCGTCTACCTGCTCGGGACCGACTCGTTCGGCCGCGACCAGTTCTCGCGCCTGCTCTACGGCGCGCAGATTTCGCTCACGGTCGGTATCGTGGGCATTGCCGTGTCGTTCGTGCTCGGCATGATTCTCGGCGGCGTGGCCGGCTACTTCGGCGGATGGGTCGACACGGTGATCATGCGCTTCTCGGAGCTGCTCCTGAGCATCCCGTCGCTGTACCTGATCGTCGCGCTGCGAGCGGTCTTCCCGATCGAGCTGCCGAGCCAGTACGTCTACCTCGGCATCGTCGGCATCCTGTCGTTCATCGGGTGGGCCAGCCTGGCGCGCGTCATCCGCGGTCAGGTCCTGTCGATCCGCCGGCAGGAGTTCGTCACGGCGGCCGAGGCGCTCGGCGTCAGCCGTTTCCGCATCATCGTGCGGCACATCCTGCCGAACACGCTGTCGTTCGTCATCGTCGCGGCAACCGTCTCGGTCCCCGGCTACATCCTCGGCGAGGTCGTCCTGTCGTTCCTCGGCGTCGGTGTCCAGGAACCGTCGGCCTCGTGGGGCAACATGCTGAACCAGGCACGCAGCATCCGCGCGCTCACGTCGTTTCCCTGGCTGCTCTACGTGCCGGGCCTGGCGATCTTCCTGACCGTCATGGCGTTCAACTTCCTGGGCGACGGCCTGCGCGATGCGCTGGATCCACGCCGCGTGACCGGGGGCCGATCATGAGCGAGCCCCTGCTCCGGCTCGAGAACCTCCGCACGTGGTTCCACACCGACGATGCCGTGGTGCGGGCCGTCGATGGCGTGTCGTACGACGTGGACGCCGGCGAAACGCTCGCGGTGGTCGGCGAGTCGGGCAGCGGCAAGAGCGTCACGGCCCTGTCGATCCTCCGCCTGATTCCGCAGCCGCCGGGCCGCATCGAAGGCGGTCGGGTCCTGTTCAAGGGACGCGACCTGCTGACGGTGAGCGAGGCCGAGATGCGGCGCATCCGCGGCGCCGAGATCTCGATGATCTTTCAGGAGCCGATGACGTCGCTCAACCCGGTCTTCACCTGCGGGGAGCAGATCATCGAAGCCGTGATACTGCACGACCGGGTCGATCGACGGACGGCGCGACGGCGCGCGATCGAGATGCTGGAGCTGGTCGGCATCCCCTCGCCCGAGCAGCGCGTCGACGAGTATCCGCACCAGCTCTCGGGCGGAATGCGGCAGCGCGTGATGATCGCCATGGCGCTCGCCTGCCGGCCCTCGGTCCTCATCGCCGACGAACCGACGACCGCTCTCGACGTCACGATTCAGGCGCAGATTCTCGACCTGCTCCGGCGTCTGCAGCGCGAGCTGGGCATGGCCATCATCCTCATCACGCACGATCTCGGCGTCGTCGCCGAGATGGCGCACCGGGTGGCGGTGATGTACGCCGGACAGGTGGTCGAGTACGCCGACGTGCGGTCGCTGTTCAAGCGGCCGCTGCATCCCTACACGGCCGGCCTGCTGGCCTCGCTGCCGCGGCTCGGCGTCGAGCGTGACTCGCTGCCCGTGATTCCCGGCAGCGTGCCGAACCCGGCGCACTTTCCGCGCGGCTGCCGCTTCCACCCGCGCTGTCCGGTCATGGTCGCGCCGCTCTGCCTCGACCATCCGGACCTGATGCAGATCGAACCGGGGCGGTACTCGCGCTGCTGGCGTGCGCGCGAAATTGCGGCCGGCACGCTCGACCCGAATCCCGAGGAGGCCGTCCCATGAGCGACACCGCGACGACCGTCGTGCCGGTCCCGCGGGAGCGCGACGACGCCCCGCTGCTCGAAGTCAGCGATCTCCGGACGTGGTTCCCGATCCGCCGCGGCCTCTTCTCGCGCGTTGTCGGCCACGTGAAGGCGGTCGACGGCGTCTCCTTCACCGTGCGGCGTGGCGAAGTCCTGGGGCTCGTCGGCGAAAGCGGCTGCGGCAAGACGACGACCGGACGCAGCATCCTGCGCCTGATTGAACCGACCTCGGGCAGCGTGAAGTTCGAGGGCCGGGAACTCGTCGGCCTGCCCCGCCGTCAGCTGCGGCCGCTCCGGCGGCAGATGCAGATCGTTTTTCAGGATCCGTACTCGAGCCTCAACCCGCGAATGACGATCGGCAGTACGCTCACCGAGGCGCTGACGACGCATGGACTGGCGAAGGGGCGGGCCGCCCGCGATCGCGTGGCCGAGCTGCTGACGATGGTCGGCCTGTCGCCGGCGCACGCCTCGCGGTATCCCCACGAGTTCTCGGGCGGACAGCGCCAGCGGATCGGCGTTGCCCGCGCGCTCGCGGTCTCGCCGCGCCTGATCGTGGCCGACGAACCCGTCTCGGCGCTCGATGTGTCGATCCAGGCCCAGATCATCAACCTGCTGCGCGATCTGCAGCGCCGGCTCGATCTGACCTACATCTTCGTGGCGCACGACCTGTCGGTCGTCGAGCACATTTCCGATCGCGTCGCCGTGATGTACCTGGGACGCATCGTCGAGCTGGCGACCAGCCGCGACCTGTACCGGGCGCCGATGCATCCCTACACGGTCGCGCTGCTGTCGGCGGTGCCGATTCCGGATCCGGAGCGGCGGCGCTCGCGAATCGTGCTGCGCGGCGACGTGCCGAGCCCGTCGAATCCGCCGCCGGCGTGTCGATTCCACACGCGCTGCTACATGGCGCAGCCCATCTGTCGGGAGGTGGATCCGCCGCTGCGCGAAGTGGCCCCCGGACACTGGTCGGCGTGCCACTTCGCCGAACAGGCGGCAGCCGAAGCCGACCGCCGTGCCGACGACACGGCCGCGCCGGACACCCCGGGCGGAGGAACCGCCAATTGAGATCGGCGACGGTCACCCGCCTTTGACGAGCGTTCGTGCGCGGACCGTCGCGCCGCGCTGGTTCACGCGGACGCGCAGCCGCTGCAGGCGGTCGGCGCCATCACTCCCGGCCGGTTCGAGCGTCAGCGCGTAGTGCGATGCGGTCTCGCGCGCGATGCGATCGTCGGCATCGCCCGGCTGTCCGGGCTGCACACGCACGAGAGCGCCCCCCATCGACGACGAGAACTGATCGAGCCAGCGGCCGAGCACTTCGCGGTCGCGACCGGGATTGCTCCGCCGTCCGTCGGCGGCTCCCACCGTGGCCAGCCCGTCGAGCAGGAGCGTGTAGAACGCCGCGTCGGCGCGGGTGAGCGCTGTGCCGAGCTCGTCCGGCAGGTTGCCGACGTCGGGCCGGCCGCCGGCCCGGGGAGAGACGGCCAGTCCGGCGCTCGCGAGCACGACGACCTTGCGCCCGGGAATCGTGTCGAGGCGCGAGGCGAACTCGGCAATCATGCCGAGACTCGAACGGGCCTGTGCCTCGGCGGCGCCGAGGATGAGCCCGGCCTCCTGCTCGATCAGCTGGGGACAGGCGCTGTCCTCGGCCAGGCCCTCACCGCAGAACCGTCGGGTGACGTCGATCGGATCGGGAGCCGAAGCGAACTCGATCGCGTCGGCGAGGCCGAGACCCATCGACCCGCCGCGCCCCTGCGGGCTCTGGCCCGTCACACGGGCCAGTGCGGTTCTGATCTGTTCGTGATCGGTCGTCAGCTCGACGGCCGGCCCCATGGGAAAGGTCACAAGGCCGGCCAGGCTACCCTCTGGCAGACTGTCGACGAACCGCGTGAGCGCGGCGACGGCATCGGTCGCCGCCCCTTGGCCGAACGTCGAGGCGTCGACCACCAGGAAGTAGACGAGGCGTCCTTCGAGCGGCGCATTCCCGTCGCGCGACGCCGCGTCGATCACCTTCACGTCGACCACGCGGCGCCGGCGCCCGTTCACTTCGACGTTGAACCGATCCGCGGCCAGCCCGGCCACCGGATGACCATCGCGATCGACGACCTGAACGTCGACGACGAGCGGCGCGGGCTGAGCCTGGACAGCAGCGGGAACCGCCATGGCGAGCGCCAGCACCAGCAGAGCGAGCCGCGAAACCCGGATGGCAGCCATGGCGGTTCCCCGGTCTCAGTCTTCGTCCGTCGACCGGCGGTCCGCCGGCGACGCCTCGCGACGCTCCGGCTCGACCCCTGATGTCCAGGACGGCGAGTCGCTTGCCGGGAACGTATCGTCGAGCGTGTCGTCCATCTCGAGCTCGTCGAGCACGTCGGTCAGGTCACGAGGCTTGCCCGCAGGCCGGTTCGACTGCGATCGCTTGGACATATCGGGGACCTCCTGCCGCGCAGACTGCCACGACTGCGCCCGGGATGCAACCGGGGCGCCCGGCCCGGAAACAGGCTAGATTGAACAGGATGCAGACGAAGGAGGAGATTGTCAGCAACTGGCTGCCCCGGTATCTCGGCACGCCGATCGACGGCGTCGAGCCGTACGTCCTGCTGACGAACTTCCGCCGGTACCTCGAAATCTTCTCGGCACTGACCGGCGCGGAGATCCGCGGGCTCGAGCGCCCCATGCCGAACGCCACGGCCGGCGGCGTCACGATGATCGACTTCGGGATGGGCAGCCCGAACGCCGCCACCGTGATGGACCTGCTCAGTGCCGTCAGGCCGAAGGCGGTGCTGCTGCTCGGCAAGTGCGGCGGCCTCAAGCGCAAGAACCAGGTCGGCGACCTCGTGCTGCCGATTGCGGCAATCCGCGGCGAGGGAACGTCGAACGACTACCTGCTGCCCGAAGTCCCGGCGCTGCCGGCCTTCAGCCTGCAGCGCGCCGTCTCGACGGTCATCCGCGATCTGGACTTCGACTACTGGACCGGCACGGTCTATTCGACGAACCGCCGCGTCTGGGAGCACGACGAGGCCTTCAAGGAGTACCTGCGCCGCACGCGCTGCATGGCCATCGACATGGAAACGGCCACGATCTTCGCGGCCGGTTTCGCCAACCGCATCCCGTCGGGCTCGCTGCTGCTCGTGAGTGATCAGCCGATGGTCCCGGAGGGCGTGAAGACCGAGGCGTCCGATCAGTTCGTCACCGAGCGGTTCGTCGAGCGCCAGGTCACGATCGGTATCGAGGCGCTGCGACTGATCCGTCGTCAGGGCCGCAGTGTGCGGCATCTGCGATTCGAGGATGACTGACGCGCCCGGCGGCCCGACAGACCTCGTCTGCACGCTCTCGTTCTTCTCCGGGTACGCGTGCCGGGAACGCGGCGCCTGCTGCACAGCCGGCTGGCCGATTCCCATCGAGCGCGAACCGCTCGCGCGCGTCCGCCGGGCGCTGACCGACGGTCTCCTCCACCCCGCTTCGCGGACCTCCGACCTCTTCGTCGTGAGTCCCGACGCGCCGGACGACGCACCGGCGCTCGTCGCGTGCACGTCGACGGGCTGCGTCTTTCACCGCGCCGATGCCGCTCGAGCACGCTGCGAGCTCCAAAGGACGCTCGGCGTCGCGGCCCTGCCCCACGCCTGCCGCCAGTTCCCTCGCGTCGTCGTCGCTGCGCCGAACCGCCTGTCCGTCACGCTGTCGGCCTTCTGTCCCACGGTCACAGAACTGCTGCACGACGACGTTGAGCCGGCAATCGTCGCGCGATCGCGGGCCGAGGGCGAGGTTCTGACTGGTCTCGACACGACCGGCGGCCTGCCGCCGGCCCTGCGGCCCGACATGCTCATGAGCTGGGAAGCGTGGTGGCGATGGGAAGCAGCAGCGATCAGGGTGATCCGCGACGCCGGGACTTCCGCCGAGGCGATCGCCCGCCTGTCAATCGCCGTCGAGCGCGTTCGCGGCTGGCATCCCGCCGACGGCAATCTGGAAGAGCGAATCGACACGGCGTTCGCGCCGCTCACGAGCTGCCTGCCCCCGACAGGCGACGCGCCGCCGACGCTCCCCGACATCGACACCGTCGTCGACGGTCTCGTCGGCTGCGTGCCGGGTCCGTTCCAGCAGACCGCGCACGAAGCACTGATGCGCCGGGGTCGGCCCGTCCGAGACGACGTGCGCCGTCGCCTGCTCGCCGCACACGCCTTTGCGAACTGGACGGCCCACCTCGGTGAAGGCCTGCGCACCTGGCTGCGCTCGATCGCGAGCGTGCACGTGCTGCTCGAAGGGGGCATCGCGCCGCGCGATGTCGATCTCGTGCTTCGGCACCTGGCCGATCCGGCCGCCCTGGCGCGCCGCTGGCGTGGCGTCGAAGCACCTCCGCCAGCTCTACGACAAAGGGCCCGACGCGCCGTGAAGGCGCCGTCGGACCCTGAATGACGACCGTCGCGGACGCGCTACTCGTGCGCGACGACCTTCTCGAACTGCTTCCGGAACTCCTCGGGCGACAGGTTCGTCACGCTGGCAAGCCGCTCGACCTGCTTCGGATCGGCGAAGTCCGACTTGCGCAGGCGGACCATGTAGTCGCGCGCGATCTGGAACGACCGGAGCGACGGATCGACACGGCGCACGCGCGTCCGACCCGTCTGCGGATCGAGCATGGTCGCGAACGGGATCGGGACGAACCGGCCGTCCTGCACCGACACCATCGCCGCGTTGCCGCCCTCGGCCAGGTAGGTCGCCGCCGAGTAGCCGAGCTCGCGCGTGTATTCCTGGTCGAACGGAATCGGCGCACAGCAGCGAAGCTCATAGCCGATGTTCTTGTCGGCAATCGTGAGCCTGATGCCGAGTTCCTTCAGACGCGCCGACACGTGGCGCTTCAGGATGCCGCCGAGGTCGAGCTCGGCGAGCCGGATGTGTCCGTGCGCGTCACGCTCGACGTCCGACAGTTCCTCGAGGTCGGCCGGGTTCAGGTCGAGTGCCAGCCCCTCGGCAATGACCGCCACGCCGTCCTCGCGCCCCGACGCGAGCCGCTTGATGATGGCCCCGGCGAGCGTATCGACAACGGTCGCAAGCGGGATGTTCGGTCCGAACTCCTCGGGGATGACCGTGATGGTGGCGGCAGCCGACTTGCCGATGCCGAGCGCCAGATGCCCCGCCGTGCGGCCCATGGCCACGACGAAGTACCAGCGGCCCGTCGTCTTCGCGTCGACCATCAGCGTCTTGACGATATCGGCACCGACGTGACGCGCCGTCTGGTAGCCGAACGTCGGCACGTGCGGCGGCAGATCGAGGTCGTTGTCGATCGTCTTCGGCACGTGCACGACGCGGATGCGCCCGGCGGCCTGCTTCTCAATGCTCATCGCCGAGAAGGCGGTGTCGTCGCCGCCGATCGTGATCAGCTGGGTCACGCCCAGCTTCAGCAGCGACTGAACGACGTTCTCCAGCAGTTCCGGGCTCTTCGTGGGATTGGCGCGGGCGGTGCCGATCACCGACCCGCCTTCGAAGTGGATGCGGCTCACCGACTCGATCGTGAGCGGGACGGTGTGGTCCGTTCTGCCCTGCATCAGCCAGGTGAAGCCCTGCTGGATGCCGATGACATCGACGCCGTCGAGCCGGGCGCGAATCGTCGCCGCGCTGATGACGCCGTTGATGCCGGGGGCCGGCCCGCCGCCGACCACGATTGCGAGTCTCTTCTGCTGCTCCGCCACGGGGTTCGTGCCTCCTGGCCGGCGGACTGGCCCCCGGTATCAGTCTCCAGACGGGGGCTCGCCGGCCTTCATAAACGGATAAGTGTAGTCGACCGGCGGCACGAACGTCTCCTTGATTACGCGCGGGCTCAGCCAGCGCATCAGATTCAGCTTCGACCCCGCCTTGTCGTTCGTGCCCGACGCCCGGCCGCCGCCGAACGGCTGCTGTCCGACGACCGCCCCGGTGGGCTTGTCGTTGATGTAGAAGTTGCCCGCCGCATGGCGCAACGCCGTCGACGCCTCAATAATCGCCTGCCGATCGCGCGCGAAGACGGCCCCCGTCAGTCCGTACGGCGACGTCGTGTCGACCAGCTCGAGCATCGAGCGCCACTGCCGGTCCGGATAGACATACACCGCCACGACCGGCCCGAACACCTCCTCGCGCATGAGGCGATGACCGGGATCGTCGACCTGCACCAGCGTCGGTTCAACGAAGTACCCGACGCGATCGCGGCAGCCGCCGCCGGCCAGCACCCTCGCCGTCCGCTTCGCGTGCGCGATGTAGCCGCGGATGCGCGCAAAGGCATTCCTGTCGATGACGGCGCCCATGAAGTTGCCGAAGTCGCGCACGTCGCCCATGCGGAGATCGGCCGTCATCGCGAGCACGCGGTCGCGCAGCTCCGGCCACGCCGATCGCGGGACGTAGATGCGGCTCGCCGCCGAGCACTTCTGCCCCTGGTACTCGAAGCCGCCGCGCACGATGGCCACGGCTGCCGCCTGCAGGTCGGCCGACGGGTGTAGCACGATGAAGTCCTTGCCGCCCGTCTCGCCCACGACGCGGGGATAGCTCCGGTAGCGTGCGATGTTCGCACCGGTGGCGCGCCAGAGTGACTGAAACACGGCCGTGCTGCCCGTGAAGTGGATGCCGGCCAGGTCGGGCGACGACAGGGCGACGTCGCTCACGGCCTCGGGATCGCCCGGCACGAAGTTGATCAACCCTGGCGGCAGGCCCGCCTCTTCGTAGAGCTGCATCAACATCCAGGCGCTCAGCAGGGCGCTCGACGCGGGCTTCCACACCGTCGCGCCGCCCACGATGACGTTGGCGGACGAGAGGTTGCCGGCGATGGCCGTGAAGTTGAACGGCGTGACGGCGTACACGAAGCCTTCGAGCGGCCGGTGGTCGAGCTGATTCCAGACACCCGGACTGCTGATCGGCTGCTCGGCGTACAGCTCTGCTGCGAAGCGGCAGTTGAAGCGCCAGAAGTCGATCAGTTCGCACGCGGCATCGATCTCCGCCTGGTGCACGGTTTTTGCCTGCCCGAGCATCGTCGCGGCGTTGACGCGATCGCGCCATGTCGTCGCCAGCAGATCCGCCGCCTTGAGGAACACGGCGAGCCGGTCCTCCCAGGGCCACGCCGCCCACTCGCGCTGCGCCTCGACGGCGGCCGTGATCGCGTCGCGGACGTGCCGCGGCGTGGCCATGTGACAGTCGGCCAGCACGTGACGGTGGTCGCACGGCATGACGACCGGGCGCGTGCGGCCCGACCTCACGCGTCGGCCGCCGATGACCAGCGGAATTTCGATGCGCTCTTCGGCCAGCGCGTCGAGCGCACGGCCGATGCGCCGCCGCTCGTCACTGCCGGGGGCGTAGGTGAGCACCGGCTCGTTGGCCGGCAACGGGACGTCGCGGCGTCCGGAAAAGGCGTGGGCTCCCATGGCCGCATCTTAGTCGCTTCGCGCCCGGACGACGCGCCGTTCACACGTACCGGGAACGATCAGCCGCACCAGCACGCTGCAGCGCGGACCGTCGGCCGACCCGGCGCCGCTCCGTCGCGTCCAATGGTTCGGATCGCGGGAACCCTCCGCCGGGTGCCGTCGTAACCCCTCGGGGTATGATCCAGAGAGAGGTTTCGTGAAGATTCAGGAGCGTGTTTCAAACGATCTAGGCATACTTCGATTGACCGGCCGGCTCACCATCAACGACGAGCCCGGCCTGCTCAAGGACGCTGTCGCGGGGCTCGTCCGGCGCGGTGTCCGCCACGTCATCATCGACCTCAGTGAGGTCCGGTTCATCGACAGCACGCGCCTCGGCGAACTGATCGCCGCGCACGTCACGCTCAGCCGCGAAGGGGGCCGGCTCATCCTGGCCGGTACGCCGCCGCGGATCCTCGAGCTGCTGCGGCTGTCGAGTCTGGCCGACGTGTTCGAGCGCTTCGACACGGTCGAGGCGGCGACGGCGGCCCTGTCGTCCACCGCGGCCTGACCCGACGGCGGGCCGCGTCGTGGACCCGTCTTCCGGGAGGTGCTTCCATGGCGTTCGATGATCTGCCGCTCGATCGGCCCGGTTCGTCCGAACCACCGCCGCCGTTCGAATCACCGGAGCCGGAGCGCTCCTCCCCGGTCCGCTTCATCGTCATCGGACTCGTCGCCGTCGTGGCGGTCGGGCTGCTGGTGTTCGGGTGGCTGAACCGCTCGCGGCCCGCTGCGCCGGAATCGGTCGAGACCCCGCCGGTCGAGACCGCCGCCCCGCCGCGTCCGGAAGCCGAACCGCTGACGCTGCCACCGCTGGCCGACAGCGACACGTTCGTGCGCGATCTGGTCAGCGCGCTGTCGAACCACCCGACGATCGCGCGGCTGCTCGCGCGCCCGGCCATCGTCCGTTCGATGACCATCGGCGTCGTCCAGATTGCCGATGGCCGCACGCCGACCGAGTGGCTCCAGCCGCTCCGGCCCGCCACGCGGGCCGATATCACGGGTGACGAGCGCGGGACGATCACCCCCGAGACGCATGCGCGGTGGAACCAGGTGGCCGACGCGATCAGCTCGATCCCGCCGCGCGACGCCGCGCAGCTGTACGTCAATCTGAAGCCGCTCATCGAACAGGCCTACGAGGAAATCGGGCGGCCCGACGACGACTTCGACCGGACGATCCTGCGGGCGGCCCAGGTGCTGCGCTCGACGCCGGAGCCATCGTCGCCGCCGGTCGTCGTGCGGCGGAAGGGGTATTTCGAGTACGAAGACCCGTCGCTGCAGGCACTGCGACCCGTGCAGAAGCAGCTGCTGCTGCTCGGGCCCGAAAACCGCCGGCGGCTGATGGCCTGGATCGACGCTTTCCTGCGCGAGCTCGGCCTCGAGCCCGCAGCCTGAAGGGCCCGTCCAGCGGAAGCACGCCGGGCGCGGCTCATCGTGCCGCGGGCCGGTGGCGCTCCATCGCGGACCTGAGCGTCGGCGACAGAATCAGCGACAACGCACGACCGTAGCTGGCCGTACCATCTTCGACGCGGTTGGCGCGCAGGTATTCGTCGTACACGCGGAAGGCCGCCCGCTGCACGCGCGGATCCTGCTGCGCGTGGACGCGTGCGGCAATCGCCGCCAGATCCTCGCGCACGCCCTCGTCGAGTGCTGCGAAGGCCCGCTGACGCACCTCGCCGTGCAGCGCCGCACCGGCTTCCATGATCAGGTAGAGGTTCGCGCTGTAGGCGGCCGCCGGTCCGGCGTACATGCAGGCCAGCCAGCCGACTGCGCTCGCTTCGGCCTCGTCCGCGTGCCCCGCCAGGTGCGCCCACTCGTGCGCGAGCACGAACCCGTGCTCGACCGGCACGAGGTCCGGGTGCACGAGTGTTTCGAGGCCGAAGGGATTCAGCATGCCGGTCACGCCGGCACGCGCGAAGAAGGGCGACAGCAGGCGCGGCGCGCGCGGGCGCCCCGGCGCGAACACCTGGGGACGCCCGACATGACGCAGTGCCTGCCGCATGGGACCGGCCAGGTCGTCGGCCAGCGCTGCGTACGTCAGGTCCTCGTCGCGCACTGCCGGCCGCAGCGAGGCGGCTGCCCGATTCGCCTCCTCGATCACCTCCACCAGAATCGCCGTCGATGCCGGCGGCGGAGGCTCGAGCGTCCCGGCCAGCGGCTCGCGCCGATAGTTCAGTCCCCAGCTCAGCAGAAAGACGATGACGACAATCGCCGCGGCGCGGACCAGGCGTCGCGCGCCTTCGCCGATCGCCCCGAGCGCACCGTGCCGCCGCCAGACGCGTCTCAGCATCAGGAGCCGGACGAGTCCGGCCAGAACGAGCGCCGCCAGCACGAGGTCGATAACGGCCACGGGCGACCGGTTCGTCAGCGTCGTGACGACGGCCTGCAGCCATGGATAGAAGCCGCGCGCATAGAAGCGTTCGACCCAGGCCTCGGGTACCGGCACCGCCGCAAGCAGACCGGCCGCGATGGCCAGCACCAGCCACCCGCGGACCCGACGCCGACGTCTCATGACAGTTCGCGGTCGTCGTCGTAGGTGATGAGGCGAACCGAGCGCTGGTACGTCAGGTACGAGAACGCCCACTGCACGAGGACCGACAGCCGGTTCCGGAAGCCGACCAGGTTCATCACGTGTACGAAGAGCCAGACGAGCCAGGCGAAGAACCCCTTCGATTCCCAGCCCCGCAGGTCGGCAATGGCCGAGTTGCGCCCGATGGTCGCCAGGTTGCCGAGGTCGCGATAGACGAACGGACGCGTCGGCTCGCCTCTCATGCGGCGCAGCAGGTTGTCGGCCGCATGCCGCGCCTGCTGGATGGCCACCTGTGCGACGCCGGGCAGCCACTTGCCGTCGGGCCCCTTGAGCGCCGCCAGATCACCGATCACGAAGATCTCGGGATGCCCGGGGACGCTCAGGTCGTCGTTGACGAGCACGCGCCCCGCACGATCGAGCGGCACGCCGAGGCTCCGACCGAGCGGCGAGGCCGAGACCCCGGCGGCCCACAGGATCGTCCCCGCCTCGATGGTCTCGCCCCGCAGGTGCACCTTCCCGTCGGAGATGCCGGTGACGACGCTGTTGGTCCACACGTTGACGCCGAGCCGCTCGAGCTTGCGGCGGGCGAACGTCGACAGCTCTTCGGGATACGTGCCCAGAATCGTCGGCCCGCCCTCAATCAGGATGACGCGCGCCGTCTCGGGGTCGATTTCGCGGAAGTCGTTCGCCAGCGTGTGCCGGGAAATCTCGGCCAGCGCACCGGCCAGCTCCACGCCGGTCGGGCCGCCGCCGACCACGACGAAGGTAAGCAGGCGACGCTGCTCCGCCGGGTCGGTGGCACGCTCGGCCAGCTCGAAGGCCAGCAGCACGCGCCGGCGGATGTCGAGCGCGTCCTCCAGGGTCTTGAGCCCCGGAGCCCAGCGCTGCCACTCGTCGTGGCCGAAGTACGCGTGCGTCGCGCCGGCCGACACGATGAGGTAGTCGAAATCGACCGTCGCCCCGTCGGCGAGCGTGAGCCGCTTCGCGTGCGGATCGATTGACGTCACCTCGCCGAGCCATACCTGCGTGTTCTCCTGGTGGCGGAGGATCCAGCGGATGGGAGCGGCAATGTCGCCGGGCGAAAGGGCCGCCGTCGCGACCTGGTAGAGCAGTGGCTGGAAGACGTGATGATTGCGCCGGTCGATCAGGAGCACGTCGACCGGCGCCTTCCGGAGCGCCTTGGCGGCTTTGAGTCCCCCGAATCCACCGCCGATGATGACGACCCGGGGGCGCGGTGTGGCGTCGGGCACGGCCGTCAGAGCATCCCGCCCATCATGCCGGCGCCGAGTCCGAACAGGCCGAACATCATGCCGAAGATGACGGTCACCACGACCATGACGATCCAGGCCACCAGCACGACGATTACGGCCCGCAGCGTGTCCTCGTAGTCGAGCGCCTGGCGAACCGCGATGACCATGGCGACCAGCATCCAGATCCAGACGACGAGACGGACGAGCCAGCCGAGAATCGGAATGAACGCGAGGACGTTGAACAGCCCGGGCGCCTGCGCGAAGCCGAGCGTCCGCAGCATCTGTCCGTAGTCGGCCTGCGTATTCCGTCCCGGGAAGAGCCTGGTCCCGACCAGCAGCAGGATGCCCGAGGCGATGAGCCAGCCAACCAGCTGCGAGACGACACCGCCGACGAATCCCGTAATGCCGATCCAGCGGATCGACGCGATCGCCGATGCCACGCCGACGAGCGCGACCACCATGGCCGCCTGCGACGTGGCCGTCGCATCGTGCTCGACTTCCTCGAATGTCGACACCTGCAATCGCATCGCACCCACGATCCGGTCCTGAAGGCTCGCCATATCTCCTCCCCCGGCACTGCCGGTCGGCCCATTGTACGCCTCGGACGAGGTCCGCCGGATGGTGGAGCGCCGCCGCGATACACTGCAGCCATGGCCCGTTCCGACGCCCCGTCTCCCCCTGTCTCCTGGGGACGCTCCAGAATCTCGACGGCCTGCACCCTCGACTGCCCAGACTCCTGCAGCCTGCAGGTCACGGTCGAGCGCGGCCGGATTGTCCGCATCGAAGGCTCGCACGACGCGCCATCGACCGCCGGGTACATCTGCGGCAAGGTGCGGCGCTTCGATCGCCGCGTCTACAGCGCCGAACGCATCCTCTACCCGATGCGGCGGAAGGGACCGCGCGGCCACGCCGCATTCGATCAGATCAGCTGGGAAGAAGCGCTCGACCTGATCGTCGAGCGCATCGAGGAGGCCCGCACGCGCTACGGTGCCGAATCGATCCTCCCGTACTACTACGGCGGATCGAACGGCCTGCTGACGAACGAGCTCGACGACGCGCGGTTCTTCCGCCGCCTGGGGGCCTCGCGGCTGGCACGCACGATCTGCGCGGCGCCGACCGGCGCCGCGGCCGCGGCCATGTACGGCCGGATGCCGGGCGTCGCCTACGAAGACTACGCCCATGCCCGGCTCATTGTCGTGTGGGGCTGCAATGCGTCGGCCTCGGGCATCCACCTCGTCAGCCACATCAAGGCCGCGCAGAACGCCGGCGCGAAGCTGGTCGTCGTCGACCCGCGACGGACGCCGCTCGCCCGCATGGCCGACCTGCACCTGCCGGCCCGCCCCGGGACCGATCTGCCGGTTGCGCTGGCGGTCATCAACGACCTGTTCGAGCGCGGCCGCGCCGACCTCGGGTTCCTGCACGCCCATGCCGACGGCGTCGACGAGCTGCGGCAGGCGGCCGCCGAGTGGACGATCGAGCGCGCGGCGCAGGAGTCCGGCCTCGATCCCGCCGCGCTGCGCACCTTCGCCGAGTGGTACGGCACGATCGCACCGGCAGTCGTCCGCTGCGGCTGGGGACAGGAGCGCAACCGCAACGGTGGCGGCTCGTCGCTCGCCATCCTCGCGCTGCCTGCCGTCGGCGGCAAGTTCGGCGTGCGCGGCGGCGGCTACACGATGAGCAACTCGGCGGCCTGGGGCATCGCTCAGGAAGCGCTCGTCGACGAACCGTCGCCGTCGACGCGCATCGTCAACATGAACGAGCTCGGCCGCGCGCTCACTGAGTTCGACAATCCACCGGTGACAGTGCTGTTCGTCTACAACTCGAACCCGCTGTCGACGGCCCCCGATCAGAACCGCGTCCGCGAAGGCCTGATGCGCGACGACCTGTTCACGATCGTGCACGAACAGGTCATGACGGACACGGCCGTGTACGCCGACCTCGTGCTGCCTGCCACGACGTTCCTCGAGCACTACGACATCGCGCGCGGCTACGGCGCCTATCACCTGCAGGTGGTGCAGCCGGTCATCGCGCCGGTCGGCGAGGCGAAGTCGAACCGCGACCTGTTCCACGAGCTGTCGGTCCGCTTCGGGTTCGCTGAGCCCGATGACGCGGGGGAAGCTGGCGCGCTGATCGAAGCGGCGGCAAAGCTGCCCGACGGACTGGGCACGGCCCTGCTCCAGGGGCAACGGCCGGATCCGCCGAAAGGGCGCTTCCCGGTCCAGTTCGTCGACGTCCGTCCCGGGACGGCCGACGGCCGCATCAAGCTGTTCCCGGCGGGACTGACGCGCGACGGCAGCAGTCCGTACCGCTACCGGCCGAATCCGGGGTCCGACACGTACCCGCTCAGCCTGATCTCGCCTGCCAGTCCGCACACCATCTCGTCGACGCTCGGTGAGCTGCGCCCGACGATCGTCAAGCTCAAGATTCATCCCGACGACGCCGCGGCACGCTCGATCGCGGACGGCGATCCGATCCGCGTCTACAACGAGCTGGGCGAGGTGCACTGCGAAGCGTCGGTGACGCCCGAGGTGCGCCCCGGTACGGTGGCGCTGCCGAAGGGCCTCTGGGCACGGAGCACGTTCAACGGCTCGACGGCGAACGCCCTGGTGCCGCAGACGTTGAGCGACATTGCCGGCGGGGCATGCTTCAACGACGCACGCGTGCAGGTGGAGCTGAAGGGGCGGCACTGAACCGGCAAGGGCCGGCCCGACTCCAGGCGCCGGCCTAGAACCCCTGCCGGATGCCGACCTGCCAGCGGACGCCGCGCTCGGCGCGATCGAACGGGTGGCTCACGGCTAGCTCGACGGGGAGCAGGCCGAAGACGTTGATCCGCACCGCGCCACCCACGCTGCGCACCGGGTGTCGCGTGCCGCCGGCGAAGGCCGGCAGCTCATCGGACGTCCACGTCAGCCCGGCGTCGGCAAACAGCACCAGATCGAGGGGCACCCGCCCGTACTCGAGCTCGCCGCGGAACAGGCCGGGAACCGGCGCCCTCAGCTCAAGGTTCACGACCGCCATCCTGCTGCCGAGGAGGTTGGCGAACACGTCGCACTCGGCGCCGGCAACACCGCGCAGGCACTCCGCCGCAGTGAATGTCCCGATGCCATAGCCGTGGACGAACTCCGGATAGCCGGCATACAGGCTGACGATCTGGTCGTGCTCGGCGTCTCGACCGTAGCGCCCGTAGTGCAGGGCGCGTACCGCGATGGTCCACGGGCGGACCGGCATGTAGTACCGCCGCCAGTCGGCCAGGACGCTCGTGTAGTTGATCGTGCCGCCCGTGCGGCCGATCTCGAAGCGCGATCGCGCACCGAAGATCGGGTGCGTCGCGCCGAAGAGCGCCGTGTCGCGCACGATCGCCGCACTGCCCGATCCCAGCCACAGCGTCGGGCCGAGCGACTCGACATCCCGCCGCTGCTCCACCGGGGTCCTCGTCCCGGCCACGTATGTCGACGTGCGCATCTCGCGACTGAACGAGATGGCCTCGCCCGCAGCCGACAGCTCGAGTCGTGTCGAGGTACTGAACGGATAGAACGCGGTCAGGAAGCCGCCGCGCGCCTGCTGGCGCTCGATGACGGCACTCACGTGCGTCTGCCCGGCCTCGGGGTCGTCGCGTCGCGACAGGTAGCCGATGGTCGTGGGTATCGCGGCAGCGGCCGCCGCCCAGTTCCAGCGGTGCCGCCGGTTCACGTACACGAGCTGGCCGCCGAAGTCGGCAAGGGTCCCGCCGATCTGCGCCTGTACACCGAGCGCGCGATCGCCGAGCATGTCGCTGAAGAACGCCGAAATCCCGCCCGAGACCCGCGGACCGAGTGATGTCATCCCGCCCGAGATCGTCGGCTGGCCGAGGAAGTCGAGCGAGAGATTCCGTCCGTACGGCTCCCCCTCGGGCAGCGGAGCCACAGGCGGCAGCCCCCGATCGACGTTCGACAGCAGCGCGTACACGTCGCCGCCCACCGCTGCCCGGCCCGGCAGCAGCGCCGCGGTATCCGACACCGGCTGCGGCACGATCGCCACCGTGTCGGCGGGATCGAGCCGGTAGAGCGAATGACCCGCGTTCTCGAACACGCTGAAGACGAGCCGCCCGGTCTGCGCCATGCTCAGCGCCGGGCTCGTCGTGGTGATGCCCGCGACGCCGGTGGCCGCCGACAGCAGCTGCTCGGGCGGCCCGCCATCGATCGGCATCCGGTAGATGTTGCTGATGCCGTCCGGGTCGGCCACGAAGGTGATCGTGCGGCCGTCGGCGCTCACCTGCGGGCTCAGATGACGGCCCGTGAGGAAGCCGGCAATCGGCCGGACCTGCCGCGTCGCCAGGTCGAGCCGGGCAAGACGCAGCGGCCCCGGCTCGAGCCGTTCGACGTCGGTGCTGAAGCGTTCCGTGACGAACACGATCGTCGTCCCGTCGGGCGTGAACGTCGGCTCGAAGTCGGCGTACACGTCGTCGGTCAGCTGCTCGACCGTGCCGTCGTCCAGGCGCACGCGATAGAGGTCGACGAGGCCGCCGCGATTGCCGCTGAGGACGATCGACCGCCCGTCGGGCGCGAACGCCGGGTGCAGCACGTCGTCGAGGTCCGGCAATCTCACTTCGCGTCGGATACGGCCGTTCGTAGTGTCGATCAACGCCAGCACGGGGCGTCCCGCGCGCACGGCTGCAATGGCCAGCAGTCGCCCGTCGGGGCTCCAGGCGCCCGCCGAGCTCAGAAACTGCAGACTGTCGAAGTGCGGGTCGCTGGCCGACGTGGTCAGCCGCCGGACGATGGCGCCCGTCTCGGCGTCGGCGATGAAGAGGTCGACCGCGAACCGGTCGCGCTCGGAAAAGAACGCGACCAGCCGTCCGTCGGGACTGACGCGCGGGCCGACGTTGTAGCGGCCGCCTCCGGTATCGCGCCCGATCACGTGGCGCGGCACGCTCGTCACCGGCGACCCGTTGTCGGCCAGCTCGCGGGTGCGCGCGAGGATCGCCGCGTGCCACTCGGCCGTCAGGCTGTCGGGATCGGTCCCCAGCTGCGCGGTCATCCCCTCCAGATCCACCTGCGGGTTGGCCGCCGAGCGGATGAGCGAAGCCACCGCCCGATCGCCGTATCTGGCGCCGATGAAGGCCCAGAAGGCGTGGCCCCACCGGTAGGGGAAGTATTCGTAGCGATGCAGATCGCGGATGTGCGGCAGCTGCTCGCGCAGCGCCGCGTCGCGCAGCCACATCGCCGTCTGTGAGTCGACCGGGCCGAGCGAGAGATACTCGGCCATGCCTTCGACGTACCAGAGGGGGAATGCGAGGATGCCGGGCAGCAGTCCCGTGCGGTCGCGCGGATCGTCACCCGTCAGGTCGAACTGGAACGCGTGAACGATCTCGTGGCCGAGCACGTGATCCGTGTCGGCCAGCGAGCCCGTCATCGGCAGCACGATCCGCCGCTTGATGGCTTCCGTGACGCCGCCGGTCCCCTCGCCGATCAGGCCGTCGATCGTATTCGTCTGCCGGAAGTGCGCCGGCGCGGCATAGAGGATGATCGGCTGGCGTCCCCGCAGCTCGTGACCGAAGAAGCGCGACAGCCGATCGTGCCACCGCTCGGCCATCCGGGCCACGAGGGCCGCGGCTTCCGCTTCCTCCGGGTAGTAGTAGATGTCGAAGCGCTCGGTCTGCAGGATGCGGAAGTCGAACGACCGGTACTGCACCTTGTTCCGGCCGAAGTACTGCGCCGCCGCCGGCCCGGGCGCGGCGAGCCACGCTACGAGCACGATGGCCACGACACGCAGCAGGCGGCAGGCGTTCATACGGCGCGCGTCTCCCGCAGGTCCGGCGCGGATCGGCCGACGGGCCAGCTGGTAAGATCCGCACGAAGGCTGACGAGGAGACTTCAATTATGGCATCAGACCAGCAGAGCGGCGTCCGGATGGTGTTCTGTCAGAAGCTGCGCCGCGAGCTTCCCGGCCTCGACGCGCCGCCGTGGCCCGGCGAGCTCGGCCAGCGCATCTACGAGAACATCTCGCGCGAGGCCTGGGAGATGTGGGAAGAGCGGATGACGATGATCATCAACGAGTACCGGCTGCTGCCGTTCCAGAAGGAGGCGCAGGCGCTCGTTGCCCGGCAGATGGAGGAATTCTTCTTCTCCGACCAGTCGTCGCTGCCGCCCGGCTTCGTGCCCGAGACCCCGCAGCGGTCCTGAACCCGGCCGCACACTCAACCCCGATGCCGCTCGAGGAGTACCGCCGCAAGCGCGACTTCACGAAGTCGCCCGAGCCTCCGGGCCGGCCGGCTCCCCGGCGGCGTCGCCGCGACGGCCTGCTCTTCTGCGTCCAGAAGCACCTGGCGACCCAGCTGCACTACGATCTGCGCCTCGAGCACAACGGCGTGCTGCTCTCGTGGGCAGTACCGAAGGGGCCATCGCTGGATCCGTCGGTCCGGCGACTCGCCATGCAGGTCGAAGATCACCCGATCGAGTACGGCTCGTTCGAGGGCGTCATCCCCGAAGGCTACGGCGCCGGCATCGTCATGCTCTGGGACACCGGCACGTGGACACCGGAAGTCGACGATGTCGATGCCGCCCTCGCGAAAGGCGACCTCAAGTTCCGCCTCGACGGCTACAAGCTGAAAGGGTCGTGGGCGCTGGTGAGGACGCGCGGCTACGGCGACCGCGGCGAGGGGCGCAGCTGGCTGCTCATCAAGCATCGCGACGACTGGTCGGGGCCGATCGACATCACGACGTTCGCCCCGCTCAGCGTGAAAAGCGAGCTCGACCTTCCGGAAATTCTCGCGGCCGACGCGCCGGCGCTCTGGACGAGCGGTCGGAGCGCGCCGACGCGCTCGCTCGCCCGCTTCAGGCGCATCATCGAGCAGGCGGCCAGTATCAAGGCCGAGCGTGAGGCCGGCGAAGCTGAAGAGGCGCCCTCCGGCGGTCGCCGTCGCCGCCGGCCCGGGCCCGCGTCGGCATCGGGCAAGCCGCCGACGGCGGCAAAACCAGCAAAGAAGGCGACAGAGAGCGCCACGGCAAGCGCCAGGAAGTCCGCCAACAGGTCGGCGAAGGAGTCCGTGAAGAAGTCGGCGACGGGAACGCCGGCTGCTGCGTCCCGCCGGACGCGCGCGCGACGCTAACTCGACGCCGACACGCTTACCGGATCAGGCTGGCGGATGAGCAGGTGCTCGGCCAGCGCCGCCCAGACCGCCGCGCGCAGGCGCGATCGATGATGGCGCGCGATCGTCCGGCACCAGAAGGCGCCTTCGATCAGCTGGCATCCTTCGGGCAGTGTGCCCAGCTCGAGCGGCAGCTTGTGCTCGAGCGCGTAGCCTTCGAGCACCGACGGCGCCGGTCGCGACGTGTTGAAGATCACGACGTCGATCGGGCGCCGGATGGCCGCCGACAGCCGCCTGACGGCATCGGCGGCCGTGAAGCCTTCCATCCCCCGCCCTTCGGTGAGCAGGTTCGCCACGTAGATGATCGGCCCGCGGACACCTGCAATCGCCTCGGCGGCGCCTTCGACGAGGAAGATCGGGAGCAGGCTCGTGTAGAAGCTGCCGGGTCCGATGATGGCCGCGTCGAGGTCGCGGATGACCTCGGCCACACGCGGATGGATGGCCGCCGACGGCTCGAGCCAGAGGCGCTCGATGGGCCGTCCGCCCGCCTGGCCTGCGTCGACTTCTACTTCCCCGCGCGTCTGAAACCCGTCGGCGTACTCGGCGCAGAGCGTCGAACGCTCGACCGTGATCGGCCAGACGTGTCCCCGGCAGCCGAGCAGCGTCCGCAGCGCATCGACCGCGGCAAGAAAATCGCCCCCGGTGTACTGCTCCATCATCGAGAGCAGGAGGTTGCCGCCCGTGTGCCCGGCCAGCCGACTCCGGCCCTCGAGCATCGGGAGCCGGGCCAGCAGGATGGCGCGGGCCTCGCGTTCGTTGCGCGCCAGCGCCAGCGCGCACTTCAGCACGTCGCCGGGCGGCAGGACGCCGAGCTCGTCCCGCAGCTGGCCCGACGATCCGCCGCTGTCGAACATCGTGACGATAGCGTGCAGATCGACCCAGGGGTTGTTCTTCAGGCCGCCGAGCAGACTGGGCAGGCCGGTGCCTCCGCCGAAGCAGCCGACCTTGAGCATCCGCAACTTCACCGGGTTATTCTACGCGGACCCGCCGCCGGGCAAGTGCTTCTTCGTGCGGGTTCCACAGGGCGACACAAGTACAATTGCGGCATGCCGCTGACGCTCACGCCGACCGCCCGGAAGGCTTTCGATCGGATGGCCGTCGACCTCCGGCGCGTCTTCGGCGAACGGTTTGTGGCGCTCGTCGCTTCGACCGGCCACTCGGGTGTCGCGTTCGCCTCCTCGATTCTCCCCGGCGACCTCGAGGCGCTCGGTCCGCTCACGTCGAGCTGGGAGCGCGACGCCCTCGATCCGCCGCTGCTGCTCACGCCCCGCGAGTTCCGGCGCTCGCTCGACACCTTCCCCCTCGAGTACCGCGCCCTGCTCGCCCGGCACGTCGTCATCGACGGCACGCCGCCGTTCGACGACGCCGTCGTCGACCGCCAGCAGCTGCGGCACGCGTGTGAGGTCCAGGCCAAGAGCCACCTGATCCACCTGCGCCAGGGCTGGGTCCAGGCCGGTTCCGACAAGGGATCGCTCTCGGAGCTGCTGGTTCGCTCGGCCGCTCCGCTGCGGGCGCTGCTCGCCAACATCTCGGATCTGGTCGACGACGCCGGCCCGTCGGACCCGGTGGGCGGCGCCGAGCAGGCAGGAATCGACACCGACCTGACGCGCGCCATCCTTGCGCTCGAAGACGATGAATCGGGCGCACCGGCGCTGACGGATCGGCTCGGCGACTACGTCGTGCTGGCGGAACGGCTCTGGGCATTCGTCGATACCTGGACGTCGCGATGACGCCGGTCCGATCCCTGTCTGCTCTGCTCCTGGTGATCCTGCTCGTCGTGCCGGGGCTTGCGTCGGCGCAGCGTCCGGCACTGCCGTCGCTGATTGGCCCGGTGAACGACTTCGCGAACGTCATCGATGCGGTCAGCGCCTCGGCGATCGAGTCGCGCAGCCGGGCGCTGCAGTCGGCCTCGGGCGACGCGATCGTCGTCGTCACGGTGCCCGACATCGAAGGATTCGCCGGTATCGAGGAGTACGCGGTCCGCCTGTTCGAACAGGCCGGCATCGGCGAGCGCGCACGGGACAACGGACTGCTCATCGTGCTCGCGCTGCAGGAACGGCAGGTTCGAATCGAGGTCGGATACGGCCTCGAGGACATCATCACCGACGGCTATGCCGGTGAGGTCATCCGCACCTACATGGCACCTGCATTCCGCGAGGGCCGCTATGGTGAAGGACTGCTCGCCGCGGTGACGGCGATCGCACAGCGGATCGCCGAGCGGCGCAACGTGAACGTCGAGGGCCTGCCGGCCGAGCCGCCGGCCCGTCGCGACGAGACGAACCCGCTGTCGATCGTCGCGATTATCGTTCTCCTGCTGATCCTGATCCTCAGCTCGCGCGGCGGCGGCGGACGCGGCGGCATCCGGCGCTACGGACGCGGGCCGTTCTGGTACGGAGGCGTCGGCGGATTCGGTGGTGGGTTCGGCGGGTTCGGCGGGGGCTTCGGCGGCGGGTTCGGGGGCCGCGGCGGCGGCGGATTCGGAGGCTTCGGCGGCGGCCGCAGCGGTGGCGGCGGCGCCACGGGGCGATGGTGAGATCGCGGACGCTCAGGTCCGCAGGAGTGCAGACAATGAAGCTTCGCATGCAGGGAGTGCTGAAAGTGCTCGTCGTCACGCTGGCCGTCGTGTCGGTGAGCGGCTGCTCGTACAACCGGTTCACGGCGGCCGAGGAGGCCATCAAGGCGCAGTGGGCCCAGGTCGAGAACCAGCTGCAGCGGCGCAACGACCTGATCCCGAACCTCGTGGCAACAGTTCAGGGCTTCGCGGTGCAGGAGAAGGAAGTGATTCAGTCGGTCGCCGACGCCCGCGCGAAGCTCGCCGGTGCCACGACCCCGGCCGAACAGATTGCCGCGGCCAACGAACAGTCGAGCGCGCTCAGCCGCCTGCTGGTCGTCGTCGAGAACTATCCGGAGCTCAAGTCGAACGAGACCTTCATGCGGCTGATGGACGAGCTCGCAGGCACCGAGAACCGGCTCGCCGTCGAGCGGATGCGCTACAACGAGCGGCTCCAGGAATACAACACGCTCAGGCGTCGCTTCCCGTCGAACATCACGGCCGCGATTTTCGGGTTCGAAGAGTACCCGTACTTCGACGCGCCGGCAGCGGCCGAATCGGTGCCGACCGTCAACTTCTCCCAGTAGCGTGACGGCGTCGCCTGCGCCCGGCCCCCCGTACGGTCTCGCGCTGGCGGGCCTCGTCTTTGTCCTCCTGGTCGGCACGGCCAATGCCGGCGGCTACCGCTACGGCGTGTCCGACCAGGCCTTCTACATCCCCGCCATCCACCTGGCCGCGGGCACGGCCGCGTTCCCACGCGATGCGGCCGTGTTCGCGCCGCAGATGCGCCTCTGGGTGGGCGACGAAGTGCTCGGCGCCATCGTGCGAACGGCCGGCGTCGACCTGCCCCCGCTGTTCGCGATCCTGTACGCCGGCACGATGGTGCTGCTCGCGCTGGCCACAATCGCGCTCGCGCGCAGTCTCGGCTGCAGCTGGTGGACCATCGCGGCAGCGCTCGTCCTGCTCACGCTTCGCCACCGTATTGCCCGGACCGGCGCCAACTCGCTCGAAGGCTACTTCCATCCACGGATGCTGGCCTTCGCATGCGGCATGACGGCATTCGCGTCGATGATCAGCGGCCGCCGCAGGAGCGCCGGCATCTGGACCATCGCCGCCGGTGTCGTCCATACGTCGACGGCCCTCTGGTTTGCCGGTGCCCTGGCCGTCGCGGCCTGGTGGCCTGAGCGTCAGTCCCGCGCCGGCCGTGCGCTCGCCACCGCCGGCGCTGTTGTCGCCGTCGCGGCCGTGCTGGCCGCCGTTGCGACGCTGCCTCGCATGGATGCGGACTGGCTGGCCGTCCTCGCCGACCGCGACTATCTCTTCCCGGCCGACTGGCCGCTGTACGCCTGGATCACCAACCTGGCCTACCCCGGTGTGCTCTGGGCCCTCTACCGGCGGCGCGTCCGTGCGGGACAGGCCGTTCCCGGCGAAGCCGGACTTCTCGCAGGCCTGACGGCCCTGGTGATCCTCTTTCTCGTCAGCGTGCCGCTCACCGGGCTCCGCATCGCCTTCGTGGTGCAGCTGCAGGTGAACCGCGTCTTCTGGCTGCTCGACGCGGTGACGGCTGTCTACCTCGCGTGGTGGGTGCTCGACGCCGTTGCGATCCGACGTCGGCGCCTGCAGCCGATGGTTGTCGGTGGCCTGGCCCTGCTGGCGCTCGGACGTGGCGCGTTCATCCTGCACGACACCGGACGCCCGCTCGCGCGCCTCACCGCCGCCGCCGATCCCGGGTGGCTCGACGCCGCCGACTGGCTGCGCGCGCAGCCGGGATCCTGGCACGTGCTGGCGGATCCGGCGCACGCCTGGCGGTTCGGCATCAGCCTGCGGGCTGCCGCGCTCCGCGACACGCCGCTCGAGGCCGGCAAGGATCCCGCTATGGCGATGTACGATCGGGCGCTGGCGGGCCGCGTCCGGGAGTACACCGCGCTGCTGGCCGGTTTCGACGACTGGACGGACGCCGCCGACATCCGCCGGGTCGACGAACGGCTCGCGCTCGACGCGTTCATCGACGTGCGCGATCGGCATTTCGATCTGCCCGTCCTTTATCGCAACGACCGCTTCGTAATCTACGACCTCCGATGACGACGCTCTCGCCGCCCGCGCCGCTGCACGAATCCGTCACGTGGACCGCTGCGCCGTTCGAACCGCGCCGCGGCCTGCGCAACGGCCACGTGATGACGGTGTACGCCTGGGCCGCCAGGCGGCTCTTTCCCGGGCTCGAGGCACCCGAGGCCAGGCTCATCCGCGTCAGCGACGATACGCAGGTCCTCGCACACTGCTACTGGCAGCGTGATCGGCAGGCCTGCCCGACGCTGCTGGCACTGCACGGCCTCGAAGGATCGAGCTCGGTGCACTACATGCGCGGCCTGGCCGCACGCGCCTTCCGCGCCGGCTGGAACGCGGTGCTGCTCAACCAGCGCAACTGCGGCGGGACCGAGCACCTCACGCCCGGCCTCTATCATTCGGGCCTGACCGACGATCCGCGTGCGGTCATCCGCTCGCTCGTCCGCACCGACGGCCTCACCGACTTCGGCATCGTCGGGTACTCGCTCGGCGGCAACCTGACCGTCAAGCTGGCCGCCGAGCTCGCCGAGTCGCCCGACCTGCCCGTTCGCGCGGCCGTGGCCGTCTGTCCGACGATCGATCTCGACCGCTGCGTCCGGGCGATCGAGCGTCGGTCGAACGTGGTGTATCACCTGAACTTCGTCAGGAACCTGCGCGCGCGGATGCGCCGCAAGGCCGCGGCCTGGCCGGGACGGTACGACCTCGGACCGCTCGAGTCCATCTGGTCGATCCGCCGGTTCGACGACGTCTACACCGCCCCGCACCACGGCTTCGGCGATGCGGCGAACTACTACCGGCTGGCGAGCGCCATCCGCATCGCCGACCGCGTCCGGATCCCGCTGCTGATCCTCGCCGCAGAGGACGACCCCTTCGTGCCCGCCGATCAGTTCCGCGAGCCGATCGTGGCCGGCAACCCGGCAATCCACGCAGTGATCACACGGCACGGCGGACACTGCGGCTTCGTCGCGCCGGCCGTCGCCGGTGACGACGGCTACTGGGCCGAAGCCGAGGCCATCCGCTTCCTGTCGACGTTCACGCCGGCAGCAGACCGCGCGCCCGGAGACGGTCGATAAACAGCCGCGCGAACTCCGGCCCCTTGCCTTCGTCTTCGTGCTTGAAGAAGACGTAGGCGTCATCCCACTCTCCGGCCCGCTCCTGTACGAGGCCGGCCCACCGGTCGAGGTCGTCGGGCGTGTAGCCCTCGTCGCGCAGCCGGAAGTAGCCCCACCGGGCTGTGGAAACCACGGGCGTCGTGCGATCGCCGAAATCCGCGATGCACAGCGCGGCGCCGCGGTACCGCAGCAGTGCATACACCTCGTCGTTCAGCCAGCTGTCGTGGCGGAACTCGAACGCCACGCGCACGTCGTCGGGCACCAGCGCGAGAAAGCTCTCGAGGCGCGCCGGATCGTTGCGCAGGTGTGGGGGCAACTGGAACAGCAGTGGTCCCTGGTGATCGGCCAGTCCTCTCGCGCTCTCGCAGAAGAACGCGAGCTCATCGGCACACTCCCGGAGCCGGCGGTCGTGCGTGATGCGGCGTGGCGCCTTGAGCACGTACTCGAAACCGTCGGGTGCCTGATCCCGCCAGCCGGCCGTCGTCTTCGGCGTCGGCATCCGGTAGAAGGTGTAGTTGATCTCGACAGTGTCGAAGCGCCCGGCGTACCACTCGAACATCTTCTTCGCCGGCAGGTCCTCCGGATAGAACGTGCCACGCCATTCGGGATAGTTGTAGCCGGACGTGCCGATGTGCAGGCGCATGCGTGCCTCCCGGGTGCGTCAGTCGAGGCGGCGCGATCGGACGGCCGCCAGGGCCAGCACGGCCACACCCCATGCGCCGATCGCCGCAAACTGCGGCCAGAGTACCTCGAAGCCGACGCCCTTCAGGAAGATACCCCGCACGATGACCAGGAAGTACCGCAGCGGGATGATCGTCGTCACCCACTGGACGACGGTCGGCATGTTCTCGATCGGGAACACGAAACCCGACAGGTAGATCATCGGGACGAGGAAGAAGAACGTCGCGGTCATCATCGCCTGCTGCTGCGTCGACGAAATCGTCGACACGAACAGTCCCAGGCCCAGCGTGCAGAGCAGGTAGACCACGCTGGCGGCCAGCAGCAGCGGCACGCTGCCGCGCAGCGGCACCTCGAACCAGTGAACCGAGACGGCCACGACGAGCAGGACGTCGATAATCCCGATCAGCGCGTACGGCAGCAGCTTTCCCAGCACGAGCTCCCAGCGCCCGATGGGCGTGACGTACAGCTGGTCGAGCGTCCCGTGCTCCCGCTCCCGCACAATCGCCATCGACGTCAGCGTCGTGGTGACGATCATCAGAAGAAGCGCGAGCACGCCGGGCACCATGAAGTTGCGGCTCTCGAGCTCGGGGTTGAACCAGACACGGACACGCCCGTCGAGCCCTCCCGCCACGCCGCCTTCTCCCATCCGCCGCTGATTGAACTCGGCCACGAGTCCCTGCACGTACGCCAGGGCGACACCCGACGAATTCGAGTCGGTCCCGTCGGCGACGACCTGCACGACCGGGCCGCCGCGGGTCGCGGTCGGTCGCTCGAGCGTCCGACCGAACCCGGCCGGCACCACCACGGCCATCCAGACGTCGCCCGACGCCAGGCGCGGCGCAACCCGGGCCATGTCGACGTCGTCGACAACGATGTCGAAGTACGGCGAGGCGGCGAAGTGCTCGACGAGCCGGCGGCTCGCCGCCGATCGATCGGCGTCGACGACGGCAATCGGCACGTTGCGGACGTCGGTCGTTGCCGCGTAGCCAAGCAGCACGAGCTGAACGACCGGTGCGACGAGCACGAGCCGCAGCAGCTGCGGCGAGCGCCGCAGCTCCAGGAACTCTTTCCAGACGAGCGTCCGCAGCCGCGTCCAGATCGCCGTCATCGCCGCGCGAGCCTCCAGGCCGACAGCGTCAGTACGAGCATCGCGTAGATCGCGAGCGCCACGAGCGATGGCCAGACGTCGGCCAGTCCGAGTCCCTTGAGCAGCACGCCGCGCAGCGCCGTCAGGAAGTAGCGTGCCGGCACGAGCAGCGACACGGCCTGCAGCGCCGCCGGCATCGACGCGATCGGGAAGATGAAGCCCGACAGCAGCAGCGTCGGCAGCATCGCCAGCATGGCGGCGATCTGGAAGGCGAGCTCCTGCGTTTCGGCGATGGTCGACACGAACAGGCCGGTGCCGAGCGCCCCGGCAAGAAAGAGCGCCAGCAGGACCATCAGGTCGAGCCATCCGCCGTGCATCGGCAGGTCGAAAAACAGCATCGCCGCCACGACGATGCCCGTGGCTCCGATCTGGGACAGCGCGAGGTACGGCAGCGTCTTTCCCGTGATGAACGCCGCGGTCGACAGCGGCGCCATGCGGACCTGTTCGATGGTGCCGTGCTCCTTTTCGCGAACGATGGAAAGGGCCGTCGAAATGACGGCGGTAATCATCGCGATGAAGGCAATCAGTCCCGGGACGAGGAAAACGGTACTGCGCAGTTCCGGGTTGTACCAGACACGCGGCTCCACGCTGACGAGCCCGACCGCAGGCCGCCGCCCCACGGGCGTGTCCAGCTGTCGAACCACACCGGTCACGTACCCGAGGATCGTCGTCGCCGAGTTCGCGTTCGCACCATCGATCACGATCTGCAGCGCGGGCGACCGACCCGCCCGCAGATCGCGGTCGAAGCCCGGCGGCACCACGAGCAGGACCGCCGCATCGCCCCGATCGATGAGCGCGCTGCTTTCGGCCGGCGAGGTCGTGGTCGCAATCACGTCGAAGTAGGGCGAGCCGTGGAAGGCGGCGACGATCTCCCGACTCGCCTGCGTCTGGTCGCGGTCTTCGACGGCCAGGCGCACGTTCCGGATGTCGAAGTTGAGCGCGTAGCCGTACAGGAACAGGAAGAACGTCGGTACGACGACGAGAATCACGAGCGTCCGCCGGTCCCGGCGGACCTGCCGCAGCTCCTTCATCGCGACCGCGACGATGCCGTTCACGGACCGATCCTCCCGGCCGTGTGGTCCACGACGTCGAGGAAGACATCCTCGAGCGACGGCGCCACGGGCACGACACTCGTGACGTCGAGTCCCGATGTCTCGAGCGCCGCGCGCACCGCATCGGGCTGCACGTCCGGGCTGCGCAGCACGGCGTGAACGTTCGTCCCGAACAGGCTTGTCTTCTCGACGAGCGCCGGCAGCGCGTCGAGCCTGGTCATCAGCGCGACGGGATCGCGCCCCGAGACTTCGACGATGGGACGCGAGGCGAAAATCGCCTTCAGCTCCCGCGACGTCCCCAATGCCGCCAGCCGCCCGTCGTGGATGATGGCGATGCGATCGCAGCGCTCGGCTTCGTCCAGGTAGTGCGTCGTCACGAGGACGGTGACGCCCCGGGCAGCCAGATCATCGATCAGGCGCCAGAAGTCGCGGCGCGACACCGGGTCGACACCGCCGGTCGGTTCGTCGAGGAACAGGATCGGCGGCTCGTGCAGCAGCGCGCAGCCGAGGGCGAGGCGCTGTCGCCATCCGCCGGACAGCGCGGCAGTCATCTCGCGCTCGCGCCCTTCGAGGCCGGCCATGGCGAGCACGAAGGCGCGCCGCTCCTCGAGCCGGGCACCCGCAAGACCGTAGAGTCCACCGTAGAAGCGGATGTTCTCGTCGACCGTCAACCCTTCGTACAGCGAGAAGCGCTGCGACATGTAGCCGATGCGCCGCCGCACGGCTGCCGGGTCGCGCGAGACATCGATGCCGTCGACCAGCGCCGTGCCCGACGTCGGACGCAGCAGACCGCACAGCATGCGGATGGTCGTCGACTTGCCGGCGCCGTTGCTGCCCAGGAACCCGAACACCTCGCCGCGACGGACGTCAAACGTGAGCGCGTCGACGGCCCGGAAGCGGCCGTAGTCGCGCGTCAGGCGGTCGACGACGATCGCGCCGTCGCTCATCGGCGGATTCCGGCGCTGCGCATCAGCCGGGCCTGGCCGATACGCAGCGCCACGGCCAGGCGCGTCTGCTCGAGCTCGGCCTCGAGCAGCGCGACGTCGGCGTCGAGCACGTCGGTCGTGGTCGCGACGCCGGCCTCGAAGCGCTCGCCGACCACGCGGCGTGCCTCGCGTGCCGCGGCGACGGCCTCAGCCGCCGCGGCCAGGCCGGCGCGGGCAGCAGCCACGTCGGCCTGCCGCGCGCGGACATCAACGTCGACCGCCGCGTCGAAGTCATCCATCGCCGCACGGATGGCCTCGGCTCGCGCCAGGGCGGCCGCGCGCTCGGCGCGCGACCGCCCGCCGTCGAACAGCGACCAGCTGAGCGTCACACCCAGATCCCAGGAGGTGTTCCATTCGTCGACGCGCGGCACGAAACGCGCGTTGGGGCGCGCCGGCTCGATGGCCGCCAGCGCCGTCAGCTGAGGCCGGAGCGCGGCGGCCGCGGCACGCGCCGCGGCCTCGGCCGCCGCGGCCCGATCGCCCAAGGCCTGCCGCTCGGCGCGCCGACGTGCCGCTTCGCGCGCCAGCACCGACGGGTCACCGACCTCCCCGGCGATCGTCATGTCCCCCGCCACCGGCGTCGTCAGGTCGATCGGCTGGCCCGGTTCGACGCCGACGAGCCGGGCCAGCTGCGCTTCAGCCACGGCCGCCGCGTTCTGCGCCTCGATCAGCTGCACGCGCTGACGGGCCCGCTGCGCCTCGGCCGACAGCTGCTCGTTCGGGGGCAGCAGTCCCGTCTCGACGCGTGCGGCCACGTCGGACACAACCGCGTCGGCACGACGCTGCGCCTGCTCGAGCACGTCGACGCGGGCACGGGCGAGCGCGAGCGTCCAGTAGGCCACCACCGTCTCGAGCTCGATGTCGGCCTCGACCGACGCGCTTTCGGCCGCCACCGCGCGGCGCTCCGCCTCGGCCGAGGCGACAAGCGCGTCGACGCGTCCGCCGGTCACGAGCGGTACACCGATTTCAGCGCGCACCCGATAGTTGGACGGGATGTCGGGAAAGATGATCCTGCGTGTGCCGTCGGGCTGAACCAGGCCGAACTCATCGACATGGTTCGTCCGCACGAAGCCGGTAAGCGCCGAGACCGACGGCCGGCCTGCCGCTTCATACGCCGCACGTGTCGCCTCGGCCGCGCGCTCGCGTGCCCGGACTTCGGCGAGCCGTGGCGCGTGCGCCAGCGCGCGCGCCACGGCCTCGTCGATTGTCAGCGATACAGCCGGCTGCGCGACCACAGGTTGCGCAGCCAGCAGGCAGACCACTGCCAGCAGCCCCATCCGGGTCATCCGTCACTCCCCTTCCTGCCACCGCCGGCCAGGGCGTGGCGCTCGCGACCGATCAGATCGATGAACACGTCCTCGAGCCCTGCGCGTACCTGACGCACGGACGCGCCAGCCAGACCGGCGTCGGCAAGAACCGCCAGCAGACGGTCCCTGTCGCCGGCCCTGTCGCCGCGGACGTGCAGCCTGTCACCGAACGCTTCGACGCGCTCCCCGCCCCATCGATCGATCAGGACATCGCGCGCGCGCCGCACGGCGGGCGCGACGACTTCGAAAATCACGCCGCTGAGCGAACCGCGCAGTCGATCGGGCGTGTCGAGCGCGAGAATCCGTCCCTCGCTCACCAGGGCGACCCGACTGCAGCGTTCGGCCTCGTCGAGATATGGCGTGGCAATCAGGATCGTCAGGCCACCTGCCAGAAACTCCCCGAGCAGCTTCCAGAACTCGCGCCTCGACACCGGATCGACGCCCGTCGTCGGCTCGTCGAGCACGATGAGCGGCGGCTCGTGAATGAGCGTGCACGCCAGCGCGAGCTTCTGCTTCATGCCGCCCGACAGGCGTGCCGCGAGCCTGCCGCGGAACGGTTCGAGTCCGGTCAGCGCCAGCAGCCGATCGCGAGGGGTCCGGAAGTCACGTACGCCGTGCACACGTGCGAAGAACTCGATGTTCTCGTCGATCGTCAGGTCGCCGTACAGGCTGAACCGCTGCGACAGGTAGCCGATGCGGTGCGTGGCGGTCCGCCGATCGACCCACGGGTTCGCACCGAAGACACGGACATCGCCGCTCCAGGCCGGCAGCAGTCCGCACACGAGCCGGAGCGTGGTCGTCTTGCCCGCGCCGTCGGGTCCGATCAGGCCGAACATCTCGCCCGGACGCACGTCGAGCGAGACGCCTGAAAGCGCCTCCCGGCTGCCGAAGCCGGCCCGCACGTCACGCAGCACGACCGGAAGCGCTGCTGCGGCGGCCTGCGTCGTCATCGGTCGTTCTCGAATCAGGCCGGCGGCTGCGAGCCGCTCTGCCAGACGACCTCGACGGGCATCCCCGGCTTCAGGATGCCCTCGCGGTTGTCGACGTTGATGCGCACCCGGTAGACCAGACGGGCACGCTCGTCGCTCGTCTGGACGTTCCTCGGAGTGAACTCGGCGCGGGGTGACACGAACGCCACCGCACCGGTCAGTCGATCGCCGCCGTCGGTCACCACCGTCACGCTCTCGCCCAGGCGGAGCGACGGGACGAGCGGCTCTTCGACGTACGCGTTGATCCAGGCGCGATCGAGATCGACGAGCGTCGCAACCGGCATGCCGGCCGCCAGCAGTTCGCCGGGCTCGACGAGCCGGCCCCCCACGACGCCGGTCAGTGGTGCGAGCAGTGTGGCCTCGGTGCGGTCGTGCTCGAGCGATGCGATCTGCGCGTCGGCCGCCGCCAGTCTGGCGCGCGCAGCATCGATCTCTTCCGCCCTCGCTCCGGCACGCAGCCGATCGAGCGCCGCGGCGGCCGCCTCGACCCGCTCGGCCGCGGCGCGGGCACGCGCCTCGGCCTGCGCGCGCCGCGCCCGCGCGTCGTCGCGCTGCTTCTCCGAGCCGGCGCGCCGTTCGACCAGGCGGATAAAGCGCGCCTCGTCGGCTTCGGCCGCCGTCAAATCGGCGGCGGCCGCCGCCTGCTCGGCGCGCGCGGCCGACAGCTGCGCCTCGGCCTGCCGGATCTCCTCGGGCCTGGCGCCCTGCCGCAGCAGGCGCAGCTGCGCCTCGGCCTGCTGACGCTCGGCGCGCGCCCGCTCAAGCGCCAGGTCGAGCTCGGCCGTCGACAGCCGTGCCACCACGGTTCCCTTGTCCACGCGATCGCCTTCGACCACGAGAACGGCTTCGACACGACCAGGGATGCGCGCGGCCAGGTGGACTTCCGCTGCCTCGACGTAGCCGGTCGCCCGGCGTGTCGTCTCGCCGGCCTTCCCCGAGCAGCCGGCCAGCACCAGGGCAGCACCAGCAGCCACGGCGGCCCGCATCAGCAGCATGGTGCGCTTCGTCATGCGCCTCGCCTCCTTGTCGACCCGTCCACCGCCGGCGCTTCCTGCGTCATCGCTCCCAGCGTGGCCGCCTCGACGTGGTTCAGCAGGGTTTCGTAGTCGATGTCGATGCCGGCCACGTCGCCGGCCGGCGGCGCCAGGCGTGCCCGCACCGGCGTCGACGCCAGGAACAGCAGGATCGGCCCGACGATGCCGAGCTGGACCGCCAGCGGGTGAACGGCAGGGCGCCTCGCGCGGCGCCGGCCTCCGTGGACGATGCGTTCGAGGCGACCGAGCACGCGCTGCAACTGCCCGGCCCGCGACGCGTCGAGGTGCCTTCCGCCTTCGGCCATCTCGCGCAGCCAGATCGGCGCGAAGTGCGGCCGCTCGGCAAGCACGCCGGCGACGCTCCGGATGAAGTGGCGGATGCCGGCTTCGGGCGATTCGTCTGCGGCGTCCTCCGACACCGCGTCGGCGATGGTCCGGAAGACGTCGAGCAGGACCTCGCGATAGAGCGCGGCCTTGCTGCGGAAGTGGTAGTAGATCATCGCCTTGTTCAGGCGGGCGCGGGCAGCGATGCGGTCGACCTTGGCGCCGGCGAACCCGCGGGCGGCGAACTCGGCGGCGGCCGCGGCGAGGAGACGATCGCGGCTGGAGGCCGGCTTCCGCGATTGACTAACCATTTGGTCAATACCGTGTCACGCCGGACCGCCCCCGTCAAGCGCGACCCGCCCCTCAGAGCAGCTGCTGCAGTCGCTGGTGTCCCGACCGGCTCACCGGCAACCGCGTGCCGTCGGTCAGAATCGCGATCCGGCTGTCCTTCGCATACAGCTCCACCCGCGCCAGCCGATCGATGTTCAGCAGGTACGAGCGGTGGATCCGCACGAACCGGCCGGGATCGAGCCGCGATTCGAGATCCGCCAGCGTCTGCTCCTTCAACAGTGTCCGCCCGCCGGTATGAAACGCCACGTAGTCGTCCTGCGCCTCGACGTAGTCAATCCGATCGACCGGCACGACGTGCACCTGCGCCCCGTCGCGGATGACCACGCGCTCGAGCGGCTGACCCGGCGCCCGCGCGGCCGCCGCAAGGACCGCCGGCTCCGGCCCCTCGGCCCTCCCCCGCGCCCGGGTGAGCCGCTCACGCACCCGGTCGAGTGCTTCGGCCAGCCGTTCGTCCGACACCGGCTTGAGCAGGTAGTCGACCGCGTGCACCTCGAACGCCCGCAGGGCGAACTCGTCGTACGCGGTCACGAACACGACCGGCACCGAACGCCCGATCAGCTCGAGCACCTCGAACCCGTCGAGCTTCGGCATCTGGACGTCGAGCAGCACGACGTCGGGCGGCGTGTCGGTAATCGCCTTGACCGCCTCGAAGCCGTTCCGGCACTCGGCCGCGACGACCGTGCCGCCGACGCGCGCCAGCGCCGCTCTGATCGCCATGCGCGCCGGCTCCTCGTCGTCGACGACCATCACGCGCAGCGTTCGATCCGATTCAGTCATGTGTGCTCCTCGTAGGGCAGCGTGATCGAGACGCGGAACCCCGCGGCCAGCCGCTCGGTCGCGAGCGACGCCTCGTCGCCCCACGTCGCCGCGAGCCGGCGACGCACGATGTCGAGGCCGAGCCCGGTCCCGGCGCGGCGCGCCTCGGCATCGTGCGGGTTCGCCACGACGATCACGACGCGTTCACCCGCCCGGCGCGTAGCGACCGAGACGGTCCCGCCGTCGAGCGTCGTGGCGATCCCGTGGCGCACCGCGTTCTCGACGAGCGGCTGCAGCAGCAGCGGCGGTACCGACGCGTCAGCCGTAGACGGGTCGAGATGAATCGAAATGTGCAGCCGGTCGCCGAAGCGCACCTCTTCGACGCGCAGGTACTGCTCGACCAGGGCCATCTCGCTGCCGAGCGGGATGCGATCGGCCGAACCGACCTGCAGGCTGCGGCGCAGGAAATCCCCCAGCCGCAGACACATCGTCCGCGCGCGCGCCGGGTCGCCATCGATCAGACCGGCGATCGAGTTCAGGCTGTTGAAGAGAAAGTGCGGATCGATCTGCGCGCGCAGCGCCCGCAGCTCGGCGTCGCGCTGCGCGACCTCGGACTCCAGCGCCTGACGTTCCGCGCGTGCGGTGGCCTCCCGCGCATGGCTCACCTGATACGACGCGGCCGCGAGCAGATACCCGGCCAGACCGACGCTGAACAGCATCGCGAAGGCCCCCGCGCCGGGCATCGGCATCGAACCGAGCCACGCGCCCAGCGTCCGCCACCACGCCTGCGCGAGCGATGCCCACAGCGCCGACGAGACGATCGCCGCCACGGTCACCGTGACGACCGGCGACACGGACGTACGCCGGCCCGGCGCCGCAGCCAGGACGTACCAGGCCGACAGCGCAATCGGCCCGCCGACCAGGCCGAGCGGCACGCCGAACAGCAGCGCCGACGGCCACGAAAAGCCGAAGGCGCTGCTGCTGAGGGCCCCGATGCCCAGTCCGCCGGCCGTCCAGAGCATCACGTGGAGGCCGAACCAGCGCCGATCGGCAAACGCCGGGTGCACCTGTCGCTTCTCCTTCGACTCAGGTCTTCACCTCGACACCGCCCATCAGCACGAACCCGCGCAGGACGAGCCGATGCGGACTGTCGGCCGGCCCCGTACTCCGATCCTGCACGCCGCCCATGACGGCCACGACCTGGGTCGTCACGTTCCAGTCTGGCGGAACCCGCACATCGATGCCGCCCATCAGGACGAAGAGGTCGACGACGGCCTCGCCGTTGATCGCGGCATTGCGGAAGTCGATCTGGATACCGCCCATGATGGCCGTCAGGTCGGCCCGGCGGAAGTTCGACGTGTTCACCTTCCGCTCAACGCCCGACCAGAACGCGATGTCCGACAGGGTCTGGCCGCCGGACACGTCGACGGGCTTCGGCGCCAGGGCGCGCTGGACGATCACGACGCCGATGACCACGAGCGCCAGCGGGAAGATGCTCGACAGCCTCACCGGCCATCCGGCCACGAGCGCCATCGTCCACCACACGCCGAGCAGCGTCAGGAACGCCGCCCAGATGCGGCGCCCGCGCTCGACGGCGCGACGGTACATCATGACGCCGACGACCACGAGCACGACAGGCCACCACGCGAGCAGCCGGCGCCCCTCGGCAATCCCCAGGTTGTCGGCCAGCATCACCAGGCCGGCCACCACGATGAAGATGCCCAGCACGCTCTGGGGATTGAGCCGTGTGGCGCGCCGAGCCTCACCGGACATGGATGCCATTCCTCCCCGCCGCGCCGTGGCACGCACACGACCAGCCGCGCAGGAGCGCGATGCCGTACAGCACGAGCAGCAGCGATAGCGTCGCGGCAAACGACCACAGCCCGGTCGTCCACGGCAGCAGCGCCGCGCCGCAGGCGATCCACAGCATGCCCGGCGCGCTCGACGTGCCCCGCCTGATGCCGGCGGCAACGAGCGCGAGCGGCCACAGCCCCCAGACCGCTCCGGGCTCCCACCACCCGGTCTGCTCTCCCAGCATCACCACGCCCGCCGCGATCAGCAGCACTCCGATGACGGTGCGTCTCCTCCTGTGCATGGTGCCCTCCTACGGCAGCCCGGCAAGCACCTGCACGAGCGTCCGCGGCTGCGTCAGTATGAGCCAGAACACCCCCGCCGCGGCGATCCCCGATGCCAGTCCGGCGACGGCAGCAACGACGAGTCCGATCGATGTCCACGTGCTCATGGTGCCTTCCTGCCAACACACTACGGACCGGCACGTGCGCAGACACGGGCATTCCGGCCAGTGACCTCCCTGCCCCGGTGAACGGCGCCCGACGGGCCATCGTCGCCACGGGTCGTAGAATTGGGGGCATGGTGCATCGACTGCTCCCGCTGTTGCTCCTCGCTGCCGTTGCGTGCAGCCCGACGCCACCACCGCAGCCAAGCCGGTACCCGCTCACGGGTCAGGTCCTGGCCGTGCACCTCGACCGGAACGAACTGACCGTCAAGCACGACGAGATTCCCGGCTTCATGATGGCCATGACGATGACGTTCCCGGCCGAGCGTGAGGTGGTGCTCGACCTGACGCCCGGCGACCTGATCAGCGCCACGCTGGAAGTGCTCGACGGGCAGGCCCGGCTGCTCGACGTGAAGCGCACCGGCTCGGCTCCGCTGCCCGGGAACACCAACGAGATTGCGCTGGCCGCTGGACTGCTCGAGGTGGGCGACGCGGTTCCCGATGCGGCCCTGATTGACCAGACCGATCGCCGGCGTTCGCTTGCCGAATGGACCGGCACGCCGACGCTCTACGGCTTCACCTACACGACGTGCCCGCTGCCGAACTACTGCCCGCTCATCGACCGCAACTTCGCGCGGCTCCAGGAGGCCATTGCGGCCGATGACACGCTGCGCGGCCGGGTCCGTCTCGTGACGATCACGATCGACCCGTCGCACGACACGCCGGACGTGCTCGCCAGGCATGCCGAAGTGCTCGGCGCCGATCCGGCCGTCTGGACGTTTCTGACCGGAGATCCGGCGACCGTCGATCGCATCGCCGGTCGCTTCGGCGTCGGCATCGTGCGTCCCGACGAACCGGGCGGCGAGATCCGCCACAACCTCCGGACGACGCTGGTGGGCGCCGACGGTCACGTCCTGGAGATCTATTCGGGGAATGACTGGTCGATCGAGACGGTGCTCGGCGCGATGCGCCGGGCCGTCAACTAGGCCCGGAGAACGGCCCTGGCGCAATCAGTCGAGGTCGAAATCGCGCTCGGGCTTGGTGATGGGCTCGCTGCGGGCCTGCTTGAGGGCTTCTTCGAAGCGGCGCGCCAGCGCGTCGCTGCGCGTCTTTTCCGACTGGATCGACTGTTCGAACAGCGATTCGCGTCGCGCCCGCTGTTCTTCGAGGATGCGCGCCGCCTCGTCGAGGCTCGGTTTGTCGGGACGCTCCGGCTCGGCGTGGCGGATGACGCGCTGGAGCCCGGCGTCGACGACGAGCGTGGCCCGGCAGCACGGACAGACGACTTCGAATTCGGTGCGGAGTTTCGCCACGACCCTGTTCCTCACGTCAGGTCCGGCCGGTCCGACCGACCGGACCTGACTATGATACTTGCCATGCACCACCCCCGGCTGGCGAGGCAGCCGCACGCACCCGATGTCTGACGGATCCCGCGGCACCGCCAGAGACTGGTGCGACCTGCGGGTCGTCACCTACAACATCCATCGCTGCCGCGGGCTCGACCGCCGGGTGCGTCCCGACCGCATCGCGGCCGTGCTCGCCGCGATCAACCCCGACGTGGTCGCGCTGCAGGAGGTCATCGGCCCCGGCCCGACGGGTCCCGGACACGCCGAACAGCTCGGCGCCGCGCTCGGCATGGGATGGGTGATGGCGCCGACGCGCGAGCTGCGGCGTCACCAGTTCGGCAACGTCGTGCTGAGCCGGTTCCCGATTCGGGAACACGCGCGGCTCGACCTGTCGTGGAAGACCTGCGAAGCGCGCGGGGCGCAGCGTGTGGCGATCGACCTCGGCGATGTCGGCCTGCTGCACGTCTTCAACGCGCACCTCGGTACCGCGCTGCTCGAGCGGCGCTACCAGGCGCCGCGGCTGGCCGACTGGATCATCGACCGGCACGTGACCGGGCCGCGCATCGTCCTCGGCGACTTCAACGAGTGGGGTCGAGGGCTGGTCTCGGACATCCTGGCGGAGCGGCTCGAAAGCATCGACCTCTATCCCCACCTGAAGCGGCGCCGCACGTACCCGGGGTTCTTCCCGGTGCTGCACCTCGATCACATCTACTTTCAGGGGAACGTGGAGATCCGGCGCATTTCGCTCGAGCGGACGAGGCTGTCGCTCGTGGCGTCGGATCACCTGCCGCTGGTGGCCGACGTGCGGATCAGGGCCGCACGCTGAGATCCGGCCCCGCCGACGGTCCGGCCGGGCCGTCAGCTTTCTTCGTAATCGGGGTGGACCGTCGGCGCGTAGCGGGTCGACGGCCGGAGCGCCTCGCGATGGTCGTGGACCGGAAGCCCGGCCACGTGCATCTCGATCAGGCATGCGGCGGCCTTCACCTCGATGACGATGGTCACCGGGCTGCCCTCGACGCCCGCCCGGAACGAGGCGCTGCAGCCGCAGGCCAATCGTACCCGCTCGGGGCCGGCCACCGATGGTTTCCTGCGTGCGTTGCTCAGAACAGCTCCTGAATCTGCTGGTCGAACCAGTCCTTGCCGTGGATGCCGGTGACCTTGGCGTGCACGCGCCCGTCGGGGCGGATGAGCCAGGTGACCGGAATGGCCATCAGCGCGTCGTACGCGCGCGCCACGTCGTCGCGGCCGAGGCCGACCAGCATGGGATAGTTCACGTTGTACTGCTCGGAGAAGGCCTGGATGTCAGCCGGCGTGTCGTCGACGGAGATCCCGACGATTGTCAGCCCCTGATCCTGGTACTTCTCCGCGAACTCGACGAACCAGGGCACCTCCTGCTTGCAGGGGCCGCACCAGGTCGCCCAGAAGTTGATGACGAGCGGCCGGCCGCGGAAGTCGGCCAGGCTCACTTCTGTCCCGTCGACGCTCTCGAGGACGAAGTCGAGCGGCGCGTAAGCTGCCTCCTCGGGGCCGACCGTGTGACGGTTGCAGGCCGGCCAGGCACCGAGCATCACGGCCACGACAGCCGCGCGCAGCCAGCGGTTCGTCCACCATGCACGAGCGGATCGGTCGGTCATCACTCTCTCACCTTACTACACTCACGCACGGTCGATCCCTGCGCCGCGCGGCCCGGCCGGCCGGCCGTGCCGCCGGCGGCCGCGAGGTGTAAGATTCGACAGGGATTCGTCGCCGCTTTCCGCCAGAGCTGAGGTGTTGCCATGCGGCTCCGCCGTCTCCGTCTCGCTGTAACCCTGCTGACCGTGGCCGGGGTGTCGATCGGCCTGGCACCCGAGCCGGTGGAGGCCCAGACCCCGTACGTGCCGTACTTCGGGAAGAACCGGGTCCGCTACGACCGCTTCGAGTGGCACATCTACACGACCGACCACTTCGAAATCTACTACTACCCCGAAGTGGAGCCGCACCTCGAGCGGACGGCCTCGTACGCCGAGAGCGCCTACCAGCGGATAAGCGCGGACCTGAAACACGACCTGGCGGCCCGCGTCCCGCTCATCCTCTTCAAGACGCAGAGCGAGTTCCAGACGAACAACATCGCCGGCGAGCTGCCTGAGGGCGTGCTGGCCTTCGCCGAGCCCGATCGCCGCCGCATGGTGCTGCCGATCGACGAGCCGCCCGATCAGCTCTACCGGCTCATCGTGCACGAGCTGACGCACATCTTCGCGTTCGACATCATCCCGCGCGGCGTGATGGGCGCCGGCCTCCCGCTGTGGGTCGACGAAGGGCTGGCCAACTACATGGCGGGCTACTGGAATCCGGTCGACCTCATGCAGGTGCGCGACGCGGCGCTCACCGACAACATCCCGCCGATGAGCCGGTTCGAGGCCATGCCGCTGAGCGGCCGGCTGCCCTACTCGATGGGCCACGCCGCGTTCGAGTTCATCGAGGAGCGCTGGGGCAAGGAAGGTGTCCGGCAGTTCCTCTTCTCGCTGCGCAAGAACGTGCTCGGCAGCGGCCAGACGGCGTACGAGGAAGCGCTGAAGATCGAGGCCGACGAGTTCGACCGCCAGTTCGACCGCTACCTGAAGGCGCGGTTCCGGCCGTTCCGCGACAAGCAGCAGCCGGCCGACTACGGGCGCGACCTGTCGCCGAGCGTCGAGCGGACACCGTTCGTGTCGGTGCTGTCACTCGAGCCGTCGCCGAGCGGCGACATGCTCGCAGCCGTCGTCGGCAACCGGCGCGACCTCGAGCTCGACATCGTGCTGCTGTCGGCCTACGACGGCCAGGTCATCCGGAACCTGACACAGGGCTTCGATCTCAACCACGGCTTCGAGTACATCGGCACGGCCGGCGGGCTGCGCGGCAACCTCGTCCCCTGGATCAGCTGGGCGCCGGTCGGCGATCGCGTCGCCTACTTCGCGCGCGAGAACAAGGGGAAGACCCTCATCATCCACAACGTCGTCACCGGAAAGATCGAGCAGCGGGTGCGGCTCGATCACCTCGACGCCCCGGAGTCGCCCGCCTTCTCGCCCGACGGCCGCTACGTCGCGTTCGCGGCGCTGTCGAGCGGCGTGACCGACATCTACGTGCTCGACCTGACGTCGCGCAGCGTGCGCAACGTGACGAACGACCAGACGGCCGACTACGCCCCGACGTTTGCGCCCGACGGGCAGTCGATCGTCTATACGGCGCGGATCGGCGGCAACGACAAGCTCTTCCGCCTGAACCTGGCGACGGGCGAGCGCGAACAGCTCACGTTCGGCGCGCACGACGACACGGCCGCGCGGTTCATCGACGCCGACACGCTGCTGTTCACCTCGACGGCCACCGACCCGGAGGCGCCGCTGACGCTCGAGGAGGTGCGCAACGCGAACATCCCGAACGTCTGGACGCTCGATCTGCGCACCGGCGAGCTGAAGCAGTGGACCGACGTGATGACGGGCAACGTCTCGCCGGTCGTGCTGCGCCAGGACGGCCCGCTGCGCGTGGCGTTCGTGTCGTACTACAAGGGCGAGAACAGCATCCACACCATCACGCTCGACGAGCCGATCGCCACGGTCGCCTCGGCCGACTTCGGGGGGCCCGGCCCGGTGTTCGAGTTCACGGCGCCGATTGCCCACACGCTGCAGCCGGACAACATCCACCGCAAGGGCGCGTGGGAAAAGATGATGCTGGCCGGCCGGCCGCCGCTCAACCTGGGCATCACGAGCAGCAACACGCTGTACGGCAACACCCAGGTGACCTTCACCGACGTGCTCGGCGACAAGGAGGTCAGCTTCTACGCACAGTCGATCGCCCAGTACCGGACGACGGCCTTCACGTACGTCAACGCGGAGCGCCGGCTCCAGTACGCGCTCCAGGCGTTCTCACAGGATCTCTACTACTTCGGACAGGACATCACGAACTCGGGGGCGTTGTACGACCCGCGGATCGCGCCCTTCATCAGCCGCGACCTGGCCGAGTCGGTGCAGAGCCAGCGGGGCGCCACCGCATTCGCCATCTACCCGCTCAACCGCTACTCGCGCCTCGAGGCCTACAGCGGCTACGTTCACCTGAGCGAGGGCTACACGAACTCGGCGCTCCAGGAGCAGGCCGAACGCTACCAGCTCGAACGGTACGGCCAGACGCTGTTCCGCAACGGGCACATGATTCCGATCGGCCTCTCGCTCGTGAACGAGACGACGATCTTCCGCGAGTTCGGTCCCGTGGCCGGCCGGACGTTCAAGGTCTCGTACGACGCCTCGCCGCCGTTCGGCAGCAGCTGGCTGTCGCGTCAGACCGCGGATCTCGACATCCGGCAGTACCTGCGGATCGGGTCGACCGGCGTCTTCGCGACACGGTTCAAGGGCTTCAAGAGCTGGGGCCGCAATCCCGACTTCAACTACTTCGGCGGCAACTCCGAGATGCGGGGCTACGAATACCTCGAGTTCATCGGCAACCAGGGCTTCTTCGCGAATGCCGAGCTCCGGTTCCCGCTCATCGAGGCCATGCTGACGCCGATCGGCGTGCTGGGCGGACTGCGCGGCGCCTTCTTCGTCAACCTCGGCGCCGCGGGCTTCAACGGCCAGCCGCTCAACGTCCTGACGACGCGCACGGAAACGTTCCAGCCGGTCGTCGGCTACGATCTCAATCCCGACAACTCGACGACGCCGCGCCTGGGCGAGCCCATCGAGCTCAGCGGCCTCCGGCTGGTGAACGGTCGCGCGTCGTACGGGCTGAGCCTGCAGAGCTTCCTGCTCGGCTTCCCGATGCACTTCGACTTCTCGTGGCGGACGCTCTTCAACCGCACGTACGAGGACGCTCTCTACCGCGCATGCTACCAGTCGTCGCTCACGACCGTCGACTGCGTGCCGAACGGCAGCGCGTTCCGCAAGATGAAGTTCGATTTCTGGATTGGCTACGACTTCTGATGGCGACGACCCTGCCTCCCCGCTCCCCGGCCGAGTCGTACACCGAGACGGTGCACTTCATCCTGCCCAACGACGCGAACCCGATGGGGTTCGCGCTCGGCGGGCACGTGATGCACGAGATGGACCTCGTCGGCGCGATGGCGGCCTATCGCCATACCAGGGCGCCTCTCGTCACCGCCGCGGTCGACGGCCTGCAGTTCCTGCATCCGATCCGCGTCGGCGACCTGATGATCGTGACGGCCCGGGTCACCGGCGCCTTTCAGACCTCGCTCGAGGTCGAGGTGGAGGTCTTCACCGAAGAGACGCTCACCGGCCGGCGTCGGCTCACCAGCTCCGCCTACTTCACCTTCGTGACGATCGCCCAGAACGGCCGGCGGCCCCAGGTGCCGCCGCTGCAGCTCGAAACCGACGAGGATCGGCGGCGGGCCGCCGAGGCCGAGGCGCGCCGCGCCGTCCGGCTCGCCTCCCGACGGCACCAGCAGGCCTGAGCGGCGGCCGCCTCAGAGCCGCCGCAGCCGCACGCGCTGAATCGAATGATCCGAGGCCTTCTCGAGAACGAGCCGCGCGCGCTCGCGCGTGGGCGAGATATTCTCGCGGAGGTTGACGCCGTTGATCGTCCGCCAGATCGTCCGCGCCGTCTCGACCGCGTCGTCGTCGCTCAGCGATGCGTACCGGTGGAAATACGACCGCGGGTCGCGGAAGACCGTCCCCCGCAGGGCCAGGAAGCGCTCGATGTACCAGCGTTCGATGTCCTGCTCGTCGGCATCGATGTAGATCGAAAAGTCGAAGAAGTCCGAGACGAATACGCGGGGCCGTCCGCCGTCGCGCGGACGCTCCGTCGCCGGGCGCGTCGTATCGCCCGTCTGGAGCACGTTGAGGCCCTCGACGATCACGATGTCCGGGCGATCGACGACCTGGAACTCGCCGGGCACGATGTCGTACGCCTGATGTGAATAGACCGGCGCGTGGACTGCGCCGCGGTTCCCCTTGACGTCGGCCATGAACTGAATGAGGCGGCGGACGTCGTAGCTTTCGGGAAACCCCTTCCGCTCGAGCAGGCCGCGGCGTTCGAGCTCACGGTTGGGCAGCAGGAACCCGTCGGTCGTGACCAGGTCGACCCGCGGGTGCGCCGGCCAGCGCGAGAGCAGCGCCTTGAGGATGCGGGCGAACGTGCTCTTGCCGACCGCGACGCTTCCGGCAATCCCGATGACGTACGGCGCCGGCTGCGGCAGGCTCCCGAGGAAGGTGTCGGTCGCCTTGTGCAGCATCTGCGTCGCGGCCACGTGCAGGTTCAGCAGGCGCGACAGCGGCAGGTAGATCGCTTCGACTTCCTCGAGAGAGACGCGCTCGTTGATGCCCTGCAGTTCCTGCAGGTCGGCTTCCGAGAGCGTCAGCGGGGTGTTGGCCCGGAGCCGCGCCCAGGCCTCACGGGAGAAGTCCAGATACCGGGAGGGCATGAAGGGCCGGGAAACGGGCCGGTGACGCCGGCCAGCGCGCCCCGGCCCGCTGGTCCGCTACTTCTGGTAGTACTCGGCGTTCCTCTGGATGTAGTTCTGCCACTTCTCGGGGACTTCATCCAGCGCATAGATGGCTTCGACCGGGCAGGCCGGCACGCAGGCGCCGCAGTCGATGCACTCGTCCGGATGGATGTGCAGGAGGGCTGCCGCCTCGAACTCGGGCTCGTCCTTGCGGGGATGGATGCAGTCGACCGGGCAGACGTCGACGCAGGCTGTATCTTTCGTACCAATGCAGGGCTCGGTGATGACGTAGGCCATTCTCTCCTCCGAAGTCGGCGCGCTGCGCCGCACGGCCGGTCGCCGCGCCAGCCACAGGTCCGCTACCGATCGGTCGGAGCATTGTTACATGGTGCGGGCGGCGCATCAACCGTGCGAATGGCACCGGCAGCCGCCAGGCCCCGGCGGGCCGCTATCATAGAGGAATGTCCGCCGCTCCCGTTCAGTTCATCCGAGGCCGCCGCGTCAAGGACGCGCTGCTGCGGCGCGAGGCCAAGCCCGACTGGCTCAAGGTCCGGGCCCCCGGATCGCCCAACTTCCTCCGCCTCCGCGGCCTGATGCGGGAGCTGAACCTCCACACGGTCTGCGAAGAAGCCCACTGCCCGAACATCGGCGAGTGCTGGCACTACGGCACGGCCACCTTCATGATCCTGGGCGACGTCTGCACGCGGGCCTGCGCCTACTGCAACGTCCGGCACGGGACACCGGCACCGCCCGACCCACAGGAAGCCGACAATCTCGCACGCGCCGTCGAAACGCTCGGCCTCGACTACGTCGTCATCACGTCGGTCGACCGCGACGACCTGCCCGATTTCGGCGCCGGCGTGTTCGCCGACGTCGTCCGTGCCATCCGTCGCCGACGGCCGACCTGCCGGGTCGAGGTCCTGATCCCGGACTTCCAGGGAAACGAGGACGCGCTGCGGACGGTGCTCGAGGCCCGGCCCGACGTGCTCAACCACAACACGGAGACCGTGCCGCGCCTCTACCGCATGGCGCGGCCCGGCGGGCGGTATCCACGGGCGCTCGAGCTGCTCGACCGCGCCCGGCGGATCGCCCCCGACATTCCCACGAAGACCGGCCTGATGGTCGGGCTCGGCGAGACGCACGACGAGCTCGTCGAGGTGTTCCGCGACCTGCGCAGCGTCGACTGCCAGATCCTGACCATCGGGCAGTACCTGCGGCCGTCGCCGGCAAACCTGCCGGTGGACCGCTACTACACGCCCGAGGAGTTCCGCGAGCTGAAGCGCATCGCGCTCGAGCTCGGCTTCGGCCACGTCGAATCGGGCCCGCTCGTGCGCTCCTCCTACCACGCGCACGAACAGGCCGACAGCTACGCTCGCCGCTCATGAACGCGGGAGGATCGGCCGACAGCCTCGACGCCATCCGCGCCGACGTCATCGCCTGCCAGGCCTGCCCGCGGCTCCGCGAGTACTGCGCGCGCGTCGCGCGCGAGCGCTCCCCGGCGCACCGTCACGACACGTACTGGGGACGACCGGTCCCGGCCTTCGGTGATCCGGCGGCGCGCCTCATCCTGGTCGGGCTGGCACCCGCCGCACACGGCGCCAACCGCACCGGCCGTATGTTCACCGGCGACGTACCCGGCGGCGCGGCCGATTTCCTGATGGAAGCGCTTCATGCCTGCCGCTTCGCCAGCCAGCCCTTCTCCCGCTCGGCTGACGATGGCCTGCAGCTGCACGGGCTCTGGCTGACGGCCGCGGTGCGCTGCGCGCCGCCACAGAACCGCCCCCTGCCCGAGGAAGTCCGGCGCTGCGCACCCTATCTGGCCAGAGAGCTGGCGCTGCTGCCGGAGACCGCTGTCGTGGTCGCGCTGGGCCGTCTTGCGTTCGACGTGCTGTTCCGGCTGCTGGGGGAAGGGACGCGGCCCAGGCCGCGCTTCGAACATGGAGGCATCTACCGGCTGGCCAGCGGTCGGACGCTCGTCGCCTCCTACCACCCCAGCCGGCAGAACACGAACACCGGCAAGCTGACGCAGGCCATGCTGCGTGACGTGCTGCGCCAGGCGCGTCGCCTGGCGGGCTGACGTCAGGCGCCAGCCCGCCGAGCCCGCCGGGCCGTGACTACTTCCGCTTCGGCCGGTAGACGTGCACGGAGTGGCCGTAGTAGACGTCGGCCGCTTCCATGATCGTCTCCGACAGCGTCGGGTGCGCGTGGATGGTGAGCGCCAGGTCGCTGGCCAGGGCGGCCATCTCGACCGCGAGCGCCCCTTCGGCGATCAGGTCGCCGGCACCGCTGCCCACGAGGCCGACGCCGAGCACCCGCTCGGTCGTCGGATCGATGACGAGCTTCGTGAGGCCGTCGGGCCGGTCGATGGCGACGGCACGGCCGATCGCCGCCCACGGGAATTTCGCGATCTCGACCTTCCGCCCCTGCTTCTGGGCTTCGGTCTCGGTCAGGCCGCACCAGGCGACCTCCGGATCGGTGAAGACGACGGCCGGAATCGCCTGGGGCTCGAACGCCACGTTGTGGCCGAGGATGGCCTCGACCGCGACGCGCGCCTCGTGCGACGCCTTGTGCGCGAGCATCGGCTCGCCCACCACGTCGCCGATGGCAAAGATGCTCGGCTCGTCGGTCCGCCTGGCGGCGTCGACCGCGATGAAGCCGCGCTCGCTCACCTTCACGCGCGTCCTGTCGAGCCCCTCGATGGCCGAGTTGGGCCGCCGGCCGATGGCGACGAGCACGCGGTCGAACGTCTGCTCGCGATCGCCCTGCTCGACGCCCTCGCCCTCGATGCGGACCTTGATGCCGTTCTTCGTCTCCTTCATGTCGGCCACACGCGCGTTCAGCATGATGCGGTGCAGCGTCTTCTCGAGCCGGCGCTGAAGGATGGTGACCAGATCACGATCGGCACCCGGCAGGAGCGTCGGCGTCATCTCGACGACGGTGACCTTCGTCCCGAGCGCGGCATACACCGATCCAAGCTCGAGCCCGATGTACCCGCCGCCGACGACGAGCAGCGACTTCGGCACGTCGGGCAGCTCGAGCGCCGCCGTCGAGTCCATCACCCGCGGGCTGTCGATCGACAGCCCCGGAATGGTGGCCGGACGCGAGCCGGTCGCGATGATCGCGTGCTCGAAGCCGAGCGTCTGTGTCCCGCCGCCGACGAGATCGATGTGCAGCGTCTTCGCATCGATGAACGACGCCCGTCCCTGAATGTAGGAGATCTTGCGCTGCTTCGACAGCTGGCCGAGCCCGCCGACCATCCGCGAGACGACGCCGTCCTTGAACGCGCGGAGCTTGTCGAGATCGATCTTCGGCTCGCTGAACGAGACGCCCCAGTCCGACGCGTGACGCGCCTCGCCGATGAGCTTCGCGACGTGCAGCAGAGCCTTCGAGGGGATGCAGCCGCGGAACAGACAGACACCGCCGGGATTCGGCTCGGTATCGACCAGCGCGACCTGCAGGCCGCGGTCGGCGGCCTGAAACGCGGCCGCGTAGCCGCCGGGTCCGGCGCCGATGACAACGAGTTGGACAGAAGACGACATAGGACTCCCGGACCCCTTCACAGGAAGATGGCCAGAGGCTGTTCGAGCGCCTCGGCAATGAACCGGAGGAACCGCGCGCCGTCGGCGCCATCGATCACCCGGTGATCGTAGGACAGCGAGAGCGGCAGGACCTGCCGCGGAACGAACTCACCGTCGCGCCAGACGGGCTCGATCGTGCCGCGCGAGACGCCGAGAATCGCCACTTCCGGCGCGTTGACGATGGGCGTGAACGCCGTCCCGCCGATGCCGCCGAGGTTGCTGATCGTGAAGACGCCGCCCGACATGTCGTCGAGGCTCAGCTTCCGATCGCGCGCCTTCTGCGAGACCGTGGCCAGCTCGACCGCCAGCTCGGTGATCGTCTTGCGATCGACGTCGCGGATGACCGGTACGAGCAGGCCGTTCGGCGTGTCGACCGCAATCCCGACGTGGCAGTAGCGCTTGTAGATGATCGCCTGGTTCGCCATGTCGACCGACGAAGCGAACTGCGGGAAGCGCTCGAGCGCCAGCGCGACGACCTTGAGCAGGATGGCCGTGACCGTCAGCTTGCCGCCGGCCTTCTCCACGCGCGACGCGAACCGGCTGCGGAACGCCTCGAGCTCGGTGACGTCGGCCTTGTCGAACTGCGTGACGTGGGGAACCGACTCCCAGGCGCTCGACAGCCGCTCGGCGGTCGTCCGGCGGATGTTCGACATCGGCTGGACGTCAATGCCGCCCCACCGGCTGAAATCGGGCAGCGGCTGGGCTGAGGGGCGTCGACCGCCCGCGAGCAGGCTCTTGACGTGCTCCTTGACGTCGGCCTGGCCGATACGCCCGCCCGGCCCGGTTCCCGGCACTTCCGTGATGTCGACGCCGAGCTCGCGCGCATAGCGACGCGTCGACGGCGCGGCCGGCACAAGGGCGGCCGGCGCGCGGGGCGGCGTAGTCTGGGGCTGGGCGGCCTGCCGGCCGCGTGCGATATCGACAACGGGCGCCGGACGCGACGGCTCGATGTCGCCCTCGACGGCCGCGCGCGTGTTCGCTTCGGCCTGCTCGACGTCGCGCAGGTCTTCGGCTTCTTCGGCCGGCGCCTCGCCCCTGGCCGACGCCCCGGCGGGCGCGGCGGCCGCCGGGGCCTCCTCGGCCTTTGCGGGAGCCGGCGCTTGTTCCGCCCCGCCGGCCGCGGTTTCGTCGACGACGATCACCACCTGCCCGACGGCAGCCTGCTCTCCGGCCTTCACACGGACGTCGGTGACCCGACCGGTCGCCGGCGACGGCACCTCGATCGTGGCCTTGTCGGTCTCGAGCTCCATGATCGGCTGGTCCTTCTGGACCGTGTCGCCGACCGCGACCAGGACTCGTGCGACGTCACCCTTCTCGATGTTCTCGCCCAGCTCGGGCAGTTTGACTTCAACGGCCATCCATCTCTCCACGCTCGGCATACGAGCGCCTGAGGGCTGCCGAACCGGATGCGGGCCGGCAGACGTCTACCCTGTAATGCTTCCGATCGGCCTCCCGTGCGTGTGCGGGCGTCACACGAGCGTCGGGTCCGCCTTCTCCGGATTGATTTCGAGCTCCTTGAACGCCTGCCGCACGGTCTTCAGGTCGATCGCCCTGCTCCGCGCCAGCTCGGACAGCGCCGCGGCGGCGATGTGCCGTGCGTCGACCTCGAAGAAGTCGCGCAGCGAAGCCCGGTCCTCGCTGCGGCCGAAGCCGTCGGTCCCGAGCGTCACCATGGGCCGGTCGAGCCAGCGGGCCACCAGGTCGGGCTGGGCCTTGAGGTAGTCGGACGCGGCCACGATGACTCCCGGCGTGTTGCCGAGGCACTCGACCACGTACGGCACGCGCGGCTTCTGATCCGGGTGCAGCAGGTTCCAGCGCGCCACGCGGTGCGCCTCGCGATACAGCTCGTTGTAGCTCGTCGCACTCCAGACGTCGGCCGCCACGCCGTACCGCGCCAGGATCTCCTGCGCCTTGACGGCCTCGTTGAGGATCGCCCCGCTGCCGAGCAGCTGCGCATGGGCCTTCGCCTTGCCGAGCGACTCGTCGGCCCGGCGGAACCGGTAGAGCCCCTTGAGAATGCCCTCCCGGACGCCTTCAGGCATCGGCGGCATCTCATACTGCTCGTTCATCACGCTGATGTAGTAGAAGCAGTCCTCACCGTCGACGTACATCCGCCGGATGCCGTCCTCGATGATCGTTGCCAGCTCGTAGGCGTAGGCCGGGTCGTAGGCCCGGCAGGTCGGAATGGTCAGCGCGTAGGTGTGGCTGTTGCCGTCCTGGTGCTGCAGCCCCTCGCCGGCCAGCGTCGTCCGGCCCGACGTGCCGCCGAGCAGGAATCCGCGCGTGCGCGCATCGGCCGCGGCCCAGAACAGGTCACCGACGCGCTGGAAGCCGAACATCGAATAGTAGATGTAGAACGGGATCGTGTTGACACCGTGCGTGGCGTAGGCCGTGCCGGCGGCAATCCACGACGCCGCGGAACCGGCCTCGTTGATGCCCTCTTCGAGGATCTGCCCGTCCTTCGCTTCCTTGTAGTACAGCAGCGTCGAGATGTCGACCGGCTCGTAGAGCTGCCCGATGCTCGAATAGATGCCGACCTGGCGGAAGAGCGGCTCCATGCCGAACGTCCGCGCTTCGTCGGGCACGATCGGGACGATGAGCTTCCCGATGTGCCGGTCCTTCAGCAGGTTCGCCAGGATCTTCACGAAGACGGCCGTCGTCGAGGCCTTCTTGCCGTCGGTGCCGGACGCGAACTCGCGGAACGCGTCGCCGAGATCGACCGCCAGCGGCGGAACCGTGACCGACCGGCGCGGCGTGAACCCGCCGAGCGCGCGCCGCCGCTCGAGCATGTACTGCATCTCGGGCGTCGACGGATCGGGCCGGAAGAACGGCGCGTCGGCGATCTTGTCGTCGGGGATGGGAATCGAGAAGCGATCGCGGAAGTACCGCAGATCGTCTTCCTTCATCTTCTTCTGCTGGTGGGTGATGTTCTTGCCCTCACCGGCCTCACCCATCCCGTAGCCCTTGATCGTCCGCACGAGGACGACCGTCGGCTGTCCCTTGTGCTGCACTGCGGCGCGATAGGCGTTGTAGACCTTCACCGGGTCGTGGCCGCCCATCTTCAGCTTCTTCAGGTCGTCGTCCGACAGGTGCTTGACCAGATCGAGCAGCCGCCGGTCCTTCCCGAAGAAGTGCTCGCGCATGTAGGCGCCGTCCTCGACGACGTAGCGCTGATACTCGCCGTCGACGACCTCGGCCATGCGCCTGGCGAGCAGCCCCTCGTGGTCGGCCGCAAAGAGCGGATCCCAGTCCGAGCCCCAGATGCACTTGACGACGTTCCAGCCGGCACCGCGGAACAGCCCTTCGAGCTCCTGGATGATCTGGCCGTTGCCCCGCACCGGACCGTCGAGCCGCTGCAGATTGCAGTTGATGACGAAGATCAGGTTGTCGAGCCGTTCCCGCGCGGCGAGCGTAATGGCGCCGATCGACTCCGGTTCGTCCATCTCGCCGTCGCCCAGGAAGGCCCACACCTTGCGGTCGGACGCCGGCTTGAGCCCGCGGTTCTCCAGGTACTTGATGAAGCGCGCCTGGTAGATGGCCGTGATCGGCCCGATGCCCATCGAGACCGTCGGGTACTCCCAGAAGTCGGGCATCAGCCAGGGATGCGGATACGACGACAGGCCGCCTTCCTTGCGCAGCTCTCGACGGAAGTTCCGCAGGTGGACTTCGTCGAAGCGCCCCTCGAGGAACGCCCGCGCGTACATGCCGGGCGACGCATGGCCCTGGAAGAAGACGACGTCGTGGCCATGCTCGGCCTCGCGGCCGCGGAAGAAGTGATTGAAGCCGATCTCGTAGAGCGTTGCCGCCGACTGGTAGGTGGCAATGTGACCGCCGATGCCGTCCGACTCGCGGTTGGCGCGGACGACCATCGCCAGGGCATTCCACCGGACCAGGCTCTTGATGCGGCGTTCGAGCGCCAGATCGCCCGGGACCGGCACCTCTTCGTGCGCGGGCACCGTGTTGATGTACGGCGTAGCCGCCGAGAACGGGGGACGCACGCCCGCCTGGCGGGCGCGCACACGCAGCGCGTCGAGCAGCCGGATGACCCGCGTCCTGTCGCCCTGGGCGATGACGTAGTCGAGCGACTCAATCCACTCGCGGGTCTCGACAGCTTCGAGGGCCGCAGCATCAACAGGTGCAAGATTCTTCATGTCAGCGGGCTCTCTTCCTGAACAAACGACCATTCATTCTATCGCGGAGCCCGGACGGAAGATAGGCGCGCAAGCCCGCTGATACCCCCGTACGGCATCACGTTTCACGGAACTTCGCGCCCGAACCGCCCGCCCCGCGCGCAGCGAGCACCTGCCGTGCGATATCCGGTCGATCGGTAATCAGCCCCGTGACGCCCCAGCCGAGCAGCATTTCCATTTCGCCCGGATCATCGACGACCCACGCGTGGACCGGCAGTCCGGCCCGGCGCGCCGCCGCCGCGAAGCGCCGCGTCAGCACCTGACGCCCTTCGTAGCGAATCGGCACCTGGAACAGCCGATACCCGTCCGACCGCGGCGTCAGGCCGAACCAGGCCCGCCGCAGCGCCCGCTTCACTTCGGGCACCGATGCCGACGTCGCCAGGTCCGGCGCCAGTGCGCGGACGGCCTGCAGGACGGCCGCGCTGAAGCCGCCCACCACCACCCGTCCGCGTCCACCGTGCCGGACGATGACGTCGAGCACGGCCGGGACCACGGCCGGATCCTCGCCCTTGATTTCGACCGTCACGGGCATGTCACGGAACCGCTCGAGGACGGAAGCCAGCGTCGGCACGCCGATGCCGCAGCCGGCAAACGGCGCGCGTCCGTCCGCGTCGACGAACCGGCAGCCCGCATCGACGCGCGCGAGCTCAGGCGCTGTCAGGGCCGCGACGGGGCCGGTGGCATCCGTCGTGCGATCGAGCGTCGCGTCGTGAATGACGACCGGCTGGCCGTCCCTCGACAGGTGCACGTCGCACTCGAGGCCATCGACGCCGAGTGCCACCGCATGCTCGAAGGCGGCCATCGTGTTTTCGGGCCGCAACCCGGATCCGCCGCGGTGCGCGATGACCACCGCGGCATCGAGCGAGAGGAGAGCCGAAGGCATGGCGTAGTATTGTCCTATGGCCCACCCCCGCACTCTTGGTGCCCTGCGCGAGGAGGTGGCCGCCGGCCGCTTCCCGCGTTCCGACTCGGTCAAGGACGAAATCCGCCGCAACCTGATTGCGGCACTCCGCTCAGGCCGTCCGCTCTTTCCCGGGATCGTCGGCTACGACGACACGGTCGTCCCGCAGGTCGTCAATGCGCTGCTCTCGCGCCACAACTTCATCCTGCTGGGCCTGCGGGGCCAGGCGAAGACGCGGCTGCTGCGCTCGCTGACGTCGCTGCTCGATCCGGAAATTCCGGTCGTCGCCGGCTGCGAGCTGCACGACGATCCGCTCCGTCCGCTCTGCGCCGACTGCCGGCGGCGCGTGGCCGAAGAAGGCGGCGATCTGGCGATCGACTGGCTGCCGCGTGAGGCGCGCTACGTCGAGAAGCTGGCGACCCCCGACGTCACCATTGCCGACCTGATCGGCGACGTCGATCCCATCAAGGCCGCCCGGGCCGGCCGCGAGCTCGGCGACGAGCTGACCATGCACTACGGCCTGCTGCCCCGTGCCAACCGCGGCATCTTCGCCGTCAACGAGCTGCCCGACCTGGCGAGCAAGGTGCAGGTCGGCCTGTTCAACATCCTCCAGGAAGGCGACGTGCAGATTAAGGGCTATCCGGTCCGGCTCGCGCTCGACGTCCTGCTCGTCTTCAGCGCCAATCCCGAGGACTACACGGCCCGCGGCAAGATCATCACGCCGCTCAAGGACCGCATCGGTTCCGAGATCCGCACGCATTATCCGCGCACGCGCCACGAAGCCATGGCCATCACGGCGCAGGAGGCCTGGACCGATCGTGACGCGGGTCTGCCCGTGTCGGTTCCCACGTTCGTGCGCGAAGTCGTCGAGCAGCTGGCCTTCCACGCCCGCGGCGATCAGCACGTCGATCGCCGATCCGGCGTCAGTCAGCGTCTGCCGATCACGACGCTCGAGAACGTCGTGTCGAACGCCGAGCGTCGGGCCCTGCTGCACGGCGAAGCCGAGATCGTGCCGCGCGTCGGCGACATCTACGCGGCACTGCCGGCCGTCACCGGCAAAATCGAGCTCGAGTACGAGGGGGAGCTGAAGGGCGCCGAGACGGTCGCGCGCGAGCTGGTCCGCCAGGCGATCGCGACGGTCTTCGACGGCGTCGCGCTGACCATCGACACGCAGGCCATCGTCGACTGGTTCAACGGCGGCGGCGAGCTGAGCCTGTCGGATACGACGTCGGCCGACGCGCTGCTCGAGCTGGCAGCCGAGGTGCCGGGTCTGCTCGACGCGGCAGAGGCCATCGGCGTCGCGCCTTCGGCCACGAGCGCGGCGCGCGCGGCGGCCGTCGACTTCCTGCTCGAGGGGCTCTGCGCGCTCAAGCGCATCAGCCGCAGCGAGGAAGGGCGCATGTCCGGGTCGGGCGGCCGGCGTCCGGTCGCCGCCGGGGCGTCGTTCGACTCACTCGCCGACTTCGACGACGACGATCTGCCGCCGAAGGGACGGAAGAAGTACTACAACTAGGCGGTGTGTCATGAAGTACCGCTACACCCGCTTCATCGCCGACCTCGCCGATCAGATCGACCTGCACCAGCTGGTCTCGCAGCTCTCGGGCCTGCTGCTCTCGAGCGGCTTCGACAACCCGTGGGATCCGCAGAACGACGCCGATCGTGCGCTCCAGGCGCTGCACGACGCGATTCTCGATGCGCTGCTCAACGGCGGCACCCTGTCGGACGAGATGCTCTCCCGGCTGACGAGCCCTGAGCTGTCGGCCGATCAGCAGCAGGCACAGCTCGAGGAGCTCGTCCAGCGCATCATCGAGAAGCTGACCAGCGAAGGCTACGTGAGCGTCACGGGCGCGCCCGAGGGCGCCCCGTCGGGCGGCACCGGCGAGGCCATGGCACACGCGCGCTTCGAGGTCACCGACAAGGCCCTCGACTTTCTCGGCTACCGCGCCCTGCGTGACCTGCTCGGATCGATGGGCCGGAGCAGCGTCGGCCGCCACGATACGCGGGAGCTCGCACCGGGTGTCGAAGCCTCCAACGCGCCGCGCCCGTACGAATTCGGCGACACGCTCAACCTGGACGCGTCGGCAACCGTGCTCAATGCCGTCAGGCGCCAGGCCGCCTCCGGCGAGCCGACCGATCGCATCGACGTGCAGCTCGAAGACCTGATGATCGCGCAGGGCGACTACCAGAGTTCATGCGCGACCGTGCTGCTGCTCGACTGCAGCCACAGCATGGTGCTCTACGGCGAGGACCGCTTCACGCCGGCCAAGCGCGTCGCCCTGGCGCTGGCCGGACTGATCCGCCATCAATATCCGGGAGACTCCCTGCACGCGGTCCTCTTCCACGATTCGGCCGAAGAGGTCCCGCTGGCGCGGCTCGGGCGCGTGCGGGTGGGGCCGTACTACACGAACACGCGCGAGGGCCTGCGGCTCGCGCGCCGCATCCTCGAGCGCGAGCGGAAGGACATGCGGCAGATCATCATGATCACCGACGGCAAGCCGTCGGCGGTCACGCGCCCCGACGGCCTGATCTACCGCAACGCCTTCGGCCTCGATCCTTTCGTGCTGCGCGAGACGTTTGCCGAAGTGGCCGCCTGCCGGCGGGCCGGCATCATGATCAACACGTTCATGCTCGCGCGCGACTACGACCTGGTCGCGTTCGTGCGCCGCGTCGCCCGCATCTGCCGCGGCAAGGCCTACTTCACGACGCCCTACAACCTGGGGCAGTACGTGCTGCAGGACTACCTCACGAATCGGACGCGCACGGTGCACTGAGGCACCGCGCCGCCTCAGCGCGGGCGATATTCGAGCCGGATGTTGCTCGCGATCGCGACCGGACGCCCGGGCGCGTCGAACCGCTCGTCGCGCCCGTCCGGATAGCGGACGCTCACACTCTCGCCGACGATGCCGATCGTCGTCGGTCCGGCCGGCACCGAGATGCGAATCGCGTCGGGCGGCCCCGGGGCCACGCCCTTCAGTCCGGCGGGCCGGCCTCCGCCGCCGAGACGGTCGAACAGATCGCCGAGCGTCCGGAACTCGCGGACAACCCCGGCGCGGCCGATCGTTTCACCCGCCCCATCGACGACGCGCACCAGGGCAAGGTGGCGCACGTACGAGACGCCGGCTTCATCGTCGTCCGCGGGCAGGTCGAAGCGGTTGTGCAGGTCGAAATAGAGCGTCGCCGCCCCCTGCCGGGCCGGCAGCCTCATCGTGATGCTCGCGCGCGCGTCGTCGGTGATGATGACGTCGCAGTACGTCCGCCGGGTGCGGATGCCTTCTCCCAGCTCCGCCGCACAGCTGCTCTCGGTGAACAGCCGGCTGCCGGCCGCCGGCAGCGGCGGAATCTGCGCGGGCAGCTGCGCAGCGGCGCACACGAAAAGAACGAAGAACAGCGTCGCCAGCCGCATGCCCCGACGAGTATACCGGAGCGATCAGGACTCGTCGCAGGCCGAGGCGGCCATGTGCACGGGCATCGACGGCGGCGCCGGCTGTCGCCGGTGGATGAGCTCGAAGAACTCGTGGCGTGTCCGGGCATCTTCGCGGAAGACGCCGAGCATCGCGCTGGTGGCGGTGACCGAGTTCTGCTTCTCGACGCCGCGCATGGCCATGCAGAGGTGCGTGGCCTCCATCACGACCGCCACCCCGAGCGGCTTGATGCGATCACGAATCGTCTCGGCAATCTCGAGCGTGAGCCGCTCCTGGACCTGGAGCCGCCGCGCGAACATGTCGACGATCCGCGGAATCTTGCTGAGGCCGATGACCTTGCCGTCGGGAATGTAGGCGACGTGGCACTTGCCGAAGAACGGCAGCAGATGGTGCTCGCAGAGGCTGTAGAAGTCGATGTCGCGCACAATCACCATCTCGCTGTACTCGACGGTGAAGAGCGCGTCGTTGATGATGGCGTCGATGTCGGCCTGGTAGCCGCTCGTCAGGGCACGGAGCGACTGCTCGACCCGGCGCGGCGTCTGACGAAGCCCCTCGCGTCCCGGGTCCTCGCCGAGCTCCGCCAGCAGCTGTCGGATGAGGTCCTGCATCCGGACATCTTACTGCCGGCCGGACCGCCGGCCGATACCTAGTGTCCCGCCGCAGGCCCGGGCGACATCGCAGCCGCAGCCCGGGCCTCGAGCAGCTCGAGCAGCGAGGGCGGCAGTTCGAAGGCCAGCTCGACCTGGCGCCCGCTGCCACTGGCCTGCAGGGAGTTGAGAGCGGCCGTCACGCGCTGGTCCTGACCGGCGAACAGGCGGGCGGCGGCAACGGCACCGTTGACCACGGCGCGAAGGTCCTCGGCGCTCCGGTCGTCGCGCGCCTCGGCGCGCACCCGGCCGCGCACCGACCGGTCGATGTTCGCCGACGCCGCCAGCCATTCGACGCCGGCCAGCTGATTCTGCACCTGCTCGGGCAGGCCGGGCTGGCGCGTCATCCGGGCGACGCGCGCCACGAACCATGCATCGCCCGTGCCGCTGACGTCGTCGATCAGCCGCATCATGTCGGGAGCCGCCGACAGGCTCTCGCCGCTCACCGAAACATCGATGGCCCGGCGGAGCTCGTCGGCATCACCGAGGCCCAGCAGCCCGTCGCCGAGGAATGCCACCGACGGCGCCAGCCGGTGCGAGCTCGTCCCGTCGTCGAACGTGTGCGGGCGACCGACCAGCATGGCGTAGCCGCCGTACTGCTCCTCGACGGCGCCATGCTGCAGAGCGGCCGCTTCAATCCGGCTGCGGTCGAAGCGCCCCCGCAGGATCGCGATGCCGCCCGGCGTCCCGTCGCCCTGCAGCCCGGCAACTACCGCGTCGATGTCGCGCTCGATGTCGATGCCGGTCGCCTCCAGCATGCGGTCTTTCTCACTGCCGGCAGCCGGCAGGGCGCTCCGCAGCCGCTGCCGGAACTCGGAGTCCATGATCTGCCGGACATCGGCATAGGCCACGGCCGCCACGTCGGCGGGGATGAAAGCCAGCTCGCCCCGGACGACCTGACGTGACGGCAGGACGCCGCTGTAGTACGCGACCAGCCCCGTACAGAGGCCGGCGGCGACCACGAGGGCGGAACCGAAGAGGAACCTGCGGGTGTTCGGCGCCATGTGCGTTACCTCAGACCATGATACGGGTCGGCCCCCGATTGGTTCGGGCGCTTCCCCGATTTTCACGTCGCCGCTCAGTGCTCGAGCACGTATTCCCGATTTGAAACGACGCGTGCGGCGATCAACAGGCCGGCGACGGTCACGAGACCGAGGCCGAGGGCGCACTCCAAGACCCCGGGCGCCCCGGTCATGGCCCGCTGCAGCACGTCGAGCGGCGTGTCGGCCGGCATGGCGTGCGGAACCAGCCCCTGCAGGTAGTGCGCGACCGACGCACGCCGCAGCTGGCCCGGCAGCGCCAGCGCCAGATTCTCCCAGCCGAACACGAACAGCAGACCGAACAGCAGCGGCCGATCGAAGATCGTGCCGACCGCCGCAAACAGCGCGCCGTAGGCGACGAACCCCACGACGACAATCACCAGGTCGACGACCAGATCCGGAAACGACGCTGCCAGCGCGCCATCGATCGGCGCCAGGAGCAGCCACGTCAGCACGACCGCCGGCAGCAGCACCGACGTGGCGCAGACGAGGTACGCGAGGTACTTGCCGAGCACGACCGACGCCCGCGGAATCGGCCGCGTGAACAGGTACGTGATGGTGCGGTCCTCGACCTCGTCGGCAATGAGCGCCGTCCCGTAGAAGACGGCCAGGACGGGAATCGCGAAGCGGACGACGAATCCCCAGAACATCAGGCCGAAGACGACCGGCCCCGTCACGCCGCCCTGCATGACGGGGACCTCGAAAGCCAGGAGCGTCCGCAGCACGAGCGCCACGACCACGGGCAGTCCGGCGACCAGCGCGGTGAAGATCGTGCGCCGTGACCAGAGCATGCGCCCGAGCGACAGATCGAAGACCCGCATCGACGCGGCAAGCACGCCCGTCCCGGCGGGACCGGCACCCGGACGCGGCGTCGCCTGCTCCACGTCAGCTCCTCACCAGGTACTTGAACACGGCCTGCAGGTTGTCGTCGGGCGACGTCAGTTCCTCGATCGGGCCGCACGCCCCGCTTGCCGCCAGCTCGGTCAGCCGCTCGTAGAACGCGTCGGGCGCCGCCGTCTCGACGACGAGCGCGTTGGGCTCGAAGCGCAGACTGATGACGCCGGGATGCGCCAGGAACTCGCGGCCGAGGCCTCGCGGATCGGCCGCCCTGATGTAGACCGTGTGCGGATGTTCGTCGATCAGGTCGCGGATGCGATGGACGTCGCCCTCGGCCAGGATGCGCCCGCTGCTGATGAGCAGGACGTTGGCCGTCATCGACTCGATCTCGTGCAGGATATGGCTCGACACGAGGATGCTGCGCCCCTGCCGGCCCCACTCGCGGATCATGCGGATCGCCCGTCGCCGGCCCAGCGGATCCATGCCGGACAGCGGCTCGTCGAGGATCAGCAGCTCGGGGTCGTGAACGATGGCCTGTGCGAGCTTGATGCGCTGCCGCATGCCCTTGCTGTAGCCGCCGATGCGGCGATCGGCAACCTCCTCGAGATCGACGCGGGCGATCGCCTCGGCCGCCGCATCCCGGGCCCGGCGCTCGTCCATCCCGCCGAGCCGCGCCAGCGCCGTCACCCACTCGCGGCCGGTCATCCGCTCGTAGAATGCGTCCTGCTCGGGGCAGAAACCGATGCGGTGGTAGATGCCCGGATTGCGCCACACCGGCTCGCCGAAGATCCGCAGCGAGCCCTTGTCCGGCTGGAGCTGGCCGGTCACGAGTTTCATGAAGGTGCTCTTCCCTGCCCCGTTCGGACCGAGCAGACCGGTGATGCCCGGCTGGACCGTGACCGACACGTCGTTGAGGCCGATGACCTGGCCGTACCACTTCGAGACGTGCGCGGCCGAGATCACCGGCGTCATGCCACGACCTCCACGCCGCGGACACGCCGCTCGAGCACGACGATCGACGCCACGACGAACGCGATCAGCACGAGCGCGGAAAGCACGACCGGGGCGTCATGCTGCGACGGCAGCCTGAAGATCGCGTCGGTAACCACGTCGAGGTTGCGCGGGAGCGACAGCCAGGCCACGCGCGTCGATCCGGTCGCACGCGCCACGACGCCGTAGAGCGCCTCCGACACGAACAGCAGCCCGGCGTACATGACGGCCACGTACCGGCTGCTGGTCGACAGCGACGACAACGCCACCATGACCATCGCGGGGACGACGATCCGCAGCATCGACGCGAGCAGCACGGCCGGCAGGAGTCCAGGCGCCGCTCGGTGCAGTGCGAGATTGCCGGCCATCAGCACCTGCATGATGAGCAGCATCACGGCCGGCACGAGCGTGACCAGCGCCAGGCACACCATGAGCGCCCCGAGCTTCCCCGCGATGTACTCGGTGCGCAGCAGCGGCTTCGACAGGTAAATCTGGAGCGCGTTTACGCGGCGGTCGCCGGCGATCAGGCCCGAACCGGCGTAAATCGTGACGAAGAAGGCGAACAGTCCCTGGAAGTCGATGAAGTCGCGGAAGGTCCGCGGCGAAACCGCCAGCACCTCGACGGCCTGCGGATAGCTCTCGACGACGTAGATCTGCACGGTACGGACGAGAAACGGCACCCACGAGAGCAGCAGCAAGCCGATCAGTGGCCGCCGCGCGAACAGCGCGCCGAGCGTCGTCCGCAGGATCACGATCCAGGCCCGCCCGATCGGACGGCGGGCCCCTGTGTATCGCCGGTAGCTCTGATCGTGAACCAGGCTCATGACTCTCCGATCGCGCGCGCGAAGACGTCTTCGAGCGTGGGCAGGCTGCTGCGCAGGTGCCGGACCTGCACGCCGGCGTCGAGCGCGACGCGACAGATCCGCTGCTGATCGGGCATGTCGTCGACGCTCCCGGGAACGAAGACGCGCATCAGGTCGTCGCCGCTCTCCTGGCACTGCATCCCCGCGGCGGCCAGACGCGCGGCAAACGCCGCCGCATCCCCCTTCACCCGTACCTCGAAGATGCGCCCGGCCGGTCCCTTGAGCTCGTCGATCGAGCCGGCCGCGGCAATCCGTCCGCGATCGAGCACGACGACGTGATCGCAGGTGTATTCGACGTCGGGCAGCAGGTGCGACGAGACGATGACGTTGACGCCCTTGTTGTGGGCGAGATCGCGGATCAGATCGAGCATCTCGTCGCGGCCGCGCGGGTCCATGCCGTTGGTCGGCTCGTCGAGAAACAGCAGGTCCGGATCGTGGACGAGCGCCTGCGCCAGCTTGATCCGCTGGCGCATGCCGGTCGAGTAGGTCTCGACCGGTCGATATCGTGCTTCGCCGAGTCCCACGTAATGGAGCACCTCGTGGGCCCGCTGCGTCGCATCCGACGGCGGCAGCCCGGCCAGCTCCCCGCAGAAGGCCACGAAGCCGACCGCCGTCATGCCCGGGACGTGGCCGTCGTTTTCCGGCATGTAGCCGATGCGCGCCCGCACTTCGACCGGACTCCGGGCCACGTCGAGCCCGAGGACCCGGAGGCGTCCGCCTGTCGGTGCGATGAAGCCGAGCAATGTCTTGAGGAGGGTGCTCTTGCCCGCCCCGTTCGGCCCGAGCAGGCCCACGGCGCCGCGCGGCAGCGTACACGAGAGACCATGGAGCACACGGCGCCGGCCGTAGTCCACGATCACCTGTTCGAGCGCGACTGCTGCGTTCATACCGGAGCGAGGGCTTCAGCTTATACGACGAAGCCGCCCCGGCAGTTCGCGGCGGTCACGCGGGCGTCGATTCACCCGGCTGAATGGACAGCGAAGCCTGTGCGTTGAAATCGAGGCTCGACCGCTCGCCGCGCTCCAGTCGCCGCAGCCCGGCCGCGGCAATCATCGCCGCGTTGTCGGTCGACAGCGACAGCGGCGGCACGAACACGGGCAGCCCTGCGCGGGCGCCGCGCGCGAGCGCATCGCGCCGGAGCCGGCTGTTGGCCGAGACGCCGCCGGCAATGCCGATGCTGCGGGCCCCGATCCGCTGAGCGGCGTCGAACGTGCGATCGAGCAGCGACTCGACGACAACGCGCTGGAAGCTTGCCGCGATGTCGGCCACCTCGGCGCGATCGAGCGGGACGCCGCCCTCCGACGCATCGCCCTGAATTCCCAGCAGACGGCCGCGCTGCTGCACGTGGCGCAGCACCGCCGACTTGAGGCCCGAAAAGCTGAAGTCGACCGTCGGCAGCCGGCGGCCATCGAGCATGGTCCGCAGATCGGCCGGCGCGGGATTGCGATCGGCGCCGGTAAAGCGGGGCAACGGCAGATCGACCGCCGCGTCGTTGCCTTCCTGCGCCACGCGATCGATGACCGGCCCACCGGGGTAACCGAGCCCCAGTACCCGTGCGACCTTGTCGTACGCCTCGCCCGCCGCGTCGTCGCGCGTCCGGCCGATCAGGTGGTAGATGCCGGGCTCGGGCACCACGTAGAGACTGGTGTGTCCGCCCGAGACGACGAGAATGGCGGCCGGCAGCGGAATCTCGCCGTGCTCGAGGAAGATCGACTCGATGTGACCGGCCAGGTGATGGACCGCCACGATCGGCCGATCGAGCACAGCCGCCGCCGCCTTGGCGAATGCGACGCCGACGAGCAGCGCGCCGACCAGCCCGGGCCCCTGCGTCACCGCCAGCGCATCGATGGCTCCCCACGGCGTGCCGGCGTCGGTCAGCGCGCGATCGACCACGCCGCAGATGTCGCGCAGGTGCTGACGCGAGGCCACCTCCGGCACGACACCGCCCCACTCGCGGTGGATGTCGGCCTGCGACGCCACCACGTTCGAGAGCACGCGCCACGGACGACGGGCATCGCCGGTCGTCGCCACGACGGCGGCGGCCGTCTCGTCACACGAGGTCTCGATGCCCAGCACGTTCATGACGCGCGTCAGGCCAGCGCAGGAGCGCCTTCGAAGAGCTGTCGCAGTGAATCGGTGTACGGCGCCCGGGCGATACCGCGCTCAGTGATGATGCCGGTGACGAGCGCCGCCGGCGTTACGTCGAATGCCGGGTTCCAGATACCCGCACCGTCTGGCGCCAGCTGCACGCTGCCCAGGTGCGACACCTCGCGCGCGTCGCGCTGCTCGATCGGAATGTGACTGCCGTCGGGTGTTCCGAGGTCGATCGTCGACAGCGGCGCGGCCACGTAGAACGGGATGCCATGCTCGCGCGCCAGGACGGCGACGGTGTAGGTACCGACCTTGTTGGCCACGTCGCCATTGGCGGCAATCCGATCCGCACCGACCACGATGAAGTCGATGCCCTGCTGTCGCATGAGCGGCCCGGCCATGCTTTCCGTGATGACGGTCGTCGGAATCTCGTCGCGGACGAGCTCCCAGGCCGTCAGTCGCGCTCCCTGCAGGAAGGGACGCGTCTCGTCGGCGTAGACCTGCGCGACCTTGCCCCGCTCGGCGGCAGCGCGAATGACACCGAGCGCGGTCCCGTAGCCGGCCGTCGCCAGGGCGCCCGCGTTGCAGTGCGTGAGGATGCGTGCCCCGTCGGGGACGACGACCGCGCCGTGCGCGCCGAGCGCGCGGCAGTTGGCGACGTCCTCGTCGTGGATCCGCTGCGCCTCCGCGACGAGCCGAGCGGTCAGCTCGTCAACCGACTCGCCCGCCTGGACCCCCTCGGCCAGCGCGCGCTTCATCCGCTCGATGGCCCAGAAGAGATTGACGGCGGTCGGCCGCGTCGCAGCCATCAGGTCGCAGATGCGATTGAAGTCGACGGTGTACGCGCGCGTGCCCTTCGCCTTCGACCGCTGCATCCCCAGCGCAATGCCCATGGCCGCGGCGACCCCGATCGCCGGCGCACCTCGAATCACCATCGTCTTGATGGCGCGCGCCACTTCGGGTGCCGTGCGGCACCGGACGTAGACCTCTCTGGCCGGCAGCTTGCGCTGGTCGACCATCACGACACCGTCTGACTGCCACTCAATCGTCGGAAGCATGCACAGGCATCATAGCCGACCGGCCTGGCGCATCCGAAGGCCGGACGAGCAGCGGATTCAGCGCGCAGTGCCGCCCCGAAGGCCGAAGGGATGCGGCAGCAGCGAGCCCGCGGTGTGGGTCGTGCGCCTGCCGTCGAGCGTGACCAGCGTGACGGGAATGTCGCCACAGAGCTCCCAGATCACCTGTCGGCAGGCGCCGCACGGCGGCGTCGGTTCCGCGGTGTCAGCCGCAACCGCGAGGTGGGCGAACCGGCGGATGCCTTCCGAGACGGCCTTGAAGAGGGCCACGCGTTCGGCGCAGATCGTCAGGCCGTAGGACGCGTTCTCGATGTTGCAGCCGGTAACGATGGCGCCGTCGACGCTCTCGACCGCGGCGCCGACGGCAAACGACGAGTACGGCGCCACCGCCCGCGTCCGCGCCTCCACGGCCGCGGCAATCAGGCGTTCAGAGACGGACAAGGATTGCCTCCAGCAGGCGTGTGAACGCCCCTTCCGCTGCGGCGGCCGCCGCCAGTACGTCGGCTTCCGACAGCGGCTCGGTGTTCAGGCCGGCGGCAGGATTCGAGATGCACGACAGACCGAGCACCTCCATCCCCATGTGCCGCGCCACGATCGCCTCGGCCACGGTCGACATGCCCACGGCGTCGGCGCCGCACGTCCGAAGCGCGCGAATCTCTGCCGGCGTTTCGTAGCTGGGCCCGAGAACCCCGGCATAGACCCCGTGTGTCACTGGCACCCCCGCGTCCCGCGCCGCCTTGTCGGCAATTGCGCGCAGCCGGCGCGAGTAGACCTCGGTCATGTCCGGGAACCGCGGGCCGAAGCGGGTGTCGTTCGGGCCCACGAGCGGGTTGGTGCCCGTGCAGTTGAGGTGATCGTCGATCACCATGAGCGTGCCCGGCGCGAACGACGGGTTGATGCCGCCGGCAGCGTTCGTCAACACGAGGGACCTGACGCCGGCACGGCCGAGCACGCGGACCGCAAACGCCACTTCCGCTGCCGAGCGTCCCTCGTACAGGTGCACGCGCCCGGCCAGCACCAGGACCTGGCGTCCAGCGCACGTACCGGAGACGATGCGGCCTGCGTGGCCGATAACGGCCGGCACCGGCCAGCCGGGAACCTCGCGGCAGGAGAGCGTGACGGCGGACGCGAGCCGATCGGTAAATCCACCGAGCCCTGATCCCAGCACCACCGCCGTCGGCGGAATCGACCCGAGGCGCTCACGCAGGACCCTCACCGCCCGCTCGACGGCCTCGAAGCCGAGCGCCACAGATGTGGTGGTCACGCCGAAACTCCCGCCAGCACCTGGCGGATGAGCGGCCGGCGCGGCGGCGGTGCGTCGCCGACAGTCACGGCGCGCTGCAGTGCGGCGTGCGCCGCATCGACCCGACCAGGGTCGGCGCCAGACACGATGAGCACGGCCTCGCCTGCCCGCACTTCGCTCCCTTCCGTGAGGAGGATCTCGATGCCTGCAGACGGATCGACGGCCTGATCGGCCCGGTCGCGGCCGGCGCCGAGCACCACCGAGGCGTGCCCGACCGCTCCGGCATCAATCGTCACCCACCCCGATGCCGAGGCCTCGACCGTACGCTGATGCGGCGCCGCCGGCAGGCGGCCGTAGTCGTCGACCACGAGCGGATCACCCCCCTGCGCCTCGATGATCTGCCTGAATCGTTCGAGCCCGTCGCCGCGCTCGAGCGCGACCTGCGCACGCTCGAGTGCCCGCGGGCCGTCGTCAGCAACGCCCGCAAGCACGAGCATCCGCGCCGTCAGGTCGAGGCACAGTGCCGTCGTATCGGCCGGACCGCGCCCCTTCAGGGTCTCAATCGCCTCGATGACCTCAACCGCGTTGCCGACGGCGCGCCCCAGAGGCGTGTGCATCGACGACAGCACGGCCTCGCAGCGCATCGCGTGGAGACGGGCAATGTCCAGCAGTGCCTGCGCCAGCTCCCGCGCGCTTTCGTCATCCGGCATGAACGCGCCCGAGCCGACCTTCACATCGAGCACGAGGCCGGCGATCCCTTCCGCGATCTTCTTGCTCAGGATTGACGAAGCAATCAGCGGGACGCTTTCGACCGTCGCCGTCACGTCACGCAGGGCATACAGGCGGCGATCGGCCGGCGCCACTTCGTCGGTCTGCCCGATCATCACGCATCCGATGCGGTCGAGCGTCCGGTGGATTTCGTCGGGATCGAGGCGCGTGCGGAAGCCGGGAATCGACTCGAGCTTGTCGAGGGTGCCGCCCGTGTGGCCCAGCCCGCGCCCCGACATCATCGGCACGACGACGCCGCAGGCAGCGGCCAGCGGTGCGAGGACCAGCGACACCTTGTCGCCTACGCCGCCGGTCGAGTGTTTGTCGACCACGGCCCGGCCGAAGCGTGACAGGTCGAGGCGCGTGCCGGACTGCACCATCGCCTCGGTGAGCGCGGCAGCCTCGGCAGCCGTCATCCCGCGCAGCACGATGGCCATGAGCAGAGCGGCAATCTGGTAGTCGGGCCAGGATCCGTCGACGACGCCGGCCACGAACCGGCGGATGTCGGCCGGATCGAGTGCGTGTCCGTCGCGCTTCCGGCGGATCAGATCGACGGCCCGCATCGGGGCCAAGTATATAGTGGCGCAGTGAACGATACGGCCCGCGTCCTGTTGACGGCGGCGGTGCTCTCGGCCGCGGTCGTGGCGATGCTCGCCTGGCGGCTTGTCCGTCTCGAAATCGACGAAGCGGAGCGGCTCATCGGCGAGCTGCGCCTGATGCAGTGGGCGGGCGTGCTGCTGGCCGCCGTCGGCGCAGTCCCGATCGGTCTGGCCGTCGCAACGGCAGCGCCGCTGGCGCATCTCGACATTGCGCTCGGCGCGATCTTCGTGGGCATCGCCGGCTTCGTCATGCAGCGCGATCCGCGCGAGGGCCTGCTGGTCGCCTGCACCGCGCTGCTCGCGCACGCCCTGCTCGACATCGCGCATCGGCCGGGCTGGCTGGCCGCCGACCTCGCACCGCGCTGGTACACAGTCGGCTGTGCAGTCCACAACGTCCTGCTCGCGGCGCTCTGCTTCCTGATTCGGCGCCGCTGACACGCGCCGGGCATGGGCGGGGCGATGGCGGTGTCGGGGCACCGCAACGTCGGTTTCCACGAACGGGACAGTCCGGCCGTCCGGCACGGCCCATCGAGGTTCACTCGTCAATGACGGTCGCCAGGCGTCGAGCCGCCGACGGCACCTTCCGCGACGCCGTCCACAGAATCGTCCGACAGATTCCGCGAGGCCGCGTCTGCACGTACGGCGACGTCGCACGGCTTGCGGGCCGTCCCGGCGCCGCGCGCGCCGTCGGACGCCTGATGGCCGAGGGGGCCATTCCGGGACTCCCCTATCACCGCGTGATCGGCGCCGGCGGCGCAATCGGCGGCTACGGATCCGGCGTCGCCTTCAAGGCCGCCCTGCTCGCGGCCGAAGGCGTGACGGTTCGGCGCGGGCGCGTCGTCGACTTCGCCCGCCTCCGGTGGTCCGCGTCGCAAGGCAACGCCACACGCAGGCGCCCCGTCTGAGCCCGGCAGCCTGGTCACCCGGCTTGCCCGACGGCTGGTCGGCAGGCGACGCACGGTCGGGCGACGTTTCGATATCAGTCTCAGGGCCCCATCGCCCCGGACGGTAAGAGCTCACGTCGCACGCGGGCAACGTGCGGCTGGCGGTGCCGGCCGGCGCCGGCTACGAACTGCGGGCGTCGGCGGTCAGCGGCAGGGTCCGGACTGAGTCCGGCGTGCCCCCCGGCGGGGAGGCTCGGTGCAATACGAACGGTCGCAGGAGACGGCCGGGCCCTCACCGTGACCACGACCCTCAGCGGAAATATCGAGGTCGACACGCGCTGACGCGGGAGGACATCAGCGCGTGCCGGATGTGATTTGTCAGGAAGCGGCCCGGGCGAGGTGGATCAGGTACTGGGTCCCCTCGTGGTTCACCCAGATGCGGACGTACTCGTCGCCACGCAGCATCTGGACCAGACCTCGGCCCTGAGCCGGCGGCGTCCGCTTCGCCACGACCTTGACATCGGCGGGGGCGACGACCGTCGCCAGTTCCTTCCCGCGCACCTGGCCGTTCTGGACGAACTCGACCCAGCGGGCCGAGTCCTCGCTCTGCCCCACGACCGGCGTCACCGGCTCGGCCGACAGACGGATCGTGTAGGTGCCGGCCGGCAACGGCTGGCCGTTCGCCAGGACACCCCTGGGAATCTGAACATTCGACGCCAGCGTCTGGTCCTGAGCCTGCAGCGCGAGCGGGGCCCCGAGAATCATCACCGCCACCAGCACCCAGGCCGCCCGGCGGCCACATCTCAGAATCGCTCTCATCACTGACCTCCCTGTAAGGCGTTCACTCCCTGTAACGGGTCGGAGCGCACCCGAGGGACATTCTGAGAATAGCGCAACTGGCCATCGACGGGCGAATCGGCTCAGATGGCCATCAGGTCGAACTGCTCGTGGTGCAGCTGCTCGTCAGCCCGCACGGTGACGGGCCGTCCGACGGTCGCCTCGAGCTCCTTCAGCACGCTCCGGTTCTCCTCGCGCAGGGCGCGGGCAATCTCCGGGTTGACCCGCAGGACGAGGCTGTAGCCGCCCAGCTCGTGGCGGACCTTCTTTACCTCGGTCAGGATGTCGTAGCAGATGGTCGCGCTCGCCTTGATCGTGCCGGTGCCCGAGCAGTACGGACACGGCTCGGTCAACTGCCGCTCCAGGCTGCTCTTGACGCGCTTGCGCGTGATGATGATCAGCCCGAAGTCGGAGACCTGGACCGCCTTCGACGGCGCCCGGTCACGCCGCAGCTCCTGCTCGATGGCCTGCGCCACCTTCTGGCGGTTCTTCTTCTCCTCCATGTCGATGAAGTCGAGCACGATGATCCCGCCCAGATCGCGCAGACGGATCTGGCGCACGATCTCGCGCGCCGCCTCGAGGTTCGTCTTGACGATGGTGTCCTCGAGCCGGCCCGACGACTTCTTGCCGACATAGCGGCCCGTGTTGACGTCGATCGCCACGAGCGCCTCGGTCTGGTTGATGACGATGTAGCCGCCCGATTTCAGCCAGACCTTGCTTCGGAGCGCCTTGTCGATCTCGTTCTGGACGCCGTACTCCTCGAAGATCGGGTACTCCTTCGTGTAGAGCTTCACGCGCCCGACCATCGACGGCATCACCCGCTGTACGAAGCTCACGACCCGCTCGTATTCGGTCGGGTTGTCGATGCGGATCGTCTGGAACTGCTCGGTGAGCAGATCGCGCAGCAGCTTGGTGACGAGGCTCTCTTCGCGGAAGAGGACGGCAGGTGTCCGCTCGGTCTCACGCCGTCGCTGGACGTCGCTCCAGACCTGCTGGAAGTACGTGAGGTCGGCCACGATGTCCTCTTCGGGCCTGTTGGCCGCGGCCGTGCGGATGATGATGCCGCCGGGCAGGCCCGCCTGCTCGCGGAACTTCTGCACGATGGCCCGCAGGCGGCGCCGTTCGTCGCGCGCCTCGATCTTGCGCGAGATGCCGACGTGATCGACCGTCGGCATGTAGACCAGGAACCGGCCCGGCAGGCTGATGTGCGACGTGATCCGGGCGCCCTTCGTCCCGAGCGGCTCCTTGACGACCTGGACGACGACCTCCTGCCCTTCCTTGAGCAGATCCTCGATGCGCGCGGTGGGCGGCGTGCGATCGCGCCCCCGCCGCTCGCGCGTCTGCGCCCGCGTCGCGTCGTCCTGATCAGAAGGTGCGCCAGGAGCAGCGTCGGCGGCTTCGTCGGATCCGCCCGGCATCTCATCGGGGGTTGCCGGCCCGTCGTGCGCGGTTTCGGCCTCGATCGTCCCGTCGCTCAGGACGGACAGGGCGACAGGGCTGCCGTCATCTGCGGCCGCCGCCGATGCCGTCTCCTCGTCGTCCGCCTCGAGGGCGTCTTCGCTGGGACTGATGACGTCGGTGACGTAGAGGAATGCGTCGCGTTCGAGGCCGATATCAACGAACGCCGACTGCATACCGGGGAGCACCTTGGAGACGCGCCCCTTGTAGACGTTGCCGACGACGCCGCGCGCCTGCTCCCGCTCGATGAAGACTTCGACGACCTGGTCGTCCTCGAGAATCGCAACCCGCGTCTCGTGGACCGTCGAGGAGATGATCATCTCCTTGGTCATGCGGATGACTCCAGTGGACGGCGCGCCGGTGGAGGCCGTCCGGACGCAGGCACACCGGTTCCGCCACGAGGCCCCGCGCAATCGCACACAGCCAGGTGAGGATTCCGATCGTCATGCGTTCGACTGCCCACACCATCGCATCGCCATCCGGGTGAAGCAACGGCCGACCGGCCGTCTAATTGGTGAAGCGCCGCATCCTCACGTTCAGGATGAGGCCGAACCCGGCGAACGTCGACACCAGCGACGACCCGCCATAACTCATCAGCGGCAGAGTCAGCCCCTTCACCGGAGCCAGCCCCGCCGACATCGTGATGTTGTACAACACTTGGAATCCGAAGCCCGAAACGATGCCCACGACCAGGAACGCCCCGAGGCGATCGCGGGCCAGCCGCGCCGCATCGAGGCTCCTCGCCAGCACGAACAGGTAGAGCCCGAGCGCCACGAGCACGCCGAGAAACCCGTGCTCTTCGGCAAACACCGAGAAAACGAAGTCGTTGTGAGCGACAGGCAGGAACTGATACACGCCCTGGGTGCCCTGCCTGAAGCCCTTCCCGTAGAACCCGCCGGAACCGACGGTAATCTTCGCCTGAATCTGCTGGTAGCCGGCGCCGCGCGGATCCTTCTCCGGATCGATGAACGTCGCGATGCGCTCCTTCTGGTAATCCTGCAGCCCGTACGCCCAGATCACCGGCGAGGCCAGCACGAACACCACCGCCGCGATCCCGATCCACTTGAGCCGCAGCCCGGCCAGGTACGTCACGCCGAGCAGTACCGGCAGCAGGGTGACCGCCGTCCCGAGGTCAGGCTGCCGCGCGATCAGGAGAAACGGCACCGACACGATGGCGATGGCACCGGCCAGCTCGCCGAGCGACCGCGCCGAACGCCGCCCGTCGGCAAAGTAGGCCGCGAGCACGAGCGCAATGACCATGCGCGCGAACTCCGACGGCTGCAGTGAGAAGCCGCCAATCGGAATCCACCGCCGCGACCCGCCGCGTACGACGCCGAAGAACATCACGGCGATCAGCAGCAGGATGAGACCGCCGTAAATCAGCAGCGACCGCTGCGCGAGCGTACGGTAGTCGATGACGAGACAGACGAGCAGCGCGACGAACGCCACGGGCAGCGCGTAGACCTGGTTCCAGAAGACCGCACCGGGCTGATCGGCGCGGATGTCCCAGGTGACGCTGTAGATCGTGCTCAGTCCGAGCAGCGTCAGCGCGAGGACCGCGGCGAGCAGCGTCCAGTCGAGGTGCGGCAGCAGGCGGCGATCGACGATCACGGACGCGGTCCTTCCACGCGGGCGATCGTCCGCGGTGTCTGATCGTCGTCGGCCGGCCCGGCCGGCGGCGGCGACGGTTCATCGTCGGCAGGCGCTGCCGGCGGGGGCGCAGCCGGCGCAGGCGCGGCAGGCCTGGACTGACCGCCGAGCACAGGCAGCGGCCGGCCCTCGCGCTTGGCAAAGAAGGTGTCGATCGCGTGACGGGCGATCTGTGCCGCGGTGCCGCCCGACGTACCGTGCTCGGCGAAGACGACGCCGGCAATCTGCGGGTTGTCGCGCGGCGCGAAGAAAACGAACCATCCGTGATCGCGGACGTCGAGTCCGCGCGCGGCCGCCAGTGCCCGGTTCTGCAGCGAGATGTTGGCCTGTGCCGTCCCCGTCTTGCCCGCGACGTCGTGTCCTTCGACCCGCGCGCGGCCGGCCGTGCCGGCGCGGTTGACGGCAAAGAACAGCCCGTCGCGAATCGCCTGCATGTTCTCGGGCGCGATGTGAATCTCGGACCGCACCGGCGGCTTCGCCACCGGCTGCCAGCCGCGCCCGTCGCCGGCATCGAACGCACGCGCCAGATGCGGCGTCACGAGCCGTCCGCCATTGGCCACCGACGCGATCATCGTCGCCAGCGCGATGGGCGTGACCGCCACGGCGCCCTGCCCGATCGAGACCGAAATCGTCTCGCCCGGATACCAGGGCTGGTTCTGCGTCCGCTGCTTCCACTCCCGCGACGCCACGAAGCTCTCGCCTTCGCCCGGCAGGTCGATGCCGGTCCGGCCCACCAGCCCGAGCATCGCGCTGTACTTGTGGATGGTATCGATGTCGAGGCGATCGCCGACGTTGTAGAAGAAGACGTTGCACGACTGCTCGAGCGCGCGCCGGACGTCGACCGTCCCGTGCACGCGGTTGCACCGGAACGAGCGCCCGTAGAACGTCCCGTAGCCCGGGCAGTGGAACGTCGTCTCGGGGGTGATGACGCCCTCCTCGAGGCCGGCAACCGCCATCAGCACCTTGTAGGTCGAACCGGGAGGATAGGTCCCCTGGATGAGCCGGTTCGTCATCGGCCGCAGCGGGTCGTTGACGAGCCGGGCCCACTCGTCGGCGTCGATCCCCACCGCGAAGAGGTTCGGGTCGTAGGCCGGCAGGCTCGCGGCGGCAATCAGCTCGCCGTTCGACGGATCGAGGATGGCCGCGGCGCCGGCCACACCGGCGGCCTCGAACGCCTCCTCGAGCGCGCGCTGCACGTCGTAGTCGATCGTCAGCTGCATGCGCGCCCCGTCGATCGGGTGCTCGACCCGCATGACCTCGAGCTCGCGCCCCACGCTGTTGACGACCACGAACCGGTTGCCATCGGTCCCCATCAGCGCCGCGTTGTAGCGCCGCTCGAGGCCCGTCTGTCCGATGATGGCGCCCGGCTGCAGCGGCAGCTTCGAGAATTCGGTCGACGACAGCTGCGATTCCTGGACCTCGCCGACGTAGCCGAACGCGTGCGCGGCGAGCGACTTCTCCGGATAGGTCCGAATCGGCACCTGCTGGACGATCACCTCCGGCATCTCGTGGCGCCGGGCGGTGACGGCCGCGACCTGCGCGAACGTCGCGTGCTCGATGACCGGCAGCGGCCGGAACGGCGGCTCGCGGAGGCGGCGCTCGATGGCGCTGCGGATGGCCGCCGGATCGGTGTCGGTCACCGCCGCCAGGCGGGCGACCGTCTGCTCGATGTCGTGCAGCTGCTCGCGCACGATCGCGATCGTGAACGAGTAGCGGTTCTCGACGAGGACCCGTCCGTTGCGGTCGAAGACAACGCCGCGCGGCGCCCGCAGCGGAACGGTCTTGAGATGGTTGTTGGCCGCCATCTCGCGGTACTTCGCGTGCTGCACGACCTGCAGGCGCCAGAAGAACAGCGCCATGACGGCGAAGCAGACGATGAAGAAGACCCGGAGGCCGAGCAGGCGGGTCTCGTTGACCCGGCGCCGCTCCGGCATGTCGAAGTTCAGCATCACGCGACTACCACTGCCGTCGGCCGAAGCCCGCCCGCCGACCGAGCCGCTGCCTGGCGACGAGCCCGGGCACGGTCGCCACCAGCTGGAAAAGGACGAACCCTGCCGCTGTGTTCACTATGGTTTCGGCCAGCATAGCGCCCCATGTCGTGCCGGGCCAATGCTGTTCGATCAGCCCCGTCAGCGCGAGCATCAGCACGCGGTGGACGATGCTGCACCCTGCCACGATTATCGACCGGCCGTGCGCGCGCGTGAGGACGAACTGCGTCCCGATCAGGCCGGCCACGAAGCCGACCAGCGTCTTGGCCAGCCCGCTGACGCCCGCAATCGTGCCCGAGAGCAGGTCCTGCAGCAGGCCCCCCAGCGTGCCGCCGATCATGCCGGCGGTCGGCCCCCACTGCAGGCCGGCGAAGACCACGGCCACGAGCACCAGATCGAAGACCCAGGTGCCGCCGACCGTGAACCGCGCCAGCGCCACCTGGAGCAGCACGCCCACGACGACGGTGACGAGCACCGACGTGAACTTCATCGGGCCTCCGTGGCAGCCGGCAGCGGCGGCGGCGGGGTGAGCACGACCAGGACGACGTCGAGGTGTGAGAAGTCGGCCGCCGGCCGGATCCGGATCGTGCGGTTCGGCGTGCCGGCGCCGGAAATCGACTCGACGGTCCCGACCGGAAATCCCGGCGGAAACACGCGGTCCTGCCCCGACGTCGTCACGAGCTCACCCGGTTCGATGTCGGCCAGCACGGGAACGAACTCCGCCCGGAGCGTGCCGTCGCTCTGTCCCCCGACCGCAATCGCGCCCGTCTGCGAGCGCTCGAACACGATGGCTGCGGCGGCATTGGCATCGACGAGCAGCTGGACGGTGGCCGCATGCGACGCGACCGGGTTGATGACCCGACCGATCACGCCCTCCGCGCCAATCACCGCCATGTCGGGCGCCAGGCCGTCGTCGGTGCCGCGGTCGATGGCAACGGTGAGCGTGCCGGGCGTGATGTTGCCGGCAATGACGCGCGCGGCAACCGTCTCGACCGGCACGGCGGCCTTCAGGCCGAGCAGTTCCTCGAGCGAACGGACCTGCGACGAGATGGCACGCTGCTGCTGCAGCTCGACGGCCATGTCGAGCAGCTGCTGGCGCAGTTCCGCGTTCTCGCGCGCGACGCCGCGCAGGCCGAAGTAGCCCGACCAGACGCCGGTGACCGCATCGGTGATGGCGGTCGTGACGCGCTGCACGCGCGCGAACGCGTCGAAAGCCGCAACCTGCAGCAGGGGTACGCCGCCCTGCGACTGCACCTGGGCCGAGATGAGCAGCACCTGGCCAAGGCAGAGCGTCACGAGCAGCGCGAGAGTCCGGCGATCGATCATGCGAGAAGGCCGCGCGACGGCAGATCGGCCCTCGATCCCGCCGGGCGGCCGCCCTAGTCTAGCGAGATCTTCCGCAGCAGCTCGAAGTTCGACAACATCTTGCCGGCTCCGAGCACGACGGTCGAGAGAGGATCCTCGGCCATGGCCACCGGCAGGCCCGTCTCTTCGCGGAGGCGCTTGTCGAGGTTCTTCAGCAGCGATCCGCCACCGGTCAGCACGATGCCGCGATCGACGATGTCGGCCGACAGCTCCGGCGGCGTCCGCTCGAGCGCCACGCGGACGGCATCGACGATCACGTTGACCGTCTCGGCCAGGGCCTCGCGGATCTCTTCGTCGGAGATGGTGATGGTCTTCGGGACTCCTTCAATCAGATGGCGTCCCTTGATTTCCATCTCGACCCGCTCGTCGAGCGGATAGGCCGACCCGAGCTCCATCTTGATCGCCTCGGCCGTGCGCTCGCCGATCAGCAGGTTGTACGTCTTCTTGATGTACTGAATCAGCGCGTCGTCCATCTCGTTGCCGGCGACGCGGATCGCCTTGCTGTAGACGATGCCGGCGAGCGAGATGACGGCAATGTCGGTCGTGCCGCCGCCGATGTCGACAACCATGTTGCCCGAGGCTTCCTCGATCGGCATGCCGGCGCCGATGGCCGCGGCCATGGCCTCTTCAACGAGGTACACCTCGCTGGCCTTGGCGCGGTAGGCGCTGTCCTTGACGGCGCGCTTCTCGACCTGCGTAATCTCCGAGGGCACCCCGATGACGATGCGCGGCCGCACCCACATGGTGCGGTTGTGCGCCTTCTTGATGAAGTGCGCGAGCATCTTCTCGGTGACCTCGAAGTCGGCGATGACGCCGTCCTTCATCGGCTTGATGGCCACGATGTTGCCGGGCGTGCGACCGAGCATCTCCTTGGCTTCCTTGCCGACGGCTTCAATCCGGCCGGTCACCTTGTTGATCGCGACGATCGAGGGCTCGTTGACGACGATGCCCTTGCCCCGTGCGTAGACGCAGGTGTTGGCGGTGCCGAGGTCGATGGCGAGGTCGCTCGAAAAGAGCGAAAAGAGCGAGCGAAGCGTCAACTGATCTCCTGTTCCCCGGTCGGCAGGCGGAGACCTGACGTCTCGCTGCCCGCAATATGAATCCCGTTCTTGCCCGTGAGCTTGACGCGATACATGGCCGCGTCGGCAGCCTGCAGCAGGCCCTCTGCTGTATCGGCCACATCGGGCAGCGTGGCCACCCCGATCGAGGCGGTAATTCGACTGCCGGGTGCAACTCCGGCAAGAAACGAGAAGCGCTGGAGCCGTTCGCGCAGCCGGCGGGCCACCGAATGGGCCCCCTCGGTCCCCGTTTCCGGCAGCAGGATCGCGAACTCGTCGCCGCCGAAGCGCGCGACGATATCGGTCTCCCGGGCGCTCGCCCGGATGACGTCGGCCGCCTCGATCAGCGCCCGGCTGCCGGCCAGGTGGCCGTGGCCGTCGTTGATGGCCTTGAATCCGTCGAGGTCGATGAACAGCAGCGACAGCGGCCAGCCGCTGCGCATCGCCCGTTTGGCTTCCTTGCGCAGCGCCTCGTTCAGGTAGCGCGCGTTGTAGAGCTGCGTCAGGTCGTCGGTGACCGAGAGCGCCTCGGCGCGGGCGACCCGGAGCGCGGTCTGCAGCGTGAAGGCCGCCGGTTCGAGCAGCCGGGCCAGCGCATCGGCACAGCGTCGGCTGATGGTCGGCAGCCGCCGCGCCCGCCCCGTTTCGAGCCCGATCAGCCCGCCGACGAGCGTGCCTCCCGCGACAAGCGGCAGCCCGATGAGCGAAACCTCGACCATCCGGTCCGCCGCCTGGACCATCTCGATCCGGTCATCGAGGTAGTTCGTCACACGAACGGCCGGCGCCCCGGTGGCCGCAATCACGTCGGCAAACGACCGCAGCGCCGCTCGCAGCGCCGGATCGGTGTCCGACGGCCCGATGAGCTGCGGCACGCCATCGGCCTCGACCGCAAACGTATACCACGCCGGCAGCGGCAGCCACTGGTTGACCTGTTCGACAATGGCCGCGGCGACACCCGGCGGATCCGGGGCGACGTTCACCGCACGCAGGACGGCGCCGATCACGTCGGGATCGGCGGCCGCCTCGACGATCGGCCCGGTCGCCGCCTCGAGCCGGTCGGCCAGATCAAGCAGGTGCCGGATGCCGAGGCCGCGCTCGACGTCGGCCAGGCGCAACGGCGGGGTCAGGTGGGCGCGGAAACCGAGGGCTCGCGACAGCTCGACCAGTCCCGGCCGGTCGGCCAGGCTGTAGGACACGGCGGGGACGTTCGCGATCAGGGCCGCCACGAGCCGCTGCGCCCCGTCGTCGGGCGTCAGCTCCCACAGCACGCCCGACACGGTGCCGGGCACCGTCCAGAGCGTGCCTTTACGAATCAGTTCCAGACGCAGACCGCCGGCCGCCCGCAACTCGTGCAGGTATCGTTCGATGTCGTCGCTGCGGTGGTAAATCGCCAGCGTCAGGGCGTCGTCTGCCGCACTCGGTTCCGTCGCGGAGATTGTCCGCGGGCTGGTTCCAAACATCGGTGTCAGTCGTGCGGCGTGTCCTGCAACTTGTGCGCCTGCCAGGTGCGCAAACTATAACACGTGAAACGCGCGGGATCGCGGCCGATCCCGGGGCTTCCGGCTCTCCCGGCCGTCCCGCAAGTCTGCCGGCCGGCAGACTCAAGTCCACCGTTCCCGCCAGGGGGAGCGTCTCCCCGCCCGCATGGCATAATTGTTCACTTTCTCAGCCCCAGGAGATCTCGCTCATGACGATGCTCGACCGGATGCGCCGACACCGAACGTGGCTCAAGTGGAGCCTGGCGTTCGTCTGCGCAACCTTCGTGCTGCTGTACGTTCCGCAGTTCCTCGATCCCACCGGCACCGGCGCTGGCGTGGGCGCCCGCGACGCGATTGCCACGGTCGAAGGCCGGCGCATCCCCGCGAGCACCTACCAGCAGGTGTACACGCAGCAGCTCGCCCAGCTCCGGCAGGCGTACGGGCAGATGACCGACGACCTGGCGCGGCAGCTCGGGTTCCCCCAGCGCGTCATCCAGCAGCTGATCAGTCAGGAGGCGCAGCTCGTGGAGGCCGAACGGCTCGGCATCACGGTGACCGACGGCGAGCTGCGCGAACGGCTGATCCGCCTGCCGGCCTTCCAGGAGAACGGCGTCTTCATCGGCAACGCGCGCTACACGCAGCTGCTCGCCTCGGCCCGTCCACCCATCCGCCCCGCCGAGTTCGAGGAAGATCTGCGCCGTTCGCTGATCGCCGAGAAGCTCCAGAACCTCGTCGCCGGCTGGATCCTGGTGTCGGACGAGGAAGTCGAGGACGCGTACCGCCGGGAACATGAGCGCGTGAAGCTCGACCTGGCCATCTTCAACGCCGAGCAGTTCACGTCGGGCATCACGCCGACCGAGGCCGAGATTCAGGCCGAGTACGAAGCGAACGGCGACGCCTACCGGGTTGAAGAGAAGCGGCGCGTGCGCTACCTGGCCATCGACGCGGCGACGCTGCGCAGCTCGGTGAACGTCACGGCCGACGAGGTCGAGCAGCGCTACCGCGCCAACGTGTCGGCGTTCTCGACGCCGGAACAGACGCGCGCCAGCCACATTCTCTTCACCGTGGGCGAAGGCGAGAACGAAGACGAGGTACGGGAACGGGCCGAGGCCGTGCTTGCCCGCGTGCTGAACGGCGAGGACTTCGAAGCGCTCGCGCGTGAGTTCTCGGCCGACCCCAGCTCCGCCAACGGCGGCGACCTGGGCTTCAACCCGCGCGGCGCCATGGTGCCCGAATTCGACGCCGTCGTCTGGTCGCTCGAGCCGGGCCAGACGCACGACGAACTGGTCCGGACGCAGTTCGGCTACCACATCGTCCGCGTCACCGAACGGCAGCCGGCCACGACGCGATCGCTCGACGAAGTCCGGCCCCAGCTCGAGGACCAGATCCGCACCGAGAAGGCGCGCGCCGAAGCCACGCGGCTGGCCGAAGAGCTGGAGCGCGAGATCTCATCGCCGGCCGATCTCGAACGCGTGGCGCAGGCGCGCGGCCTGACGCTCGGCGATTCCGGGCTCTTCGGACGGAACGAACCGCTGTCGGGTCTGGGCTTCGTGCCGGTCGTCGCCGCCGAGGCCTTCCGCCTTGAGCAGGATCAGGTGAGCACGGCGCTCACGACGCCGCAGGGCTACGCGTTCATCACCGTCGCTGAAATCCGGCCGGCGCACCTGCCGGCACTCGAGGAAGTCCGCGGCCAGGTTCGCGAGGCCGTGGTGCGCCGCAAGGCCGTCGAGGCCGCCCGCGCCCGCGCCGCGACGGTCGCCTCGGGCTCGGGCAACTTCGCGGCGGCGGCCCGTGCGGCCGGAGCTGCGGTGCGCTCGACCGATTTCATCACGCGCGGCGCCGCCCTGCCCGACCTCGGCGTGAGCAGCCGCATCGACGAAGCCGTCTTCGGGCTCCAGGTCGGCCAGCGGACCGAGCCGATTGCGGTCGACTCGACGATCGTGGTCGCGCAGGTTACCGATCGGCAGGACATCGTGCCTGAAGGCCTCGAGTCGCAGCGCGAGACGCTGCGGGCGCAGCTGACCGCGCAGCGCCGCGCCGAGTTCTTCAGCGCTTACATGACGCGCGCCATGGAGCAGATGGACATCAGCTACAACGAGCAGGTGCTGGCAACGCTGCTGGGATCGTAGCCGGGAGCGGAACCGACCGGCTCCAACGACACAGGGGCGCCGCGGATGATTTCCGCGGCGCCCCTTTTTCTTTCCGTCGAGGCCCGGTCCGTCGGGCGCCGCAGGCACCGCGCTTCGAGGTGCCGGGATGCGACCCACGCACGTGACGTCAGCGCGTCACGAAGAGGTTCGGCAGGATCGCGAGCGGCTCGCCGCGGCGGAAGAGCGGCATGACATCGGCCGCCTGACGGATGGCGCGCAGCTCGGGGCGGCTGAACAGCGCGCCAACGGCGCCGACCGGCCCGGTCGAGGTCGAGCCGAACTGCTGCGAGAGGATGTCGTACAGCGTTCGCTTGGGCGGGTAGACGTCGAGCCTGACGCCCGCCCCCGGATCCAGCCTCGCGCGCTCCATCGCGATCCGCACGGCGTCGTACAGCCCGCCGAGCTCGTCGACCAGGCCCAGCTCGCGGGCCTGGCGCCCCGTCCACACCCGCCCCTGCGCCACCGCGTCGATGTGGGCTTCGGGCTGGTCGCGCCCTTCGGCCACGCGCTGGACGAACAGCTCGTAGGTGGCGCGCATCTGGTCCGAGATGCGCGCGCGCTCCTCGTCGGTGAACGGCCGGAAGGGCGAGTAGATCTCGGCGAAGCGCCCCTCGCTCACCGATCCGGTGCCGATGCCGAGCTTGTCGAACGCGCCGTCGAGAACGAACTTGCCGGTGACGACCCCGATCGAACCGGTCAGCGTGCCGGGCTGCGCGACGATCGTGTGCGCCGGCGCGGCAATGTAGTAGCCGCCCGATGCCGCGACGTCGCCGAGTGAGACGACGAGCGGCTTGACGTCGCGCGTCAGCCGCAGTTCCCGCCAGATCACCTCGGACGCGATGGCCGACCCGCCCGGGCTGTCGATGCGGACGACCACGGCGTCGACGTCGGGATCGACGCGGGCGCGCCGGACCCACTCCGTGAACGTTTCTGATCCCAGTACGAGGCCACCCGTCGGCGAATCGAACGAGCTCTTGCCGCTGGTGATCGTGCCGACCGCGTACAGCAGCGCAATGCGGCCCGTCCCTGCAGGCGGCCGGACGGTCTTCAGGTACTGCGACGCCTCGATCGTTTCCGTTCCCCGCACCGGCTCGTCGTCGTCGAGCTGGTCCTCGTACGCGAGCTCGTCGACGAGGCCCGCCTCGAGCGCTTCGGCCGCAAGATAGGGCCCGCCGTCGACCAGCTCGCGCGCCCGCTCAGCCGACACGTTGCGGCCGGTCGCGATGGCCGCCACCAGACCGTCGTACCAGTCGCGGTTGAGCGACTCGGTCATCTCGCGGTGCTCCGGCGTGAAGCCCCGCTCGGTGAACGTGTTCGACGCCGACTTGTAGTCGCCGATGTGCAGCAGGTCGGGATAGATCCCGACCTTGTCGAGGGCGCCGCGGAAGAACAGCTCGTACGACACGAGCCCGGCGAGATCGAGCTGGCCTGCCGGCATGAGCACGACCCGATCGGCCGCCGTGGCCAGGTAGTAGTCGCCGGTGCTCGCCGCCTCGAGGTAGGCAATGACCGGCTTGCCGGAGTCGCGGAAGTCGAGGAGCGCGGCATGCATCTCCTGCAGCTGCCCCCAGAGCGCCGACTGGGTCGCCGGCCGGATGACGAGCGCCCTGATGCGCGAGTCCTGCTTCGCCCGGCGGATGGCATCGATCGTCGCCCGGAGCGACGGCCCGGTACTGAACAGCTGCTGGAAGACATCGGCCGGTTCGATCTCCGACCAGGGCGCCTCGATGCGCATGTTCAGCGTGGCCGACGCCGGCACCGACACCGAGGGACGGGCCAGCGTCGCCAGCAGCAGCGTGCCGGCCACTGACACGAAGACCGCCAGCAGGATCAGGGAGAGGATCAGCAGGACGCCGCGACGCATAGCCACGTTCACACCTCAATCAATGCGGCAAGTATAGAGCGTGCGGCGAGGCGCGCCGGTCGTCGCCTCCGGCTTCGTCAACCGCGGTACGGCACGGCGGGCAGCCCGCGCACACCCGGACGCACGTGAAACAGGCCGCCGGCCGTCGGCTGCGCGCGCCGGCCGGCCTCGTCGAGGGGAGCCCGTGCCGTCGTGATGTAGAGATCGGTGAGGTCGGCTCCACCGAACGCGCACTTCGTCGCGCAGGCGGCCGGCACCTCGACGATCGTGTCGAGACGGCCGTCGGGCGTGTAGCGGTGCACGGCATGACCGAGCCAGAGGCCGACCCACACGCCTCCTTCCGCGTCGACGATCACGCCATCGGGCCGGCCCTCGGCACCGGTGAAGTCGACGAAGACCCGCCGGTTGCCCGCCTCGCCCGTTGCGGCGTCGAAATCGAGCACGTCGACGCGGCGCGTCCGCGTGTCCACGTAGTACATGAGGCGTCCGTCAGGGCTCCACGCCGGTCCGTTCGACGTCGTGACCGGCGAGATCACCGGCGTCACGCGGCCGTCCGGATCGAGGCGGTACAGCGTGCCCTGCCCTTCGACACCGTCGAGGCTCATCGTCCCGGCCCAGAACCGTCCCGCGGGATCGACCGCACCGTCGTTCATGCGTGTCCGTCGCGACGCCGGCTCCACCTCGACGATCGGCTGCAGCCGCCCGTCCGGATCGAGCCGGGCAAAGCCGGCACCTGCCGCCGCGATCCAGTCGCCGCGCGACGTCAGACCGAGGGCCGTCACGGGCCGATCCATTTCGAACACCCGATGCCCGCCGTCGGACGGATCGAAGATGTGGACGCGCCGCTGGTGAATGTCGACGAAGATCAGGATGCCGCGATCGTGATCCCACAGCGGCCCTTCGCCGAGCTCCGCTCCGGCGTCGAGAACGAGTTCGGCCTGCAGTCGCCGCGGGGTCACGACCGCGCCTCCGCCGGCATCGTCCTTCTACCTTTTTCCATGCGCATGGACACAGTGACGGTACTTTACCGCTTGCAGGTGACGAAATCGCAGCAGTTCCTGTTATAATGCGTCGTTCCAGTCGGCCTGCCGGCCCCCGGCCGGGCGGGCCCCACGCGGAAGTGGCGGAACTGGCAGACGCGCAAGCCTCAGGAGCTTGTGGGGGCAACCCCGTGGAGGTTCGAGTCCTCTCTTCCGCACCAACGACCTGTGGCGATCCGCATCCGGATCGCCTTTATTTTTTCAGCCCCGATCGGCTCGCCTCGCCGGCCTCACGTGATCACTCCGACCGGCCCAGCTGCCCGGCGCACGCCGTGCCGCGTGGCGTGCGATTTTCCGCAGCAGTTACAACTCTGTCGAATGTCGATGTGACGCTAAAGTCACATAGCGGGCGTCCGATTCTCCTGTCGAATGGAGATCAGGGCTCAGACGGGGATTCGACTGCCCGACGGGGCGGACCCCGCCCCGCCGGCCGATGCGCTCGCGACGTTCGTCGACCGTCTGCTGTCCTTCCTCGTCGACATGGCTCCGCGGGCCGAGCGCGCCGATGTCGACCGCTTCCGCATCCACATTGAAAGCTGCCGCGGCGCACTGAAGAATCCCGACCGGCGCGGCGACCTGCCCCGCATCATCGACAGCTGCATCACCGCGTGCGAAACGCACTTCCGCCTGTCGGAGCGCTACTACGAGCTGCGCGAGCAGGAATTCTCCGAGATCATCGCGATCCTCCGCGAGGCGGCGCGGATTGCGGTCGGCGACTCGTCCGACTTCCACACACGCATGGTCGAGGCCACCGAACGGTTCAGCCGGCTCGGCGAGCTCGAGGATCTCCGCGAACTGAAGCACCGGCTCTCCGCCGAGGTCCACGTGCTCCGGCGCACTGTCGACGAGAAGCTGCAGCGCGATCAGCGCGCCTACATCCAGCTGATCCGCCGCGTCGACTCGCTGCAGGCGCGCCTGGCGCAGATTGAAGAGGAAGTGTCGCTCGATCCGCTGACGCGCGTCGGCAGCCGCCGCGGGTTCGATCGCACGGTGGCCCGCATGGCCGAACAGGCGCGTCAGCAGCAGGTCGCGCTGTCGGTCGCCATGTTCGAGGTCGACGACTTCGCGCTCATCGTCGAAACGCACGGGCGCACGGTGGCCGATCGCGTTCTGCTCTGTGCCGCGCAGTGGCTCACGCGCGGACTGCGCCAGAGCGACTACGTCGCCCGGTACGCCGATCAGTTCTTCGCGGCCCTGCTGCCCGCCACGCCGGCGGCTCAGGTCGAGATGCGGCTGCGGCAGCTGCTTGCCGAGATCGCGCGCAGCGCCTACGAATACGAGCTGCTCGGCCGGCGCGAGCGCGTGCGGTTCACGATCAGCTGCGGCCTCACCGAGCTGCAGGACGGCGATACGGTCGACACGCTGGTCGCGCGTGCGGATGACGCCCTCGCCGATGCGCGCCGCCGCGGACCGGGCCGGCTCGGCGTGCGGAAGCGTTCTGCCCTCAAGGCGTTGCTCAGCTGGGCCTGAGCGTCAGTCGAGCAGCCACTCGGCCCCTTCCTGCCGGGCCGCCCATGCCATCAGCTGTTCGATGGCGCCGCGCATCCCCTCGTCGAGGACGATCCCGGGCGCGCGCGTCGATGCGTCGACCAGCACACCCCGCCGCCGCAGCATCTCCTTGCGTACGGCCGGGCCGACGCCCTCGACGTTCTCGAAGCGCATGAGCGGCACGAACCGGTGAAAGAGCGTCACGGCTTCGCTCTCGTGCCCGTCGCGCACGAGCGCGACGACGCGCACGAGCAGTTCCGGACAGGCGAAGCCGCTCGATACTCCGTCGGCTCCGGCCCGCAGATCCTCAATCAGGAACAGGCCGCCCTGGCCGCCAAGCACGTGCAGCCGCGTCTCGGCCGCCGCCGCCAGGATGCGCGTGATCTTCATCGACGTCGGCGCGGCGTCAATCCGCAGGGTGCGGGCGGCGGGCACTTCACGACCGATCCGCACGAGCAGCCCGGCATCCATCGACACGCCGCACTGCGCCGGTGCGTCCTGCACGACGATCGGCAGGTCGACCGCCTCGGCCAGTGATCGATAGTGATGGACGATCCACTCGTTGCTCAGCCGATGCGCTCGAGGCGGGCTGACGAGCACCGCAGCCGCGCCGAGTCCGCGCACCTGCCGGCTGAAGTCGATACACGTCCGGAGCCCGTCCGACGACGTGTCGACAACGATCGCGAGGCGTCCGTTGGCGTGTCGTGTGACCGTGTCGACGACCTCGAGCCGCTCGCGCTCGGTGAGTCGAGAGGCCTCGCCCGCCGCCCCGAGCACCGAAACGGCCGACACCCCGGCCCGTACGGCGAGGTCGACCAGCCGGGCCAGGCCCTCATGGTCGACCTCGGCGCCTGCCCGGAACGGCGTGGGCAGCGTCCAGACCACTCCCCGGGTGTGCATGGAGAGTGGCCAGCCTATCAGATTGACGCGGAACGGGTACCCGGGATCACCGGGTGGCAGCGGGCTCCGGCGCCGACGAAATCGTCGCCGCCGGATCGTGCCAGACACCCCCTTCAATCAGGCGGTTGGCGGCGTCGGGTCCCCAGCTCCCCGCCTTGTACCAGTGAAGCGGCGGCCGATTGACGAGGACCGGTTCGACGACGCGCCACGACGCCTCGACCGCGTCGGTGCGCGCGAACAGCGTCTGATCGCCGCGCATCGCGTCACCGAGCAGCCGCTGATACGGCGGCACGGCGTGCACCGTGTTGCGGCACGCGTCGAGGTTGACCTCTTCCCCGAGATTGCCCTCGCCCGCCCGCTTGGCACGCGTGCCGAGTTCGATCAGCACTTCGGGACTCAGCCGGAAGCGCACGTGGTTCGGCGGGGCGACCGGGACGTCCTCGAAGACGGCCAGCGGCGGCCGCTTCAGCGTGACGAACACTTCGGTGGCGCTCACCGGCAGGCACTTGCCCGCCCGGATGTAGATGGGCACGCCCGCCCACCGCCACGAATCAACGTGCAGGCGCAGGGCGGCAAACGTTTCGGCGTCGGAATCCGGATCGACGCCGGCTTCGTCGCGGTAGCCGTCGAACTGGCCGCGCACGACTTCCGCGGGATCGAGCGGGCGCATGGCGCGGAACGCCTGTCCTTTGGCGTCGCGGATCGCCTCCGGATCCTGACCGACCGGCGGCTCCATCAGCAGCAGCGCGGCAATCTGCAGCAGGTGGTTCTGCACCACGTCGCGAATCGCGCCCAGCTCGTCGTAGAGTCGCCCGCGGCCCTTGATGCCGAACGACTCGGCCATCGTAATCTCGATGCGCTCGACGTACTGCCGGTTCCAGATCGGCTCGAGGAACGTGTTCGCGAAGCGGAAGTACAGCAGGTTCTGGACCGGTTCCTTGCCGAGGTAGTGATCAATCCGGAAGATGTCGCGCTCCCGGAAGTACTGGTGCAGCACGCGGTCGAGCGCCTGCGCCGACGCCAGGTCCCGGCCGAAGGGCTTCTCGACGACCACACGGCCGCCGTTGGCGCAGCCGTGTTCGGCCAGCCCCCGGATGACGTGCTCGAACATGCTCGGCGGAATCGCCAGATAGTGCAGCGGACGACGCGCCGACCCGAGGCGTGCGCGGATTTCGGCGTAGGTCGACGGGCTCGCGTAGTCGCCCTTCACGTAGTGCAGGTTGGCCGACAGCCGATCGAAGGCTTCCGGCTGGAACACACCGGCGGCCTCGATGCTCGCGCGGGCGCGGGCGATCAGATCCTCGCGTGTCCACTCCTTACGCGCCACGCCCAGTACGGGCATGTCGAGCTGGCCGGTGGCCGCGAGCCCCTGCAGGGCCGGGAAAATGCTCTTGAAGGCCAGATCGCCGCTGGCCCCGAAAAACACGAGCGCGTCGGAACGCGGAGCGGACATGGCCGCATTGTCGCACGCCGGTGTCTGCTAAGATCCGGGGACATTCTTCGGTCGGGTCATGCCCCAGCAGATTTTCAGGTTGATTCTCATCGCGGTCGGCAGCCTGTCGGTGGCGCTCGGCGTCATCGGCATCTTCGTGCCGCTCATGCCCACGACGGTTTTCCTGCTGCTTGCCGCGGCCTGCTACGCGCGCAGCTCGGAGCGGTTCTATCGGAAGCTCGTCGAGAGTCGATGGCTCGGCTCCTACATCCGCAGCAGCCGCGAGGGACGAGGCATGAGCCGCGGCCACAAGATCTGGACGCTCACGCTGCTCTGGGTCGGGATCGGCGCTTCGGCCATCCTCTCGGTTGAAGCCTGGTGGATTCGCGGCATCCTGCTGGCCATTGCCGTTGCCGTCACGGTGCACGTCGCCCGAATCAAGGTCGCCGTGCCCGAGCCGGTGCCGAGTCCCGACGTTCCACGCTGACCGCGCCGGGGCCGATGCGCCGCCGCTGCCGCTCCGCCGCCTGGACACTTCTGATCGCCGCGGCCGCGCTGACGGCACATCCGGGTGCGCAGGATGCGTTCGTGCTGCCCGCGGGCGAGGGCCTCGAGTGGCGCCCGCTCGGCGGCCCGCTTCCCACCTCGATCGAACGCGTCACGTTTCTCACGATCGACACCGCGTTCCCGCCGAATCTCTGCGCGGGATCGCCCTCGGTCACCGTGTGCACGCGGCTCTGGCTCGAACCGTTCGACGCGCCTGGCTGGCTCGAGCTGCCGCCCCTGCTGGCAGCACCTGTCGTCGCCGATCCCCGCGATCCCGACATCCTCTTCGGCGGCGACCTCGTCCGCTACGACCGCAGGACCACGCAGGCCGTCGATGTCAGACCGGACGGCGTGCCGGGCGGCCGGACCGATCGCATCGTGCCCAAGGTCTTCAGTCCGGACGGTCGCACGCTCTTTGCCGCAACAACCGCCGTGTACCGGACCACGAACGGCGGCGACGACTGGACGATGATCAGCCCGGACTGGTCGACGCTCGATGCGCGCGTGGCGACGTTGAGTGTCTCGCCGGTCGATTCGCGGCTCCTCTGGGTCGGGCTGTCGAACGGGGCGATTCGCGTCACCCGCAACGCAGGAACCACCTGGCACGACGCGCAGACGCCGTGGCGCGACGCGGGCGGTCGCTTTCGCGTGCTCGACGGCTCGCACTTCGATCCGAACGGTGCCTACGCGCTGGTCGACGTCGCCGGCACGACGCGCTTCTACCGCACCCGTGACGGCGGCGATACCTGGGTCGACCTGACGGATCGCCTGGCCGCTGCCGGGACGACCATCAACGCCGTCCGCGAGGATCGCTTCCGGCGCGGCCTGCTGTTTGCCGCAACCGACCGCACGGTGACCGTCTCGTTTGACGACGGCGAGACGTGGCAGGAGTTCAGCGCGAAGCTGCCCGACGGACCGGTCCACGCCATCGCCATCCACGAGGCGCGCCTCGCCGCCGCCACGACGGCCGGTATCTGGACGCTGGACGACATATCGGCATTGCGCCAGCTGACAGCCGACGTTGCGCGTGCCGACTTCTTCCTGTTCCGCCCGGCGACCGCGTGGCGGCCTCGAGCGTCGGCCGTGCCCGGGGGCCCGGTGGCTCCCGGAGCGACCTTTACCTATCTGCTGGGCGAACACGGCGCGGAGGACGTCGCCCTCGAAGTCGTCGATCCGGCGACGGGCGATCTCATCCGCCGCTGGTCGAGCCAGCCTGACGCCGGAGACAACCGGCAGGACACCGGAGCCTCACCGCTTCCAACCACGCCGGGCCTGCACCGCGTCGACTGGGATCTCCGCTATACGCCGCCGGTCGCCGGCGACGACGTGCCGGCGGCGGCCGTCCTGCCGGGCTTCTATCAGGTGCGTCTCGCTGTCGATGGTCGGGTCATGCGCCAGGCCGTATCGGTCCGGATGGATCCACGAGTGCGCACCAGCCTGCTCGACCTGACGGCGCTGCGCGATCTGGGCCGCAGCGTCGATACCGCGCGCGCCGCGGTCGACTCGGCCATGGCGGCCGTCGACGCTTCGACAACGGCCGACACATCGTCGAATCCGTCAGGCGATCGACTGGCCGCGCTCGCCGACGAACTGCGCAGCCTGGCCGCCGCGCTGCAGCGCGCCGATGCGCGTCCCGGCACGCGGCTCCAGCAGGCCATCGAGGACGTGCTGGCGCGCACCGCTGCGGCGCTCGGCACGTCCGCCGGCCAGCGCTGACCGCCGCGTCAGTACACGATCGACGCGCCACTCGTCATTGCCGTGGCGGGCTGGTATTCTCGGCGGCGTGCTCAGCAGTACGTGTCTGCTCTACCTGACGCTGACGCTGCAGACGATCGCGCCGGCCGTGCCTTCCGCCTCCCCGGAACCTCCCCCCGATCGCCCGCTGCACGAGTTCTTCCAGAACCTCGGCCGTGACATCGTCGCGCTGCCGTCGCGCGAGACGTTCGCGCTGCTGGGGGCCGGCACCGGCGGAGCGCTCGCCATGCGGCCGGCCGACGACAACCTCCAGATCTGGGCCGACGGCCTGGGCGAATCCTCCTACACCCCGATCGGGCGAACCGCCGGCGACGGGTGGATTCAGGGCGGTGCGGCGCTGGGCACTTACGGGATCGGCCTGCTTGCCGGCAACCGGCACGTGACACATCTCGGCAGCGACCTGATTCGCGCGCAGGCGCTCAATGCCGTTCTGACGCGCGGCCTGAAGTTCGTGGCCGATCGGCGACGGCCGAGCGGCGGCGGGGAGTCGCTGCCGTCGGGGCACGCCTCGGCATCGTTTGCCACGGCCAGCGTCCTCGCGTCGCACTACGGCGCGAAGGTCGGCGTGCCGGCCTATGCCGGGGCCGCGTTCATCGGCTGGACCCGCGTCCGCGACAACGCGCACTGGCTGACCGACGTGATTGTCGGCGGTGCCATCGGCGCGGCGGTCGGCCGCACGGTCACACGCGGACATACGACGCTGCCGTGGACGATCGTCCCCTCCGCCTCGTCGCGGGAAGCGGCCATCTTCATCGTCTATACCGGCCGCAGTCACGCGACTCGCTGAGTCCGCGGCGGCGCGTCACGGCCCGGTCCGGCCGGGTCCGTCGCCCGTGCTGCCGAAGCCGCCGCGCGACCTCCCTTCGGCGTCGCCTTCGATCCATTCGGCGCGGGCGTACGGCAGGAGGACGCCCTGGGCGAGGCGATCGCCCGCCTTGATCTCGACCGGCCGGCCCGTGAAGTTGAAGACTTCGATTTTGATCTCGTCTTCCGGTCCCGAATAGTCGGAGTCGACGATGCCGACACCGTTGGCGACCATCAGGCCGCGTTTGAGCGGCGTACTGCTGCGCGCGAAGACGCCCAGGCAGTACCCCTCGGGCACGGCCATCACGAGGCCGGTCGGGACGAGGACCACTTCCCCCGGTTGAACCGTCAGGTTCTCCGAAGCGGCCAGATCGAAGCCGGCGGCGCCGGCGGTCTGGTACGCGGGCAGTTCGACGCCGGGGTGACGACGGGTGATACGAACGGGAAGTCGTGTCATGACGGGCAGAAACAGGCGACGGTCAGCATAGCGGCAGCGCCGCGTCGTGTCAGCCGGACAAACGGGCGCATCCCGCACCGGCCGGCCGCTTATAATCCCAGCAATGGCACGGAAGGTTACAGAGCCGCTGCGGTGCGCGCTGTGCGGCGCGCGAGAGGTGTCCGATCCCCGCGGCGACGAGCGGTACTGTCGGGGCTGCTGGGAAAAGAAGATCGCGGTCGAGGACATCGTCGCCCGCGAGTTCACGGTCAAGCGCTACATCCGCGCGCAGAGCGCCGAGAAGTACCTGATTTTCCACACGACGCAGAAGCGCCCGGTGGGACAGCTCCAGGTCATCGACGATGGCTACGACCTGTTCCTGACGCTGCTGCTCTATCCGGTCTTCGGGTGGGACGATGCCGCGTACCACCTGGAGAACGATCCCGAGCACCGCACGTTCGCCGAGATCCTCGTCGACGTTGTCGCCGCCGACGTCATCGAGCCCTGGGGCGGCGGCAAGTGGCACCTCGAGGTCTTCCGTACGACGGCCCCGGACCCGGAAGACTGGAACGGCGAGATGTAGCCGCCGGCTGACCGCACGGCACCATGCCTCCCGCCCTCGCGGCTGTCCAGCAGGCGCTCGCCGACGACGATCTCGACGGCTGGCTGCTCTACGATTTCCACGGCCTCAACCCCATCGCGCAGCGACTGGCCGCACTCGAAGGCCGGCACGTGACGCGGCGCTGGTTCTACTTCATCCCGCGCATCGGCACCCCGCGACGGCTGGTCCACGCCATCGAGCCGCGCACGCTCGATCACCTGCCCGGCGACACGCACCTGTACGCGAGTCGCCAGGAGCTCGAACGCGGCCTGGCGGCTGTACTCGCCGGGGCGCGGCGCGTGGCGATGGAGTACTCGCCCCGCTGCGCCATCCCCTACGTCTCGCGTGTCGATGCCGGCACCGTCGATCTCGTGCGGGCCTGCGGCGTCGAGGTCGTCTCGTCGGGCGATCTGGTCGGCCGGTTCGAAGCCTCGTGGACCGACGGCCAGATCGCCTCACACCGCCGCGCCTCGGCGGCGCTCTACCGCATCAAGGACCTGACGTTCCACTGGATCGGCGCGCAGCTCGACGCCGGCGTCCCGCTGCGCGAGCTCGAGATTCAGGCCCGGATGAAGGCCTGGTTCGACGACGAGGGACTCGTGACCGACGCCGGTCCGATTGTCGCCGTCCAGGAGCATGCCGGCGATCCGCACTACGCGCCGAACCCGGAGTCGTCGCGCCTCGTCCAACCAGGCGATCTCGTGCTGATCGACCTGTGGGGGAAGACGACCGAGCCCGGCGCGGTCTATGCCGATATCACGTGGACGGGCGTGGCCGGCCGGCCGACGCCCGAGATGGACGCCGTCTTCCGGGTCGTGGCCGAGGCGCGCGATGCCGCGATCGCCCGGGTGGTCGACGCCGTCCGGTCCGGCGAGCCGATCCGGGGCTGGCAGGTCGACCGCGCCGCCCGCGAGGTCATCGAGGGGGCGGGCTACGGTCGGCACTTCGTCCACCGCACGGGACACAGCCTCGGCCCCGATGTGCACGGCACGGGGGCGCACATCGACGACTACGAGACGCGCGACGAGCGCCGGCTGCTGCCCGGCACGGGTTTCACGATCGAGCCGGGCATCTACCTGGCGGCGTTCGGCATCCGTTCCGAAGTGAACATGGTGGTCGGGCCGGACGACGCGACGGTCAGCGGCCCGTGCCAGACCGGCCTCGTGCGGCTCGGGAGCCGGCCGGGGGCCTGAGGCCGACTCTGACGCGGCTTCGTCCGTCGAAACGACGATAGCGGTATCCTGTTTGCAAGGATTCTTCGAGTCTCGAACGCGCTGGGAGCAACTATGGCACCTCGGAAGTCTTCACTGTTCTATGGCGTGCTGATCGCGGTCAGTTCCCTCGTCGTGGGCATGGTCATCGCTTCGCGGCTCGATCTGACGCCGCTCTCGAGCGCGGCCAACGGTCCGCTGACGATCCCGCCGACCAACAGCGACCCGATCGAAGGCGAGCTCGATGCCTCGACCTTCCGCAACATTGCCCGGATCGCCTCACCGTCGGTCGTGAGCATCCGCGCCACGACCATGCAGCGTGTGCGGAGCACCGATGCGCTCCGTGAGTTCTTCGGCTTCCCGGTGCCGCAGCCACCCTCCCGCCGGTCCCTCCCCGAGGAAGTCCCGACGACCGGCACGGGGAGCGGCTTCATCATCGACAAGACCGGCTACATCCTCACGAACAACCACGTGGTCGACGGCGCCACTGAAATCCGTGTCCGTCTGTCGTCGATGCACGAGCTCGACGAAGGCCTGCCGGCGCGCATCGTCGGGCGTGACGAGCTGACCGACACCGCCCTGCTGCAGCTCGAGCGGCTGCCGAACGAGGAGCTGGTCGTCGCGCGCTTCGGTGACTCCGATCAGATGGCCCCCGGCGACTGGGTGATGGCGATCGGCACCCCGTTCAACCTCAGCAACACCGTGACCGTCGGCATCGTCAGCGCGGTGGGCCGGCCGAACCAGGTGGCGCGCGGCCGGTCGCTCGACTTCATTCAGACCGACGCGGCTATCAACCGCGGCAACTCCGGGGGACCGCTGCTGAACATCCGCGGCGAGGTCATCGGCATCAACACGATGATCCTCACCAACGAGTTCGCGGGCGGGAACGTCGGCGTCGGCTTCGCCATTCCGATCAACACCGTCCGCGACCTGCTGCCGCAGCTGCACGAGGGCAAGGTGACGCGCGGCCGCATCGGCGTCGAGATCTACGGCACGCCGATCACCGAGGAGTACGCGAAGGAGCTCAACCTCCCGCACGTCGGCGGCGCCGAGGTGCGGAGCGTCGCGCCCGGCGGACCGTCCGAGAAGGCGGGCGTGCAGGCCGGCGACGTCATCGTCGAGTACAACGGCCAGCCCGTGCGCGACAACAACGACCTCGTGTCGCGCGTCATGGCCACCCGGCCGGGGACGACGGTGCCGCTGAAGGTGGTCCGTAACGGCAAGACGCTCACGCTCAACGTGACGGTCGAAGAGCTCGACCTGAGCGCGGAAGCAGGCACCCCCGAAACGAGCGTCGAGCCGCGGAGCGGGGCGCAGGATACCGGCATCGGCGTGTCGGTGGCGCCGCTCAGCCCGCGGCTGCGCGAGGAGCTCGGCGTCCCCGAGCATCGCAACGGCGTGGTGGTCGTCGAAACGACGCCCTTCGGGCCCGCCGAGCAGGGCGGCCTGCAGGCCAACGATGTGATCCTGACCGTGCAGGGCCGCAGCGTCTCGTCGCCCGCCGAGGTGCGCGAGGCGGTCGAGGCGGTGCCGGCGGGCCGGATCGTCCGCATGGTGATCTGGCGTCCGTCGGGCGATGGCGATGGTCAGGAAATCCTGATCCAGATTCGCAAGCGGTAGTCGGCCGAGTTGGCACTCGAACAGGAAATCAAGCTGCCCTTCCCCGACGTCGAGGCCGCCCGCCGTGCAGTCGTCGCTGCCGGCGGGCGCCTCGCTGTCTCCCGACGGCTTCTCGAAGACGTCTTCTACGACACGGCCGACGGCCGGCTGCGCGGCCAGTCACAGGCGCTGCGCCTGCGCCGCGACGGCGAACGGACGATTCTCACGTGGAAGGGCCCCCGGCAGCCGGGAGCCGTCAAGATCCGCGAGGAGATCGAGACCGACTGCGCCGACGCCGACGCGCTCACGGCGCTGCTCGGCGTGCTCGGCTACGTGTCGTTCTTCCGGACACAGAAATACCGCGAGGAGTACCACACCGACGGCGCCGTGCTGACGGTCGACGAAACGCCCTTCGGCGTGTTCGTCGAGGTCGAGGCGCCGCCGGCGACCATTGACACGATCGCGCGCCGACTCGACCGCGGCCCGGCCGACTACGAGCTCGGCTCCTACATCACGCTCTGGCGGCGATGGTGTGAATCGCGGGGACGCCCGTTCAGCGATATGCTCTTCACGCCTCCGGCAGGCAGAGAATCGAAGTGACGTCCGCTCTTCTGCTCGCGGCCGGGCGTGGGACACGCCTCGATCCGCTCACCCGACTCGTGGCCAAGCCCGCCGTGCCGCTCGGCAACCGCACGCTCGTCGAGCACGTGATCGCCTGGCTGAAGGCTCAGGGCATCGGCGATGTCGTCGTCAACCTGCACCATCTGCCGGAGACGATCACGCGCGTGCTGGGCGACGGCACACACCTCGGCATACCCGTCCGGTACTCGTGGGAGCGCGAGATCCTCGGCTCGGCCGGCGGCCCGCGCCGTGCGCTGCCGCTCCTCGGATCCGACCCGTTCGTCATCGTCAACGGCGACACGCTGTGCGACTTCGACCTGGCGCCGATGATCGAGGCGCACCGCGCCTCCGGTGCGGCCGTCACGCTGGCCGTCGTGCCGAACCAGCACACCGCGCACTACAACGGCGTGCTGCTCGACGACCACGACGCCGTGACCGGCTTCATCCCGCGCGGGCACAGCGAACCGAGCTGGCACTTCGTCGGTGTCCAGGTGGTGAGCCGGCGCGTCTTCGAGCCGCTCGACGACGGCGTGCCCGCCGAGAGCGTGGCCGGGATCTATCGCGACCTGCTCACCTCGGAGCCCGGCAGCATCCGGGGATGGCGGGTAACGACGTCGTTCGTCGACGTCGGGACGCCGCGCGACTACCTGGCGGCGGTGCTGCGCCAGCCCGATTCGCTGCCGGCCGGACTCGCGGTTCCCGAATCGTCGAGCCTGACGCGCTGTGCCGTGTGGCCGGAAGCGACGATCGAAGAGAACGTCCGCCTCGAAGACTGCATCGTCGCCGGTCCGGTGTCGGTGCCCGGCGGCCTCGAGGCGCGCGCCGCGATCATCGTCCCGCTCGACGTGGTGCGGCCCGACGACCGGGTGCGCGTGCAGCGCGACGTCGCAATCTATTCGCTCGACCTTCCGCCGGGACGCGTGTGAACGCCGCATCGCGCGTGCCCGTACACTGAAGCCGTGATCGAGAGTCTTCCCGCCGCGATCGGAATGTGCCTCGAGCGCATCGGTGCGTCCGGCGCCCGCGTCGAGCCGCTGACCCCCGATGCCTCGGATCGACGCTACTACCGCGTCCGGCTCCCGTCAGGCGATCGCGTAGTCGTCGCGCTCCATTCGGCACCGTTCGAGCCGGGTACGCTCCCCTTCCCGCGGGTGGCCGAGCTGTTCCAGGCCGTGCCGCTGCCCGTCCCGGCCGTACGCCGCGAACTGCCGGACCTGGGCATCCTGATCCTCGACGATCTCGGCGACGTGACGCTGCAGGCCCACACGGGCGCCCGGCCCGACCACAGGCACCTGGCGCTCTACGAGGAGGCCGTCGATCACCTGATCCGCCTGCAGCAGCGCGGCGCCGAGCTGTTCGATCCGCAGCTCGAGCCCTTCCGGCTGGCCTTCGACGTCGAGAAGCTGATGTTCGAGATGGACTTCTTCGTCCGTCACTTCCTCGAGGGCTGTCGCGGCGCCGTGTTTCAGCCGTCCGAGCGCGAGGCGCTGCGCGCCGCGCTGCGCGCCATCGTCGACCCGCTCGCCGCGGAGCCGCGGGTGCTCTGTCACCGCGACTACCACAGCCGCAACCTGATGCTGCACGACGGGCGGCTGTTCGTGATCGACTTCCAGGACGCGCGCATGGGACCCGACACGTACGATCTCGTGTCGCTGCTGCGCGACTCGTACGTCGACCTGCCCGAGCCGATGGTCGATGCACTGATCGCACGCTTCCGCCGCGGCCGCGGCACCGCGGAATCCGACGAGGCGTTCGGCGACCGGTTCCGGCTGATGGCCCTGCAGCGCAATCTCAAGGCGCTGGGCACGTTCGGCTACCAGGCGTCGGCGCGCGGCAACCCGGCCTATGCCGCGTACGTCCCGCGGACGCTCGGGTACGTCCGCCGGACGCTCGAGACCGACGCCCGTTTCGCACGGCTGCGCGAGCTGCTCGCGCCGAAGGTGCCGGAGCTGCAGTAGCGCGGCCGGCACGATGACTCCAGGGATCAACGCATCATGGCCATCGGGTTCCGTTTCGGCATCTCCACGCACCTGTTCCACGAACAGCCGCTGGAACGGGCGCACCTGGCCGACATCGCCGCGGCCGGCTTCGATCTGATCGAACTGTTCGCGACCCGCTCGCACATCGACTACCGCGACGCGGCTCGAACGGCAGAAATCCGCGGCTGGCTCGACGAGCTCGGCCTGACGGCCTGGAGCATGCACGCACCGATCACCGACTCGTTCGGCGGCAGCGCACCGGGCCGGAGCTTCTCGATCGGCGCCCGCGATCCGGCAGCCCGCGACGAGGCGCTGGCCGAGACGACGGCAGCCATCGAGGCAGCCGTAACGCTGGGCGTGTCGGTGCTCGTGCTGCATCCCGGTGCTCCGGGAACCGGTGGGAGCTCGGGCGAAAACGACCCCACCGCCGTACGCCGCGGCCTGACGGCCGTTTCGCGCGCCTGCCGCGATGCCGGCCTGCAGCTGGCCCTCGAGAACATTCCCAACGATCTGGCCACTGCCGCAGCACTCGTCGACTGGCTCGAAGCCGATCTGGATCCGCCGCCGGCCGGCGTCTGTTTCGATACCGGCCACGCGCACCTCGTCGATGGTGTCGACCGCGCCATCGACCTGCTCGCGGGGACGATCGTCACGACGCACGTGCACGACAATCGCGGACAGGCCGACGATCACCTCGTGCCGTTCGGCGGCACGGTCGACTGGCGCTCCGCCCTGTTCGCGCTCGTCAAGACCGGCTACGCGGGCCCGCTGGTCTTCGAGCTGCCGTCACACGGCGACGCGGCCAGGACGCTCGCCGCGGCCGTCTCGGCGCGAGGGCGCTTTCAGGCGATACTCGATGAGCTGGCCGCGCCGTTTCCGTTCGAAGAAGCCTGACGCGGCCGCTGAGCGTGCCATGACCCGCATCGAAGAAATCGCCAGACACGACGGCCGGCGCGTGACGCTGCGCGGCTGGCTCGCCAACCGCCGCTCGAGCGGGAAGATTCACTTCCTGCAGATCCGCGACGGCTCCGGGTTCATCCAGGGCGTCATGTCGAGGGCCACCGTCGGCGACGGGACGTTCGACGTGACCCGCCACCTCGGCCAGGAAACAGCCATCGAGGTCGAGGGCGACGTACGGGCCGACACCCGTGCTCCGGGCGGCTACGAGATCGATATCACCGCGCTCCGCGTCGTCGGACCGTCGACCGACTATCCGATCACGCCCAAGGAGCACGGCCCGGACTTTCTGCTCGATCGACGGCACCTCTGGATCCGGTCGAGCCGGCAGCAGGCGGTGCTGCGCATCCGTCACGAGGTCATCGACGCGACGCGCGACTACCTCAACTCGCGCGGCTTCGTTCTCGCCGACACGCCGATCTTCACGCCGGCTGCGTGCGAAGGCACCACGACGCTGTTCCCCGTGCCGTACTTCGACCACGGCACGGTGTATCTGACGCAGAGCGGTCAGCTCTACAACGAGGCGACCGCCATGGCGCTCGGTCGCGTCTACTCGTTCGGCCCGACGTTCCGGGCCGAGAAGTCGAAGACGCGCCGTCACCTCACCGAGTTCTGGATGGTCGAGCCCGAGATGGCGTGGGCCGACCTCGACGACGTGATCGAGCTGGCCGAAGGGCTCGTGGCCGAAGTCGTCGCGCGCGTCCTCGATCGCCGCGCCCGTGAGCTCGCCGCGCTCGGACGCGACACGGCGCCGCTCGAGCGCATCCGCACGCCGTTCGCGCGCCTCACCTATGACGACGCCGCGCGGCTGTTGAAGGAGAAGGGACTGCCCTTCGAGTGGGGCGGCGACTTCGGCAGCCCGGACGAGACGGCCCTGTCGGAAGCCTTCGACGGTCCGGTGGCCGTCACCGGCTTTCCCGCGGCCATCAAGGCCTTCTACTTCGAACCGGAGCCCGACCGGCCGGAGATTTCCCGATCGGTCGACATCCTCGCCCCGGAAGGCTACGGCGAGATTATCGGCGGTGGACAGCGCATTGCCGACTACGAGCTGCTCGAACGCCGCATTGCCGAGCACGGCCTGCCGCGCGACGCGTTCGAGTGGTACCTCGATCTCCGGCGGTACGGCAGCGTGCCGCACGGGGGCTTCGGCATGGGGATCGAGCGCGTCGTCGCCTGGATCTGCGGCCTGGAGCACCTGCGCGAGGCGATCCCGTTCCCGCGCATGCTCTATCGGTTCACGCCCTGAGCCGGCGTCGTCGGTCGACGCCCGGACACACCGGTGTCCCGTCGGGCCGACGACGCCTGTTATGCTGTCTGACTGCGGCCCGCACGGCTGCGCACCCCGATGAAGATTGGATTCGTTTCGCTCGGCTGCCCGAAGAACCTCGTCGACGGCGAGGTCATGCTCGGCCTTGCCCGCGAGGCCGGCCACGAAATCACCGCAGATGCCGGCGAGGCGGAAGCGATCGTCGTCAATACCTGTGCCTTCATCGATCGCGCCAAGGAAGAATCGATCGACGCAATTCTCGAGATGGCGCGCCTGCGGCGCGACGGCCAGGTCCGGCGCCTCGTCGTGACCGGCTGTCTCGCCGAACGGTATCGCGACGAGCTGCGGCGCGAAATACCCGAAATCGATGCGGTGCTGGGAACCGGAGAGGTGCCCGCCATCGTCGGCGCGCTCGACGGCAACGGCGCGGCCGGCGCACCGACGGCGGTGCCCGTCACGCTTTATCGATCGAAGCAGCAGCTGCCCCCGACGCCGGCCGATGTGCCGCCGGCGGAGCGCGAAACGCCCACGTACCTGTACGATGCGTCGACGCCGCGGCTGCTCACCACGCCGCGACACTACGCCTACGTGAAGATCGCCGAAGGGTGCGACTACACCTGCGCGTTCTGCATCATCCCGACGCTGCGCGGGCAGTATCGCAGCCGCACCGAGGACTCGATCGTTGCCGAGGCCGAGCAGCTGGCCGCGCGCGGCGTGCGCGAGCTGCTGCTCATTTCGCAGGACACGACGTTCTACGGGATTGATCGGGGCGAGCGGGGCGCGCTGGCGCGGCTGCTGCGGCGCCTCAACGGGATCGACGGCCTCGCGTGGATCCGCCTGCTCTACCTCTACCCGACCACGATCACCGACGACGTGCTCGACGCGATGGCCGAGTGCGACAAGGTGTGCCGCTACATTGATCTGCCGCTTCAGCACGCGTCGGCAGCAGTGCTCAGGCGCATGCGTCGTCCGGGCAATCGGCGGACCTACGATGCGCTGCTCGATCGGATCCGGCGGCGGCTGCCCGACGTCACACTGCGCACGACCTTCATCGTCGGCTTCCCCGGCGAGACTGAGCAGGACGTCGACGAGCTCGTGTCGTTCGTGCGTGACACGGAGTTCGATCACGTCGGCGTCTTCACCTATTCGCACGAGGAAGGGACGCGGGCGTGGGCGATGGACGACGACGTCCCGGCGCGGGTGAAGCGGGCGCGCCGCGATCGTGTGATGCGGCTGCAGAGGCGGATCGTCGCGCGACTCGGCCGGCAGCGCGTCGGGCGCGACGTGCACGTGATGGTCGACGGCCCGTCGCCCGAGAGCGAGCTCGTCATGACCGGCCGGGTCGAGGGGCAGGCCCCCGACATCGACTCGATCGTCTATTTCACCGACTGTGACCCCACCGCCCTGACGCCGGGCGCCCTGGTGCCGGCGCGCATCGTCGGCGCGCAGGGCTACGACCTGATCGCCCGACCGTTGCCGAGCCGGACCTAGTCGGTTATACTTTCGAGTGGTCTTGACGGGGAAGGCTTTGGTAGTGGGCCCGTGCCCACTATTTCTGTTTTAGGGCACGCTGCCTCGCGAAGTGCCCGCCTGCCCGCCGGGTCCGAACGGCAGTTTATCTACAGTGCAACCGAACCAGGAGCTCGTGACCCCTCGCCTGCGGCAGGCCGCCGGCCGCATCGCGGCGAGTCACGGTCTCGAGGTATTCGAGATCCAGCTCCGCCGCGAGCCGGTGGGCTGGGTGCTGCGGGTGACGATCGATCGCCCCGCGCCGCCCGACGAAGTGCTCGACAGCGGTGCCGCGATCGAGGAAGAGCCCATCGGCATCGAGGAGTGCCAGCGGGTCAGCGAGGACCTGAGCGCACTGATCGACGTCGACGATGCGTTGACCGAGGGCCTCAGCGAGTTCACGCTCGAGGTCTCGTCGCCCGGCCTCGACCGGCCGCTGCGCGGCGAACGGGATTACCGGCGGTTCCGGGGCCGGCTGGCGAAGATCGTCACGGCCGAACCGGTCGAAGGGCAGGTGCACTTCTTCGGCCGGCTGGCGGGACTCGAGGGTGACGAGGTGCTCCTTCAGGAGGGGCGCCGCACGCACCGGGTACCGCTCCGCGTCATCAGCCGGGCAAGGCTCGAAGTGGAGTTCTAGGGAGCGTTCGAACCGTATGGCGACCGAACTGCAGCAGATGATTGACGTCGTGGCGAAGGACAAGGGCATCGATCCGTCCATCGTCATCGGCGCGATTGAGGACGCCTATCTGGCCGCCTCGCGCAAGGTGTTCAAGGGCGACGAGGATCTTCGGACGCGCTTCAATCCCGACACCGGCCTGGTCGAGCTGTACGCCGTCAAGCAGATCGTCGAGGAGGTCACCGACCCGGCGCGCGAGATCTCGATCCAGGAAGCCCAGGAGCTCTACGGCGAGGAAGCCGAAGTGGGCATGCAGATCGAGTTCCCGAAGGACACCGAACGGCTCGGTCGCATTGCCGCCCAGACGGCCAAGCAGGTCATCGCCCAGCGCGTCCGCGAGGCGGAGCGCGAGAAGATTCACGCCGAGTACAGCGAGCGGATCGGCGAGGTGGTCACCGCCACCGTCAAGCGGTTCGAGAGCGGCGACATCATTGCCGAGGTCGGCCGCATCGAGGCGCAGATCCCGCGCAAGGAACAGTCGCGCGCCGAAAATTACGCGATCGGCGATCGCGTGCGGGCCGTCATCAAGGCGGTCTCGAAGAACGTCAAGGGACCGCAGGTGATCCTGTCGCGCACCGATCCGGCGCTGCTCATCAAGCTCTTCGAGCAGGAAGTGCCCGAGATCTACGACGGCACGGTCGTCATCCGCGGCGCCGTGCGCGAGGCCGGCGAGCGCGCGAAGGTCGCCGTCTACTCGCGCGATCGCGACGTCGACCCGGTCGGCGCCTGCGTCGGCATGCGCGGCACCCGCGTCCAGGCCATCATCCGCGAACTGCGCGGCGAGAAGATCGATATCGTCGAGTGGTCCGAGGACCCGGTGACGTTCGTCACCAAGGCGCTCAGCCCGGCCCGCGTGCAGCGCGTCAGCATCGTCGACGACGAGCAGCGAGTGATGGAGGTCGTGGTCGAAGACCGGCAGCTGTCGCTGGCCATCGGCAAGAAGGGCCAGAACGTCCGGCTCGCGGCGAAGCTGACCGGCTGGAAGATCGACATCAAGAGCGAAGAAGAGAAGCGCCGCGAGGTCGAGGCGCAGCTGGCCGGCATTGACTTCGGCGGTGCGGCGGTCGAGGCGCGCGTGCTCACGCTGCCCGACATCCACGACGAGGTCGTGGCCGCGCTCCGGGCGGCCGGCTATGAATCGCCCGAGCAGGTGCTCGCCGCCGACGACGAGGCGCTGCTGGCGCTGCCCGGTTTCGACGCCGACACGGTCGAAGCCGTCAAGGCCTCGGCGCGGGCGCAGGTCGAAGCTGCCGCCGCTCAGGCGGCCGCGACACAGGCCGGCGACGAAGCCGAAGTCGACACGGCCGCCGACGAGACCGACACGGCCGCCGACGCCGAAGCGGAAAGCGCTGAAGCGGCGGCTGCCGAAGCGGTCGACGCCGGTGCCGACGACGGTGCGGAGGTGGCCGACGAGGCCGCCGGAACGGCCGCCGCAGAGGCGGCCGGCGAACCGCAGAATCAGGAGTAAGTCGTGCGTTCGAGCGTCGTACGACGCACGCGCGTGAGTGAACGAAACGGGGACCGCATGGGCGCCTGAACGCGGCCGGTCGGTCCTCGCAGCTGGAGTGAACGACGAAGGACGTCGATAGACGAGGAGCCGATTTGGCCACTGTCCGTATTTACAAGGTCGCCGAACTGCTGGGTCTGACGAGCCAGGAAGTCATCCGCCTGCTCAAGGAAGAAACCGGAATCGAAGTCAAGAGCGCGTCGAGCTCGATCGAGGAGATCGTCGCGCGGCAGTTCGTGGAACGACAGGCCCGCCAGCGCCAGATCGCGCTGCCGCCCGGCCCCGCCCTGTTCGCCGACACGCCCCGCCGCGGCCGCGGTGCCCCCGAGCCGCCCCGGCCGGCCGGCCCGTCTCTTCGTCCGCGTCTCGTCAAGACGCCGAAAACCCCCGCCGAACGCCCGGCCGAGTCGGCCGACACTCAGACGACCGCGCCTGTCGCCGAGCCTGAAGCGGCAGAAGCGCCCGCACCGGCACCCGAGGCGCCCGCGACGCCGGCCGCCGAACCCGTTCGCGTCGAGGCCGAACCGGCGGCCGAAGCCCCTGCGGCCCCTGCGGCCCCGGCGGCTCAGGCTCCGTCGGCTCCGGCCGCCGAAGCACCGGCAGCCGTCCCGGCAAGCGAGGCACAGCCGGCAGCTGCGGCTCCCGCCGCGCCACCCTCGCCGGCCGAGCCGGTCGCGCCGACCGAGTCCGTGACCGAAGCGCCGCCGGCCGAGGAACAGCCGGCCCCGGCGGCCGAAGCCCCCAAGGCGCCCGAACCGGCGGCTGCCGCACCTGCGCCGGCCGCCGAGGCCCCGAAGGCGCCAGAGCCGGTGCGACCGGCCATTCCGACGCCGCCGCTGCGCGTCCCGCAGGGACCGAAGCCGACCGGGCGCGTCGTGCCGCCCACCCGGCGGCTGCGCATCGAAGATCCGGTCACCGGCGAGGCGCCGGCCGCCCGGCCGGTGCCGACGCGGCCGGTCATCCGTCCGCAGCCGGCGCCGCCGGCGCCGACGCGGCCGCCGATTCAGCCGCCGCCCGGGATCGCGGCGCGGCCCGGCACGTCGCCGCGTCCCGCGACGCCTGCAGCGCGGCCGCCGCTCGGCGGCCCGCGCCCGCTGCCGTCGCAGCCGATTCGTCCCGGTCAGCCGTCGGGGCCGCGCCCCGGGCCGGCTGCCCGGCCCGGCATGCGGCCGACCGGTTCGGGCCGTCGGTCCGGACCGCGGCGCGACGAACGGCCTGCTGCCCCGGTGGTCGAGACACCACCGCCGATTACGAAGCTCATCACGCTGGCGGAGGGCATGACCGTCAAGGATCTGGCCGACAAGCTCGACGTAAAGGTGAAGGACGTCCTCAAGAAGCTGATGGACATGCGCATGATGATGACCATCAACTCGACGCTGGACGCCGAAACCGCGACGGCCGTCGCGCGCCACTTCGGCGCCGAGGTCCTCATCCGGTCGTTCGAAGAGGAGCTGTCCGAGGGCGAAGTCGAGGCCTCGAAGCCCGAGGACCTGAAGCCGCGCGCCCCGGTCGTCACCGTGATGGGCCACGTCGATCACGGCAAGACGACGCTGCTCGACGCCATCCGGCAGACGAAGATCGCCGAGCGCGAGGCGGGCGGCATCACGCAGCACATCGGCGCCTACTCGGTCGATGTCGGCGACCGGCGTGTCGTCTTCCTCGACACGCCCGGTCACGAGGCCTTCACGATGATGCGCGCGCGCGGCGCCCGCCTCACTGACATCGTCATCCTCGTCGTGGCTGCCGACGACGGCGTGATGCCGCAGACGAAGGAAGCCATTGATCACGCGCGCGCGGCGAACGTGCCAATCGTCGTCGCGATCAACAAGATCGACAAGCCGTCGGCCAACCCTGACCGTGTCAAGCGCGAGCTGGCCGAGCTCGGCCTGACGCCTGAGGAATGGGGCGGCCAGACGGTCATGGTCGAGGTGTCGGCGCGCCAGCGGCAGAACCTCGATCAGCTGCTCGAGATGCTGCTGCTGGTGGCCGACCTGGCCGATCTGAAGGCCAACCCGAACCGTATGGCCCAGGGCACCGTGGTCGAGGCGAAGATGGAGCGCGGCCGCGGCGCGGTGGCGACCGTCCTCGTCCAGGACGGCACGCTCAACGAGGGCGATCTGTTCATCGCCGGCACGGTCGACGGCAAGGTCCGCGCACTGTTCGACGATCGGGGCCGCAAGGTGAAGTCGGCGGGCCCGGCGACGCCGGTCGAGGTCCTCGGCCTGTCGTCACTCCCCTCGCCCGGCGATACGTTCCAGGTCGTCGACGACCCGGTCAAGGCCCGGCAGGTGGTCGCCTACCGGCAGGCGATGGCCAAGGAGAAGGCGCTGCACGGCAAGGGCGGCCGTCTCACGCTCGAGACGCTGCAGGCCCAGATGGCCGAGGGCGGCATCAAGGAACTGCCGATCATCATCAAGGCCGACGTGCAGGGCACGGCCGAAGTGCTGGCCGACACGCTGTCGAAGCTCGGCGACGAGCGGGTCAAGATCCGGACGATTCACTCCGGCGTCGGTCCGATCAACGAATCCGACGTGCTGCTGGCCTCGGCGTCGAACGCGATCATCATCGGGTTCAACGTGCGACCCGACCGCAACGCGCAGGCCGTGGCCGAACGCGAAGAGGTCGACATCCGGCACCACACGGTCATCTACAACGTCACCGACGAGATCCGGAAGGCGATGGAGGGCCTGCTCGAGCCGACGCTGCGCGAGACGCGGATCGGCACGGCCGAGGTCCGGCAGATCTTCCGGACGCCGCGGGCCGGCACGGTCGCCGGCTGCATGGTGTCCGAGGGCCGCATCGCGCGCGGCTCCGACATTCAGGCGCGCGTGCTGCGCAACGGCGAAGAGGTCTGGCAGGGCCGGATCGCCTCGCTGCGGCGGTTCAAGGACGATGTCAGCGAGGTGCGGGCCGGCATGGAGTGCGGCATCGGCCTCGATCGCTTCAACGACATCCAGGTGGGCGACATCATCGAGTGCGTGACGATCGAAGAGGTCGCGCAGACGATGTAGCCGGGGCTCCGTCCCCGGCCGACGGCACATGACGATTGGTCTGCTCAGCGTGGAGCTCTTCCTGCCGCTGTCCGTCTCGCTGAAGGACAAGCGGATGGTGCTGCGCCGCATCAAGGATCGACTCCGGGCCGCGAACGTCGCGTGCGCCGAAGTCGCGTACCAGGAATTGTGGCAGCGGGCGGCGCTCGCGGTGGTGACCGTCGCCAGCGATCGCGTGGTCGCCGAGAAGACGCTCGCGGCCTCGCTCCAGGAAATCGAACGGCTCGAGCCCGGCGCGGTGACAGCCAGTCAAATCGAGTACCTGCACTGATGGCTCGTGGTATCCGACAGGAACGCGTCGGCGAAGAGATCCGCCAGGAGCTGGCGACCCTGCTCGCGCGCGAAGTGCACGACCCCGGCATCGGGTTCGTGACGCTGACGCGCACGAAGGTGTCGCCCGATCTCCAGCTCGTCCGCGTCTTCTACACGATGATGGGCGACGAGCGCAGCCGGCGTGAGACACAGCGTGCGCTCGAGCGGGCGACGGCGTTCCTGCGGCGCCAGATCGGCCTGCGCATCCGGCTGCGGCGCGTGCCGGAGCTCCGGTTCGAGTTCGACCGGAGCATCGAGCATCAGGACCGCATCGAACAGCTGCTTATCGACATCGCCGAAGAGCGCCGGCTCCACCCCATCGTCGACGACGAGCCCGGCGATGCGCCCGGGGCGGAGCCATCCGGCGCGACGGCGGCCGATGCGCGGCCCGACGACGGAGATCCGTCGTGACGTCGGGCTCGGCGGCAGAAACCGCACGCGCGATTCTCGGGCACCGTTCCTTCGTCGTCACGTCGCACGCGCGTCCCGACGGCGACGCGATCGGGTCGTCGGTCGCGCTGGCGGCCGCGCTCGAGCAGCTCGGCCGGCAGGCGACGGTGCTGCTGCGCGATCCGGTGCCCGGCCCTTTCCGCGAACTGCCCGGCATCGAGCGCGTGCGCACGACCGACACGCTCGACGTCGACGCTGACGCGCTCGTCGTGCTCGAGTGCGGCGATTTGAGCCGCCCGGGCATCGCCGGCCTCGAGCGCATCGGTGCCGTGATCAACATCGACCATCACCTGGGCAACACGCTCTTCGGCACCTCGAACTGGTTCGACTCGGGGGCGGCGGCCTGCGGCGAGCTCGTCGCCGGGCTCATCGACGAACTCGGCGTCACCTGGACACGCGAGATTGCCTCGCAGCTGTTCCTGGCACTTTCGACGGACACCGGCAGCTTCCGTTACGGGCCGATCTCGGCGCGCACGTTCGAGATCTGCCGGCGCATCGCGGAAACCGGCGTCCGGACGGCCGAGCTGTCGCGCATCATCTTCGAGAGCTATTCGATCGGCCGCGTGCGGCTGACCGGCGCGCTGCTCGACCGGATGACGCTGCACCACGGCAACCGCCTCGCCCTGCTCTACTACGACGACGCGCTGCTCGCCCGGTGCGGGGCCACGCCCGACGACACCGAAGGGCTCGTGAACCTGCCGCTCGGCGCGCGCGAGGTCGAAGCCGTCGCGCTCATCAAGGGTCAGCCCGACGGCACCTGGCGGGTCAGCCTGCGCTCGAAGGGCGAGGTCGACGTCCGCGCGGTCGCCTCGCGCTGGTCGGGCGGCGGGCACCGCAATGCCGCCGGCTGCACCATCACCGGTGAGCTGACGGCGGTCCGGGACGCCCTCGCCGCCGCGCTCGCCGAAGCCATCGACGCCGCGGCCGGCGCTCGACCGCTCGCCTGACCTGTTCGGCTTCATGGACGGCGTACTGCTTATCGACAAGCCCGCCGGGCTGACCTCCCACGACGTCGTGGCCCGGCTGCGGCGCATCCTCGGCGAGCGACGGCTCGGTCATACCGGCACGCTCGATCCGATTGCCACCGGCCTGCTGGTAATCGTCGCCGGCAAGGCGACGCGCCTGTCGTCGCTGCTCACCGGCCACGACAAGACCTACGACGCCGTCATCCGGCTCGGACAGGCCACCTCGACCGACGATGTCGAGGGCGAGCCGATCGGCGAACCGGCGGCGCCGCCCGACGCCACGGCGCTTCCAGCGGCGCTCGAGCGGTTCCGCGGGACGTTCGCGCAGACACCGCCCGCCCACTCGGCGAAGAAGATTGGCGGCCAGCGCGCCTACCGCCTCGCCCGCGCCAGGCAGCCGGTACTGCCGGTACCGGTCGAAGTCACGGTCAAGGAACTGACCGTGCTTGGCTACGAGGGCGGCGATCTGCGGGTCCGGGTGGCCGCCACGGCGGGCTTCTACGTCCGCGCGCTGGCGCGTGACCTCGGGGCCGAGCTCGGCTGCGGCGGCCACCTCCGGGAGCTGCGGCGTCTCGCCTGCGGCCCGTTCCGCGTCGAGGATGCCCTGCCGCTCGATCAGATCGAGGCCCAGGGCGGCATCCCGGCCGACCGTGTGATTGCTCCGGTCGACGCCCTGCCGGAGCTCGACCTCGTCGAGGTGACGCCTGCCGGCCTGCAGCGGATCCGCAACGGCAATTACATCGGGCCGGTGCATGTCGCCGGGACGCCGGGCGGCGGCACGCCCCTGGTGCGGATCGTGGCCGAGGGCCGGCTGGTGGCCCTGGCGCGTCGCCGGGACGCCGCTTTGCATCCGGTCACGGTCCTCGGCTAACATCTGTCAATTGGCCATCGCAGGGAAGGCCCTTGATTACGGCGGACCGGTCACGCGCACGGCGCGCTCTGGGCCGTCCGTGGAGGAACGATCGTGAGCAACGAACGCAAGGCCGAGATCATCAGCAACTTCCGCGTGCATGACTCGGATACCGGCTCCCCGGAAGTTCAGGTCGCACTGCTGAGCGACCGCATCAACTATCTCACCGAGCACTTCAAGACCCACGCGAAGGATCATCATTCCCGGCGCGGTCTGCTGAAGCTGGTCGGCCAGCGGCGCCGCCTGCTCGACTACCTCAAGAAGAAGGATGCCAACCGCTACGCGGAGCTCATCCGCAAGCTCGGCATCCGCAAGTAGCGACTGTCGCCGCCGGACGCGTGCGGGCCGGCCTGCGGCCCACGCCGTCCGGCGCAGGTTCCCCCCAATCCCAGGTTCCTCATGATCCCAACGACTCATAAGCGCGAAGTGACGATCGGCGACCGGACGATCTCGATCGAGACCGGCAAGCTGGCCAAGCAGGCCGACGGAGCCGTCGTCGTCCGTTCAGGCGACACGATGGTGCTCGTGACCGCCTGTCATGCCGCCACGCCCCGCGTCGGCATCGACTTCCTGCCGCTCACCGTCGACTACCGCGAGTACGCGTACGCGTCGGGTCGGATTCCCGGCGGCTTCTTCAAGCGCGAGGGCAAGCCGGCCGAGAAGGAAGTGCTCACGAGCCGCCTCATCGACCGCCCGCTGCGGCCGCTGTTTCCCGCCGGCTGGCACTACGAAACGCAGGTCATCGCGCTGCTGATCTCGGCCGATCCGGAGAACGACTCCGACGTGCTGGCCATTACCGGCGCGTCGGCCGCGCTGACGCTCTCGTCGATTCCGTTCCAGAAGACGGTCGCGGGCGTGCGCGTGGGGCTGATCGACGGCCGGTACGTCATCAATCCGACGTTCGCCGAGCGGCGCGAGAGCAAGATCGACCTGGTCGTGGCCGGCAGCGCCGACGCGATCATGATGGTCGAGGCCGGCGCGAAGCAGGCCACCGAGGAAGAGATGCTCGGCGCGCTCGACGCGGCGCACCAGGCGATCCGCCAGATCGTGGCCGCCATCGACGAGCTGCGCGCGCTGGTGGGCCGCGAGAAGAAGACCGTCACCGTGCGGGAGATCGATCCCGACTTCCGCCGCGACATCGAGTCGAAGGTGTACGGGCCGCTCGCCGACGCGATGCGGATCAAGGACAAGCTCGAGAACTACAGCACGGTCGACGCCGTGCTCGCTCAGGTGCTCGAGGAGATTCCAGAAACGGAAGTCGAGCGCCGCGCCGACGCGAAGGCCATCTTCAAGGAGCTCAAGGAGCGCGTCATGCGGGACGAGATCCTCGAGCGCGGCCAGCGGCTCGACGGCCGCCGCTTCGACGAGATCCGCCCGATCTGGATCGAGACGGGCGTGCTGCCGCGTGTCCACGGCTCGGCCGTCTTCACGCGCGGCGAGACGCAGGCGCTCGTCAGCGCCACGCTCGGCACCGACGACGACTCGCAGAAGGTCGAGACGGTGGAGGGCGAAACGTACCGCCGCTTCATGCTGCACTACAACTTCCCGCCGTTCTCGGTCGGCGAGGTGCAGTTCCTGCGCGGCCCCGGCCGGCGTGAGGTCGGTCATGGCGCGCTCGCCGAGCGCGCGCTGACGCCCCTGCTGCCCGACCAGAGCGAGTTCCCGTACACCATCCGCGTCGTCTCCGACATCCTCGAGTCGAACGGCTCGTCGTCGATGGCGTCGGTCTGCGGCGGAGCCCTCGCGCTGATGGACGCGGGCGTGCCGCTCAAGGCGCCGGTCGCCGGCGTGGCGATGGGCCTCGTCATCGACGAGGGCACGGGCAAGTGGGCCGTCCTCACCGACATTGCCGGCGCCGAGGACCACTACGGCGACATGGACTTCAAGGTCGCCGGCACCGAGGCGGGCATCACCGCCCTGCAGATGGACATCAAGGTGAGCGGCATCACGCTCGAGATCATGCGGAAGGCGCTCGAGCAGGCCCGCCAGGGCCGCCTCGAGATCCTGCGCAAGATGGCCGAGGTCCTCCCGGGACCGCGCCAGCAGATCTCGGCGCTCGCGCCGCGCATCGTGACCATCACGATTCCGACCGAGAAGATCCGCGACGTCATCGGCCCCGGCGGCAAGACGATTCGCGGCATCATCGAGAAGACCGGCGTCAAGATTGACGTCGAGGACGACGGCCGCGTGCACGTCGCCTCTTCCGACCAGGAGGCGTCCGATCGCGCGATCGCGATGATCAAGGAGCTCACGGCGACGCCGGAGCTCTACGCCGACTACCTCGGCCGCGTCGAGCGCATCACCGACTTCGGCGCCTTCGTCGAGATCATGCCGGGCGTCGACGGACTGCTTCACGTCTCGGAGATCGCCAACTACCGGGTGAAGGACGTCCGCGACGAACTGAAGGAAGGCGAACAGATCATGGTCAAGGTGATCAACGTCGATCCTTCCGGCAAGATCAGGCTCAGCCGCAAGGTGCTGCTCGAGCCCGGTGAAGGCACGGCGCCGCGCGAGCCCAGGCCGACGCAGGATGCCCCGGCCGAAGGCGGCAACGGCGGCGGTGGCGAGCGCCCGCGTCGCGGCGGTGCCCGCCCGCGCCGCCACTGAGGGCGACCAGGCACGGGACGGACGGTCGAAACTGCCGTCCGATCCCGCGACTCCCCTGCTCCGGCTGTGCTCCCTCCGGCCAGTCCGCCTTCAGATGCGTCTGACCATCCAGGAGGGTAGGGTGGCGCTCACGTCCAGCACAGCCAGACGCCGTTTCATTTTCGTAACTCTCGGGCTGGTCGGCTCGTTTGCCTCGCGCATTCTGGCCGCCGGCCAGACGCGCCGCGACTTCACGGTCGTGGCGCGCCGCTATGGCTATCGGGTCAACGGAAGCGACGTCGCCGAAATCCGCGTCGTGCAGAACGACCTGGTGCACGTCACCTTCTCGACCGAAGACATCCCGCACAGCTTCACGATCGAGGAAGCGCCGTACCGGATCATGAAGCGGGCCGAGCCCGGCTCGCCCGTCTCGTTCAGCTTCCGGGCCGATCAGCCCGGGCGCTTCCGCTTCTTCTGCAACCTCACCATCGACGAAGGCTGCCGGCAGATGCAGGGCACGCTCATCGTCGCCGCCGCGCGCTGACGCGGCACACACCGCGCACCGCGGGATCCGGGACGCCCACCCTGCTTCTCCGGCCCCCGCGGGCGATCGGCGCTCAGTTCTGCTGTTCCTGCAGATAGCGAGCCGCCAGCTCGAGGCGCTCGACGACTGGCGGATGCCGGTGATAGAGCACGCGAGTGAGCAGGCCCGGGTTCTCGTCGGCCATCCGGCGGGCGCTGGCCCTGCGGATCGCCGACGAGAACGCGTGGGCGTGGCCCGTGCGGGCGAGGGCCCAGCGATCGGCGCGCCGCTCCTGGCGGCGTGACTGGGCGTGGCGGATGGGCGTCGCGGCCAGCCAGACGGCCGACGCCACGAAGGCCACCGCGGGCAGCGACGCCGGATGCCCCGGCCCGCGCAGTCCGACGCTCCCTTCGAGCAGGCCGAGCACCACATCGGCCGCGAGCAGGCCCGCAGCCAGAATCACCGCGTCGAGCGCCATCGTCCTGAGCACGTCGCGGTGCACGTGATGGGCCAGCTCGTGCGCCACGATGACCGTCACCTCGTCATCGGGCCATTCGCGGGCGACCTCTGAACTCAACAGCACACGCCGCGAGGCCCCGACACCGGTGATGGTGGCAATCGTCGATGACGTCTCGCCGTCCACCCACTCCTGGATGCTCGACACCGGCACGCCGGCGCGGGCGGCCAGCGCCGAGATCCGCCCTTCCAGCTCGGGTCGTCCGAGCGGGCGCACCGCGCCGCGGTCGAGCAGTGCCGGTCCATAGCGGCCGGCAACGACGACGCCGGCGGCGATGACAGCGGCCGACACGAGCCACCAGGCCGCCCCTGCCGCGCGTGCGCTCGCGAGCACCACGACCGCGGCTGCGGTTGTCGCAGTCAGGACGAACAGCGCCGCCGGCAGGCCGGCGCCGCGCCGTGCGTCGCCTGCCCTGCCGTAGGCGGCGTCGATGCGCCGCACGGGCCTGATGCAGGTTGGAAACACTGCAGCCGCACACGCCGTCAGGACGACGGCGACAAACAGCAGGAGTGCGACGCCGGCAGCGGCGGGGTCCGGCAGCCGCGGCGCGACCGACGCGGCCGCCGCCCAGGTCAGAGGACCGACCGGCGTGAAGGCGAAGACGGCAAGGACACTGCCGGCCGCCAGGCGCCCGAATGCCTGCGCCCGTCGCCTGAGCCGCTGATAGCGCGTCGCCTTCGCTTCATTCATCGAAGCGGCACCGGCCGGACGGGTGTCAGCTCAGCTGCAGCGAGATGAGCTTCGACACGCCCGGTTCCTCCATCGTGACGCCGTAAAGCCGATCGGCGATCTCCATCGTCTTCCGGTGGTGCGTGATGAGGATGAACTGGGTGTGCTCCTGCATGCCCTGGAGCATCTCGATGAACCGCCCGATGTTGGCATCGTCGAGCGGCGCGTCGATCTCGTCGAGCAGGCAGAACGGGCTCGGCCGGTGCTTGAAGATGGCGAACATCAGCGCCATCGCGGTCAGCGCCTTCTCGCCGCCCGAAAGCAGCTGGACGTTCTGCAGACGCTTGCCCGGCGGCTGCGCGATGATGTCGATGCCGCTTTCCTGCTCGTTCTCCTGATCGATCAGCACGAGCCCGGCGCGGCCGCCGCCGAACAGCGTGGCGAACGTCTGCTGGAAGTGCTCGTTGATCTGCGTGAAGGCCTCGGAGAAGCGCTCTTTCGTCGTCTTGTCGATGCGACGGATCGCCTCACCCGTCTGCGAGATCGAATCGAGCAGGTCCTGGCGCTGGGCCGTCAGGAACGTGTGGCGCTCTTCGAGCTCGTCGAACTGCTCAATCGCCATCATGTTCACCGGACCGAGCCGCTCGATCCGGCGTCGGAGCAGCGCAATGACGCCCTCGACGTCGACCTCGACGTCGGGCGGCGCCGCCACGGCGACGGCTGTCGCGGGCTCATCCGACTCTCCGGCCTCAGCCGCGGCGTGCTGCCGCGCCTCACCCGCTGCGGCGTCGCCGCTCGCGGCATCTTCCTCTTCGTCGCCGTCGGCGCTGTCGCCATCGACGGCATCGGCGCTGGCGCGCGTCGACGGCGGCACGAGCTCGCCGGCCTCGCGCATGCGCGTAACGGCCTGCTCCACCTCGTCGAGCGTCAGCCCGAGCGACTCGCTGCACGTGGACGCCAGGTGCGACAGGTCCGACGCGGCACCGGCACGAGCCAGCTCGGCCTGCATCACCTCGCTGCGCACCGCATCGAGCGCCTGCCGCGCCGAACGCGCGTCGGTATCGCGGGCATCGAAGTCGCGGCGCAGCTCGGCCAGTCGATCGTCGCTTTCGACGACGGCCGCCCTCAGCTCGGAGAGCGTCCTGACGTCGTCGTCGAGCGCCGTCTGATTGGCGGCGATGGCCTCGCGCAGCTCGGCTGCGCGGGCGTGGAGCCGTGCGACGTCACCGCGCCTGACGGCGATGCGCTCGTCGAGATCGCGCGCATCGCGCTCGAGCCTGGCAGCCTCGGCCTCGAGCCCGGATGCCCGCTCGACGAGCGCGGCCTGCTCGGCCCGCGCCGCCGCCACCTCGCGCATCGACGCTTCGGCCGCCTCGCGTGCCTGCTGCAGCCGCGTGAGCGCGGCGCTCAGCGCATCCTCGGCCGTGCGCATCTGCGCCTCGTGCTCGGCAATGGCCGCGATCGCCTCTTCGCGACGGCGCTCGGTGGCCTGCTGTTCCTCGGCCGCGCGCGTGCGCTCGGTCGTCACGACCTCGAGACGCCGCCCGATGCGCTCCCGCTCGTCGCGGCTGCGTGCCACCTGCGCCTCGAGCGCGACGATGTCCTTCTCGCGTCCGTGCAGGTCGGCCACCAGGTGCTCGAGGCGACGCTGCCCCGCGGCAATCCGGTCGTCGATGTCGGCCAGCTCAGACGTCAGCGCATCGATAGCGCCGGCGATCTCCTCGGCCTCCTGTCGGAGCTGCTGGATCTCGGCACGTGTCTCGAGAATGCCCCGCGCCCCCTGACGGCTGCCGCCCTCGACGAGCCACGGCGCGGCGAACACCTCGCCGTGCGTTGTCGCCACGCGCCGGGCGCCGGCCGCAATCGCGGCCTGCGCCGCGGCGAACGACTCGACCACCCAGGCGTCCTCGAGCAGCCGGCTCAGCGCCGCTGCATGAGGGCCGGTGGTGCGGACGACGTCGGAAAGCGCGCGGGCGCCCGCCGGCGCCGGCACCGGTGCCTGGTGCACGGCCGGCTCCGCCATGAGCGCGTCGAGCACGACGAAGCCGCAGCGGCCGGCGTCGCGTGCGGCGACGAACTCGAGCGCGGCTGCTGCATCCGCCGCCGAATCGACAATGACGTGCTGGAGCCGCTCGCCGAGCAGTGCATCGACCGCCTTTTCGAAGGAGCGTTCGACGACCAGATGGTCGGCCACGGCGCCGTGATGGCGCACGGCTCCGGTGTCGTCGGCGAGTACCAGGCGCGCCGCGTCACCGAAGGTGGCGCGTCGCGCCTCGAGCTCCTCGAGCGAGCGCAGGCGCGCCTCGCGCCCCGCCAGCTCACGCTCGCGGCTCGCGCGGTCCTGCGCCAGACGCGTCCGCTCGGCCCGCAGCGCCACCAGCTCGTCCTCGGCGGCCGCCCGGGCGGCCGCCGTCTCCTCGCGGGCCGCGCGCGCCTCGTCGAGCCGACGCTCGGCCTCCTCGCAGGCCTCGCGGGCACGCGCGACCTCGGCGTCGAGCTCGCGCGCCTCGATCTCGAGCCGCTCACGCTCGGCCGCCACACGATCGCGCACCGCGGCCGCGTGGTCACGCGCCTGCGCGAGCGCCGACAGCGTCGTGGCCGCCGACATCACGACGGCGCGCGCCTCGTCGGCTTCGCGCTCGACGCCCTGCACGGCGCCGAGCGCCTGCTGGTAATCCTGCTCGCGCGCCTGAACGGCCGACGTGGCCGATTCGAGCGTCTCCCGTGCACGCACCGCGGCCTCGCGGCCCGCGGCCAGCGACGCCTGCAGCGGCTCGCGCCGCGCCTCGAGCTCATCGGCCTCGGCCGCGAACGCGTCGGCCTGCCGGCCCAGCTCCTCGAGCTGCTGCCGATCGAATTCGATCTGCTGCTGCCGGCGACCGATCGCCAGCTCGCGCGCGTGCGCCTCGTCGCGCGCCGCGGTGGCGCGCGCCTCGGCCGCAGCCAGCTCAAGCCGCACGGCTTCAATCGCGCTCTCGAGCTCGGCCACGCGCGCGGCCGCCGCAACCTCGCGCGCACGTGCCGACTCGAGACGCGCCTCGGCGCCGGCAATGGCCGCGCGCAGCGTCTCGTAGCGCCGCGCGATCTGCACCTGCTCCCACTTCCGCAGCTCTTCGCGGAGCTTCCGGTACCGCCGCGCACGCGCCGCCTGGCGCTTCAGCGCGTTCCGCTGCTTCTCGACCTCGTAGATCACGTCGTCGACGCGCGTGAGGTTCTGCTGCGCCGCCTCGAGCTTCAGCTCGGCCGCCCGACGTCGCGCCTTGTACTTCGTGACGCCGGCGGCTTCCTCGATCAGCGCGCGCCGCTCGGCCGGACGCGACGAAAGGATCTGCCCGATCTTTCCCTGCTCGATGACGGCGTAGGCCTTCACGCCGAGGCCCGAGTCCATCAGCAGATCGTGGATGTCGCGCAGGCGGCACACCTCGCCGTCGATCAAGTACTCGCTTTCACCCGATCGGTACAGCCGGCGGCCGATCTCGACGTCGCGCGTGATGACGGGCTGATCGTCGAGGAGCGGATCGCCGTCGCCGCTGTCGGCGTCGCCCGGCCGCATCGGACGCCGCACCTGCGTGAGCTTGAGCCGCACCTCGGCCGACGCCGTCGGCTTGCGCGCCTCGCTCCCGTTGAAGATCACGTCTTCCATGCGCTCGCCGCGCAGGCTCTTCGCGCTCTGCTCGCCAAGCACCCACGTGATCGCGTCGACAACGTTGCTCTTGCCGCAGCCGTTCGGTCCGACGATGGCGGTCACGCCGTGGTCGAAGCCGAGCTCTGCGCGCTCAGCAAAGCTCTTGAATCCAGCGATATGCAGTTTGGACAGTCGCATGCGGAACGTTTCCGGAAGACGGAGTCAGCCGCGCGCCTCCGGCCACGCCGGCCGGGGAGGCGACAGAGCGCGGCTGGTCCATTCGGAACGGTCGGAAGTCTAACAAGCGCTAGTTATCGCGACAAGCAGAAAGCGCCCTACAAGATGTAGGGTCAGCTAGCGCGCCTGGGCGCTGCGCCCCGCCGCCTCGCGGCGGGCGCGCGACTCGTTGAGCATCAGTTCGGCCTGATCGAAGTGTGCCAGGGCCTCGCGCAGCTGCGGATCGACGCGCGACAGCGACCGGCGCGCCTGCTCGAGCCCGAACAGGTCGGTGTCGACCTCGTAGTGAATCATCGCCTCGATGAACGTGCGGTCGGCCGCGAAGGCCGCCTCGTCGATCGTGATGCGCTGCGATTCGAGGAACCGGCGGAAGTCCTGGATCATCTCTTCAGTGACCGTCCACTCGGGCCCGACCGTGTAGGCCGCCGCCGACATGGCCCCCGGCCGCGTGTCGCCCTCGCGCGTGAACCGTTCGGCGAAGCTGATGAAGACCTGACGCGCGAGCAGCATCCGCGAGAAGCGCGTCGGGTTGAAGCCTTCGACCGGCCCCGGCACGAAGAAGTCGGGCTCGATGCCGCCGCCCGAGTACACCTCGCGCTGGCCGTCCGTGTACTTCCGATCCTCGGGCCGGCGCTCGCGTTCGCCGCTCTGCTCGCGCTGGACGTACAGCATGTAGTCGTCGAAGCTGCCGTCCCACGGCCGCTGGATCATGCGGCCGCTCGGCGTGTAGTAGCGTCCGGTCGTCAGCGCCAGGCCGGCACCGTTGGCGATCGGGTACACCGACTGCACGAGCGCCTTGCCGAACGTCGTTTCGCCGACGACGATGCCGCGGTCGTGATCCTGGACGGCGCCGGTGACGATCTCCGAGGCGCTCGCGCTCTCGCGATTGACGAGCACGATCAGCGGAACGTCGGTGTAGTCGCCCTGACGGCTGGCGCGATAGACCTCGTCGGAGTTCCGGACGCGCCCGCGGGTGGAGACGATCACTTCACCGCGCGGCAGGAACCGGTTCGAGACGGCGATCGCCTGATCGAGCGGACCCCCGGGGTTGTTGCGCAGGTCGAGCACGAGCCGCCGCATGCCCGACGCCCGCAGCCTGCGGAGCGCCTCGCCCAGTTCCTGATTCGTCGTCTCGGAGAAATCCTGCAGCCGGACGTAGCCCGTCTGGTCGTCGAGCATGAACGCGGCGCGGACGCTGGCGATGCGGATCTCGTCGCGCTCGACCGTCAGCGGAATCTCGGTGTCGAGCCCCGGCCGCCGGATCCGCAGGTCGACTGTCGTCCCCTTCGGCCCCTTGACGCGCTGGACGACGTCGTCGGTCGTCCAGCCGTCGGCGTCCTCGTCGCCGACGCCGGCGATGATGTCGCCGCGGCGGATACCCGCGCGGTAGGCCGGCGATCCCTCGAAGAGCGAGGTGACCTCGATCTCCTTCGTCGCCGGGTTCTGCACGATGCTGATGCCGATGCCGTAGTAGCGCCCCTCCTGCCGCTCACGCACGCGCGCGAACTCGCCCGGCGAGAAGAAGCTCGAGTGCGGATCGAGCGTGCGGAGCATGCCGTCGATCGACGCGTAGATCAGCATCTCGCTGCCGCAGACCTGTCCCGAAGCACACACCGAGGGCAGCGGCTCGACGTACTGCTGCTCGATGGCCGCGAGCGCCGCCGTGTAGATACGCATGCGCTCGTTGACGCGGTCCTGGCCGTTGAGGGCCACGGTACCCGCCACGGCAGCCAGCACGCCGGCAGCCGCCAGACCGGTCCAGAGCGAACCCGACCGAAACCGGACCATGTCCCCTACTCCTCGTCCGCGGCGTCGCGCAGACGCTTCTTGCCGAACAGCCAGGCGACCCCGATGCTGATCACGTAGAGCACGAGCATCGGCGCCGAGAAGACCGCCAGGGTGACGACGTCGCCCGACGGCGTGATCACAGCCGCCAGCACCACGATAGCAAGCACGGCGTACTTGAAGTGCCTGATCATGAAGCCGGCCGTCACCACGTTGAAGCGGGCCAGGAAGAACACCGCAATCGGCAGCTGGAAGATGATGCCGAGCGCCAGGATGACCTTGACGTACAGGCCGAAGGTGACGTCGAGGTTGGGCAGGAACTGGAGCCCTTCGGTCATGTAGCTGGCGAAGAACTGCCACATGGCCGGGAAGGCCACCTCGTGCGCGAAGTAGGCGCCGGCGAGGAAGCAGATCGAGGCCGACAGGACGAACGGGATGACCACGCGCTTTTCGCGGGCGTACAGCCCGGGCGCGACGAACAGCCAGGCCTGCATGAACAGGAAGGGCGAAGCAACCAGCAGCCCGACCAGCCCCGAGAGCTTCATGCTGAACATGAAGCCGGCCATCGGCTGGGTGTACACGAGGTTCCCGCCGTACTGGCCGAAGTACTCGACGTAGTAGTTGAACAGCGGCTGCCAGTAGAAGAAAGCGACGCCGCAGCACGCAATCAGCACGTAGAGGCTGTGAAGGATCCGCCGGCGCAGCTCGTCGAGATGCTCGAGGAACGTCATCCGCGAGCGGTCGTCGAGCTCTTCGTCGTAGCCGTCCTCGAGCAGGCCGGTCCCCGTCGTCTCCGTGCTCATCGCTGGTTCCGGTTCACCGGTAGGCGTACCACGTCGAGTCAGGCGCGCGACTCACGCGCCACCGTCTCGGGCTCGGCGCCGGACTCGGCCGCGTCGAACGCCGCCTCGGCATCGGGCGCGGACGTGGCGGCCGGCTCGGTTGCCGGCGGCGGGGTGGCCGGTGTACTGGCCGCGCGGGCCGTGGCCTGGCGCCGCTCCTCCATGCGGATCTCGTCATCGAGGGTGCTGCGCAGCTCATTTGACGCCCGCTTGAACTCCGACAGGCTCTTGCCGAGCGACCGGCCGAGCTCGGGCAGCTTGCGCGGGCCGAAGACAATCAGCGCCACCACGAAGATGACGACCAGTTCCCAGACTCCCAGAGGGCCCATTGCTTCTCGTTCCTTGCTGAAGATGTGACTTCCGTCAGTATACTCTGCGCAGCCGCGGACGCGGCAAAGAAGCAGCGAAGAACTGGCCGGAAGTAGCGAACTTACGTTGACTTGCCGGGAAACCCGATCTTAGGATGGTCCGGGGCGACTCCCCCGGCCCAAGAGTTGCAATATCACAATCAGCGTGACGCGAACTCAATCGAAACGGATACCTACCATGAGACGACTGGTCGGAGTGAGCGCATTGGCCCTGGCCTTCGGGCTGGCGCCAGCGGCCGCTTTTGCACAACCCGCACAGCCATCTCAGGCGTCCTCCCCCGCGCCTGCGGATGAGGTTCAGGAAACGACCCGCCCGGCTACGACGACAGCCACCGGCACGACCGGCATCTGGTTCGTGCCGAGCGGTTCGGTGCTCGACCACGGTCAGTGGTCGGTATCGCTCTACCGCGCGAACTTCGACGACGGGCAGGGCTTTACGGACATCTCGTACTTCCCGGTCACATTCGCCGTCGGCGTGGGCAACCGGGCGGAAATTTTCGGCAGCCTGCGCACGATTACGCGGATCGACCGCGACACGCGCCCGCTGTTCTTCGAGGGCATCAACGACAAGGGCACCGGCGGCGGCATCGTCCCGGATCACCCCCTGGTCAACAGCGAGTGGACCGGTAACAAGATCGGCGACCTGTGGCTCGGCGGCAAGGTGAACCTCACCCCCGACGCGCCCGCCGCTTTCGCGCTCCGCGGCATGGTGAAGCTGCCGATGGGCGACGACGGCTCGGGGGCCTCGTCGGGCAAGCTCGACGGGCAGGTCGACGTCATCGTCTCGCACGCCAGCGACGCAGTCGAGCTGAGCGGCTTCGGCGGCATCCTGATGCGCGGCAGCCCCGACGGCTACGAGCTCACCAACGGCCTGCGCTGGGGCGTGGGCGCCGCCTTCCCGCAGCGCGGTCTCGGCGGCCTGCGGATCAACGCCGAGCTGTTCGGCGAGCGGTACTTCGACGACACGATCACGGCGCCCGAGGGGCTGACCGGCAGCGACGGCTCGATCGTGCCGACGCGCACGCAGCTGCGCAGCCCGGCCGTCGCGCTGCTCGGTCTCACGTGGCAGGCGCCGAACGGCTTCTTCGTCGGCGCGGCCGGCACGTGGAACCTCACCATGGCGGGCCGCAGCGATGCGGGTCCGGAGTTCAGCGACTACCCACGCGACGACAAGGGCTTCCAGGTGCGCATCGGCTGGCATCCGGGCGCGCGTCGGCAGGCCATCCAGCCGCCGCCGCCTCCGCCGCCGCCGCCGCCGGCCGAGCCGCCCGCGAACCGTCCGCCGACGGTCAAGGCGTCCTGCGACCCGTGCGAGGTCGAGGTGGGTCGCACGTCGACGCTGACCGCCGACGGGCAGGATCCCGATGGCGATCCGCTCACCTATCAGTGGAAGACTCAGGCCGGCACAGTGGCCAACCCGACGCAGCGGCAGACCCCGTGGACCGCGCCGAATCAGCCGGGCCAGGTGCCCGTCACCGTCACGGTCGACGATGGCCGCGGCGGGACGGCGAGCGACACGGTCACGATCAACGTCGTGCAGCCGCGTGAGTACGTCTTCGAGGACGTCCACTTCGAGTTCGACCGGTACAACATCCGGCCGGACGCGCTGAAGATCCTCGACGAGGCCGTCGCCGCGATGCAGGAGAACACCGCCCTGCGGCTCACCATCGAGGGTCACACCTGCAACATCGGCACGGCCGAGTACAACCTCGCGCTCGGTGAGCGCCGCGCCGGAGCGGTGCGCGATTACCTGGTCAGCCGCGGCATCTCGGCCGACCGGCTGCAGACGGTCAGCTTCGGCGAGGAGCGGCCGAAGCACGACAACTCGCGCGAGGAGACGCGCCGGCTCAACCGCCGCGCGGCCCTGACGGTCCGCCTCCAGTAGGCGGCCGTCACTCCGCGCCCACACACGAAGGGCCGGAAGGAGCGCTGCTCCTTCCGGCCCTTTCTCTTTGCAACGTCGTCCGCTGCGCCTGACGCGCAGCGGCCCGCCCGAACCTGTCCGTGATCAGCGCGCCCGGCGCCCTTCCCGCGCCGCGGAGGGCGAGGCCGGGCGCGGGCGGCTCAGTAGGCCTTCGCGAACCAGCCCTTCACCGACGACGGACGGCCGCAGCGGACGCAGGTGCCTTCGACGCGCGGCGAACCGAGCGGAATGTTCCGCAGCGTCGCCTGCGTGTCGGCCTTGATGGCCGCCTCGCACTCCGCGTCCCCGCACCAGGGCGCGACGACGAAACCGGGGCGCCCTTCCATCAGCGACCGGAACGCCTCCCAGTCGCTCACCTCGGTCGTGTGCTCGTCGCGGAACGCACGCGCCCGATCGAGCAGCGCCTGCTGGATCGTCTCGAGCAGGTCCGGAATCTTCGTCGTCAGCTGGTCGAACGGGATCGATTCCTTCGCGCGCGTGTCGCGACGGACACTCATCACGGCCGACTTCTCGATGTCCTTCGGCCCGATCTCGAGCCGCAGCGGCACGCCCCGCATCTCCCACTCGGCATACTTCCACCCGGGGGAGTTCTCTTCCGAGTCGTCGAGCTTCACGCGCACGCCGGCCCGCTGCAGATCCGCACGGATCCGGTCGGCCACCGGCAGGACCGTTTCCTTCCAGTTGCCGCGCGGAATCGGAACGATGACGACCTGGTACGGCGCGACGTGCGGCGGCAGAATCAGTCCGCTGTCGTCGCCATGGGTCATGATGACGCCGCCAATGAGCCGCGTCGACACGCCCCACGACGTCGTCCACGCATACTGCAGCGTCTTGTCGCGCCCCTGGAACTGGATGCCGAACGCCTTCGAGAAGTTCTGGCCGAGGTTGTGCGAGGTGCCGGCCTGCAGCGCGCGGCCGTCGCCCATCAGCGCCTCGATCGAGTAGGTTCGGGCCGCGCCGGCGAACTTCTCGCTGTCGCTCTTGGCGCCCGCCACGACCGGCATGGCGAGGTCGCGTTCGGCGAACGTCCGGTACACCTCCAGCATCCGCAGCGTTTCCTCTTCGGCTTCTTCCGCGGTCTCGTGCGCGGTGTGCCCTTCCTGCCACAGGAACTCCGTGGTGCGCAGGAACGGACGGGTCACCTTCTCCCAGCGAACGACGTTGGCCCACTGATTGATGAGCAGCGGCAGGTCGCGCCACGAGCGGACCCACTTCGCGTACATCGTGCCGATGATGACCTCGGACGTCGGCCTGACGGCGAGCCGTTCCTCGAGCTTCTCGTCGCCGCCGTGGGTGACCCAGGCGACTTCGGGCGCGAAGCCCTCGACGTGTTCCTTCTCGCGCAGCAGCAGGCCTTCGGGAATGAACAGCGGAAAGTACGCGTTGACGTGCCCGGTCGCCTTGAAGTCGGCGTCGAGCAGCCGCTGGATGTTCTCCCAGATGGCGTAGCCGTACGGCCGGATCACCATGCAGCCCTTCACCGGCGAATAGTCGGCGAGCTCGGCCCGCCGGACCACGTCGACGTACCAGCGGGAGAAGTCTTCCGAGCGGGGCGTGATCTCGGTGACGAACGTGTCTTTCCTGTCCTTTTTGTCCTTATCCGTGTCGGTCAAGCAGCGCTCCAGGTGTCAGGGAATCCGGCCGTCGCGGCGACGCCAGAAGGGCGGGATTTCAGCGCTCGTCCCGGGATCGCTCGTCGAAACAGCGGCGTTTCCAGTGTAGATCGTCGCGCTCGGGATAGTCGGTCCGCCGGTGGGCGCCCCGGCTCTCGAGCCGCCGCGCCGCCGCGCGGACGATCAGCCGGCCGACGACGAGCAGGCTGGTCGTGCGCCACGTCCCGGGCGACAGTCCGGCCCCGCGGGCCCGCTCCGCCGCCAGCTCGTCCAGAGCCCCTTCGAGCACGCGCGCCGCGGCGTCCAGCCCTTCGCTGGTGCGGAAGACGCCAGCCTGGTCCCACATCAGACGACGAATGGAGACCTCGTCGATCGGCAGCCGGCAGGCGGGCCCGGTCGGTGGCGGATCCTCGATCGCGGGCGTCCGCTCGACGGGCCAGTCCGAGACCTCGCAGGCGGTCATCGCGCGCCCGGCGCGCCCGCCGAAAACGAGCCCTTCGAGCAGCGAGTTGCTCGCGAGCCGGTTCGCCCCGTGCACCCCGGTGCAGGCCACCTCGCCGGCGGCAAACAGCCCGGGCAGCGACGTCCTCCCCTCCAGGTCCGTGACGACGCCGCCCATGAGGTAATGGGCGGCCGGGCCGACGGGCAGCCGGTCGCGCGCCAGATCGAGACCGACGCGCGCGCACAGTTCGGCAATGGCCGGAAACCGGCGATGGACGTAATCGGGCGCGAGGTGCTGCAGCGTCAGGTAGACGGGCCGGCCCGTCCGGCGCATCTCGAGGACGATCGCCTGCGAAACGCGATCGCGCGACGCCAGGTCACCCCGCGAATCGTAGCGGGCCACGAACGGCTCGCCCGCGTCGTTGACGAGCCTGGCGCCCTCGCCGCGCAGCGCCTCCGAGAGCAGGTAGCGCGGCTCGCCCGGCACGGCCAGCACGGTGGGATGGAACTGGACGAACTCCAGATCGGCGACGCGCGCTCCCGCCAGGTAGGCGAACGCCACGCCATCACCGGTGGCGACGGTCGGATTCGTCGTCTCGGCAAACACCTGCCCGGCACCGCCGGTCGCCAGCAGCGTCGCACGCGCGCGAGCCTCGACGAGCGCGCCGCGCCGGTCGATGAAGCGCACGCCGCGGACCGCGCCCTGCTCGACTACGGCCTGCACCGCCGTCGCGTGGTCGACGATCGTCAACGCCGGATGCCCCTGCAGCCGCGCCGCCAGCACGCGGGCAATCTCGCGTCCGGTCGCATCGTGCGCGTGGAGGACCCGCCGCACGCTGTGCGCCCCTTCCCGCGCGAGGTCGAGCGCGCCCGACTCGTCGCGGTCGAAGGCCGCCCCCCAGTCGATCAGTTCCCGGACGTAGCGGGGCCCCTCGGTGACGAGCACCTCGACGGCGGCTTCGTCGCACAGCCCATCACCGGCGACCAGGGTGTCCGTGGCATGCAGCTCCGGCGAGTCGTCCTCGCCTACCGCGGCGGCAATGCCGCCCTGCGCGTAGCCGGTACTGCCGGCTGCCGGATCGGACTTCGTCAGGATGAGGACACGTCCGTGGCTCACGAGCTCGGCAGCCGCCCGCAGACCCGCGATTCCGCTGCCGATGATGAGGTAGTCGGCCGAGAGGCGTTCGATCACGGTGGCCTGCTATCCTAGCAGGCTGGCAGCCCCCGGCGGAGCAGCCCGCGCTTTTCCTCATGAAACCCATCCGCATCGACGTCACCAGTGAACGAGGCATCTACCCGGTCGTGATCGGCTCCGGCGCGCTGGCCGGCCTGCCGCAGCTGCTGGAGCGGCAGCGCGTCGGGCCGCAGCGGCTGGTGGTCTCGTCAACGCGAATCTGGCGCCTGCACGGCCGGCGCATCCAGCGGATCCTCCCGCGCGGCGACCGTCCCGTGATGATGGCCGCCGGTGAAGGCGCGAAGACGCTCGCGACGGTCAGTCGCCTGTACGACGCCTGTCTCGACCGCCGCCTCGACCGTTCCGGAGCCATCGTCGCCTTCGGCGGCGGTGTCGTGGGCGACACCGCGGGGTTCGCGGCCGCCACGTGGCTGCGCGGCGTCGGCCTGGTGCAGATCCCGACGACGCTGCTGGCCCAGGTCGACAGTGCGATCGGCGGTAAGGTCGGGGTAAACCTGCCGGCCGGCAAGAACCTCGTCGGCGCCTTCTACTCGCCCTCGCTCGTCGTGTGCGATCCCGACGTGCTCGCGACGCTGCCGCGCCGCGAGTTCCGCGCCGGCCTGTACGAGGTCGTGAAGTACGGCATCATCGCGTCGAAGCGCCTCTTCGATCACGTCGACCGCCGCCTCGACCTCATCGCCGCGCACGATCCCACCACGCTCACCCGCGTCGTCGCCGACTGCTGCCGCATCAAGGCCGACGTTGTCATGAGCGACGAGCGCGAGTCGGGTCTCAGGCGAATCCTGAACTTCGGCCACACCATCGGCCACGCGCTCGAAGCGCTGACCGGATACCGACGCTTCCTGCACGGCGAGGCCGTCGCCTACGGCATGCTCGCCGCCGCGCGCCTGTCGGTTCTCCGCGGCGCCCTCTCGGAAGACGACGAGGCGCGCATCGGTGCGCTGGTGCGCGGCGTCGGCCGACTGCCGTCGGTGGGCGATCTGAGCGCCCGCCAGGCGCTGGAAGCCATCGGGCGCGACAAGAAGGTCGTCGCCGGCCGCCTCCACTTCGTCCTGGCTTCCTCGATCGGGTCCACCGAGATCGTGAACGACGTCAGGACGCGCGAGCTCGTCCTGGCGATGAAGGCGATCGGCATGCGCGACTGAGACGGGCACCTGCACGCGCCATCGGCTGCGCGTTCCCGGGAACGCGCGGCCACCGGTGAAGCCGCCCCGTCCGCTCCTCATGTCCCGCTGCGCCACCCGATGCGCCGCACGATGCCCGTCGTCCCGGCGCGGCCGACGACGGCCTGAACGACCGCGCGGGAGTTGCGGGGCCCCAGTGCCTCGGCCCTCAGCACGACACGGCCGTTCGTGTCCTCCCACACATCCCCATCCCCCTCCCCCACGTCGTCCGAGATCCAGAGGAGGACGTAGGAGCGGTTCGACAGGCCCGCGACCGGAAGGTCGGCCCCCGGAACCCCATGGCCGACCAGGCGCCACTGTGGCGTGTCGGCGCCCCAGCGGTTCGAGCCGTACACCTGTCGCTGTGCCTCGGCCGTCAGCGCGGCTTCGTCGATCGGCTCGCCCGTCGACGGCACGCGCCACGCGCCGCTGAACAGCAGGCCGGCGTCGCCGCGCAGAAGCGGCCCCCAGTCCGCACGCCGTGCGAGCTCCGAAATACCCAGCTCGAGCGCAGCTTCTGATGAAGCCCGAACCTCCAGGTGATCGCGCTGGTTCGCCGACGCCAGGACGTCGACGTCCGTCACGAGCAGTACGCCAAGGCCGATCCCCAGCATCGCGAGCATCACGATCAGCGCGCCGAGCAGGATGACACCGGTGTCGCCGTGTTCAGTCGAACGAAAGGGCCCGCGGAGCGACATCGATCGATACCTCCAGATCGGGAACGAGCCTGTCGACTGAACGCGCCGTGCCGGAATCGGCGAAACCACTTCCGCGGCCCCTGGCCTGGTCGCCGGCGCGCAGGCGGATGCTGGCGCGGATGCGACGGATGCGCAGCAGGTCCGCATCGAACCGGTTGTCGCCCGCGCCGCACCACGGACCGTCCTGAAACTCGGCGGGATCGATCCGCACGTCCGGATCGGACGAGCCCGTCGCACCCCTGCCGTGACGAACGTTTCCTGCCGCATCGAACCAGCAGCTGTCCGCATCCTCGAGACGAGCACGCGCGGGTGCAGCCCGCGTTCCCCAGTACTCGAATGCCAGCGCCGACACGTTGTCGATGACCGGCACGTCCGACTGGTAACCGTCGTACATCCGGAGCTGGTGCGCAGACGCGTCGAAATAGAGCGTGCGCGTCTCGACCGGCACGACGACCGCCTCCGGCTGATACATGGCGACCGGTGCCGATGGCTGGCGCGGCGTGAGCGCGAGCGCCGATCCGACCGGAGGAGCAGCCAGGAAGAAGTCGTGTCCTCCTCCCGGTTCGAACAGCAGCAGGTGATCATCGACGCCGATACCGCACGCCGGATCGACGCCGCACGCCCGGTCCGGCTCCAGCCAGGCGGTGTCTCCCGCGAACGGCTGGGCCAGCCGCGCAGCCACGGCCAGGTCACGGACGCGGACGACAGTGATTGCGTCGGAGCGCGCAGTGCCGGGCGGATCCGGGGACACGGCCCCCAGACGCCTCGGCTGCACGACAGGAACGCAGCAGGCCATCGCCGGCACCGCCCCGCCAAGCACCTCCCACGCACCCGCTGATCCGAGCTCACGAGACAGGATGTCGCCGGCTGCCCTTGCACGCTGCTGCAGGTCGGCACGGTCCGGATGCGATTCGGCCTGGGTCGATTGACGCACGAGCCAGCCGAGTGCCGCGCCGACGACCAGCAGCCCGAGCACCGCGGCGACGAGCGCCTCGGCCAGCGCGAAACCAGTTTCGTGGGACGACGGGCTCACCCGCTGGTCCTCATCCGAAGCGTGGCCACGACGACCGGCGCGAGCTCGCGTCGCAGATCGATGACCGACACGGCCACGAGCAGCAGGTCCGGGCGCCCGGTGACGGGCGATACGAACCAGCGCCGCGTGAAGCGCGCTCCGCTCGGCGGCCCCACATCCCGTCCCATCCATCGCCCTCCTGCGTCGAGGTGGTCGACGAACGATGGCGTGTTTGCATCGAGCGTTCCGGATGGGGCGAAGAGTCCGCTGCCGCCGGCCCCGGGTTCGCGAAAGCTGAGATCGGTGGACGCGTCGAGCCGTGCGAGTGGTTCGTGCGCCGCTCCGTACCCCCACGGCAGGCTCAGCAGTTCGTCGAGCCTCGAACGCGCCAGCTCGACGGCCACCATGTCGGTGCGGGCGCGCGCAAGCGAGAGCATCGCCATTGAGACGAGGTGCGCGATGCCGATGGCGATCGTGGCAAGCAGCAGCAGGGCGACGAGGACCTCGGTGAGCGTGAAGCCGGCGTGACGCGAGGAATCGTGCATGCCCCATGGCAGTGCAACATCAGGGCCACGCAGGCCTCGGCCGCACTCGCTCAGGAGCAGACGACGGGTGTGCGGATTCTGCAGATCACGTCGCGGGCGGGATTGCAGGATCTGCAACGCCCGGCGTGCAGCGTCTCAGGGGTACAGCGACAGATACCAGTCGAGCAGGTTGTCGCCGACCAGCAGGGCGCCCCAGGCGGCCGCGGCGAGGAACGTGCCGAACGGCAGGCGCGTCTGGAGGGAACGGCGGCCACCGGCCGCCAGGAGCAGGCCGACGAGCGCGCCGGCAAGACTGGCCAGGAAGAGCACGACGCCGACCTGACGCCAGCCGAGAAACGCGCCAATCATCGCCAGCATCTTCACGTCGCCCAGGCCCATGCCGTCGACGCCCGTCATCCGCTTCCAGCCCCAGCGGACGAACAGCAGGACGAGCGCACCGGCCGCCGTTCCCATGATGGCGTCGAACAGGCCGGGTGGCGTCGCGGCGCTCAGCACGATCCCGGCGGCGATCCCCGGCAGCGTGATGACGTCCGGGAGCCGCTGCACGTCGTAGTCGGTCCCGAACAGCACGACGAGCAGCGCGGTGAACAGCAGCGCCTTGCCGAGCAGCACCGGTTCGGGCGGCAGCCAGCTGACGGTAGCCGCAAACAGCACTCCCGTCGCAAGCTCGACGAGCGGGTAGCGGACGGAGATCGGGCTGCGGCACTGGCGACACCGGCCGCCGAGCAGCAGGTAGCTCAGCACCGGAATGTTGTCGAACCAGCGGATTGGCGTCCGGCACGCCGGACAGCGCGACCCGGGACGGACGACCGACTCGCCGGCCGGCAGCCGCGCGATACACACGTTCAGAAAGCTGCCGATAGCCAGGCCGAACAGAAAGGCGAGGGCGGCCAGCACTCAGTCGTGCCTCATGCCCTGCGGCAGCGGCAGCAGCGATGACGATGGGTGCAGCGAGACGCGGCCGGTCGCCGGATCGTAGGCGAACGGCACGCCAGTCGGGTCGGCCGGCACGCCGCGCAGGTAGCGCGCCGCCACCAGGTCCTGCCAGCTGCCAGGCCGCTGCCCCGTTGCCTCGCGGTAGCGCTCGATGATGGCTGCGAGCTGGTCGAGGGCGTCCAGGGCATCGAGCTGAGCGAGCGCGCGCTCGGCCGCGCTCACGAGGTAGCCTTCGCCCGAATTGAGAATCTCGCCGAGCAGCTGACGCGCCCCGCCGCGATCGCCGCCCTCGGCGCGCGTGATCGCGGCCACCTGGTGCAGCCAGTCGGGCGCGCCCTCCATGGCGGCGGCCCGCTCGAACCACTCGGCCGCCTGCAGGTAATCGCCGGTGTGCCAGTAGTGCACGAACCCGATGTCGTGCGCGTAGTGCCACCGGTGCGGATTGTGACGCAGCCCCTTCTCCAGCAGCTCGATTCCCTGATCGGGTCTCCCGGGACCGTTCGGCGGATCCATCGACAGGAAAATGGCCCCGAACCGGTACACGATGTTGAAGTGCGGATCCAGCGTCGTCGTCAGATCGAGCAGCGGCTGGAGGAGCTCGAACCGGCCTTCGATCCGCGGTGACTTGCGATCGCGCCCGTAGTGCTGGATGGCGCGCATCCAGTACACGTCCGCCGCGAGCGCATCGAAGTTGAGGAAGAGCCGATCGGCCGCCTGTCCCGACCGCAGGTACAGCAGCCGCTCGGCCGGAATCGGCAGCGGCCCGTCGACGTCGCGCGCATGCAGCACGGCCGCCGCGGCGCCGATGCCGGCCGCAACGACCAGGATGCCGGCGAGCCCCCGCAGCATCACTTGAACTCCCGTCGCGAGAAGAGCCCGACCGACGCGGCGATCAGCGCCGTCGCGTAGAGCGCCGCGTAGGCGAGCGTCATCGGAACGAAGCCGTCGGGCAGCGGCAGCCCGTGCACGACCTGCGACTTGATGTCGAAGGCCGAAAACGCCGGGATGATCCACCCGACCGCCTGCACCACCCACGCCACTGCCGGGCTCACGTCGACGATGTCGCCGAAGCGGCGGAGGTCCTGACTGAGCAGGCCCGCAAGGTAGAGACCGACGGTGAAGACAATCGACAGCAGCGCGCTCGACGAGAAGGTCGAGAAGAACAGCGCCACGGCAATCAGCAGCGCAAGCTCGGCGCCGATCATCACCATCACCAGCAGCAGGCGCGGGTCGACGACCGGCGCGTCGAGCACCGCCCGGTACTCGGGCGTCATCCGGAAATGCGCGAAGGTCAGCATCAGGAACAGCGCGGCGGTCATGCCGGCCACGTTGACCATCACCGTCAGCAGCAGCCCGGCGAACTTTCCGACCACGAACTCCCAGCGCGGCAGGGGCTTGGTGAGCAGCGAGAAGATGCTGCGCCGATCGATCTCGCGTGCGACGAGCCCGACGCCGATGACGATCGCCATCAGCACACCGGCCAGTTCGATGACCGCGAGCCCGAGGTCCTTGATGATCTTGACGTCCTGCCCGGCCGTGATCTGTGCGATGAGGATGGCCGAGGCCACGAGCAGCAGCGCGAACGCGCCGATGGCGTAGAGCACGCGGTCGCGCACGCCCTCCTTGAACACGTGCCAGGCGACGAGCCCGATGCGGCGGAGCGTCGGTGTCATCGTGCGGCGACCTCCCCGCGCCCGGCGCGCGCCGCGGCGTCGTCGCCGGCATCGCCGTTGAGCGCGCGCACGAACACGTCCTCGAGCGACTCCCGCCGCGGGATCACCGACTCGAGCCGCAGGCCGGCGCCGGCCAGTGCGGCAATGACCGGCTCGGGCCGCGTTTCACCGTGCAGATTGACCACCGCGCGCCCGTCGGCGAGCCGCTCTACGGTGCCGCCGGGCACTACCCGCGCGAGCACCTCGTCGTCGCCGCCGCTGACCGTGAGGCGCCAGCCGGTGACGTGGCGCGACGCGAGGTCGGCGACGCGCCCCTCGGCGACGAGCCTTCCGCGCGCGATGATGGCCACCCGCTCGCAGAGCTCCTCGGCGTCGGTCAGGATGTGCGAGCTGAACAGGACGGTGCGTCCCTCGGCGCCGAGCGCGGCAATCATCGCCCGCACGTCGCGGCGGCCAATCGGGTCGAGGCCCGACATCGGCTCGTCGAGGACGACCAGCTCGGGGTCGTTGACGAGCGCCTGGGCCAGGCCCACCCGTTGCACCATGCCCTTCGAATACTGCCGGAGGGGGCGACGCCGGTCGGCGGCCAGGCCGACCAGGTCGAGCACGTACTCGACGCGGCGCCGCCGCGCTTCACCCCGGTAGCCGAACAGGCCGGCGAAGTAGCTCAGCAGCTCTTCGGCAGTCAGGTGGTCGTAGAACGTCGGGTTCTCGGGCAGGAAGCCGAGGCGCTGCCGCGCGGCCGTATCGCCGGGCGGCAGGCCCAGGATGCGGGCCGTGCCGCGCGTCGGCCAGAGCAGCCCCATCAGGAGCTTGAGCGTCGTGCTCTTGCCCGCCCCGTTCGGCCCGAGCAGACCGAACACCCCGCCGGTCGGCACCTCGAGGGTCAGGCAATCGAGGGCGCGCTTCGGCACCGGCCGCCAGAACCCGGTCAGGAAGTCCTTGGTGAGATCCTGCGTCGTGACAGCACTCATGCCAGCCAAACCGCGGCTCCGGCGTTCGTTGCCGGCGCGTCACTCGGCGGCGGCGCCTGCGGCTTCGAGCTCCAGCCTGATGGCGTACTCGAACGCCGACTGCTGCAGGGCCGGAATCCGGACGCCGTTGATGAAGTAGGTCGGCGTCGAATTGATTCCGATGGCGCCGCCGTCAGCGATGTCGCGGCGAATCTCCGGGAGGAGCCGCGCGTATTCACGATCGAAATCGGCCACTCCGAGAATTCTTTGAACCGCAGCCCGCAGCTCGGCCTTCGTCTTGCCCTGATTGGCGTAGATCCAGTCGACCATCTCCTCGTACCGGCCGAGCTCCTTCGCCAGGCGAGCGGCCGCCGCCGACTCACAGGCCGCCTCGTGGCCGGGAATCGTCGACATCGTGTGGAAGTTGCACTCCGAATTCCACGGCCAGTCCTTCACCACGTACTTGATGGCGCCCGGATGCGACGCGGCGAACTTCTCGAGCACGGGCGAGTACAGCGCCTCGTAGGTCCGGCAGGCCGGACACTCGTAGTCGTTGAACTTCACGATGACGACCGACGCGCCCTCCGGATCGATGCCGAGATCGACGCGCGGCTGCAGCTTCCAGCTCTCGGCGAAGTCGAGCTGCTCGGATGCCGTCTGCGGACGGCCCCCGCCGGCGGCGGCCATGCGGGCCGCTTCTTCGGGGCTCGGGAACGCCACGACCACGGCCACCGACGCCAGCACGAAGACGATCGTGGCGACGAGCGCCGGCGGGTTGCCGACGACGGCATTCAGGTCGCGGCCGATCCGTGCGGGCAGCTTTGACAGGTCGACCGGCCGACTGCGGACTGTCGCGATGAAGATGCCGATGACCGACGCGTACGTCCCCAGGCACAGCAGGCACACCGTGTTCAGCACGGCAAACGACGCGTAGCCGAGATAGAGCACCGTCGCCAGCCCGACGATGCTCCACAGGAACAGGTAGGCGGCCGCCGGGCTCGGTTCGGTCGTCGTCGGTCGTGCGAAGGCGGCGATGAGCAGGGCCGCGCCGAACCAGATCAGACCGCCGATGGCCACCGGAATGCCCCACACCGACCCGTAGCGGCTCAGATAGGCCTGCGTGCAGTTGAACGTCTCGCCGACGTCGCACACGCTGACGTACGTCGGGTCGGTCAGCAGCTTGTAGTGCACCCAGGTCGAAGCCCCGGCGAAACCGAGGCCAACGAGGGCCAGAATCAGGATGACCGTGCGGGTTGTGGACGACATTCCGCAGATTCTGCCACGGAAGCCCGTCCCTTTCACTGGATGGGCGAAATGGGCGAGACGCCGCCGCCGGGCGGACCGGACATCTGGGCCTCGGTCGGCGCCGCGGTCGCGTCGACGTTCTGCCAGATGGTCATTTCCGTGTTGACGGCAAAGGCGCGCGCGCCGGTGCTCCCCGGTCCCACGGGCACCGCCGTGGCGTAGAACCCGGCCACGGCGGGTGTGCCGTTGCAGTCGGTCAGGCCCTCCCCTTCGACGGCAGTCGACTCTTCGAGCGTAAAGCGGAAGCCGCTCTTGACCGGCACAGCCACGGACAGCTCGGCGGGCACGAACGGCACGCCGCCGGCCGGCGGCGTGGCCAGGACGGGATAGCTGTCGGCAAAGGCCCCGCCGCCACACGTCGCGGCGTAGGCAATCTCGGAAGACGTCGTGACGCGCAGCGTCGCGATGGCCGACGCCTCGTTGCCCGTCATCCGCGCGCGCAGCAGACCGGGAATCGCGATGGCCGCGATGATGCTGATGATCGCGACTACGACGAGCAGTTCAATCAGCGTGAAGCCGGAATCGCGTCGAGGCCTCATGCGCCGTGCGGTCTTCGCCGCCGTCGACGAAGCGTGCGGTTCGATCTGCTGCATGGACGTCTGCCTCTGACGAAAAACGGGCCGGCGCCGGTATACCCGACTGCCGGCCCGTACCTCCGGTGCCAGAGCGCCGGAAGGTCGCGTGTGCCTGTTTACTGAATCGGCGAAACGGTCTCACTCGCCGCCAGCGGCTGGCTAGGCGCCACACCGGTCACGTCCTGGAAGATCGTCATGTTCGTGTCGACCGCGAAGCCACGCGTGCCGGTGGTGCCCAGGTTCTGGGGCTCGGCGAACGCGTAGAAGCCATCGACCGTCTGCTCGCCGTTGCAGTCGTCCGGGCCGGCCGCCGAGCCGGCCGCGCCCTCGAGCGTGAACTCGTAACCGCTCTTGATGATCGGCGCCTCCGCGTTGAACTCAGCCGAAATGAAACCCTGGCTATTCGGTGCGCCAGGGGGCGGATCGGCCAGCTGGTCGTAGGTCCGAGCATACGCGCCATTGCCGCACGCCGCCGAGTACGACACCTGCGACGAGGTAGTGGTACGCAGCGATGCGATGGCCGACGACTCGTTGCCCGTCATGCGCGCCCGAAGCAGTCCGGGAACCGCGATCGCCGCGATGATGCTGATGATCGCCACGACGATCAGCAGCTCGATGAGGGTAAAACCCTGCTCTCCTCTCGACTTCATGTCCGTTTACTCCCTGTGTCGCTAACGAAAAAGTTGCCTCTCAGCAATCGGCAGCTGCCGGATTGCTTTCAGTCACGTTTTTCCGAGCTTTTCGTCGGCGCTCCATCCCTGGGTCGTACGCGCCGCCGACGGTCGAGCAACTCGGATGCCACTTCCAACGACCGGGAGACCTCCGGACGCAAGTGCTTGAATCATCAGATCTTAACACCCGCCAGTCGCCGCCGCCCGGTACTCCCCTGCCGTTCCACGCGCCCCGCCGCTGACATCTCTCGACGACGCCCGCACAGTTTTGACGCGCCGCCTCGACCCGCAGGCGGCCGAGACGCGCCTCGCACGCTCGCCACGTCTGCACGCTTCCGCACGACACCGGCCCCCCGCACCCGCCGACATCGGCGCTCTCCGGCGTAACGACGTGCACGGGACGACCGGCCATGCGGCCGGCCGCCCCTTACCTGGCCGGCTGCCGCCCCCTACGACAGCTGGCCGATCAGCTCGAACAGCGGCAGATACATCGAAATGACGATGCCGCCCACGACGACGCCGAGGAAGCAGATGAGGGCCGGCTCAAGGACGGTGAGCAGGCCCGCAATCGCCACGTCGACTTCGTCTTCGTAGAAGTCGGCAATCTTCGCGAGCATGGCGTCGAGGGCACCGGTGCTCTCGCCGGCGCCGATCATCTGCGTGACCATCGGCGGAAAGACGTTCGTCGCCTTGAGCGGCCCGGCAATCGATTCGCCCCGCTCGATACGCTGGCGCGCCTGCAGGATGGCCGTCTCGATGACGGCGTTGCCGGCCGTCTTCGCCGTGATGTCGAGACCATCCAGGATCGGCACGCCCGAGCTGAGCAGCGTGCCGAGCGTGCGGCAGAAGCGCGCAACGGCAATCTTCCGCAGGATCGGGCCGATGAGCGGCGCCCGCAGCAGCGTGCGATCCACCCGCATGCGCCCGGCCGGCGTCTGGTAATACCGCCGGAACATGAACCCCGCCAGGATGCCGCCCACGATCAGGAACGGCATCGCGAAGATCACCTGCTCACTCGCCCAGATGACAACGCGCGTGGGGAGCGGCAGCTGGGCACCCAGGCCCTCGAACAGCGACGAGAACGTGGGGACGACCTTCCACAGGATCACCAGCACCACGACGACCGCAATCGACATGACCACCGACGGGTAGATCATCGCGGACTTGACCTGGGCCGCCAGCTTGGCCTGCTTCTCGATGAAGATCGACAGCCGCTTGAGAATCGTGTCGAGAATGCCGCCCGCCTCGCCGGCCGCCACCATGTTGGTGTAGAGGGCGTCGAAGGCAAGGGGCCGCCGCGCCATCGCCTCGGCCAGCGCCGATCCGCTCTCGACGTCGACCTTCACCTTCTCGATCGCGCCGGCCAGCCGTTTGTCGGGCTCTTCCTTCGACAGCAGCTCGAGACACTGCACCAGCGGCAGACCGGCGTCGATCATCACCGAAAACTGCCGCGTGAAGATGGCCAGGCTCCTGGGCGCCACCCGCCGCTGGAAGCGCCCCTCCTTCCTGCGGGCCACCTCGAGCTTCGTCACCAGGATCTGCTCGCGCCGCAGCTGCTCCTGGAGCGCCTCCCGTGACTCCGCTTCGCGCTCTCCCTTGACGATCTGGCCGTTGCGCGTCCGGCCCACCCAGGCATACGTCGTCATCGGCTCACTCCAATCGGGCGACGCACCGCGCCGGCCATGGCCGGCGGCGGCGCGCCACGCTCGAGCATCGTGATCAGCTCATCGCGGTTGGGCGACGTCTTGAGCGCCTCGTCGCGGCTGATGATCCGCCGTTCCACCAGCCGCGCCAGCGACTGGTTCATCGTCTGCATCCCGTACTTTTCCTGGCCGGCCTGCATCGTGCCGTAGATCTGGTGCACCTTGTCGTCGCGGATGAGGTTGCGGATGGCCGGCGTCGCCACGAGAATTTCGAGCGCCGCCACACGCCCCGTGCCCGCCGCCTTCGGCAGCAGCGCCTGACAGACGATGCCCTCGAGGACGAGTGAGAGCTGGGTACGGACCTGCGCCTGCTGATGCGCCGGGAAGGCGTCGATGATGCGCGTGATCGTCTGCGCGGCCGAGTTGGTGTGCAGCGTCGCCATCGTGAGGTGGCCGGTCTCGGCCAGCTTCATGGCCGCTTCCATCGTTTCGAGGTCGCGCATCTCGCCGACGAGCACGACGTCGGGGTCCTCACGAAGGGCCGCGCGGAGCGCCAGCGTGAAGCTCTGCGTGTCGTGGTGCAGCTCGCGCTGGTTGACCAGCGCCTTCTTGTGCTGGTGCAGGTACTCGATCGGGTCCTCGATCGTGAGGATGTGCGCGGCGCGCGACTGATTGATGCGATCGATCATCGCCGCGAGCGTCGTCGACTTACCGGAACCGGTCGGACCGGTGACGAGCACGAGGCCCCGCGGCCGATCGGCCAGCTCGGCAAGCACGGGCGGCAGGCCCAGCTCCTCGAGCGAGCGGATCTTCTCGGGAATGAGGCGATAGACGGCGCCCACGGCGCCCTTCTGGTGGAACACGTTGCACCGGAACCGCCCCACGCCGCGCAGCCCGAACGCCATGTCGAGCTCCCACGTCTCCTCGAGCTTCTTCTTCTGCGCGTCGGTCAGCACGCTGTAGCAGAGCGACTTGAGCGTCTCGGGGGTGAGCACGGGCAGATCGAGCCGCTTCAGCTGACCGTCGACACGGACGGCAGGTGGCGAGCCGATCGACAGGTGCAGGTCGGACCCTCCGAGCTCGAGCGTTGCTTTCAGCAGATCAGGCAGATTCATGTGTCCTCGCCATCACCGCACCGGCCCCGGGGACCGGCGCCCTCACATCGTTTCCCTGACGACTTCCTCCAGCGACGTCACGCCCTGGCGCACCTTCTCGAGGCCGCTCTGTCGGAGCGTCAGCATGCCTTCCTCCATCGCCACCTGCTTCAGCTCGGCGGTGGGCGCCCCGGTCACGATCAGCTCGCGAAGGCGATCGCTGATTTCCATGACCTCGAACACGCCGACGCGCCCCTTGTAGCCCGACCCGTTGCAGCGATCGCAGCCGCGGCCGCGCATCGCCTGCACGCCGGCCGCCTGCTCCGGCGGAAAGCCCGCCTCGACGAGCTCGGCGACGCTGACCGACGCCGGCTCCCTGCAGTTCGTGCAGATGCGGCGCACGAGGCGCTGCGCCGCAATGAGGTTCACCGAGCTGGCCACGAGGAACGACTCGATGCCCATGTTGACGAGCCGGTTGATGCTGCTCGGCGCGTCGTTGGTGTGCAGCGTCGACAGCACGAGGTGGCCGGTGAGCGCGGCCTTGACCGCAATCGACGCCGTCTCGCTGTCGCGGATCTCGCCGACGAGGATGACGTTCGGGTCCTGCCGCAGGAACGACCGCAGGACGGCCGCGAACGTCAGGCCGATGTTCTCGCGCACCGGCACCTGGTTGACACCGGCCAGGTTGAACTCGACCGGATCCTCGGCGGTCATGATGTTGACGTGCGGGTCGTTGATCTGGGCCAGCGACGAGTAGAGCGTGTTCGTCTTGCCGCTGCCGGTGGGACCGGTCACGAGCACCATGCCCCACGGCTTGCGGATGGCCCGCATGAAGCGATCGAGCGCGTCGGGCTCGAAGCCGAGCTTCGTCATGTCGAGCTTCAGCCCCTCGGGGTCGAGCAGGCGGAGCACGACCTTCTCGCCGAAGAGCGTCGGCAGCACCGACACGCGGAAGTCGATGTCGCGCGTCCGGCCCCGATCGACGAAGCGCGCCTTGATGCGCCCGTCCTGCGGCAGCCGCTTTTCGGCGATGTCGAGCCGGGCCATGATCTTGACGCGCGAGATGATCGGGTCGCGGAACTTGATCGCCGGCGTCATCACCGTCTGCAGCTGCCCGTCGATGCGGAAGCGGATCCGCATGTCCTTCTCGTACGGCTCGATGTGGATGTCGCTGGCCCCCTTCTGGATGGCCGAGAGCATGAGCGCGTTGACGAGCTTGATGATGGGCGCTTCGCCGCCCTGCTTCTCGAGCGTCGCCGCGTCGATTTCCTCGGCGTCGGCCACGACCTCGATGTTGTCGTCGTGCGTGCCGAGCTCCTCGAGCGCGCGCGTGGCCAGGTCGGCCGCCTTGACCGACGGTCCCGCTTCGATGCCCTGCCGGCCGTTGCCGTAGTAGCGCGCAATCGCCTCGCGAATCGCGCTCTCGGAAGCCACCACCGGCTCGACGTGCAGCCCCGTCATGAACTTCACGTCGTCCATGGCGAAGACGTTGGTGGGATCGGCCATCGCCAGCGTGAGCGTGGTCCCCGATCGGCCGACGGGCAGGACGTTGTACTTGGTGGCGCTCTCGGCGGGAACGAGGCGGACGATCGCGGGATCGAGATCGAACTCGCGCAGGTTGATGGCGGGAACGCCACAGTGACGACTCACCACCGTCGTGATGTCGTCCTCGGTGAGGATGCCGAGGCTGACCAGACTGGTACTGAGCCGTCCTCCGTGCTGGCGCTGGTGGTTCAGCGCTTCCTGGAGCTGGACGGGTGTAATGCGCTTTTCGCGCAGCAGCAGTTCACCAAGACGGACGGCCATGTTGCCTGTGCGAACACGGCCGCCCCGGCTCCCTGCGGACTAGAACCCGGCACGCAGCGCGACGCCGAACTCCTGGCCGTCGCCCCCGTGCCCGCGGCTGTAGTGCCCGTCGAGCCAGAGCCCGGTGCGAACGGCCACACTGCCGCCGACCGCACCGACGCGCTGCCCGGAACGGGCCAGGTTCCAGCGGACGCCCGAGCGGACCTTCACACGCGATCCGAGCCCGAGCTCGCCGCCGGCCGCAAACATCCGGCGAGGGTCGCCCATCAGGTCGACCGTATTCAGGTCGACGTCCATAGCAAGGGTCACGCCATCGGCAGGACGCACCGACAGGCCCGCTCGGACCTGTCGCGGCAACGACGTTGCGTTTTCTGCATTTTCGCGAAAAACCGGCGATCGCAGGTTCTTCACCACCACCGCCGCACGCGCGAGCCGGCTCATCGCCATCAGCCCCAGATCGAAATCGACCGTCGTCCGCGCGTCGGCGTCGAGGTCGGTAATCCGGTCGAAGGCGTCACCGGCTGTCGGCTCACCGACACCGGTCGAAGCCAGCCGTCCCCGCATGAACTTGACGGTCGAACCCAGCACGACCTGCGGCAGCAGCGACTGGAGCACGGTCACCCCGAGCTGCGACACCCGCAGCGACTGACCGCGCAGACCGTCGCTGCCCTCTTCGATCCACGCGTGGCTGAAGCCGCCATAGGAGAGCCCGAGCGGCCACGTCCCGAGGCTCGTCAGACTCGTCCGTGCGCGCGACTGCCCCGCAGCCGGCGCCAGGTCGTCATTACCAAGCTGAAATAGATGCCACCCGATTGTCACTCCCGCCGGCTGCGCCGCCGCCAGCCCCGCCGGGTTCCAGTGCACCGCCGTCGCGTCGTCGGCCACGGCCACGAATGCGCCGCCCATGCCGAGCGCCCGCTCTCCCGCCACCTCGAACAGGACCTGCGCCGACGCCGGTCGCCCTCCCGCGACCACGAGGATCAGCAGCGCCAGCCAGAGACGAAATCCGCCACCTGCCATGCGCACGAGAGTATCAGGCCGCCGGTCTCCCCAGGCGACGTCGCGAGGGCGGTTGACCAGGGCCTCCCCGGCCGGTCATGCTAACGGGACATTCACCCACCGCGACCGGCGACCGAGCGTCGCCGTCCGGCGGGCGCCCCGGTGCCAGCGCCAGAACCGGCAGGTGTCCGGTCCCCGTCCGACCGACCGCAGGGAACGTCTGTCCGGCTAACTGCGTAGAGGGAACAGCGACCCGGCACCAGTCTCCCGTGACCACCTCTTGACCTGGACCGACCCATGACCGAGACAGCGACTCAGACGTCTCCCGGCCTGTTCGCGCGCGCCATCGGCATCATCGTGTCGCCCGGATCCACCTTTCAGGCCATCGTCACGGCCCCGCGGCCGTTCGGCATCCTGTTCGTCGTGTGCGTGGCGCTCGCCATCGCGACCGCCATTCCGTTTCTGACCGAGGCCGGCCAGCAGGCCATGCTCGACGTGCAGGTCCGGTCCATCGAACAGTTCACCGGCCAGCCCGTGTCGAACGAGCAGTACGTCCAGATGCAGCAGGGCATCCGGATGGGGGCCATCTTCGGTACGGTCGGCATCTTCATCATGGTGCCGGTCATCACCCTGCTCACGACCGCCCTCTACTGGGCCCTGTTCAACCTGGCGTTCGGCGGCACCGCAACCTTCATGCAGGTGCTCGGCGTAACCGCGCACGCGTCGGTGATCTCGGCGCTGGGCGCGCTGCTCGGTGCCGCGGTACAGGTCGCCACCGGCACGTACAGCCAGAGCGGCCCCTTCAACCTCGGCCCGCTCGCGGTCGGCCTCGCGCCGACCCATCCACTGGCCCTGCTGCTCGGCGGCCTGACCGTCTTCAGCGTGTGGCAGGCGGTGGTCAACGGCATCGGGCTGGCCGTGCTGTACCGGCGCCCGGCCACCGGCATCGTGATTGTCACCCTCGTCGTCCTGATCGCGATTACGGCGGTGTTCACCGTCGGGCCGGCCCTGATCTTCGGCAGGTAACTCGATGACTCGTAAACGGATCCTGATCGCCCTCCTGATCGTTGCCGCCCTGGCCGTCGTCGCCTGGGCGAACTTCGGACGCCGCGAGCCGGCCGTCCAGGTCACCACCGAACGCGTCGGCCGCCGCAATCTCGAGGCGATCGTGTCGGCCAGCGGCAAGGTGCAGCCGGCCCGCTCGGTCGACATCAGCGCCGAGACGATGGGACGGATCGTGTCGCTGTCCGTCGTCGAAGGCCAGCAGATCAAGGCGGGAGATCCGCTGCTCGAAATCGATCCCCGCACGCTCGAGACGACCGTGCGCACGCGCGAGGCCATGCTCGAGGCCGCGCGCGTCCAGCTCGCCCAGAGCCGGATTCAGGTCGAGAACTCCCGCATCGCCCTGCAGCAGGCCCTCGATGCGCTCAAGCGCGCCGAAGGCCTCTGGGAAGCGGGCCTGCTCGCACGCGAGCAGCTCGAAACCGCCCAGAACACGGCCAAGATGCGCGAGACCGACCTGCGCGTCGCCGAGCAGTCGGTCGCCGCGCAGGAGCAGCGCATCCGCCAGGAGGAAGCCAGCCTCGAAAGCGCCCGGCACGACCTGAGCAAGGTCCGGATGGTCTCGCCGATCGACGGCATCGTCACGCGCCTGAACGTCGAGCTCGGCGAGACGGCCGTCGTCGGCACGATGAACAACCCAGGCACCGTGCTGCTCTCGATCGCCGACATGAGCGTGATCGAGACCGAGATCGAGGTCGACGAGACCGACATCCCGTTCATCCGGATCGGCCAGCCGGCACGCATCACGATCGACGCGCTGCCCAATCAGACGTTCCGGGGACGCGTCACCGAGGTCGGCAACAGCCCCATCCAGACGACCGGCCAGGCGCAGACCCAGCGCGCGACGAACTTCATGGTGGTCGTGACGCTCGAGGACGAGGTGCCCGACGTGCGCCCCGGCTTCACGTGCACGGCCGAAATCACGACCGCCACGCGCGCCGACGTCCTTGCCGTCCCGATTCAGGCGATGACCGTCCGCGAGCTGATCGTCGACGCCGAAGGGAACATCGTCCCGATGCCGCGGCCCGAAGGCCGTCGCGGCCCGGCAGCGCCCCCCGAGCCCGGCCCGGGCCAGTCGCGCCGCGAGTTCGAGGGCGTGTTCGTCGTCCGCGAAGGCCGCGCCGTGTTCGTTCCGGTGTCCACCGGCATCGCCGGCGAACGCCACTTCGAGGTCCTCTCGGGCCTCGAGGAAGGCGACGAGGTCATCACGGGCCCGTTCGCCTCGGTGCGTGAGCTGCGCGACGGCGACCCGGTCACCGTCACGGCTTCTCCCATCGTCCGCTGATGCAGCAGTTCCTCGAGGCGGTCGGGATTGCGCTGCAGGCCATCTGGGCCAACAAGCTGCGCTCGTTCCTGACGGTCATCGGCAACGTCGTCGCCGTGACGTCGATCATTGCCGTCGTCTCGCTCGTGCAGGGCCTGAACGCCGCCGTCGAAGAGGAAATCCAGTCGCAGTTTGCGGCCGACTCGTTCTCGGTGCAGCGACGTCCGCTCACGCTGACCGACGAAGAGGACCTGCGGGCCGCCGGCAACCCGCGCATCTCGTTCGAGGACGCCGCCGCGATCCGCGAGTTCGGCACGACCGTCGGCATGGTCATGGCCGAGAGCCAGGCCTCGGCCGAGGTGAAATACCGGAACGAGACGCTCGAGAACGTCCAGATCCGCGGCGTCACCCGCGAATACAATGATCTGCCCTCGACGCGGATCGAGCGCGGCCGCACGATCACCGCCTCGGAGTTCGACAACGGCCGCGCGGTGGCCATCATCGGGTACGACGCGGCCGACCGGCTCTTCGGCCAGATCGATCCGCTGGGGAAGACGATCATCGTCGGCGGCATGCACGTGCGCGTGGTCGGTGTGGCGCCAAAGCGCGGCTCACTGCTCGGCATCTCCCAGGACGAATGGGTGCTCATGCCGCTCGGCGCCTTCCAGCGCCTGTTCGGCGCGCGCCCGTCGCTGCAGCTGACGGTGCGCCCCACGCGCCCCGAACTGCTGGAAACGGCGATGGACGAGGCGCGCGTCGCCCTCCGCGTCGAGCGCCGGCTGCGGCCGTCCGAGCCGGACAACTTCGGGATCCTGACGGCCGACACGTTCCTGAGCCTCTACAACCAGGCTACAGCCGGCATCTTCGCCATCCTCATCGGCGTCGTGTCGCTCTCGCTCGTCGTCGGCGGCATCGTCATCATGAACATCATGCTGATGGTCGTGAGCGAGCGGACGCGCGAGATCGGCCTGCGCAAGTCGCTCGGCGCCCGGCGGCGCGACATCATGTGGCAGATCCTGACCGAGTCGATCACGCTGTCGACCTTCGGCGGCATCTGCGGGACGCTGCTCGGCTTCGTCTTCGCCTGGGCCATCAGCCAGGTGAGCCCGCTGCCCGCCATCATCGAGCCGTGGTCGGTGGCGCTCGGTATCTCGATCACGGCGCTGGTCGGCCTCGGATTCGGCCTCTACCCGGCGATGCGCGCCGCCGCGCTCGATCCGATCGAAGCGCTCAGGAGGGAATAGCCGTGCGGTGGAGCCTCTTCGGCGAAATCCTCCGGATGTCGTGGGACACGGTCCGCGAGAACAAGCTGCGGTCGTTCCTGACCGTGCTCGGCATCGTCATCGGCATCACGTCGATCGTCGGGATGACGGCCATGGTCCGCGGCTTCGACCAGTCGATCCGCGACATGTTCCGGTCGCTCGGCCCGAACACGGTGTATCTGACGAAGATGTCGATCGTCAGCTTCTCGTCGGGTGCCGAGTTCCGCGACCTGATCATGCGGCCGAACATCACGGCCAACGACGCCGAGGCGATCGCGCGTCAGGCGCCGTCGATCCAGTACGTGGACATCATGCTCGGCGAGGGGCCGAGCGGGCAGGCCGAACGTCTCTACTACGGCAACCAGCGGACCAAGCCGATGGCCGTCATCGGTGGCGGCGCCAACTGGCAGAACGCGCTGCAACTGCAGATCGAGAGCGGCCGCTTCTTCACGACCGGCGAGGTGGAGCGCCGCAGCCGCGTGGCCGTGCTCGGCCAGGCGCCGGCCGAGGCGCTCTTCCCCAACGTCGACCCGATCGGCAAGAACATCCGGATCGGCTTCGAGCAGTTCACCGTGATCGGCGTCTTCGCCAGGCGGCCCAGCCCGGGCGGCTTCAACGTCGGCGCCGACGACTTCGTGCTCATCCCCTACACCACGTTCGCCCGGCAGTACGGCGTGCGCATCAACGACGAAGGCCGCGGATCGATGACCGGCGCGATGGTCGCCGCCGTGCCGCGCGAGGGCGTGACGATCGAACAGGCCATCGCCGAGGTCGAGGCGATCATGCGCACGCGGCACGGGCTCCGCGTCGATCAGCCGAACGACTTCGACATCGTCACGCAGGACGCGTTCCTGAACCTGTGGGAGCAGATCAGCCGCGCCACGTTCCTCGCGCTCGTCGTGCTGTCGTCGATCGCGCTGATGGTCGGCGGCATCGGCGTCATGAGCATCATGACGATCAGCGTCACCGAGCGGACGCGCGAGATCGGCGTCCGCAAGGCGCTCGGCGCCCGGCGCGTGGAGATCCTGTGGCAGTTCCTGCTCGAGGCGGTTTTCCTCACGTCGGCCGGCGGCCTGCTCGGCATCGGCCTCGGATCGCTCATCGGGTTTGCCGTACACCTGCTCACCGGGTTCCCCGTCTCGCTGCCGTGGTGGGCGTTCGCCATCGGCATCGGCTTCTCGGCGAGCGTCGGCATCTTCTTCGGCATGATCCCGGCCATCCGCGCCTCGCGCCTCGATCCGATCGAAGCGCTCCGCTACGAATAGCGTCGGCCTCTGTCGCCGCGGAACCGCGCGCCGGGGACGGCACGCGGCTGTCAGTCGATCCGATCGGACAGCAGGCCGACGGCCAGCGCGTACGAGTGTGAGCAGTTGTAGTCGAGCAGCGCGAGGTAGTTCCGGTAGACGAGGAAGGACCGGCGCTCGCCCCGGACGAGCGAGGCTTCCATGTCGGCCGTCGGCAGCGCGCCGCCGCCGGGCAGTCGCACGCCGAGCCGCTGCCACTCGGCCAGCGGCCGCGCCTCGGTCATCAGGCGCACGGCACGGCATCCTTCCGTGCGCATCGGCACTTCGCGATCGATGCGCGCCATAACGTCACGGCCGATCGACACCTCGCGGCCCCAGCGCTCACCGGCCGTCCATCCGGCATTCCGCAGGTAGTTCGCCATCGACCCGAACACGTCGGCGTGCGAGGTCCAGATGTCCGCCACGCCGTCGCCGTCGACGTCGACCGCGTGACGCAGGTAACTCGATGGCATGAACTGCGGCTGCCCCATCGCGCCGGCCCATGAGCCTTTCATGCGCGCCGGCGGCACGCCCCGGTCGATCATCCGCAGCGCCTCGATCAGCTCCGAGCGGAAGAGCGTCCTCCGCCCGTCCCAGGCCAGCGTGGCCAGGGCGCGCACGGTCGAATAGGTGCCCGTGAAGCGCCCGAAGTTCGACTCGAGCCCCCAGATGGCCACCAGCACGCGCGACGACACGCCGTAGTCCCGCTCGACCCGCGCGAGCAGTCGGGCATGCTGACGGGCATGCCTGCGCGCGGCGGTCACCGTGGACGAGGTCAGGCGCCGCGCCAGATAGGCCTCGAGGCTCTGGACGATCTCGGGCTGCGTCCGGTCGCGCGAGACGACCACCGGTTCCGGCGTGAGCCCCGTGAGTGCCCCGTCGATCGTCTGCTGCGTGATGCCGGCCGCCGCCGCCTCCGCGCGAATCGCCTCGAGGAACTCCTCGAACGTCTGGGCGGCCGCACCTCCCTCGCCCTGAGCGGCGACGGGCCTCGCCCAGACTCCCGACAGCCCGACCAGTACGACAGCGACCAGCCACCCGCGCATCATGGGGTCACTACATCACACCGAACGACGCGGCGGCAAAGCCGCAGAGACACGAAAGCCGGACCAATCGCCGGGGAAACCCCGGCAATCGGTCCGGCCTTTCGCAGGATCGATCCGACGGCCGGCTTACGATCCGCCGACCTTGCGCGGCGTCGTCGCCTTGCGCGCGCCGCCGCGCGCCGGCTTGCTCGCCTTCGCCCTGGCGCTGTCGTCGGCCTTGGCGCGTCGCCCGCCGCCGAGCGCCTCGCGCAGCCGGCCACCCACCGACTTCTTCTTCGGCTTCTCGGCAGCCTCTTCCTCGGCGGCCGTCTCAGCGTTCGGATCGAACTCGCTGCCGAGCAGCTCCACCTGGGCGACCTCGGCCGCGTCGCCGCGCCGGCGTCCGACCCGCAGCAGCCGCGTGTAGCCGCCGGGCCGATCCACGTAGCGCGGGGCGATTGTCGTGAAGAGCTTCTGGACGACCGCCTTGTCGGCGATGTCCTGCGCGACCAGCCGCCGGGCGTTCACGGCGTGCGCGCTGCCCGGCTCGGCGCTCAGGCTGCGCTTGGCGACCGTGATGAGGCGCTCGACGAACGGGCGCAGCTCCTTGGCACGCGCCACCGTCGTCTGGATGCGCTCGTACCGAATCAGGTCGGTGCTCTGGTTCCGCAGCATCGCGATGCGATGCTCGGTAACCCGACCGAGTTTGCGATTTGCCACTCTGTGACGCATGATGCCAGTCCTTCGTTTCCCGCCGGTCGCGCTGCCGGACTACTCCGTACCGCCGGCCCCCTGGTCCAGCCGCATGCCGAGGCTGAGACCCATGGTGGCGAGAATCTCCTTGATCTCGTTGAGCGACTTGCGGCCGAAGTTCTTCGTCTTCAGCATGTCGCCCTCGGTCTTCTGCACGAGCTCCCGCAGCGTGCGGATGTTGGCGTTCTTCAGGCAGTTGTAGGAGCGCACCGACAGCTCGAGCTCCTCGACGCTCTTGTCGAGATGCTCGTTGATCGACGCCGGCAGCAGTTCGCTGGCGCCCTCGAGCACCGGCTCGCCCCCATCGTCGAGGCCGATGAAGATCGTGAAGTGGTCGCGGATGAGCCGGGCCGCCAGCGACACGGCGTCGCGCGCGGTCACCGCCCCGTTCGTCCACACCTCGAGCGTGAGCTTGTCGTAGTCGGTGGTCTGCCCGACGCGGGCCGCCTCGACCAGGTAGTTCACCTTCTTGATGGGCGAGTGCACCGAGTCGATCGGGATCCAGCCGATGCCGAGCTCCTCCTCGAAGTTGCGGTCGGCCGAAACGTAGCCGCGACCGCGCCGCACGCGCAGCTCCATCTCGAGCGAGCCGCCGTCGCTGACCGTCGCGATGTGGGCGTCGGGCTCGAGAATCTCGACGTCGGCGTCGACCTGGATGTCGCGCGCCCGGACGTCGCCCGGCTTGTCGACCCGCACGTACAGCGTCTTCGGCTGGTCGGTGTGGAGCCTGATCGGGATCTGCTTCAGGTTGAGGATGATGTCGGTCGCGTCCTCGACGACCCCCTGGATCGGCGAGAACTCATGCAGCACGCCCTCGATCTTGACGGCGGTCACCGCCGCCCCCTCGATCGACGACAGCAGCACGCGCCGCATGGCGTTGCCCACCGTGGTGCCGAAGCCGCGCTCGAACGGCTGGGCGAAGAACCGGCCGAACCGATCCGTGAGGGTGTCGCGCTCGACTTCGAGCCGCTTGGGCCGCTGGAATCCCTTCCACAACATGTTCATGTTCCTTTCGCACGCGGCGCACCGCGCCGCCAGACCTGCCGTGTCCTGTCGCCGGCCTCCCGCCGCAGGTCTGAAAGCTGCGGGCCGGCAACCGCGATTGTCGCTGTCCGTCGGTCGGGCCGACGCCCGGGGCTAGACGCGCCGCCGCTTCGGCGGCCGGCACCCGTTGTGCGGAATCGGCGTGACGTCACGGATCGACTTCACGTCGATGCCGACGGCCTGCAGCGCGCGCACGGCCGATTCGCGGCCCGCGCCCGGCCCCTTCACCCGCACGTCGATCGTCCGCAGGCCGAAGCTCTTGGCCGCGTTGCCGGCAGCCATCGCCGCCTGCGTCGCCGCAAACGGCGTCCCCTTGCGCGACCCCTTGAACCCGATCGCGCCCGCGCTCGACCAGGCAATCACCTTGCCCTCGACGTCGGTGATCGTCACGATCGTGTTGTTGAAGGACGCCTGAATGTGGGCGAGGCCGTGATGCACCACGCGCTTCTCCCCACGCTTCTTGAACGTCTTCTTCCTGCCCCTGCCTTCGGCGTCACTCTTTGCCATCACACCCTCGGTTCAGTCGCTCGTCGACCGTTCTACCTGGACTTCTTGCGCGTCACGGCCGCCCGGCGCGGGCCCTTCCGCGTGCGCGCGTTCGTCCGCGTCCGCTGGCCGCGCACCGGCAGGTTGCGCCGATGCCGCGCGCCGCGGTAGCTGCCGATCTCGACGAGCCGCTTGATGTTGAGCGCAATCTCCTTCCGGAGATCGCCTTCGACGCCACCCTGCTCCTCGAGCACGCGCGTGATCTTCCGGACGTCGTCTTCCGTCAGGTCCTTCACGCGGATGTCGCCGCTCACGCCGGCCGCCTTCAGCACGTCGCTGGCGCGCTTCCGGCCGATGCCGTAGATGTACGTCAGGCCAATTTCCACGCGCTTCGTGCGCGGAAGGTCCACTCCTGCAATGCGAGCCATGCTCCTACCTCGATGCCACGTCCGGGATCCGGCGGCCGTCGGCCTCCGGACCCTCGAGTGTCGTCTATCCCTGCCGCTGCTTGTGCTTCTGGTTCGTGCAGATCACCCGCACGACGCCCCGGCGCCGCACGATCTTGCACTTGTCGCAGATGCGCTTGACCGATGCCCTGACCTTCATCTCACGTCCTCCGGCGGCGTCCGGCTCACTGCCGCCTGACAATCCGTCCCCGGGTGCGATCGCGCGGGCTGAGCTCGACCAGCACCCGATCTCCTACGACCAGCCGCACGAAATTGCGGCCGAGGCCCGACGCCGCGTGCGCCGTCACCTCGCGATCGTCGATTGCCACCCGGTACAGCGCCCGCGGCAGCACCTCGACGACCGTCCCTTCCACTGTCGGCCGCCCGCCGGCCATCGCGCCTTACCCGGCGGCCGGCGTCTCCGACCGCCGCGCCGTCAGCACGAGCGGTCCGTCGGCCGTCACCGCCACCGTGTGCTCGAAGTGCGCGGCCACGCTGCCGTCCTTCGTCACGGCCGTCCAGCCGTCGGCCAGAATCTTCGTTTCGGCCCGGCCCATCGCGACCATCGGCTCGATGGCCAGGACCATCCCGGCCGCCAGCTTCGGCCCGCGCCCCGGCGGCCCGTAGTTCGGAATCTGCGGCTCCTCGTGCAGCCGCTCGCCGATGCCGTGACCGACGAACTCGCGTACCACCGAGAACCCGTGGCGCTCGACCCACTGCTGCACGGCGTGGCCGATGTTCGACAGCCGCGCCCCGACCTTCACCTCGGCGATCGCCCGCTCGAGCGATTCCCGCGTGACGCGCAGCAGTTCCAGCGTGCGCTCGGGCACCCGGCCGACCGGAACCGTCACCGCCGCATCCCCGTAGTAGCCGCCGAGCCGCACGCCCATGTCGATCGAGATCACGTCGCCCGACTTCAGCACGCGCCCCTTCGACGGGATGCCGTGCACCACTTCCTCGTTCACCGACGTGCAGAGCGTCGCCGGGAAGCCCCGGTAGCCCTTGAACGCCGGCTCGCCACCGCCGTCGCGGATGAGCCGCTCGGCCATCACGTCGAGGTCCCAGGTCGAGACCCCTTCGGCCACCGCCGCTTCCACCGCGGCCAGCACGTCGGCCACGAGCTGATTCGCCGGGCGCATCCGCTCGAGCTCGGCTTCCGACCGGCAGATGATCACTGCACCCCCAGGACGGCCGCCACCGCCGACGAGATGTCGGCGGCCACCGCATCCTGCGGCTGGTCGCCGTCGACCGACCGGAACGTCGGGCGCCGCCGGTAGAACTCCACGATCGGCTGCGTCTGCTCCGCGTAGACCCGCAGCCGCTCCTGCACCACGCGGTCGTCGTCGTCGCTGCGCGGAATGAGCGGACCGCCGCAGGCCCCGCACGTCGTGAGCGCCGCCGTGGCCGGCGCCCCGCAGCGCGCACAGACGCGCCGCGCGCGCAGCCGCTCGATCAGCGTCTCTTCCGGCACCTCGATGTCGACCACCACCAGCGGCACACCGTCGTCGAGCAGGTGATCGAGCGCCTCGGCCTGCATCAGCGTCCGCGGGAAACCGTCGAGCACGAACCCGTCGCGGGTGTCGGGCTGCGCGAGCCGCCGCCGCACGATGCCGATCACTACATCATCGTCGACCAGGCGCCCGGCGTCCATCGTCGCGCGCGCCTGGCGGTCGAGCTCCGGGTCCTTCTCCCGTTCCCGCCGCAGCACCTCGCCGGTCGAGATATGCGGCACCTGACGCGACCGGGCAAAGCGCGCCGCCTGCGTTCCCTTTCCCGCCCCCGGGGGGCCGAGCATCACCAGCCTGATCACGACCGGCCTCAACCGCGCCGCCCGCGGATGCGGGTCTTCTTCATGAACCCGTCGTAGTGCCGCATGATCATCTGCGACTCGATCTGCTGCACGGTGTCCATGGCCACGCCCACGATGATCAGCAGCGACGTGCCGCCGAAGTAGAACTGCACGTTCAGCCCCTGCGTGATGAACTGCGGCAGGACCGCATCGAGCTGCGGGCCGATGAACGGAATCGGCTCGACCCTGAAGCCCGTCATGAGGACCTCGGGCAGCAGCGCGATGATCGCCAGGTAGACGGCGCCGGCCGCCGTGATGCGCGCCAGGATGCCGTCGATGTACTCCGCCGTCCGCTTGCCGGGGCGGATGCCCGGCACGAACCCGCCGTACTTCCGCATGTTCTCCGCGACGTCGTCCGGCTTGAAGATGATCGCCGTGTAGAAGTACGCGAAGAAGATGATCAGGGCGACGTACAGCAGGTTGTAGAGCGGGTAGCCCATGCTGAGCTGCTCGATCGCCCCGCTCACCCACGAGTTCTCGAGCATGCCGCCCGGATCGAACATGGGCTTCATCGTCTGCGGGAACGCGAGAATCGACGACGCGAAGATCACGGGCATGACGCCGCCCGTATTGACCTTCAGCGGGATGTGCGTGCTCGCCCCGCCGTACATGCGCCGGCCCACCATCCGCCGGGCGTACTGCACCGTCACCCGCCGCTGCCCGCGCTCGACGAACACCACCGCGCCGACGACGGCGATCATCAGCGCCACGAGCGCCACGAGTGCGAGCGGGCCGATCTCGCCCGTCTGCATCTGCGTGAGCGTCGCGAACACGGCGCGCGGCAGCCCCGAGACGATGCCCGCGTAGATCAGCAGCGACATCCCGTTGCCGATCCCGCGCTCGGTGATCTGCTCGCCCAGCCACATCACCAGCACCGACCCGGTCGTCAGCGTCAGGACGGTCATGAGGCGGAAGCCCCAGCCGGGGTTCTCGACAATGGCGTAGCCGCCAGCCTGGCCGGCATTCTCGAGAAACACGGCGATGGCCATCGCCTGAATGACGCTGAGGATGATCGTGCCGTAGCGCGTGTACTGGGTGATCTTCCGGCGCCCGAGCTCGCCCTCCTTCGACAGCCGCTCCAGGTACGGCCAGACGACCGTCAGCAGCTGCAGGATGATCGACGCGCTGATGTACGGCATGACGCCCAGCGCGAAGACGGTCATCTGCGAGAGGTTGTAGCCCGAGAACATGTCGTAGAGCCCGAACAGGTTGCTGCTGGCCACCTGATTGGCCAGCTCCGCCAGGGCTCCGACGTTGATGCCGGGGATGGTGATGTGGCCGCCGACCCGGTAGACCGCGAGGATGGCGAAGGTGAACAGCAGCCTGTCGCGCAGCTCCCTGATGGCGAAGATGTTCCTGAGACTGTCCATAGGATTATCCGGGTCCGCCCGCCCCTCGCCGGGCGGACGCGCCGGCGCCACGGCGCCGGCGCTTCATCGCCTGCAGCTACGCCAGGACTTCCGCTGAACCACCGGCCGCCGCGATCTTCTCGGCCGCCCGCCCGCTGAACTTGTGCGCGCGCACCGTCAGCGGCTTGCTGATCTCGCCGCGGGCCAGGATCTTCACCGGCGCACCGTTGCGGACGATGCCGCGCTCACGCAGCACCTCGGGCGTGACCGACGAGCCGGCGTCGAACACCTCGGCCAGCCGATCGAGGTTCACCACCGCGTACTCGACGCGGAACGGGTTGCGGAACCCGCGCTTCGGCAGCCGCCGGTGCAGCGGGTTCTGGCCGCCCTCGAAGCCGCGCTTCGTCCGGTAGCCCGACCGCGACTGCGCGCCCTTGTGGCCGCGCGTCGCCGTCTTGCCGTGCCCCGACCCGGGGCCCCGGCCCACACGCTTCTTCGGCTTCTTCGCTCCGCGCGGCGGACGCAAATTGTTCAGAGCCATCTCTTCCTGATCCTTCCTGCCGTCCGCGCCGGCGCTACTCTTCGACGCGGACGAGGTGCCGCACCTTGTGAATCTGTCCGCGGATCGCCGGCGTGTCGGGCACCTCCACCGTGTGGCGGATGCGGCGCAGCCCCAGGCCGCGAAGCGCCTTCGCCTGATCCTTCGGGAACCCGATCGGGCTCCGCACCTGCGTGACCTTCAACGACTTCATCGTCCCCTCTCAGCCGGACGCCTCAGGCGCGCGCCGCCTCGGCGCCGACGAGCTCCTCGACATCCTTGCCCCGCAGCCGCGCCACGTCGGTCGCCTCGCGCAGCTGCTCGAGCGCCGTAAAGGTGGCCCGCACCACGTTGTGGTGATTCGACGACCCGAGCGACTTGCCGAGCACGTTGCCGATCCCGGCCGCCTCGACCACCGCCCGGACGGCACCGCCCGCGATGACACCGGTGCCCTCGGGCGCCGGCTTGAGCAGCACCGCGCCGGCACCGAACCGCCCCAGCACCGCATGTGGAATCGTCGAGCCCTTCATCGGGATCCGGATCAGGCTCTTCTTCGCCGCCTCGATCGCCTTCCGGATCGCCGACGGCACCTCCTTCGCCTTCCCGATGCCGAAGCCCACGACGCCCTGCCCGTCGCCGACGACGACCAGCGCGCTGAAACTGAGGTTCTTGCCGCCCTTGACGACCTTGGTGACACGGTTGATGTTCACCACGGTGTCCTTCAGCTCGAGCTCGGACGGATCGATCTTTTCGCGAGAATACGCCATGTTTCCTCTGCTGGCCGGATGCCGCCGGCCGGACTAGAACTCGAGCCCCGCCTTCCGGGCCGCGTCGGCGACCGCCTTCACCCGGCCGTGATACAGGAAGCCGCCCCGGTCGAAGACCACCCGCCGGATGCCCCGCTCGATCAGCCGCTCCGCAATCACGCGCCCGAGCAGCTCGGCACCCCTGATGTTGCCGCCGCGCACCTCACCGGTGAACTGCGCCTTGAGCGCCGGCTCCAGGCTCGAGGCCGACACGAGCGTCCGCCCGGCGTAGTCGTCGATCACCTGCGCGTAGATATGCGACGCCGATCGGAAGACAGCCAGCCGGGGCCGCTCGGGCGTGCCCGAGATCCGCTTCCGCTGCCGCAGGCGGATCCGTTCGCGGCGATCCTTCTTCGTTCGAATCTGCATGCTAGGCTCCCGTCTTCCCGACCTTCTTCTTCAGCACTTCGCCCGTGTAGCGCACGCCCTTCTGCTTGTACGGATCCGGCTTGCGCATGGCGCGGATGTTGGCCGCGACCTGGCCGACCAGCTGGCGGTCGATGCCGGTCACCGTCACGTGGGTCTGCTTGTCGACGGCGATCTCGACGCCCGGCGGAATGTCGTAGACGACCGGGTGCGAGTAGCCCAGCGCGAAAATCACCTGCTTGCCCTTCACCTCGGCCCGGTAGCCGGTGCCGACGATGTCGAGCTCGCGCTTGAAGCCGTTCGTGACGCCCTCGACCGCGTTGGCCACGAGCGTCCGCGCCAGGCCGTGGAACTTGCCCAGCGCCGGATCGGGCCGCTCGGGCGAGGCGACGATATTGCCGTCCTTCACCTCGAAGACGATGCCCGGCGGCACCCGCTGCCGCAGCGTCCCCTTGGGCCCCTTCACTTCGACGGCCCCGGGGTGGACGCTCACCGTCACGCCTGCGGGCACCGGAATGGGTTTCTTGCCGATACGGGACATGTCGAATTCCTCACCAGACGTTGCAGAGCACTTCGCCGCCGACGCCGGCCTTGACCGCATCGCGGCCCGTCATCACGCCCCGCGAGGTCGTCAGGATCGTCGTGCCGAGCCCGCCAAGCACCTTCGGGACCTCGTCGCGCCCGACGTAGGCGCGGCGGCCTGGGCGGCTCACCCGCTCGATCCCGGAGATCACGTTCTCGCCGCGGGGGCCGTACTTGAGCTGAATCCGGATGATCTCGGGCCGGCCGGGCTCGGCCGGCACCTGCCGGAAGCCGGCAATGTAGCCCTCCTGCTCGAGAATCCGCGCGATCTCGAGCTTGAAGCGCGAAGCCGGGATGTCGACGCGGGGATGACGCGCGCGAACCGCGTTGCGGATGCGCGTGAGCATGTCTGCGATCGGGTCGGTCATGTCGGGTCCTTGTCGAGCCGGACGCACCGGCTGCGGTCTTTCCTCAGTGCGAAAACCTCTACCAACTGCTCTTGACCACGCCGGCCACTTCGCCGCGGAGCGCCAGTTCGCGGAAACAGAGTCGGCACAGCGCGAACTTCCGCAGGTAGGCGCGCGGCCGGCCGCACTTCCGGCAGCGGTTGCGCCGCCGGACGGCGAACTTCGGCTTCTTCTGAAGGTCCTTGACGGTCTTTGCAATCGTGGCCATCGTGTGGCTCCTGGAACTCGCTAGTTCTGCCGGAACGGCAGGCCGATCAGCTGCAGCAGCCGCCGGGCTTCCTCGTCGGTCTTCGCGGTGGTCACAATCGACACGTTCATCCCCCGCGGCTTGTCGACCTTCATGTAGTCGATCTCCGGGAAGATGATCTGGTCGCGCAGGCCGAGCGTGTAGTTGCCGCGCCCGTCGAAGCCGCGCGGCGAAATGCCGCGGAAGTCGCGCACGCGCGGCAGGGCAATCGAAATGAGCCGGTCGAGGAACTCGTACATCCGCTCGCCGCGCAGCGTCACCATCACGCCGATCGGCATGCCCTGGCGGAGCCGGAACTGCGCGATCGACTTCTTCGCGCGCGTGACGGCCGCCTTCTGGCCCGTGATCTTCGCCAGCTCCTCGGCGCCGGTCTCGACGACCTTCGCGTTCTGCGTCCCTTCGCCGAGCCCCATGTTGATCACGACCTTCGTGATCTTGGGCACCGCCATCACGTTCTCGTAGCCGAATTCCTTGCGCAGCGCCGGGATCACCTCGGCGACGTAGCGTTCTCTGAGGCGGCTCATCGGTCGACCACTCCCTTGCACTTGACGCAGTACCGCACGCGGCGCCCGTCCTCGAGCAGCCGCCGGCCCACGCGCGCCGGCTGTCCGCACTCGGGGCAGACCAGCTGCACGTTCGAGATTGCCAGCGGCGCCTCGCGCTCGACGATCCCGCCCTTGATGTTGCGCTGCGGGTTCGGCTTGGTGTGCCGCTTGACGACGTTGACGCCCTCGACGACGACGCGCCCCTTCGCCGGCAGCACGCTCAGCACGCGCCCGCGCTTGCCGCGATCCCGGCCCGCGATGACCAGGACGTTGTCGTTCTTCTTGATTGCCGGTTTCAATGCCGGTGCCGAATTCCTCATGCCTGTTGCTCCCCGCGCCCGGCCGGCGGCAGCCCGCCGGCCCGAGACGGCCTCAGAGCACCTCCGGGGCCAGCGAGATGATCTTCATGAACCGGCGCTCCCGCAGCTCGCGCGCCACCGGCCCGAAGACGCGCGTGCCGATCGGCTCGCCGTCGTTGTTGATCAGCACGGCCGCGTTGCGGTCGAACCGGATGTAGCTGCCGTCGCGGCGGCGCAGCTCCTTCCGCGTGCGCACAATCACCGCCTTGACGACCTGCCCCTTCTTGACCGTCGCGTCAGGCGTGGCTTCCTTGACCGACGCCGTGACGATGTCGCCGATCCGGGCGTACCGCCCGGTCGAGCCGCCGATCGGGTTGATGACCGACAGGCGCCGGGCGCCGGAGTTGTCGGCCACGTCGAGAATCGAACGCATCTGCACCATGGCTTACACCTCCTTCGCCCGCTCGACGATGCGGACGACCACCCACCGCTTGCGGCGCGACAGCGGACGCGACGGCACGAGCGCGACGCGATCGCCGACGCGCGCCGCGTCGTCTTCGTCGTGCGCCATGAAGCGCGAGGTCAGGCGCTGGAGCTTGCCGTACAGCGGATGCCGCACCTGCCGCTCGACGGCGACCACCACACTCTTGGCCATCTTGTCGCTGACGACCGTTCCCACGATCTCCTTCTTCGCCATCGTTAGCCCCTGCCGCCTTTCTCGCGCAGCACCGTCAGCGTCCGCGCCAGATCCCGGCGCAGCGGCCGGATCCGGTGCCCGGCCTCGGCCTGCCCCATCGACCGCTGCAGCCGCAGGCGGAAGACCTTGTCCTCGAGCTCACGCGCCCGCTGCTGGAGCTCGTTCACCGACAGCGCGCGCAGCTCCGCCAGCTGCTCGACGACCTTCATGACACCTTCTCCTCGGCAAAGCGCGTCGCAAAGCGCGTCCGGATCGGCAGCTTCGCCGCGGCCAGCCGCATCGCCTCGCGGGCGTCCTCGAGCGATACCCCTTCCATCTCGAAGAGGATGCGCCCGGGCCGGATCACGGCCACCCAGCCTTCGGGCGAGCCCTTGCCCTTGCCCATGCGGGTCTCCTGGGGCTTCTTCGTGATGGGCTTGTCCGGAAAGACGCGGATCCAGATCTTGCCGCCGCGCTTGACGCTGCGCGTCAGCGCGATACGCGCCGCCTCGATCTGCCGGTTCGTCAGCCAGCACGGCTCGAGCGCCTGCAGCCCGTAGTCGCCGAACGCGACCGTCGAGCCGCGCCACGCCAGGCCGCCCATGCGGCCCCGGTGCTGCTTCCGATACTTGACCTTCTTCGGCATCAACATGGCGTTACCCTCGTGCCGCCCGCCGCGGCTGCCGATACTCTTCGTCGCGGCCGACCCGCGGCGACAGACGCTCGCCCTTGTAGAGCCACACCTTCACGCCGATCGCCCCGTAGGTCGTGAACGCCTGCGCGAAGCCGTAGTCGATGTCGGCGCGCAGCGTCTGCAGCGGAAGCTGGCCGTGCAGGTACCACTCCGACCGCGCGATCTCGGCGCCGTTGAGCCGGCCCGAGACGCGCACCTTGATGCCGCGCGCCCCGAAGCGCAGCGCCGATTCGACCGCCTTGCGCATGGCGCGCCGGAACGCGATGCGCTTCTCGAGCTGCGCGGCAACCGACTCGGCAATCAGCTGCGCATCGAGTTCGGGCTTCTGAATCTCGAGGATGTTGATGAACACCTCGCGGCCCGTCGTCCGCTGCAGCTCCTGGCGCAGCCGGTCGACCTCGGTCCCCTTGCGGCCGATGATGATCCCCGGGCGCGACGTGTGGATGTCGACCTTCAGCTTGTTCGCCGCGCGCTCGATGTCGATACGCGAGACGCCCGCGTGCGAGAAGCGTCGCTTGAGCAGCGTGCGCAGCCGCAGATCCTCGTGGAGCAGATCGGCGTACTCCCGGCTGGCGTACCAGCGCGAGCGCCACGTCTTGTTGAATCCCAGCCGGAAGCCGTAGGGATGAACTTTTTGACCCATACTCTCGACCTACTCCGCTGCCTTCGTCCGCCGACGCCGCGGCGCCGCCCCGGCCGACGCCTTCAGCGGGCGCTCGGCCACTTCCACCGTAAGGTGGGCCATCCGCTTGAGGACGCGGAAGGCCCGTCCCATCGGGGCCGGCCGGATCCGCTTCATGCTCGGGCCCTGGTTGGCGTAGCACGCCTTGACGTAGAGCCGATCGACGTCGCCGCCGAAGTCGGGGCGCTGCTGCACGTTTGCAATCGCTGACCGCAGCACCTTCTCGAGGTCGCGGGCGATCAGCTTGCGCGAGAACCGGAGGGTCGCCAGCGCCTCCGACACGTCCTTCCCGCGAATCTGCTCGCAGACGAGGCCGGCCTTCTGAGCCGAGGTCCGCACGTACTTTGCCGTTGCTGTCGCTTCAGCCATCATCAGCCTCCCCGCTGCGCCGCCTTCTCGGCCTTCGAGGTGTGCCCCTTGAACGTGCGCGTGGGCGCGAACTCGCCGAGCTTGTGCCCGACCATGTTCTCGGTGATGTAGACCGGAATGAACTTCCGCCCGTTGTGCACCGCGATCGTGTGGCCCACCATCTCCGGCACGACGGTCGATCGCCGCGACCAGGTCTTGATGACCTTCTTCTCGTTCTCGCGGTTCATCGCCTCAACCTTCTCGAGAAGGTGGAGGTCGATGAACGGCCCCTTCTTGAGTGATCTGCCCATGTGGTGACTCTCAGCTCCGGGCGACTACTTCTTGCGCCGCTCGAGGATGAACCGCTCGCTGCGCTTGTTGCGCCGCGTCTTGTAGCCCTTCGTCGGCTGGCCCCACGGCGAGACCGGATGCCGGCCGCCCGCCGTCTTGCCCTCGCCGCCGCCCAGCGGGTGATCGACCGGGTTCATGGCCACGCCGCGCACGTGCGGCCGGCGACCGAGCCAGCGGCTCCGTCCCGCCTTGCCGATCGACACGTTCTCGTGGTCGACGTTGCCCACCTGCCCGATCGTCGCCCGGCACTCGACGCTCACCATGCGGATCTCGCCCGACGGCATCCGCAGCGAGGCGTACTCGCCTTCGCGGGCGACGAGCTGCACCGAGGCGCCGGCCGACCGCGCAATCTGGCCGCCCTTACCCGGCTTCAGCTCGACGTTGTGCACCGTCGTGCCGAGCGGGATGTGCTTCAGCTTCAGGCAGTTGCCCGGCAGGATGTCGATGTCCTCACCCGAGATGACCGGATCGCCCACCTTCAGGCCGAGCGGGTGCAGGATGTAGCGCTTCTCTCCGTCGGCGTAGGTCACCAGCGCAATGCGGGCCGACCGGTTCGGGTCGTACTCGATCGTCGAGACGCGACCGGGCACGCCGATCTTGTCGCGCTTGAAGTCGATCACCCGGTAGTTGCGCTTGTGCCCGCCGCCACGCCACCAGGACGTCAGCTGCCCCCGGTTGTTGCGCCCGCCCGAGCGCTTCAGCGGCTCGACGAGCGGCTTGTAGGGGCGATCGGTCGTGATGTCGTCGAACGTCTGGACGGTCTGAAAGCGGCGTCCGGCTGACGTCGGTTTGTACTTGCGAATCGGCATGATGCGGATCCCCGGCTCTTCGCCTCTTCAACTCCTGCGGCGCGCCGTCGGCCGGCTGCCCGGCCGCGGCCTTACGCGCCCTCGAAAATCTCCGGCACCTTCTCGCCGGCCTTCAGCCGGACCCAGGCCTTCTTCCAGTCGGGCCGCTGACCGACGAACCGTCCCTGGCGCTTGAACTTGCCGTGGTTCAGACCGGTCCGCACCGACTCGACCTTCGCGCCGAGCAGCGTCTCGACCGCGCGCTTGACGTCGATCTTCGTCGCCTCGCGCGCCACCTCGAAGACGATCACCGGCGCCGTCTCTCGCGCCATCGTCGTCTTTTCCGTGATCAGCGGGCGGCGGATGACCTCGGTGAGCTTCATCCCAGCACCTCCTGCAGCCGCTCGACCGCCGCCTGCGTGGCGATGATGCGGTTCGTGTTCATCACGTCGCGCGCCGTCAGCATCCCGCTCGGCACGACCCGGACGCCCGGAATGTTGCGCACCGACAGGCAGAACTTCTCCTCCGGCTTCACGTCGATGACGAGCGTCCGCCGCGCATCGGCGCCCAGACGCTGCAGCAGCTCGGCCGCCGCCTTCGTCCGGATCTCCGGCACGCTCAACGCGTCGACGATCGTGACCGCGCCTTCGCGCAGCCGCGCCGTCAGCGCCGCCCGCAGCGCGCCGCGCTCGACCTTCTTCGGCAGCCGGTACTCATAGCTGCGCGGCTGCGGGCCGAACACCGTGCCGCCCTTGCGCCAGAGCGGGTTGCGAATCTCGCCCACGCGCGCCCGGCCGGTGCCCTTCTGGCGCCAGAGCTTGCGGCCGCTGCCGCTGACGAGGGCACGGTTCTTCGTCGCGTGGGTCCCCCGCCGCTCCGCGGCGTTGGCGCGGACGACCGACTCCCAGATCAGGTCGGTCTTGACCGGCCCGCCGAAGACCGCGTCGTCGAGCTCGACCGACCCGACCTTCGTGTTCTCGCTGTTGACTACATCGAGTGTCATGGGATCCCCGCGTTACTTCTTGCCCTTCTTCTTCTCAACCTGCGGCTGAGGCTCGGGCTTGGCCGCCACGGCGTGCCGCAGCACGACGACGCCGCCTGGCGCGCCGGGCACGGCACCACGCACGACCACCAGGTGGTTGTCGGGATCGATGCCGACGACCTTCAGGTTCCGCGTCGTGACGCGGTCGCCGCCCATCCGGCCGGCCGCCCGCATGCCCTTGACGACGCGCGACGGGAACGACGAGGCGCCGATCGAGCCGGGCGCCCGGTGGAACATCGAGCCGTGCGTCGCCGCGCCGCCGCCGAAGCCGTGGCGCTTGACGACACCCTGGAAGCCCTTGCCGCGGCTCGTGCCGATGACGTCGACCCGGTCGCCACTCTTGAAGATCGTCGCGAGCACCTGGTCACCCGGCTTCGGCAGCTCGGCGCCGGCCGCCACGCCCACCTCGCGCAGCACGCGCGTCGGTGGCACATTCGCCCGGCGGAAGTGACCGGTCGTCGGTTTATTGGCGCGCACCGGCCGCTCTTCGACCAGCCCCAGCTGCACGGCCTCGTAGCCGTCGGTCGCGGCGGTCTTCGCCTGCACGACCACGCACGGCCCGGCCTTGATCACCGTGGCCGGCACCACGGTGCCGTCGGCCTCGAAGACCTGGGTCATGCCCACTTTCCGTCCGATGATTGCTGTGACCATAACGTGACTCTGCGAAGGCCCGCGCCGGGCTTACTTGTGCTCCTTGCCGAACGCCTTGATCTCGACGTCGACGCCCGCCGGCAGGTCGAGCTTCATGAGCGCATCGACGGTCTGCGGGGTCGGCTCGAAGATGTCGATCAGCCGCTTGTGCGTCCGCATCTCGAACTGCTCGCGCGACTTCTTGTCGACGTGCGGCGACCGCAGAACGGTCCACTTGTTCTTCTCGGTCGGCAGCGGCACCGGGCCGGCCAGACGCGCGCCGGTCCGCTTCGCCGTCTCGACGATTTCGCCGGTCGACTGATCGAGCACGCGATAGTCGTAGGCCTTCAAACGGATCCGGATCTTCTCGCTGAACGGGTTCGCCATAATCCCATCTCACCGCGCCGGACGGTCATCCGCCCGCGCGTGGCTGCAACTGCCCTCTTCCTACCGCCCCTGCACCTTCGCGATGACCGCCTCGGCAATCGACGCCGGTGCCGGCTCGTACCGATCGAAGTGCATCGAGTACGACGCACGCCCCTGCGTGCGCGACCGCAGGTCGGTCGCATAGCCGAACATCTCCGACAGCGGCACGCGGGCGTTGATGATCTGCGACCCGCCGCGCGTGTCCATCGACTGCAGCTGGCCGCGCCGGCTGGTGATGTCGCTGATGACGTCGCCCATGTACTCCTCGGGCACCGTCACCTCGACGCGCATGACCGGCTCGAGCAGGATCGGGTTCGCCTTCTTCGCGGCGTCCTTGAACGCCATCGATCCGGCGATCTTGAACGCCATCTCGTTCGAGTCGACCTCGTGGAACGAGCCGTCGTACAGCTCGACCTTGACGTCGTCGATCGGGTAACCGGCGAGCACGCCCGTCGTCATCGCCTCCTGGATACCCTGGTCGATCGGCTTGATGAACTCGCGCGGAATCACGCCGCCGACGATGTTGTTCTCGAAGAGATACCCGGCGCCCGGCTCGCGCGGCGACAGCCGGATCTTCGCGTGCCCGTACTGTCCGCGGCCGCCCGTCTGCCGGACGTACCGCCCTTCGCCTTCGGCCTCGCGCGTAATCGTTTCCTTGTAGGCGACCTGCGGCGCGCCGACCAGCGCGTCGACGCCGAACTCACGCCGCAGCCGGTCGACGATGATCTCGAGGTGCAGCTCGCCCATGCCCGAGATGACCACCTGGCCGGTCTCGGTGTCGGTCCGCACCCGGAACGTCGGGTCCTCGCTCATCAGCTTCTGCAGGGCGAGGCCGAGCTTCTCCTGGTCGCTCTTCGTCTTCGGCTCGATCGCCAGCGTGATGACCGGCTCGGGGAAGTCCATCGCCTCGAGGATGATCGGCGCCTTGTCGTCGCAGATCGTGTCGCCGGTCGCCACCGACTTGAGGCCGACGGCCGCCGCGATGTCGCCGGCGTAGACCTCCTTGACTTCCTCGCGCTTGTTGGCGTGCATCTTCAGCAGGCGCCCGATGCGCTCGGGCTTCTGCTTCGTCGAGTTGTAGACCGACATGCCCGACGTCATCACGCCCGAGTAGACGCGGATGAACGTCAGCTGCCCGACGAACGGGTCGGTCATGACCTTGAACGCCAGCGCCGCCAGCGGGGCGTCGTCGGCCGACTGCCGCTCGACGGGCTCGCCGTCGGGCGAGCGCGGATCGACACCGGTGACCGGCGGGATGTCGATCGGGCTCGGCAGGTAGTCGACGACGGCGTCGAGCAGCGTCTCGATGCCGCGGTTCTTGAACGCCGAGCCGCAGAGCACCGGCACGAACGGCGCGCCGTCGCCACGGACCGACTCGATGGTCCGCCGGCGGATGGCCGCCTTGATTTCCTCTTCCGAGATCTCCTCGCCCGACAGGTACTTCTCGAGGATCGTGTCGTCGACCTCGCTGACCTTTTCAATGAGCTGCTCGCGGAAGCTCTTCGCCTGGTCGAGCATGTCGGCCGGGATGTCGGTGACGTTGTACGCGCCGCCGAGCTTGTCGTCGACCCACAGCACCGCCTTCATGCGGACCAGGTCGATGACGCCCTCGTACTTGTCCTCGATGCCGACCGGCAGCTGGAGGACGACCGGGTTGCCCTGCAGCTTCGTCCGGATCTGCTCGACGGTGCGCAGGAAGTTGGCACCGATGCGGTCCATCTTGTTGACGAAGCAGATGCGCGGCACGCGGTACTTGTCAGCCTGGCGCCAGACCGTCTCGGACTGCGGCTCGACGCCGGCAACCGAGTCGAAGACCGCAATGGCGCCGTCGAGCACGCGCAGCGACCGCTCGACCTCGGCGGTGAAGTCGACGTGACCCGGCGTGTCAATGATGTTGATCCGGTGGTCGCGCCAGGTGCAGGTCGTGGCCGCCGACGTGATCGTGATGCCGCGCTCCTGCTCCTGCTCCATCCAGTCCATGACCGCCGTGCCCTCATGGACCTCGCCGATCTTGTAGGTGATACCGGTGTAGAACAGGATGCGCTCGGTCGTCGTCGTCTTGCCGGCATCGATGTGCGCCATGATGCCGATGTTGCGACAGCGCGAGAGAGGAACTTGACGGGGCATTGCGGGCGTCCTTCGGGAATCCTGGGTGCGCGTCGGCCCTACCAGCGGTAGTGCGCGAACGCCTTGTTCGCTTCGGCCATCCGGTGCGTGTCCTCACGCTTCTTGACGGCACCGCCGCGCAGGTTCGCGGCATCGAGCAGCTCGTTGGCCAGTCGCTCCTGCATCGTCTTGCCGTCGCCGCGCTGGCGGGCGTAGGTGGCCAGCCACCGGATCGCGAGCGAGAGGCGGCGGTTCGGGTTGACCTCGACCGGCACCTGATAGTTCGAACCACCCACGCGCCGCGACTTCACCTCGAGGCTCGGCTTGACGTTGTCGACCGCCTTCTTGAACACCTTCAGCGGGTCGTCGGCCGACTTCTCCTTCACGATGTCGAGCGCGCGGTACATGATGCGCTCGGCCGTCGACCGCTTGCCGTCGCGCATGATCGTGCTGATGAACTTGGTGACCAGCGGACTGCTGTAGACCGGGTCCGCCGGGACTTCGCGCTTGGGAATCTCTCGTCTACGCGGCATCGTCTTCTCTCGTCGGCCTTACGCCTTCTTCGGCCTCTTGGCGCCGTACTTCGACCGTCCCTGCATGCGGTTGGCCACGCCGACCGCGTCGAGCGCGCCGCGCACCACGTGGTAGCGCACACCGGGCAGGTCCTTGACACGGCCGCCGCGGATGAGCACCAGCGAGTGCTCCTGCAGGTTGTGGCCGACGCCGGGGATGTAGGTCGTGACCTCGATCTGGTTCGTCAACTTGACGCGCGCCACCTTGCGGAGCGCCGAGTTCGGCTTCTTCGGGGTCTGCGTGAACACGCGGACGCAGACGCCGCGCTTCTGCGGACAGGCCTGCAGAGCCGGACTCTTCGTCTTGGAGATCACCTTCTCGCGTCCCTTACGGACCAACTGGCTGATTGTCGGCATACCGGTCGTCTCGAGCCTCGGTGGCCGGAGCCACCCGACAGCGCACCCGGGCGCGAGCCGCACCTTCGCGGCTGCCCGCGCACGCGCACACACGCCCGCAGCGCGTATGTCCTGCGTCTCTGGCCTAGGAGCCCGGGAGCTCGGCACCAGAGACAATCCCCTATTGCTGATCAGTCAGCGCGGCGGCCGGCGGCCGCGCGCACGCGCGGCGACGACTGCACGGAAAGCCCAGGAAGCGACTGCTTCTCTGGATGCGGACCTAGATAGGGTGTCCTAGATCCGACAATAACCTTGCGAGAGTAGCACAGGGGTCGCCGCCTGTGCAAGTGAAGGTCTGTGCATCGCATCAGCGGGCCCCGGCGGGCCGGCGCCGGGGGCCGCGAACGCGCGCCCTCGCTTCGAGACGCCCGATCGACCTGCCACCACAATCTGAGCGCGGGCCGGGTGGAGAAACAGAGAATCGGCGGTTCCCCCGCCGTCCCGGCCCGGCGGCGCCTCACCAGTCCAGCGTCACCGTCCAGATCCGGCTCGAGGTCTCGGTGACCGGCAGCACGAGCCGCCCGTCGGCGACCGCAATGTCGACGGCGTCGAGATCGTCCGGCACGGGGCGCTGTGCGCCCTCGAAGGCCGTCAGCCGGTACGGTTCGCCGGACGTCCGGCCCGTTGCCGGCTCGAAGCGACGCCTCCAGACATTGACGCCGCCGCCGGGGTCCGACACGTAATAGAGCGCGCGACCGTCCTCGGACCAGACCACCCGCCCCACTCTCGAACGGCCGTCGGTCACCCGCACCCAGGAGCCGCCTCCCAGGGGCGCCACGTAGAGGGTCGTCGTGTCGAAACTGCCCGGATGCGACGCGGTGAACGCCAGCCAGCGGCCGTCGGGCGACAGCCGCCGGGGCCGGAGGTCGCGTCGATCGTCGGCCAGCACGACCTGCACGTCGCCGGTGTCGACGTCGACGACGCAGACGGCACGACGCTCGGAACCATCCGGCCGGCAAGTGCCCATCAGTGATCGGCCGTCGCCGGTCCAGTCATCCGGCACGAACCGGCGGTCGTCCGGCATGGCGACGATGCGCTCGGTCCCCTCGTCCACGTCGACAACGACCAACGCGCCGTCGCCCCGCAGCGCTTCGGCCGGCGCCGTCCGGACGTAGGCCAGGCGCGTCCCGTCCCGCGAAAGCAGCGGCCTGACGTGACGCCACTGGGCGCTGGCGAGCAGCAGCCGCTCCCCGCCGCCATCGAAGCTCCGCGTCCAGATTTCGTCCCACTCGCCGCGAACGGTCCGGTAGATCAGGCGCCGCCCTTCCGGCGCGACATCGAACGTCCGGGCGTCGGCATCACGTGGCGTGAGCTGTACGCCTTCGTCGCCGAGCCGCCCGCGCTGCACATCCAGGTCGAACGCCCAGATGCCCGTCCTCTGTGCCCGCACGCCAAAGGCGAGCCTGGCATCGTCGGGCGCGAGCGCGATGTCGGTATCCTGCCCGGCCCCGATCGTGAGCCGTTCGGGAACGCCACGCCAGCTCCGTGCGACGGGATCGACGGGCACGCGCCAGATGTTCCGCACGCCGCGCGATCTGCCTTCGAAGTAGAGCACGCGTTCGGATCGCGTCCACGCGAACCGCTCGAGGCGCAGCAGGCCGCTGTCGAGCAGGTGCCGCGCTTCCGGCAGAAGCGTCCACTCCTCGGCCGCTTCGGTCTCGGGAGAAGCCGTCAGGAACTTCCAGCGGCCGTCGTGCCCCTGGCCCCAGATCGCCAGCTGCCCTCCGGTCGGACGCCACGACGCGTAGCCTGAGACAAAGCCCGCCGTCAGCTCGTCGAGCACGCGGCGAACCGGCCCGCCGGCCACGTCGACCAGATACAGGCCGAGCGGCGCACCCGGCACTTCGGGATCGTGCTCGAAGAACAGCACCTGCCGGCCGTCGGGCGACCAGATGGGCCGATAGCCGAACGGCGCGAGCTCACGCTCGGAATGGCCCGACGGCGACACGAGGTAGATTCCGCCGCGGCCGCGCTCGGAGCGGAAGGCCAGCCAGCGCCCGTCGGGCGCCCAGGCCGGCTGCCAGTCCTGCGCGGGCGACGTCGTCACGCGATACGGCGCGGGACTGTCCGCCGGGCGGATCCAGATGTCGGCGCTGCCCTCGCGGTCCGACACGAAGGCGATGGCCCGCCCGTCGGGCGACCACGTCGGCTGTCGATCGAGACCGCCCGAGGTGTAGGGCTCTACTGTCCCTGCCGGCACCGGCGGCGCCCCGCGGCCCTCGATCAGCGCCAGCATTCCCGTAATCGCAACCAGGACGACGGCGGCCGTCGTCACGGCCGTCACCCACCAGCGATCGGCCTGCCGGGCCGGCGCGACGGGTTCGATTCGGACGGGCGTCACCGGCCGGCCCGCCTCGGAAGGCTGGCTGGCAGACTCGACGACCACACGGCCCAGCTGGCCGACCGTACGGACCGCCTCGTCGATCGTCGGGACCGCCTCCGGCTGTCCGACGCCATCCGGCAACGCGTCGAGCTCGACGACCGCCGCCGTGAACCGGTAGCCCAGTGCGTGAACGGTCGTGATGTACTCGCCAACCTCGCGCGTATCGTTGAGGGCCTTGCGAAGCGTGGACACGTGCCTGGCAAGGCTGTTCTCCTCGACGATGCGCCCGCCCCAGATGGCCTCGATCAACTCGTCCTTGCTCACGACACCCGCACGGCGCTGAATCAGCGTAACGAGCACGTCGAACGGCGTGCGCGTCAGGTTGACGCGCGTCCGTTCGCGCCACAGGACCCGCCTGACGGTGTCGAGCACGTACGGGCCGAACGCGTAGTAACGGACGGGCGCCTGCGGCTCATCCGCGGCGACCGTCGACTCTCCGGTAATTCCCTGATGGTGCTGATGCATCTCGATCCGATCCCGCGTCACGTCGCGGGAGCTGCCGCCGGCACCTGCCGGACCGCCGAAAAACACAAAGGGCCGGAGAAGTGCAGCTCCTTCTCCGGCCCTTCGAAATCTCGCGAGCTCCGAACGGAACTCGTCTTATCGGGTCATCGACTCACTGCCGCCGCCTCGGGCGGACGATCGCAGACAGCGCGATGCCGGGCCGGACCAGCGTCCCGCCACGACAGCACGTGAAGGCGATCCCGCGAACCATGACCGTCATGACTTGTAACAGGCGTCGCTGGCCGATGTCAAAACCTGCTCCGCATGCCGGCGGGCGCGCGCGAGTGCGCGAGCACGTCCCAATACCCCTGAATCTGGCCGCGGTCTGCCGCCTCGAGCAGCCCCTGTATCGAATCGAGCAGCGAGACAGCCCGCGATCCGCCGGGCGGTGAGCAGCTGTTGAAGCACGACCGGATGAACGTGCTCGACGCATCGAGCGGCATCCCGGCAACGTTGCGGCGGAAGCGCTCCCACGTGCCTTCCTGCCACAGGTACTGCTCGACGTTCGACGTGTAGAACGTCGTCACCATTCCGCCGTGCTGGCGGACCCATGCGCCGATGGCGGCCAGCGCGTGCGGACCGGCAAAGTTGCCCACGACCGGAATCAGCAGGTTGCGCTCCTGGAGCGCCTTGACGCGCGCAAACCGTTCCTCGCCCGCCAGGTACGACCACTCGACACCTTCGAAGTCCGTCGCCGCCTGCAGGGCGGCCCAGGTCGGATACCGGGTACGGCGGAAACGCCCGTTGCTCACGAACGTGATGTCCGGACCGGCGGCAAAGAACTCGCTGAGGACGAACGCGATGCCCGCCCGATCGCCCGGGTCGAGCCGGCTCCCCCGATGCCGCTCGAGGTAGGTCAGCACGGCGTCGAGCGTGTCGTCGAACAGCGCCTGATCGGCCGGCGCGCGCAGAAAGGCCGCCATGAGCTCGGCGGCCGAGGCGTCGGCCGGCAGGTCCTCCGGTGCGGTCCGGCCGAACAGCCGCGACAGGAACGACACGCGCCCCGACGACAGCGCGAAGAGCGCCTTGTACATCAGGTGCACCTGCAGGTTCCCGCGCCGGATGTCGGGCACGAACGCGACGGCCGGCTCGACAGCCGCAATGTAGGTGAAGTTCTGGTCCGGCCCCACGCCGACGTACACGCCGCCGGGTGCCACCGTTCGAACCAGCTCGGGGACGACGGTCTGGTAGGTGTCTTCGTTCGAAACGAGGTTGTCGGAATTGAAGAAGCCCGCGGGCTCCGACAGCCGATCGATCAGCGTCCAGAACTGTTCGTTCGACAGCCGTTCCGGCAGGCCGGCTGCCGGCGCCGCGAACTGCTCCGGCGGCGACGCCAGACAGATGGCGATCATCGCGCCGACGAGGACCAGTCGCCTCACCCGCATGGTCGCTGCCCTCCCCCGCCCGTACGCCGGACGCTGCCGTCGCGGCGGGTTCTCTCCTCCGGGCCGCCGTCCGGCGGCTTCCGCTCGATCAGGGCCGAGGCACCGTCGCGTCGGGCCCGGCCGTCGGCACCGTCCTCGTCGCGCATCGCTCGGTCTCGGCGCGCATGTCGCCGAGGAGGTTGCGGAAGCCCCCGCCGCCGGAGAGCGATCGCACGAACGTGGCACCGGGCGCCAGCGGCATCGAGGCGACGTTGGCGCAGAAGCGATCCATCAGGCCTTCCTGCCGCAGGTACTGCTCGACGTTCGACACGTAGAACACCGAAATCTCCGCGTTCCGCTCGCGGACCCAGCGGCCGATTGCGCGCAGCGCGTGCGGGCCGCCGAAGTTGCCGACGACCGGCACGATGAGGTTGCGGCGCTGCATGTCCTGCACGAACCGGAACGACTCCTCGCTGGCCAGGAAGCTCCTGACCCGGCCGTACGTATCAGTGGCCAGCATCAGCTGGTAGTAGTTCGCCATCCGGCTCCGTCCGAATCCGGTATGCGACGACGACGCGTAGGTAATGGAGGGGCCGAACCAGTAGAAGGCCCAGTACACGTTGGCGATGCCGTCGAGGTCGCCGGGCGGCAGCGGCAGGTCGAGCGTCTGCGTGAGGTGGTCGTGCACCTCGCGCACGTTGCGGTCGAACACTTCGCGCGCGCTGGTGTCGACGACCCAGTAGGCGTCCATGATCTCGGCCGCCGAGCTCGACGTCGACAGGTGCGCCGGGCGGGGCTTGGTGAACAGGCGCGAGACGAACTCGGCGCGATCGGCCGACAGCTCGAAGAGGGCCTTGTAGAGCAGCTGCAGGTGGAGGTTGCCCCGCCGCACGTCGGTGATGAACGCCATCCGCGGCCTGACCGCCGCGATGTAGCTGAAGTTCTGCTCGGGCCCCACGCCGAGGTAGACGCCGCCGGCCGGCGTGCGGGCGATCAGCTCGTCGAGCACCTCCGGGTAGTACTGCTCGTTCGACAGCAGGTTGTCGGAGCGGAAATAGCCGTCGGGTTCCGACAGCTGCTCACTGAGCCGCCAGAGCTCGCGCGGATCGAGCCGCGCGGGCAGCGCGTCGGCGGCCGCGCCCGCCAGCGGCAGGGCCCCGGCGGCCAGCGCCACGGCCAGCGCCAGCGCCAGGGCAACGAGTCGGCCCGGCAGAGTCAGGAGCATCTCCCCGGGCCGCAGTCTACCACCGGCCCGTCATGCGTCCGATGGCCCGACGGAGCGACTCGAGCGTCTCGGGCGAGCCGGTGAACATGCCCTCCGGGTACTGGACGTGCCGGAGCATGTTCGCGTAGATGGGGCCGCTCTGGTACAGGTTCAGCCCGAGACCGGCCAGGTACTGCAGCCGCAGGTTCCGGTCGCGGTTGATCATCGCGTCGGCCAGCCAGGGCGCCAGATCCTCCGGCGTCCCCGCGTAGTTGGCGAGCAGGTCGACGGCCGAGTAGATGCCGATCTCGCGCAGCGACTGCGCCACCTGCGCGTAGCGCGGATCGTCGAGCTTCGCCTGCAGCGCGTCGACATCGATCTGAATCGGCTCGAGCATCCCCATGAGGACGAGGTCGTAGCCGACGCCGTTGTTCGTGTTCCCCCACACCACGCTGTGCGGGAACGCCTGCATGAAGGTCCCGATCTCGCTCTTGACCGCTTCCTCGGTGCTCTCGTAGAGCTGCACGAAGAGCGTCACGACGCCGCCGGGATTCAGCCGGCGCTTGACGAGCTCGAAGAACTCGACCGTATAGAGCGTTGCCGCTCCCTTGACCCACGGATCGAGCGGGTCCGACGTGATCGCATCGAACGTCTGATCGGTCGTCAGCAGGAAGTGCCGCGCGTCGTCGATGTGAATCGTCACCTTCGGGTTGGTGACGACGTTGTAGTTGTGGTCGCCGAAGTAGGTCGCCACCGACCGCGGCACGAGGGGCTCGATTTCCGCGATCGTGACGCGCTCGACGTCGGGGCCGATCGACACGGCGCCGGCCGTGACACCCGCGCCGCACCCGATCACGAGCGTGTTGGCCGGCCGCGCGGGAATCAGGTGGGTGAAGTGGCCGAGCATCCGCTGCAGCCGCATGTCCTGCGGCTCGCTCGAGGCCTGAATCTTCCCGGCGTTGTGGTAGTTGCGGACGCCGTTCGGCGTTTCCGTGACGGCCACGAAGGCATTCAGGCCTTCGTCGACGTAGATGATGTCGGTCAGTCCGACCCACGTCGCCGCATAGCGCCCGTAGGCGACGAGCAGACCGGGCACCTCCGGCACGCGATTGACGAGCCAGCCGGCCAGTCCGGTCGACGCGACCAGCGCCGTCACGACACCCCAGCGCCAGCCGACCTGCGTCGAGGCCAGCGGCGCGAGCATCATCAGGCCTGCGAGCGCCGAAATGACGATCAGCGCCTGCTGCCCCGCCTGGCTGCCGATGAACTGCGTGATGACGAGGCTCGCACCGAGCGAGCCGACGATGGCGCCCACGGTGTTGGCGGCGTAGACGCCGCCGACGAGCCGGCCCGGATCCTGGCCGGGTCGGGCCACCGCCGCGAGCGCCAGCGGGAAGCTCGCGCCCCAGAGGATCGCGCCGGGCAGCACGACCCACAGGCAGCGGACCATGTCGAGCTGGAAGTTGTACCAGATGTTCGTCGAAATCGACGGGTTGATCGGCCAGAACGGCAGCGAATCCGAGAGCATCACGGCCGCCCACGCAATCGCGACGCAGAGCGCCATCTGGCACCACCCGAAGGCCGCCCGCGGGCTCGGCGTGTTGCGGGCGATGGCGGCCCCCAGGCTGCTGCCGATGCCGAGGCCGAACAGGAAGACGGCCAGGATGAGCGAGAAGGTATAGGTCGTCGCGCCGAACAGCAGCGACAGCAGGCGCACCCAGATGACCTGGCTGGCCAGCGCCGTCATGCCCGACACGGCAATCGCCAGGTACACCAGCCCTGCCCCCTCCGCCCGCTCCACCGCAGGCGCGTCGATGGCCTTCTCCGCCGGCGCGTACGGCGCGCGCGCGGCGATCAGCAGAGCCAGCGCGCCGACGCCGACGTTCAGCGCCACGGCCACGTACGTGGCCACCGCCATGTCGTAGACGCGCAGCAGGTAGAAGCCTGCGAGCAGGCTGCCCAGCACGGCGCCGCCGATGTTGCCGCCGTAGAAGAAGCCGAGCCACGACACGCCCTGCGGCGTCGTCTCGACGTAGCGCGCAACGGCCGGCAGCGTGGCGCCCATCATCAGCGTGGGCGGCAGCAGGCAGATCGCGGCAACGATGGCGCGGAACAGGACGTTGCCGCCGCCGATGGCGCCATAGAGACCGTTGACGAGCGGCATGCCGAACAGCAGCAGCAGCCCCATGATGCCGATGCCGATCTCGAGCAGCGCGTAGACACGCAGGGGATGGTGCTGGACGCCGATGTAGCGCGGCAGCACGTAACTGCCGAGGCACATCCCGCCCATGAACGTGCCGAGCAGCACGCCGAGCGACACGGCCGACGATCCGATCACCAGCTGCAGCAGCTGGAACCAGACCACCTCGTAAATGAGGGCCGCGCACCCGCTGCCGACGAACAGCAGCAGCATGGGCGGCAGGTACGCAGAGGCAGCGTCGACGGCGGGGAGATTTCGCTGGTTCATAAACCGGGGAATCCTACAACAGAACGGAAAAACACGTGCGCCGCGGCCGGCGGACGGCAGGCCGATACTGGACCGGAGCCCAGCGGCCGGTCTCGCCCCCGGGCGCGGTGCGCCGTGCGCAGACTGGTGTCGGCGAATGATACGACGCCGGCGCGGCGGCCGTTGACCACGCGCCGGCGACCGGCCCGGCCGCCGCCATCAGCGAATCCCGAGCAGCACGTCGCGTCGGGCCGTGCGGCCGCCGGGCAGCCGCGCGGTGACGCTGAGCAGATGCGGCCCGGGCGACAGCCGCTCGAGCGGAATCTCGAAGCGGACCTCGGCACCTCCGTCCGCCTCGAACTGCGCCGGGTCGAATGCGAGCTCCTGCTCGTGCCGCACCTGATCGCCGGCATCGACGACCTCGACGCGCACACCGACCGGACGCGGCCCGGCTGCGGCCTGATAGACGCGTGCGAAGCCGTGGATGGTCTCGTTGCGACCGAACTCCCGGCGGCTCGTCGGCACGATCGGCAGCAGGCCGTCGGCATCACCCGTCACGCCGGCATCGGGCTGCGGGCCGGCCAGGAAGAGCCCCGACAGCGCCAGCGGCGATCGCGCGATGTTCGGCACCTCGATGTCGGCATAGACGGTTCCGGTGGTCTTCAGCAGCTGGCTCTGGACGTGGAAACGGACCTGGTGCCGCCCCGGGGACAGCGTCAGCACCTGCAGGATGTCGTGGCGCGTCTCCTCGCCCCCCCGCGGCTGCAGGACGACCGACTCCACCATCTGTTCCGGTGCACCGGCGCGCCCCTCGTCGTCGTACACGTGGCGCGTGATGGTGAGCGTGTCGGTGACACTGGCCGCAAGCGCCGGATAGCGCACGCTCAGGACGGCCACCGCGTCCATCGCGCTGCGCGTCTGCGCCGAGGGCGCCACGGGCCCCAGCGTCACGCGCAGCGGCACGCCCTGCACGTGGGTCAGCCCGGCCAGCGCCGAATCGGTCGACGACGGCGCGCCCACCAGCCGGGTGTCGAGGACGTCGCCTTCGACCGGCGCCCAGTACCCGGAGCGGCTGCGCACCGACACACCGGGACGATTGACCCGGACCTCGACGCGGCGGAAGCCGCCGTCTGCGACGCGGTTCTCCGGCTCGTACCCCACCAGGTAATAGTCGCGGTCCTCGGCGAGGATCTGCTCGATGGCGATCTCGCGGGCTTCGGTGTTGATCACGGCGCGGCCGCCGGTCTGATCGGCCAGCACGCGCATGAAGTCCTGCATGCCGCGCAGGTTGCGCGGCGCCTGCCGCCGCCCCGGCATCGGCGGCTCCTGGCCGCGGCGCGCCGCCCGCAGGCGCAGGTACTGCTCGTAGCCGCCGACGCCCGACGGATCGATCGGGTAGATGTTGATGTTCGCGCGCTGCGCCGTGCGGAACACGTCCTTGATGACGTCGGCCAGCTGCGAGCCGCACGCGTCGGTGGCCGAGAGCGAGACAGCCACGCCCACGCTGATGAACATGATCGCCTTGCGGCGCCCGGGCGCCGTGGCCAGCCGCGACGTGACCGTGTCGAGCGTCGGCACGGCCGGCTCGGCGCGCATGCACGGCGAGCGGGCGAGCATCGGTCTCCACGGCTGGGCCAGATCGCCGCCGCCGGCCAGCCCCGTACTCTGCGGCGTGCCGAACCAGTCGAGGGCCGACGGCTGGAAGCGATCGATCGCCTCGAGCAGCCGGCGCCGGTCGCTCGTGAAGTCCTGGGTGCGCCCGGCATTCTGCGCGTAAATCACGGCCGCCATGTCCGACGGCCCCAGGCGATCGACGATTGCCCGCGCCGTTTCGCGCGCCGCACGCACGATCTCCGGATCGTCGGCCGGCACGTTCACGTCGTCGAAGACGATGGCCACGAGGCGGCCGTCGCCGAGCTGATCCGACAGGTCGTTGGCCGCCACGTCGCGCGTGACGTAGCGCATGCGGGCCGATCGCGCCGGGTCGTAGTCGGCAAGGTCAACGTGCGAAACGGCGACGACGCGCTGCGGCCGGCCATCCTCGAGCACGGTGAAGTCGTCGACCGTCAGGCCGCGCACCGGGCGACGGCTGGCGTCGAGCACGGTGACGTCGAGCTCGATGACGTCGACGCCGGCGCGGAAGACGGGCGGCGCCTGGGCGTCCGGTTCCTGAGCAGCCGCCGGCGCCACGAGCGCCGCCAGCACGATCGGCACAATCGCTGCACACCTTCGAAGGACCATTTCACCGCACCGAGAACCGGACGTGCCGCCGCGCCGACGCATTGCCGTGCCTGGCCTCGATGCCGAGCAGGTACTCGCCCGCCGGCAGTTCATCGAGCGGCAGCTTCATGCGGAAGTCGACGGCACGACTCGCCCCGAACTGTGGTGGCTCGAGTCGCGTTTCCGAGCGATAGACGACAGTATCCGCCGCATCGACGATCTCGGCCACCACGTACCCGGCGGTGAGGCTGCGCGTCAGTCCCTGATAGATCCGGACGAAGGCGTCGACGTCCTCCCCTCTCGCAAACGCCCGGCGCGTCGTCGGGACCAGCGAGGCCAGACCGGCGAGCGGATCGGCCGGCGCGACGGCACCATTCGGAGCTCCACCGAGCAGCACGCCGGACAGCGCGACGTCGGTGCCGCGGTAGTCGGGGACGTCGACGTAGGTATAAACGCTGCCCGTGCGCCCGAGGGTGACATCTTCGACCGCCGTCCGGAGCTCGTATCGGCCCGGCGGCAGGTCGAGTCGCGACACGACCTCGTACTCGAACGCGCCACCGGCCGCCGGCTGCGGCTCCACACGCAGCACCTGCTCGGTCGACGCGAGCACCCGCCCCTCGCGATTGAACGCGCCGGTGAAAACCCTCACCTCGCCCGGCTGCGCCATGTCGTCGATCGCCCCGGGCGCGTCGACGCCGCGAGCGACACGCACGATGCTCGCCACGACCGAACCTGACAGATCGGGCCGGGCGAGCGGAACCGCCGCGGCCGTAAGCCGGATATCGCTCACGGGCCACAGGCTGGCCACCGTCTCCCACAGCCGCGGTGAGGTGGGCGCGCCAGACGCCGGCGCATCCGCAACGCGTGCCGCGCGACCGAAGTACCCGCGGCGCGCCTGAAGCCTGACGCCGCGACGGGCAACCCGCACCTCGATCCGGTGAAACCGCCCGTCGTCGGGATGGGCCGGCTCGAAGCCCAGCACATAGTAGGCGTCGCTTTCGCGGAACACCTCGGCGAGCCGATCGGCCGGCCGCAGCGTGTCGGAGAGGAAGCGCCCGCCGGTGCGGTCGGGCAGGAGCCTGAGGTTGCCGACGCGGGCGAGGTTCGCCAAGGCGCGATTCCGCCCCGCCGGCCGACGTTCGCCGGCCGACGCCACGAGCGTCTGCAGGCCACCCGGGTCGTACGCGTAGACGGTGAGGTTCGCCGCGTCAATGGCGCGCAGAGCCCGCTCGCGCGGTGCGTCGAGACGCGCGCTGCACGGGCCGGCGGCGTGAACGGCCAGACTGCTGCCGATGAATACGAGCAGTTTGCGGCGCTGTCGCACCGGCGCGAGCGCCTCGGCAACGTTGGCGACCGTCTCGAGTGAACAGGCGCCGCACGGGCACAGGGCCGGGCCTGCCCCGTCACCGGCGGGCAGCCCGACGAGCGGCTGACGGATGGCGTGCAGCAGGCGTTCGCGATCAGCCGTGAAATTCTGCGGGACGCCGAAGGTCGAGTAGGCGACCGCGGCCAGATCTCCGGGCCGCAGCTGATCGACGACGGCCTCGGCAATGGCGACCGAGGCCGGCAGTTCCTCGGGCCGGATGCTCTGATCGATGAGGATGACGACCAGCCGCCCCTCGTGCTGCAGGTCGTTGCTCGCCACATCGGGCGCAACGACCGCCATCCACTCCGCATCGGGTCGCCGGCGCGGCGGCAGCTCGACAGCCGAGAACGCCACGATCGGACGCGGCTCGCCGTCTTCGAGGATCGTGAAGTCGTCGACGGTCAGGCCACGTACCGGCAGCCGGTTGTCGTCGAGCACCGACACGTCGACGTCGACCAGATCGACGCCCGACCGGAACCGCGGCACCGGCTCCTGGGCGGCGCCGGGCAGCGACAGCAGGAACATCAGGCCGCCGAACACGAGCAGAAGCACGCGCGCCATCGAACCAGTCCAGCCAGAACAGGATGCGTCGAGTGTAACCGGACGCGCGTGAGAACGGGATGAAGGTGTGGACGGCCGCCCGCCGGGTTCACTCCACGGCCACGTACCGGTTTTCGCGCGCCGATTGCGCGGCGGCCACGGCCAGCGCCGTTGCCCTGCGGCCATCCTCGCCGGTCACCGGCATCGGCCGCCCGAGCCGGAGCGCATCGACGAATGCCTGCATCTCGCGGCGATAGGCTTCGGCGTACCGCTCCGGGAAGAACGGCAGCAGCGGCGCGGCGTGTCGCCCCGATGCATCCGCGACCGCGACCCGGTCGCGCACATGATTGTGCGCGGCTGCCGCGCCCTTCGAGCCGAACACCTCGACACGCTGATCCTGGCCGTAGACCGCCCGCCGGCTGTTGTCGATCGTCGCGAGCGCGCCGCCCTCGAGCGTCAGCGTGAGCACGGCCGTGTCCCAGTCGCCTTCCTCGGCGAACATCGGATCGACGAGCACCGACGCGCGGGCGTACACCCCGACCACTTCGCGCCCGGTCACGAAGCGGACCATGTCCAGGTCGTGCACCGTCATGTCGAGGAACAGTCCGCCCGACGTGGCGATGAACGAGCGATGGGGCAGCACCGCATCGCGGCTCGTGATCCGGACCAGGTGGACGCTACCGATCCCGCCGGAGGCCACGACCTCGCGCAGGCGGGCAAAGTCGGGATCGAAGCGCCGCTGGAAGCCGACCATCATCGGCACCCCGCGCGCGGCAACCGCCGCGTTGATCGCGTCGATCCGCACGAGCTCGAGATCGATCGGCTTCTCGGTGAAGATCGCCTTACCGGCGGCGACCGCCTCGAGAATCAGGTCGTAGTGCGTCGACGTCGGCGTCGCAATGACGACCGCGTCGACGTCGTCGCGGCTGAGCACCGCGGTACAGTCGGCCGTTGCCACGGGCACGCGCAGCCGGCCGGCCAGCTCGACGGCCGCCGGCTCGTCGACGTCGGCCACGGCCACCAGCTCGGCATGCTCGACGTGCTTCGCGAGGTTCCCGGCATGGATGCGGCCGATTCGGCCCGCTCCGAGCACGGCACAGCGCACGATGGACATGGCGTCATTCAACTCCTGCCGCCCGGCGTTCCGCAACCGCCTGCCCTACTGCTCCCGCCAGCGGTCGAGCGACGTCGCCACGAGCAGCACCGCCCCCTTCGCGATCAGCTGGTCGTAGGTGCTGACGTGAAAGAGATTCAGCGCGTTGTTGAGAATCCCGATGAAGAACGCACCCGCCAGCGTGCCCCAGATCGATCCACGCCCGCCGAACAGGCTCGTGCCGCCCACCACGACGGCGGCGATCGCGTCGAGCTCGTAGTACTCCCCCGCCCGCGGGTAGCCGGCGTTGAGGCGCGAGGCGACGAGCACGCCCGCCAGTCCGGCCGTCAGGCCCGACAGGGCGAACACGGCGAACTGCACGCGCAGCACGCGGACGCCCGCCAGCCACGCGGCCTGCAGATTGCCGCCCACGGCAAAGACGTGGCGCCCGAACGCCGTCCGCGTGAGCACGATCCACGACGCGACGAACACGCCGAGCATCACGAGCGACGCGGCCGTCCCGCCACTCAGCGCGCCGAACCCGGCGGGCAGGCCCGTGATGGTGCGCGCGTCGGTGTACTTGAACGCCGCGCCGCGGACCACCAGCATCATGGCCAGCGTGACCACGAAGGCGGGGACTTTCAGCGCGGTCACGGCCATCCCGTTGACGACACCGGCGGCCAGGCCGACGGCAAGGCCGGCCAGGACGCCCACCGGCACGCTGCTGCCCGCGGCGAGCAGCCCGGCACAGACGACGCCCGACAGCGCCACGACCGACCCGACCGACAGATCGATGCCGCCGGTCAGGATGACGAACGTCATGCCGGCCGCCAGAATCGCGATGAAGGCGTTCTGACGAAGCACGTTCACCAGGTTGGCCTGCGTGAAGAACGTGTCCGTGGCCAGCCCGACGACCAGGCACTCGATGGCGAGCGCTACGAAGATCGCGTAACGCGAGAGGAAGCGGCGGAAGGTCATGCGGGTGTTGCCAGGGCCATGATGCGCTCGGGCGTCGCCTCGGCGCGCGACAGCTCGCCGACCGTCCGGCCCTCGCACATCACCACGATGCGGTCGGACATGCCCATCACCTCCGGCAGGTCCGACGAGATCATGAGGATGCCGAGCCCCTCGTCGGTGAGCCGGTTCATCGCGCGGTAGATCTCGGCGCGCGCCCCGACGTCGACACCGCGCGTCGGCTCGTCGAGGATCAGCACGCGCGGCGGCCGCACCAGGTAGCGCGCGACGAGCGCCTTCTGCTGGTTGCCCCCGGACAGCGTGCCGGCCGGCTGATCCAGCCCGGCCATGCGGATATCGAAGCGCCGGGCGAGCTCAGCCGCAGCGGCGTGCTCGCGGCGACCGGTGACGAGTCCCAGCCGGCTGAACGCGGCCAGGTGCGACACGGTGATGTTGTCGCGCACGCCCAGCATCGGAAAGATGCCGCGCGCCTTCCGGTCTTCCGTCACGTACGCCAGCCCGCCGGCCACGGCATCGGCCGGCGAGCGGAAGGCGGCCGGCTGCCCGTCGAGCGCAACCAGGCCCTTCGCCGGTACCGCGCCGACGGTGGCCAGCGCGGCCGACGTCCGGCCGGATCCGACCAGACCCGCCACGCCGACGATTTCGCCGCGACGGACCTCGAACGAGACGTCGTGGAACCGCGGCGGCGCCGACAGCCCCCGCACCACCAGGGCCACCTCACCCGGCGCGGGCGTGCGTGGCGGGAATTCCTCTGACACGTCGCGCCCGACCATGTCGCGGATGAGCGACTCGCGCGTGAACGCCGCCGCGCGGTCGGTCCGGACGTGCCGGCCGTCGCGCAGCACCGTCACGGTGTCGCACGCCCGGAAGATCTCCTCGAGCCGGTGCGACACATACACAATCGCCAGGCCGCGGGCGCGCAGCCGTGCGACGACGGCCATCAGCGTGTCGACTTCATGCGCCGACAGCGAAGCCGACGGCTCGTCGAGGATGAGCACCTTCGCCTCGGTGACGAGCGCGCGCGCGATCTCGACCATCTGCTGGTGCGCCACGCTCAGCCCGCGCACCGGCTCCCGCGCATCGACGGCCACGCCGAGCTCGTCGAGCAGCTGCTGCGCACGCACGCGCATGGCGCTGCGTCGCAGCAGGGGCCGCCCGTCCTCGCGGCCGAGAAAGACATTCTCGGCCACGCTCAGGTCGGGCACGAGCGTCAGCTCCTGGTAGACGATGCTGACGCCACGCGCGCGGATCTCGAGCGGCCGGCCCGGCGGCAGCCGCTCACCGTCGAGCCGCACCTCGCCCCGCTCGGGCGTCACCGCACCGCTGAGAATCTTGATCAGCGTTGACTTGCCGGCGCCGTTCTCGCCGACGAGCGCCCGCACCTCGCCGGCCGCGACGTCGAGGTCGACGCCGTCGAGCACGGTCACGCCGCCGTACTGTTTGGTGAGCCCGCGGGCCGACAGGCGCATCAGTCAGCCGGCCCGTGTCCCGCCTGCCGCGCCGCGTCGCGATCGACGACGCTCACCGGCACGGCGACGACGGGCTCGACGGGCTCGCCGGCCAGATGCCGCGCGATGACCTGAATCGCCGTGCGGCCGATCTCGGCCGGATGCTGCTGGATGTCGGCCACCAGCGCGCTGCCGCGCGCAATGGCCTGCTGCGCCTCGTCGGTCGCATCGAAACCGACGATGACGATGTCGGTGCGCCCGGCAGCCTCGAGGACCGACAGGGCGCCGAGGGCCGTGTCGTCGTTGATCGCGAACACGCCCGCGAGCGAACCGTGCGCCTGCAGCATGTCTTCCATCACCGCCATGGCCCGGGCCCGCTGGCCACTTGCCGACGGCCGCTGCACGATGCGGATGCCGGGATAGCCGGCCATCACGTCCTCGAAGCCCTGCACGCGGTCCTGCACCGACGCCACTTCGGGATGGTCGATGATGACGATGTCGCCCGCGCCGCCAAGGGCCTCGGCGAGCGTGCGGGCGGCCAGGCGGCCGCCCTCGAGATTGTCGCTCGCGACGTGCGAGACGACCGGTCCGCCTCTCGCGGCGATGTCGGCCGTGAAGACCGGGATGCCCGCCGCAGCGGCCGCTTCGATCGACGGCACGATCGCGGTCGAGTCGCACGGCGCGGCGAGAATCGCGTCGACGCGCTGCGTCACGAAGTCCTCGAACTGCGCCACCTGGCGGGCCGGATCCATCTCGCACGCGACGATCGCGAGATCGAGCCCTTGCGCATCCGCCTCGGCGCGCAGCGCGTCCTCGAGCTCCTTGTAGAAGGTCTGCGTCCGCGTGAGCAGCGACACCCCCACCAGCGGACGCCCGCGATCGGCAGGCGCCGCACCGCCGCACGCGGCCGCCACCGCACAGGCAAGCGCCAGCGCGCAGATCTGCAGCATGACCTTCAGCGTGTTCGTCATGGGATGTCCTCGTTCTTCCGTCGGCAACCTGTCCGAATGGTCAGGACACTACGACAGCGGACCTGCTCCGGGCAAGCCGCGTCGCCGGTGCGTCGCCACACGCGCCGGCAGGGCGCCGCGCACGTCAGCGCACGACGCCGAAGCGCACGTGCCTGACCTCGGTCGCGCCGTCGACCCGCGCCGTGATCGTCAGCAGGTACTCGCCCGGCGTGAGTCGATCCAGCGGCAGCACGAAGCGCCAGTCGGTGAAGCCGGTCTCGGTGAACTGCGCGGCAGGCAGCACCTCGGTGCCCTGAATGATGCCCTCGCCCCGTGTGTCGGCAATGCGCAGCGAGACGTCGACGTCGCGCAGCCGATCGCCCGACACCTGGTAGAAGCGGACGAAGGCCTCGGCGCTCTCGCCCGCGCGGAACGCCCGGCGCGTCGTCGGCGTTACCGGCAGCACCGCCGCCAGCCGCTCGCTCGCCGTGTAGGGCACGGGCAGCGTGGTGATCACCACGCCGGAGGCGGCCAGCGGCGCCGTCCGGAAGTCGGGAACGTCAAGATCGACGAACACGCTGCCGGTCCGGCCCGAGCTGTCGGCCGCGACGCGCAGTTCGTAGCGCCCCGGCAGCAGGCCGAGCGCGGAGATGACGTCAATCGTCAGCGTGGGAGCGCCCGGCCGCGGCGTGACCTCAATGGTCTGCCGATGCGAGGCACGCGGCCGCCACTCGAGGTCGAACGCTGTCGTAGCCACCTCGGCCTGCCAGCTCTTCGCACCGGACGCGGCGGCGCCGGTTACGGCGGCCACGACGCTGACGACCGCCTCGCGCCCGTCGGGCGCCGCGAAGACCGCCGCTGTCACGCCGAGCGGCAGCGTCGCGCCGGTATGCGGCGCGACGAGCGCCGCCTCGAGCGGCGAGAGCGTCGCCGGCGGTGCCGGCTCCGTCACCGTAAAGACACCCGGGCGGACGCGCACGTGCGCGCCCGGCCGCTTCACCCGGATATCGATCGGACGGAAGCCGCCGTCCGCTCCGCCGATTGGCAGACTCAGCAGGTAGTACGCACTCGCCTCTCGGAACAGCGCATCGACCTGCGCGCCTGTCACCGTGCCGACCATCGCACGCCCGCCGGTCGCCTCGGTCAGCGGCACGGCGCCATTCGGTGCGGCCGCCACGACACCCGGCGGCGTGATGCTGTAGACGACGGCATTGGCGCGCTGCAGCGAGGCATAGACGCGCTCGACGGCCGTCGCTGCCGCAGCGCCGGCTGCCGGCACGGGCAGCGACGGAACGGGTGTGCCGCCACTGATGTACAACACGACTTTCCGCTGCGGCGGCGTCCCCGGCAGGATGTCGGCCGCCCCCTGCAGCGTGTCGACGAGACACCCGGCAGGCCCGCACTGGTCGGGCGTCACCGGACGCACCGCGAAACCGTCGAGTGCGGCCAGCAGCCGCGCCCGGTCGCCCGTCAGGCCCTGCCGCCGACCGAGCCACGTGAAGAAGATCGCCCCCCGATCGGCGGGAGTCAGCCGCTCGACGACCGCACGCGCAACGTCGAGCCCCGTCGAGGCCATCCACGCGCCTGCCGCGTCGTCGCCGGCCGGCCGGATGTCGTCGAGCACCAGCACGACGTAGCGGTCGATCAGGTCGTCGTTGCGCTCGACGTCGAACGGCACGTGGCGCGGTGCCAGGAGCCCGGGCGCCGGCGTCGCGGTCACCGCGGGATCCGGCAGGGCGAGATCGATGGGAGAAAAGCCCGCGGGCCGCACCGGGGCGCCGTCGACCGCCAGTTCGAAGTCGTCGGGACCGAGACCACGCACGGGCACGCCGGCATCGTCGACAACGGAAACATCGACGTGCACGAGCGGGCTGCCGGGTGCCTGTGCCCCGATGCCGCCCGGCGCCAGGGCCGTACAGCCGATCACCAGGGCAACCAGCGTCAGGAACCGCGTCGTCATGGGAGGACGTGAGTATAGACGATGGCGGCGGGCACGGCAGCGGCGGACCTGTCGGCCGCCGGCCCGAAAACGGCAGCGTCCGGCGGCAGCGCCGCGGGCGACACGCGCCGCGGGCGACACGCACCGCGGGCGGCGCTGCGGGCCGCGTGTTCGAGGCCCCGAAAGCCGACGAGCGCTGCGGCCCGTGCGGGGCGCAGCGCTCGCTGGCAGTGAGGTTCGGAACAGGAACCGACGGTGCTAGTCCGCCTCGTCCCTGAAGCCGAAGTCGACGTCCGCGTAGTCGTCGAGCTCCCGCTGAGCCTCGAGCTCCTCGGGCGACGGCGGCGGCGGGGGCGGCGGCGCATCGGGTGGGATGCGCAGCTTCCGGTAGTACTCGAACCCGGTACCGGCCGGAATCAGCCGTCCCATCGTGACGTTCTCCTTCAGGCCGCGCAGGTAGTCGACCTTGCCCGAGATCGACGCCTCGGTGAGCACGCGGGTCGTCTCCTGGAACGACGCGGCCGAGATGAACGACTCGGTCGACAGCGACGCCTTCGTGATGCCGAGCAGCAGCGGGCGGCCCTTGGCCGGCTGTCCGCCCCGGGCGAGCACGCGCTCGTTCTCCTCCTGGAAGCGGAACTTGTCGACCTGCTCCTCGATGAGGAACTCGGTGTCGCCGACCTCCTCGATCTTCACCCACCGCATCATCTGGCGGACGATGACCTCGATGTGCTTGTCATTGATGCTGACGCCCTGCAGCCGGTAGACCTCCTGGATCTCGTTGACCAGGTAGGTCTGCAGCTCGCGCTCGCCGAGCACGGCCAGGATGTCGTGCGGGTTGCGCGGGCCGTCCATGAGCGGCTCACCGGCACGGACGCGGTCGCCCTCCTGCACGTTGACGTGCACGCCGCGCGGCAGCGAGTACTCGCGCGGCTCGCCGCCGTCGTCGGGCACGACGAGGATCTTCCGCATGCCCTTGACGACGCCGCCGTGGCGCACCGTGCCGTCGATCTCGGAGATGATCGCGGTCTCGCGCGGCTTGCGCGCCTCGAACAGCTCGACCACGCGCGGCAGACCGCCGGTGATGTCCTTGGTCTTGGTCGTCTCGCGCGGAATCTTCGCCAGCACGTCGCCGGCGTAGACCGTCTCGCCGTTGGCCACCATGAGGTGGGCGTTCGACGGCATGTGGTAGCGGTGCAGCACCTCGCCGTCGGCGCCGACGATCTCGATCGCCGGCTGCTTCTTCTCGTCCGGCGAGTCGACGATGATCAGGCGCGACAGACCGGTGACCTCGTCGAAGTCCTCGTGGACGGTCACCTTGTCGATGATGTCCTTGAAGCGGACCGTGCCGCCGCTCTCGGTAAGGATCGAGAACGTGTACGGATCCCACTCGACGAGGGTCTGACCGCGCTCGACCTGCTGGCCGTCGCGGACCTTCAGGTGCGCGCCGTAGACGACCGAGTAGCGCTCGCGGACGACGCCGTTCTCGTCGACGACGTTGATCGAGCCGGTGCGGTTCATCACGATGAGCGCCGCGCTCGACTCGCCGGTCTCGGTCTTCTCGCGTCCCTGCACGTACTGGACGCCGTCGAACTTGACCGTGCCCTTGTGCCGCGCCTGCAGCGTCGACTGCTCGGCGACCCGCGACGCGGTGCCGCCGATGTGGAACGTCCGCATCGTCAGCTGCGTGCCGGGCTCGCCGATCGACTGCGCCGCGATGACGCCGACCGCCAGGCCGAGCTCGACGAGCCGGCCGGTGGCCAGGTCGCGGCCGTAGCACTTGGCGCAGACGCCGCGCCGCGAGGCGCAGGTGAGCACCGAGCGGATCTTCACGCGCTCGATACCGGCGTCCTCGATGCGCTCGGCGAGCGTCTCGTCGATCTCGCCGCCGGCCTCGACGATGACCGCGCCGGTCGAGGGATCGAGCACCGGCTCGAGCGCCACACGGCCGACGATGCGGTCGCTGAGGCGCTCGATAATCTCGCCGCCCGAGTCGACAATCGGCCGCAGGTCGAGGCCGTCGAGCGTGCCGCAGTCGATCTCCTGGATGATGACGTCCTGCGCCACGTCGACCAGACGCCGCGTGAGGTAGCCCGAGTCGGCCGTCTTGAGCGCCGTGTCGGCCAGCCCCTTGCGCGCGCCGTGCGTCGAGATGAAGTACTGGAGCACCGTGAGCCCTTCACGGAAGTTCGACGTGATGGGCGTCTCGATGATCTCGCCCGACGGCTTGGCCATCAGGCCGCGCATGCCCGCCAGCTGGCGGATCTGCTGCTTGCTGCCGCGCGCGCCCGAGTCGGCCATGACGTAGACCGGGTTGAAGCTACGCCCCGTCCGGTCGCGCGCCTCCATCTCGCTGAACATGGCGTCGGCAATCCGCTCGGTGACTTCCGACCAGATCGCGATGACCTTGTTCTTGCGCTCGCCGTTCGTGATCGCGCCTTCCTGGTACTGGCCTTCGACGCGGATGACCTCGTCGCGGGCCGTCTGGACGAACTCGACCTTCTTGTCGGGGATGACCATGTCGTCGATGCCGATCGACAGGCCCGACCTCGTCGCGTAGGTGAAGCCGAGCGTCTTCAGGCTGTCGAGCATCTCGACGGTCTTCTCGAGCCCGAGCCGCAGGTGGCAGTAGCGCACCGCCTGCTGCAGCCCCTTCTTCTTGAGCAGCCCGTTGATGAACGGCATCTCGGGCGGCAGCGCCTGGTTGAAGATGACGCGGCCGACCGTCGTGTTGATCATCTGGTTCGTGACGGTGACCTCGTCGGCGTCGAGCAGGTCCTGCGAGTCGCGCGAGTTCGCCAGGTCGATCAGCCGGCCGGTGTAGCGCAGGCGGATCGGCGTGAGCGTCTCGACTTCGCCGCTCTCGAGCGCCAGGATCACGTCGTCGAACGACGCGAACGCGCGCCCCTCACCCTTCGCGCCCGCCTTGGGCTTCGTCAGGTAGTAGCAGCCGAGGACGATGTCCTGCGACGGCACCGCGATCGGCTGGCCGGAGGCCGGCGACAGGATGTTGTTCGAGGCCATCATCAGCACGGTGGCCTCGATCTGCGCCTCGGGCGACAGCGGGATGTGCACCGCCATCTGGTCGCCGTCGAAGTCGGCGTTGAACGCCGTGCAGACGAGCGGGTGGATCCGGATCGCCTTGCCCTCGACGAGCACCGGCTCGAACGCCTGGATGCCCAGCCGGTGCAGCGTCGGCGCGCGGTTGAGCAGCACCGGGTGCTCGCGGATCACCTCCTCGAGCACGTCCCACACCTCGGCCCGCTGCTGCTCGACCATCTCCTTCGCCTGCTTGATGGTCGACACCAGACCGCGCTTCTCGAGCTTGTTGTAGATGAACGGCTTGAACAGCTCGAGCGCCATCTTCTTGGGCAGGCCGCACTGGTGCAGCTTCAGCTCCGGTCCGATGACGATGACCGAGCGGCCCGAGTAGTCGACGCGCTTGCCGAGCAGGTTCTGACGGAACCGTCCCTGCTTGCCCTTGAGCGTGTCGGACAGCGACTTGAGGGGCCGGTTGTTGGCGCCCCGCAGCACACGGCCGCGCCGCCCGTTGTCGAACAGCGCGTCGACCGCCTCCTGGAGCATCCGCTTCTCGTTGCGGATGATCACGTCGGGCGCCTTGAGCTCCATGAGCTTCTTCAGGCGGTTGTTGCGGTTGATGACGCGCCGGTACAGGTCGTTGAGGTCCGACGTCGCGAACCGGCCGCCGTCGAGCGGCACGAGCGGCCGCAGCTCGGGCGGGATGACCGGGATGACGTCGAGAATCATCCACTCCGGCCGGTTGTTCGAGCGCCGGAACGCATCGACGACCTTCAGCCGCTTGGCGTACTTCAGCTTCTTCTGCGCCGACGGCTCGTTGCGCATCTTCTCGCGGAGCTCCTCGGCGAGCCGCTCCACGTTGACGCGCCGGAGCATCTCCTTGATGGCCTCGGCGCCCATCTGGGCCTTGAACTTGAAGCCCCAGCGCTCCCGCTCCTGCCGGTACTGCTCCTCGGTGAGCAGCTGCTTCTCCTTCAGGTCGGTCTCGCCGGCGTCGGTGACGACGTAGGCCTCGAAGTACAGGATGCGCTCGAGGTCCCGCAGCGAGATGTCGAGCAGGTGGCCGATCCGGCTCGGCAGCCCCTTGAAGAACCAGACGTGGCTGACGGGCGTCGCCAGCTGGATGTGGCCGAGCCGCTCGCGCCGCACCTTCGCCTGCGTGACCTCGACGCCGCACTTGTCGCAGATCACGCCGCGGTGCTTCATCCGCTTGTACTTGCCGCAGAGGCACTCCCAGTCGGTGACCGGGCCGAAGATCTTGGCGCAGAAGAGCCCGTCGCGCTCCGGCTTGAACGTCCGGTAGTTGATCGTCTCCGGCTTGGTCACCTCGCCGTGCGACCACTGCAGGATGCGCTCGGGGGACGCGAGGCTGATGCGGATCGCGTCGAAGTCGGCGGTGAGCTGGGCCTTGTCTTGCGTCGTTGGTCTCATCGTTCGCTTCCCCTTACGCCACTACGGGATCGGTCGGCTCGGGCTCCGGCTGCTCCGCCGGCGGCTCGTCGCCGCCCTCGGGCCCGCGCGTCTTGAGCAGCTCGACGTCGAGGCAGAGCGCCTGCAGCTCGCGGATGAGCACGTTGAACGATTCGGGCAGTCCGGGCTGGAACGACGCGTCGCCCTTGACGATCGCCTCGTAAATCTTCGCCCGGCCCGTCACGTCGTCGGACTTGGCCGTGAGCAGCTCCTGCAGGATGTGGGCGGCGCCGTAGGCCTCGAGCGCCCAGACCTCCATCTCGCCGAAGCGCTGGCCGCCGAACTGCGCCTTGCCGCCGAGCGGCTGCTGCGTAATCAGCGAGTACGGTCCGATCGACCGCGCGTGAATCTTGTCGTCGACCAGGTGCGACAGCTTGAGCATGTAGATGTAGCCGACGGTCACCTCCTGCTCGAACGCCTGGCCCGTCATGCCGTCGTAGAGCTTCGTCTTGCCCGACGACGGCAGGCCGGCCTGACCGAGCCAGTGCTTGATCTCGTCCTCGGTCGCCCCGTCGAAGACCGGCGACGCGAAGTACAGCCCGAGCGCGTGGGCGGCCCAGCCCAGGTGCGTCTCGAGGATCTGGCCGATGTTCATGCGCGAGGGCACGCCGAGCGGGTTCAGCACGATCTCGACGGGCGTGCCGTCCGGCAGGTACGGCATGTCCTCCTCGGGGAGGATCCGCGCGATGACGCCCTTGTTGCCGTGCCGGCCGGCCATCTTGTCGCCGACCGACAGCTTGCGCTTCATCGCGACGTAGACCTTCACGAGCTTGATGACGCCGGGCGGCAGCTCGTCGCCGCGGCGGATCTTCTCCTTCCGCTCCTCGAACTCGCGGCGGATGACGTCGACGCGCTGAGCCGTCCGGTCCTCGATCGTCCGCAGCTCGTCCTCGAAGCCGAGGTCGTCGGTCTCGACCCGCGCCCGGACGAGGGCCGCAAACGGGATGTCGGCCATCGTCTCGTCGGTGAGCGTCGTGCCCTTGCGGAGCAGCCGCTCCCGCCCGTCGGCATCGAACAGGTCGCTGCGCAGCGTCCGGCCGGCGAGCAGCTGGACGAGCCGCTTCTTCGTCTCCTCGTGGAGGATGCGGATCTCGTCCTGGAGGTTCTTCTCCATCGCGGCGAGCTCGTCTTCCTCGATCTGCTTCGCGCGCTCGTCCTTCTCGATGCCCTTGCGCGAGAAGATCCGCACGCCGACGACGATGCCCTCGATGCCCGGCGGGCAGGTCAGCGACGCGTCCTTCACGTCACCGGCCTTCTCGCCGAAGATCGCGCGCAGCAGCTTCTCCTCGGGGGTCAGCTGCGTCTCGCCCTTCGGCGTGACCTTCCCGACGAGGATGTCTCCCGGCTTGACCGCAGCACCGATGCGGATGATGCCGCTCTCGTCGAGGTCGCGCAGGTAGCTTTCGGACACGTTCGGGATGTCGCGCGTGATCTCCTCGGGACCGAGCTTCGTGTCGCGCGCCTCGATCTCGAACTCCTCGATGTGGATCGAGGTGTAGTAGTCGTCCTTGACCAGCTTCTCCGAGACGAGGATGGCGTCCTCGAAGTTGTAGCCGCGCCACGGCATGAACGCCACGAGGACGTTCCGGCCGAGCGCGAGCTCGCCGAGCTCGGTGCACGGGCCGTCGGCCAGCACCTGCCCCTTCGCCACGCGCTGCCCGGCGCGGACGATGGGCCGCTGGTTGATGCACGTGTTCTGGTTCGAGCGCTTGAACTTGGTCAGCTTGTAGATGTCGGCCCCCATCTCGGGCGACATCCCTTCCTTGTCGCTGCCCTCGACGCGCACGACGATGCGCGTGCTGTCGACGTAGTCGACGATGCCCGACCGGCGCGCGACGACCACCGCGCCCGAGTCGCGCGCGGTGATGTACTCCATGCCGGTGCCGACGTACGGCGCGCGTGCCTGCAGCAGCGGCACGGCCTGCCGCTGCATGTTCGATCCCATCAGCGCGCGGTTCGCGTCGTCGTTCTCGAGGAACGGGATGAGCGAGGCGGCCACCGAGACGAGCTGCTTCGGCGAGACGTCGATGTAGTCGATCTGCTCGCGCGGCGCGAGGATGAAGTCGCCCTCGCGGCGGGCATTGACGCGCTCGGCCTTGATGCGGCCGTCCTCGTCGAGCTCGACGTTGGCCTGCGCCGTGACGTACTGGTCCTCCTCCCACGCCGAAAGGTAGAAGCAGTACGGCTCGAACTCGATCCCCTTCTTCTTCGGCCGCCCGTCGGCGCCGACCACCTCGTCGGCCGGGACGATGTCGCCGATCTTGTACTTCGAGTTGCCGCCCGTGTTGGTGATCTGGACGTAGTCGACGACGTAGCCGTCCTTCACCTTCCGGTAGGGCGACTCGATGAAGCCGAAGTCGTTGATCCGCGCGTAGGTCGACAGCGACGAGATGAGGCCGATGTTCGGCCCTTCCGGCGTCTCAATCGGGCAGATGCGCCCGTAGTGCGTCGGGTGGACGTCGCGGACCTCGAAGCCGGCGCGCTCGCGCGACAGCCCGCCCGGCCCGAGCGCCGACAGCCGCCGCTTGTTCGTGATCTCGGCGAGCGGGTTGGTCTGGTCCATGAACTGCGACAGCTGCGACGACCCGAAGAACTCGCGAATCGCGGCCATGACCGGCTTCGCGTTGATCAGGTCGTGCGGCATGGCGGTCGCCATTTCCTGGTAGACCGACATCTTCTCCTTGATCGCCCGCTCCATCCGCACCAGCCCGATGCGGAACTGGTTCTCGAGCAGCTCGCCGACCGACCGCACGCGCCGGTTGCCGAGGTGATCGATGTCGTCGACGAGCGTCGGGTTCTTGCGCAGCCGCAGCAGGTACTTGATGACCTCGTAGAAGTCGGCCGGGTGCAGGACCTTCTCGTCGAGCGGCGTCGTCAGCTTGAGCTTGGTATTGAGCTTGAGCCGGCCCACCCGCGAGAAGTCGTACTTCTGCGGGTTGAAGAACATGTTCTCGAAGAGGTTCCGCGAGCTGTCGAGCGTCGGCGGATCCCCCGGCCGCAGGCGCCGGTAGATCTCGATCAGCGCCTCCTCGTGCTTCTGGATCGGATCCTTCTTGAGCGTCTGCGAGAGAACCGGCCCGATGTCGTCCTTTTCGGGGAAGAACACCTCGATCGACTCGACGCCCGCCTCCTGCGCCATCGCGATGACGCGCTCGGAGAGCTCCTCGTTCGCCTCGAGGATCACCTCGCCCGTGTTCGGATCGACAATGTCGGTCGCCGACCAGGCCCCTTCACGCTCGGCATCGGCCAGCTCGATCGTCTCGACCCCCGCCTTGCGGAGCGCCTCGATGTGATCGCGCCGGATGCGGCGGCCGGCCTGAATCTTCAGGTCGGCGCCGGGGATGACGACGTCCTGGCCGACGCGGCGGCCGACGAGCGAGTCCGAGACCTTCCAGAGGACGCGGCCGCCGTCGAAGCGGAGCTCGTCGATCGTGTAGAACGTGCGCAGGATCTCGCTGACGCTGCGCAGGCCGAGCGCGCGCAGGAAGACCGTGGCGAGGAACTTCCGCTTGCGGTCGATCCGCACGTACAGCAGGTTCTTCGCGTCGTACTCGAACTCGACCCACGACCCGCGGTACGGGATGATCTGCGCGACGAAGAGGTGCTTGTCTTCGGTGTGGAAGAAGGCGCCGGGCGACCGGTGCAGCTGCGAGACGATGACCCGCTCGGTCCCGTTGATGATGAACGTCCCGTGGTCCGTCATCAGCGGGATGTCGCCGAAGTAGACCTCCTGCTCCTTGATGTCGCGGATGGTCTTGACGCCGGTCTCCGGGTCCTTGTTCCAGACGACGAGCCGGATCGTGACCTTGAGCGGCACGGCGTACGTCATGCCGCGCTCCTGGCACTCGTCGACGTCGTACTTGAGCTTCAGCTGGACCGTCGTGCCGCACAGGTCGCAGACGTCGCCGCGCGCCTCGTTGGCCGCGCCGCACGACGGGCAGATGACCGCCCCCTCGCTGTACGGATCGGCCACCAGCACGGTGTCGCAGTTGTGACACTTCGCGCGCAGGTGCTCGAGCCCGGCGAGCCGGCCGCACTTGCACTCCCAGTTGCCGATCGAGTACTCGATGAACTCGAGCGACGAGTTCTCGCGGAAGTCACTGATCGGGAAGACCGACTTGAAGACCGCCTGCAAGCCCACGTCCTCGCGCTCGGACGGCAGGCGGTTCATCTGCAGGAACCGCTCGTACGACTTCCGCTGAATCTCGAGGAGATTCGGGATCGGGATCGTCGTCTTGATCTTCGAGAAATCGATGCGTTCGCGGTAGACGTTCTTGGGCAGGCTGCTCATTCAGTGACCCTCGGGACTTCCTGCGGCGACGGGGAACCCGCCCCCCCGTCAGACGGCGGTGTCGCGGCCGGACCGCGACACCCGCACCCGACGGTTCCCGCCGAGCGATGCTGCCGCTCGCCCCGCCCGCCGGGTACGCGATCGAAAAAACTGCCGACCGCCGGCCACCGGCCGGCGGTCGTCGAAGGGACTGCCGTGACGGCGGCCTACTTGATCTCGACCTTGGCCCCGGCCTCTTCGAACTTCTTCTTGATGGCCTCGGCCTCGTCCTTCGAGACGCCCTCCTTGATCGGCTTGGGCGCCGACTCGACCAGGTCCTTGGCTTCCTTCAGCCCGAGGCTCGTCACCTCGCGCACGACCTTGATCGTGTTGATCTTGTTGCCGCCGACGTCGGTCAGGATGACGTCGAACTCGGTCTTTTCCTCGGCCGCCGCCGCCGCGGCCGCCCCGCCGCCCGCCGCGGGCGCCGCCACGGCCACCGCCGCCGCCGCGCTCACGCCGAGCTCGGCCTCGAGCGTCTTGACGAGCTGCGACAGCTCGAGCACCGAGATCCCCTTGATGTAGTCCACCACCTGCTGCTGCGTCACTTCGGCCATTGCTTTCCTTCTCCTCGACGAATCCGTCCGATCTCTCCGGCGTGAACCAGCCCGGCCCGCAGGCCGCTAGCCCTCGCTCTGCTTCTTCTTCTCCACCTGCGTGAGCACCGTCATCAGGTCACGCGGCACGGCCGCGAGCACCGAGACGAAGTTCTGCATCGGTGCCTGCAGCACGTAGAGCAGCTTGCCGAGCAGCTCCTCGCGGCTCGGCAGGTTCGCCAGGTCGACGACCTCGGCCGCCGAGGCCGGCTGCCCCTGCACGACGGCGCCCTTGATCACGACGGCCGGCGTCGTCTTCGCGAACTCGGTGAGCGCGCGCGCGACGGCGACCGGGTCGGTCGACGTCGACACGACGGCCGTCGTCCCGACGAACTGCGAGGTGAACGCCTCGAACGGCGTCCCGGCCACGGCCCGGCGCGCGAGCGTGTTCTTGACCACGCGGTAGCTGCCGCCGGCGGCGCGGATCTGCCGGCGCAGCTCGGTCACCTGCGGCACGGTGATGCCGCGGAAGTCGACGAGCACGGCCGTGTGCGCTTCCTTGAAGGCGGCCTCGAGCTCGCCGAGCTGCTGTTCCTTCTGGGCTCTGCTGACTGCCATTGCCGTTCTCCCTCAGTGCTTCACGAGCGCGTCCACGTTGGCCGCATCGATCGGCACGCCGGGACCCATCGTCGACGTCAGCGTCACGCTCCGGATGTAGCGCCCCTTGGCCGCAGCCGGCTTCGCCCGCACCACCGACTCGACGAGCGCGCGGGCGTTGGCCACGAGCCGATCCGCCTCGAACGAAATCTTGCCGATGGGCGCGTGCACGACGCCGCCCTTGTCGACCCGGAACTCGACCTTGCCGGCCTTGATCTCCTGCACGGCCTTCGCCACGTCGGTCGTGACCGTGCCGGTCTTCGGGTTCGGCATCAGCCCGCGCGGGCCGAGCACCTTGCCCAGGCGCCCGACGGCGCGCATCATGTCGGGCGTCGCCACGACCGCGTCGAAGTCCGTCCAGCCGCCCAGGATGCGCTCGACCACTTCCTCGCCGGCGACCTCGTCGGCGCCCGCCTCGGCAGCCTCACGCTGCTTGTCGGGACCGGCAATCACCAGCACCCGCTTCGAGCGCCCCAGCCCGTGCGGCAGCACGACCGTGCCGCGCACCATCTGATCCGAGTGCTTCGGATCGACGCCGAGCCGGATTGCAATCTCGACGGTTTCGTCGAACCGGCTGAACCTGATCTGCTGCAGGAGCGGCACGGCTTCCTCGATCGTGTGGAGCCTGTCCGGAACCTGTGCCCGGGCCGCTTCGTACTTCCTGCCCCGTTTACGCATGCGGTACCTCGTGGTGCCAGCGGGCGCCCGCGGCGCCCTCCCACTCCATTGAACGTTGTCGACGCCGCGCCCGGGGAGCCGGCCGGCGTCGTGATGGCTCAGTCGATGACGTCGACGCCCATCGACCGGGCCGTGCCGCGGACCGAGGCGATCGCCGCCTCGACCGAATCCGTGTTGAGATCGGGCAGCTTCAGCCGCGCGATTTCCTCGACCTGCTTGCTCGTGACCGTGCCGACCTTCGTCTTCGGCGGCTCACCCGACCCCTTGGCGATGTTCGCCGCCCGCTTGAGCAGGACCGGGACCGGCGGGGTCTTCGTCACGAACGAGTAGGACCGATCGGCGTAGATCGTGACGACGGCCGGGATGATGAGCCCCTCGTCCTTCGCGGTCTTCGCGTTGAAAGCCTTGCAGAAGTCCATGATGTTGATGCCGTGCGGCCCGAGCGCGGTGCCGACCGGCGGCGCGGGCGTGGCCTTGCCCGCGGCAATCTGGAGCTTCACCTGTCCCACTACCTTCTTCGCCATGTGTCCTTCTCGCTGCGGGGCGCTCCCGGCCCGCTACATCGCTACAGCTTCTCGACCTGGAGAAAATCGAGCTCGACCGGCGTCGCGCGGCCGAAGATCGTCACCATCACCTTCAGCGTGTTCTTCTCCGGGTTGACCTCGTCGACGACACCGTTGAAGCTGGCGAACGGTCCCTCGTTGATCCGCACCTGATCGCCGCGCTCGAAGGTGTACTTCGGCTTGGGCTTCTCGGCCGCGGCGGTGACCTGCTGGAGGATCTGGTCGACCTCCTCGCGGCTGAGCGGCGTGGGCTTGGCGCCGGCGCCGACAAAGCCGGTCACCTTCGGGGTGTTCTTCACCACGTGCCAGGCCGCGTCGGACATGTGCATCTCGACGAGGATGTAACCGGGGAAAAACCGCCGGGAGCTCTTCACCTCGCGGCCGCCGCGCTTCTCGACGACATCCTCGGTCGGGATGAGGACCTCGCCGATCTCGTCTTCGAGACCGTATGCCTGCACGCGCTGCAGGAGCGACTCACGCACCTTGTTCTCGAACCCCGAGTACGTGTGGATGATGTACCACTGCTTGGTCTTGTCGTCAGTCATGGTCCGCCCGGCCGGCCCCGCTCCGCAGCCTCCCCCGCTCCACGGTCGGCCTCAGCCGACCCGCTCGAACACCCAGGCGACCAGCCAGGACAGCACCAGGTCCCACGCGTAGAGGTACAGGCCGATGAAGACCGACACGATGATCACGACGATGGTGGTCGCCCAGACCTCGCGACGGGTCGGCCAGGTCACTCGGCCGAGCTCGGCCCGCACTTCGGTGAGGAACCGGCGCGCCCGGCCGAACAGGCCGCTGACGTGCTCGGGAGATTCCTTCAAGGTGTCCAACATCACTGGTTCGTCTGGTGAACGCAGGCCCCGGCCGCACGTCCCCGGCGCGTCCTCACGAGAGCGGCGCACGACGCGTGCGCCGGAATTCTGGCAGGCCAGGAGGGACTCGAACCCCCAGCCCTCGGTTTTGGAGACCGATGCTCTACCAATTGAGCTACTGGCCTGTGCCCGTCGGGAACGCCGAGCGTTCCCTTACTTGCTCTCCCGGTGCACCGTGTGCTTACGGCAGAACCGGCAGTACTTGCTGAACTCGAGCCGCTCGGACGTCTTGCGGCGGTTCTTCGTCGTGCTGTAGTTCCGGCGCTTGCAGTCGGTGCACGCCAGGCTCACTATCTCGCGCATGTCCGTCCCCTATCGATCGCGTTGCCCGACGGCAGCGCGGTCGGCGCACGGCCCCGCCCGACGGCGGGGCCGCACCCCGGCCCCCGCTACTCGATGATCTCGGTAATCGTCCCGGCGCCGACCGTCCGTCCGCCCTCGCGGATGGCGAAGCGCGAGCCCTTCTCGAGCGCGACCGGCGTCAGCAGCTCGGCCGTGATCGTCGTGTTGTCGCCCGGCATCACCATCTCGACGCCCTCGGGCAGGTGCAGCGTGCCCGTCACGTCGGTCGTCCGGATGTAGAACTGCGGGCGATAGCCGTTGAAGAACGGCGTGTGACGACCGCCCTCGTCCTTCGACAGGATGTAGACCTCGGCCTTGAACTTCGTGTGCGGCTTGATCGTGCCCGGCTTGGCCAGTACCTGACCACGCTCGACGTCGTCCTTCTCGACGCCGCGCAGCAGCACGCCGATGTTGTCGCCCGCCACGCCCTCGTCGAGGATCTTCCGGAACATCTCGATGCCCGTGACGACCTTCTTCTGCGTCTCGCGGTAGCCGACGATCTCGACCTCGTCGCCGACCTTCACCCGGCCGCGCTCGACACGGCCGGTGACGACCGTGCCGCGGCCCGAGATCGAGAAGACGTCCTCGATCGGCATCATGAACGGCTTGTCGACGTCACGCTCGGGGAGCGGAATGTAGGTGTCGAGCGCCTCCATCAGCTTCAGGATCGACTCGACGCCCTCGGGATCACCCTGCAGCGCCTTGAGCGCCGACACGCGCACGACCGGCAGCTCGTCGCCCGGGAAGTTGTAGCTCTTCAGCAGGTCGCGCACCTCGAGCTCGACCAGGTCGAGCAGCTCGGGGTCGTCGACCGCGTCGACCTTGTTGAGCGCAACGACGAGGTACGGCACGTTGACCTGCCGGGCGAGCAGCACGTGCTCGCGCGTCTGCGGCATCGGGCCGTCGACGGCGCTGACCACGAGGATGCCGCCGTCCATCTGCGCGGCGCCCGTGATCATGTTCTTGATGTAGTCGGCGTGGCCCGGGCAGTCGACGTGGGCATAGTGCCGGTTCGGCGTGGAGTACTCGACGTGGCTCGTGGCGATCGTCAGGATCTTCGTGTCGTCACGACGGCCCTGCGACTCGGAAGCCTTCGCCACTTCGTCGTACGGAACGAACTTGGCCCAGCCCTTGTCGGCCGCGACCTTGGTCAGCGCCGCGGTCAGCGTCGTCTTGCCGTGGTCGATGTGGCCGATGGTGCCAACGTTCACGTGCGGCTTCGAACGATCAAACTTCTCTTTCGCCATTGCTCTCCGTCCTCAGTTGAATGGCGTCGCGCCCGGACTGCCGGGTCTGCCGAGGCGCAGGGACCCCACGTCCCGCTGCCCACGCCGTCTCTTTCTCACTTACCTGCGGGCCCACCCCGCACAACTTCGCTGCCTCACCCCGACGGCCGGCTCCGGCCGCGAATCCTGGAGCCGATGACCGGGATCGAACCGGTGACCTCGTCCTTACCAAGGACGTGCTCTGCCAACTGAGCTACATCGGCCTTCGCTCTATCGCTCGTTCCGACCACCCGGCCGGAGCCGCGCGGGCGCCCGGCAAGTCCTGGAGCGGGAGACGGGAATCGAACCCGCGACCAACAGCTTGGAAGGCTGTGACTCTACCACTGAGTTACTCCCGCCTTCGTGAACCGCTCGTAGCCGCCCGCCTTGCGGCAGACAGGCCCGCCTGCTCTGCGACGTCTGCTCTGCTCTGTTCTTCCGGTCGCGGCGCCACGGCGGCCGACCGGACGGCCCAGCCGCCGCCAGGTCCCGAACCGACCGGCGAAAGCTGGTGGCGAGGGAAGGATTCGAACCTTCGAAGCCACTAGGGCGACAGATTTACAGTCTGCTGCGTTTGACCGCTTCGCTACCTCGCCGCAATTCCGTTCGCGACCTGTCCGTCCGTGCGCGCCAGCCCGGGGCCCCGCACATCCATCGCCGTCGTGCGGAGCGTGGCTCCCGCGCGCGTGATTCGAAGGGGTGGACCCTGAACTTGGAGCTGGCGAAGGGATTCGAACCCCCGACCAGCTGATTACAAATCAGCTGCTCTACCAGACTGAGCTACGCCAGCCGAACAAACTGGAAATGCTAGCACGGACTGTGCCAGAGAAGCAACTCTTTCGCTCGGCGCCAGCCTTCCGGCGCTCCGCCCGGGGTCCGTCGAGCCGGCCAGGGACCATCCTGCCGGCCGCGCCCGGGCCCGGACCATACAGTTTCGCATGATTTGCCCATTCTGCGCTACCGGTCCGCCGCACGGGCCGCACGCCGCTGCCGCGCCGCTTCGAACAGCGCCACCGCCGCGGCCACCGACACGTTCAGGCTCGACACCATGCCCGCCATCGGAATCCGCACGAGGCGATCGCACCGCTCCCGCACCAGTCGCCGCAGCCCGGTACCCTCGGCCCCGACGACAAACGCCGTCGGCGCGGTGTAGTCGACCGCGTCGTAATCCTCGTCGGCATCGCCGGCCAGCCCCACCGTCCACACGCCGAGCTGCTCGAGCTCCTCGAGCGTCCGCGCGATGTTGACCACGGTCGCAATCTTCACGTGGTGCACGGCGCCGGCCGACGCCCTGGCCGTCGCGCCGGCAAGCGGCGCGGCGTGACGCGCCTGGCGCACGACGCCGTCGGCGCCCGCCGCGTCGACACTGCGCAGAATCGCCCCGACGTTCTGTGGGTCTTCCACACCATCGAGCACCACGAGCAGCGGCGCACCGGTCGCCCCGGATACGAGCTCCTCGACCGTATACGCCGGCAGCGGCGACAGCTCGGCCGCAACCCCCTGGTGCACGCCGCCGCGCGCCAGTCGATCGAGCGCCCGGCGATCGACGGTCTCGACCACCAGCCGCAGCTCGTAGGCGCGGGCCACGAGCGCGTCGACGCGCGGGCCGGCGCCGCGCTCGTGCACGAGCTTCGACACGCGCCGCGCCTTGAGCGCTTCGGAAACGGGATTGATGCCGTAGACGACCGCCACCTGTCCGACTCCTCCGGCCGCCTCAGCGGGCCACCTCGATCACCATCCTCAGCCGCTCCAGGCACGACCGCACCGGCGCGATGCCGGCGCTTGTCCCGAGCGCCGCACCACGCTCGATCGCCGGCACGAGCACGTCGAGCTCCGGGCCGGATTCCGCAGCGGTGAGCGCGGCCCGCAGCGGGTGCAGCAGCGCCCGCCCCTTGAGGCCGGTCGCCTCGCGCGCCACTGCCACCGCGCGCCTGAACGTCTCGCGATCGACGAGCGGACCGATCGCCGCCGCCGCTTCGGCAAAGGCCTCCACGACCTTCCGGCCATCCTCCTCTGCCTCCACGAGCGCCCGCGCCTCCGGCGCCTGCCATGCAAAGACGAACGCCACCCGATCGGCGATCTCCTCGAGCCTGTCGACCGATCCGACCGCCATCGGCAGCAGGAGCTCGACATATGCGCGTGCCTCCGTCGAAGCGGCATCGGTCACGAAGCCGCGCGCGACGAACCAGGGCATGGCGTCGGCGGCCACGCGCGAAGCCGGCAGCATCCGCATGTACTGCCGGTTCATCCACGCGAGCTTGTCGAAGTCGAACACGGCCGGACTCCGGCTCACGTGCTCGAGCGTGAAGCGCGCAATCATCTCGTCGAGCGGCACGATCTCTTCGTCGCCGCCGGGCGACCAGCCGAGCAGCGCGAGATAGTTGACGAGCGCTTCGGGCAGGTAGCCGCGCGCGCGGAACTCGGCGACGCTCGTCGCGCCGTGCCGCTTCGACAGCGGCGCATGATCCGGCCCGTGGACGAGCGGCAGGTGGGCAAACGCCGGCGGCCGATGCCCGAGCGCCTCGTACAGCAGGATCTGCCGCGGCGTGTTCGAGATGTGATCTTCTCCCCGAATCACCAGCTCGATCCCCATCGCCGCATCGTCGACGACCACCGCGAAGTTGTACGCCGGCAGCCCGCCCGATCGGACGAGCACGAAGTCACCGACCACGAGGCTCGACACCGAGACCTCACCCCGCACGACGTCGCGGAACGAGATGTCGCGCGCGCCCGGCGGCACGGCAAAGCGGATGGCCGCCGGCTCGCCCCGCGCGACGCGCGCCGCCGCCTCCGCCGGGTCGATCCCGCGGCATCGTCCGCTATAGCGCGGGGGCGTGCCCTGCCGCAGCGCCTCCTCGCGCGCGCGTTCGAGCTCGGCCGGCGAACAGAAGCAGTAGTAGGCCTGTCCGCGCTCGAGCAGCGACCGCGCCGCGCGCGTATAGAGGTCGACGCGCTCGCTCTGCCGGTACGGCCCGAACGGGCCGCCGACGTCGGGCCCCTCGTCCCAGGTCAGTCCCAGCCAGCGCAGTTCGGCCAGCATCGCCTCGGCCAGGGCGTCGCTCGAACGTTCGCGATCGGTATCCTCGATGCGGAGCACGAACGTTCCCTGGTGACGCCGCGCGACGAGCCAGTTGAACAGCGCGGTCCGCGCGTTGCCGACGTGCAGCTGGCCGGTCGGACTGGGAGCGAAGCGGACACGCATGGCTACGCCCCGGTGACGCGAACGACGGTCGCCACGGCGTGGGCGGCAATCGCCTCGCCCCGCCCGACCGCGTCGACCCCTTCGTTCGTCTTGCCCTTGACGCTCACGGCGGACACGTCGAGCCCGAGGACATCTGCCACGCGCTGGCGGATCGCCGGCAGGTGCGGCACGAGCTTCGGCCGTTCGAGCACGACGGTGACGTCGGCGCTGGCCGGTCGCCATCCGCCGGCCGCGAGGATCGCGACCGAGCGGCTGAGCAGATCGAGCCCCGCCACGTCCTTCCATTGCGGATCGGTATTCGGGAAGTGCTGCCCGATGTCGCCGAGGCCGGTCGCGCCGAACAGCGCGTCGGCCAGCGCGTGGCAGACGACGTCGCCGTCGGAGTGCCCGAGCGGGCCGCGGTCCGACGGCAGCCGTTCGCCGGCGAGGACGAGCGGCCGTCCATCCACGAGCCGATGCAGGTCGTAGCCGGTGCCCACGCGGACGGCCGGCGCAAACTGCGCGCGCGCCCGCTCCAGGTCGTCGCTGGTCGTAATCTTCACGTTGCGCTCGTGTCCTTCGACAATCTCGACGGCGTGTCCGGCACGCTCGGCGAGCATCGCTTCGTCGGTCCCTTCCATGCCCGAGGCCCCCAGCGCCACGGCCGCCTCGAGCACCGGCCGCCGGAATCCCTGCGGCGTCTGCGCGAGCCAGATCTCGCCGCGCGGGATGGTCTCGGCCACCAGACGGCTCGAGGCCGGCACGCGCTTGATCGTGTCGCGTGCGGCGACGGCCGGCACGGCGGCGCCGGTCCGCCCGGCGGCCTCGATCACCCGGTCGATCGTGGCGCGGTCGACGAACGGGCGCGCCGCGTCGTGCACGAGCACCAGCTCGTGCCCGGACGGCAGCGCGGCCAGCCCCGCGGCCACCGAATCCTGCCGTCTGGCGCCGCCCGCCGCGATCGCACACGGGAGCCTCGTCGATCCGACGAGCGCCCGTCCGTCGCCCACCAGCTCTTCCGGCAGCACGACCACGATCGCCGCCACGCCGGGATGTGCGTCGAACGCCGCCACGCTCCGCTGCAGAACGGTCCGTCCTCCGAGATCGATCAGCTGCTTGGGAATCGCGCTTCCCGTCCGCGTGCCCCGCCCTCCGGCGACGATGATGACTCCTACCGACATGTCAATCCAGCTCGACCTTCGACGCGACGACGTCGCGCACCTGCTGCGCCAGCGCGCGGGCATCGGCCCGGCTCAGGCCGCGCGTCTCGATTGGCGGGTGCAGGTACACCTTGACGTGCCCGGGGCAGGTCATCAGCCGTCCTTTCAGCATGACGTGTCGCGTGCCCGAGACCGTCACCGGCACGACCGGCAGGTCCGAATCGATTGCCAGCAGGAAGACGCCGCCCTTGAAGCGTCCGACCCGGCCGTCGCGGCTGCGCGTGCCTTCCGGGAAGATGATGAGCGACGCCTCGTCGCGCACCATCCGCTGCATCTTCTTCAGCACGCCCGCGCCGGGATTGTCACGGTCGACGAGCAGGTGCCCGGCACGCTGCAGGTGCCAGCCGAGGAACGGGAAGCGGCCGAGCGACTCCTTCGCGATGATGCGCAGCTGCACCGGCAGTGTCCAGAAGAGCACCGGGATGTCGTAGATGCTCTGGTGGTTCGACGCAAACACGACGCTGCTCCCCTCGGGCGGCAGCTCACCGTGCACCTCGACCGTCACGCCGGTCGTCCGCAGGATGAGCCACGACCAGAGCCGCGCGCACCGGTGCGCGAAGTGGCCCCGCCGGTCGACGAGCGTCGACAGCAGCGACACCGTGCCGCACACGATCGTGTAGAGGCTGATGGCGGGTATCAGGAAGAAGACCGTCCGCCACCAGTGATACGGCGGGAGGCTCACGCCTGGGGACGCGGGCGCCGGCCCGACTCGTCGCGTTCGGGCCGCGGCGGTGGCGTGCCGTCGCTCTCGGCGTGCCGGCCGAAGATCATCCGGCCGGCCGTCGTCTGCAGCACGCTCGTGACCACGATATCGAGGCTGCGGCCGATGCGGCTCCGGGCGTTGTCGACCACGACCATCGTGCCGTCGTCGAGGTAGGCGACGCCCTGGTTCGGCTCCTTACCTTCCTTGAGGATGAACACGTTCATCAGCTCACCGGGCAGCACAACCGGGCGCAGCGCATTGGCCAGCTCGTTGATGTTCAGCACCTCGACGCCCCGCAGCTGGGCGACCTTGTTCAGGTTGAAGTCGTTCGTCACGATCCGGCCGAGCAGGGCCCGCGCCAGCTCGATCAGCTTCATGTCGACTTCCTTGATCTGCGGGTAGTCGAGCTCGGAGATCACCACCTCGACGCCCGACATCTTCTGGATGCGCTGCAGGATGTCGAGCCCGCGCCGGCCGCGGTTGCGCTTGAGCGGATCGGACGAGTCGGCCACCATCTGCAGTTCCTTCAGCACGAACTGCGGCACGACGAGCGTGCCGTCGAGGAAGCCGGTCTCGACGATGTCGGCAATGCGGCCGTCGATGATGACGCTGGTGTCGAGGATGCGGTAGCGCTTCTGGGGCCTGGCGTCCTGGAAGAGCGTGACGAACTTCGACGGTTCGAGCCACTCGCCCTTCCGGATCCCGAACATCAGGCCGAGATACGGCAGGACGACGACCGTCAGCCCGTGCAGGAAGCGGACCTGGTTGCTGGCGGTGTCGGCCCAGGCAAGCGCACGGCCGATGGCGCTTGCGATCGCCAGACCGACGACAAACCCGATGACCCCGCCCAGCAGCTTCGTGACGTCGGCGTCGCGCAGCCGGCTCTCGGCAAAGATGATGATCCCGGCCACGAACACGCCGAGCAGTACATTCGCAACGAGCCCGTTGAGCGGACCGATGAAGACCGCCGAATAGACGACAACCGCCGCAAACAGGGCCCGCACGAGCAGCTGGCCGTGCATCGGCGCTTATCTTAACGTACGGCCTCACGCAAGGCCCGCCCGGGGCCGCCCGCCGCGCTCAGCTCAGCGCGTCGATCGCGTCGCCGATGGTCCGCACGGCCGTCATCGCCATGCCGGACGGCAGGTCGTCGGGCGACAGGTTACCCTCGGGCACGACGCAGCGCGTGAAGCCCAGCTGGGCCGCCTCGCGCACCCGCAGCGCCGCCTGCGGCGCGGCGCGCACTTCCCCGCCCAGACCGACTTCGCCGAACAGCACCACGTCGGCCGGGACAGGACGATTGCGCAGGCTCGAGGCCACGGCCGCCAGCACGGCCAGATCGGCCGCCGGCTCGTCGATCCGCATCCCTCCCGCCACGTTCACGAACACGTCGTCGGTCACGAGGCTGAGCCCCGCGCGCTTGTCGAGCACGGCCAGCAGCAGCGGCAGCCGCTGCGGGTCGACGCCGCTCGCCGTGCGGCGGGCGTTGCCGAACGTGGCGGCGGTGACGAGCGCCTGCACCTCGACGAGGATCGGCCGCGACCCTTCGATCGTGGCCAGCACCACCGATCCCGGCACGTCCATCGAGCGCTCGGCGAGAAACAGGCTCGACGGGTTCGGCACACCGCGCAGGCCGCGGCCGGTCATCTCGAAAACGCCCAGTTCGCTCACCGCGCCGAAGCGGTTCTTCACGGCGCGCACGACGCGATGCGCGTGATGCCGCTCGCCTTCGAAGTACAGGACCGTGTCGACGACGTGCTCGAGCACCTTCGGCCCCGCGAGGCTGCCGTCCTTGGTGACGTGGCCGACGAGGATGGTCGGCAGATTGCGCCCCTTGGCGGTGAAGAGCAGATCGGTCGCCGCCTGGCGCACCTGGCTCACACTGCCCGGCGCCGACGCCACCTTCAGCGAGAACACCGTCTGGATGGAGTCGACGATCAGCAGGGCGGGCCTGAGGCGATCGACCTCCTCGATGAGCCGCTCGATGCAGGTTTCGGCGAGCAGATAGAGCGGTGCGCCGGTCACGCCGAGCCGCTCGCCGCGCATCTTCACCTGGTGCTCGGACTCCTCGCCCGAGCAGTACAGCACCGGGCCGACACGCGCCGCAAAGTCGGCCGCGGCCTGCAGCAGCAGCGTGCTCTTGCCGATGCCGGGCTCGCCGCCGAGCAGCACGAGCGATCCCGGCACGATGCCGCCACCCAGCACGCGGTCGAACTCGTTGATGCCGGTCGTCAGCCGGTCGGCCTCGACCACGTCGACCTCGGCGTACAGCGTGGCGCGCTGGCCGCCAGGCGCCGGCGCCGCGCTCCGCGCGTTGACGGCCGCGCCAGCGCCGACGGGCTCTTCGACGAGCGAATTCCACGCACCGCAGTCGGGGCAGCGCCCGAGCCACTTCGGCGACTGGAAGCCGCAGGACTGGCACGAGAAAAGGGTGCGGGATTTCATGGCCGCAGCTTCAGTCTTCGAACTTCCTCTCGATCCTCGCGCCCAGTCGACAGACGACTTCCCACGGGATGGCGCCGATCGCGGCCGCCATCTCCCGCGCCGTAATCTCGTCGTCGCCCTGCCGGCCGATGATCACGACCTCGTCGCCGGGATCGACCGTCATGTCCGTCACGTCAATGGCGAGCATGTCCATCGAGACGGCGCCGACGACCGGCGCGCGCCGGCCGCGCACCAGCACCACGCCGCGGCCGGCCAGGCGCGTATCGAGGCCGTCGGCGTAGCCGGCCGGCACGATCGCGATCGTCCGCGGCTCGTCGGTCGTCCAGCGCAGGCCATAGCCGGAGCCTTCGCCGCGGCGGACCCCTTTGACCGCGACGATACGACTCGACAGTGACAGGGCAGGTCGCAGCGGCAGCGACGATGCCAGCGGCGGAGGCACGATGCCGTAGAGGAGCAGGCCCGGACGGACGAAGTCGTACCACGTGCGCGCGTCGCGCAGCATGGCGGCCGAGTTGGCCGCGTGGCGCCCGCACCGGCCAACTCCCAGGGCCCCGAGCGCCGCCAGCGCGCGTTCGAACCGGCGGCGCTGCTCGTCGAGGAACGGTGACTCAGGGACGTCGGCCGTAGCGAAGTGCGTGTAGACCGCCTCGATCTTCAGGTGCGGCGATCCGACAACGGCCGGCATCGTCCGGCCCAGGTTGTCGTGCCGGAAGCCGAGGCGATTCATTCCCGAGTCGATCTTCAGGTGGCACGGAAGCGTGACGCCCCGACGCTCGGCCAGGGCGGCGAGCCGGCGCGCGGCCGACGGGGTCGACACGGTCGGCGTCAGGTCGTAGTCGATCACGCCGTCGAGGTCGCTCAGCGACAGAGCACCGAAGACGAGGATCGGCAGGCCGACACCGGCGCGGCGCAACTCGACGCCCTCTTCGATGTCCGCGCAGGCAAGCATCGACGCGCCGGCCGCCTCGAGCGTGCGGGCCACCGGTACCGCGCCGTGTCCGTAGGCGTTGGCCTTGACCACTGCGATCAGGCCCGGCGCGGGCCGGCCCGCCGCGGTCGACTCGCGCGTCAGCATGTCGACGATCGCCCGGCAGTTGTGGGCAATGGCCGACAGGTGCACCGTGGCTGTCGTCTGGCGGATCACTCCGGCCCCGCGCCGTAGCCGCCCGAGGCAAGGTTCTCGAAGCGGGTGTACTGCTTGAGGAAGGCGAGCTTCACCGTCCCGGTCGGCCCGTTGCGCTGCTTGCCGACGATGATCTCGGCCACGCCTTCACTTTCCGGGTTCACCTGGCCCTCGACCGGGTACATCTCCTCGCGGAAGATGAACATGACGATATCGGCGTCCTGCTCGAGGGCGCCCGACTCGCGCAGGTCCGACAGCTGAGGCCGGTGATCGGAGCGCGTTTCGGTGGCACGGCTCAGCTGGCTCAGCGCGATGATCGGCACGTCGAGCTCCTTGGCCAGGATCTTCAGCGAGCGCGAAATCGACGCCAGCTCCTGCTGCCGGTTGTCGAAGCGGCCGCGTCCCTGCATCAGCTGCAGGTAGTCGACGACGATCATGTCGAGGCCGTGCTCCATCTTCAGCCGCCGGCACTTGGCGCGCATCTCGAGGATGCCGATCGACGGCGTGTCGTCGATGAACACCTTCGCGTCGTGCAGCCGCGCGAACGCATCGACCAGCCGCGCGTAGTCCTGCTCGCCCAGAAACCCGCCCCGGAACCGGTGCTGGTCGACGCGCGCCTCCGAGGTGAGCAGCCGCATGAAGAGCTGCTCCTTCGACATCTCGAGGCTGAAGATCCCGATCGACTTGTCGGCCTGCGTCGCGGCGTTCATCGCGATGTTGAGCACGAAGCTCGTCTTCCCCATCGCCGGTCGCGCAGCCACGATGATCAGGTCGGACTTCTGGAAGCCCGACGTCATCTCGTCGAGATCGACGAACCCGCTCGGCACGCCGGTCACCAGGCCGCGCTGCGCCTGCAGGGTCTCGATCATCTGGTAGCCCGAGTCGACGAGCTCGCCGATGCGCACGAAGCCCGACCGCATGCGGTTCTCGGCGATCTGGAAGATCGACCGCTCCGCTTCGTCGAGCAGCTGGTCGGCATCCTCCTCGGCGTCGTAGGCGCGGGCCAGCACGTCCGTGGCGGACTGAATCAGCCGCCGCAACGTCGAACGCTCCTTGACGATGCGGGCGTAGTGCTCGACGTTGGCCGAGCGCGGAACGCCGTCGGTCAGGCTGCTGATGTACGCGGGCCCGCCGACGTCGTCGAGCTCGCCCGACCGCAGCAGCTCGTCCTTGAGCGTGACGAGGTCGATCGGCTCGCTCCGCTCGGAGAGCACCACCATCTTCTCGAAGATGCGGCGATGCGCGTCGCGGTAGAAGTCGGCCGCGTCGATGACCTCGGCCGCCTGATTGAACGCGTGGTTATTGATGAGGATGGCGCCCAGAACGCACTTTTCGGCTTCCAGGTTGTGGGGGAGCGTCCGTTCCATGGCGCAACGTCAGGAGATAAGGCGCGCGGGCGCAGCCGCTGGCGGCCGCGCCCGCGCCCGTCTCAGCCCTCGGCGGGCGTGTCGGTGTCGCTCTCGGCCGCAGCCTCCGGCCCGGCCTCGGCCGCCGCGGCGACCGACTGGCCGTCGTCGAGCGCCACGACGCGCACACGGATGTCGGCCGTCACGTCGTGCGTGAGCCTGACCGGCACGGTGAACTCGCCGAGCGTCTTGATCGGGCCGTCGAGCTGGATCCGGCGTCGATCCACCGTCAGCTCCCGCTCGGCCAGCGCCTCGGCAATGTCCGACGACGTGACCGATCCGTAGAGCGTCTCGCTCTCACCCACGCGCCGGGCGATGGTCAGCTCCACCGCCTCGATGCGCGCCTTGAGCGCCTCGGCCTCGGCACGCTCCTCGGCGTCGCGCTTCGCGGCCCGCTGCTTCTCGAGCTCGATCTGCCGCCGGTTGCTCTCGGTGACGGCCAGCGCGAGGCCGCGCGGCAGCAGGTAGTTGCGCGCGTAGCCCGGCGCCACCTTCACGATCTCACCGCGGCGACCGAGGTGATCGACGTGCTCCCTCAGAATGACTTCCACTGCCATGACTTCCCCCGTCAGTCCGCCACGTACGGCAGCAGCGCGATCTGCCGTGCCCGCTTGATGGCGGTCTGCAGCGCGCGCTGGTGCCGCGCGCACGTGCCCGAGATGCGCCGCGGCTGAATCTTGCCGCGCTCGGGGATGAAGGGCGTCAGGAGCTTGACGTCCTTGTAGCTGATGTAGTCGATCTTATCCACGCAGAACTTGCACACGCGACGGCGCCGGAAGAATCCGCGCCGGCCGCCGCCCGCAGGCCGGGCAGGTCGGGTCGTCGCCTCGCTCATCGCTCACCTCCAGCGCTCTCGACGGCTTCGTCGCTGGCCGCTTCGCTGCTCTCCTCGTCTTTCGGCTGTTCGCCGTCACCGGCCGGCTCGTCGCTCTCGGGCGGCAGCCCGCGCCGGCTCCGGCGCTCGGCCGCCTCGGCCTTGCGGCGCGCCTGCGCCCGCTCGGCCGCCGCCAGCTCCTCGTCGATGCGGATGATCATGTGACGGATCACGTCGTCGAACACCCGGAGCCGACGGTCGAGCTCGGCGTTGAGCGCCGCGGGACCGTTGATGACGTGGAGCACGTAGATGCCTTCGCGGTGGCCGGCGATCTCGTAGGCGAGCTTCCGCCGTCCCCACTGCTCCGTGCTCGCAATCGTGCCGCCGAATCGATCGACGACCGCCTTGACCTGCTCCTGCAGGCGCTCGAGCGCTTCGTCGGTCGTATCGGGTGGTGTGATGTAGACCAGTTCGTACTGCCGGGCCGTGCTCATATGCCTCCTTCTGGACATCAGGCCGCGCCCCCGGGGAACGCGGCAAGGAGCCTGTGACTTACGGTGTCTCGACGCGATTGTACGTATTCATCACCGCCGCCAGGCCCTGGTCGACCCAGAGCTCGACAGCGTCGACCGACCGGGAAATCGCGTCGTCAATCCCGGCCCGTTCTTCCGGCGTGAACCTGGCGAGCACGTGGTCCGCCAGGTCGCGCCTGTCGTCGCGCCCGACCCCGATTCGGAGCCGGGCGTAGGCGGTGGTCCCGAGATGCCGGGCCACCGACTTCAGTCCATTGTGACCGCCGTCCGATCCGGACGCCCGCGCCCGCAGCCGCCCCAGCGGCAGGTTCACGTCGTCGCAGACAATCAGGACGTCGTCGATCTCGATCCGGAAGTAGCGGCAGAGCGCGCCGATCGCCTCGCCGCTCAGATTCATGTACGTGAGCGGCTTGACCAGCAGCACCACGTCGGAACCGGTCCGCCAGCGCGCCATCAGCGCCTCGGCCGGCGCCGCCTCGAAGGCCAGGCCGTGCCGCTCGGCGAGCCGATCGAGCACCTCGAACCCGACGTTGTGCCGGGTGCCCTGGTAGCGCGGCCCCGGGTTGCCGAGGCCGGCCACGAGCTTCACGCCGCCCCCTTACTTCTCGTCCTTCTCCGCCTTGCCCTTCTTGATCACTTCGGGCTCGGCGGCGCCCTCGGCGCCCGGTTCCTCGGCCGTCCGCGGCGCGACCACGTGCACAATCAGCAGGTCCGACTCGACGAGCGGCGTCCACTTGCCGCCCGTGTCGAGGTCCTTCACGCGCACGACGTCGTGCAGGCCCATCTCCGAGATGTCGATGGTGATGTGCTCGGGGATGTCGCCCGGCAGGCACTCCACCTCGATCTCGCGGGTGACGAAGTCGACCGTGCCGCCCTGCGTGCGGGCCGTCTTCGCATCGCCGGTCAGCACGATCGGCACGGTCACCTTCACCTTCCGGTCCATGGCGACGCGGAAGAAGTCGGCGTGCAGCAGCTCGTGCTTGACCGGATCGATCTGGTAGTCCTTCACGAGCACGCGGGCCTCTTCGCCGCCCTCGACGCGCATCGTGATGATGGTGTTGGCGCCCGACTCCGACCGCAGGATCCGGAGGAGATCCTTCGGGCTGACCGCCACCGACTGCGGCTCGCTGCCGCCGCCGTAGACGACAGCCGGAATCCGCCCCTCGCGGCGGAGGCGCCCGGCGGGCCTCCGGCCGAACGTGTCGCGACGCACCGCTTCAAGTACTGCTTCCATGATCGTTCCCTTTCGACTCCCCTCGGCCCCCTGGCGGCCGGGCCTCGCCGCGCGCCAGGCTCAGACGAACAGCTTCGACACCGACGTCTCTTCGTGAATGCTCCGGATCGCCTGCGACAGCAGCCGCGCGACCGAGAGCACCACCACCTTCTCGTGCGCCGCCTTCTCGGGCGGAATCGGGATGGTGTTCGTGATGATGAGCCGGTCGATCGGCGACGTCTCGATGCGCTCCAGCGCCGGCCCCGACAGCACGCCGTGCACGGCGCTGGCCAGCACGCGGCTCGCGCCGCTGTCCTTGAGCGCCTGCGCCGCCTTCTGAATCGTGCCGGCCGTATCGATGATGTCGTCGGCCAGCACGCAGACCCGCCCGCGCACGTCGCCGACCACGTTCATCACTTCGGCCGTCCCGTCGTCCGACCGCCGCTTGTCGACGATGGCCAGGTCGGCATCGAGGCGCTTGGCGTAGGCGCGGGCCCGCTCGGCGCCGCCGGCATCGGGCGAGACGATTGTGATCGGCCCCATGTTCTGCCGCGCCAGATAGTCGATGACCACCGGCGCCGCGAACAGGTGATCCACCGGGATGTCGAAGAATCCCTGGATCTGCGCCTTGTGCAGATCCATCGTCAGGATCCGGCTCGCACCGGCCGCGCTCAGCAGGTTCGCCACGAGCTTCGCCGAGATCGGCACGCGCGGCTTGTCCTTCCGATCCTGCCGGGCGTAGCCGTAGTACGGGATGACCGCCGTGATGCGCGAGGCCGACGACCGGCGAAACGCATCAATCATGATGCAGAGCTCGACCAGGTGCTGGTCGACCGGCGCCGAGGTCGGCTGCACGATGAAGACGTCGGCCCCCCGGATGTTCTCGTCGATCTGAAACGAGACTTCCGTATCGGGGAACCGGTGCAGCCGGGCGGCACCGAGCGGGATGCCCAGGTACTCGGCAATCTCGCGCGCCAGCGCCGGATGCGCGCTGCCGGTGAAGAGTTTGAGCGGACCGTGAGCCATGCAGTCTTCGGGACCGGTTGTCTGCCTGTTACTGTCCTGCGGCGCGCCGGACCGGGCCGGCCCGGACGCCCATGTGTGTTCCGGATCTGGTTGGGGCGGAAGGATTCGAACCTTCGAATACGGGATTCAAAGTCCCGCGCCTTACCGCTTGGCCACGCCCCAGCACGGTCGCCCGAAGCCTTCCGGCTGCCTGCTGCCGGCGTTGCGGGCCCCTTCTCCCCGCCTCACACCGCCTGCCCCGACCCCGGGGCCGGTATGCAAACGCGAAAGTCTATCACAGCCCCATGCGCCTGACCGCCTCGCGCCTGCTGAGCGTCCGGGTGAGCAGCACCAGCCAGTCGGGCCGCTGCAGCCGCTCGACGGCCCGGCGCGCGGCCGATTCGGCAAAGATGCCGTAGACGGCCGACCCGCTGCCCGACATGGCGGTCGCCAGCGCTCCCTGCCTGATCAGGGCGGTCGCGATCTCGTCGATTTCCGGATGACGCCGGGCCACGGCCGGCTGCAGGTCGTTGACGAGCGTCAGCGGACCGGTCGGCCACCCCACCTCGACCTCGTGCCGGCGGCCGCCCGTCCCGACCGACGCGGCGCCCGCCTTCCGATCTTCGTCGAGCCACCGGTACGCATCGGCCGTCGCCACGCCGAACGACGGCTTGATGAGCACCACGCCCAGCCGGGTGATGTCGTCGACCGGATACAGCTCGTCGCCGCGACCGAGGCCGATGGCCGTGCCCCCGTGCAGGAAGAACGGCACGTCGGACCCGAGCCCGGCCGCCAGCGTCACCAGCTCTCGGCGCGACAGCCGGCCGTTCCAGACGAGGTTCAGGCCGACGAGCGCGGCCGCCGCATCGGCACTGCCGCCCCCCAGTCCTGCGGCCACGGGAATCTGCTTCTCGAGCCGGATGTGCGCATCGCGCGGTTCGCCGTTCCGGCCCAGCGCCTGCCACAGCCGCTCGGCCGCCTGCCAGACGAGATTGTCGCGATCGGCCGGCACGCCCGGCGCACGGCAGAACAGGCCGAACGGGCCGGGCCGCGCATGGATCCGGACCGTGTCGGCCAGTGCAATCGACTGCATCAGCGTGCGCACGTCGTGGAAGCCGTCCTCGCGGCGCGGCCCGACGCGAAGCGTCAGGTTGATCTTGGCCGAAGCACGAAGAACGACAGCACGAGACATCACACCTTCAACCTTCCGGGACAACCGCGACCCGGTTGCTCGACGCGTCGATCAGCCGCTCGTCACCTATCGCCTCGAGGGGCGTGTGGATGTAGGAGGCGGGTACCGTCAGCTTGAAAAGCGCTGCCGGCAGGATCGGGTTGCGCTCCCACTCTACCATCCGGAGCCGCAGCCTGACACGTCCGCCGCGCCGCATTTCGAGCTCGCGCGGCCACCCGTGCTCCACCCGCCGGTACTCGACAATCACGTCGTCGAACGCGGCCGCGCGCAGGCGCCAGCCGCCATCGGCCTGCGCCAGGTAGACGACGGCGTCGGCCAGATCGACGCGCAGCAGCCGATCGATGCGCGCCCCGGCGACCGGCGCCGGATCGCGCGACACGCACCCGGTCACCAGAGCGAGCAGCCGCCCGGGATCGACCGGCACCCCGACGAGCGCCTCGACAATGGCCGCCGCCGGTCCGGTCACGACACGCCGCTCCTGATGATCGAGCAGCGTCACCTCGTCGGAGGCGCCAGCGAGATTGAAGATGGGTCGCGCGCTGTAGGTGGCGACGACGGCCAGCCTGTCGGCCTCGACGGCCATGCCGGTCGTCAGCGACGGGAATCGCCGGCCGTCTATCTCGCCCGACACGCGCAGCTCGGCCCGCAGCGCCGCTACGTCACGGCACGCCGCACTCAGTCCATCCCATGCTGTCGTCGCGGCCGGTTCGGGAATCGGAGGCCCGACGGGCGGCACGAATCGGCCCGCGCAGCCGGCGGCTCCGCCGAGGACCACGAGCACGAGCGGGAGGGAGAGCGGAGCGAAGCGGGCCCGCCGGACGGCCGGCAGCGTCGACACGACGCGCGGTGTCACCGGCGGTCGGTCCTGGTGTCGGCGCGGCCGGCCGCCGCAAGCGCGCGGTTCCGCTTGCGCTCGATCGCGCGCGGATCGATATCCTCGCGATCGCCGGCCAGCGCCCGCTCGAACGCCTCGGCCGCCTGCTCGTAGCGCCCCAGCTCCATGTAGGTGTCGCCGAGGTGCTCGAGGATCACCGACACGTCGGGCGCGCCCTCGGCCGCGCGCTCGAGCGGCGGCAGCGCCTCTTCGAACCGCCGCAGCCGGAAGTACGCCCAGCCGAGGCTGTCGAGGTAGGACGGCGTCTCGCCGCCGACCTCGATGGCACGTTCGATCAGCTCGAGCGCTTCGTCGAGCTTCTGGCCGCGGTCGGCCAGCATGTAGCCGAGGTAATTGAGCGCCGGCGCATGTTCGGGGTCGATCTCGATCAGCTGGCGGAAGACGGTCTCGGCACGGTCGAACTGCCGGTTGCGCTCGTAGATCGCGCCGAGCGTGAACAGAATCTGCGCGTCGTCGGGCGTGCGGGCGAGCGCGCCTTCCAGCGTGCGGATGCTCTGGTTCACCTGCCCCAGGTCCTGGTAGGCGCCGCCGAGCAGTCGCGCCATCTCGCCGAACATGCCCGACTCGATGTCGCGTTCGGAGGGCGACTCGACGCGCGGGCGCAGCACATCGACAACGCCCGCGAAGTCGCGCCGTGCGCCGAGGACCATCGCCAGCGCGATCGGCCCGCGGCCGTCGTCGGGATCGATGTCGCTGATGCGCCGGGCCGCCGCTTCGGCCTCGCGCGTGCGCCCGGCGCGCTGTTCGATCTGCGCCAGCAGGAACCATGGACGGATGTCGTCGGGCGCCTCGTCGGCCAGCCGCTGCAGCTCGTCGCGTCCCTCGTCGAGCCGGCCGCCGTTGACCAGCGCGGCCGCATACCGCAGGCGGTACGACGGATCGGGCTGCTCGTCGAGCAGGCGCGCCCAGCCTTCGGCCGCGGCCTCCCACTGGCCGCGCCGCTCGAGCTCTTCGATGCTGCGCAGCCGCCCGGCCACCGACACGGACGTCTCTCCGCGAAAACTCCGAACGAGCGCATCGGCCGCGTCGGTGCGGCCAGCCTCGCGATACGCCTGCACGAGCAGCATGACGGCCTGCAGGTAGCCCGGGCGATCGAGCAGGAACTGCTCGAGGATGGCAATGGATCGATCGTGATCGCCGGCGCGCAGGTACATTTCGCCGAGCGTCAGCTGCACGGTCGGATCCGGCAGTCCCGGCCCGCGCGACCGCTCGAGGTGCTCGATCGCGACGCGGGCCCGCTCGGCGGCGTCGGGCTGCGAATCGTCGATCGACCAGGCCGTGATGAGCCCGAGCAGCCGGTGCGCCCCGCGGTGAGCCGGCGCGAGCGCCAGGGCCCGTTCGGCTTCTTCGCGGGCCCGCGCCAGGTTGCCCTGTCGGGCGTACACGCCGGCGAGCCCCACGCGGACGCCGGGGGCGTGCGGCACGAGCGCGAGCGCCCGCTGGTAGCGCTCCTCGGCCGCCCCCAGATCCGAACGGGCCTCGAACGCCTGGGCTTCGATGAACAGGTGGTACGCCTCGGCCACCGTCGCTTCCGGCGCCGGAGGAGGCGCGTCGGTCGACGGTGCCTGGAGCGTCAGGGCAACCGCAAGCAGAGCCGTGTACATGGAACCTGGACCCGGACTCGATTCTGGCACAGATTCCCCGCTGCGTCGCGCGCCCGCGCTGCTGCTATAGTCTTCGCCATGCCCGTCGACCCCGCCCTGCTCGAGATCCTCGTCTGCCCGGTCTGCAAGACGCCCGTCCGCCCCGTCAACGACGAAACGGGCCTGAAGTGCGACACGTGCCGCCGGGTGTATCCGGTCAAGGACGACATTCCCGTGATGCTCGTCGACGAGGCGACAATCGAAGACTGACGCGTGACGATCCTGCTCGTCCGCCTCCGGCTGATTGGCGACGTCGTCTTCACGACGCCCATCATCCGGGCCCTGCGGCGCCGTTTCCCCGACGCCCGCCTCCTGTATCTCGTCGAGCCGCACGCCGCGCCGGTCGTGGCGGCCAATCCCCATCTGTCGGAGGTCCTGATCGCGCCCTACAGCCGCGGCTGGCGCCGCGTCCGCGACGATCTCCAGCTGGCGCGGCGGCTGCGCCGCGAGCGCATCGACCTGGCGATCGACCTGCACGGCGGCCCGCGCAGCGCACTGCTCACCTGGGCGAGCCGCGCGCCGAAGCGGGTGGGCTACGATGTCCCCGGACGCGCCTGGATGTACACCGACATCGTGCACCGCCCCCGCACGTACCGGCCGCGGCATGCGGTCGTCAATCAGTGGGATCTGCTGGCCGCCGTCGACGCGGCCCTGGCGTCGCCTCCCGACCGGCACCGCGACCGCGTCGAGATGGCCGTTCCCGAGACCGCCCGCGCCGAGCTCGATCGCACGCTCGCCGACTGGGGCCTCACCCCGGCCGATCGCATCGTCGTCATGCACGTGAGCGCGGGCAACCCGTTCCGGCGCTGGCCCGAAGCGTCGTTTGCCGCCGTGGCCTCGGCGCTGGCCGGCGGTGAGGCGCGGGCCGCCGTGCTCGTGACCGCCGGCCCGTCCGACTGGGAAGCCGCAGGTCGCGTGATTGCCGCTGCGCGCGCCGCCGCCCCGCACGCCGCCACGCGCATCGTCGATGCGGGACACCTGTCGCTGCTGCAGCTCCGGGCGCTCTGCGATCGCGCGCACCTGTTCATTGGCGGCGACAGCGGACCGCTGCACATCGCCGCGACGACGGACGTGCCGATCGTCGCCATCTACGGTCCGACGAAACCCGAACGTTCCGAACCATGGCGCCCGGCCGACATTCCCTCGGCGGCGGCCGAAGCCGGACCGCTGCCCTGCCGCCCGTGCGACCAGCGGGTCTGCGCGCCGGGCGACTTCCGGTGCCTCACCCTCGTCACGCCCGCTCAGGTCGTCGAACAGGCCACGGCACTGCTCGGGGTGGCGTCGTGACGACCGCGCGACTCGAACGTCTCGCCGCCGGCTTCCTGATGGCCTCGGCCGGCTTGACCCTCTTCAAGCTGCTGCCGGCGCAGGTGTGCTTCGGCATCGCGGCGCTGCTCTGGCTCCGGATCGTGTCGATCGACAGGCGCCGGCTCGCGCTGCCGCCCTTCGTCTGGCCGCTGGCCGGCTACGCGATCTGGACGATCCTGAGCGCGGTCTTCTCGATCGATCCGCGCGCGAGCTTCATCGATCTCAAACAGCTCGTCCTGTTCCTGATGGTGCCGATGACGCTGCGCCTCGCCGGCGGTGATCGCGCGGCAACGACACTCAGCGTGATCATCGCGTTCGGGGCCGCGGCCGCGCTCGTAGCCGTCGTTCAGTCGCAGGTGCTCGGCTTCGACAGCCTCGCCAACCGGCCCACGGGCTTCCTGAGCCACTACATGACGTACTCGGGCGTGATCATGCTCGTGCTCTGCGCGGCGGTCGCACGCCTGCTCTTTCACAGCGACCAGCGCGCCTGGCCGGGCGTCGCCATTCCCGCGCTCGTCGTGGCCCTGGCGGTGACGCTCACGCGCAACGCCTACATCGGCGCCGGCGTGGCCGTCGTGGTCCTGCTCGCGCTGCGCAACCCGAAGCTGCTCGTGGCGGTCCCGGTGCTCGCGGCGCTCTTCTTCGCGCTGGCCCCCGACAGCATCCGCGCGCGCGCGTTCTCGGTCGTCGATCTCGAGGACGAGTCGAACCGCGATCGCCTGCAGATGCTCGCGATGGGAGTCGACATGGTGCGCGACAACCCGGCGTTCGGCGTCGGCCCCGAGATGGTCGGACGGGTCTACGGCCAGTATCTCCGGCCCGATCCCGTGCACACCTACAACCCGCACCTGCACAACGTGCCGATGCAGATTGCCGCCGAGCGCGGCCTGCCGGCGCTGGCGCTCTGGGTGGCCTTCGTCGGGGTACTCGCGCGCGACCTCGTGCGGCAGATCCGCCGCGGTCCGGCGCGCGCCATCGCCGCGGCAGGCCTCGGGGCCACGGTCGCCATGCTCGCCGCCGGCCTGTTCGAGTACAACTTCGGGGACTCCGAGTTCCTGATGCTCTACCTCTGCCTGATCACGCTGCCCTTCGCAGCCCGCACCTCGATCGCGACAGCGCAGCAGCCGGCACGGCAGGGGCCGTCCGCGGTCGAGGCGTGATCGGCGCAATCCTTACCCGACGCGAGCTCACCGCCTGGACGGTCGCGCTGCTGCTCGTTGCGGCGCTGCTCGTCGGCGTCGGCTTCACGAGCGACGATCCCGACTCGGCCCTCTACGCCGACCTGTCGGCGCGCCTTGCAGCCGGACCGGTCGAGCGCTGGATCGCACCGGAGTGGTGGGGCAACTGGGACCACGAGGGCCTGTTCCGCGAACACCCGGCGGGTGTCTTCCTCCTGCCGACGCTGCTCGGCGCGCTCGGACTGCCCGGCGTGCAGGCGGCCTACATCGTCGGCGTGGCGACGGCGCTCGTCTCGCTCGTGCTGATCGCCGCGGCCATCGGCCGCATCTCGTCACCGGCCGACGGGCGCGCGGCGCTCGTGCTCCTGCAGCTGATGCCGCTGGCGTTCATCTTCCGGATCCGCGCCAATCACGAGTACCCGATGCTGCTCTGCCTGGTGATCGCCGTCATCGGTATCGAGCTGGCCCGCCGATCGTGGCGGTGGATCTGGATCACCCCGGTCGCGCTGACGACGGCGATGCTCGTCAAGGCGGCGTTCGTGGCCGTGCCGCTCGTCGCCATCGGCTGGTGGATGCTGCTCGACCCGCTTCGAGCCGGGGGCAGCGCGCAACGTCAGGTCGTCGCGCTGGCGCTGGCGATGGGGCTGATGGTCGCGACGGCGATCGCGTACGACGCCGTCTACGTACGGCTGACCGGCGAAAGCTTCTGGGGCGGCTACTGGGCGCGGCAGATGGCGCCGCTGTCGATCGGCGTCCAGGCCGAGGGCCGGCCCGGCGTCCTGCACCACCTGGGCTTCTACGCCCTCCGCATGCTGTGGCACCCGGCGCCGTGGAGCTTCGCACTGCTGGCCGGCGCCTGGCGGACGCGCGGGCGATGGACGGCGTGGTGGAACCGCGAAGACGACACGCGTCGGCGCGCACTCGTCTTTGCGGCGGGCTTCGCCGTCACGACCGTGCTCATGCTGTCGATGGCCAGCCGCTTTGCCGAGCGCTACATCTTCTCGCCGAACTACGCGCTTGCCGCGGCGGGCATTGTCGTGGGCCTGCACACGTGGCCCGGTCTTCGCCGGGCGATCGAGCGGCTCGACGCACGCGTCCCGGCACTGCCGATCGTCTGCTGGCTGCTGCTGATTCTGGGGCGCCTGGCACTCGGTCCCGTCCTGCCGCGCATCACCGACTGACGATCGCGACCGCTGCCGCGCGCGGCTGCAGGCCGAGCGACGTGTCGCTCACCGTGCGGCCGCGCAGCGGTTCGACACGAGCAGCACGTCGGCGGCCGGCCGTCCCGACAGCAGGTCGCTCGCCTTCGCTTCGAGCAGCGGGCGGCGCTCGACGACGCACAACCCGTCGATCGCCGCGCTGAGCTCCGCATACCCCCCATCGCGCATGAGCGCCCACGCCGGCTGATCTGAGGCGAAGAACGCCCGGGCCGCGTCGATGTCGGGCAGTTCGACCACGGGCCTGCCCAGGTAGTAGACGATGCTCGGGAAGAAGACCTCATAGGCTCCGACGCGACCGCTCGCGCCGCCCTGCTCGAGGATGGTGGCCGCCAGCGGCTCGGCCGGCTTGAAGCGCTCGACCGACGGCAGCGTGCGCGCGACGAACACGTAGTCGAACAGCACGAACGTGCCGGCGAGCAGCAGCACGGCGGCATCGCGTCGACGCCGCACGATCGTCCCGAGCGTGGCCGCCCCGCCGGCCGTACAGATCGCCGCGAGGACCCCGACGCCCGCCAGCGCGTAGTAGCCGCTGCCGAAGAGCCGGTACGCGATCGCCCCGAGGACGACCGTCAGGACCGCGACGATGCCGATCAGCGCGTCGATCGCGCGGGCGGCGCGACCGCTGCGGTACGTCAGGAGCGCCTCGGCGACGAGCGCCGCGACAGCGGGCACGACCGGGAAGATGTACAGGTCCTGCTTGCTCTGCGAGAACGAGAAGACGGCCGTGATCGTGACGATCCAGATCCACAGCAGCCGGCGGATCGCCGCCCGATCGTCACGCTCGTCCGTCGACACGCGGCGCCACGCGAGGGCGATCGGCACGACGAGCAGCGGCGCCCACGGGAACAGGTCGCCGAACAGCACCGGCAGGTAGAACAGCACGCCGCGCCCTTCCGACGGCATCTCGCCCGTATAGCGGCCGATGTTCTCGCCGACGAAGAACTGGAGGATCGGTCCCCACCCGTGCTCGACATACAGCGCGACGTACCAGGGCGCGACGATCGCGAGCACGATCAGCGCGCCCGGCAGCAGCATCAGCTGTCGCACGTCGGCCCATCGCCGTTCGACGGCCATCCAGATGGCGCCGACGACCACCGGAAAGAAGATGGCGATGGGTCCCTTGGTGAGCACGCCGAGCCCCATGGCGACGTACATGGCAATGAGCCAGGCGCGGCGGCGCTCCAGCTGCCGCCAGGCCATGACGAAGCAGGCCAGCGTCAGCGCCATGAAGCACGTGATCCAGATGTCGATGAAGATGCGTCGCGCGAACATCACGACGCGCGGCGCGCTGGCGACGGCCAGCGCGGCCAGCAGCCCGACGGTCGTCGAGTGCAGCGCACGCCCGACGAGCAGCGTCGCGACGAGGATGCCCATCGCACCGATCGCGATGCCCACCCGCTCGACGGCCACCGATACGCCGAAGAGCTGATACAGGCCGGCAACGACCCAGTAGCTGAGCACCGGCTTGTTGAGCCGCTCGTGGCCGTTGAACCAGGGCGTGACGTAGTCGCCGGTCTCGACCATCTGCCGCGGCGTTTCCACGTAGAACGCTTCGTTGGCGTCCCAGATCGTGTTGGCGCCGAGGCAGATGAAGTAGACCGGCAGCAGGACGGCGACGAGCGCCGCCAGATATCGGGGACGCAGCCGGAAGCGGTCCGCGGCGTCGGTCGACACGTCGCCTGCCCGGGCTCAGTGGCGGAAGTGCCGCCGGCCCGTGAACACCATCGCGATGCCGTGCTCGTCGGCCGCGGCGATGACCTCGGCGTCGCGCACCGACCCGCCGGGCTGCACGACGGCCGTGGCTCCGGCGGCGGCCAGGCTGTCGAGGCCGTCGCGGAACGGGAAGAAGGCGTCGGAAGCGGCCACGGTCCCGCGCAGCTGATCGCCCGCCTTCATCACCGCCGTCTTCACCGCGTCGACGCGGCTCATCTGCCCCGCGCCGATGGCCACCGTCACATCGGCCTTCGTGAAGATGACCGAGTTCGACTTCACGTGCGCGCAGACGCGCCATGCGAAGCGCAGCGCACGCCACTCCTCGTCGGTCGGCGCCCGCTTCGTCACCACGCGCACCGCATCGTGGCCCGGCCAGCGCTCGCCCGCTTCGGTCACCCGATCCCGATCCTGCACGAGCAGGCCGCCCATGATCGAGCGCACGTCGCGCTCGCCGGCCAGGGCATCGAACGACGCTGTCACGACGCGCAGGTTGGCCTTCTTGCCGAGGATCGGCAGCACCACCTCGGGATGACTGATGCCTGGTGCGACGACGGCCTCGATGAACGTCGAGACGAGCTCGTTCGCCGTCGCCTCGTCGATCGGCCGGTTCAGGCCGACGATGCCGCCGAAGGCCGACAGCGCGTCGGCCTCGCGGGCGCGGACGTACGCTTCGGCAAGCGAGCTGCCGGTGGCCGCGCCGCACGGGTTCGTGTGCTTGATGACGACCGCGGCCGGTTCGTCGAATTCGAGCGCGATGCGCGCGGCCGCGTCGAGGTCGAGCAGGTTCGTGAACGACAGTTCCTTGCCCTGGTGAACCGTCGCCCCGCCGAAGCCCTCCTCGCCCGCGGCGTACCACGCGCCGGCCTGATGCGGGTTCTCACCGTAGCGGAGGTCTCGCACCTTGGTGAGTCGCGGCGTCCAGATGACGGGCAGCCCCGTTTCGGCCGGCGCCTCGTCGCGGAAGAAATCGCCGCGCACTTCGTCGACGCGGACCGACGCGAGCGTCGTGGCGATCATCTGATCGTAGGCGGCCGTGTGCGCGAAGGCGCGGCGCGCCAGCTCGAACCGCAGCGTCGGCGTGACGCCGCCGTCGGTCGTGAGCGCCTCGATCACGCGGTCGTAGTCGGCCGGCTCGACAACGACGAGCACGTCGCGGAAGTTCTTGGCAGCGGCGCGCACGAGGCTGGGACCGCCGATGTCGATCTGTTCGATCAGATCGTCGAAGCCGAGCCCCGGCGTGGCGGCGGCCTGCGCGAACGGGTACAGGTTGACGACCACCAGATCGATGGTGCCGATGCCCTGCGCGGCGAGCGCCTCCATGTCGTCCTGGCGATGACGCCGCGCGAGGATGCCGCCGTGGATGCGCGGGTGGAGCGTCTTGACGCGGCCATCGAGCATCTCGGGGAACCCGGTGACGTCGGAGACCGACGTGACGCGCAGGCCGGCCTCGGCCAGCGCCCGGGCGGTGCCGCCGGTCGAGATCAGTTCCCAGCCGGCGCCGGCGAGCGCACGGGCGAAGGGAATCAGGCCGGTCTTGTCGGAGACACTGAGAAGGGCACGCATGTCAGCTCCACACCTCGTAAGCAGAGAAAAGGCCGCGCCCCGGGCGGGACGCGGCGGAACCTTCCGGACGACCGAACCACCGCCAGCCACCCCGCCAACCACCCCTGCGAGATACCTTGACAGTCATACATGTCATATGTATAGTCGCCCGCTGACGTTGGGCGGGCCGGCGTCTCGGCTGAGTCAGGACCGCAGCCTCACGCGGTCTTTTTTTGTCTCCTGTCGCGCTCGCAATGCTCACGACGGGGGAACGGTGCGGTGAGGACCACCGCACGTCTTCGCAAGGCAGGCAAGTAGTATGCGCATCACCGGTAAGGTCAAGTGGTTCAATAACGCGAAGGGCTACGGGTTCATCGAGCGCGAGGGGGGCAACGACGTCTTCGTGCACTTCTCCGCGATCCAGGGAACCGGCTTCCGGACGCTCGAGGAGGGCCAGCAGGTCGAGTTCGAGATCGTCGAGGGCCCCAAGGGACCGCAGGCCGGCAACGTCACCAAGGCCAGCTAGGCCGACACACCCGAACGGGACCGGCGCGTCGGGCGCCGGTCCCCGACCACCCCGCGGCACGCCGCTCCTCTTCCCATCCCGACGCCTCACCGGATCAGGAACCACACGAGCGGCAGCCACAGTTCGCGCGCGTACGGCACCGGTCGATCGTCGACCAGCACGTCGCTGCCCGGCACGTCGCCCACCAGCTGATACAGGTCGCGCAGATCGCGCGCGCGGGTACCGGGAAAGAACCGCGCGCGGTGCGTCAGCACGCCCGCGTTCCGGTACTCCAGATACTCGTCGGACGCCTTCGCCAGTTCGACGGCCCGCGCGTACCGCTCGCCCTCGAACGCGGGAAACACCAGCGAGATCGAAAACGGCAGATCGGGCAGCCCGAACAGCTCGGCGCGCAGCTCGGGATGCAGCTGCGCGAGCTCCTCGTCGCTCGGCGTCTCCGACAGCTCGGCATACGGCCAGAAGCGCTCGAGCGGCCGATACTCCGGCCGCTCCGGCAGAACACGTGGGGTCGAATCGTGGTCCGTCATGGTGCGGTGCCGAACGACGGATCCTATCGCGACGTGGAACGGGGCCGCAATGGAGCGGCGCGGCGACAACGATCCCGGCGCGGCATGCCCTCGCGCCTCAGAACGTCGCCGCCACACGAGCGGCCGCGGTGATGAGCGGCGCGGCCCAGATCCCCAGCCCCACGAGCACAACCGCCACCACGACGGCCGCCGTCGGCACCCGCACCTGACGCTCGCCCAGCCGCACACGGCTGCTCGGCATGGGCTCCCAGATACGCCGCACGAGCCGCAGGCACGCCGCAAGCACCACCAGCCCGGCCGCGGCCGTCGTCAGGGCGAGCTCCACGCGGCCGTCGGCCGCGAGCGCCTCGAACAGTCGCCATCGCGCCGGAAACCCCACCGTCGCCGGCAGCCCCGCCATCGTCAGCAGGGCGACGGTCAGTGCGAAGCCGCCGCGGCCGTCGCGCCAGCCGAAGGCCGCGAGCGGCCCCGGCGCGTCGCGCCCCGGAACGGTCGTCACCGCGACGACGGCACAGGCCAGAGCGCCGGTCCAGCCGACCATGAGCAGCAGCGCCGCCTCGGTGCCGCCACGCACGGTCGGCACGAGCGCGGCGAGCACGATGCCGGCGTAGGTCACGCCGAGCCACCCGACCGCACGTTGCAGCCGGGCCTGCACCAGCGCGCCAACCGCCCCGCCCAGCATCAGCAGACCGCTGCTCACCGACACGACCGGCACCCAGTCGTTCCTGATCGGGTCGAACGCGGTCGAGAACAGGCGGACGATAACGGCGAGCGTGGCAGTCAGCGGAACGAGCGTGCCGACGGCCGCCTCGACGCTCACCTCGTGCGCCGACGCGACCTGCAGCGGCAGGACGATCAGGCCGAACGCGCATGCGGCGCCCATGAGCGCGACGGCGGCCGGCAGCAGCAGCCCCGGGTCGAGACTGACAGCCGCCACGCGCAGCCTGATAGCGTCGAGATCCGACACGCCAACCGAGACGACGGCCAGCGCGGCTCCGAACAGCAGCACCGCGCCCGCCCAACCCGCCATCGTCGCCAACCGCACGATCGGAACGAACCCGCGCTCGTCGGCATCGGCACCGACGAGGAACGCGGCCCCCATCCACACGACGCCAAGCGCCGCGCTCACTCCAAGCAGGTCGCGGGCCGCGACGGCTGCGAGCGCGGCGGCAAGCGTCAGCAGGATGACGCCGAGCTGCGGCGGGCGCGGCCGGACGTGGCGCGCGGCCAGCACGGCAGGCGCCGCCGCACCGCACAGGACAAGGCCCATCGCGCACGTGAACGGATCCGCGCCGACGCCCGGACCTGTGAGCGGGTCGCCGCGCCAGAGCAGCGCCGCCGCGGCTCCGGCGCCCGCCAGGCCGATACCCGCCAGGCCGGCCGCCGTCTCGTCGCCGAGGCGACGCAGGAGGACGATCACGCCGGCAGCCAGCGTCACGATCACGAAGGGAACGGCGGGCAGCAACGACATCACCGCTCCTCACCCGCATCGATCTCGACGGTTGCGCCGCGATAGCCACCGCGTTCCCACGGGTGCCAGACGATCGCGGCAAGTCCCGGCAGTACGATGGCCGCGATCAATACGAGCGCGGCCGCGCGCTCGCGCGTCGACAGGTCGCGAAGCGCGCGGTTGCGATCGATCGGCGATCGTCCGAACGCCGTCACGACGAACGAGGCGAGGGCGATGGGCCACAGCGCGGCGCCCGTCGCCATCAGTGCGAGTGCGGAGCCGCGCGCCGGCAGCGGCGCCTCGACGAGTGTCTGCATCAGCGCAACGAATGCCGGGAAGGCGACGCCGACCGGCGCCACGGCGAGAGCCAACGCCGCCGCGGCGAGCAGCCATCCCCATCGCGGCATGGCGACTGCCGCCCCGCCCGCCTCGGACCGGAGAAGTGGACCGCGCCTGGCCTCGAACATCGCCGCGGCCGCCACGAGCGCCGCGGCGCCAAGCGCCTGCCCGATGCCGAACGCCGCCGCGTACAGCGACGGCGACGTCGTGGTCAGCAGCGCCCGTGCGGCGAAGCCCGCACAGGCGAACGCGCCTCCCGCAATCGACAGCCAGGCGGCGAGCCGGCGGGCCTCAACCTGCAGCAGCGCGCCGAGGCCGGCGTGCAGCAGCGTCGCGATCGACAGCCACACGAGTGCCGGCGCAAACGTCGCCAGTGCTTCCGGAACGAACATCCAGACGATGCGCAGGAGACCGTACAGGCCGGTCTTCGCGACAACGGCCACAACGAGCAACGCGGCAGATGCCGGCGCTGCCGAGACGGCCGGGCCCACCCAGCCGTGCAGCGGCACGAGCGGCAGGCGTGACAGGCACGCCGCGAGCAGGCCCGCCGCCAGCCAGGGCTGCGCCGTCGGCGCGATGGCGACGTCGGCGAGATCGCCGAACGCGATCGACCAGGTCCCTGCGACGTCGTGATGTCGCACCGCCACCTGCGCCAGGGCCAGGACGAGCCCGATGCTGCCGGCGAACAGATAGATCGTCATGCGGCGCGCGGCAGCAATCGCCGCCCCGTCGCCACGATCGCCCGCAGCCACGACCGTCGCCGGAATGAGCGCCGCGGCCTCCCACCCGGCAAGGAACGTCACCAGATCGCCCGCCACGAAGCAGAGATTTGCCGCGCCGCCGGCCGCAAGCAGGCCGGCCAGCTGCACGGTGGTGCGTCGCGACTCGTCGGCGGGATGAAGCAGGACGGCCGCGAGCGTCGACACGGCCGACAGCAGCGCGAACGACAGTCCGAGCGCATCGCCCTGCAGTCCGACGGGCACGCCGACAGGTGTCGCCCACGGCCAGCGCGCGACGATGACGCTGCCGTCGAGCGCCGTGAGCAGCCAGGCACTCAGGGCGGCCGCGAGTGTTGCCGAGGCCGCGAGCGTCGCGATCCGCCGACTCCCCATCCCGAGCGACCAGCGTCGTCCGGACAGCACGAGCGCCGCTCCGGCCAGCGGCACCAGGACGAGCGCGGTCAGCACGACGCCTCCCCGGTCATCGGGTCCACAGCAGATACGCGAGCACGCCGACGACGCCGCCCACGATGAGCCGGGCCTGCCCGGCGAGCGTCACCGGAACGAGGCCCGCGACGAACAGCCCCCACTCCTCGACGACGTGACCGATGCGCGTCGCGGTGCGATCGAACAGCCGCCGTTCGATTGCCGTCCAGAACGACAGCAGGCGCTGCTGCGACGCAGGGCGACGTCGTCGCATGTCGACGACGACCGCTGCGCGCCACGCCATCGTGAGCAGGGCGAACGCGACGACGCCGGCGGCCAGCGCCGTCCTCCAGCCCGCCCCGGCAGCAGCGGCCGCGCGCAGCGCGAGGACGACCGCCGGGCCGAGCGCGACCGGCAGGCCTGCGGGCGGAAGCGGGCGGCGTCGGCCGATGGCGTCGGCAGGCGATGTCCTCGTGCGGGTCACCCGCGTCGCACCCGTCACGGTGACCAGTCCGATCGCCGCGAGGGTGGCGGCCGTGCCGCCATCGATCGCAAGCATCGACGTCCTGAGTCCGGCGGCCAGGGCGACCGCCGGGACGAGCGGCAGGGTGACCGCGTGCAGTGCGACGTAGCGAACGGCGCGGTAACGGCCGTCCGCGGATGCGGTCACAACGGCAGCCCCCACGAGCGCGAGCATCCAGCCAACACCGACGAGGGTCAGGCTGCCGGCCGTGGCCGTGACGAGCACCGCGGGCAGCGCGGCAGCAGCCGTGCGGGTGTACGGGGAACGAAGGCGCGGCGCCCGGACGATCATTCGCGTTCGCTGTCGCGCGCGCCGCGCGCCGTGACGGCCACGACCACGACCGCCGCGCATGCCAGGCCGAGAAACAGCACGAGGGCGGCCGTGAGGCGGCCGGTCGACGTGCCGAAGTAGCGGTCGCCGGCCACGAGCACGAGCGAAACCGCATTGAGCGCCAGCATCAGACTGAGCATCCGCCCCGTCGCGCTCCGACGGACGAACAGCCCGCCTGCCCCCGTCGCCAGCAGGATCGCACCGAGCATAAGTACCGAGTTGAAGGTCGGCTCGGGCAGCATCAGACCCCCTCGCGCCGGAGCGCCTGCGCGGCCGCCAGACTCATGAGAAGCACCACGACACCGAGCGCCGCGAGCAGCAGATCATCGCTCCTGGCCGCTATCGGCATTCCGCCGAACGGGCCCGGCGCTTCCGCCGCCGCATCGGTCAGCGGCGGGAACGGCGCAGGCAGCAGCCGCTGAAAGATCCACGCGAGTTCAATCGCGAGCCCGAGCGCCAGCAGCAGGCCAGTGACCAGGTCGACGCCGCGGGCGTGATCGCGGGCCGGTGTCGTCCTGCCGTTCACGAGCAGCGGAATGGCCACGGCCAGCACAGCAGGGATCTGCATGAGAAGCAGCGTCAACGCGAGCCAGGGCGCGCCCAGCTGCACGTACAGCGCAGCGAGCGCCAGCACCGCGACCATGGCGCCGACGACCGCCGTGCGCAGCACACGGTGACCGACGGCGACGACCGACGCCGTAATCACGACGGCCGCCAGCGTCCAGAAGACCGTCGCGCTCATCGCCGTCGCGGCGCCGGCCGCCGCCCGTCACGCGCGGCCGCAGCGGCGGATAGACTGTTCACCGTGCGTCTTGCCTGGTTCACTCCCTGGCCTCCTCAGCCGAGCGGTATCGCCGGCCGATCAGTCGACGCGACCACCGGGCTCGCCCGCCGCGGCCACGCGATTGACGTCTTCGTCGATCGGCGTCGCGTGCCGACAGCCGTGCGCGCCGGCGACGACGCGCCCGCACCGGGCGAGGTCCGGATCCAGTCGGCGCACGAGTTCGCCTGGCGCCACCAGCGCCGCCAGTACGACCTCATCGTCTACCAGATCGGCAACTCGGTGGCGCACGGCTTCATCTGGCCGTACCAGCAGCGGTATCCGGGCGTCGTGCTGCTGCACGACACGCACCTGCATCATGCCCGGGGCGCCGCGCTGCTCGTTGGGGCCGACGGCGAAGCCTACCGCGAAGTGTTCACCTTCGACCATCCCGGCGACTCGATCGACGCGGCCGAGCTCGCCGTCCTCGGTTTCCACGGCAGCTACTACTTCCTGTGGCCGATGCTCCGCTCGGTCGTGGCGGCGGCCCGGGCGGTGGGTGTGCACCCGCGCGGCAGCGTCGAGCCGCTGCGTGCCGCGTTTCCCGATGTGCCGATCGGGCCGGTGGCACTCGGCATGGGGTGCGAGGTCCTGCCCTGCGACGAGGATCGGCGCGAGATGCGACGCGGCCTGGGCATCCCGGCCGATGCCCTGCTGTTCGGCGTGTTCGGCGGGCTCACGGCCGAGAAGCGCGTGCCGCAGGTGCTCCGCGCCATCGCGCGGCTTCGACAGGCTGTCGCGGGGGTGCGCCTGCTGCTGGCCGGCGCACCCGATCCGGCGCTCGAGCTGCCCCAACTCATCCGGGCGCTCCGGCTCGACGATGCAGTGACGCTCGCGCCCGACCTCGACGACGATCTTTTCGAGCGCGCCATTGCAGCGGTGGATGTCAGCCTGAATCTGCGCTGGCCGACGGCGGGCGAAACATCGGGGCCGTGGCTGCAGGCGCTGGCCGCCGGGCGCGCGACGGTCACGATTGATCACCCCCAGCACGCGCACGTGCCGGCGCTCGACCCGCAGACCTGGCTTCCGAGGCCGGGACAGCCCGGGGCCGAGCCCGTCACGGTCGCCATCGACATCATCGACGAGGAGCATTCGCTCGAGCTCGCGGTCTTCAGGCTCGCCGCCGACCGGTCACTGCGCGAGCGCCTCGGCGCCGCGGCGCGCCGCTACTGGGAGCGCGAGCATACCGTCGCGCGCATGATCGACGACTGCGAGCGCCTCTTCGATCGGGCGCGTGCCGAGCCCGACGGCGTGCGGCACGAGCTGCCCCGTCACCTGCGGCCCGATCCGTTCGCGCGCGCCGAGCGGCTCCTGCAACCTTTCGGAATCTCGACATGCGGATTGTTCTGAACGGCGAAGAAACGACCCTGCCCCGGCCCATGACCGTCCAGGAGCTGCTCGAGCACCTGGAGATCGACCCGCGCCTCGTGGCGGTCGAGTGCAACCGGGTTGTGGTGCGCCGCGCGAAGTACGCCGAAACGCCGATCCCGCCCGATGCCGAGGTCGAGATCGTGGCCTTCGTCGGCGGCGGCTGATCGCGCTCGTGAAGTCTCCGGCGCGCGCCCGGTGTCGCGTGGCGTCCGCAACGATGCAGACGCGCGCGGCTACCTGTCGGCAGCCCCGGCCGACTCGACGTAGCGGCGCAGCGCGTCGCGCCAGTCGGGCATCGGCACGCCCGCTTCGGTGAGCTTGCGGTTCGACATGGCCGCACGCAGCGGGCGCTCCACCGCGAGGCCCGCGCTCGCCATCGGCACACCTTCGATCGGCGCCTCGGGTCGACCGGCCAGCTGCGCGAGCTCGCGCGCCAGCCCGTCCCACGTCGTCCACCCGCTGTTGACGCAGTGATAGAGACCGAACGGCGCCCCGATCCGCAGCAGCTCGGCCGTCGCGGCGACCACGTCGTCGACGTAGCTCGGCGACACAGTGCGATCGGCAAAGGCGCGGACCGGACGGCCCGCGCGGATGTTCTCGAGGATGCGGTCGATACTGCTGCGGCCGCGCGGCCCGCCGAACAGGCTCTCGACGCGCAGCACGTAGTGGCGCGGCGCGTCGGCGGCAAACCACTCGCCGAGCAGCTTCGACAGACCGTACGTGCCGCGGGGATTCGGCGGATCGGTCTCGACCAGGGGCCGGTCGATGCTGCCGTCGAAGACGAAGTCGGTGCTGTAGTGGACGAGCGTCGCGTCGGTGCGTGCGGCCGCGCGCGCCAGGGTCCGGACGGCCATCGCGTTGACGTCGAGCGCCGTGAGCGGCTCGTCCTCGGCCCGGTCGACGTTGGTGTACGCCGAGCAGTTGACGATGACGTCGGGCCTCACCTCGTCGACGAACGCGTCGACGGCGCGCGCGTCGGTGACGTCGAGCCGGGCACGCGTCGCCGCCACGACGGTGTGACGCGTCTGCAGCTGCTCGGCCATGGCCCCGCCGAGCTGGCCTCCCGCGCCGACGACCAGCACGAGGAGCTTCACGACGGACTCACGGCAGCGGCCGCCACTGGCGCGGCGGCGTCGGCGGGATAGCGCCGGGGCATGGACCGGTGGCCCGGGAAACCGCTCAGCGGCGGGTGACGAGCCGCGGCTCGCCCCACACCGGCATGTCGCCGTCGCGATGATCGACCGGCGGCGTCGACGGACCGCTGGAGTTCGTGTTGAAGAACAGCTCGACCGTCTCGCCCTCGTACTCCGACAGGTCGAGGGCCACCTCGTGCCAGCCACGATCGCCCGGGTTCTCGTACGGGCTGTAGACCAGGTTGTAGAGCGTTTCCTGCACGCCGCCCGAAGCGATCAGGATCCGGAACAGCACCCCGTCGCCCGGCACCGTCCAGCCCTCCTCGAGCATGCCGATCGCCGTGCGCAGCTCGCCGTTCTCCGGCACGACCACGCGATAGACGAGGCGACTTGGCCCCTTCGCGTAGATAGCGCGGCGCGTCTGACCGGCAATCGTGGCGTCGATGACCTCGAACGTCTCGGGATTCGGCCGCTTGTCGATCGCGTTGTCGAACTCGTCGATCAGGTCGACGACCACGACTTCATCGCCGCCGGGCCCCAGGGCCAGCCAGCCGACGATCAGGACCACGACGACGCCCACGGCGAGCAGGACGGAACGTTTCATGGGCGCGATTATAGCGGGGTGCCGCCCCGCGGCCGCCTACTGGCGGCGCTCCTTGAACGCCGCGCGCGTCTCGCGTTCGATGACCCGCTGGCGGATGGTCTCGCGCTTGTCGTAGGTCTTCTTGCCCTTCGCCAGGCCGACCTCGAGCTTCACGCGGCCATTCTTCAGGTACATCTTCAGCGGGACGACCGTCAGGCCCTTCTCGGTCGTCTTGCCGAGCAGCTTGTTGATCTCTTCGCGGTGCAGCAGGAGCTTGCGGCGACGCAGCGGATCGTGCTCGCCGTAGCCGCCGTGGCTGTACGGCCCGATGTGCAGACCGACGACCCAGGCCTCGCCCCCCTCGAGCCGGCAGTAGGCATCGCGCAGGTTGACGCGCCCCTCGCGCACGGCCTTCACCTCGCTCCCGAGCAGGGCCATCCCTGCCTCGAACGTCTCGAGGATGTGGTAGTCGTGCCGCGCCTTGCGGTTCTCGGCCACGAGGGTCACGGCGGGAGCGGAGGTACGGGACATGACGCCATGATACCGGGGTCGGCGCGACCGTCCGGTCGTCGATCCCCTGGCTCAGCGATAGCCGATGACCGCGTAGTCCTGATAGCCGAACATCCGCGCGTTGAGCCGGTCGACGTTCGCGTTGAAGGTATCGACCAGTCCATGCAGCGCGGGCGATTCGGAGGCCGGAGGCGAAGGCAGCCGCGCGAGGCGCCCGTCCTCGGCGACCGGCGACGAGTACCGCACCTCGACCGGGCTGAAGCCGCTCGCCTGCAGCATGTACTGCATGGTCTCCGGGTGCAGTGGACGGACGTGGGTCAGATCACGGATGTAGCTCTCGAAGAACGCGACCCAGCAGGCCGGATTGATCGTCTCGAGCACGATGAGGCCGCCGGGCCGGATCTTCTGCGCGGCGACCTCGACGAACGCCTCGAGGTAGTCGGGCGGCAGGTGCTCGATCACCTGAGCCGCGAACAGACCGCCGAGCGAGGCGTCGGGCAGCGCCCTGACGAACTCGAGCGCGTCGGCCCGGTCCGCGACGAGGCCGCGCGCGCGCGCCTCCTCGACCATCGCGTCGTTGATGTCGATGCCGCGCGCCGTGACACCGGCCGCGCGCAGCACGTCGAGGAACTCGCCGCGGCCGCAGCCGACATCGAGCACATCGTGCCGCCCTTCGAAAAGCGGCACGTAGGCCTCGAGGCGTCGGCGAATCTCCTCCGGCGCGCCGCGGAACCTGTTTTCGAAGCCGAGATACCTGAAGCCGTTCAGGTCGACGGCCGGCAGCCCGGCCGGCGTCGATGCGCCTGGTGCCGGCGCCGCGCCAGGCGCCGCTTCGGCGCCGTCCGCTCGCGCCTGCAGCTGCCCGACGAGCCGCTCGACTTCCCGCTTGAGCGACAGCGCCGTCTGCTGCGCGAGCGCGGCGGCGGCGCGCACCTCGTCGATCGCGCCGCGCGAGGCGGCGGCCTCGGCGTCGGCCCGCGCGGCGCGCGCCTCGAGCGACGCCCAGCGCTTCTGCAGGTTGTCGCTCACCGCGTCGAGCGAGGCATTGAACAGGTCGGCCGCGGCCGACGCGCTGCGCATGCGCGTGTCGATATAGGCCGTGATCGTCTGCAGGTACTGGATGAGGTGCGACTGGAAGCGCGCGATCGCGCCCATGTGGTCGCGGCACGCGTCGACGAGCGCCGCGGTCGCCTCGCACTGCGCGTCGAGCGTCGCGGCCGTGCGGTTCAGGTGATCGACCAGCGCCGCGTTGAAGTCGCGCTGCCGCTCGAGCGGCGGCGCGACGAGCCGCCACACGAAGCCGCGCAGGCGCCCCTTGAGCGATCGATCGATGGGCGGCGGCCCGCCTGCCAGCAGGTCGAAGCGCTGATTGAGCTCGTCGAGCCGGGCACGATCGGCCGGCGCCGGCGCGTCGGGCACCGCCGGCGGCGGCGCAATCGACCGATCGAGCGCCGTCAGCGCATCGTTGTACCGGCGATCGGCCTCCTGCAGCTCGCGCTCGAGCCGCTCGAGGCGCTCGGCCAGCGGCTCGCCGGTATCGGCCGGCCTCGGCTTCATCGCCCGATGACGCCCTCGAGCGGGCTGCTCGCCGTCGCATAGCGGCGACGCTCGATCCGCCCGGCCAGGAACGCCATGCGGCCGGCCTCGACAGCCCGCTTCATGGCGCCGGCCATCAGCACCGGATCGTTCGCCCCGGCAATGGCCGTGTTCATCAGCACGGCATCCATGCCGAGCTCCATCGCGATGGCGGCATCCGACGCGGTCCCGACCCCGGCGTCGACGATGACCGGCACGCGCGCCTGCTCCTTGATGATCAGCAGGTTGTTGGGATTCTGGATGCCGAGCCCCGAGCCGATCGGCGCGCCGAGCGGCATCACGGCCGCCGCGCCGGCCTCCTCGAGCTTGCGGCAGGCGATCGGATCGTCGTTCGTGTACGGCAGCACGACGAACCCTTCACGGACGAGGATGCGCGTCGCCTCGAGGAGCCCCTCGTTGTCGGGGAACAGCGTCTTCTCGTCGCCGATGACCTCGAGCTTGATCCAGTTCGACAGCCCGGCCTCGCGCGCCAGCCGCGCGGTCCGCACCGCATCGTCGGCCGTGTAGCAGCCGGCGGTGTTGGGCAGGATGAAGATGCGCGAGGTGTCGATCCACGAGAGCAGCGACTCGCGCCCCTTCGCCGACAGGTCGACGCGCCTGACGGCCACCGTGACCATCTCGGTCCCCGACGCCTCGTGCGCCGCCTTCATGACCTCGTGCGAGGGGTACTTGCCGGTTCCGACGACGAGGCGGGAGGAGAACGTCCGACCGGCAATGACGAGTGGATCGACCATGATCCGCTAGCTTAGCGCGAACGCCGCCGCCTGCGCAGCCTGCGGCCGCGGGAGGCTGGTGTATCGTGAGGTGCCTTGGGTATCTATTCGGGACTGTTCATCCTGAGCGGGGCAGCGCTGGCGCTCGAAGTCGCCATGGTGCGACTGCTGAGCGTCACGACCTGGTACTACCTCGCGTTCTTCGCCATCTCGACGGCCATGCTGGGTCTGACCTGCGGTGCCGTCTACGTTTATCTCTACCCGCCGCCCGCCCAGCCCGATCGGCTGCGCCGCACGCTCGCCCGATCGTCGGCCGCCTTCGCGGGCTCGGTGGTCGTCAGCCTCATCCTGCTCTGCCTGCTGCCGCTACCGCTGACCCGGTCGGTGATGACGCTGCTCGCGGCCATCATCACGGGCCTGGTCGCCTCGGCGCCGTTCTTTTTCGCCGGCATCGTCATCACGATCGTGCTCACCCGCGTGCCGCTGCCCGTCGGACGCCTGTATGCGGCCGACCTCGCCGGCGCGGCGGCCGGCTGCGTTGCCGGTCTGGCGGCGCTTGAAACGGTCGACACGCCGAGCGCCATCCTGCTGTGCGGCAGCGTCGGACTCGTGGCCGCCGTCGCGTTCCTGCCGGCCGGCGATCGACGGGCGCGGCTGGCCGCGCTGGCCGGCTTCGCCGCCCTCGCGCTGGTCGGCTTCGCGAACACGACCTCGGTGTTCGCCATCCGGCCGCTCGTGGTCAAGGGCGGCGTCGATCGTCCGGAACGGATCCTGATCGAGCGCTGGAACTCGTATTCGCGCGTCGTCGTCGAGCCGCCCGTAGTGGCGGCGCCCCAGCTGTGGGGACCGAGCCCCGTGCTGCCGCCGTTCGAGATCGAGCAGTACGACATGAAGATCGACGGCGCGGCGGGCACCATGCTGCGCCGCATCTCGTCGCCCGCCGATCTCGAGCACCTCAAGTACGACGTCGCCAACATCGCCTACTTCCTCCGCTCGTCCGGTTCGGTCTGCATCATCGGCGTCGGCGCCGGCCGCGACGTGCAGTCGGCGCTCGCCTTCGGCCGGGCCCCTATCCTCGGCGTCGAGCTCAACCCGGTGTTCGTCGACCTGCTGACGAAAGACTTCCGCGACGTCGCCGGCATCGCCGATCGTCCCGAAGTGACACTGGTCGTCGACGAAGCGCGGACCTACCTGGCGAGGAACCGCGTGTCGTGCGACCTGCTGCAGATGTCGATGATCGACACCTGGGCGGCGACCGGCGCGGGCGCCTTCTCGCTGTCGGAGAACGGCCTCTACACCATGGAGGCCTGGAGTCTGTTTTTCCGGCGGCTGTCGGACAACGGGCTGTTCACGGTGGCGCGGTTCTTCAACCCGCGCGACCTGAGTGAAACGGCGCGCGTCATGAGCCTGGCCACGGCCGTCCTGCTCGAGCACGGCATCGCCAGTCCCGCCGACCACCTGGCCATGGTGACGAGCGGTCCGGTCTCGGCCCTGGTGCTCAGCAAGCGGGCCTTTTCCGAGGACGAGATCCGCGCGCTCTACGACAATGCCGGACGGCTCCAGTACGGGCTCGCCTACGTCCCGAACGGCGAGAACGATCCGCTGCTCGAGGCGATCGCACGGTCGCGATCGCTCGAGGAGCTCCACGCGGTGATTGCCGACGAGCCGCTCAACCTGACGCCGCCGACCGACAACAATCCGTACTTCTTCAACATGCTTCGGCTGCGGCACCTGACGCGGTTCCTCGACACCGACCCCGGGATCGTCCGCGGCAACCTCGTCGCCACCGGGACACTCGTCGTGCTGACGGCCGCACTGGGCCTTCTCACGATCGCCCTGATCCTTGGACCGCTGTGGCTCCGCACCCGGCCGGCGGGCACCGACGGCCCGGGGCTGGTCGGCGCGGGCGTGCTCTACTTCGTCGCGGTCGGCGCCGGCTTCATGTTCGTGGAGCTGGCGATGATCCAGCGGCTGTCGGTGTTCCTGGGGCACCCCATCTACGCGATGGGCGTGCTGCTGGCCACAATCATCGCGGCGGCCGGCGTCGGCTCGCTGCTGTCGGAGCGCCTCCCGCTCGACCGCCGGCTGCCGCTGCTCTCGGTGGTCGCGGCGGTGCTGGCCGTCGCGTTCGCCTTCGCCGCCGACGCGGTCGCGGTGAGCATGGAAGAAGCGAGCCTGGCCGCGCGCATCGCGGTGACCGTCGCGCTCGTCGTGCCGCCCGGCATCGTCATGGGCATGTTCGTGCCCGTCGGCCTGCGGCTGACGCGCGACGCCCACCGGGGCGAGACGCCGTGGTACTGGGCCCTGAACGGCGTCGTCAGCGTGCTGTGCTCGGCGCTGGCGGTGCTCGTGGCCATCACCTCGGGCGTGCACGCCAACTTCTTCGTCGGCGCACTCGCCTACCTGGCCACCGCACCGGCCCTCGTCGGCCTGGTCCGGGAGCATGCACGGGGGTAGGCACGGCACGCCCCCGTCGCACGCCGCGGGCGTGCCGATGACATGGCTCGGCCCGGGCCTGTTCCTCGCCACGCTCGCCACGCTGCTCGTCGAAACGCTCAACGCCCGCCTGCTCTCGGTCCTGACCTGGTACCACCTGTCGTTCTTCGCCGTCTCGCTGGCGATGCTCGGCATGGCCGGCGGCGCCGTGCACGTCTTCCTCCGGCCCGACCGCTACGGCCCGGCGACCGCGCCCGGCGCGCTGGCGCGCGTGACGTTCGCCTTCGCCCTGTCGATCCCGCTCTCGCACCTCGTCACGCTGGTCGTGCCCTTCACCGCAGTCGAGCGGCTGTCGGTGATGGACGTGCTGCCGGTCGCCGTCTTCACCGTCGTGCTGGCCGTGCCATTCGTGCTGTCGGGCGTTCTGGTGACGATTGCGCTCACGCGCGTCGGCGCACCGATCGGCCGCATCTACGCGTGGGATCTGGTGGGCGCCGCACTCGGCTGCCTGCTCGTGGTCGTCCTGCTCGAGCGGCTGAACCTGACGTCGGCGTTCTTCGTAGCCGGCGCGGCGGCGGCGCTGGGCGCCTGGAGCTTCCATCGCGCCGCGGGCGAGCCACGGGCCTGGCGCCCCATGGCCGCGGCCGTCGTGCTCGCCGCGGCGGCGCTCGCCAACGCGGGGCCGACCGGGCTGTTCCAGATCATCTATCCCAAGAACCGCCAGCTCTGGCTGCAGCACGGCGCCAACGCAATTGCCCGCTGGAACAGCCATTCGTACGTGACGGTCCATCGCCCCGGCGAGACCCGCGCCTTCATGTGGGGACCGGCCGAAGGCGCCGAACGGTTCCGGACCACCACGGCATGGCTCGTCATCGACGGTGAAGCCGGATCGCCCATCACGCAGTGGGACGGGCGCCGCGAGTCACTCGACTGGGTCAGCTACGACGTGACGACGCTCCCTTACTTCATCCGGCAGGACGGCCGGGTGGCCATTGTCGGCGTGGGCGGCGGGCGCGACGTGCTGTCGGCCATCTGGGCCGGCAGCCGATCGATCGTCGGCATCGAGGTGAACCGCATCATCCTCGACCTGCACGAAGGCAGTCACCGCACCTTCGCCAACATCGCCACGCAGCCGCACGTCCGGCTCGTGCACGACGACGGGCGCGCGTGGCTGACGCGGACCGACGAACGGTTCGACGTGATTCAGATCTCGCTCGTCGACACGTGGGCGTCGACCGGCGCGGGTGCGTTCGCACTCTCGGAGAACGGCCTCTACACGCTCGACGCCTGGCGCGTCTTTCTCGATCGATTGACGCCGGGCGGCGTGCTGAGCGTCTCGCGCTGGTTCGATCCCGCAAACGTCTCGGAAACGAGCCGGCTCGTGGCGCTCGGCATCGCAGCGCTCATCGATCGGGGCGTCGAGCGCCCCGCCGATCACCTGGTGCTGGCCGTGCGCGAACGCGTCGCGACGCTCATGATCTCGACCGCGCCGTTCACGGCCGACGATCGGCGGCGCCTCGAGGAGGCGGAAGCAAACCGCGGCTACCAGCTCGCCGTCTCGCCGTGGGCACCCGCCGCAGCCGGGCCCGTCGTCGATCGCATCGCGTCGAGCCGGACCATGGACGAGCTGCTGGCGGCCGCCGACGATCCGTACTTCGACTACCGGCCGCCAACCGACGCGCGTCCGTACTACTTCAACATGCTCAAGCCGCGGGCGCTGTTTGCCGACGTCGCGATCGCGAGCGAGGGCGCGCTGGGCGGCAACCTGCGCGCCACGCTGCTGCTCGTCGTCCTGCTCGGGGTCACGAGCGCGCTGGTGGTGCTGATGATCGTCGGGCCGCTTGCCGCGTCGGGCCGGCCCCCGCTGCCGGCGGGACGCTTCGCGCTGTCGATGAGCTACTTCGCCATCATCGGCTTTGCGTTCATGCTCGTGCAGATAGCCTTCCTGCAGCGCTTCGCGATCTACCTCGGCCACCCCACCTACACGCTGTCGACCGTGCTCTTCTCGATGCTCGTGGCCGCCGGCGCCGGAAGCCTGCTCTCCGAACGCCTGCCGGTCGGCGGCCGCGGCCGCTACCTGCTCGTCCCGGTCCTGATCGCCGCGGCGCTCGCCGTCACGGCGGTGGCCCTGCCGAAGGCCATCGACACCACGATCACGGCGGGCCTGGCGGCGCGCAGCATCATCGTGCTGGCTTTCATCGGACCGGTCGCCCTGCTGTTCGGCTTCTGTTTTCCGATCGGCGCACGGCTGATTGCCGGCACGCCGGCGCTGACCGCGTGGGCCTGGGGTATCAACGGCGCCTTCGGCGTGCTCGCGTCGATCCTCGCGGTCGGCCTGTCGATCTGGGTGGGCATCGACGCGAACTTCTGGATCGCGGCGGGCCTGTACTTCCTGCTGCTACCGCTGATGCCGGCGATGGGGAGCGACGCGCCCGGCCGCGACGATCATCGCGCCTGACACTCGAGACGCGCCATTACGCGGTCGACCCGCAGCGCCCGGTACGCCAGAACGAGCACCACGCCCGCCGCAAGGAACTGATACGACTGCACCAGGTTCCACGGTGAGCGCTCCACCCGCGTCACCATGTTGAAGAACGTCTGCGCCGACGCGACGTAAGCAACGATCACGATGGGCCAGGTCGCACGGCCGAACGGACGCGCGGCAACCACGGGCGGCACGACGAGGGCCACGATCGGCAGCAGCACGCCGTAATGATGATCCCAGGCCACGGGCGAGGTCATCGTCGCCGTCAGCGCCATGATGGCCAGGTCGACGGCGCCGCCCGCACCGGGCGTGCACGTCGGCCACCAGAGCGCGAAGACCGTCATGGCGAGCATGGCCGTCACGGTCCCGGCGTACACGCCCGCATGGAACGGCGGGAACCCGTGCCGGTCGAACTGCAGCGCGTCGCCGTTCTCGAACAGCCGGTGCAGCAGGCCGTTCCACGACTGGTTGGGATAGAAGGCCTCGCCGTGCATCCCGAGGTGCCGCACGACGTCGACGTAGGCAAACGTCTGGTCGACGCCGAACAGCGCCACGGTGGCGAGCGTTCCGGCCAGCGCCACGGCCGCGGCGGCCGTCACGAACGCCCAGCGCCGCCTGAACGCGCCCCACAGCAGCAGCGGCGCGAACGTCGGCTTGATCAGCAGGACCAGGCCGAGCAGGACGCCGCTCGTGCGCCATCGGCCGAGCATCCACGCCGCAAGCACCCACGCGAAGAGCGCGTTGATCCACGTCTGCACCTGGCCGAGCGCGAATGCCTTGATGACCGGAAAGAAGAGGACGGTCAGGCCGATGACCGCGGCCGGACCGATCCAGCCGCGGGGCGGCTCGTATCCGGACGCCGCGAGCGAGCGGCGCAGCACGATCCATGTCGCCCAGCCGGTGAGCAGCACGGCCAGCTGCGAAAGCAGGACCAGCGTCGACGCCGACAGGTCCCACACGAACAGCAGCGACGACAGCGGGTACTGGAACTTGACCTGCTGTTCGAAGAAGAGCGCGTCGTAGACGTTCGTGCCGCTGCCCGAGCGCAGGTGCTCGATGGCCAGCCCCATGATGCGCCACGAGTCGGCCTCCTGCCGCCCTTCGACGAACCGGCGCACCAGCGAGGCGAGCGTCGTGCGCGAGTGCAGGCCGATGGCGATCTGCGCGGCCGTCACCGCCACGACGAGGCCGCCGAGCGCACCGAGGATCAGGACGACCGGCGGAAGCCCCCGCAGTCGCCGCAAGAGGGAGGGGTCTGTCGACACGCGGGCGTTATGATACGCGGACCTGCCGCAGAAGCAGGAAGACGCAGCCGGCACGGTAATCTATCTGCCCGTGCAGCTTCTCCGCTGGTGTGCGCTCGGCCTGCTCTTCGCGCTGCGTCTCCCGTCGCTCGTCCAGCCCGCCGCCGCCGACCAGAGCCTCTACGCGTACATCGGCCTCCGCATCCTCGAGGGCGGCACGCCCTATGTCGACGCCTGGGACCAGAAGCCGCCGGGGATTCACCTGCTGTACGCGCTGCTCTGGTGGCTCTGGCCCGATGAACGGGTCGTGGCGGCTGCCGACCTCGTGGCGGCCGCCGCCGTCTGCGCCCTGCTGATCGCGCTCGGCAGGCGGCTGGGCTCGGCCTCAGCCGGATGGGTAGCCGCCTGCGTCTTTGCCCTGCTCGGCAACCCGTCGATGCACCGGCTGAGCGGCGTGTTCGTGCGCGCGCAGTGCGAAACGTTCATCGCGCTGGCCATCACCGCGGCACTCGTGCTGCTCACGGCACCCGTACGCCGGACGTGGCACGCGGCGGCGGCCGGCGTGCTGTTCGGAGCCGCCGTCTGGCTCAAGTACACCGCTATCGTCTTCGCGCTGCCGCTGCTGGCCGCACTCTGGCTCGTCCGCCCCGCCGGCACGCGCCCGGCCGCCGTCCTTCGCGACGCACTCGTGCTCACCGCAGCAACGACGATGATGGGCGTCGTCGGACTTGCGTGGATTGCGGCGAAGGGCGCGCTGGTCGACTTCTGGCTCGCCACATACCGCTACAACGTCGGCTACTCGTCCGAAGGCTACGAGAGCGCGACGCACTTCGTGCGCTACCTGGCGACGATGCCGTTCCGGCAGGCACGGCGGGAACTGCTGTGGCTGGCGGGTCTGATCGGCGTCGTCTTCGCATTGCCCGTCGGCCGCCTGCGCACCGGCGCCGTGCTGGCCGCCGCGTGGATCGCGGCAGCCGTCGTCGCCATCGCCCTCAATGGGCGCGACCTGCCGCAGTACTTCGTCCAGGCCACGCCCGCGCTCGCCATCGGCGCCGGCCTCGGCGCGTTGGCTGCCTGGCGCTCGCCGCATCGCCTCGTGAAGGCCGCGGCCATCCTCGTGCTCGTCGCCGGATTCTGGCGGGTGGGCGTCGACCGCCCGGTGTACGGCCTGCGCCTCGCCGGCCTGCCCGGGCTCATCGAGAACATCCGTTTCGATCTCGCGTACTGGTCGGGCCGCATCGATCGCCGGACGTACCTGAACCGCTTCGGCGGCGACCGTCCGCAGGACAAGTACGACGCGCTCGCGGTCGACGACCTCGCCCGGCAGCTGGCGGCAACGACGAGGCCCGACGATCGGATTTACGTGTTCGGGTTCTCCCCTGGGGTATACGTCAAGGCGCAGCGCGTGAGCGCATCACGGTTCTTCTGGAACGTGCCGGTGCTGATCGAGTTCGAGGCGGGGCGTCCCGGCTACGGCACCGAGGGCCTGCTCGCCGACCTCGACGCCACGCGTCCCGTGGTCGTGGCCCTGCAGAAGGGCGACTGGTCGATCGACTCGCGCACGCAGTTCATGGCTCACCCCGGGCTGTCGGCATGGCTCGAGCGCCACTACCGCCAGGAAGACGACGGTCCGCGCTTCGAAGTCTGGCGCCTCCGGGGTCGCTGACCGGAACCTCTCGAGAAAAGCCTGAAAGAGCTGGTACGGCGACGATCGGGATGGTATAGTGCGGCGCCATGACGTCGCTGGTCGTGGTCGTCACACTGGCCCTGGCGACGCAGCAGGCACAGCCACCGGAACGCCCGGCCCCTCCTTCAGCCGTTGCCGCCGCGGAAGCCGCCCGGGCCGCCGAAGCCTGGATCGCCCTGGCGAACCGTAATGTCGCCGAAGCCGAAGAACAGCTGCGCCGGCTCCAGACGGAGTTCCCGAACAGCTCGCAGATTCTCGCGCTCGCGGTCGAAGTCGACCTGATGCGCCGCAACGCCGAGTCGGCGCTCGCCAGCTACGAGCGCTGGCGCTCGGGACGCGACTTCGAGGATCCGTCGGTGCTGCGCCGCATCGCGCAGGCCGTGCTGCGCGAGATTGCCGCCGACCCGTCACACATCCGCCGCCTCGAGGCGCTGCGTGCGCTGGCCGACGACGGCGATCGTGAGGCTGCGGCCAGCATGCTCGAAGCGGCCCAGAAGGGATCGGTGGCCGATATCGCGGCGCTCGCCGCCGCCGGCCACCCGCAGGCGATCGACCGGGTGGCCGAGGCGCTCACCCGTCCGGTACCGAATAAGATCGCGCTCGTCGAAGCGCTGGCCGAGGGCGGCGCCACGTCGGCGATTCCAGCCATCGCGTCGATGCTCGACGAGCCCCGGCCCGAACACCGCGCAGCGGCCGCGTCGGCGCTCGGCAGGCTCGGCGCACGCGATCACGTCGAGCGGCTGCGACAGATCCTGAAGCAGCCGGACGAGCCGCCCTACGTCCGGCTGGCCGCAGCCGCCGGGCTCTACCAGCTCGGCGACTCGTCGGGCCTCGCCCAACTGCAGACCTGGCTGCGGTCGCCGGTACCCGCCATGCGGCTCGCCGCGGCCGAAGCGCTCGTCGCCCGTCAGGACGCACGTCCCGATGGCGAATGGATGTCGACGGTGCGCGAGCTGCAGCAGGCCGACGACCCGGCCGTGCGCCTCGGCGCGGCAAAGCTGCTGGCGCCACACGATCCCGCGACCGCGCGCGCGACGATGCAGCAGCTCGCGTCGTCGGGCGACATTCTGCTGGCAGCCACAGCAGCCGCGGAGCTGGCGGACGTCGTCGACGGCAACCTGAGCGAGCTGCGCGCGCTGCTGGCGCGTCCCGATGCCCGCCTCGCGGCGGCCCGCCGCATCCTGGAGCTCACGCGTTGATCGTCGCGACGGCCTCGCGGCAACACGCACGTTCACACTTTTTCTTTGGCGATCGGGGAAGGGTTCCCTACAATCCCGGGGGCCTTGCCGCTACAGATTGCCGGGGCCCCGACCGATAACCCGGCCGAAACAACACTGACACGGAGTTTCCGGTCCACCGAGCATGCTCATGACACGATTCTGCCTGCGCCGTCTGGCTCTCCCGCTGCTGGCCGTCGTCTGTGCCCTGCTGCCGCTTCGTGCAGAGGCACAGCTCTCGCGCATCGGTGGCTCGAACCCGGTCATCCCGGGCGTGCCCCAGGTCCGAGGTACGGACGTCGCCTACGACCCAGTCAACAACGTCTTCCTGCTCGTGCAGGCCTATGGAGTAGTGAGCGGGGTATTCGTCGACGCGGCGGGCAACGCCGTCTCACCCTACTTCACGATTGCGAGCAAAGCGGGCGCCCACGCGCACTATCCGCGCGTCACCTACGGAAACGGGAAGTTCCTGGTCGCGTGGCACGAGAACGAGGGCGCCGCGAATGCCGTCCACGTGCGGACGGTTGCGTATCCCTCGACGCTCGGCCCGGAGGTCTCACTGGGCGTCACCGCGTACGGCAGCTGGTGGGAGGCCGCCCCTGGGGTGGCGTACTCGACGACCAGCGGACTCTACCTGGTCGTCTGGCAGTCCTACATTACGAATCAGGTTTACGGCCGACGCGTCGATGCCAACGGCACGCCGATTGGGAGCACGTTCCTGGTCTCGGGTGCAGGAAACGGACGCGACCCCGCCGTCGCGTGGAACCCCAGCAGGAACGAGTTCGGGGTCTCCTACAGTGGCTGGGATGCGCAGAGCGCGACGATTAACTTCGCCCGCGTAAGGCCAACCGACGGGGCGATCCTCTCGCGCGCGGCGCTCCACAGAGAACAGGGCACGTTCATCACGTCGATCGTCTACAGCGCGGCGACCGGCAACTTCGTGATCGGCTACGCCGCCCCGCATGCGCGGACGATCGAGGTGGGACCCACCGGCGCCTTCAACGGCTTCGGCGTGACGACTGCTCCGGTCGGGACCATCGATGGCCTCGACCTGGCCTACAACCCGGTCAGCAAGAGCATCCTGCTCGTGGGCCACAGCATCCTGACGGTGCACGTCGACGGCTTCGAGCTCAATGCCCGTGGCGTGGCGATCTCCAGTCCGGTGCAGCTGAGTGTTGGGAGTACGGGCGGTTCCTACTATCCCCAGGTCGCAGCCTCGTCGAAGGCAAAGGTCTGGTCGATGTCGTTCAGTAGGGACTTCGGGCACGCCGTTGCGCAGGCTATCCAGACCACCACCGCCGACGGCACGCTCGTCGGAGGGGCACCGACCGGCGGCAGCTCGACGCCCCCGCCGCCGACTGGCGGGACTGGAGGCGGATCGACCTCCTGCGGTACGCCGCCCTCGGGCATGGTCTGCAGCATCCACGGCGGGTTTGTGCCTCCGAATCATCCTGACGCCGTCAAGTCCGGCGGTTCCGGTGGCAGCACTGGAGGAGGCACGACGACCCCGGCGCCTCCGCCCCCTCCACCGCCTCCGACGGCTAGCTCCTGCGGTACGCCTCCCGCGGGCCTCGTCTGCAGCATCTATGGCGGTTGGGTGCCGGCGAACCATCCCGACGCCGTGAAGTCGGGTGGCAGCACCGGCGGCGGATCGACCGGCGGCGGCACCACGCAGCCGGGCGGCTGCACGACGCCCTCGCCCGGAGCGAACTTTGTCTGCAGCGACGGCGGCTGGGTGCCGACCAACCATCCGAGCAGCCCCGGCCTGCCGACCTGCACCGGCGCGCAGCTGACGGGCCGACCGGCGCCCGGCTGGGTACGGCTGCCGTCGGGTGGCTGGGTGCCTGAAAGCCATGCGCTGGCCTCGCAGGGCGTCTGCAAGGGCTAGCGAAGAAGACCGGACCGTTTCCCTCGAAGCCAGAAGCCGGACCGCTCGTCCGGCTTCTGGCTTTCTGTTTTCAGTCGCCGTATCCTGATGCGTTCGCGGCGCGCGGGCGCCGGCACACGTCGGCCCGTGCGCACGCCTCTGTTATCTTGTTCCCCCGATGGCGACGAAACGTGCACTGATCACCGGCATCACCGGCCAGGACGGCTCCTATCTGGCCGAGCTGCTGCTCGACAAGGGTTACGAAGTCTACGGCCTGACCCGGCGGCTGTCGGCCGACAACTACTGGCGCATCGAACATCTGCTCGACCGGCTGACGCTGATCCCCGGTGACCTGCTCGATCAGCTGTCGCTCATCCGCGTCCTCGAGCGCGTGCGGCCGCACGAGGTGTACAACCTCGCCGCGATGTCGTTCGTCCCCGCCTCGTGGGACCAGCCGATGCTCACCGGCGAGTTCAACTCGCAGGGCGTCACCCGCGTCCTCGAGGCCATCCGCGTGGTCGACCCGTCGATCCGCCTCTACCAGGCGTCGTCGTCGGAGATGTTCGGCAAGGTCCGCGAAGTGCCGCAGCGCGAGACGACGCCGTTCTACCCGCGCAGCCCGTACGGCGTCTCGAAGGTCTTCGCCCACTACATCACGGTGAACTACCGCGAGAGCTACGGGCTGTTTGCCGTCTCGGGCATCCTGTTCAACCACGAATCGCCGCGGCGCGGCCTCGAGTTCGTCACCCGCAAGGTGAGCGACGGCGTCGCCCGCATCAAGCTCGGCCTGGCGAAGGAACTGCGCCTCGGCAACCTCGACGCGCACCGCGACTGGGGTTTTGCCGGCGACTACGTCCAGGCCATGTGGATGATGCTCCAGCAGGACGAAGCCGACGACTACGTGATCGCCACCGGCGAGAGCCACTCGGTGCAGGAGCTCGTCGAGATTGCGTTCGCGCACGTCGGCCTCGACTGGAAGCAGTACGTCGTGACCGACCCGGCGCTGCTGCGGCCGGCCGAGGTGGATCACCTGATCGGTGACGCCTCGAAGGCGCGCGCGCGCTTCGGCTGGGAGCCCACCGTCACGTTCGAGCAGCTCGTGCGGATGATGGTGGACGCCGATCTGAAACGACTGTCGTCGTAACTGCGGCCGGGTCTGCAGGACTCCCCAGCCTGCGGCACCCGGACACCGCGCGTCGGCCGCCGGCCGGGCCCGTCGACCCGCTGCCGGCCGCCCCGCGCCGTGCCGATCCGCCGGCCGCGCAGAGCAGGAGTCGATGTCCCCGAACCGTCAGGTCTTCCTCCACACGGCCACGGCCACCCTGGTCATGGTCGTGTTCGCCGCCGACTGGTTCACGCCGCTCGGCTGGGCCGTCTGGATCCTCTACATCCTCCCCGTCACCCTGGGGCTGGCGGGGCGTTCCCCCTCGCAGCCGATCGTCGTCGCCGGCCTGGCCACGGCGATGATGACGCTCACGCTCTTCACCGATCCGCCCGGCGGCCTGCCGATGGCCATCCACTACACCAACCGCGCCTTCGGCGTGGCCGTCGTCTGGGTGCTCGCCTTCATGGTGCGGGCCATCGTCGAGGGGCGGAACCGGAACGAGGCGGAAGAGTGGGTGCGCGGCGTCCAGGCACGCCTGCTCGAGCAGATGCAGGGCGACCCGACCGTACAGGAGATCGCCGAGCGCTCGCTGGCGACGCTGTGCGAGATGATGGACGCGACGATTGCCGCGCTCTACGCGTCGGACGGGACGACGCTGCGGCTGGCGGCCACGCGCGGCCTGCGCGAGGGTGCCGACGTGCCGGCCGTGCTCGAACCGAACGAGGGCATCGCCAGCGCGGCCGTCGCGCGCGGCGAGGTCGTCGTGCTCGACGACGTGCCGCCCGACGCCTTCCCGCTCCGCTCGGCATTCGTCGGCACCGTGCCGCGCTACGTCGCCGTCGTGCCGCTCGTCGCCGATCGGCTGACGGAAGGCATCATCGAGCTCGGCCTGCCGGTGCCGCCGGGCCCCGCGAAGCTCGACGCGCTGACGCGCATCCAGTACGGCGTCGCCATCGCCATCCGCACGGCGACCTACCGCGCCCGCGTGCGTGCGCTGCTCACCGAAACGCAGCAGCAGGCCGAAAGCCTGCGCCAGCAGCAGGAAGAGCTGCGCGTCACCAACGAGGAGCTCGAGGAGCACAGCCGCGCGCTGCGCGCCTCGCAGGCGCGGCTCGAGGAACAGCAGGCCGAGCTCGAGGCGAGCAACGCGCAGCTCGAGGCGCAGACCGAGCAGCTCGAGCAGCAGAAGGCCAGCCTGATGGCCGCCCGCGAGGAAGCCGAGCGCGCCAGCCGCTACAAGTCGGAGTTCCTCGCGAACATGTCGCACGAGCTCCGGACGCCGCTCAACAGCACGCTCATCCTGGCGCGCCTCCTGGCCCAGAACAAGGGCGGCCGGCTCTCGGAGGAGGAAGTCCGCTACGCGGAAACGATCTACGCCTCGGGCACCCACCTGCTCGCGCTGATCAACGACATCCTCGACCTGTCGAAGATCGAGGCCGGCGCGGCCACGGTGAACATCGAGCGCGTGGAGCTGCGCGCGCTGCTCCGCGAGCTCGAGCAGACGTTTGCGCCGCAGGCTGCCGATCGCCCCCTCGCGTTCGAGGTGCACGCCCCGCCCGGACTGCCCGACGAGCTGCGCACCGACGGCCAGCGACTCCGGCAGATCCTGCTGAACCTGCTCTCGAACGCGTTCAAGTTCACCGAGCAGGGGCGCATCGGCCTCTACGTCAAGCCGCACGGCGGCGATCGCATCGCCTTCGAGGTACGTGACACGGGCCCGGGAATCCCGCGCGATCAGCACCAGGCGGTGTTCGAGGCGTTCCGGCAGGCCGACGGCAGCACACAGCGCCGGCACGGCGGCACGGGCCTCGGCCTGTCGATCTCCCTGCAGCTCGCGCGGCTGCTCGGCGGCGACATCGAGCTCGAGAGCACGCCGGGTGTCGGCAGCATCTTCACCGTGATCCTGCCCGTCGAACTGCGCCCCGGCGCGGTCGGCACGGCGCGGGCCCGCGTGGTGACGCCGCCGCGGCTGACCGCCGACGGCAGCGCGCAACGACCGTCCTCCCCGTCCCCGGCGGCCGTCGCCGAGCCGCCGAAGGCCGCCGATGCGCCGGCTCCCGTCCCGGCGCCGCGGCCGTTCGACGACGACCGCGACCGGCGCCGGCATCCCGGCCGCCTGATCCTGGTCGTCGAGGACGACCCGACCTTCGCGCGCATCCTGTACGACACGGCGCACTCGCTCGACTTCGACTGCGTGGTCGCCACGACGACCGACGAGGGCATGACGCTCGCGCGCAGCCTCTCGCCGAGCGGCATCCTGCTCGACATCCAGCTGCCCGACGGATCGGGCCTGATGCTGCTCGACCGCCTCAAGCGCAACCCCGACACGCGCCACATCCCGGTGCACGTGATTGCCGGCGCCGATCACTCGCAGACGGCGCTGGCACTCGGCGCCATCGGCTACGCGATCAAGCCGGTCGACACCGACGAGCTGGTCGAAGCCATCCGCCGGCTCGAGGCGCGGCTCGAGGCGCGCGTCCGCCGCGTGCTCGTCGTCGAAGACGACCCGGCGCTGCGCGCGAGCCTGGTCGACCTGCTGCGCCAGCTCGAAGAAGTGCAGGTGCACGCGGTCGGCACGGGCCAGGAAGCGCTCACCGAACTGGCCGGCGCGAGCTTCGACTGCGTCATCCTCGACCTGCGGCTCCCCGACGCCTCGGGCTTCGACGTGCTCGAGACGATGAGCGCGAGCGAGCAGTACTCGTTCCCGCCCGTCATCATCTACACGGGCGGACCGATCTCGGAGGCCGACGAGGAACGGCTGCGCCAGTACTCGCGCTCGGTCATCGTCAAGGGCGCGCGGTCGCCGGAGCGGCTGCTCGCCGAGGTGACGCTCTTCCTGCACCAGGTGGAGTCCCGACTGCCGCCGGCGGCGCAGCGGCTGCTCAAGGTCGCCCGCGAACGCGACGAGCTGTTCGAGGGCCGGACCATCCTCGTCGTCGAGGACGACGTGCGGAACGTGTTCGCGCTGACCAGCGTGTTCGAGCCCCTCGGCGCGCGGGTGCGGATCGCCCGCAACGGCGTCGAGGCGCTGCGCGTGCTCGACGAGACGCGGCCGGATCTCGTGCTGATGGACATCATGATGCCCGAGATGGACGGCCTGACCGCCATGCGCGAGATCCGCCGGCGTCCCGAACTCGGCGCGCTGCCGATCATCGCGCTGACCGCCAAGGCCATGCCCGACGACTACGAGCAGTGCCTGGCGGCCGGCGCCAGCGACTACCTGGCCAAGCCGCTCGACGTCGACAAGCTCGTCTCGCTCTGCCGTGTCTGGCTCTCACGTGGATGACGACGCCGATCGACGATCCGCCCGGACCGACTGAAGCCGGCGAAGCGGCCGACGACCTCGACCTCGAGATCGATCTGCTGCTCGAGGCCATCGTCCGCAAGTACTCGTACGAGTTCCGCGACTACGCGCGCGCCTCGCTCCGGCGGCGGATCCGCGGCGCGCTCGACGCCTTCGGCTTCGCGAGCGTCTCGGAGCTGCAGCACCACGTGCTGCGCGATCGCCAGGTGTTCACGACGCTGCTCTCGCGGCTCACGGTCACCGTGAGCGCAATGTTCCGCGATCCCGGCTACTACCTGGCGCTGCGGCGCGAGGTGCTGCCGATGCTCGCCACCTGGCCGTCGCTCAAGATCTGGGTGGCCGGCTGCAGCACGGGCGAAGAGGTGTACTCGCTGACCATCCTGCTCGACGAAGCCGGCCTGCTCGAGCGGACGCACATCTACGCGACCGACATCAACCCCGAAGCGCTCCGGACGGCGGCGGCCGGTGTCTACCCGCTCGCGCGCCTGGCGCAGTTCACGCGCAACTACCAGCAGGCGGGCGGGACGCGCTCGCTGGCCGACTACTACACCGCCGCCTACGGCAACGCCGCGTTCGACCGCCGGCTGCGCGCGCGCGTGACCTTTTCGGACCACAGCCTGGCCACCGATCAGGTGTTCGCCGAGGTCCAGTTCGTCTCGTGCCGCAACGTGCTGATCTACTTCAACAGCCGGCTGCAGGATCGGGCGATCGGTCTGTTCCACGACTCACTCGTGATGCACGGGTTTCTCGCGCTCGGATCGCATGAGCGCGTCGAAGGCAGCACCCGGGCGCGCGGCTTCCGCGCCGTCAGCCGGAAGGACCGCATCTACCAGAAGGTGCCGTATGCTGACTGAGGCGATCGCCGCGCTGCACCGGCAGCCGCCGGTGCTCGTCGCCGTCGGGGCCTCGGCCGGCGCCGCGCAGGCGCTCGGGCAACTGCTGCCGAAGCTCCCGCCGGCCCTGCCTGCCGCGATCGTCGTCGTCGTGCACATGCCGCCCGGCGTGCCGAGCGCGCTGCCGGCGCTCGTCCGGTCGCTGTGCCCGCTGTCGGTGGTCGAAGTGGATGACAAGATGGCGCTCGAGCCTGGCACGGTCTACACCGCCGTCCCGGACTATCACCTGCTCGTCGACGACGGCCCGACGGCCGCGCTCTCGGCCGATCCGCCGGTCGCCCGCTCGCGCCCGTCGATCGACGTGCTCTTCGAATCGGTCGCCGAGACGTGCCGCGAGCGCGCCCTCGGCATCCTGCTGTCGGGCGCGAACGACGACGGCGCGGCGGGCCTGGCGCGCATGCGCGCCTTCGGCGCCCTCACCTGGGTGCAGCGGCCCGACACCGCCGAGATGACGGCCATGCCCGAAGCCGCGCTGGCGCGTGCGCCGCACCTCGCGCTCGCGCCGGCCGAGATGGGCGACGCGCTGGCCGCATGGGGACGCAGCCATGGGTGAGACGCTCGTGGCCAGCCCGCCCGTCAAGGAAGCGTCGGTCCTGCTCGTCGACGACCGCGAAGAGAACCTCGACGTGCTCGAGGTCCTGCTCGAGCAGCCCGGCCTGCGGCTCCTGCGCGCGCGGAGCGGTCCCGAGGCGCTCGAACTGCTGCTCGAACACGACGTGGCGCTGGCGCTGCTCGACGTCCACATGCCCGACATGGACGGCTTCGAGCTCGCCGAGCTGATGCGCGGCACCGAACGGACGCGCGCCGTGCCGATCATCTTCGTGACGGCCGCCACGCCGGCTGTCGACCGCATCTTCCGCGGCTACGAAGCCGGCGCCGTCGACTTCCTCTTCAAGCCGATCAATCCCCACCTGCTGCAGAGCAAGGTGAACGTCTTCATCGAGCTGTTCCGGCAGCGGCAGCAGCTGGCCGAGCAGGTCGAGGAGCACAAGGCGCTCATCCGCACGGCCGAGCTGCTGATTGGCGTGCTGTCGCACGACCTGCGCGCCCCGCTCGGCGCCATCGTCACGGCCAGCGAGCTGCTCGCCACGATTCACCGCACCGACGAGCGGACGGTGCAGATTACATCGCGCATCCGGTCGTCGTCGCGGCGCATGACGCGGCTGATCGAGCAGCTGCTCGACTTCACCAACGCGCGCGTCACGGGCCGGCTGCCGGTCCGCCCGGCCGACAATGATCTGCGCGAGCTGTGCCACGCGGCCATGTTCGAGTTCGAGCCGTCGCGGAACCGGATCGAGCTGACGGTGACGGGTGATACGCGAGGCCGCTGGGACGGCGACCGGCTGCTGCAGATCATCTGGAACCTCGTCGGCAACGCGCTGCAGCACGGGCAGCCCGACGAGCCGGTGGAGCTCGTCATCGACGGCAGCAGCGCCGACACGGTGACGATCCGGGTGTCGAACGGCGGCGAGATTCCGCCGGACCGCCGCGCGGCGCTCTTCTCGCCCTTCCTCCGCGCCAGCGGCTCGACACACGGCACGGGTCTCGGGCTGTTCATCGTCGATTCGATCGCGCGGGCGCACGGCGGCACGGTCGAGGTCGCGAGCGGCGACGGCCGCACCACCTTCACGGTGACGCTGCCGCGCCAGGCGGCCGGCCAGTAGTCAGTCGCCGGGCGCGCCACGCGCCTGCACCAGCCGCGCGGCGAGCAGAATCGCCTCGACCATGCTCCCGGCCTCGGCGCGCCCCTGCCGGGCGATGTCGAACGCCGTCCCGTGGTCGACCGACGTGCGGACGATCGGCAGCCCCAGCGTGACGTTCACCGACGTGCCGAACGCGAGCAGCTTCACGGGCACCAGTCCCTGATCGTGATAGGCCGCCACGACGACGTCGAACTCGCCGCGCGCGGCCCGGACGAAGAGCGTGTCGGCAGGAAAGGGACCGGCGACGTCGATGCCCTCGGCGCGCGCCTGCTCGATGGCGGGCACGACGACATCGATCTCCTCGCGCCCCATCAGTCCGTCCTCGCCGGCGTGCGGATTGACGCCGGCCACGGCCAGCCGCGGCCGCGGGATGCCGAAGCGCGGCAGCGATCCGTGCGTGATCCGCATGACCGTGAGCAGCGAGTCGATGGTGATGGCGCGCGGCACGTCGGCCAGCGGGATGTGGACCGTGGCGAGCACGACGCGCAGCGGCTCCGACCAGAACATCATCACGACGTCGCGCACGCCGCACAGGTGCGCAAGCAGGTCGGTGTGCCCCTTCCAGGGCAGCCCGGCTGCGTGGAACGAGGCCTTGTTGATCGGCGCCGTCGCAATCGCGTCGACGCGCCCGTCGAGCGCATCGCGCACGGCGGCCACGATCGTGTCGTACGCGGCGCGCCCCGCCTCGGCCGTCACCACGCCGGCCGGAAACGCCTCGATCGCGGCGCGCTCGAACGGTCCGTAGACGACCGGCTCGCAGACCGCCCGCACGCGCGGATCGGCAATCGCGGCCGCGACGATCTCGGGCCCGATGCCGGCCGGATCGCCGGTCGTCACGGCAATGCGTGGCAGGCGGCTCACAGGCGGACGGCCAGCCAGTCGGCCACGAGCTTGGGACTGGCGTTGCGGTCGATGAACTCCTGCGCCTGCTGCACGATCGCGAAGCCGTCGAGCAGGCGCTGGATCGGATAGTCGCCCGTGAGCTTCTCGAGGTCGGCGCGCAGGTCGAGGTTGTAGATGGTGCCGCCGCCGGCGCCGAGCACCATCAGATCGCGCAGCAGCGACGACAGGATGGCGAGCCGTTCGAAGCCCGCGTCGCGCGCCCGCCGCTTCTTCTCGATCCGGGCGAACGCCTCGGCCGCCTTCAGCCTTGCCGACAGGCGACGCCCCGACGCCGCGTGCAGCAGGGCAACGGCGGCCTGCCGGTCGCCGACGAAGTCGTCTTCATCGGAGGCCAGTGCCCGCGCCACGCTGCCGCCCGACACGACGGCCAGCCGCACCGCGCGTTCGCGGTCGATACCCTCGACCTCGGTGAGCACGCGCACGACCTCCTCCTGCGACAGCGGTCCGAAGCGGATGCGCCGGCAGCGCGACTGGATGGTGCGGAAGAGCTGATCCGGATACGCCGTGACGAGGATGAGAATGGCCGACGGCGGCGGCTCCTCGAGCGTCTTCAGGAGCGCGTCCTGCCCCTGCTCGGTCAGCTCGTCGGCCGGATCGATGATGAAGACGCGCCGGCGCCCCTCGAACGGGCGGTACCCGACCGGCTGCAGCACTCTCTCGCGCAGCGCGTCGATCTTGATCGACGCCTCGTCGCCTTTGTCGAGCACGACGACATCCGAGAGCGTGCCCGCGGCAATACGACGGCAGGTGCTGCAGGTGCCGCACGCGTCACCGTCACGCGCCTGGGGACAGTTGACCGCCTGGGCGAGGGCTGTCGCGATCGTGCACTTCCCCACCCCTTCCGGACCGGCAAAGATCAGGCTTTGCGGCACGCGGTCACGCGCGACGGCGCGCCGCAGCAGCTCGATGGCGCGCGAATGGCCGATGATGCGGCTCAGGGACACGGGCCGATCTTATCCGGTCGCGACCTCCCCCGGCCCCGCGGAACCCGGTTGCCCGCCGCCGCACCTCCGGGTAGCATGCTCCCGCCATGCCAGCCAGCCCCTCCCACGGTCCGGCGGTCCGGATCCGTCCGCTCGCGGACGACGGGCCCCGTGTCACGCCCCTCGGCGTCCGCGGCGTGACGCTGCACCGCCTGAAGGTGGTCGACGACGACCCGCGCGGCAGACTGACGGTCGGCGAGGTCGGCCACGATCTCCCTTTCACGCCGCTCCGCTACTTCGTGGTCTTCGACGTGCCGGGCCGCGAGATCCGGGGCGCGCATGCGCACCGCGTCTGCGAGCAGTTCCTCGTGTGCCTGCGCGGCTCGGTCGAGGTAAGCGTCGACGACGGCCGGACGGCCGAGAAGGTCCAGCTCGACTCGCCCGGCCTCGGGCTGTACGTCCCGCCCATGATCTGGGCGGTGCAGTTCCAGTACTCGCCCGACGCGCAGCTGCTGGTGCTCGCGTCGCACCCCTACGATCCGGCTGATTACATCCGGGCCTACGACGAGTTTCTCGCCGAAGTACGCGACGGGTCCTGCTGAAGTCCTGTTGAACCGGTGGATGACCAGCTCTGCCCGCGCAGGCCGGGTCGCGTCCGTCCGGATACATCCGGATTCGAATCCAGACGCCGGGCCGGCGCGCACAGACACGTCACCCCTGCAGGTGGCGCGACGTGAGCTGTGAGGAAGAGTGGCGGGGCCGACGAGACTCGAACTCGCGACCTCTGGCGTGACAGGCCAGCGTTCTAACCGACTGAACTACGACCCCGCTCGAAACGTGCGGTGCGGTACCTGGTGTCGCGTCCGCCTGCACCGCGATGGTGGGCGGTGCAGGACTCGAACCTGCGACAGCCGGCGTGTAAGGCCGGTGCTCTACCGCTGAGCTAACCGCCCCGACCGGCAAGCCGTAATTATCGCACGTGCGACGCGTCTTGGCAACTGCCGGAATGTCACACGCGCATCACGCGTGTATCTCTTATGATCGTCCGGCCTGTCCCTGTCGACGCCTTCTGCACCGGATCTTTCATGACTGAGCGCTCCCCCTCCCGTGCGCCCCGTCCCCGTGCGCGTGCCCGCAGGACGCCGGCTCGTCCGTCGCCTTCGCGCGAGGTGACGACGGCCGACCGGGTCGCCAATCATCTCGTCGACTACATCCGCCGGAACCGGCTCCGGTCGGGCGACCCGCTGCCGTCGGAGCTGCGCCTGGCGCGTGAGCTCGCGGTCAGCCGCGGCGTCGTGCGCGAGGCGCTGCGGTCGCTCGCCTCGACCGGTGTGCTCCACATTGCGAACGGACGCGCGCCGCGCGTCGGCTCGCTCGACGGCCGGATCGTCGCGCGGTTCCTCGAACATGGGCTCTCGACCGAACAGCTCGAGCAGCCCCAGGTGCTCGACGTCAGGGCCGCGCTCGAAATCGAGACCGTCGCGCTCGCGGCACGCCACCGGACCGACGCCGACGTCGAGGCCCTGCGGGCCGCCGTCGACGACATGCGGCGCGCAGGCCGGACGCGTGCCCCATTCGTCGATGCCGACATCCGCTTTCACGACATCATCGGCCGCGCCAGCGGCAACCCGCTGTTCGCCGTGCTCGGCGCGGCCATCCGGCAGTCGCTCGACGGCGCGATCCGGGCCGGCCTGCACAGCCGGCGCACGCCCGACGAGCTCCGCGCCCTGGTCGATCTGCACAGCGACATCGCCGAAGCCGTCGCCGCCCGTCGTCCCGCTGCGGCCCAGCGACTGATGCGCGTCCACTTCATCAGGACGTGGCACTACGTGTTCGGCACACCGCCGCCAGCCTTCGGCGCTCCGTCGGGCGCGACGCCACGCGGCGGGACCACGTCAGGACGCCGGACGTCTCGAGTGACCGCGCCCCGAAGCTGAACGCGACCGGAACCACGAGCAACAAAAAAAGGAGGCCGCCCCGAAGGACGGCCCCCTGTCGAACTACCCTGGCTCCCCAGCTCGTGATGCGTTATGCATCACACAAGGCGTTCGCCTCTCTCTAAGGCAAGCCTCGTGCCCGCTTCGCGCCCCTGCAATTGCCGGTACAAATGTCGGCGCTCGCCGTGAGTCCACCGTGCGTCGATACGCGCAGTCCTCACAATGAGCATCGTGCTGCCCACTTTGGCCGCTCGAGCACCGCGCCACGGCGTGCAGACGGACGCGACGCGCTAGCTGCCCAGCGGAGGAGCGATCGCCGCGGCGATAGCGCCGACGACGAGCGCGAAAATCAGGAGTTGAACGAACGTGCGCATGGGTCGTGCTCCGTGCGCGCCGCGCTGCGGTGAGCGCGACGCGCGATGGAGCAGAAACCCGGATGCGCGCCTGAAGTTGCAGCCGCGCTACGCGGCGTGGCGCCCTTCGTACAGCTCGCGGGCGCGCTCGATGGCCGCCTGCACGTGCGGCAGGATGTTCTCGGCGCCAACGTGGTCGATGAACTCGGCCCGCTGCAGGAAGGCCGCCGGCTGCCGCCGCGCGCCGCACAGCAGCAGCGTCCGTCCCGAGCGCCGGAGCCGATCGCTCAGCTCCTCGAGCGCGTGCAGGCCGGTCGAGTCGATGGCCGTCATGTTCCGCAGCCGGAGGATGACGATCGATCCGAGCTCGTCGAGGTTCTCGGTTGCCTCGGCCAGCTTGTCGGTCATGCCGAACAGGAACGGGCCGTGGATCCGCAGGATCGAGACGTAGGGCGGAATGTCCTTGTCCTGCAGGATGTGCGCGCGCCCCTCGATCAGGTACTCCGGCGTCACCCGCGTCACGCTCGTCGTCTCGGTCACCCGCCGGATGTAGAGCAGCGCGGCGAGCGCGACGCCGGTCTCGACGGCCACCGTCAGGTCGGCCATGACCGTCAGCGCGAACGTGATCACCCAGACCGACTTCTCGGCGAGGTCGAGCTTCAGGATGTCGCCGATCTCGCGCCACTCGCCCATGTTCCAGGCCACGACGAAGAGCACCGCCGCCAGCGTGGCCAGCGGCACGTGGTAGGCCAGCGGTGCCGCCACGAGCACGATCACGAGCAGCGTCAGCGCATGCACGATGCCCGCGATGGGCGTGCGCGCGCCGGACTTGAAGTTGGTCGCCGTCCGCGCGATGGCGCCCGTCACCGGGATGCCGCCGAAGATCGGCACCACGAGGTTCGCCACGCCCTGCGCCATGATCTCGGCATGCGAGTTGTGGCGGTCGCCCGACATCGAGTCGGCCACGACCGCCGACAGCAGGCTCTCGACCGCCGCGAGCAGCGCCACCGTAAAGGCCGACGGCAGGAGCGGAATAATCAGGTCCGCGCGGAACCGGGGCACGTCGACAGCCGGCAGGCTCGACGGGATCCCACCGAACCGCGAGCCGATCGTCTCGACGGGCAGGTCGAACAGCGCCACCGCCGTCGTCCCCAGCACGAGCGCCACGACGGCGCCGGGCACGCGCGGCAGGTACCGCGGCGAGACGAGGATCGCCGCGAGTGATACGACGCCGAGGCCCACGGCGATCGGGTCGATGGCCGGGATCGACTCCGCGAGCACCCGCATCCGCTCGAAGAACTCGCTCGGCGGCTCGGGGATGCGCATGCCGAGGAAGTCCTTGATCTGCGTCGAGGCGATCAGCAGCGCAATGCCGTTCGTAAAGCCGATGACGACCGGGCGCGGCATGAACTTGACCGCCTGCGACAGGCCGGTGACCGCGAACAGCAGGAGGAGCACGCCGGCCATCATCGTGACCATCAGCAGGCCCGACAGGCCGTGCTGCGCGATGATGCCCGCGACGATGACGACGAACGCCCCGGTCGGACCGCCGATCTGGATGCGCGATCCGCCGAGGAACGACACGATGAAGCCGCCGATGATGGCCGTGTAGATGCCGGCCTGCGGCGTCACGCCGGATGCGATGCCGAAGGCCATGGCCAGCGGCAGCGCGACGACCCCGACGGTCAGTCCGGCGATCAGGTCGGATGAGAACGTCTCGCGGTTGTAGCCCGCGAGGCAGGTGAACAGGCGCGGCGTGAAGCGGCGCCAGGAATAACGCGAGCTGTTCGGTGTCATTGCGACGACAGGGCACCCCCGGCCTCGGCCTCGTTCAGGGCTGCGAGCGTGTCCTGCAGATGACCGGCAATGAAGCTCTTGAGCCGGTCGAGCACATCTATCAGAAGAGGATCGCGGACCGTGTAGAAGACCTGATTACCCTCCTTGCGGCCGACGACGATGTGGCGGTTGCGGAGCACGGCGAGATGCTGCGAAAGGTTCGCCTGCTCCACCTGCAACTGCTCGGCGAGCGCGCCGGCTCCCACCTCGCCGTCGCGGAGGGCTTCAACGATGGCGATGCGGGTCGGATGAGCGAGGGCCTGAAAGAGCTGCGCCTTGAACTGCCTGATCGCGTCGGACATCCGTTCAATCTTACCATCACTTTCGAAAATTCGAAAGTTCGACAGCCCGAAAAAGGCCGCACCTCGTTTCTACGAGGCCGGCCTTTCGCGGGTTCCGGCGCCGATCGTCGACCCTGCACGCTCCTGCGCGGAAGCGTGCCGGCAGCGATCAGCGGATGTCTTCGTCGGGCAGCTGCTGGCCGATCCCCTCGTCGACGGGCATCACGTCGGGCCAGGCACCGAGCTCCTTGAGGCGTCGATCGAGCTCGCGGTGCAGCTCGGCGACCCGCGCGCGGTGTGACGGGTCGTCGATCAGGTTCACGAGCTCGTCCGGATCTTCGACCAGGTCGTAGAGCTCGCTCTTGTGCTCGGGCGTCGCGTTCGGATACCGGATGTACTTCCAGCGGTCGGTCCGGATGGCGCGCACGTTCGGCGTGTACGGGAACTGCCGCTCGTAGTTGTAGATGTAGACGTAGCTCGTCCGCCAGTCGGGCACGTTCCGCCCCTGGGCGAGCGCCTTCCACGACCGTCCGTGCTCGAAGCCCTCGGGCGCAATGCCGGCGATGTCGACGATCGACGGCGCGAAGTCGGTCGTCAGCACCATCTGGTCGACCACGCGCGGCGACGCGGGCGACGTCAGGCCGGGATAGCGGACGACGAGCGGGATGCGGATGCTCGGCTCGTGCGCCGTCCGCTTGTCGATCATCCCGTGCTCGCCGTTCAGGATGCCGTGGTCCGACGCGAAGATGAACAGCGTGTTGTCGAGCTGGCCGAGCTCCTCGAGCAGCGCATAGAGCCGGCCGACGCTGTCGTCGACGCTGAGAATCGTCCGCCAGTACGAGCGGACCATCTCCTCGAAGGCCGCCACGCCTTCGGGCCGGCTGTCCGGGAACTGTCTGCGGTAGTCGAACAGCGGACCGTAGATGCCGTGCCAGGTCGGCAGCCGCTCGCGATACCACGCCGGCTTGTCGTCGAGCATGAACGCCGACGGCGGATACGGCACCTGCACGTCGGCGAACGCCTGCGCGTACTTCTCCTCGGGGTAGTAGAAGCTGTGCGGCGCCTTGTGGCCGATCATGATCGCCCACGGCCGATCGCCCGAGCGGCCGCGGATCCACTGCTCGGCCAGGTCGGTCACGACGGTCGTGTAGTAGCCGGGGATGACCTGGCGCTCGCCGCCGTTGATGCGCCACTCGGTGTCGAAGTACTGCCCCTGCCCGCGGTGCGTGGCGAAGTAGTCGAAACCGGCCCGGGGCTCGTCGTTGTCTTCGCCCATGTGGTACTTGCCGATGTAGGCGGTCTCGTACCCGTGCTGCTGCAGGACGAGCGGCCAGGTCCGCGTATCTTCGGGGAACTCGGTGAAGTTGTCGGTCACGCCGTGCGCGTGCGCGTACAGCCCGGTGAGGATCGTCGCGCGGCTCGGCGAACAGAGCGAGGTCGTGGCGAACGCGTTGCGGAAGTAGACGCCTTCACGCCCGAGCCGATCGATGTTCGGCGTCTCGAGCGGGCCCGAGTTGCCCTGCAGCGAGATCGCATCCCACCGCTGATCGTCGGTCAGTACGAACACCACGTTCGGGCGCGCCGCGGTCGTGCCGGCCGGGGCGGGAGCGCCCGTCTCGCCGCAGCCGATGGCCATGGCAGTCGCCAGGAGCACGGCCGCCGCAATTGCGTCAACGCTTCGCATGCGCGACAGTATTGCGACGTTCCCTTTGCGCGTCAAACACTGTCGGACCCGATGATCGATGCCGCGCTCCCGTAAGCCAGCCGCCCGCACCGTCCGGACGCTCGCGACGGCTGCGGCCGTCGTCCTGCTCGCAGCCGCGGTGGGAATCCGGGCCACGGCGCGCAGCGTGCGCGACAATCCCGCCGCCATTACTGCGGCGCAGTACGTCGGCAGCACGACCTGCACCGGCTGTCACGCTGCCCAGCATGAGGCCTGGCAGCAGTCGCAGCACGAGCAGGCCATGGCCGCCGCGACGCCCGACAGGGTACTCGGCGACTTCGAGGCGCCGCCGTTCGTTGCGGGTCACTCCGAGACCGCGTTCTCGCGGCAGGGCGAGGCGTTCCGGGTCCGTACCGAGGACGAGCACGGTACTCCGACCGAGTTCGACATCGCCTACACGTTCGGCGTCGACCCGATTCAGCAGTACCTCGTCGCACGGCCCGATGGCCGCCTGCAGGCCTTGTCGGTGGCATGGGACAGCCGGCCGGCCGAGGCGGGCGGACAGCGCTGGTTCCACCTGTACGCCGACGATGTGCCGCCCCCCGGTGACGAGCTGCACTGGACGGGCCGGCAGCAGAACTGGAACTTCATGTGCGCCGACTGCCACTCGACGGCGCTGCGCAAGAACTACGACGCCGGGACGGATCGCTTCGCGACGACGTGGAGCGAAATCAGCGTCGGCTGCGAAGCGTGTCACGGCCCGGGCAGCGAGCACGTGCGCTGGGCGCGCACGCCGGCGTGGCGTCGCGCGCTCGGCTGGCGCGACAACGGCCTGACGATCGCGCTCGACGAGCGGCGCGGCATCGGCTGGACGATCGATCCGGCCACGGCACGGCCCGTGCGGAGCGCGCCGCGGACGACCGACCGCGAGCTGTCGGTCTGCGCCCCGTGCCACTCGCGCCGCACCCAGCTCGCCGACGGCTTCCGCCCCGGCCTGCCGTTGATGGATTTCTACCGGCCGGTGACGATCGCCCCGGGCCTGTTTCATCCCGACGGTCAGCAGCTCGACGAGGTCTACACGCACACCTCGTTTCTCCAGAGCCGCATGGCGCACGCCGGCGTGACCTGCTCCGACTGCCACGAGCCGCACTCGGCCACGCTGCGCGCGCCGGGCAACGCCCTCTGTGCGCAGTGTCACCTCCCGGCCCGCTACGACTCGGCCGATCATCACCGGCACCCGACGGGCAGCACGGGCGCGGCCTGCGTGGCCTGCCACATGCCGGAGCGGGTCTACATGCAGATCGATCCGCGGCGCGATCACAGCCTGCGGGTGCCGCGTCCCGATCTGTCCGTGTCGCTCGGCGTGCCGAACCCGTGCACCGACTGCCACACGGATCGCAATCACGTGTGGGCCGCCGCGCGCGTCGAGGAATGGCTGGGCCGCCCGGCAGCTGGATTTCAGACTTTCGCCGTGGCCTTCGCGGCCGATGAGCGCGACGCGCCCGGCGCGGCGGAGGGCCTGGCGGCGATTGCGCGCGACGACACGCAGCCGCCGATCGTACGGGCGTCGGCGCTCGAGCGCCTCGCGCGACATCCGGGACCGGAGGCGGCGGCGCTGGCGGCACGCGGCCTCGACGATCCCGCGCCCGAGGTCCGACTCGCCGCGCTGCAGATTGCCGGGGCCCTGCCGCCGCGCGATCGCCTCACGCTCGCCGCGGCCGCGCTCGGCGACCGCTCCCGCGCCGTCCGCATCGAAGCCGCGCGCGTCGTGGCGGGCGCCGGCGTCGGCGTCCGGACGGCCGGCGGCGACGACGTCGTGGCGCGGGCCCGCGAAGAGCTCGACGCGAGCCTGCGCTTCAATGCCGATCGCCCGGAAACGCGCAACATGAACGCGTCGCTGCTCGCGGCCGCCGGGCGTACCGAGGCGGCGATCGCCGAGTACGAGGCCGCACTGCGCCTCGCACCCGACTTCACGGCGACCTACATCAACCTGGCGGACCTGTACTCGCGTCTCGAGCGCGAGCGCGACGCCGAACGCGTCCTGCGCGACGGACTGGTGCGCGCCGGCGATCGCGCCGAGCTCCATCACGCGCTCGGACTCTCGCTCGTGCGCGCCGGGCGCCGCGCCGCGGCGGTCGAAGCGCTCGGCCGGGCCGCCCGGCTCGCACCGGAGGCGGCGCGCTTCGGCTACGCGTGGGCGGTCGCCCTGCACAGCACCGGCGCGCCCGATCGCGCGATCGCCGTGCTCGAAGACGTGCTTGCCCGGCACCCGCGCGATCGCGACAGCCTGCAGGCGCTCGCCACGTTCCATCGCGATGCCGGCCGCCTCGACGCGGCGCGCGCGGCCGCCGCACGCTTTGCGGCCGCCTGGCCCGACGATCCGGCCGCGGCCGCCCTTGTCGCCGCGCTGCGGTGACGTGCCCACGCGTCGCGTGACGAAGGCGACTGTACTTCACTGCCGCCGAACCGATAGGGTGGAAGAGGGGCGTCGATCGCCGGTCTTCCGTACTATGATCGGGGCACATCGATCACGACTTGCGACGGGAGGCCGACCAGCGGGCCCCCGCCGACGTCCGAACGTCCGGCGTCTCTGAGGAACGACGAAGCAATGCAGAGAACTCTCCCCGCCGCCCTCGGACTTGCGGCTGCCGCCGCGTTTACATTACTGTCAGCCGCGCCGGCATCCGCCGAAGGCCCGCAGAATGCCGCCCGCCCGGCGGCCGCGGCCAGCGCGGCCACTCTCGAAGACCTGTCGGCAGCCGAGCTCGTCAGGCAGTACGCCGACACCAGGTTCCAGGAAGACCTGCTGGCCATGCAGGCCTACCGGCCCGGCTACGCGTTCTGGCAGCACGTCTTCAGGATTCCGGACGGCTCGGTGGCCTTCGGCAGCGCGGTCGACGGCCGGCTCCTGGCCGTCTTCCCCGCGCGCGGCGACTGGACGCGCGAAGGGGTGTGGGACGATCCGTCGCTCCGCAAGGTGCTCACGCGCCAGAACCTGTCGAAGAACCTCGGCGACCGGCGCGATCAGGTGGCGCAGCTGCTCGAGCGGGTCGTCGGTCCGGTCGTGCACAATCCCACGCGCGGCCTGTTCGTTGCCCCGAACGCCGAGCGCTACGGCCGCTTCCTCGAGGAATGGGGACGCATCTACGAGCGGTTCGGCGTGCCGGCCGAGCTGGGGCTCGCACAGGGGCTGATCGAATCGGGCCTGAACGGCACGGTCCGCTCCGAGGCGCGCGCCATCGGCTTCTGCCAGTGGCTGATGGGCAACTGGAACATGCTCAAGCGCCTGTCGCCCCACGTCATCGAAGGCTACAACCAGACGACGCAGGTGCCGTATTGCGCGGCCTATCTCACGGTACTCGCCACGAAGTACGGCAGCTACATTCCGGCGCTGTCCGAACATCACGCCGGCGGCACGAACGTTGGCCGCACCATCAGCAACGGTGAGCGGCTCGGCGGCTCGAACGTCCGCGAGCGCTACCTGCTCGGCGCCGCGTTCACGCGCGACATCCGCGCGATCGCGCCGCGCAGTTACCGCGACGTCTACGGCACGTACGGCCCGCGGTCCTACTACTACTCCGAGATGGTCTTCGGCAACATGTTCAACGTGCGCCGGATCATGGAGTCGCAGAAGCAGGTGCGCATCCACGCGATGCGCACGAAGCGGGCCCTGCCGATCTCCGAGATCCAGCGCCGGACGCGGCTGAGCGTCGACGAGATCCGGCGCTACAACCCGGCGCTCGTGCGTCAGGTGCCGGCACGGGCCACGCTCTACCTGCCGCAGCAGGTCGACGCCTTCGGCACCGACGTCGCCTTCTGGCATCGTCCCGCGCCTCGCGCCTTTGCCGAGGCGCTCGCCGACTTCATGGCGCTCGACTATCCGCTCACGGCCTGGGACACGGAAGAGATCGTCCCGGTGCTGCGCCGCTTCGAGCAGCGCTTCCGGAACACGCGCTCGGAAGAGGGCACGGTGATGGCCACCGTGCTCGGCTACGTCATCCACGAGATTCAGACGAGCGGGCGCGGCCGGATTCTGGCCGAGTTCCGCACCAGTCCTCAGGTGCGCGAACTGTTCGAGCAGGCCGTGCTCGAGCGCGAAGCGGCGCTCGCCTCGCGAACCGCCGGTTCGTCGACGGTCGGCGCGGCGCGGTAACCCCCGCGCTGCGCCCGCCTCACATCACCGCGCCGATCTGCCAGGGCGCGAACTCGGCTTCGCCGAAGCCCTGCACCTCGCTCTTCGTCTTCCCGCCCGATGCCACGCGCAGCATCGCCTCGAAGATGCGCGCGCCGCACGCCTCGATCGTGTCGGTGCCGTCGGCAATCCCGCCGCAGTTGAGGTCGATGTCCTCCGGCATGCGCTCGTAGAGCCGCGTCGTAGTCGACAGCTTCAGCGACGGAGCAGGCACCCCGCCGAACACCGAGCCGCGGCCGGTCGTGAAGCAGATGAGGTTGGCGCCGCCGGCCACCTGCCCCGTCACCGACACGGGGTCGTAGCCGGGCGTATCCATGAAGACGAAACCTTTCGCCCGCACCGGCTCGGCGTAGCGCAGGACGTCGACGAGATTCGTGCTGCCCGCCTTGGCCAGCGCGCCGAGCGATTTCTCGACAATCGTCGTGATGCCGCCGAGCTTGTTGCCCGGGCTCGGATTGTTGTCGAACTCGCCGCCGTTGCGCGCGCAGTAGTCGCGCCACCAGTCGAACAGCGCGAGCAGCTTCTCGCCGACCTCACGGCTGACGGCGCGGCGCGTCAGCAGGTGCTCGGCGCCGTACGTCTCGGGCGTTTCCGACAGGATCACCGTGCCGCCATGGCGCACCACCAGATCCGACGCGACGCCAAGCGCCGGATTCGCCGTGATGCCGGAGTAGCCGTCCGATCCGCCGCACTGCAGCGCGACGACGAGCTCGGAGGCGGGCACCGGCTGGCGGGTCACCCGGTTCAGGTCGGGCAGCAGCTCTTTGATCTGCGCAATACCGCGCTCGACGGTCTTCCGGGTTCCGCCCGTCTCCTGAATGGTGAACGCCTGCAGCGTCTTCGCCATCTTCAGCCGCTGGGTCGTGATGATGTCGTTCACCTGGTTCGTTTCGCAGCCGAGCCCGATCATGAACGTCGCCGCGAAGTTCGGGTGCCGGGCAAATCCCCCCATCGTCCGCCGCAGCACGTCGATGCCCTCGCCCTCGGCGGCCTGGCCGCAGCCGGTCCGGTGCGTCAGGGCGACGACGCCGTCGATGTTCGGGTAGTCGGCGAGCAGGCCGTCGCCGGTGGCGGGATGACGTCGGAACGCATCGGCGATGTATCGCGAGACGGTCGCCGAGCAGTTGACCGACGACAGGATGGCGATGTAGTTGCGGGTCGCAATCCGCCCGTCGGGCCGGACGATCCCGTTGAACGTGGCGGGAGCGGCGGGCGGCTCGAGTGTCTTCAGCGCCGTGCCGAACTCATACTGCCGCGCGAACTCGCGCAGCCGGCAGTTGTGCGTGTGGACGTGCGCGCCCGGCGCGATGCCGCCGTGGGCGAAGCCGATGATCTCACCGTAACGGACGATCGGCTCGCCGTCGGCAATCGCCCGGGCGGCCATCTTGTGCCCGGCCGGAATACGTTCGATGGCGACGATGTCGCCCGGAATGACCTGGCTGCCGGGCGCGATCGGCTCGCGCGCCACGACAACGTTGTCGGACGGGTGCAGGCGGATGGCCGCAACGGCGGCGGTGACGGTGTGCATGGCTCGTGCCCCATTGTCCTACAGGGCCATCGACGCGCGGGTCGTGTCCCGGGTTGCGGATGACGCCCGTGGTAATGTCGGGACTGACCCGATGCCTCGTCCGTTCCGCCCCACCGCGCACAAGCGCACACATCACGCCGTCCGCCGCTCCGTCGGCACGAGCCGGCTCATCACGCCGGGCCGGCCCGAACCGCTCGGCGCGACATGGGACGGCGAGGGCACCAACTTCGCGATCTACTCGTCGGTGGCCACCGACGTCGAGCTCGCCCTGTTCGACGACGGCCACGAGCGGCACTTCAAGCTGCCGGCCGTCACGCAGCACGTCTGGCACGGCTACGTGCCCGGCGTCGGGCCGGGCACGCGGTACGGCTTCCGGGTGCACGGCCCGTGGGCGCCCGAAGCCGGACATCGCTGCAATCCCACCAAGCTGCTGCTCGATCCGTACGCGCGCCGGATCACGGGCGAGCTGAAGCCCGACGCCGCCACGCTGCCCTACGTCGTGGGCAACGAGTACGAGCCGTCGGAAGCCGACAGCGCCGCCTTCGTGCCGCGATCGGTCGTCGTCGATCCGTCGTTCGACTGGGGCGACGACCGGCCGCCCCGCACGCCGATGCGCGACACGGTCATCTACGAAGCGCACGTGAAGGGGATGACGATCCGGCGCAGCGACCTGCCCGAGGAGATCCGCGGGACGTACGCCGGGCTCGGGCACCCGGTGATGATCGACTACTTCCGCGCGCTCGGCGTGACGGCCATCGAGCTGCTGCCGGTGCACGCCTTCGTGCACGAAGGCCACCTGATCGATCGCGGCCTGCGCAACTACTGGGGCTACGCCTCGATTGGCTTCTTCGCGCCGCACGGGGAGTACGCGGCCAACCGCGAGGATCCGGTCGGCGAGTTCAAGGCGATGGTCAAGGCCCTGCACGCCGCCGGCCTCGAGGTGATTCTCGACGTCGTCTATAACCACACGGGCGAGGGCAATCACCTGGGGCCGATGCTGTCGTTCAAGGGGATCGACAATGCGGCCTGCTACCACCTGGTGCCCGACGCGCCGCAGTTCTACATGGACTTCACGGGCACGGGCAACAGCGTGAACCTGCGGCACATCGAGACGCTTCGCCTCGTGCTCGATTCGCTCCGGTACTGGGTCACCGAGATGCACGTCGACGGCTTCCGGTTCGACCTGGCCGTGACGCTCGGGCGCGGCACGACGACACCATTCGATGCGTGGGCACCATTCTTCGCTGCGGTCCACCAGGATCCGGTGCTGCGGCACGTGAAGTTGATCGCCGAGCCGTGGGACATCGGCGACGGCGGCTACCAGGTGGGCGGCTTCCCGATCACGTGGGCGGAATGGAACGGGCGCTACCGTGACACGGTCCGCGACTTCTGGCGCAGCCAGCCCGACACGCTCGGCGACTTCGCCACGCGCTTCACGGGCAGCGCCGACCTGTTCGCCTGGGGACGGCTGCCGTCGGCGAGCGTGAACTTCGTGACGGCGCACGACGGCTTCACGCTGCACGATCTGGTCGCCTACAACGAGAAGCACAACGAAGCCAACGGCGAAGACAACCAGGACGGCGAGAGCCACAACCGCTCCTGGAACCTGGGCGTCGAGGGCCCGACCGACGACGAGGTCATCCTCGCACGCCGTCGACGGCAGCAGCGCAACTTCCTCGCGACGCTGCTCCTCTCCCAGGGCACGCCCATGCTCTCGCACGGCGACGAGCTCGGCCGGACGCAGCACGGCAACAACAACGCGTACTGCCAGGACAACGAGATCAGCTGGATCGACTGGGCGAACGCCGATCAGAGCCTGCTGCAATATGTGTCGTACCTGATCAGCCTGCGGCGGGCCCACCCCGTGCTGCGGCGCATGCGGTGGCTGCACGATCGGCGCGGGCGTGCCGGCAACCGGCCGCCGGCGCACTGGTATCGGCCCGACGGCGAGATCATGCAGCCGCACGACTGGCAGGCCGAGGCGCGGTCGGTGATGTTCGTCCTCGACGGTGCGGTGTCTCCAGGCACGACGCGATCGGGCGCCGACGAGCTCGACGACATCTTCTGCTTCCTGTTCCACGCCGGTCTCGAGCCGGCAGAGTTCGTCATGCCCCCCGCTCCGTCGCCGGCCACGCCCTGGGAAGTGGTTGTCGACACGGCCGAGGACGCGTTGCCGTCGGCCGGCGCCCGCCAACTGCAGCCGGCCGACACCATCGCCCGCCCCGACCTGTCCCTGCTCGTCGCCCGCGCACGCCACCTCACCTTCGGACGACGGTAGCGCGCTGCCCCTTCTCGGTCGCGGGGCAGCCGGACGCGCACCGACGTTCGGGCTGGCCGTACCGGCGTGCGTGAACGACGGGTACGTCCGCTGGCCCTGCTCTTGCTCGGAAGATCCCCTATGGCGACTTCCGTGCCGTCCGACGAACGTGCTCATGCCCCGGGACCGCTCGTCGGAACCGGCGGGACGACCTTCCGCGTCTGGGCTCCCGACAGCTCGGCCGTCGAGGTCCAGCTCCACGCGCCTGACGGGCCGCGGCATCCGCTGCGCCGCGAGGAATCGGGCTTCTTCGAGGCGAGCCTTCCGGTCGCAGCGGGCACGCGGTACGCCTTCCGCCTCGACGACGGAGAGCCGCTGCCGGACCTGGCGTCGCGCTTTCAGCCCGACGGGCCGTCCGGGTTTTCAGAACTGATCGACCCGGCCGCGTTCGCGTGGACCGACGCCAGGTGGCCCGGTCTCGAGCCGCGCGGCCAGGTGGTCTACGAAATGCACGTCGGCACCTTCACGCGCGCCGGGACGTGGCAGGCCGCGGCGGCCGAACTGCCTGCGCTGGCCGACCTCGGCGTCACGGTGATCGAAATGATGCCGGTGGCGGAGTTTCCGGGTCGATTCGGCTGGGGCTACGACGGCGTGCTGTATTACGCACCGACGCGGCTCTACGGGCGCCCGGACGATCTCAGGCGTTTCGTCGACCGCGCGCACGCGCTCGGCATGGGCGTCATCCTCGACGTCGTCTACAACCACGCCGGACCGGCGGCCAACTGTTTCCGTCGTTACACCGACCGGTACATCGGCGCCGAGGCGACCGAGTGGGGCGACTGCTTCAACTACGACGGCGAGGATTCGGCCGTCGTGCGCGGCTTCTTCGCCGGTAACGCGGTCTACTGGCTTCGCGACTTCCATTTCGATGGCCTCCGGCTCGACGCGACGCAGCAGATCTTCGATCGCTCCACGCCGCATGTCGTGACGACCATCGTTGCCGCCGCGCGGGCGGCAGCCGGGGCGCGGTCCATCTGGGTGATTGCCGAAAACGAACCGCAGGACAGCCGGCTGCTCGGCGCGCCCGAGGCGGGCGGCCAGGGCATCGACGCGCTGTGGAACGACGACTTCCACCACAGCGCCGTCGTGGCGGCGACCGGCGCGCACGAAGCCTATTACTCGGACTATCGCGGCACGGCGCAGGAGCTCGTGAGCTGCGCGACGCGGGGCTTCCTGTATCAGGGGCAGCGATCGCGCTGGCAGAAGCAGCCGCGCGGGCGACCGGCGGGGCACGTGCCGCCGCACGCGCTCGTGGCGTTCCTGCAGAACCACGATCAGGTGGCCAATTCGGTCGACGGACGTCGCCTGCATGCGCTCACGTCGCCCGGCGTCATGCGCGCCCTCACCGCGCTGCTGCTGCTCGGCCCATGGACACCGATGCTCTTTCAGGGCCAGGAGCTTGCCGCCTCGAGCCCGTTCCTCTATTTCGCGGATCACTCAGGTGAGCTGGCCGATCTGGTGGCCACCGGGCGGGAGGAATTTCTCGGGCAGTTTCCATCCGTCCGGCAGCGGCTGCGGAAGGGGTCGCTGCACGCGCCGCACGCCGAGGAGACGGTCGAACGTTCGCGACTCGATCACGACGAGCGCAGGCGGCACCGCGACACGTGGCTGCTCCATCGCGACCTGCTCACCCTCCGCAGGACGCACGAAGCCTTCCGTCACCAGCAGCCGGTCGAAGGCGCCGTGCTCGGTCCGCAGGCGTTCGTGATCCGCCACAGCGCGCCAGCCGGCACGTCGCCGACCGACGGGGATCGCCTCCTGCTCGTGAACCTGCAGCGCACACCCGTCGAAATCGAAGCGCTGGCCGAACCGCTGCTCGCGCCGGCATCTCCCGGTACGACCTGGAGCGTCATCTTCTCGACCGAGACGATGCGCTATGGCGGGATGGAGCGGCCGGTCGAGATCGACGACGCGTGGATTGTTCCGCCCGAATGCGCGGTGGTCCTGGCATGACGGAACGTGTGGTGGCACTTCCCCGGCGCACGCTGGAGTTCGGCCCCGAGCGGCAGGCAGCCATCGACCCGTCGGTCGAATGGATCGTGACCAACGGATTGGGTGGCTATGCCTCGGCGCCGGTCTCGGGCGGCCTGACGCGGCGTTATCACGGGCTGCTGGTCGCTGCCCTTCCCCCGCCGGCGGGTCGCATTGTCTACCTGGCCGGCCTGCAGACACAGGTGGTGTACGGCGATCGCGCGCTGACCATCGATCACGAGGACTTCGCGGTGCTCAGTGAGAGCGGTCAGGGCCTGCTCCGCAGCTTCACGCTCGACGGGGGCCTGCCCGTGTGGCGCTACGAGCACGAAAGACTCGCGCTCGAAAAGCGCCTGTTCATGCCCCACGGGCAGAACGCGGTCTGCATCGCTTTTCGCGTCATCGAAAGCGACCTGCCGGTCTCACTCGAATGCCGCCCCGCGCTGCACGTGCGCCCGATCGAGTCGGCCGTTGCGACGGCCGGCATCGAGCTGGGCCCTCTCCACGTCGACGGCAATCGGGCCGAACTCGGCCTTGCCGGCCTGCCGCCGCTCCGGATTGTCGTCAGCCGCGAGAGCGCGATCGAAGCGATCGACGCGACCGGGCACGGAAGCGTGCAGCTGCTGGAGGAACGCGCGCGCGGGTACGACTGCGACGCGCATCTGCAGACGCCCTGCGTGCTGCGACTGCGGTTCGACGCCGACGGGGCGGCGTCGATTGTCGCCGCGGTCGGAGAGCCGGCATCGGATGCCTTCGGATCGCCCGCAGCCCTGCTCGCCGATGAACAGGCCCGGCGCCGCGCGATCGTGGAGCGTGCCGGCAGTGCCGACGACTTCGACGCCGCGCTGGTGCTGGCTGCCGACCAGTTCCTGATCGTGCCGGTCGGCCACGATCGCAACGCGCCCGACCCGGATCAGACGTTGCCCCCGCCCGGCGCGGCAAACCGGACGATCATTGCCGGCTACCACTGGTTCACCGACTGGGGCCGCGACACGATGATCAGCCTCGAGGGGCTCACCCTCGAGCTCGACCGCCGCGAGGAAGCCGCCCAGATCCTGCGCCTGTTCTCCCGGCATGTGCAGGACGGCCTGATTCCGAACCTGTTTCCGGAAGGTGCGCGGTCGGGCCTGTATCACACGGCCGACGCCACGTTGTGGTTCGTCCACGCGATCGGCCGATACGTCGCGCGCACCGGCGATCGGGCGCTGGTCGACGACCTGCTCCCGGTGCTCGACGACATCTTTGCGGCCCACCGGCACGGCACACGCTTCGGCATCGGCGTCGATCCGGCCGACGGCCTGCTGCGCCAGGGCGCCGACGGCTACCAGCTCACCTGGATGGACGCGAAGGTCGACGGCTGGGTGGTGACGCCGCGGCGCGGCAAGGCGGTCGAAATCAACGCGCTCTGGCACAACGCGTTGTGCCTGATGGCCGGCTGGCTCGAGGCCGGCGGTCGATCGAAGGATGCCGCGGCGTACTGGAACGACGCCGACCGCGTCAGACGCTCCTTCGACGAACGCTTCTGGAACCCGGACACCGGCTGGCTCTACGACGTCGTCGATGGCGAGGGCGGTGACGATCCGGCGTGCCGGCCGAACCAGATCTTCGCCATTGCGCTGCCCCATCCCGTGCTCGACCGACGCCACTGGGACAGCGTGATCAACGCGGTGACCGACCGGCTGCTGACCCCGTTCGGCCTGCGGTCGCTCGATCCGGCGCACCCCGACTATCGGTCGCAGTACGCAGGTGACTTGCGCGCCCGCGATGCGTCCTACCATCAGGGCACGGTGTGGGCGTGGCTGATCGGCCCGTACGTCGATGCCCTGCTCCGCGCCGGACGGGTGGACCACGAGCACCGCGATGCGCTGCTCGGTGCATTCGACGCGCATCTCGGCGCGGCCGGCGTGGGTACCATCAGTGAAATCTTCGACGCCGACATGCCGCACCTGCCGCGCGGCTGCATCGCGCAGGCGTGGAGCGTCGCCGAAGTGCTGCGCGCATGGCGGATGCTCGGCGCCGCTCAGCCCGTCGCGCCGGCCGAGTCGCGCACGCCGGTCCCGGCCAGCCGCTCGCGCTCGGCGCACCGCCGCTCGTAGTCGCGCTCGGCGGCCGCACCGACTTTCCGACGCTCGCCCGGCCGCCGCTCGCCGGGATCCTTGCCCCACGGGGAGGCATGCTCGATCTCGGCGTTCAGCTCGGCACCAATCAGGATCGAGATGCCCGACACGTAGAACCACATGAGCAGCAGCATCATGCCGCCGAGCGTGCCGTAGGTCGCCTCGTAGTTGCCGAAATTGATGGCGTAGAAGCGGAAGCCGAGCGAGCCGGCAAACCACAGGAGCGTCGCCAGCAGCGAACCGGGCGTGAGCCACACCCAGTCCTGCTCGACGTCGGGTGCGAAGTAGTACACGCAGCCGATCCCGGTGGCCACGAGCACGAACACCAGCGGCCACTGCGACACCTTCCAGGTCCAGACGAACACGTCGCTGAAACCGAAGATGCGCGCCAGCCAGTCGGCCAGCTGCGGCCCGAAGACGACCAGCAGGAAGGCCACGACGACGAAGAGGCCGAGGCCGACGCTGAGCGCCATGGCCGTCAGCCGCACCTTCCACCACGGCCGGCTCTCGACCACGCCGTACGCGCGGTTCATCACGTTGATGAGCGCCACCATCGGCGACGAACCGCTCCAGAGCGCGAGCACCAGACCGATGCCGAGCACGCCACGGTCTTCGCTCTCGCCGATCTGCACCATGAAGCCGCGGATGACCTCGAGGCCGGCCGCCGGCACGAACGGCGCGAGGTAGGCCGTCACGGTGTCGACGAAGTTCTGCAGCGGGAAGAGGCTCGCCACCGCAATCACGCAGACGAGCACCGGAAAGATGGCCACGACGAGATAGAAGGACAGCTGCGCCGACAGGCCCATCACGTCGTCGCGCATCATCTCGCGCCAGGTGCGGACCGCGAGCTCCTTCGGCCCGATGGGGATCTTCAGCCGGGCGAACATACGGGGCCCGCGGTGCAAGAAGGGCACCAGCGGGCCGATTGCCTGCCTGCGTGCGTGGCGGGTCAGGCGTCGTCGAGCCGATCGCCCATCCGCGCGCGGGTCGCCCAGAGACCTGCCGAGGGTGTGTTGATGAAGAACACCCGTTCGCCGTCGGGCATCGTGTTCCAGCCTTCCTGCATGCGGTTGGGCGGGTAGCGCGCGAGCGTCGCCTGCAGATCGGCCCATTCGTAGCCGACACCCTCGATCTCCTCGCGCGTCAGGTGACCCGGAGCATACCGGATGGTGAAGCGACCGTCCGACGACCCGTGCACCAGGTGTGCCGCCCCGTGCGCCAGCTTCTGCAGCTCGGGCTCGCGCCGGTACAGCTCGAGGATGCGGTCGCGGCCCGTGTAGCCGAACCGGCGGATGAGCCGATCGACGGCGTCCTGCTCGCCGAAGCGCTCGAGTCCGGGCGCGATGATGAGCAGCTCGCCGCCGTCGCGGATGACGAGCCGCGTGCGGTAGACCGCCTTGTTCGCGACCCAGGTGCTGCGGAACTCATCGGCCTGCATCACCGCGACGACCTTGTCGACCGGCTCGTCGAACACCGTGATGTTCTGCGCGCGGCTCGCGCGCGCCGCCGCCAGGTACGTTTCGAGGTCGTCGCCCACGTAGATGCCGCTCGTCACGAGCCGGTTCTGCGCGTCGCGCCGCATGACGACCTGCAGGTACACGTCCGGCAGATGGCCGAGGAAGCGCTCTTCGGCCCAGTTGAAGCATGCGCGCAGCGGCGTGACGAGCCGGCCGAGGTTGTTCTCGATGCCGTAGATGGCCGCCGCCAGGTGCGACCGGCAGATCGTTTCCTTGCCCCCGAGACCGATGAAGTAGTTCTTGTTGTGGTTGGCGAAGCCGAGGACCTCGTGCGGCACCACGTGGCCGATGTTCACGATGAGGTCCCACTCTTCGGTGACGGTCATCGTGTTGAGATCGACCGGGATGTCCCAGTCGGCCAGACCGCCGGTCGTCTCCGCCACGAGCGAGCCAGGGATGGTGCCGACGCGGGTGACGCCGCCGATCCAGTCGTGCGCGTGGATGCGCGCATGCGGGATCGAGCCGAACATCCAGCGGTTCTCTTCCTCGGTGTGCGGCCGGTGCTGGCCGAGCGTCGGGATGACGTGCACGTCGCACGTCGGCGCGAGCGCCCTGTAGATCGTCTCGGTGATCGGGCCGACGCCGCTGTGCGCGCGTGTCAGATCGGGCGGCAGCAGCAGCACCCGCCGCAGCGGCCGGCCGAACCGGCTGCGCGCCTCGTCGACGAGCCGCAGCGCGAGCTCGTCGATCTCCTGCCGGCTGATCTCGTCAGCCTCCTTCATGAACCAGGGCATGGCCTCTCTCCCGCGCGGCGCGCGACGCGCCGCTCACTGATCGGCGGCGGCAGCGGCCGGACGCCCGCCGGTCAGCACGCTCACGATCGTGCCGACGACCACGACAACCACCGCGCCGATGACGTTGTGCCACAGGAAGGCGACGCTGGTGTACGCCGTCACCAGCGCCACGACGCTCATCCCGGCAATCAGGCCCACGAACGCGCCGTGCCCGTTGGCACGTGGCACGGCAATCGCCAGGATGAACACGCCGAGGATCGAGCCATAGAAGAACGACCCGACACGGTTGACCACCTCGATGAGCGATCCGAGCTCGGCGGCCCAAATCGCCACCAGGCAGGCGAACACACCCCAGAAGGCCGTCACGCCCCGCGAGACGAGCAGGTAGTGACGATCCGTAGCCGACGGCCGGAACAGGCGCCGGTAGAAATCGATGATCGACGTCGTCGCCAGCGCGTTGAGCTCCGCGGCAATCGTCGACGTGGCCGCCATCATGACGGCGACGAAGATCAGGCCGACGAGGCCGACGGGAATCTGCGACAGGATGAACGACGGGATGATGTAGTTCGTGTCGTTGAACGACGCCTCGCCGCCGGCACTGCGGACGAGCGCGGTGGCCCGCGCCCGAATCCCGTCGACCGCCTCATCGGCCAGACGGAACTGCTCGCGTGCCGTCCGCAGCGCGTCGCTGCTGCCGGCCCGCCGCGCCGCCCCCACCGCCAGTGCCGCCTCGCGCCGGGCATCGAGCGCCGTCTCGTACTCCGCCTGCAGGGCCCGGTACTCGCCGGCCGCCGGGCCGGCCGCGAGCCGCTCGGCGTGCACGGTGCTGAAGATGAGCGGCGGCGGCGTGAACAGGTAGAAGACGAAGACCAGCACGCCGACGAGCAGCACGACGAGCTGCAGCGGAATCTTCCAGTAGGCGCTGACGAGCAGGGCCTGCTTCGCCCCGTCTTCCGACCGCGCCGTCAGGTAGCGCTGCACCTGACTCTGGTCGGTGCCGAAGTAGGAGCAGAACAGGAACAGCGCCGCGAGCGTCCCGGACCAGAAGGTGTACTGGTTCGTCAGGTCGAACGAGAAGTCGAACGTCCGCATGCGGCCGGTGGCCGCCGCCGCGTGCAGCCCGTCGACAACGCTCACCTCGCCCGGCAGGCCCGCGACGGCCGCCACGATCAGCGCCACGAGCGCGCCGACGATGATGACCATGATCTTGACGTCGGTCCAGGTCACCGCCTGCACGCCGCCGAACATCGTGAAGATGATGGCGGGCAGGCCGATGAGCAGCGCCGTCGCCGTCAGATCCCAGCCGAGCACGAGCGAAAGCACGACGGCCGGCGCCGAAATGACGACGCCGCACGACATCCCGCGGGACAGGAGGAAGAGCAGACTCGTGAACGTGCGCGTCTTCGCGTCGAAGCGCCGCTCGAGGTATTCGTACGCCGTGTAGACGCCCGACCGGTAGAAGAACGGCACGAGCGTCATCGACAGGACGATCATCGCGAGCGGCAGCGCGAAGTAGAACTGGACGAAGCGCAGGCCGTCGGCGTAGCCCTGCCCGGTCGTGCCAATCATCGTGATGGCCGACAGCTGCGTTGCCATGACCGACAGCCCCGCGGCCCACCAGGGAATGCTGCGCTTGGCGAGCAGGTAGCCGTCGAGCTCGTTCGCGTGCTTCGTGCGCCTGAGGCCGTCGTAGATGATCCAGCCCGTCACGCCGAGGAGCACCACCCAGTCGATGACGTGCATGGACTCAGTTGAACGCGACCTGGAGCAGGTACAACCCGGCCAGCGACGCGAGCCAGGCGATGATCACGCGGACGTAGATGCGCTGGATGAACGTCATCGGGGCTCCGGAACGGCCTGGAACATGGGAGGGCATTCTATCGGAACCCGGCAGCCGGCCGTCCATCGCGCGCCGGCACCCGGCTTCGTGTGAAACTCTCAGGGATCATGGCTGCTCCCGACCCCTTCCTCGTCGACGACGCCGCGACGCTCGACGTCGCCCCCCGCGGCACCGGCCCGGCCGGCCGCCTGCCGCTGACGGCCGAGATGCTGCGCTACCGCCCGTCGGGCGATCTGTTCGGCTGGACGCAGAACGCCGGGATGGGTCTCGATCCATCGCTGCTCGGCCGGCCCGAGTTCCTGATCCTGTCGACGCACGGCGGCGTGCGCGCGCCCGACGGCACGCCCATCGCCCTGGGCTATCACACCGGCCACTGGGAAGTCGGCCTGCTCGTCGAGGCCGCGGCGCATGAACTGAAGAAGCAGGGCGGTATCCCGTTCGCCGCCGCGTGCACCGATCCCTGCGACGGGCGATCGCAGGGCACGACCGGCATGTTCGACAGCCTGCCGTACCGCAACGACGCGGCCACCGTGTTCCGGCGGCTGATCCGATCGCTGCCCACGCGCGCGGGGGTGCTCGGCGTGGCGACGTGCGACAAAGGCCTGCCGGCCATGATGATCGCGCTGTCGGCCATGCACGACCTGCCCTGCATCCTGGTGCCGGGCGGCGTCACGCTTCCGGCCCGCGATGCGGAAGACGCCGGACGGGTACAGACGATCGGCGCCCGGTTCGCCCACGGCGAAATCACGCTCACCGAAGCCTCCGACCTCGGCTGTCGCGCCTGCGGCTCGCCGGGCGGCGGCTGTCAGTTTCTGGGCACGGCCGCCACGGCCCAGGTCGTCGGCGAGGCGCTCGGCCTGGCGCTCGGGCACTCGGCCCTGGCGCCGTCCGGCCAGCCGATCTGGACCGATATCGCGGTCCGTTCGGCGCGGGCGCTCGTTGCGCTCGAGTCGAAGCGCATTCACGTGCGCGACATCCTGACCGATGCCGCCATCCGCAACGCGATGGTCACGCACGCCGCCTTCGGCGGCTCGACGAACCTGCTCCTGCACATTCCGGCCATCGCGCACGCCGCCGGCCTCCGCCGGCCGACGGCACGCGACTGGGCCGAGGTCAACCGGCTCGTGCCGCGGCTCGTCGACGCGCTGCCGAACGGTCCGCAGTACTTCCCCACCGTCGACGTCTTCCTGGCAGGCGGTGTACCCGAAGTGATGCTGCACCTGCGACGGGCCGGCCTGCTCGACACGCGTGTCATGACGGCCAGCGGCCTGACCCTCGATGCGCAGCTCGACGCCTGGGAGCAGAGCGAGCGTCGCGCGAAGCTGCGCGCCCGGCTCAAGGAGGTGTGCGGCACCGATCCGGACGAAGTCATCATGTCGCCCGATGCGGCCGCCACGCGCGGGCTCACCTCGACGATCTGCTTCCCGCACGGCAACATCGCGCCCGAGGGTTCGGTCATCAAGGCAACGGCCATCGACCCGACCGTGTGCGACGACGACGGCGTGTACCGGATGACGGGGCCGGCCCGCGTCTTCACGACCGAGCGAGACGCGATTGCCGCGATCAAGGATGCCCGCGTCCGGCCGGGCGACGTGATCGTGCTCATCTGCCGCGGGCCGATGGGCACGGGCATGGAAGAGACCTATCAGCTGACCGGCGCGCTCAAGTACCTGCCGCACGGCAAGCACGTTGCCGTCGTGACCGACGCGCGCTTCAGCGGCGTGTCGACGGGCGCCTGCATCGGGCACGTCTCACCCGAAGCGCTCGCCGGCGGTCCCATCGGCCGGCTGCGGGACGGCGACCTGATCGAGATCGTCATCGACCGCAACACGCTCGACGGCACGCTGAACTTCGTGGGTGAGGCCGACCGTCGCCTGTCCCCCGACGAAGCGGCGCGTGTGCTCGAGGCGCGGCCGCCGCGCGACGACCTCCGCCCCGATCCCGATCTGCCCGACGACACCCGGCTCTGGGCGGCGCTGCAGGACGTGAGCGGCGGCGTGTGGGGCGGCTGTGTCTTCGACGTCGACACGATCCTCGAGACGCTGCGCGCCGGCCGCGAGGCACTCCGTCGGAAGCAGTCGGAACGCTGAGCCCCCGGCCACACACCGGTCCGGCGACACGTCGACGCCGCGACGCTGCTGTGCCAGTGGCCGCCTACGGTCCGACGGCAGGCGAATCGATCCGTTCCCCGGCGGCACGCTCCACGCCGTGCGCGCAGCGGGCGGGCGCGCAACAGTCGCCTGGCGGCCGAAGCTTCGGTTGAAGTCGATCGCGACGCGGGCCGGCGGCGCGATCGCGACGATCACGAGCACCGTCGCGGCCACGCGCCGCGCCAGCGCCGGCATCGGCAGGCGGCCGACGACGCCGAGCAGCGCCGTCAGGCTGGCGGCCGCCAGGAGACTCGCGAACGGCAACAGCGGCATCAGGTAGCGGCCGTAGATCTGGTAGCTGTTGGCCATCACGTGGAAATAGACGACCGGGAAGGCGGCAAGCTGCGCCCAGCGGAGTCGACCCGGACCGCGCACGGTGCGCCAGAGCGCCCCGGCGAGCCCCACCAACGCCAGGTAGAACGCCGGGCGGCCGAGCGCGAGCGCCAGGTGCTTCAGATAGATCGACCAGCCCGGTTCGCCGCCGCGCTCGCGCGCGAAGATCTCGGCCAGTCGGGCGTAGTCGTTCAGAAACGCCGGCAGATCGAGCACGGCGTATGGCGTCCCCACCAGGAACCCGAGGCCGGCAGCCGCAAGAATCACGACCGTCCGCTGCACGCGCACGGCTGCCGCGCCTGACGCCACCCACGCGGTCAGCAGCGGCATGACGATCGCGATCAGACCGTTGTACTTGGCCGACGCGGCCAGGCCGGCGGCCAGGCCGGCCAGCGCGAACGCCCGCAGACCCGGCCGCTCGCGTGCGCGCAGCGTGAGCACCAGCACGAGCGTCGTCAGCAATCCTGCGGGAACGTCGGTGAGCACGAAGTGCGACTCGCGCACGTGATACGGCACGACTGCCAGCAGCGCCGCGGCCAGCAGGGCCTGCGTCCAGCCCCAGCGGAGGCCCGCCCGATAGACCAGCCAGACGGTGGCCGTGCCCAGCGCCGCCGTCAGCAGGCGGCCGTTGAAATAGAAGTCGGCCGCGCTCACGTGATCCAGGTGGCTCCACTTCCCGGCCATCGCGCCCGACAGGAACGTGAAGCACGCGACGACGAGCTGCAGGTAGAACGTCAGGCTCGGCCAGTCGAAGAAGTGGGGATTGAAGTCGCCCGTCTTCATCATCCGGACGACCCGCTCCATGATTTGCGGCTCGTCGACGCCGACCGCGTCGGGGATGCCACCGCCGATGTTCCAGACGCGGAGCGTGGCGGCCGCGGCAAGAATCACGACGAGCAGCAGTCGGCCTCCGCGATCCAGATCGCGGGACGATGGGCGGGGATCGGGCCCGGCAAGGCGTGGCGACATCGGGGCGGAAGTGTAGCGCAGCCCCGGCGGCAGAGCCGTCAGTCGCCGTGCGTCGGCGTCGGAATCACGAGCCGCTGGCCGACCCGGATGGTCGTCGAGGACAGGCGGTTCGCCCGCCGGATGGCCGTGGGCGTCGTGTCGTACGTCTGCGCGATGCGCCACAGCGTCTCGCCGCGCCTGACGACGTGTGTGGCAGGAGCACCTGCCGCCGAGGCACGCACCGCGGACGTCTCGCGCCCCGTGAGCGAAGCCACGTAGGCCACGTACGCGCGGGGGAAGATCGCGACGTGATAGTGCGGCGGCCGGCGCTCGAACGTGGCGTCGAGCACCTGCCGTCGCTCGAGCTCGAGCAGCGTCGACTCGAGCCACTTGCGGCAGGCCGCCTTCCGCGGCACGCGCAGATCGAGCGCCATGCCGGTCGGGTGTACCGAGCGCGCCGAGGCGTTCCACGGCTGATGCGTCAGCGGCCGCGTGAGACTCGTCACCACGAGCGGCTCGCCGCACGCCTGCTTGTACTGCGACGAGAGCCGCTCGACGAAGAGTCGCACTTCGGGTCGGGCCACGTTGAACGACACGTCCTCGAGCCGGTAGGTCGGGCCTCCTTCGAGCGGCACCAGCAGTCCGGCATCGACGAAGCGGGCCACGTCACGACTGCCCTTCAGGAAGCTGAAATCGTGGCGTTCGGCCTGGCGGTTCTGCAGCGAAAGCGACGCCGGGCTGCCGCGCAGGCTCTGCGCGGCGGCGGGCGATGCGAGGACGACGGTCGCGCACGCGACGGCGGCGGTCACCCGAAGGCGGAAGGCACGTGGGCGCGCGACGTGGGATGGCGGGACGGAAGGGACATCGGCAGACACGTCGACCGGTATATCGACCCGATGTCCGGCCTTCTCCATCCCGTCGACCCTGTGACTCGCGGTGGAAAGTGCGGTAACGTGACTCGGCCCCCGGACGGTCCGGGCGCCCATCCACCTGCTCGAACGATGTCCCAGCCTGTTCCGTCGCGTGTATCGGTCGCCTTCGCCATGTTCTGCGAGGGATACGACCCGGCCTTCCCCACCGATCTCCGCCGCATGACGACGGGCATCGGCGGCTGGCAGGCCGACGATCCGCCGACGATCGAGCTGACGCTGGCCGTGGGACTCTGGAGCCTCGAAGCGGGCCGGATCGCCTGCCGCTTCGGCATCCGTCGCCCGGGCGATGACGTCGTCTATTTCGGCGAGGGCGACACGACGGTCGACGAACCGGGCGAGATGGCGATCATGCCGCTGCGGCTGACCGTGACGCTCGATCGGCCGGGTGTCTACTGGGCCATCTGCGAGTTCGATGGCCGTCCGCTCGTGCAGGTGCCGTTTTCAGTCAGCGAGGCGCCGCCTCCGGCCGCCGGCGGCCAGCCCGCGCCGCTGCCGTGAGGCGTCACGGCGCCAGAAGGTCGGCTGGCCCGAACAGCCGGCAGCCTCGCCGGCTCGCCGCACTTCGTCGCGCTCAGGGTGCCGGCGGTCGCGCGGCGTCGACCGGGGGCGGACTTCCCAGCGGCGGGACGGGCATCGGCTCGGTCCGCTCGAACACGACGCCGCGGCGGACGACGGCGCGGATCGTCTGAGTGTTGCGGATATCGTCGGCGGGATTGCCGTCGAGCACGACGAGATCGGCGCGCCGACCGACGGCAATGCTGCCAATCTCCCCTGCCAGGCCGAGCGCGCGCGCGGCGTTGAACGTCGCAGCACGGATGGCCTCGAGCGGCGACAGGCCCGCCCGCTCGACGAGCAGCTGCAGTTCGACGTGCAGGTTCGGCGACGAGCCGCCGACGGCGTCGGTGCCGGCCAGGATCGCCACGCCCGTTTCGTGCGCCAGGTCCGTCACGGCCGCCGCCCAGGCTGCCTGGCGGTCGTAGCGCGGTCGATCGTCGCCGGCGAACGAGGCGGCCTCGACACCGATGTAGAGCGTCGGCTCGAGCAGCACGTTGCGTGAGCGCATGCGCGCGAGCAGGTCGCGCACCGGCGCGCTGTCGAACGGCACCTGCTCGATGGCGTCCGGCATACCGGCAGGACGACCGAAGAGCAGCGGCGGCACCGACGGCCGCCCCTGCCAGACGAGCGCGTCGGCGTGCGAGATCGAGACGACGCGCGCGTCGACGGCGTCGCGCGGCACGGCAGGTCCCACCGTCGCATGGCTCCAGACGGGCAGTCGCTGCCGCCGCGCCTCGGACGCTATCGCCTCCACCTGGCTGCGCGTCAGATCCGAGTGAATCTTGATGCCGGCCGCGCCCCATGCCTTCGCGGCCGCCACGCGTTCGCGCAGGTTCGTGGTCTCGTCGACCTTCACGAGCCACGGCGCGGTGCCCGGCAGCAGTCCGCCGTTGAAGTACGGCACGCGCGCGTCGCCGATGAACCAGAACGCGGTCGGACCGGCAAAGACCGCCGCGACGTGGATGTCGGGCGACAACGCGGCCGGATCGCGTGCCGCCTCGCGCAACCGGGCGAGGACGGGCCCGCTGCCGCCCATGTCGCGGACCGTCGTCACGCCGCCGAGCAGCGTCGCGCGCAGCAGCGCTTCGACGAGCGCCTGCGGGCGCTCCGTCGTGGCCAGGTGCACGTGAGAGTCGATGAGCCCGGGAATGACGTAGCGGCCGGCCGTCGCCAGACGCCGCGCCCCGGACGGCACGGCACGACTGCCGGTCGGGAACATGTCGGCGATGCGATCGCCACGCACGACGATCGTGGTGCCGGGCCGCGGCGGCGCGCCGGTCCCGTCGATGACCGTGACGTCTTCGAGCACGAGCGTCGCGTCCGCCTGATCGCGCGCGTTGAGCGCCACGATGAACAGGCCGATCGCTGCCACGACCAGCGCCAGGTGCCGTCTTCGCATCACGCCCTCCCGCGACACGCTGCCGCCGATCGTAAGTCCTTACGGCCGGTGTAAACCGGCTCGGGCGCAGCCCCGCGGTTGACGCCGACATTCGGCCGCACCGGCCGGTATCGGGCTTGCTCCTTCGACCGGAGGTCACGCCATTCGAAAGGAGCGTCCATGCGAAGGTCCATGTGCGTCGTCGGTCTTGCCGTCTCGCTCGGTCTCTTCTCCGGCTGTGGATCGGGCGGTTCAAGCCCGTCGGGCCCGAGCGAGCCGAGCCCGCCGGCGGGCGGCGGCGAGCCGCCACTCGTCATCGACATCGTCGGCGACCGTGGCACGCAGTCGTTCGTGCCCAACCCGGTGTCGGTGCCGGCCGGGCGCCGCGTCGTCTGGCGCAACACCGACACGCAGGTGCATCAGATCAGGTTTGACGATCAATCCGTCGACACGGGCAGCATCCCGCCGGGCGGCACCAGCCCGCCCGTCGACGCCGGCGTCGCCCGGCGAACGTATCACTGTCCGCTGCATCCGGGAATGGTCGGCACGCTCAACGACACCACACAGGCCGAACCGTCGCCGTGCGACGGCGGCGATCCGTACTGCTACTGACGCCATACGAGGCGTCAACCGGAGCCCGTCGTCGTTCGGCCGGCGCGCGGGTTCGTCGTGCTATCGAAGGACGTCAGGGAGGAAGCAAGGGAGGGGCGCAGCCGAGCGGCTGCGCCCCGTCGGCACCGGGCCGGCCTACGCCGAGCCCCATACCTCTTCGGCCGTCTCGACGATCAGGCGGAGCTTGGCCATCTGATCCTCGATGGTCAGCTCGTTGCCCTCGACGGTCGATGAGAAGCCGCACTGCGGGCTCAGGCAGAGCTGCTCGAGCGGGACGTACTTCGCGGCTTCGTCGATGCGGCGCTTGAGGTAGTCCTTGCTTTCGAGCGCGGGACGCTTCGTTGTGACGAGGCCGAGCACGACGACCTTGTTCTTCGGCACGAACCGCAGCGGCTCGAACGTCCCCGACCGTTCGTCGTCGAACTCCATGAAGTAGCCGTCGACGTTCAGTTCGTTGAAGAGCGCCTCGGCGACGTGGTCGTAGCCGCCCGAGGCGACCCACGACGAGCGGAAGTTGCCGCGGCACATGTGCGTGCAGACGCGCATGCCTTCCGGCTTGCGCGCCAGGGCGCGGTTGATGTTGCGGATGTAGGTCAGGTGCTGGTGCTCGCCGTCGCCGCCGATCTGATCGACGTAGGCGCGCTGGCCCGGATCGTTGAGGTACGCGAGGCTCGTGTCGTCAATCTGCAGGTAGGTGCAGCCGAGCCGGCCGAGCTCCTCGATCTGCCGCGCGTAGACTTCGGTGAGGTCGGCCCAGAACTGCTCCATGTCGGGATAGACGGCCGGATCGATGGCCGCTCGTCCGCCGCGGTAGTGGACCATGCTGGGCGAGGGAATCGTCAGCTTGGGCGTCTCCTTCGTGACCGACTTCAGGAACAGGAAGTCGTCGGCGAAGATCGTCTTCTCGAAGGTGAGCCTGCCGGTCACGCGCGAAGCGGCGGGGGTGAACTCGATGTCGCCCTTCTCGTTGTGGAACTTCACCTTCAGGTTGTCCTGGACCTTCGAGATGCCGCCGATCTGGTAGATGAAGTCCATGTGCCAGGAGGCGCGGCGGTACTCGCCGTCGGTGATGCCCTTGAGGCCGACCTCCTCCTGCATCTTCACGACCCGGCGGATGCCCTCGTCCTCGATGCGCCGCTTCTCCTCGGCCGTGATCCGCCCGGCGGCGAAGTCTTCACGGGCCTTGAGCACCTCGGGCGTGCGCAGCAGGCTGCCGACGTGATCCGCCCGGAACGGCGGCGTGGTTCTCATGCTCATGACGTTCTCCTTGCTCGTTGACTCACCTGGTCGCGACCGCACGACGCGCGCCTCGACGCTCCGGTCGCCCCTCCCCGTCGCCCGCCCGCGCCGCGACACGGCCGATCGCCGGCATGCAGAATTCCACCGCCCGGTGGTCGCGGGCGACGGTCCTGAAACAGCGCTCGACGAATTGCATGCATTCTAGGCCGACTGCCTCGGCCGGCCCAGCCTTTTCGACGCGCGTGCGGACGCCCCGGTCCGGTCGGGCGTCGATCGCGCGCGGCGACGGCGCGCGCGCGCCGCGGGCGTGGCGGTCGCGACGTACCGGCTTTTTCCAGTAAGCTCAGCCCGTCGCCGAGAGACCGATGACAGACCGATCGCAATCGCCGCGTCGTCGCACCAGTCCTTCACCGCAGATCCTCCGTGCGGTCCTGCGCCTGCGTGAACTGATCCTCACGGGCACGCTGCCGGCCGGCCAGCGCGTCGCCGAGCTGAAGGTCGTCGACCTGGTCGGCGTGTCGCGCACGCCGCTGCGTCTGGCCATGGAGCGGCTCGAGCACGAGGGCCTGCTCGCCCGGCGTCCGTCGGGCGGCTTCGTCGTGCGCAAGTTCACGCTCCAGGAGGTCCAGCACGCCATCGAGCTGCGCGGCGCGCTCGAAGGTGTCGCCTGCCGCTTTGCTGCCGAGCACCGCGACGACACGGGACTCGACGCGCTTGATGCGACGGTCGACGAGCTCGACCGCATCCTGCACGGGCAGCCGGAATCGAGCACGACGTTCGACGAGTACGTCCGTCTCAATGCGCAGTTTCACGAGCAGCTCGTGCGGGTCGCGAAGAACCCCCTGCTCGGCCGGCTCATCGAGCAGGTGCAGGGCCTGCCGTTCGCTTCGCCGAGCGCCTTCGTGCAGACGCAGGCCACGTCGGCCGAATCGCTGCGCATCCTCATCGTGGCGCAGGAGCATCACCGGACGATTGCCCAGGCCATCCGTGCCGGCGACGGCTCGCGGGCCGAACTGCTGGCCCGCGAGCACGCGCGCCTTGCGCTGCGGAACCTCGACGCCGCCGTCCGCGACATCGACGCCTTCCGCCGGCTCCCGGGAGGAGCGCTGGTGATGCTGGACGAAGGTCGAAGGTAGAAGCCGAGACGCTTCAGCTTCTGACCTCGTCCACGAGCAGGTCGCGCACCTCCGCGTCGGGATCTTCACGCACGGCCGCTCCACTGTTGTCGAAGATCATCGTCGGCCGGCTCGTGCTGTTGTAGGCCGGCCACTCGACAAGGCCGCCGTGGTTCGGGTTGCCGGTGCGGGCAAAGGCGACGAACGCGCGGCTCATCTGATCGGCCAGCTGGCGCGCCTCGTCGGTGCCACCGGTCGCCTGCGCGCAGCGGTCGATGTTGTCGAACCAGAACGCCAGGTCCTGGCAGTGGAACGACAGCGGCCGGCCGTCGAGGACCGGCGTGTTCCAGCCGAACCAGTACATGTAGACCGGCGCGGGCTGCGCCGACTTCAGGTCGCCCATCGTGACGGCCGCCAGCCGGTACGCGCGCGTGCCGACCACCAGACCTGCGATCTCGAACGGCGGCATCGACGGGAAGATCCGGCGGTAGCCTTCGATCACCCGATCGGTGCGATCGCCGAGCGTCGGCAGGAGCCGCTCGCGCAGGCCGTCGAACGTCAGTTCGTGCGCGGTCGGATTCCCCATGCCGCCGCCGAACTCCACGAACGTGTTCCCGACGAGCAGCGGCACGTCGGCAGCCGTCGCGGGCGCCGTCGGATCGAAGGCGTGCGCCGGCAGGACGCTGCCGTCGACGACCGGTCCCCAGCCGACCGACGGCTGGAGCGAGCGCTGGGCTTCAATCGCGGCGTTGACGAGATCGACTGTCGGCACCTCGTGCAGCCGGCGGAGGTTCGACGGGCTGATGCCGAGCTGCGACAGCACGGCCCTCGCCTGACGCTCGGTCTGGTCGGGCGTGTTCTGGCGCAGGTGCGATCCGCTCAGCACGGCCGCGCGATGGAAGAGGCCGCGCGCCGACGGCATCGCCATGAGCGTGCTCACCTTCCGGCCGCCGCCCGACTGCCCGAAGATCGTCACGTTGTTCGGATCGCCGCCGAAGCGCTCGATGTTGTCACGCACCCACTCGAGCGCGAGGACCAGGTCGGTCATGCCGAGGTTGACCGACTGCGCGTAGGCCTCGCCGCCGATGCGCGACAGGTCGAGGAAGCCGAACACGTTGAGCCGGTGGTTCATCGACACCAGCACGGCGTCGTGGCGCGCGGCGAGGTTCTCGCCGTCGTAGGCGCGCAGCTCCTGGCTCGATCCGGTCTGGAAGCCGCCACCGTGAATCCACACGAGCACGGGCCGCTTCCCGTTGTCGTTCACGGCGGGCGTCCAGACGTTGATCCGCAGCATGTCCTCGCCCGGGAACCCGTCGTCCCACTGGTAGAGGAACTGCTCCTCGTCGTTCACCCAGCCGCCGCGCGGCGCCTGCGGACAGACCGGCCCCCACGACGTCGACGAGCGCACGCCGGTCCATGGCTGCGGCTTCTTCGCCGGCTGGAAGCGATTGGCGCCCGCGGTCGTGTCGCCGTACGGGATGCCGCGGAAGATGTACACGCCGTTGCGGACGAAGCCGCGCACCCGTCCAGACGTGGTCTCGACGATGTCGTTGGGCGTCGAAACGCGAACGCCGCCGGTGCGCGCCGGCGAACCGCTCGACGTCTGGCTGCTGCCGCTCGAGCAGGCGGGCAGCGCCATTCCGAGCGCGGCGCTTCCGACGACGACTCCGGTCGCGTTGCGGAGCCAGTCGCGGCGATTGAGCGAGGGAACGGCAGGGCTTGAGACAGGCTTCTCGGGCATAGGTCTTCGGTTTCCTCTCACGGATGGCTGAGAACGGAGGCCCGATCCTATCCCAATCAGACGGTAGGCCGGCAAGCCCACCCCTGGCTCAGTACGAGTTACAGGCGCCAGTACAGCCAGGCGAACGCCAGCAGGAGTCCCGCGACGGCCCGGTACTCGCGGTTCGCGATCGCGCGCCGCAGGCTGAATCGCCGCGCGACCGGCGCCGCGCGTCCTTCGCGATAGGCGCTGTACGCGCCGGCGAACCGCTCGTCGAGCGTGGCTTCCTCGACGCGCACGGCCGCGGCCAGCGTCAGGCCGAGGTACGCCGCGCACAGGACCGCCACCGGCAGGCTCCAGGCAGCCATCGCGAAGCCGGCGCCAATAAGTGCCGATCCGACATACAGCGGATGCCGCATGAACCGGTACGGCCCCGACCGCGTAATCTCGCGTCCCTTTTCGATGTGCCCTGCGGCCCAGATCCGGAGCAGCTCGCCGCAGGCGGCGACAACCGCGCCGGCCAGCCACGTGCGCGGCGTCGGCCGTACGAGCATCAGGGCCACGGCAGCGGCCGCGAATCCCAGGTGAACCCGATACCGGGCAAGCCGGTCCACGAACGTCCGTTTCATCAATCGCTGTTGCTGTCGCGGTCGGACGCCGCGCGGCCCTCACCCGCAGCCCTTCGCCGCAGCCGCTGGTCGATCGCCTCGCGCACGTCCTCTTCCGTGATGGTCCCGAGGCACCATCGTTCACCGGCGCCGTGCACGCACCGGCGCTGGTAGTGGCAGTCACAGACCTGGTATCGCGACACCGTCACGTCGCCGGCGTCCCAGGGACCGTTCCGTTCCGGATCGGTCGGCCCGAACAGCGCGACGACGGGCGTGCCGAGCGCGGCCGCCACGTGGGTCGGTCCGGTGTCGCCGGAAATCATCAGCGTGGCGCGTCCCGCCAGCGCCACCAGGTCGGTCAACGACGTCGGCGGCGCCAGGATCGCGGCGCCCGACGCCGCGTCGACGATGGCCTGCGCGAGCGACTCCTCGCCGGGCCCCCACAGCACGACGGATCGCAGGCCGTGCCGTTCGTGCAGCCACGCCGCGATCCGGCCGAAGCGCTCCGGAGGCCAGCGCTTGTTCGGCCACGCCGCGCCACCGTTGACGAGCGCGAACCGGTCGATGCCGTTCGCCGTCAGCTCGTCGAGCGCTCCTGATGGCAGCGGCATCAGCGGGAACTCGAGCCGGTGCACCGGCGCGCCCAGCCGCCCGGCCAGCGCCAGGTTCTTGTGCACGACGTGGCCCGTGTCGGGCACCGCCACACGCTCGGTGTAGAAGAGCGACGCCGCCCCTTCGCGTGCCGCCCGCCGGCTGAAGCCAATCACGCGCGCTGCGCCCGACAGCCGCGCGAGCACGGCCGACTTGATCAGGCCTTGGAAGTCGATCGCCACGTCGTAGCGGCGGGCGCGCAGCTCGCGCAGCGCCTGAATCCAGCCGTCCCCGGTCGGTTTGCGCAGCGGAATCGTCGACGAGATGACGGGCACCAGGTCGAGCAGCTCGCGGTGTGCGCGATCGACGAGCCAGTCGATCTGCGCGAACGGATGCGTCAGGCGGATCGCGGCGACGGCCGGCAGCGTGTGGATGAGATCGCCGAGCGATCCGAGCCGCACGACGAGCAGTCGACCGAGCGGTTCGCGCGTCACGTTCCGTTTCCGGGCGGCTCGTCTCGCAGCCGGGCCAGCAGATCCCGCGTCGAGTGATCCTTGGGATCGCCGACCACGGCCACGCGCCCGCCGTAGGCGCGCACGACGTCGCGCTCAGGCACGGTATCGACCGTGTAGTCGGTGCCTTTGCAATGCACGTCGGGCCTGAATCGCTCCAGCAGCCGCGCCACCGTCGGCTCGTCGAAGATCACGACGTAGTCGACGGCGCGCAGCGCGGCGACGAGCTCGGCGCGGGCGGCGGCCGGCAGCACGGGCTGCCCGGGCCCCTTCAGCTGCCGCACCGACTCGTCGGCGTTGACCGCAACGATCAGCCGATCCGCTTCAGCGCGCGCGGCCTCGAGGTAGCGGACGTGGCCGACGTGCAGCAGGTCGAAGCAGCCGTTGGCGAATGCAATCGTCCGTCCCTCGCGGCGATCGGCGGCGACGAGCGTCTCGAGCTCCGCTTCGGTCACGATGCGTCCCACGTCACCGCACCTCGCCCGGCCCGAGCAGCGACGCCGCCAGTTCGCGATGCGTCGCGACGGCCGTTCCCCGCTTCATGACGACGATGCCGCCGGCATGATTGGCGATCCGGGCCGCTTCGGCAAACGACGCGCCGGCCGCCAGCGCCACGGCAAAGGTGGCAATGACGGTGTCGCCCGCGCCGGTCACGTCGGTCACCTGATCGGATCCGACGATGGGAATGTGGTCGGTCGGCTTGCCGGGCTCGAACAGGGCCATACCCCGGCTGCCGCGCGTAATGAGCACGGCCGCGCAGCCGAGCCGGGCGAGCAGCTCGCGGCCGGCCGACTCGAGGAGGGTTCGGTTGTCGTCGATGCGGATGCCGAGCAGCGCCTCGACCTCGGCCTCGTTCGGCGTGCAGGCCGTCATGCCCGTGTAGCTGCCGAGCGCGTAACGGGAATCGACGAGCACGAGCGGCGGCGACGGCCGCTTCGTCGCAGCCAGCGCGCGCTGCCACAGCAGCGGCGTGACGAGGCCGCCGCCGTAGTCCGACACGATCACGACGTCGGCCCGCTCGACGGCCGCCACCAGCGCACGCTCGGCGCGGCGCACGGCGCTGGCCGGCAGCGGACTGCCGGCGCGATCGATGCGCACCACCTGCTGCTTGGCCGAGTGCACGCCGCCGGCCAGGATGCGCGTCTTGACCGGCGTCGTCACGGTGGACGACTGCACGACGCCGGTCACGTCGGCCGTCTGCTCGAGCGCCTTGTAGAGTCCCTGCCCGGCCGGGTCGCGGCCGACGACGCCGATGAGCTCGACGGTCGCACCGAGACTGGCCGCGTTCCTCGCGGCGTTGCCCGCGCCGCCCGGCAGCAGCTCGGCCGAATCGTACGAAAGGATGAGGACGGGCGCTTCGCGCGAGACGCGATCGATCTGCCCGTAGATGAACTCGTCGGCGATCAGGTCGCCGACGACCGCCACGCGCACGCGGGCGAAGCTCGACAGCAGCTGTCGGTATCGGCGCACGGTCGTCTTCATCGTCCTGCCCCGGGGTGACCACTCGCCGTGAGCAGCCAGGCCACGGCCGCCATGAGATCGTCGGCCACGTACGCCGCACCGGGCACCCGCCCTTCGTGCTGGCGCGCCACGTCGTCGCCGTATCCGGTCCGGACGAGGATGCCGCGCGCACCGGCGCGCTCGGCCGCCCCCACATCGGCCAGCTTGTCGCCGACGACGAACGACCGCTCGAGGTCGATGGGCGTCCGTTCACACGCCTGGCGGATCATGCCGGGCTCCGGCTTCCGGCAGCCGCACGCGGCGCGGTACTGCTCGAGGTCGGCGGCCGGATGGTGCGGGCAGTAGAGCCACTGGTCGACCACCGCGCCGCAGGCCGCCAGGTGGCGGGCCATCTCATCGTGAATGCGCCGCAGGTCGTCTTCCGTGTAGTAGCCCCGCCCGATGCCGCTCTGGTTCGTCGTGACGACCACCAGGAAGCCGGCACGATTGAGCAGCCGGATGGCGTCGGCCGTCCACGGAAACCAGCGGACGTCGGACGGGCGCGACAGGTAACCGACGTCTTCGATCATCGTCCCGTCGCGATCGAGGAACACCGCGGCGCGGGCCATTTCAGAGCGCGGCCTTTCCCGCCAGAGCGGCGTTGACCGCCGCCAGGACGTCGTCGATGCCGATGCGCTTCATGCAGCGGTGGTCGATCGGACAGTCGCGGAGCATACAGGGACGGCAGAAGGCGGACGCAGTCAGCACGTGGTGATCTCCGATCGGGCGCGTGGCCCGCTCATCGGTCGGACCGAAGATGGCCACCACCGGGCGTCCGACGGCGGCCGCCAGGTGCATGCCTCCGGAGTCGTTGGCCACGACGGCCGCCGTGCGGTCGAAGACCGCGACGAGGGCCCCCACGCTGGTGCGGCCGATGAGGTTGACGACGCGGGCGGCCGCAGCCGGCGCGTGCGTGCGAAGCCAGGATTCTATCGCACGCCCGGCGTCGCGATCGTGGCCGGCGCCGACCAGCACGCACCAGGCGTCCCGGTCGGTCACGAGGCGCGCGGCAACCGCCGCCATCCGGTCCGGGGGCCACTGCTTCGCCTGTCCGTACGCCGCGCCGGGCGCCAGCCCGACCAGCTCGGCATCGCCGGGCACGCCGGCCGCGGCGAGCAGTCGGTCGCCCTCGGCGCGACTCGACGGCCGGGGCGCAATCCACGGCGCGATGGCCTCGCTGCCGGGGATCCCCAGCGCCGACACGAGGTGACGATAGTAGTCGGCCTGATGCCGCACCTCGCGGGCCGGCGGCCGCCCGATGCCGCGTGTCAGAAGCATGCCGCGCAGCGACGCACGATATCCCCACCGTTCCGCAATGCCCGCGCGGTAGAACTGCCAGGCACTGCGCCAGGAGTTCGGCAGCAGCAGGCCCGCATTGAAGCTCCCCTCGCGGAGCACACGGACGGCGTCGGGTGTGCGGCGCGGCAGGTCGATCACGGCGTCGGGCGCCGCATGCGTCTGTTCGCGCAGCAGGGCCGCCACGACCGGCGAGGCGGCCATCGTCAGGTGCGCATCGGCAAAGTGACGCCGGACGGCCGCGAGCGCCGGCAGCGCCATGACGGCATCGCCCAGCCAGTTCGGGGGGCGGACGACGAGCCGCGTGACACCCATCAGCTGCGAAGCCTCCGTTCGTCGATCCGCATGCCGGCCCGCTCGTTCGACAGCGCGTCGCCGGCCGTCAGCTCGCGCCAGCGACGGTGCATCCAGAGCCACAGGTGCGGATAGCGCCGCACCCACTGCTCGAGCACGTCGGTGCAGCGTTGCGTGAGTTCAAGCACCGCGTCTTCCCCCGATGCCGCCGGCGGTTCGATCGGAGGCTCATAGACGAGCCGGCACCGCCCATCGTCGAGCGGAATCGCAAAGGCCGGGATGATTGGCGCGCCGGTGCGGAGGGCGAGCGCGGCGAGCGCCGACGTCGTAGCCGCCGGGCGGCCGAAGAACCGGACCGTGACCGCGTCGGCCCCGTGGATGTGCTGGTCGATGAGGAACGCCACGCACTCGTTCCCGTGCAGCGCCCGGAGCACGCGGCGCATCGCGCCCTGCCGGTAGATGACGCGATTGCCGGTCGCCGTCCGCATCCGCTCGAGCAGGTCGTGCAGATACGGATTGTCGAGCGGACGCGCGAGCACCGACATGGGACCGAGCACGAGCGCGTGCGTCAGCCCGTGAAGCTCCCAGTACCCGAAGTGTCCCGAGTAGATCATCGCGCCGCGGCCGGCGGCGAGCGCACGGCGGACGTGGTCGGCGCCTTCGACCTCCATCGACGCGAGCAGGGCGTCGGGCGCCAGCGTACTGATCCGCAGCACGGTGACGAGCGCCCGGCCGAAGTGCACGAACGTCCGGCGCGCGATGGCGCGGCAGTCGCGCTCGCTCCGCCCCGGAAAAGCCGCCCGCAGCTGTGCGACTGCGAGCCGGCGATGGTGGCCGTCGATGGCATAGAACAGCAGGCCGATGGCCGTACCGATCGCCTCTGCGGCCGACACCGGCAGGCTGCCGACGACGGTACGGAGCCCCATGACGAGGGCGTACTCGATGCGGTGGCGCAGCCGCTGCAGCATCACGCACGCACCCCGGCCACCTGCCCCAGCAGCCACGCGCGGAACGCCGCCTCCGGCTCGATCGTGGCGACGAGCGGCACGACGGCCACCGCCGCCGGCAGCGGCCTGAGCGGCAGCAGCCGCACGGCGTCCTTTTCCGTGGTGAGAACGGGCCGGCCGGCCGCGGCCTCGGCAATGCGCATCAGATCGGCGCGCGTGTACCGGTGATGATCGCGGAACGCCAGGAGCCCGGCCACCTTCCAGCTGTCGGCCTCGAGGCTCCGGACGAACCGGTCGGGCCCGGCGATGCCGGCCAGCGCAACGACCTCCGAACCCGGCGCGGGGCCTCCGGTCGTCCCCGGCGGTTCCAGCCATCGCGCCGTCCCCAGGCTGTGACGAAGCGTGAAGAGCTCTGTCTTCGCCCGGTCGACGATCGTCTCGATGGCGCCCGCCGCCGCTGCTGCCTCGTCGGGGGCGCCGGTGACGACCACGGCGTGGGCGCGGCGCAGATCCGACACCGGTGAACGGAGGCGGCCGAACGGCAGGCGGCGGTCGCGCAGATCCTCGGGAGCGACGAGCACGATGTCGACATCGCGGGCCAGCGATCGGTGCTGAAAGCCGTCGTCGAGCACGTGGACCGTGGCGCCGAGACGGGTTTCGGCGACGGCGGCCGCCATCGCGCGGATGTCGCACACCAGCACGGCCGCGCCGGGTACCTGACGGGCGAGCATCAGCGGCTCGTCGCCGGCGCGATCGAGATCGGCCTGAAGCTGCCGTCCGTCGCTCACGACGACGACGCCGTCCTCGGCCAGGCGCCGCCTGTAGCCACGGCTCAGGATGGCGGGACGTTCGCCGGCTTCGAGGAGCAGTCGGGCGACCACAGCGACGGTCGGCGTCTTGCCGCGCCCGCCCATGGCAAGGTTGCCGACGCTCACGACCGGCGCGCGGCCCTCCGGCCCGACGATCCCGGCGCGGAAGCGATCGGTGGCAGTGGCGGGTGTCGTCGTCACCTCAGGCGCGGCGGAAAGAGCGGACGATCCCGCGGGGACCGGTGGGCAGGACCTGTTCGATGGCGTCGAGCGTCCGCGCCTTCGCGCCGCGGTTGGCATCGACCAGGGCGCGGGCGGCGGCGCCCAGGCGTGCCCGGGCGACCGGATCGTCGAACAGCCGCACCACCACCTGCTGGAGCTCGCCACGATCCTTCACCTGAATGGCCGCGTCCTGGCGGAGGAACTCGGCGGCAATCTCCGCGAAGTTGTCCATGTGCGGGCCGAAGACGACCGGCTTGCCGTGGACGGCCGGCTCCAGGATGTTGTGCCCGCCCTGCGCGACGAGGCTGCCGCCGACGAAGACGACCGTCGCAATCTGCAGCAGGTGGGCCAGCTCGCCGATCGTGTCGAGCACGACGACGTCAGCGCGCGGCTCGCTGTCGATGAGCAGGTCGGTCCGCCGGACGACCCGGAAGCCCTCGGCGCGCGAAAGCGCGACGGCTTCGTCCCAGCGCTCGGGCTTGCGGGGCGCCATGACGAGCAGCGCCGACGGGTGGCGCCGCCGGACGGCCGCAAACGCCTCGAGCACGGGCGTCTCTTCCCCCTTGAGGGTGCTCGCCGCGATGAAGACGGGGCGATCGGCCGGCAGCCGGAAGAAGCGCAGGACGCGGCCGGCGCCGCGATCGGCGAGCGGCGGCAGCTCGAGCGCGTCGAACTTGAGGTTGCCCGTGATGGTCACGCGGGCCGGGTCGGCACCGATGTCGATGATGCGTCGGGCCGACTCCTCCCCCTGCATGCAGAAGCGGTCGACGTCGGCGAGCACCTCCCGGAAGAAGCCGCGCACCATGCGGTAGCGCGGGTACGACCGCGCCGAAATCCGGCCGTTGACGAGCATGGTCCGGATGCCGCGGGCCCGGCAGGCCCGGAGCAGGTTCGGCCAGAGCTCGGTCTCGACCATCACGAACAGCTTCGGCCGGACGAGCCGGAGGGTGCGGTTGATGAAGACGGGGATGTCGAACGGAAAAAAGAAGACGCCGTCGACGCCGGGGACCCGGGTCAGGGCGAGCTGGCGTCCGGTCAGCGTGGTGGTCGACAGGAAGATGCGGAGTCCCGGATAGCGCTGCCGGAGGCCGTCGATGAGCGTCCGCGCGGCGAGCGTCTCGCCGACCGAGACCGCGTGAATCCAGATGGAGGGGTCGCCGTCGACGTTGATGCTGACCGGCAGCCGGCCCATGCGCTCGGCCACGCTCCCCACGTACTTGCGGTACCGCAGGGCCTGGTAGAGAAGCCACGGCGAAAGCGCCGCGGCGGCACCCAGGATAGCCAGCGTGTACAGCGCGTGCACGGGTACAGATGATAACCGCGGCGGCCGGCTCCGGCCGGATCACCGTGCTCCCCCCTTCCACCCCGGCCTTGATACAATTCCGCCTTTGTTGACTCTGTTCCGGACTGTTTTCTCTGTCTGACGAAAGCCGAGGAGAGGCGCGAATGGCCATCAAGGTTGGAATCAACGGGTTTGGGCGAATCGGTCGCAACATCATGCGGGCGGCGCTGGCGTACGACGACATCGACATCGTTGCCGTCAACGACCTGACCGACACGAAGACCCTCGCCCACCTCCTCAAGTACGACTCGATTCTCGGGAACCTCCGGGCCGACGTGACGGCCTCCGACGACACGATCTCGGTCGACGGCAAGGCGTTCAAGGTGCTCGCCCAGAAGGACCCGGCGCTCCTTCCGTGGAAGGACCTCGGCGTCGATGTCGTGTTCGAGGGCACCGGCCGCTTCACCGACCGCGACAGTGCCGCCAAGCACATTGCCGCCGGCGCCAAGCGCGTCATCATCACCGCGCCGGCCAAGAAGCCCGACGCGACGTTCGTCATGGGCGTCAATCACCAGAGCTACGACCCGGCAAAGCACACGATCATCTCGAACGCGTCGTGCACGACGAACTGTCTGGCGCCGATCGCGAAGGTGCTCGACGAGTCGTTCGGCATCGAGAAGGGCTGGATGACGACGTGCCACGCCTACACGAACGACCAGCAGCTGCTCGACCTGCCGCACAAGGACCTGCGGCGGGCCCGCGCCGCGGCGCTCTCGATCATCCCGACGACGACCGGCGCGGCCGTGGCCGTCGGCGAGGTGCTGCCGGCGCTCAAGGGCAAGCTCGACGGCATCTCGCTGCGCGTGCCGACGCCGACCGTCTCGGTGGTCGACCTCGCCGCGCTCGTGAAGAAGACGTGCACGGCCGAGGAGATCAACGCGGCGTTCACGGCCGCGGCCAGCGGCCCGCTGAAGGGGATCCTGCAGGTCGAGACGGCGCCGCTCGTGTCGATCGACTTCCGCACGAACCCGCACTCGTCGATCGTCGACGCCCCGTACACGAAGGTGATGGACGGCAACTTCGTGAAGGTGCTCGCCTGGTACGACAACGAGTGGGGCTACTCGAGCCGCTGCGTCGACCTGCTCCGCTACATGATCTCGAGGGGGATCTGACGTCGTGGCCACGCGCAACATCCGGGACCTGGCGCTCAAGGGGCGCCGGGTCTTCATCCGCGTCGACTTCAACGTCCCGATCGAGGACGGGCGGATCACCGACGACACGCGCGTCCGCGCGGCGCTGCCGACGATCCGCTACGCGCTCGAGCAGGGGGCGACCGTCATCCTGGCCTCGCACCTGGGCCGGCCGAAGGGGACGGTCAATCCCAAGTACTCGCTGAAGCCGGTTGCCGAGCACCTGGCGGGCCTGCTCGGCCGGCCCGTCGCCTTCGCCCCTGACTGCGTCGGCGGCGCGGCGGCCGAAGTGATCGCCGCCAATCCCGGCGGCGTGATCCTGCTCGAGAACCTGCGGTTCCACGCCGGCGAAGAGAAGAACGATCCGGAGTTCGCCGCCCAGCTGGCGGCGCTGGCCGACGTGTACGTCAACGACGCGTTCGGCTCGGCGCACCGTGCGCACGCCTCGACCGAAGGAATCGTCCATCACATCGGCGAGTCGGCGGCCGGGTTCCTGATGGCGGCCGAGGTCGAGTACCTCGGCAAGGCGCTCGAGTCGCCCGATCGCCCGTTCGTCGCGATTCTCGGCGGGGCGAAAGTGTCGGACAAGCTCGAGGTCATCGAGAACCTGCTCGGCCGGGTCGATGCGCTCGTCATCGGCGGCGCGATGGCCTACACGTTCCTCAAGGCCCGGGGCCTGCCCGTCGGCAGGTCGCTCGTCGAGGAGAACCTCATCGACACGGCGCGCGATCTGGAAGCGCGCGCCAGGGCGCGCGGCATCACGTTCGAGCTGCCGGTCGACCACGTCGTCGCGCCGGCGCTCGCCGCCGACGCGCCGCACGAGACGATCGACGTGACCGATCCGGCGATCGGCGATCGCATGGGTCTCGACATCGGTCCGAAGACGATCGCCCGCTACCGCGAGGTGATTGCGGGCGCGAAGACGGTGGTCTGGAACGGGCCGATGGGCGTGTTCGAGATGGATGCGTTCGCGCAGGGCACCATCGGCGTGGCCCAGGCCGTAGCCGAGGTGCAGGGCACGACGATCATCGGCGGTGGCGACTCGGTGGCCGCGGTCACCCGCGCCGGCGTCGCCGATCGGATGACGCACATCTCGACCGGCGGCGGCGCCTCGCTCGAGTTCCTCGGCGGCCGCACGCTCCCGGGCGTGACCGCGCTCGAGAAGAAGTAGCACACACAAAAGGCTGGAAGTCTGAAGCGTCACGCTTCAGACTTCCGCCTTCGGTGAACTCCGAACGTCCGGCTTCCTGACTTCCGACTTCTCTCTCATCACCATGCGTATCCCCGTCGTCGCCGCCAACTGGAAGATGTTCAAGACCACGCACGAGGCGCTGGCCTACGTGCGCGAGCTCGGGTCGCTCGTCAAGGGCTTCTCGGGCGTCGAGATCGTCGTGGCGCCGCCGTTCACGGCCCTGCTCACGGCGGCCGAGGCGGCGCGCAACACGCCGATCGGCATTGCCGCGCAGAACATGTCGGCCGAAAAGGAAGGCGCGTTCACCGGCGAGGTCAGCGCGACCATGATCAAGGATGCCGGCGCCACGTACGTCATCCTCGGTCACTCGGAGCGCCGCAAGCTCTTCGGCGAGACCGACGAGCTCGTCAACCGGAAGGTCCACGCCGCGCTGGCCGCCGAGCTCGTGCCGATCGTCTGCGTCGGTGAAACGCTCGAGGAGCGCGACGCAGGACGGACGCTCGAGGTGCTCGACCGCCAGGTGCGCGACGGGCTGGCCGGGCTGAGCGCCGAGCAGGTGGCCGGACTGATCATTGCCTACGAGCCGGTCTGGGCCATCGGCACGGGCCGCAACGCGACGCCCGAGCAGGCCGACGAGGCGCACCGGCACATCCGGACGCGGCTGCGCGAGTGGTTCGGCGACGCGGCGGCCGACGGGTGCCGCATCCAGTACGGCGGCTCGGTCAAGCCCGACAACATCGGCGCGCTCATCGCCCTGCCCGACGTCGACGGCGCGCTCGTCGGCGGCGCGAGCCTGCAGGTCAACAGCTTCTTCGACATCATCCGCGGCGCCCTCGCGCGCTGACGCCGGAACCTGGCCTGACGAAACGCCGGGGGCGCCGGAGCGCCGTGGCCTTGCTATACTGAGTCGCTATGCTCTACTACGCGGTCCTCACCGTCTACGTGCTGGTGTGCCTGCTCCTGCTCGTCGTAGTACTGCTGCAGCAGGGCAAGGGCGGCGACATTGCCGCGGCCTTCGGCGGCGCGAGCAGCCAGACGGCCTTCGGCGCCCGCGCGGGCGCAACCGTACTGACGCGCGCGACGACGGCGCTCGGGACCGCCTTCCTGCTGGGCGCCTTCGTCCTGACGCTGATGGGCCGCTCGAGCGGCGGTTCGGTGGTGAGCGGCATCGACGGCCCCGCGCCGGTCGAGTCGCAGGCACCGGCGCTGCCGACCGAAGTGCCGACGCTGCCCACGACGGTACCGGGCGACGCCGCCCCGGCCGACGAAGGCGCGGCCGCCCCAGCTCCGGCGGAACAGACGACGCCCGAGGCGCAGTGACACGCGACGTGGCCCTTCAATCGGGGCCGGTTTCGCGGTAGAATTTATCGGTTTGTGCCACGCGGAAGTGGCGGAATTGGCAGACGCACCAGCTTGAGGGGCTGGCGGTAGCAATACCGTGGGAGTTCGAGTCTCCCCTTCCGCACCAGAGTTCGATTAAGGGGGTCCCGACGCGGATCCCCTTTTTCTTTGCCCGCTCCTCCCCCGGGTCGCGGGAAGTTTCTACACAGCTTCGCCCCTTCCCTCCTCCACTTTTTCCAACAAACCGCCTCCTTACAGAACCGTAACGACCTCGCGGGCAGTCCTGTCGCCCTGTGTCATGCGCGGAGCCCTTCGAAAAGCGGCACCCTTCTTGTTTTAGCGGGAGGCAGTGCTCGATCACATTTCTGGCGAACTGATGCAGGAGCGGCGGTGATGCCTCGGCGGCGTCGACGGAGGGAAGACGTGGTGGAGATGCGAAACCCGGTCCTCGCCGACCATCCGGAGGAAACGGTGCTGCAGGTAACCGCACGGCTCGGGCTCGAAGATCTCGAGTACCGCGTCCGTGAGCTCTCGGCCGACGGCTTCGCGATCTCGCCGCTGCGCCCGCTCGCACCGGGATCGGTCGTGCACGTCTCGTTTCAGCTGCCGGCGGGCCTGTCGATTTCGGTCCGTGCCGTCGCGAGGCGGTGGCACGGGTCGTCGGGCCGACAGTGGTTTGAATTCACCGACGTCGATCGTGAAGTGATCAACCTGCTGCTGCTCGCCACCGAGAGCACCGGCGTCCACTGATCGCCAGGATCTCCAGCGGGTGCCGGTTTCGACCGCCCCGCTCGTTCAGCCCCCGAACCAGCCACGCCAGGCGGCCGTCCCGATGAGCACGCTGCCGGCCGTCAGTACGCCGGCCACCAGCCGGCCGGCAATGCCGAGGCGCCACAGATACCCGGCGCCGAGCGACGCCAGCACGACAGCCACCGGGTAGCACGCGAGGTTCACCCGCCCGATGAACTCGGCGGCGTACCGCTGGTACTGCGTGTCGACGCGCGTCATCGTACCGCCGAACAGGCACGCGATCCAGGCCATCGCCCAGCCGACGAGCACGAGTGCGCCGCGCGACCGCGGATGCCGCGCGGCGGCCACCGCGCCGGCCGGCAGGAGCAGCAGCAGCGGCAATCCGACCTGTTCCGTCGTCTGCCGGACCGCGTCGCCGGCGCGCTCGTGCCACGCCAGCGGCCGCACCAGCACGGCGGGCCGGTCGTCGTCGACGTCAGGCCCGCCACGGTCGGCCGGCGTCGCATCGGTCGCGCGCACGCGATCCAGCGCGCGGACGTAGACGTCCGTGAAGTGACGATAGTAGAGCCCCGTCGCCACCAGGCCCGAAACGACGACGACAGCCGCAATCGCGAACGCGAGCGGGCGGTGCGGGCGGCCGCCGGCCAGCAGCGCCAGCGCCACGGCCCCCAGCGTGGCCGCCAGCAGCACGATCGTGCTGACGTGCGAGAGGAACGCGAGCGTCGTGCACGCGGCGGCCAGCAGGAGCACGGCGGCGCCGGCTGGCGACCGCAGCCGCTCGGGTGCGCAGGCGAAGGCCACCACGGCCAGCAGCGCTGCCGCCTCGGCGAACGCGTTGGTGAGGTTCGCGTTGCCAATCACCACGTAAGGGATTGGCACGAGCTGGAACAGCACGACCGCGAGCACGGCGGCGGCCGGTGCGCGGAAGAGCCTCGACAACAGCAGATAGAGGCACCCGCCGGCCAGCGCCTCAGCCGCAATCACCACCGTCCGCAGCAGCAGCACGTGATCGGTCAGCAGGCCCGCGAACGGCAGTGCGGTGACGTAGAGCCCGATCGCGTAGGGAAACTGCACGCCGTCGGGAAGCGGCTGCGTGAAGAAGTAGTTCCCCGCCATCACCGCCTGCAGCCGGTGCGCCTGGAAGACCGCATCGACCAGCGCCTTTGCCGGGTGCGTGAGCGCCGCGAGCTTCAGCGCTCCGAGGATCGACGACGCGGCCACGGCCGCCAGCGCGGCCCCGGACGGTCTGCGCCGCGGCATCAGTCGCGCGGCCACCGCGACGCCAAGCACGATTGTGGCGGCGGTTCCGACGATCCAGGCCAGCAGCGCCGGATACGGGCCGAAGGCGCCATTGCCGTTCGACAGCAGCAGGGCCACGGCGGCCCCGACAAGGCCCGTCGCCGACAGCAGGACGGCGACCGACGCACCGGCGGCACCGAGCGCCAGCGCCACGCTGCCCGTCGCAACGGCCGCTGCGCGCAACGTCGCCGCCGGCGGCCGCGGCGAGGCGGCTGGCGCGCAGCGGATCCAGTCGACCTGCGCGCCGAGCTCCCGCGGATCGCCCGGCCCGGGAACGAACGTCGGCGCGACGTCGACTGTTAGCGTCAGTCCCGGTCGCTCCGGACGCGCCGGGATGTTGATCGCAATGTCTTCGTAGGTATTGCTCAACGGGACCGTCCGGCTGCCGGCCGCATCGTAGGCGAGCGTCACCGATGGCATCGGCAGGTGCGACTCGCGCGCGCCGCGCATCCGCATCGTGCAGGTCCAGTCGACGCGCCTGTCGAGGCCGGCCAGACGAATCACCATCCGCCCCGACGTCCAGGCGAACGTCGTCTCGCCGTCGCGCTCGGTCGCGTAGAGCCCGGACACGAACGCCGGCTGGTGGCGGTCCATCTCGAGCACGAGCCCGTCGCTCCTGCCATACACGACGAACAGGAGGACGAGACCGAGCAGGACGGCGCCCACCGCACTGGCAGCCACACGGAGCATCCGCCGAACCATACGGGGCGCCACGCACGCTGTCAAACGGCGCCGCGCCCCCGGCGTGCTACGATTCCGGCCCGCCATGCGCCGCGGGCTTATAGCCGAGCTCCTGCTCGTCTTCGCCTCTTTCCTCGCAGCGGCCGTCGTCCAGAGCTGGCCGCTCGCGCTGCATCTGACTACGCACATCACAGCGCCCGTCGGCAGCGACGGCGGCGCCTACGTCTGGAATACCTGGGTATTCAGGTACGAGCTGATCGACCGTCGCGGCTGGCCGCTCGATACGACGACGATTCTTCCGCTCGGGGGACCGGCTGACCTGAGCCTGCACAACTACACGGTCGCGTCCAATCTGCTCGCGCTTCCCCTTCAGTCGCTCGTCGGCATCGTCGGGGCCTTCAACCTGATCTACCTGCTGAACGTCGCCCTGGCCGGCCTCGGCATGTACGTCCTGGCCAGACGCGTCTGGCCGGACGGGACGCACGGCGACCGCGCCGCCGCCTGGCTGGCCGGTCTCCTCTTCTGCTGCTCGCCGTATCTGGTGGCGCGAAGCACGGCGCATTTCAGCCTGGTGGCAGCCGCGCCGCTGCCCTTCTTCGCCGCCTGCTTCGATCGCGCGTGGCTGGAACACCGCTGGCAGAGCGCCGCAGCGGCCGGCGCGTGCATGGCGTGGGCCGCGTGGTGCGACCCGTACTACGCCGTCTACTGCCTGATGCTTGGCGCCTTCATCGCAGCGTGGCACTCCTGCACGATCGGGTTCCTCCCTCGCCGGCGCGGGTGGATGCCCCTGCTCGACGTCCCAATCGCGCTGCTCGGCGTATTGATTCTGGCGCGGGGCCTGATGGGGAGCTCGATTTCGCTGGGGCCGCTGACACTGTCGATCCGGACACTCTACACGCCGGTGCTGCTGCTCGTCGTGCTCGTCGTCACCCGCTGGGGGTTGACCGTACGCCCGCGCGTAACACCTGCGATCGACGCGCCTGTCCGCCGCATCGGCACGGTGCTCGTTCTGGGCCTCACCGCCGCGATACTGCTCGCGCCGCTGTTGTCGTCCCTGCTGCTCCGGGCCGCCGACAACGACTTCGTGAGCCCGCCCATCCTGTGGCGGTCGAGTGCACCCGGCGTCGATCTTGCGGCGATCGTAGCCCCCAATCCGAATCACCCGCTGGCGCCCGGTCGCCTCGTCGCCTGGATCTCCCGCCAGCCGGGTCAGTACGAAGAAAACGTGGCGTCGCTGCCACTGGTCGGGCTCGCCGTGGTGGCCGTGGCCTGGTGGCGCGCCGGCGCCGTCGTGTCCCGGCTGTGGCTCGCCATCCTGCTGGTTTTCGGCTCGCTGTCGCTCGGCCCCTTCGTACGTGTCGCCGACGTCCTCACGTACATCCCGACACCGTGGACCATCCTCCGCTACGTCCCGATCGTCAGTCAGGCGCGCATGCCGCCGCGATTCTCCGTCATCGTCGTGATGGCGCTCGCCGTCCTGTTTGCCGGCAGCCTGAGCGCCCTCGCGCGCGGACGGCCGGAGCGGCGCCGGGGCCTCTTCGCGTCGATCGCGCTGCTGCTGGCCTTCGAACTGCTGTCCGCGCCGCGCACCCTGCACGACGCAACGATCCCGCCTGTCTTCGAGAAGATTGCCGCCGACCCACGCGACGGCCGCGTGCTGAACATCCCCTACGGTATCCGCGACGGATTGTCGTCGTACGGCAACTTCACGGCCGCCTCGCTCTTCTTCCAGACGGCGCACGGCAAGCCGATTGTCGGCGGGTATCTGTCGCGCGTCTCGCCACGCGTGCGCGAGGCGCACCTGGCTGATCCGGTGCTGGGCGTGCTTGCTGCGGCCAGCGAAGGCCGGCCGGTCGACGACGAAAGCCTCGCGGCGGCCGCAGGTGCCAGGTCGGCGTTCTTCGCGCGGACGCAGACTCGCTGGGTGGTCATCGACGAGGCGCGAGCATCGCCGGCGCTGCAGGCGCTCGCGGTCAGACTGCTGGAACTGCGGTTCGTGGAGCGGTCGGGAACGCTCGTGCTGTACGAGCCGGCTGCGATGCCCTCAGGGGACGACGCGCCGCACGGCACTGCCGACACGGCGGAAGGCACCGGCCAGTGACGCGCCGGTCACGGCACCGGTCCGCGCGAGCGACTGCCCCGTGACCCTGAACGCCGACGTCAGGACGCCGCGGTCGGCCGCGTCGGCGGCCATCGCGCCGTGCGCGACGGGGCGTCCGGGTGCGAGGTCTTCGGGGCGGAGCTGCGGCTCGGGCAGCGCCGATCGGATGTCGCGCACGTACACCCTGGCCGGCGGCGGCGTCAGCTCGCGCACGCGACGGGTACCGGCCAGCGTCGGGGGAGCGGCGGCCACCGGCAGCGCGTGGGCCAGGACGGGTACCGGCGCACCTGCGGCTCGACCGGCTGCGTCGCCGTCCGCGTGCGACGCGACGTCGCCGCCCGGAAGGTCCGTCGTGCTGGGTCGAGACGCGACCACCGTCCCGGCTGCCGCCGGCTCGCCCGTGAGATCGAAGCGGACATGCTCGAGCCGCGCCCAGGCGTCATGCGGCACCGGCCGGGGACCCGGCTGCCGTTCCGGGACGGCGACTGTCGCGACCGGGAAGCGGATGGCCACCGGCCAGTAATCGACAATCGCCCCGACCCCGGCCAGCATGCCGAGACCGCAGAGGGCCATGGCCTTCGCGTAGAAATCGTGGCGGGAATCGCCTCGCACAGTCAGTCCAATCCAGCGCGGTAGAAGCCGGCCCGAAGCAGGTTGCCGGCACGGGGCCGCCGGGCCGCGCGCCGGCGATCACGGCGATCACCGTCCATCCCGCGCGCAGTCCGGCAGAAGAACCCCGCGCGAAATTTGACACCAGAGGCCCCCTCCAGCGCAAGTGCGGCTCCCGGACGATGCCTCCCGCCGCTCAGAAGAATCGGACCGTGTACGTCGCTTTGACGCTCCGCCCCATCTCGGGCACGAACTCCTTCAGGAACGACGTATGGTTCCGGTATTCGGTATTCGTCACGTTCCGCAGGCCGAGCGTGATCGCGTGCGTCGCGTGCGGCCGGACGATGAACCAGGTGGCGCCGAGGTTAAGGAGCGCGTAACCGGCGGTCGACGTCTCGTCGCGGAAGACGCGCCGCTGGGGCGCCGCCCAGACGATTTCGGGATCGAACGAAAGGCCTCGCCACGGGATCTCGAGGCGGATGCGGCCGGACACCGGTGGAATACGCGGCAGCGGCTCACCCGTAGACGTGAGCTCGGCGCGCACGCTGCTCACGCTGGCACTCAGGTGAACGTCGGGGCCGAACTCGATCTCTCCCGTCAATTCAGCGCCGACGAACCGGCTGTCGTCCTGGCGGAACTCGACCTCGCGCAGCCCGCCCACCAGCTCGCCCGTGAAGTCCAGGTAGACGAAGTTCGCGACGTCGTAGACGAACACGTTCGCCTCGCCGGTGAACGCGCCGGCGCGGCGGCGGAAGCTGACGTCGAGCCCGAGCGTCCGTTCCAGTGCGAGCTGCGGGTTGCCGATCTCGTAGGCCAGATTGCCCACGTGTGGACCGAAGTTGTAGAGCTCTTCGAGGGCCGGCGCCCGCGCCGCCGTCGTCGCGTTCACGACGAAGGCGCCCGTCTCGCCAATGGCCCGGTGGAGCCCGATCGATCCCGACACGCCGTCGAACGATCGCGACACGACCGGCGGCGCCTCGTGCTCATCGTCGTGCTCGTCGGCATCGTGGGCGTGCTCGTCGTGCTGATGTCCGGAGGCGGGACGATCGCCGGGACGATAGCGGGTGTGCTCGAACCGGCCGCCGAACTGCAGCCGCGTGCGCCCGAAGTCGACTTCCTCGTACGCAAACGCTGACAGCGCCCGCTGCCGCGTCGGCGGCGACAGCGCTTCGGTGCCCTCGGCGCGGTAGTCGCGGCCGAGCCATTCGACGCCGAGCCGCCCCGTCAGCCGGCCGACCCGCTGCTGCTCCACTTCGATGCGCAGCGTCTGCGTGTCGTTCTCGAAGCGCGTGCCCACCGACTCGACGCCACGCTCGAGCTCGAGCTCCTCGTGGTCGTAGCCGGTCGAGGCGAAGATCACCTTCACGTTGTGCGCGAAGGCGTGGGCCAGATCGCGCAGGCCCGCGTCGAACCTCAGCTCGCGCCGCGTCGACCGCAGGTCGATCTCGAGCTCGTCGTCGTGGTCGTCGGCCTCGTCGGCGTGATCGTGCGCGTGACCGCCGTGAAACAGGCCGGCAAACGGCACACCAAAGCGGCTGCGCTCGAGGTTGACGCCGGCCGAGGCATACACACGTGAACCGGTCCATCCGGCGCCGAACCGGCCGTTGTGCAGGACCGTCCCCGAGTTCTCGACCACGCCGCGCGGCGAGGCATAGTCGCCCGATCGCCGCGACCCGCCGCCGGCCCAGACGGTCCACGGTCCCCGCCCGTACTGAACGGTCCCGCTGCCACCGGCCTGGCCGTTGTTACTGGCAGTGTCGACCGAGAAGCCGCCAATCGCACCGTCGAACGGCGTCGCGCGGAACGCCTCCTGCGGCGTGATGGCATTGACGACGCCACCGATGGCGTTGCTGCCGTAGAGCAGCGTCGCGGGTCCCTTCACGACCTCGATCCGTTCGAGGCCGGCCGGATCGATCGTGACGCCGTGCTCGCCCGACTGGCTCGACAGGTCGCCGGTGCGCACGCCGTCCTGCATGATGAGGACCCGATCGCCGTCGAAGCCGCGAATGATCGGCCGCGAGCTGCCCGGGCCGAACGACCGCAGCGCGACGCCCGGCTGGCCCGCCAGCGTCTCGCCGAGCGACGGCCCGCGCGCCAGGGCGAGATCGAGGCTGTCGAGCGAGCTCACCGAGCTGAACGAATCGAACGTCGTCGAGACGCCGACGGCCGAGGCCGTCACGGCAATGCTCTCGTGCCGGGCCTCGAGGCCCAGCGCGAAGGCGATCTCGACCGTCTCACCGGCTGTCACCGTCACCGTCTGGCGATCGGCGCTCAGGTGCTCGCGCTGGGCGATCACCTCATGCGTGCCGGCTGGAACACTGTCGATCCTGAAGCCGCCGGTCTCGTCCGTGGTGGCCGACCGCCGTGTTCCCACCACGACGACCGTCGCGCCGTGCACCGGCGAGCCATCGACGGCGAGGACGACGCGGCCCGTCACGGTGCCGGTGTCCGGCGCTGTCTGGGCGGTGGCTTCGCCGGCGGCCGCCAGGGCGCCCGCCAGAAGGGCGATGCCGGCGAAACCGCGAAGCAGAACATCGCGAATCATCTGAGTTCCTTCTCTCGTCCGAAAGGCATGCCCGTGCGACGGCCGGCGGCCCCGCATCCATTGACGCGGCCGCGCAGGTCGTCGACACGAAGGCGATGCCGACCCTGAAAAACGTGAAAACGACGGGAATCAGAGGAGAGTGACGGGCGGTGCGCGTGTCGGCACGCCCGCCGGCGGAACGCGGTCGGGACGACCGATCGCCGGCGCCGCGGCCCAGCCGGGCCGCTCCGCTACGAGTGCCTGCGCGCGCTTCGCGTCGTCGTCGGCACCGGCCATCGCGCGCTGCAGGTGGCAGGCGGCGCAGTGCTCGCCGGCGACGGGCTCGCGGACGCTCTCGAACTGCACCTGCGCGTGGTGCGAAGCCGCGTGCGCGTCGGTCAGCCACGCATCGTCAGCGCATGCGACGTCGGCAATCGTGTGCAGGTCGCCGAACAGCGGCAGCACGGTGCTGCCGCAGAGCGCGACAAGCACCACGAAAGCCGACAGACGTCGCAGCAGCGGCGCGACCATACGTCGCTCCACTCTAAGAGCGTGGCGGCAGGGCCGTCAAACGGAAAAGCGCGCCGGGGACGACGGTCGCCTGTCGCCCCCGGCGCATGTGTCAGCTGAGGTCGAGATGCTCGCGCGCGAACGCGATCGAGCGATTGATGAGGTCGTCCTCGAGCGCCAGCCCCTGCTCGGGCGACAGGCCGGCCGTGCGCGTCAGCCCCTTCTTCGGCGGGTTCTTCCGGATGAAGTCGATGAGGCGCGCCACGTCGCGGCCCGGCAGCGGGCTGTAGCTGTCGTCGAACGTCGCCCAGTACTGCTCGGTGAAGATCGGAATTTTGAGCGGCTCGCGCGTGATCATCTCGAGCGCGAAGACAATCTCGGGATCGCGTGCCTGCAGCTCCCGCACCATCCGGGGGATGTCGAGCGCGCCGTCGCCGAGCGCGACTTCCGACAGCAGGAAACCCTCGTCGTACATCTCGACCGCCATGTCCTTGAAGCTCACGTAGAAGGTGAGCGGGGCCAGCAGGCGGAACGTCTCGTCGGGATGCTCGCAGAGCGCGATGTTGTTGCCGAAGTCGTAGCAGACGCCCACGTACTCGCTGCCGACCTGCCGGACCCACTCGGCGTGCTCGGCGGCGCGCCAGCCCTTGTGGTTCTCGATCGCCAGGCGCACGCGGTGCTTCCGGAGGATTGGCTCGGCGCGCTCGACCGATCGCTTGTGCGCTTCGAAGCTTTCCTTGAAGTCCTCGAACCGCGTGAACTCCTCGTAGCGACGGCCGGTGAACGACGCGTGCGTCGTGACCGCGCCCAGCTCGGCGGCGGCGCGGATGCCGGCCTCGTACGCCTCGACGTCGGCGTCGCTGCGCGGCGGCGACACGCTCACGATGACGCGCATCTCGAGCCGGTCGAGCTTCTCGCGCAGCGCGCGGATCTCGCCGGGGTCGCGCGGCGCGCTGATGCGCGCCACGCCGAGGCCGAGCGCGTGGCAGTGCTCGATGATGTCGAAGTTTCCGGCCCGGCGGCGGTACGCGAAGCCGGGGCCTTCTCCGCCCATGCGGCGGAGCTTCGGCTTCGACGTGCCGGCCTGCGCCCCGAAGAGCGGCAGGCTGCCGAGCGACATGCAGGCCAGCGCGGATCCGGCGCCGGCAATCAGTTCGCGTCGTGTCATGGTCCCTTCTCTTCCACCCCGTCGTGGCGCGGCCGCGCCGGTTCCCTCGTGAACCGGGCGTCGGCGACCGAGCGGCTGGTACGGAGCGCCCTGAGCATACCCCCGAAGCGGGTTGCACGTAAGATCGGGGCGTGCCCCTTCGCGTTCCGGTGCGCCGCAGCCCGGCCCTCGACCTGCAGGCCCTCCGCGGCGCCGCCGACCAGGCCTTCAGCCGGACGGCCGGTGCGCCGCTCGTCGGCGGCAACGCCGTGCGGATCCTCCGCGACGCCACCGAGAACTATCCCGCGTGGGAAGCCGCCATCGCATCGGCCGAACGCTCGATCCACATCGAGATGTACATCTTCCACCGCGACGCGGTCGGCCGCCGGTTCGTCGACCTGCTGGCAGCCCGCGCGCGGGCGGGCGTCGACGTCCGCGTCATCTACGACTGGTTCGGCGCCGGCGTCGGCGCCGCGCTCGGACTCTTCAGGCCGCTCATCAGGGCGGGCGGGCAGGTGCGGCCCTTCAATCCGCCGACCATCGGCAACGCACTCGGCTGGCTGCGGCGCAACCACCGCAAGCTGATCACCGTCGACGGACGGATCGCGTTCGTGTCGGGACTCTGCATCGGACAGGCCTGGGTCGGCGATCCGAAGAAGGGCCGCGAGCCCTGGCGCGACACCGGCCTGGAAATCATCGGCCCGGCCGTCGCGCACGCCGAAGCCTCGTTCGCCGAAAGCTGGCTGCTGGCGGGAGGCTCGGAGCTCGACGTGCCCGACCCGGCCGACATCCCGCCGGCCGGCACGGTCAACCTGCGGCTGATCCCGACCGAACCGTTCACCGCAAACCTGCTGCGCCTCGACCTGCTCGTGGGGACCGTAGCGCGACGCAGCCTGTGGATCACCGACGCCTATTTCATGGGCACCGGCCCCTATATGGAAGCGCTGATGCGCGCGGCCGCCGACGGCGTCGATGTCCGCCTGCTGCTGCCGCGCGAGAGCGACGTCGGCTGGACGGTGCCGATCGCGCGCTCGCTCTACCGGCCGCTGCTCGAGGCCGGCGTGCGAATCTTCGAGTGGAACGGCACGATGGTGCACGCGAAGACGGCCGTCGCCGATTCGCGCTGGGCGCGCATCGGCTCGACCAACCTCAACCTCAACAGCTGGATCGGCAACTGGGAGCTCGACGTCGCCATCGAGGACGTCGGCGTGGCCCGGACGCTCGAAGAGCATTTCCTCGAGGATCTGGAGCGATCGACCGAGGTCGTGCTGACCTCGCCCAGGCGCCCGCGGCGCCTCCACCTGCGGCAGTACGGACGCTACGGATCGCGCCGGCGCGTCGCGCGGACCATGAGCGGCGTGGGCCGGACGCTTGGCGCGGCCGTCACGGGCAACCGTCCGCTCGAGAGCGTCGAGATTTCTCCCGTGCTGCTGCTGGCAGCGCTGCTCACGATCGTGGCGGTCGTCGGCATCGTGATGCCCCAGGTGCTCGCCTGGCCGGTCGCCATCATCGCCGGCTGGCTGGCCGTCACGCTGGTCGTCGACGCCTGGCAGCTCTGGCGCCGATCGAAAAAATGACGGGCTCGCCCCTCACACGCTTCGCCCCCGCCCCCACCGGCCTGCTCCACCTCGGCCACGTCGTCAACGCCATCTTCGTGTGGGGCCTGGCGCGGCAGCTCGGCGGACGCGTGCTGCTGCGCATCGAGGATCACGACCGACAGCGGTCGCGCCCGGCGTTCGAAGCGCAGCTGCTCGACGATCTCGACTGGCTCGGCTTCGTTCCCGACATCTATCCGACGTCGGACTTCCGCCGCGGCCCCTGCCCGTCGCGGCAGAGCGACCGAGACGCCATCTACGCAGCCGTCGCCCGACGCCTCGCCGCCGAGGGTCGCCTGTACGGCTGCACGTGCACGCGCCAGGAGATCGCGCGACGGGCGGGACGCCAGACGAGCGCATACCCGGGCTGGTGCCGCGATCGCGGGATCGCGCTCGGGCCGGGCGTGACGTGGCGCGTGCGGATGGATCCCGGCGAGGTCGCCTTCACCGATCTGCTGCGCGGCCCGGTACGCCAGCAGCCTGCTCTGACGCACGGCGACGTGGCGATTCGCGACCGCCACGGCAACTGGACCTACATGTTCGCGGTCGTCGTCGACGACCTGCTGCAGGACGTCGACCTCATCGTCCGCGGCGTGGATCTGTTCGATGCGACCGGGCCCCAGATCGCCCTGGCGGCGCTGATCGGCCGCTCGCAGCCGGCGCGCTTCGCGCATCACCCGCTGGTGATGAAAGGCCCGGAGCAGAAGCTCAGCAAGGCCGACGGCGACACGGGCATCCCGGAGCTTCGACGCCGCGGCATGTCGCCGGCGGCCGTCATCGGCCACGCCGCGCGCCTCGTCGACCTGATCGCCGACGAGGAGGAGATCTCGGCCGAAGAGGTCGCGCGCCTGGTGCGGCTCGATCAGCTGGCGAGCCGCTGAGGCTCGAAGCGCGAGCCTGTCCAGAACCAGGCGATGCGCGTGCCGTCGCACGCGCGAGTCACGACGGTATCGAGACCGAAGAAGAAGTCGACGGCAAGCGACGCGAGCTGGTAGGGCGTCCCTCGACGCTCGATCTCGAGCACGCCAACGGGCACGCCATCGCCATCGAGCTCACCGACCGGCACCGCCAGGTACTCGCCATCGAGCCGTGCGAAGACGGCGACGAGCCGGTGACGTCCATCGACGACAGCCCACATGACGACGTCGGTCGTGCCGTCGCCGTTGAGGTCGCCGGTCAATGCGGTGGGTGCGCTCGCTTCGCCACATGTCTCGGCCGGCGGCGAAGGCTCGGCTCCGGACCCGAGCGCGGCGAGCGCGCGGACGGCGCCGCGGGCGACCTGCGCCTGATCGGGTCCGGGAAGCGTGACCGGTCGATTGGGGTTGCCACAGGCCACGATCAGACCGCCGGCAGCAACGAACAGAATCACAGCAGAAAGACGCGGGAATCGCAGCACGATGTGCACCTGAGTGTGAAGGAAACGGCAGGCGCTCCGGAATCGCGCCGGCCGGCAGAAAAGGCTTGCCGCCGTTCTCCGCGGTGCTATTTTGTACCGGGATTTCCCGGATTCGACGAACTGTCGTCCGCAGCCGTGCCGCCGGACCTGCTGCCGTGCCCCGTCGACACGTGTCTTCCAGGCTGGCGTGTGCCGTGGGCCCGTCCGGGAACCTGCAGCGAACTGGAGTGTGCAAGATGACCGGCAAGAGCATGAGGTGGACGTTGCGTGCGTGCGGGTTCGGGGCCGTCGTGGCCGTCGCGCTGCTCGCATCACGGCCGGTGGTCCCGGTGAGCGGCCAGCAGCCGACGTTCCGCGCCGCCGTTGATCTTGTCGCCGTCGACGTGCAGGTGGTCGACAAGGACGGCTTCCCGGTCGTCGAGCTCGGTCCCGACGACTTCGAGGTGCAGTTCAACGGCCGCGCCCGCCGGGTCGTCTCGGTGGACTTCATTCAGTCGGCCTCGCCCGAGTCGCTCGATTCACCGCGCCGGGTGACGAGCGGGCCGATGGCCACGAACCTGTGGCCGTCGACGAACGTGGCCCGTACGGGCCGGACGTACGTCCTCGCGTTCGACACGTACAGCTTCACCGTCCAGGAATCGCGCGACGTGGTGGCCGCCGCCCGCGGGTTCATCCGGCGGCTGCAGCCCAACGACACGGTCGGTCTGTACACCTTCCCCGTCGGTCCGCGACTCGAGCCGACGCTCGACCATCACGTGGTGAGCCAGGTCATCGATCAGATCGTCGGGCGCAGCCAGACGCTGCCGGGTGAACACAATCTGACGCCGTCGGAGATCATCGACATCACTGCGGAATTCTCGCGCCAGGCGTCGATCACGCCGGGTCGCGGCGCAGGCGCCGCCGCCTTTGGCGGGCCGCCCATCATGGGCAGCAGCACGTCGATTGCCCTGATGGATACCGGCGACGGCAGCACCCTGCAGCGCGTGCAGCTGCGCGAGTGCGGATCGGTCAGCTCGGCCTGCGCCGAGATGATTAACACCGAGGCCTCGACGCTCGCCTTCTATCTCGAAGGGCGCGCCACCGAAGGACTCAACGGCCTCCGGTCGCTGATCCAGCTGCTCAACGAGCAGCCGGGCCGCAAGACCGTGGTGCTGTTCAGCGCCGGCATCCCGGTGACCGATCGCCCCGGCGGTCGACCGGACGTTGGTGATCTGGCGAAGCTGCTCGGCCAGGACGCGGCGGCCACCAACACGACCATCTACACGCTGCACCTCGACCGCCGCGCGGCGCGGGCGATGAACGCGGAGAACCGCCGCGGCGGCGCCACCCCCATCTCGCACAGCCGCGACATGGCGATCGGCGGACGCCTGCTCGAGGAATTCTCAGGGGCGTCGGGCGGCGCGCTGCTGCGCGTGCTGCTAGGCGGCGGCGAAACGGCGCTCGACCGCGTCCTCCGCGAGACGTCGTCGCACTACTTGCTCGGCGTCGAACCTGAAGAAAGTGATCGCGACGGACGGCTGCGCGAGCTCAGGGTGCGCGTGGCGCGCCCCGGCGTGACCGTGCGCAGCCGCTCGTGGGTGCTCATCCCGGCCTCGTAAGCGCGCATTGCGCTGCTGCGACGCGCTGCCGCGCGGCCTCGACACGTCGCGCCACGGCTGCCGCGTAGTCGCGGCGCGCCCGGGTGCGCTCGTACAGGCGCCGGTAACCCGGCAGCAGATCCGGACGCTGCCGCTCGAGAAACCCGAAGAAGTACGGCTTCACCCCATCGTCGAGACGCGCCACGCATGCGCCGGCCAGCGGCAGTCCCGCCTCGGCCACGGCCGCAACGGTACGGTCGATCGACTCACGCGAGGTCGTCACGCCGGGCACGAGCGGCATCATGAGCACGCCCACCGGGACGCCCGCGTCGCGCAGCTGCTGCAGCGCGCGCAGCCGCTGCGCCGGGGGCGCCGCACCGGGCTCGAGCAGCGCCGCCGCGTCCACATCGATCGAGGGGACGCTCATCATCACCTGGCAGCCGGCACCGCGCGCCGCCCGGGCGAGCACGTCGGTGTCGCGTACGACCATGGGCCCCTTGGTGACGAGGGAGAACGGCGTGCGCGCCGCGACCAGCGCTTCGAGGCAGCGGCGCGTGATGCGGTAGTGCCCTTCGATCGGCTGATACGGATCGGTGGCAGTGCCGACGGCCACCACCTCGCGCGTCCAGCCCGGCCTGGCGAGTTCACGCGTGAGCGTCGACGGCAGGTTCGTCTTGACGAAGATGACCGACGAGAAGTCGTCGCCGGCGCCGAGCTCGAGATGCCGCTGGTACTTGCGCGCGTAGCAGTACTCGCAGGCGTGCGTACACCCGCGGTATGGATTGAGCGCCCAGCGGAACGGCATGCCGGTCACGGCGGTCAGTGCCGAGCGGACCTGCACTTCCTGGTAGCGCGCCTCGTCGGCGCGCCGCTTCGCGTCCGGCAGTCCCTCGATGCCTGCCTGACGGATCGCTTCGGCCAGGTCGCGAAGCGTGGGCCCACGCGCTGCGTCGGGAAAGAGCGCAAGCTGGTCGGCGCACATGGATTCGCCGTATCTTCGCCTTCCAACCATGTCCTCGTCAAGTGCGATTCCGCAGTTCCGGCGAGCGGGCAGCGGACGGCGCGGCGTAGGGCAGCCGACGACGGAGAAAACGCCGGGCCGGCGCCGGTCGAGCGGTTCGCGGTCGGTCGCGATCGGTGTTTGTCGATGTACCGGTCGCGATCAGCGCTGATTGACGTGGCTGAAGTCGGTCGTGAAGGCGTCGATCACTTCGTCGGCCCGCTCCACGAGCGAGTGCACTGCCGACGAATCGATCGCCCCGAAGCTTCCGGCGTGCCACGTCGAGGCCAGCATCAGACGTGCGCCGCCATCCAGATCGGCCAGGCGCACCAGCTGCAGCAGGTCGGCGTACACCCGATAGAGCACCCGGCCGGTCGAGCGACCGCGACTCTCCTCGGGCAGCAGCCGCACCGAGAGCACGAGGATCGGATCTTCGACGTTGCGCTGGTCGACGACCTCGATGCCCGCCTGCTCGAGGCGGAACGCGGCCGTCGAACGCAGCCGGCCGACATCGATTGCCGCGGCTGCCTCGTCGGGAACGTTGATCGAGAGCAGCACGCGCCTGATGCCGCGCAGACTTTCGCGATCGTCGCTGAGGAAGTCGAGTGCTGCCGTGCCCGAGAAGATGTCGGGCGGCGGGTGAAGGTCGGGAGCCGGAGCGCCCTGCAGCTGCAGCGCGACAGCGAGCGCGGCGAGAAGCATATGGCAGCAGCTTATCGCGTCGTGCGGCACGCGGCTTGCTCGAACCCGACCGGGAGACATTACATGCCGAAAGGTCCGACACCGAATCCGCAACCGGGGCCACCGCAGCAGCCGCCGGCCGACCTGCCACAGCACGACGATCGCGGCGTCCCGAAGAAGGCGCCTGGGGCGCCCGACGAACCCGACGCCATCGAGTTGCCGCCGGCGCGCGAGCCCGGCCCTCCGCCGACCACTAACGAAGACAGCGACCGGGACGCAGCCAGGGAGGCCGCCGGCGCGACAGACAGCGGCGCCACCGACGTGACCGCCGATGAAGCGCACGTCGGTGCGACCGAAGAACAGGTCAGCGACCGCACCGGCCCGGGTGCCGGCTACGACGAAGAGGCTCGCTGAACGCACGACGCGGCGACCTTTCGGGGTCGCCGCGTCGCTCTACGCTGCGCTTACCGGCACATCGCCGGTGCCCGCTCAGTGGCGGGCCGCGGCGCGACCGTTGGCGCTCCGGCTGCGGCGTGCGCGTCCGTTGCCCCCGGTCATTTCCTCTTCCGTCATGCCGAGATTGGCCGCTTCGTTGACGCCGTCGGTCGCAATCGCCGACAGCTTGCGATCGGCCGTCTTCTCTTCTTCGAGGGTTTCCTCGAGCAGCTCGGCGATTTCGGTGTGTCCCATCGCGTTGGCCCACGCGATGACCGACCCGTAGGCCGCCATTTCGTAGTGCTCGGCGCGCTGGGCACCGGCCACGAGCCCGGCGTCGAGCACCGGTCCGCGATCCTCAGACTCGATCAGATCGCCGGCTTCCTCGATGATGCCGGCCATGCCCGCACAGTGCTTCCCGCGCGGACGCTCGTCGAGCAGTTCGAATACGCGCTCGAGTCGCTCGACCTGCGCCTTGGTCTCTTCGAGGTGCTCCTCGAGGGCGGTGCGGAGCTCTTCGCTCGTCGCGTTCTTTGCCAGCCTGGGCAGTGCGCGCGTCAGCTGCTTTTCGGCGTGGTACAGGTCGCGGATTTCATCGACGAACAGTTCATGAAGGTTTGCGCTGGCCATTGTGGGTATCCTCCCGGTCGGTCGTGGTCGTAATGGTTCGAGAAATGTTTGACGGAGAGGACTACTGCAAGGGGCGCGCCGTGATTGATCGAGCGCCGGAGTCAACGGCAGGATTGCCACCGGCCCGCTGGCGAAACGTCCGTGACTCGAGCGCCGGGCTCGTCGCGCCGCAACGCCCTCGCGCTCAACCAGGCGGCGGCTCAGCGGACCGATGATGCGCAGCCGCGACGCCAGTGACGACCGACGCACCGCGAGGTTTCGTGCGGCTGCATGCAGGGCCGAAACATCCGTACGACAGGCTTCGCGCGCCCTCCCCCGGATCGAGGTTTGCAGCTGATCAGGCACGCCGTCGAGTTCGACCCTCGCACTGCCGTACGTGGGTCGGGGAGTGCCTATCATGTCCAGCGCCCTTCGCCGAACCGGGCGGGTGATCGACGACCTCAGTGAAGAGCTCGGCGATCGCCTGCATGCAGCCGTCATCCTGCTGCTCGTCCTCGGCCTCGCCCTCATGGCGACGGCGTTCGACGCCGTCACCATGCTGAGACGCTAGCGTCCGCGTGGCGGCCTTCCAGGATCCGCTTCGCCTCGTCGAGCGTCCGCCGCAGGATGGGCTCGATGCCCTGCCCGACGAGCGACGCGAGGCGCGCGCCGGCTCGACCGAGCGGCGGCGAGTACTGCAGCTTCACCCGGACGAGCGTACCGCCGGGGATCTCCTCGAACGTCACGCTGCCGGCGCTGGCGACGTCGGGCTCACCGATCGTCTTCCAGCCGATGACGCGCGCTTCCTCGTCGTTGATGATGCGCGACGTCCAGCGAGCCAGCGCGATGCCGCCGCGGGTCAGCGTCCAGTCCGAATCGGTGTCGGTGACGGGCCGGACGCTGATGGTCGGCGGCAGCGCCTTCGCCAGCTGCGCCAGGTCGCGCCAGAAGTCGTAGACGACACGCGGCGGCTGGGCGATGTCGACCGACATCTCCGCATGTGCACCGCGCGGGCCGGCGAGCGAACGGCGCGTCGTGTCGTCGGCATGACCATTCGTCTGCGCGTGATCGATGCCGGCCGCGGCGTACGCCGGACAGTAGCCCGAAATGCTGCGCAGCAGCAGCATGGTCGAGGCCGTCATGAGCGGTCGGCGATAGCGCGGCACGCGCGCGGCCGCTACAATCAGGCCCACACCGACCGCACCGGTCAGCAGCCGCTCGGTTGGACTCACGTTGCGATGCAGCGACAGTTCACCTGGCATTGAAGGCACCTCGTTCGGGGAGCCACTGCGGCACGGTGCAAGAACGGGACCCGACGCTGGACCGCGCAGGTTCCCACAACGAGGAGGACGCCAGTGGCAAAGTACGGCAGGAAGGCATCGGAAAGCGTCGAGTCGGCCATGCGCCGGCGCAAGCGGGGCACACTTCGGAGTGGATCGGGACGGAAGGTGACGAGCCGGAAGCAGGCCGTCGCCATCGGCCTGAGCGAGGCGCGGAAGAAGGGCGCAAAGGTTCCCGCCGAACCGGCGTCGACCGGCGGCCGCTCGAAGCG